>ERZ1740062.3-NODE-3-length-200280-cov-15.458659_pt1 | contig 200280 bp, 157 predicted proteins | sample MGYA00581741_ERZ1740062 | MGnify/ENA primary metagenome ERZ1740062 (study PRJEB43018, sample SAMN04849747) | marine metagenome | isolation source: floating plastic debris | place: Pacific Ocean | collected 2008-09-01 | study: EMG produced TPA metagenomics assembly...
GGTGGGTGCATTACCTTGCAAAACAGTCTTTAGCTCTTCGTCGAGTTTGGCTCGTACATCAGGGTTTTCTCCTAATAGCATCCATGCCCAAGACAATGTATTGGCAGTGGTTTCATGTCCTGCTACGATGAGGGTAGCGACTTCGTCACGTAACTGCCGATTTGTCATGCGGCTACCATCCTCAGCATCTTCTACCTCCATCAACATACCCAGCAAGTCATTACCAAACTCTCCTGTTTTGCGACGATTTTCTATCATGGCATAAACTGTTTCATCGAGCCTCGCAATAGCCTCCTCAAAGCGTTTATCTGCGGGTGTCCTTGTTTCGTCTCCAGCTAAGAGTGAATTAGCTTTTTCAACAAACCAATTCGTAGCTTCTTCTATAGCTTGGCTGATATTTCCTGCATCTCCACCTGCAATATCCTGATTGAAAATAGTTTTCATCACAATATTGAGAGTGAGATGCATCATTTCTTGATGTATGTCTAAAGTATCCTCAGCTTTCCAATTCTCTAACATACGCTGAGTGTATTCCACCATAGCTTCACCGTAACCGTTAATCCGTCTTTGGTGAAAAATAGGTTGAGCAAGTCGTCGCTGACGTTGCCAAAAACTTCCTTCACTGGTCAATAAACCATTACCTAATAAAGTCTTTAGCAATTCCGTATCTTCCGCTTTCAAGAACAACTGTCTATCTCTGAGAACTTGGGTTATATGTTCCGGATTGGTGAGGAGACAAAACAGGTCGTCTTCTAACTGGATGGGGACAATCTCTCCATATTCGCGAGCGCAGCGTGTATAAAATGCTAAGGGGTCTTGACCATATTCTTTGATAGCTGTAGCTGCATCTGGTCCAGATAAACTTAGTATGCTTTTACCCTGGTTAGTTGTCATGAGATTTACCTCAAAAAGTTGGTTTAAAAATTTGGACAGAGTGAGTTTTGACTCTCCACTCTACAAAGAATCAACTAAACTTATTTTCCGAAAAGTGAGCTTAGTTCATGTTTTTGATAATATGAGCTTCATTCATATTTTGTCAATAGGGTATTGGAAAAATAATCAAAATTTTTGCAGAAGCTAAACTTTATGCATAGGTGTAAGCCTTCAAATCAGAGCATTAGAGCTATTTAAAGGGAATCAATTTTTACTTCCGCACTCAGGCGATCGCGCCGTTTCTATGGAGGTGTAAGGAACGACACGACAATAGAGCAAAGCAGTCAATTTAGAATTTAATAGTGTTGCGATAAAAAATCATCCGTCTTTTTTGGGTCTTAAAGCGGATGACGTTGAAATATTGGTGAATTCATATCTTGCACCTACATTCTGAAAGGGTGGACCATACAAACCCTGCAAAATTAATTTAGTAAAGTATTAATATTACAAAGGAATACTCCTTTCATTTTTATTATTTTTCTTCTTCAGTTCGGAACAACCTTTGAATCAGAAAAATTAATGGAAACCCAAGTATAAATGTCAGTATCCAACCCAAGGGATGAATTAAAGCACCCCCGATTGCGAGTAACGAAACAATGGGTTCAACATAGCTTTCTTGTCGAATTTGACGAATGGTTCGGTCTGACAAATCCTGACCAACCAAACGCCGATTTTGAGTTGCATAAATCCAGGCTGCTGTGGAAAATATACCTACTCCCGCGACCAAAAGGCTGTAGAAACACTGAATTATAAAAACACCATCATAGATTGTGGATAAATCATTAGCGTAGGGTAAAAGAGCAACAAAAAGTAAGGAGAGCAGGGTAAGCCATATATGAACGGTATCGGTTTGCTTGTAGTATCGAAACTGTTGGAGATGGGTAATCCAATAGAAAGCAATTCCGACAAATGTCAAAATATAAACCGCTAATGATGGTAGTTGCTGTTGCACAAATACAGTCACTTCCTGGGGTGTCATCTCTTTTTGAGGAAGCGGCTCAAAAGTCAGTGCCATTATGGTCATGGCTACGGCAAAAATTATATCGCTCAGTCTAGATAAACGTTGAAGTTCCATTTGAAAGAGTGGTGGGTAGTGAGTAGTAAATTCTATAAGTAGGTATGCAAAATTATTTGTGTCATTGCGAGGGATAGCGTTAGCTAACGCTATACTACGTAAACGCGGAGCGTGTCCAAAGGACTCAGCAATCTCAAGACCTCGCGTTCGCGTAGCGTGCTCGATAGAGCTTATGCTAGTCTTCGACAACGCTTGAGCGCGAACGTTTCACTCCGTTCAACTCGCAATGACAAATGCACAATTAATTCTGCACGGGTACTTAAGGTACTTGCCTGAGAGAGACTTAAATGGTTAAAATATGAGTATGGTTCATGTTAATTATGATTCTAACAAAGTTTATTTTTCTCAAGAGGATGCCAAAAAATGGCAGAAAATTCTTCAAAAACTACAGCTAGAACGCGGCGCAAACCAAGACAAGCTCGTAGTATGGAGCGAGTTAATCGAATTTTGGATGTAGCGGAAAAAATTTTTATTGAGAAGGGTTACCCAGCAGCGACAACTAAAGCGATCGCGGCACAAGCAAAGGTTCCCATCGGTTCGTTATATCAGTTTTTCCCAGATAAAGAAGCTATTTTACAGGCTTTAGCTGAGCGATATAGCGATTTGTTTTTCTCTTATTTTCAAAGTTTTGATACACCAGAAATGACAGAGATTTCTTTAGCTGATTATGTTGAGAGGTTAACTGATTTAGCAGATCAATTTTTTTCCCAGCATCCAGGTCATTATGCTGTTTTTATGGAAGTACAAGCAAGGATGCCAGAAGTAAATGACGCTGATGATGATAGGCTAATTCAGATGTTCGCAACAATGTTACCGAAACGCTATCCATCATTGAATGTGGAAGATTATCAAGCGATCGCCTTCGTTATGGTCAAAGCAATAGGTAATTTGATGTGGCTATCTTTTGGACAAAGTCCTGATTTTCGTAAAAGGTTGATAAAAGAAACCAAGCGACTGAGTTTGAGCTATTTGCAAAGCTATGGATCGGTTAAGTAGCAGTTGTACTAAGAAAGAGGTTCTCGTTTCATTGTCCATAACTCGATGGGTTGTTCGCTAGTTCTGAGAATTTCAAAACCATGTCTTTGATAAAAGCGAACAGCTCCAGGGGTGTCAGTTTCCAGGTAACAAGGTAAGCCTTCTTCATCTGCTTGTTTGAGGATCGGTTGAATCAGTGAACCGCCAATTCCTTGTCCTTGATACTCAGGTGAAACCCCCAAACCAAGCAGATACCAATGGGGTACAGACATATCTTGTTTGTGAAAATCCTCAAGTAAGGTGAATATGGTGAACTTTCTCATTCTTTTCAAGCCAATCTGGAAAAGAATTTTGTACAATCCTGTGAGCAGAAATCTTAGGGGATTTAAGGGATACTCTCCTGGTGGAATCCAAACTGCAATACCTTTAAGTTCTGGAGTGGTATGCACAGAGCTACGAGGTTGAGAGTACCGCAAGATGGTTTTCCATAAATCATATAATAATTTATCTTTACTCTCTTGGGGTAAAACGTACTGAAATAATGGGTCTTCTTTGAATGCAGCTGCCAGAATTTCAGAAGCTTTGTTAATTTGCGATTTTTCCAGTTGGATAATTTCAGAATTCATCATGTTTCTCACCTAATAAATCAATTAGAATTTCTTATTTTCCACACAAAACTAAAAATTGCTTATGGGGAAAAGTGAGCATTGCTCATGTAATGAATATATGAGTTTTGTTCATATTTTGTCAAGGTGATATTGGAAAAATGGTAAAAAATTTTTCGTGACCCTGATGAGAGCAGGGTAATCAAATTTTGGATATGGTGAAAGAAATTTCTTTTACAGGGTATGGAGCACAAATATCACACAGATTTCTTGAGCCGATTATCTGGATCGGATAATTGAGGGAGCGGAACAATTTTTTCCGAACATCTCAGCTTTCATAGCGTTTTTATGGAGGTACAAAAGACTATTCCAGAGCAATATGATGCGGCTTGCTCCCGCTGATTCAGACAGTCGCCAAACTACTACCAGCGCCCTATCTATCAATGAACGTAAAAGATTATGAAGCGATCGCTTTCGTTCCAATCGAAGATTTTTTGTTGTTGGGGATTTATTCTAAAACTTTTAATTATCTGATTTTTAATTGCCTGAGATGATGAGCATGAGCATGACATAAATCATAATTGACATCTGTTAGCTAATAGTAAGGTTTTGAGTGGTCGTAGACAAAAACCACACCCTCCTAAGCAGTTAAGTTTATTTTACTTAACTTAGGAATAACTCTACTCCAGATAACGTAGAATTAAATAGTAATTAAATCTGTGAGGCCACTCCATTCACACTTTCAGCTTTACATACAGCTAAAGGTTTCGCCGAATGCAATACAGCTTCGAGCAAACCAGGAAATAATTCTTCTAAGTCTTCCTGACGCAGCTTGTTTATGTGTTGTGTACCTTCCTTCCTTGTCAGAACTACCCCAGATTCCCGCAAAATTTTAAAATGATTTGACATGGTTGATTTTGCGATCGCTTTGGTTTCTCCTCCAATTTTTGAAATAGCAAAATCGAAGTCCGCACAGCACTGCTCTCCTTTCTGTGCTAACTGCCTAACAATCTCTAACCGTACAGGGTCTCCCAAAGCATATAATACTCCAGGTAAAGACATATCTTTCCGATCTGGATGATAGAGGAATCTCATTGTTGCACTATCTCACAAAAATATACTATATTTTATTTATTCGATTATACCGAATCAACGATTAAAAAAGGGGGACAATTATGTCATCCATTAATGAAGTCACAGAAGCCACCTTCAAACAAGAAGTTATAGAAAGTACGGTTCCTGTACTGGTCGATTTTTGGGCACCTTGGTGTGGACCTTGTCGGATGGTAGCTCCCGTAGTAGATGAAGTTGCTACCGAGTATACTGGGCAGGTGAAAGTGGTGAAGCTAAATACAGACCAAAATCCTACTGTTGCCAGTCACTACGGTATTCGCAGTATACCCACGCTAATGATTTTTAAAGGTGGTAGACAAGTAGATACAGTTGTTGGAGCAGTACCTAAAACTACTTTAACTAAGACATTAGCACAGTATCTTTAACAGAGGAAGAGGGATTAGAATAGGTTGATAGATTGTTTGATAGATTGTGTGTATTCTGACAAGCATGGTATTTCTCAATTCTTCATAATCTTTAAACGACTCCAACTATAACGACGGCGAAGAATATAATGATTATTGATCCGCAGCAGATACCAACTCAATATACCTCAACTTATCCTGAAGCTTTTAAAGATAGGGTTCTAGGAAGGATGAAACAAAAGTTAGGTAATGCTGCGGGTTTGAAAAACCTGGGAGTAAATCTTGTGAAATTGCAACCTGGAAGTTGTTCTGCACTCAGACATTTTCATTCTCATGAAGATGAGTTTATTTATGTACTCGAAGGGGAAATAACTTTGGTTACTAATATAGGTTCGCAAATCCTCACACCAGGTATGTGTGCAGGTTTTCCTGCTGGGGAAGAGGATGCACATCATTTAATTAACCGTTCTGAAAATATTGCCGTTTATTTGGAAGTAGGAAACCGTCACCCTGAGGATGAAGCGAATTATCCAGATGATGATTTGGTTGCTAAAACGAATGAGAGTGGTAGGTTCTTCACCTTGAAAGACGGTACTCTTTATTAAATAAGAAGCAATAAAACCAACATATTTTAAGAGCAATCTGCTGAATGAGGTGGGAGTACAATTTTCCTAGCAGATTATAAATAATTCAATCCGAAATTAGATTCTATTACCAAAAAGCATATTACTTTTACTGAAAAAATAATGTCGAAAGAGTAAAATTTGTTGCTTCAAAACATATTTATTACTATAGCACTACTAGGATATGTTAGGACATTTGTATATTTCCGGCTTTGGAGGGGGTTTGGGGGACTCCACGTCACTTCAATCGGGGGTTTGGGGGAGAATCCCCCAAGTCTTTCTTCTTGTGAAAAAACGTCCTAACCCGAAAGCGTACCGCTATACAACCCAGAGAAGAGAAAACGAGTAAACTTTTCAATCCTGTTTAATCAATTCAGTTTAATCAATCCTGTTTCAATATTTCTGAGGAATGGAAAGTGAATAATATGAATAAACTAACTTTTCCCTAGTGACCGCTGTGGTTAAAATTGCCCTTCTCCGAACCAAAGAGCGAAAAATGTAGATTTGATTTACCTAAATTTGGTAATGAAGAGGTTTTGTATCTTATTGAATCTTCATTCTTAAAGGATATTTTAAACTTCTAGCTGACAATAATTAGTGACAGAAAATTGCTTTTTGAAGTCTGAGTATGTAATTCCTATGACTGTGTAGAATTTATTAAAAATATAAAGTATAGGCATCAGTTCTCTTTTTTCTCTTCATACTAAATACCTATACAATTTTAATTGTATCTAATTATGTCACATCCTCATCTTCGTGTAGCAATTGCCACAGGATTATATGCACCATTTTTAACAGGAGTTTCTGTTGCAGTACATCAAAGAGCGCGTTGGTTTTTAGAACAAGGACATGAAGTACTGCTTATTCATCCCCAAATTAATAGTCAGTATCCCCCAAATGTTGGTCAACGTCCTATGCCAGGATTAGAGGAGCTACAAAAGTATTCTAACTTTACTCACTATGCATTTCCTACAAAACCACTCATATTTTATAAGTCTCTTCCTCAACCTCTAAATTATCGACATTGGAGCGATACGGAATTATTAGAAGAGTTTAACCCAGATGTTGTATTAGTAGAAGAAGCTGCACAGATGAGAGGGATATATTCAATTTTCCTACAGGGTTATGGTCGTCCCGTTGCTGTTGAATATGGTAAAAAAACAGGAACTCCTATAATATCTTTGTTTCATACTGATATTGTTGCTTATATTGAATATTACTTAGGAAGTAGATTATTTAGTTTAATTAGTCCATTCATTCCCAACTTAATTAAGCAATTTAGTGAGTCTTACGACCTGAGCTTATTTTCCTCAAAAGAACAACTTCTTAAATACGAAGCAATGAAATGTCAGCGTAGCGAATATTTTCCCTATCAAGGTGTTGACTGTGAAAAATTTAAACCTGAAAATATTAGCTATAATCCCATTCCTAATGATCATAGACCAACCCTATTATTTATTGGACGCATTACTGCTGAAAAAAATGTCAGTCAACTTCTAGACATATATCCTCTGGTTGCTAGTAAAATCAAAGACGTACATTTAGTAATTGTAGGTAGTGGTCCTCTACAGGAAGAAATTAATCGACGTGCTCAAGAGTTTGCATCAGGTGTAACTGTTTGGGGTGAATCTCATGGAAAAGAACTTTTAGGATGGTTTACTCGTGCAGATGTATTCGTCAACCCTTCTATTACCGAGAATTTCTGCACTACAAACAATGAAGCATTAGCTTCTGGGACACCAGTTGTAGCAGCGATCGCTCCTTCTACAGCAGAGCAAGTAACACCGGGTGAAAACGGCTTTTTAGCTGAACCTAATAACCCCGAAGACTTTGCAAATAAGATCATTCAAATTCTAGAAAACCCTCAATTAAAGGAGAAAATGTCCAACAATGCTCGTCCTTCCATTCTTGAATTTGATTGGTCAGCTTGTATGAAAAAATTTGAATCGAAGTTATATGATATTGTGAAAAACAGTAAATTTGTGAAGAAATAATAACTATCACTCACATTCCCAAATTTCTCCACTCATCACTCACCTTTCATCTCTCCCCACTCACCATCCCACAACTGGAACTGAAATTATTCCTCTTTTCTCCAAAACCATAGCAGCACGAAATATCGCAATTTCATTGTATGGTGCAGCTATTAATTGTATCCCTACTGGTAAAGTATTGGGATTACAAATTGGTACAGATAAAACAGGTAAACCTATAAAAGATAAAGGTTGTGTAAATAAACCTAGATGAGGACGAACTAAGATTTCTTCTCCATCGAGAATCATAGTTTTTTGTCCTATTTTGGGTGCAGGGATTGGTGTAGTGGGAGCAATAATTACATCTACATTGGCAAATATTTCTTTGACTTTATTTTGATACCAACTTCTAAAGCGTTGAGCTTGAATATACCAACTACTAGGAATTAAAGCTCCTGCAATAAACCTATCTCTAGTTTCTGGGTCAAAATCCTGGGGACGCTCTCTCAAGTTATCTAGATGTAAATTTGCACCTTCTGATGCAGTAATTATATATGCAGCAGCACGAGCACGATGAGCTTCTGGGATAGAAACATATTTACTTGTCTCCAAAGCATCAGCAACTTTCTGAACTGCTTCTAAAGCTTGTGGGTCTGCTTTTTTAGTGAAATAATCATCAGCGATCGCTATTCTCAAATCATCAATGTTTTCTCCAGATAAAATATCTTGTGTCTTTACAGGATGATGTTTCGTACAAACTGGGTCTCGTTCATCTTCCCCTTGCAGAATATCAAAAACTGTGGAAATATCTTGTAGCGATCGCGCGAATGATCCAACATGGTCAAAGCTGCTGGAAAATAAAGCTACACCCCCACGGGATAATCTACCGTAAGTAGGTTTTAAACCAAAAATACCGCATAAAGAAGCAGGAACCCGGATAGAACCATTAGTATCAGAACCCAAGGTTAAAGGAACCAAACCAGCAGCTACAGCAGCAGCAGAACCCCCAGAGGAACCACCAGCAACGCGAGTTACATCGTGGGGATTACGAGTCGCACCATAATGGGAATTTTCTGTTACAAATCCATAAGCATACTCATCCATATTCAATGTACCTACAAGTATTGCACCAGCCTGTTTCAGTTTAGCTACAGCCGTCGCATCTTGGGTTGCAGGAGGATTTTCGACATTAATTTTTGACCCTGCAAGAGTAGTTATACCAGCAATATCATAGAGATTTTTCACAGCGAAAGGAACCCCAGCCAGTACACCAGGATTTTCACCTCGTTCAATTCGACCATCAACTATTTTTGCATCTTCCAAAGCTGATGAAATAATTTTTGCAGTAAAGCAATTTAGCTCCTTATCTCTAGCTGCAATTCTCTTGAAAGTAGCCTGAATAATTTCCAGAGCACTAACCTTACTATCCCTAACCGCAGCCGCAATTTCAACCGCATTAGCTGAATCTAAATTCATGGTTCAAAATTCAAAGTTCAAAATTCAAGGTTCAAGATTCAAGATTCAAGGCTCAAGGTTCAAGGTTCAAATACAGATGCTACTTCAACATTATCTGGTAAAGAAAACTCATTGACCAATTGAGCGATCGCTTCAATTCTTTGAAAATTTTCCACTACCCCATGACGATATTCATCAGGTAAATCCCAATCTAAAAGTAACATCATTAGGTCTACGTATTCACCAGCATCAAATTGATTTTTACTCATATATTTTTACTCACATACATTTTAAATTTTTTTATTATTAATTATTAGTCATTAGATGAGTTCATGATTATTTTAATCAATTCAAAGCTCACCCTTCCCCACTAACCTACCCTTAAAACTTTCACCTTTTTCCCCTCTTGAATTAAACTTTCTCCCACACCTAAACAAGCCAAGGCATTCGTTTGGGTAATATTAATTAAATTACCAGAACTATGACTGCCACCTGCTAACTGAAATTGATACAAACCATCTTTAAGAATTAACTTACCCCATAAATAAGTTTCCCGCTTACCATTGGAGCGTAAATCTTGTGAAGTTACAGCTTGTAAAAATTCTGGCTGCCAACTATCCTTTATACCAGAAAGCTTTTTAATTACAGGTTGTACAAAACGCCAAAAAGTCACCAGTGCAGAAACTGGATTTCCTGGTAATCCGAAGTATATACAGTTAGGAAAATTAGCCACAGTCAGGGGTTTACCTGGTTTAACAGCTACAGAACTAATTTGAATCTTGCCTCCCAAAGATTCAATAATGTTCTTCACATAATCATATTCTCCCACCGAAACACCACCAGAAGAAATCACCACATCAGCATTATTAACTGCATTACCAATAGCTCTTTCTAATGCTGCTTTTTCATCTGGGATAATTCCTAAAATCAGAGATTCTGCACCCATCTCTTTGATTAAAGCACTCAAAGCATATTGATTAGAATCAACAATCTGTCCAGGTTTTAATGGTTGTTCCGGGGTAATTAACTCATTCCCAGTTGATAAAATCCCTATACGAGGACGACGATAAACTTGAACTTGAGTACACTGTGCTGCTGCTAAAACAGCAATTTCTGTAGATTTGAGGGTAATTCCTGCTGATAATAACTCTTCACCTGCTTGATAATAAGAAGCGCGCTTTCTAACAAATTCTTCAGATTTTGGTGTAGATGTAATAAAAACCTGATTCTTTTCCCTACGAGTATTCTCCTGCATAACTACAGTATCAGCACCTGGGGGCATAACTGCACCCGTAAAAATTTGAGCCGCTTGTCCCGATTGAATAGTAGACTGGGGCTGATAACCTGCGGGAATTTCTTCAACTATTTCTAGAGCGATCGCTTTTTCTGCGGTACATTTTTCTACATCAGCATAACGTACAGCATAACCATCCATCGCCGAATTATCCCAGTGAGGAAAATCTAGTTCTGAGGTGATAGGAGTAGCTAAAACACGTCCATCAGCATTTAATAAATCTACCGTTTCTATATCAGTTTGATGATTGAAAGCTTTAATTAAATTAAAGATAATTGCTTCCGCTTCCTGAACTGAATGCATTAATCAATTACTCCGAGTTCCTAATACTTTCATGATGGTGTAAATCGACCAATTTTGTCTTCTAAGTATTATTCTTTAAGTTGCGATCGCAAAGTAAAAAAGCATTCTTAGATTAGGTAAATACAGTTTAGTTAAGGGTTGTTGTGAAAAAATAGATACTTTACAAATATGTCTATTTCTAGTGAATAGCAAGGGGTAGAGTTTTACAACTTCCTGTAGTTGTAAAAGCTTTTGTTAAAGAAGTTAGCATCTTATATATAAGCTACAGGTTTTCTATGTCCCAGCAATTTCAAAATCAACAGTAAAACAATCAATCCATGAATTTCTCAACCCAAAACTAAAGCGAGTGCATATTTAACTAGACTGACAAATTCTGTTGCGAATCTGCTAAAAGAGTATTACAGAATTTGAATAATAAACTTTTATACACAATTATTTCTTGATTAGAAAGTAAGCTTTGGCATAAGTCGGAAGCTTACTAATATCCCTCTTAAAGGTCTGTTTATTTGGATAAATACCTGCAAGAAAATCAAGCTGATATAAATTAGGTAAAAATGCACCACCTGTATCAGCTAATACTCCCATTCTTAAATATTTTCGCCCATTCCTGTTATATTCCATAACGATTACTTTACCTAAGCCGATATTTAATACATCTCCAGCAAAGGTAACACCAGGTTTAACAGGAATTTTATGGTCTATCTTATAACCATAACCTTTAATAGCATTAACTTCTCTAAAATACCAATAACGCCTTTGTGCTGTACGTTTAAGACCTTTAACATAAGGTATTTCATTGCTTCGGTCTACATTGAAAAAGACATTGTTACCATTAGGAAATTTTACCAAAACAGTGCCTTCCATCAAAGCCTCTTCCAAGCCTTCTCTCGTCAAATAAGCCAAGGTATCAACTTTGCCAAATTCTTTTCCACCAGGTTCATAAATACCTGATAAAACATCCTGTTTAGTATACTTTGTATAAAATTTATTGTCTGGATTATCATCTTTCAAACTATACAGAGGAATGTTAAATATAGAAGTTTTTTGACGAGAACCGGGATAAGCAAACACTGCATATTTAGTGATACGTAAACTTTTTCTTCTGGGAGATTTAGGATTATACGCAGACCATTTAATCACCCGAAAGTTTTCATTAATGAAACTTGGATCTTCTAATCTAGAAGGTCGATTATTTGCAATATCTTCTTGCAAAGTTACAATCATAAAATCTAGAGTTCTCAATACATCTGGTATCGTTACTCCTCTAGTACCTAGTAACCCTTTACGCAAAACGTTTGGATCTGCTGAAGAGTGGTCTTGAAAGTATTTTCTAGTGTTAATTAAAACAGTTAACAAATCTTTTTTATTAAATGTTACTTTAGTTTTGGGAAGCCTAGCTCTAGAAAGAATATTTTTACCATTAACAGTATACTTGTAATTTTTTAATTCATCGATAACTTGATAAGTAGATGATGTTTGAGATAATTGTAGTGAATTATAAATATTTTGTTGATTATCGGATTGATTTTCTATATTTTCTAGTTCGGATTTTCTCTTTTGATTAGTACTTAATGAATTAGAAATAGAAGCAGTCGAAAAAGAGGTATTACCCGAAATACTTACAGAGCCTTTTTCGCGATTAAGATTATTTGAAATTAATTGCTTGCTTTCTAACTGCGTATTCTGGCAACCACTTAAAATCCCAGTAGCTATTAAGCTTGTAATAGCTAATGAGAGACGTTTTTTCTGAGCTAATATTTGAATAAATAGAATACTCATAACACAATATATTTATACTTTAATAGAATTAAGATCGTAAGCAAGAATTAACTGTTAGCTGTCGGTGTTAACTTTTCTCGGTAGGTGGCTTGAATTACATGTAGGATGGTAGCGCATAGCGTAACCCATGCTGTCCAAGAATTTAATACCTTTATAAAGGGATATATATCTTATAAGTCATTACTCCTTCCTACTTACGTAGAAATTATATATTCTGAATTATATGCTGATAAGTTTAGTTCCCGATATTAATCATCTTTATAGTTAAGCGATATAAATTTACATGAAATTATTGAAAAAGTCAAAAAAATATTGCTTACTAAAAGATAAAACAGCAGTTCTAATATTTATCAGAACTGCTTCATAACATTACCTGAATCATCCCCTAAATATTTCAAGGTAATATTTTATATTTTTATATAAGATTCAAACTAGTATCTATAAAATAATTTCTATGGAATCATATTTAGAATTTATCTTAGTTGCTATCAAACTAGTGATTATTTTCATTTCCTCTGATGATTTGTAGAGACGTAAAATCTAATGCAAAATATATTGCAGGAACCCTTTAAAATAACAAAAATCACAATGTCAACATAATTAAATTTTATTAATTAGAACTTACACAACCGGTATATTTTTCTTGTAGGGACATGTGACACGTTAACTAATTCAGGACTTACACAACAGAGATTTGTTAGCTTCATTTAAGCCTTAGCTTACTAGGGTTATATCATAACTTTAGCCCATATCGAACACGCAACAGCTTTATAAAACTTACGAAATTCCCTATTCTTTCATGTGGTTAGGGAAATTTAGGATGGGTTATTTTATTTTCTAGAAATTATTAAAGCCTAAGTCCTAAATTATTTCCTTGTGTGGTAAGTAGTCAAACAAGATTTCTTTCCAGTCCTAAAGCGAAAAAGCACTATTAATAATAGTCTAGTGACACCAATAATTTATGATGTAAAAGATAATTAACACTCGCAATTTGTGCAGTACTGTACGCACAAGTGCACGAGTAGAAAGGGGAATCCGATGATTTCAACAGTACCATCTTCTCATCTGCCTGTTTCCAAGTCCGGTCTGCCAAATATCTGTGGTTCAGAGGCTCAAATCACTTCCTTAGTTCAGCATACGAAGTCAGTATTTTTACCAAAGAGCAACCTTAATTTAAATGACATTAAGGCTGGGTTTGCTTGTGCCCTACATATGCATCAACCTACCATTCCAGGTGGTGCAAACGGCGAACTTATTAGTAATTTACAACATATGTTCGAGCATCCCGACCTAGGAGATAATCACAATGCTGGGACTTTTGCTTGGTGCTACAGTCGTATGGGTGATTGGATACCCGAATTAGTTGACAACGGCTGTAATCCCCGAATTATGCTGGATTATTCTGGTAATCTGCTATGGGGATTACTACAAATGGGTCGAGAAGACGTTATCAACAATCTTAAACGTATTACCTGTGAAGAAAGATATCAACCCCATGTAGAATGGCTGGGTACAATGTGGTCTCATGCAGTAGTTCCTTCTACTCCCATTCCTGATATCAAATTACAAATCCAAGCTTGGCAACATTATTTTGCAGCGATGTTCGGTTACGATGCACTCAAGCGAGTAAAAGGTTTCTCACCACCTGAAATGCATTTACCCAATCATCCTGATACTTTATATGAATATATCAAAGCATTGAAAGAATGCGGTTATAAATGGTTAATGGTGCAAGAACACTCTGTAGAACGCTTGGATGGTTCAGATTTGCATCACGAAGATAAATACCTACCCAACCGTTTAGTAGCTCGCAATTCTCAAGGAGAAATCGTAAGTATTACAGCATTAATTAAGACCCAGGGTTCAGACACCAAATTAGTTGCCCAAATGCAACCTTTCCATGAAGCAAAAGGAATGGGTAAACAACAAATTACTAACCTTAGCGTTCCTAGCTGCGTAACTCAAATAGCCGATGGTGAGAACGGTGGGGTGATGATGAACGAATTTGCCCGGGATTTTCAACCTGTCTGGTATGATATTAAAGATAGTACTTCTGGTATTGTTGGTTTTAACGGTACCGAGTATATCGAACTACTAGAAGCCGCAGGAGTCAATCCAGAGGATTACCCTGTCTGTCAAGCAGTACAGCAACATAAAATTTGGTTGCGAGTAGATTCAAATAAAGCGACATCAGAAGCAGTCGAAAAGGCAATTCAAGAGTTAAAAGAAACAGACCACCAATTCAACATGGATGGTGCATCCTGGACAGATGATTTGAGTTGGGTGAAGGGTTATGAAAATGTTCTCGAACCCATGAATCAACTCAGTGCGATGTTTCATCAGAAATACGACCCTTTAGTAAAACAAGATACTTCAGTTACCCAAAGACAAGATTATCAAGAAGCTTTACTCTACGTGATGTTAGTAGAAACCAGTTGTTTCCGTTACTGGGGACAAGGAACTTGGACCGATTATGCACGAGAACTCTACCGTCGTGGTGAAGCTATTATCAAAGGTTAATTGCTAATATTTATCATCCAGGCTGATTAATAGCAAATCTGTAGAGACGTAGAAATCCTGCGTCTCTCATATCTATTATTACTAATATGACTGTTTACTCAAGCGATCGCTGAAAATGACGTGTCTCAGAAAAAACACATCTTATTATAATCTATTCTGATTTTAATTTTTTTTTAATTTTTATCTTCATCCTTAAAACTAAAATAGACTTCCTAAATTACACTTACTAAATTAATGATTTAATTTTTTTGTCTATCAAAAATAATACTTCTTAAAAGTTCATCCCAATGACTTAGTAGTGCTCTTGAAATAATATTAGAAGCTTCATAGGGTTGGTAGTTTGGCATAGCATTACAGCCGTTATACCATATGAAATGATTTAATTTTTTTATTTGTTTAAGTGGCTTTTGGAATTGAGTCGTACCAGTAAAATAAGCTCCATGTCCAGGTTTGTGTACAGGGTCAATAAATGCCATATTGAGCTTAAGTTGGTTGAATTTATTCTCTGGAATAAATGTCCATTTTGACTCAAAATCAGCAGCAACAGTTGCATTAACGATAATGTCTGCTTGAGTCAAAATACCATCTATCAAAGCTTCCCGTGAGCCTCCAGGAAGTATTTCATAAGTATTATTGGTGTCATATCGCATCTGCCGATATTCTACGTTTTTTACCTTAGACTTAACATTAATAGGCTGACGCTCAGTAAAAACTATAACTTTTTCAACACCTTGTTTAAGTAACTCCGTTGTAGCACCTCTGCCAAGATTTCCATAACCCAAAACTACAGCTAATCGTTCTTCCTGAGCAATGGCTGGTGAAGAATAAGAATACCTTTGTAGCTCTTTAAATGTTTGAATAACTCCACATTTACCGGCAAAGTAAGCATTTTTGTAAAGTAATTTTTGCTGTCGTCCTTCAATCCAAACTTTCGCCTTACTAATATCAAAAAGATGTATATTTATCGAATTTTGGAGAGAGGGTTTGAGATGACTAAACCAACCAACTAATGTAGCTCCTGGACGCATGTATTCCCATTCATTTGTTGGCTTGAGTGAAATAACTATATCACTTGAATTAAGTAATTTAGTTCTTTCTAGAACCTGATAACCTAATTGAACAAGATGAGTATCGGCTGATTTTTTAAATGTATGATATCCAAACTCATTCTCAAAGATATATTCCTTTATTAAGGGATGTTTGAGTTTTTCTTTTGTTAGATGTTTCCAATATATCGGCGATCGCATCTCTTGAAAATGTTGAGATTTGCTAATGAAACCTAGAGAATATTGATTTGTCATAGGTACAATAAAATTTTATAATCCCATTTAGTTTTTATCCTTAAAGTAAAATTGCAAACTTTACATTTATTGGTTAAGTAAACTTTAATTCAGGATAAAAAAGGAGAGACACCAAGTCTTTAACTACATCATATCAGCAATTAGTTCTATGTTAATTTTAGATATTTTGCTTTGTCATACAGATGATTTGTAGTAAATCTTTTGAAGTACAAAACTATTAGAATGATTCAAAAAATAAATTAGGCAAAATATCGATAGTTATCGAAAATATCCAGGGTAATAATAAAGTATCTTACACTTGGCGTTATCGCAAATTTTATCGTAGAAGTAATCCTTTATTGAGTTTATTCCCTGATGACATAGAAAAATTACGAACTCCATATAAAAAGCAATTATAGAGTTAAAATCTGTGTAACTATTACCCTTTACTATTTCCTAATGCCTTTACCCACCATAATTATTCCTGGATATCTAGAAAATGCCAGTTCTTATTATCAGCTAGAGCAATCTTTACAAGGCAATGATTTCCCTACAGTCACCGTACCAGTGAATCTTGGGAATTGGATTGGAACTCTAGGTAAAAAAGGTGTTGTTCCTATTCTAAATTTACTTTCTGAGACTGTAGAAAAGACGATAAATATTCATAAAACCTCCCAAGTTAATATCATCGGTCATTCTGCTGGAGGTTGGATAGCTCGCATCTATCTTGGTAATGTTCCTTATTTAAACAATTATTCATCTAATAAAGCTCATCTACAGGTTGCTAGTCTGGTAACTTTAGGAACACCACATATAAGTAAAGAACGATGGACAAGAAAAAGTATAGATTTTGTTAACCTACACTACCCCGGTGCTTTTCATTCCCATATAAATTACGTGTGTGTAGCAGGAAAAACTATCTTTGGTGAAAGACGTTGGGGAAAATGGTTCGCTTTTAGTAGTTATCAACAAACTTGCGGCAATGGTAACACTTGGGGTGATGGAATTACTCCTGTAGAAGCTGCTCATTTAAAAGGAGCAGAGAATTTAATCATTGATGGTGCAACACATTCTCCGAAAAGCCCTAATGACTGGTATGGTTCACTTCAATACTTGCAACTATGGACTAAATACTTGAAATAGCAGGGGGAGAATAGTACAAAAATAGTACAAGAAATAAAATACTAATATTTTTTATATCTCTCATAAAAGGTATACAAAAAATTAACATTTTTTCAACCTATACGGAATGAACTTCCCTGTAAGCCATTGATAATCCTAAAGAAATTAGAAAATATCAACACTTATCACTTTCAATATATAGACAAGTAATCCTAGGCTTTCTTAATATTTCTTAGTTACAATCGTAATAAAAGTATACATAACAGAAATATATGGAATCTTCACTGTTAAAGAAAGATAGGCAAAATTTCGTATTACGGAGGGTCGCGACTATATTATCACTAGTAATCTTGACCTTTAGTTTGATTGCCGGTGGTAGTGGAATTCTACTTTCTTTTTACTATGAGCCTACCGCAGGTGGTGCTTATAACTCTTTAGAATGGATTACAAATGAAGTGTCTTACGGATGGCTAATTCGTAAATCTCATAATGCTGCCGGTAATTTGGTAATTATTATTGCTCTAGTTCAAATTGTCGTCATGTTCTTAGGACGACAATTCCGTAAAAGTTGGTTAAGTGCATGGATTAGCGGTATTTTCCTAGCTTTACTCGCTATAGGACTAGACTGGACAGCCATGATTCTGAACTGGACACAAACAGGTTATTGGCGCTTCAATATAGAATTAGGCACCATAGAATCTATTCCTTTCATTGGTATTCAGTTGCGAGAGATATTGACCGGTGGTGCAGTTAACTCCACTACCGTACAGCATCTTTACACTATTCATAGCTATTTACTAAGCGTTGCTGCGATCGCTCTGGCTGTAACCCATCTATTTAGTTTGTTATGGCAAGAAAAACAAACAGCAACCCCGGATAACTCAATTACACCCACAGATAAATCATTTGCTAACAGTTGAAATAGCTTTCGAGAGGGATAACTCTTCTGCTTGGGGAAACTCTTCTAAAGCCAAACGGGTTGACTGATTGCTTCCAGAGAGACGTTTTAGCAGATTGGGACGGGGATCGTGTAATAAATAAATAATGCGATCGCCTTTTTCCCAATCTGAGGAAGCATGTACTATAATTAAACGTTCATTTCTTTCAATGAGTAATGGTACTAATTCATTTGAGTCTATGTACTCTTGAATAAGTTTCTTTTGATTCACAAATTCTGACTCACTTAGAGTGGTCTTGACTAACTTTACTTGTCCTTCCTTAAGATACTGATTCCATCTTTTTATAGCCAAGTCAGAAACAAATGCCTGGTTAACCTTATTACTGCTCGTCGAGTTCTTTTTTGTTTCAGGGTCTTTTGGATATATAGCCAAAACACGGGGAGGGTTAAATTCTTCTGCTGCACGTTCTGCTAGAACGATATTCACTTCACCGTTACTTGTCGCAGCAAGAAAAGTCCCCATAGAACTCAAACCAGCTTTCTCTAATACTGCAACATCGAAGGCACTACTAGTAAACACCTGGAGTTTCTGAGCTTCTGCTTTCTCTCTAGCTTCTTTATTAGTGTCAATCATGACTACTTGCTCTCCACGCTCCTGGAAAAAGCGAGCGACTAACATGCTTAAAGGATTACATCCAGCAATAACTACTCCAGTTGCCTCTTTGGATGTAATTTGTAACCAATTGGCTATAAAACCTGCGGTGAGTCCCTGACAAACCACTGTCATAATAATTGTCAGAAAAACCAAAGCTTTAATTGCATCACCACCATTAATACCCCGTTGAGTAAGTAAAATACCAAATAGTGATGCAACCGAAGCAGAAACAATACCTCTTGGTGCAACCCAGCTTAAAAATAGCTTTTGTCGCCAATTAAGAGTGCTATTCCAGGTACACAGCAAAATGTTTATAGGACGTACTATGAACATTAATGCCAGAACTGTAAATAAACTACCCCAACCTAAAGCGAAAACACTCTCAATAGACAAATCAGCAGCAAGAAGAATAAATAGCACTGAAATACTCAAAATTGTCAGTTGCCCCTTAAAGTGCCTCAAAAGTCGCTCGTCAGGTACTGAGGAATTAGCAAAGACAATCCCAGCTACTACTGTTGTCATCAAACCAGATTCGCTACGGATATTCTGAGAAAGCGCAAATAAACCCCAAATCCCTGCTAATACAACTAAATTCTTCAACTCAAAAGATAAAAAATTGGCGCGTTTAAAAATAACGCTCATCAACCAACCACCACCAGCACCAATTACTGCTCCTACCCCTAAACGCAAGAATAAACCAGTGATCGCATTACTTGGTCCCGCATCGCCGTTCAAAATAGTATCGAGAACAACTACGGCTAAAATAGCCCCTACAGGGTCGATTAAAACGCCTTCACCTTCTAATAGGGTTGCGACCTGTCTATCCACCTTAATTTGCTTTAGCAGAGGGCTAACCACTGTCGGTCCAGTTACCACAACAATGGCAGCATACAAGAAGGCTATATTCCAGGGGAATTCGCTCAACCAATGTGCCGCCATTGCCCCTCCTAAAAGGGTTATAAAAGTTCCCAGGGTCACAAGCAATTGCAGACTAGTGGAAACTTTACCCATTTCTCGCAAATTTAAATCAAGTCCGCCTTCAAACAAAATAATTGCTGTTGCAAGAGCAACAATTACTTCTAACCCAGTTCCTAAAACTTGGGGATGTAAAAGTTCAAGACCGTCTGACCCAAATAAAATGCCAAAGAAAAGCAAAAATACAATGCTAGGCACTTTTAAGTAGGCTGCTATTACTTGAGCGCTAATTCCTGCAACAACGGCAATAACCATTTGCAGGGTGATTTCAAAAGATCCTTCCATATTTTAGATTTTGAGCCATGTATTTCAAAATCCTTTATTAAGAATTGTAAAATTTACTGTTTTTAACTGCACTAATATATATTATCAAGCAAAAAATCTTTACATTTGTTTTTATACTCTAAATAATGTGATCATATGAGTGAAAATACATATTTAAGTTAATATATTTGTACTGGATATTAGGACATTTAGTATTTCTCCTACTTTAACCTCAAGTATCAAATCATTGTACTGCCTGCGCAGCTAAGATAAAGCTATTGATAATAGTTTTTTCCCGCACAGGAAAGAGTTTTGTGTAAACAATAGCTAGTTTGGTCAGTGAATAGCACTTTAGCACTAAATTGAGCAGACTTTAGTTCCCATGAATTTGCTTATCCGATTAGGCTGTATTCCAAAGATTATATTAATTTTGTGGCTTTTCGCAGTTGATTTTTAGAATTGGATTCTTAGGCTTGTAAGTCAACAATTTTGCCGGCTAAAATTTGGATTAATATCCCCCTCATAAAGATTAGTAATTGTGAGAATAGAATAAGTAAGAACTTTTTCAATATTTTTTTAATATTTTTTTCAGAAGGTGAGCAAAAATTCCTATTTTCTCATTTAATACCTTAGATGCAATAAGGATGTGTTTTGGAATTTAGAAATTCTCAATTTCAGTTTTTTAAATTTCTAGATGTTTACCGCTCCAGTCTTAAGTAGTGTCTATAATTAATCAGCCATACAGGATAATCCTAAATGAATGAATTATCTAATTTTCTTTTTTCTAACTATTGACACTCCTAATAAAATTCGCTAAATTATTGAAAGTCCGATTAAGCCCCCATCGTCTAGAGGCCTAGGACACCTCCCTTTCACGGAGGTAACGGGGATTCGAATTCCCCTGGGGGTACTTAGAATTCAAAGTTATTTGATAGTTAATTTTAATTTCAATTTGAGATTAGGTAGGTTGAGTAAAACTTTTATATTCTTTTCTAGCCTCTTTGATTTGATTGCATTTTTGAGCAGAGGCTATATTGTTAATCCATTAGTCCTATTATCCGCTCCTTTACAGCCAGTAAGTTAGAGCGTAAATCCTGACTAAGACGTTTTTCAATAATTCTCACAGGCATAGTACGTTTAGGCAAAACTTGAACAATGTAGGATAATTGAGTCCCAGATTTTTGTGGAACTGATTGTAAATCTGTATAAGGTTCCAATAGCCAACTACCCGAATATTCTTTCAAATCCCCTTCCACCAAATTAAAACTAATTTCTTTGGGAAAGTGCTCCTGTAAATCAAGCACAACACGAGCAGAAAAATTGAAGCGGAGTAATTTCTGAGAGCCGACTTGTTCTACCCTAATACCACCTTCAGGATGGTCTAAAAGGCGACTAGAAGTAAGATTAGGAATAAAATCTGATAAAGCCTCATAGTCAGTAAGAATCTTCCATACACTTTCCACTGGTTGAGGAATATAAGTTTGAGCGGAAATTTGCCGTTTTCGTTCAGCAATCTTTTTCACTTCCACCTTGATACTTTCCAACTGAGTTTGTTGAAAGTACAAATCTAGTTCTTTTGATGAATTATGCTGTTGAGTCACTTTCTATTTATGATTTCGACATCTTCTGAAAATTGCGGTAAGTCAAGAGTAAAGCAAATCTTGCTTAGTTCAGAATCAGCTATAGCTGTACTTTCGACAGAGATGGTACCGCTCAAGTGTTGTATAAGGGATTTAGCTAAGGCTAAACCTAAACCTGTGCCAGGAGTCCATCTTCCCTTTCCTCTACGAAACTTATCAAAAATATAGGTTCCTTCTTCTTCAGATATACCACGCCCTACATTTGTTACCTCTATAATTATTCTGTCTATCTGTTGGTCTAACTTATGAAAAGCCTTTATCCCCACATCTGTTTCATGAGTGGAGTACTTGCAAGTGTTAGATAGTAATTCTTTGAGAATACGGTCAAAACTTTCGACCTCTGTTTGTAGCGTTAGCTCTTCTTCTGGTAAATCTAATATTAAATTTAAGCTTTTGTCTGCTAATTGCTTATCAAATGTAGATACTAACTCTTGAACTTTAGAATTTAAATTTATACTTTCAAGCTGTAGAGGTTCTTGACGATTTTCTAATTGTTGTAATGTCAGTAAGTCATTAACTAAGTTGATTTCCTTTGTACATTCCTGTTCAAGAATGTCTAAATACTTATTTTTTTGCTCTTCCTCTATTGCTGGTTTACGTAACAAGCGTAATGACATACGCATATTAGTCAGAGGATAACGCAGGCGATCGCTGAGGTTACTCAGGAACTCATCTTTGAGTTCGTTTAATTCCCGTAACTGCTGGACATACTGACGAGTTTTTTCATAAAGTTTTGCTTGTACATCCAAACTCCGTTGCAATTGTGCGGTACGTTCTTCAACTAAAGTTTGAACCTGTCGCAGAGTCTGTGTTTGAATTATGGTGTTACTAATTTGTGCACAGACCATCTCTACAATATTAAGTTCTGCGGGCTGCCAACACCGGGGTAATTTTTGCTGGAAAGCAAGGAATCCTAATACCCTACCTTGACTTTCTAATGGAATTAGAAGCAAAGCTGACATCATGCTCATCGCAAATACTGGTGCGATGGTGGAAGTGTCTTTGCGTCTGTCAGTATTATCGTTGATAACCACAGCTTTTCCACTATCGTTGAAGGCACGTTTACACAAACCACAATCAGATAGCAAAAATGACTCTTTCTCCAGAGATGCTAGTTCTTCAATATCACAATTTTCTAAATTCTCAGACCAACTTGCAACAACGTTAGCCTTAGCCTTGGGAATGACCTTTTTAGAACGATTTCTAAAAATTGGATTAGTATACTTTAATAAAATTAAGAAGCCACGGTCTGCATCAATTGCCTCTGCTGTTGCTGATACTATCAGCTGGAGCATCTGATTTAGCTCCAGGTTAGAACGGCTTAGCAAAGTCAATTGCTTAATCAAGCTTTGATGTTGGGCACAGGTTTGTACATATTGTTGTTGGGAATCAATCAGATTAGACTGTGCGACCTGTGCAAAAGCGATCGCACAACTTGCAGCAACTGTCTGAAGTGATTTTTTGTCTGAGTAACTCCAAGTATGGGGTTTAGACTCTATCAAAATGACAACACCATTATTCTTACCAGCAAATCGGGTTGGTATAGCTAAAACAGAACCCAAATTTACTTTCAAATGCTGACATCCAACAATCAAACTATTCTCAATGACAGAAATATCATCTATCGTAAAAGGCTCAGCCGCGCACTGTACTTCAGGTTTGCCCAACTGTTCAGTTGACAATAGTTCTGTTGAGGCGATATCTTCTAAACTTTCCTGAATACACCAATTTGCAGTAATTGCCTCACCAGAACCTTCATCAGTCATTGTGACCAAGCAGCAACAATCAACCTCAAAAGCCAAACCTAATAATTGAGCTATCTCCTGCAACATATTTTTCGCAGAAGAAGCTTCAGCAGTTACCTGATTAATTTTATGCGCCAATTGGCGGACAGAATCTTGCTCATGCTGCATCAGCTTGACCGGATATTTTTGTAATCGATTCACTTCATCAGAGTTCTGTGGCTGTGACGATACTGGTTCTTTTATTATTGGCACAATCTTGGATAATGACCCCATTTTTGTTCCCCCAACCTCCTGGAAACTGATTAACTCTTGATGATAGCTGCTGCACCCTCATTGACCCTGCTTTTCTATAAAAACTTTTCCTCACCTGTTATAGCCCTTTTCTACTTCAGATGACCAAACTTTTGGCATATAAATAATCACATTTACATAAGTAAATAAAATAACAAAGCTATATAGCTATTAAATTAAATAAGTTTCCGATTACCAGAACTTATTCGTTTCACTAACTTCTGACCTAGAATATCTTGCTTGAAAGCATACATAAACCGTAATTTCTCTGGATTTACGACAAAAAACCTATGAATGTATTCCGCATTACCACTGAAGAGTAAATAACTAGTACTTTAAATTTATTTTATTAAAACTTTATCTTCAGTTAAGTAATATACCTCAAGAGCATTACAGAGAAAATCTAATTACTAGAGAAGTTAAGCGGTGAACTTTACTGTGAGATATTTCAGTTAGATAATTTTAGAAGCTTGAGAAAGTCTTATTTTTTATTTAGGAAGGGTATGATGCAATTTATTAAGTATTTTGTAACTCCTATAATCAAGTACAATCACTTACCTTACTAGACCCAAGTATTGGATATGTCAAGTGTTGTCATACCCCCTCTGAGGTATATAAAACACTGTATACTATTTTTCTGTTTTAGCTGTGCTGTAGTAAATGAATGTATCATCAATGAACAGATATTGTAAAACTTTATATAGAAGAAAATTATGATAAATATTTGTTTTTAGATGTAATGTGATTGTTTTTGCTGTGAATGCATTCTAGTGTGGATTGAAAATATATAGAACTAGAATGCATTCCAACAAGTAAAGAAATTTCTGGGCTATTGCGAGTTATTGAGCTAAACTCTCGACACTTAAGGGAACCATTTCGCCATTTCTTGTAAGTCCTAGTAGCATAGGATGTTGTGGTTGAATTATTTGTCCTGTAAGTACACAACGTTCTTCTTGTTGGGCAGTTGCAGCTATGCTAGCTCTAATATCCTCCTGAGAGAAGCGTGGTTTCCACTCTCCTGACTTCTGTTGTACATAATTCCATAAAATATTTCTAATCAGCGCCTGATACCCCTGATTCCCTGAGAGTTCCTTGAGCTTATCCTTTAATTCTCGCTCCAAGCGAATGCTGGTAACTTCCATGTCAGTGGTCGGGGTACGAGTAATTGTATGCATTTGAATCTCCTTTTTGACTTAAATAAACTATAGACAGGATAGTAATACAAGTGTAGTATGTTTATAGCAATGATTGAATAAGTTGTTTTATTTCTAGGTAAAATTTTCTGTGATATTAGCCCACTCCATCTCCAACCATGTGTATTTCTCTCGTCACTACATAAGTCGGGAATTAGCACTTGCGGAGGTGGAGTTTGTATTTATGGGTACAAATGGCTCAAATAGATGTTCGATTGCACAATTCCAGAGTGATTATGATTATTTACAAGAAACAATAGTGCTAAATAAAGCACCACAACCAAAAAATAAGAGTGGGGGGTACAGGCCGATTCATACTGTACACGGATAAAGACTAAAGGACTAAACTGTCGAACTTTAAATCCCCCGCTTCACACAAAAGTAGAAGTGGGGGTTAATTTATGAGGAGTCAAGACGTGAGTAGCCCAAAAAAAAGCTCAAAACAAAGCTCAAAACAAAGCTCAAAACAAAGCTCAAAGCCAAACTTAAAGCAAAGTCCAGAAAAAATTTTAGAAAACTCTGTGGTGGTATTTTCTCAAAATTACTTACCCATTTCTAAGGTGAATATTAAACGAGCGATTGTATTACTTATTAACAATAAGGCAGAACCTTTAAATTGGGCGACAGAAGTCGGATGGAAAATTCATTCACCTAATTTAGTGCTTTATGTGCCAAAACATATCCGTTTAACAATCTCTGCAAGAGAGCGGATATGGAAAGTTCCTCCTGTTAATCGTCGTGAAGTTTTGCGACGAGATAATCATACTTGTCAATATTGTGGTGCTAGAAAACATTTGACTCTAGACCATGTTTTTCCCCGTTCAAAGGGCGGTTTACACACTTGGAATAACATAGTTACTGCTTGTGAAAGATGTAATTCACGCAAAGGGGATAAAACTTTGAAAGAAATTGGTATGAAATTACGCGTTCTACCTAAAGCTCCAATTCATCCAACTATTTTATTTGCAGAACAGTTTTGGAACAACGTGCAAGTAGACCTGGAATAAGTAGACATCGAATAACTTATGAGAGCATGAGAAATGCTGAAATTAACTTATACAGAAACTACATTTAATTTAGAATGTCTTTCTCAATCTCTAGAGGATTGGGTGCAAGGACGAGTCATTTTGGCATTGCGGATTGGTCAAAGTTTATGCGTAGAACCTAGCAGCGCATCTTTCTTACTTCCCGTTGATTTACCTGATATTAAACAACTTCAAAAGGAAGTGGAAAAAGATGATAGAGAAATTATTACCTTGTGCGCGTGCGATCGCGAATATATGGAGGTAAGCATCCAAGGTTCTTGGCTTTCTTATAATTGCGAAGATATCAGTGGTGTTTTTGTGACTACAATCGATAACAATATTGAGTCATTTATTTATGACCTGTGGCTAGAAGCACGAGCTTGTACTTCTCTAATTGGCGATTAAAACAATTAATAGGTAGAAAGATGCAAATGGAGCGCAAATATATTTTCTGCTATAAACTGGAGCAAAATCTCAATAGAATATCATTTTATTAATGTGTTTATTGGTGTTAAGCAAATTATATTACACCCAAGATAAAACACAAGAGTTACTGGTGGGTTTGTATCTCTAAAATACTTGCCCATTAGTTTTACAATACTTGCAATCACTTACGGTGGGTGCTAAGGCACCATCGCAAATTTATATTCTGTTTAAAGTACAAGATTTTAGTCATCAAAATATATAGCTACAAGATTTGTAGCTATATATTTTATACCTTTTATATATCTGTAATTAGATACAGATAAATATGAAGTAAAAAATTGGATAAAAAAAGATCGAAACCTCTTGATTATTTTGTATTATTTATGTAATATGTAGATTACATAATCAGCAGAGGAAAATATAAATGTTCGACCTTCGTATCAGAACTGAATATCTTCTGCGTTTAGGATTTATTTATAGTTTGAATAAGGAATATATTAAAAGCTACGATTATACTTAAATGTTTGTATTCATATTCATATATTTATAATATATTTTAATTAAAATAAAACTAATAAAAAATAAAATGAAAAATTCAATTAAAATTATTCAAGAAGATATTACAACCTTAAAAGTAGATGCAATAGTAAATGCTGCAAATAGTTCTTTGTTAGGTGGGGGTGGTGTAGATGGAGCAATTCATCGTGCAGCAGGTGCAGAATTATTGAAAGAATGCCAAACTCTCAACGGTTGTCATACTGGAGAAGCCAAAATAACTAAAGGATATAAATTGCCAGCTAAGTATGTAATTCATACTGTTGGTCCAATTTGGAAGGGAGGGAATCAAAATGAATCAAAACTACTGGCTTCTTGTTATTTATCTAGCCTACAGTTAGCTATAGAAAATAGTATTAAAACAATTGCATTTCCTGCAATTAGCTGTGGAGTTTATAAGTATCCAATAGATAAAGCTTGTCGGGTAGCACTTGAATCAACAATTAAATTTTGTGAAAACCAAAATCATGGCTTAGAAAAAATAATTTTTGTTACTTTTGATGAAAAAAATTATCAAGCTTATGTAGAAAATATTCAGAAATTAGGAATTTAAAATAAGATTTTTATATTACCAAATCAAATTAAGAATGCTTGGATACATATCTTAGGGACACGAAGAAATTTTCGTCGTATGGGTTTAGGAAAAGCTTTTTTGTTAAGCAATTTACATCGACTCAGAAATTCTGGTGTGGAAAATGCAAAGCTTAGTGTAGATGTAGATAATCCGAATGGTGCATTAGGGTGGTATGAATCTTTGGGTTTTGAGAAGAAAAATACCAGTATTTCTTATGTAAAAGATATTTAATACAACGTATTTTACACTTCTACATTAAATATCTTTAAATAAAGTCTAAAAATTAAGAGATATTCTAAAATTACTTGTTCTAATTATTATTATTTTTGATTTTACATAGAGGTCAAAAAAATGCCTGTTGTATGTAGATTTCATAACAAAATAAATCTTACAGAATTCAACTTCATAGAAATACATAAGCATTTAGATAGTAAGTTTGAAAATGAGCGAACATCGTTTAGGAGAAATAGTTATAGAACGTCCTCGTAACGGATGGAGAATTAGTTTAAAAAAGTGTAGCGGTTACAAGAAAAATCTAGAAAAAATTACCCAAGAAGCTACAGAAGATGGTTTGCTCAATACTTATATTATCAAACCTAGAAACAAGACTAAGTGTTTTTCAGACCATATCAGACCTTTGTATAAATGGTTGTGTTCTAAGATCGGACAACCTTGGAATGATGTTTATAGTGAACTGTGCAAAAATCTAAATATTAAGGGACTTTCTGGACAACATATTCTTTCCCATATATGGAATTTTGTAGAGCTTCATGTAGTGTTGATTGACGGAATTCCCTATAGAAAATCCGAACGCGATCGCCCTCTACCATCCTATGGGAGATATGAGCAGTTATACGTTCACCCGGATACAGGAATTCTTTGTTTAGTTAGAGAAGTACAAAGAAAAGTTACGAGAAAGTATGATGATGTATTAATCATTAACAGTTATCATCAATACCGGAAAATTAAAGGTATTTGGTATCTCATAACTTTTCAAAAATTCCCTAAATCCATCTATGATAATATCTATCATGCTAAGGATGTTTTATTCAGAGCAAACATTAACTATAAAATAGCTCAAAAAACATACGGTAGAAAAATTTTTGCAGTTAGTAAAAAGCAGTGTAATAAAAAAGAAATTAAATTCATCATCAAGAAACTAGAAAATCTTCAGTAAATGTTATATCTTGATTGAGAATAATATATTTTAGAAGTGATAAGTCAGTAGGTTGAATTATATTTAAGATGAATTAGGCTAAAGTAAACCATGTTATCGATCGATTTTAATATCTGTACAAATCAATATACATCTTACAAATAATTACTCCTTCTTACTTATTAGCTTCTATCTAACCTATTAAAATTGCTATTGCATTATAGGTTGGTTATAAATAATTCAAAAAGTGATAATAAATAAAAAGTAGGTATCCATCATGTCAGATAAAATAGTTTCTATTCTAGAAGAGTTAAAAACTTTAAATTTAACTGAAACTTCCCATTTAGTTAAACAAATTGAAGATACTTTTAAAGTTAATGCTTCCTTAAATCCTTTAATTCAACAATCATTTATTGATGACTCTGGTTATTTTAGTATTATTGAAGATGAATTAGATACTGAGTTGAGCGTTGTTCTTGAAGAAGTTCCAACTACTAAAAAAATTGAAGTTCTCAAAGCTATAAGAAATCTAACAAGTCTAGGTTTGAAAGAAGCAAAAGAAATTGTAGATTCAGTACCAAAGACAATCTTCTCAGGTATCCCCCGTAATGAAGCTGAAGATATTAAAAAACAGTTGGAGTCAGTGGGGGGAAAAATTTCTTTGCAATAATCCATATATGACCAGTAAAATTACCAATAAAGCTTATAAATACTCTTCCGAGTCTGAAATAGAAACTTTGGTAAGTGCATTTAGCGATCGCACATTACCCCGTAGTGAATGGAATCACGCTGCACATTTGAGTGTTGCATTGTGGTATCTAGCTCATTATCAGGAAAGAGAAGCAGTTGAAATGATTTGCGATCGCATTCAATCCTACAATACTGCTATAGGTATCAAAAATACTGAAAATAGTGGTTACCCTGATACTTTGACTTTATTTTGGTTTTACTTAGTGCGTAATTGTATATCAATTAATCAAGAAATTTGCTCTTTATTAGAGTTAGCAAATGGATTAATTGAGATTTACAACGATAAACATTTAGCACTGCAATACTACAGTCGAGATTTATTGATGTCTTGGGAAGCTCGTGAAAGTTGGGTAGAACCAGATTTAAAAGTAATTGAGCAAAGTAACTAATATTAGTTTAACTCTAAAGCGATCGCCCTAAGCTTAACTTTTTTATCGCGTATTTACATAAGTTTTGTTCCATGCTTTATTCTTTGCATTCTTAGGACAAAAATTAAAATAAAACATTTCTGAGAACATCTATGTCTACTACAATCGAATATTATGGCTAATATATCTGCAAAAATAGTCCAAGAACTGCGTCGAAAAACGAGTTTAGGAATGATGGACTGTAAAAAAGCCCTACAGGCAAATAATGGTAATTTTGAGAAAGCTATTGAATGGTTGCGTCAAAAAAATATTATGACCGCATCACTGAGTAAAAGTGAACGTCCAACAGTTGAAGGTATTGTTGAAAGCTATATTCATACTGGTAGTAAAGTGGGTGTTCTTTTAGAAGTTAATTGCGAAACTGATTTTGTTGCACGTTCTGAAGCTTTTCAAACCTTAGTTAGGGCTTGCTGAAAGAAAATGAAAGTACTGCCAGATAAAGATTTACAAAGTTTTTTCACCAAACAAGTGCAAGATTATTGACCGAAGATGTCTAAAATCCTTGCACTTTCAAAAAAAAGAACCGTGTAAGTTTTAGGACTAATCAGCCAAACCTTGATTTTTCAATCCCTGTGATACCTAGATTCAATTTCTAGACTTATTCAGCAAGCCCTAGTTAAAGATATTGCTATGCAAATAGCAGCTTGCTCTAATGTCGAGTACATAAGCATAAAAGATATTCCCACTGAAATTGTTGAAAAGGAACAAAAAATTGAAATGGGAAGGGATGACTTGGCAAATAAAACCGATGAGATGAAGGAAAAAATAGTTAAAGGAAGAGTTCAAAAGCGTCTTAAGGAAATATCTTTAATGGAGCAATCCTATATACGCGACCAGAATATCACAGTTTCACAAAGAGTAAATCAAGGTATCTCTCTACTTGGTGAAAATATCAAGGTTAGTCGCTTTGTTCGATTTGTACTTGGTGAGTGATATATTTTATTCTGGGATTATTCTAAGAAAGGGGATAAGATTATTTATCTCTTATCTCCTGAATAAAGTTATTTCTTAAAGTTATAGAAGCTGATTTTTATAGGTACTATGAAAAGATATCAATTACTCAAATATGGAATCAATGTGAGTTTTTAAAAATACTAAAATTGACAGAAAACCAAACTATCAAAAGTTTATAGGCATTTTTCTATTTTTGTTTATATCTTTTAGCAGCAGTTGTCATCCATATAGATACAGCACTCACAAAAGGAATTAAAACGAAAATAGCTCCTGAAATTAAGGGATAATTTCTGACTACAGGACTGTTGACCATTAAGCTTATTCCTAATCCAGAATAGACCAGACCTGCTAAAGGAATGCTGATTATTAACAATACAAATTTATCATTAGAGTCCATAGGGATATTTTTAAGATTGATTATGATATTTAGATAGTAATCTATAATCGATATATTTTTATTGATAATTGTATTTTCTTAAAATTTTTATATTTTTTATATTCAAAACATGAGTAATTTAAAAGTAGAAGTTGTCAGAATACACACTGTTAACCCTCATCCTAATGCAGATAGACTTGATATTATTACTATGATTGGAATGAGCTATCAGGTAATTGGTGCAAAAGGAAATTTTCAAGTAGGAGATAAAGCTTTTTACTTCCCTATAGATAGTGTTATCCCAGATAAATATTTAGATGAGTTTGGTATTCGTTCTTATTACTCTAAAAAGCTGCGTGCAGCGAAATTGAGGAGTATTTTTTCCGAAGGTTTATTGATTCCTGTTGGAAAAGATATTACATGTCAAGTTGGAGATGACTATACAGAATATTTCGGTGTGACTAAATATGAGTATCCTATTCCCAAAATTATGAATGGGGAAATGGAAGGTCCGATTGGACATTACAAGTTTCCCGCTCCAGAAAACTTTAAGCGCTATAAAGACGTATTATGTGTAGGTGAAGATATAGTTGTTACAGAAAAACTGCATGGAACTAACTTTACAGTTTTAGTTGACTCTGAGGATGTGGCTCATATCGGCAGTCATAATTATTTCTGGAAGAATAGTGAAGCAAATCAAAATCTTGTATATATTAGAGCATATAATGATAATCCTGCTTTGAAAAAATTACCTAAGAACACTCAAATATTTGGTGAAATTTTCGGCATTCAAGATATCAAATATGGTTTGAAAAATGGTCAAATAGGCTTAGCAATATTTGCAGTACGTCGCGGTCGAAAATTCTTGAATTACATCGATTTTATATCTTTTTGTGAAGATTATAATCTTCCTAAAGTGCCCGTGCTTTACACAGGTGTTTATAGCGAAGAAGTGGTTTCTGCTTTTAATAATGCTCAGAGTGTAATTTCCTCTGATTCAATCATGGAAGGAGTAATCATTCAACCCATAGTAGAAAGAACTCATCCAGAAATAGGTAGAGTAACGTTGAAATTAATTAGCGATCGCTATCTTTTGCGCAAAGGTGGAACTGAGTTACATTAACTTTGTAGCATTATGAATCTAAAAGATATTAGATTAAATTAATTGACTAAAAATTATTTGATATTAAAGATATTATCAAATAATTTTTAGTTTACTTATTTATTAATATATTTATATAAATTTAGTTAAGTCTAATGATATAGAATCTATAAAATTTTTAAAAATACGGTATTTAGTTTTTACTTTTATCAAAATTATATACAAAAAAAACATATTAAAATGTGTAAATAACACTAGCAAAAGAGTAGATACTCATAATCATCGATAAAATCATTATTTCTACGGATATCAGATGGAAAACAAATAATTTAGATTAGACAGAAGTAATTAGGAGTAATTGCTTTTATTTTTTATTCAATAACACGTATCATACTAAATTATATAAAAAGCTAGATATAAAATTGTAAGTCAAATTGAAAAATTATTATATATCTTCGTTTGAGTTAAAATAAGCTATGAATGGTTCGCAACCTAGGATATCTAAAGCCCTACTACAAGAGTTTTATATATGCACTCAATTGCAATATAACGGTAAGTTAAATGTGACTAGTAAAAAGGGTCATAAATGGAGCTTTTATTACCGTTTAGGAAGAATAGTGTGGGCAACAGGAGGAAATCATCCTTTTCGACGTTGGTGTAGGAATATAAGCCATTACTGTCCAGATATTGATATTAATGAAATTCCCTTCAAATCTGAAGATGTATCATTCGACTACTGGGATTATATTCTTTTACAAAGATTGCATGAGAAGCAAAAAATTCAACGTCAACAGGTGAATCTAATTGTGGAATCCACCATTGCAGAACTGTTGTTTGATATTGCTCAACAAGCTAATTTTACAGAAGTAACTAGCGATCGCACCCACGATGTAATTTTGGAAGCACCAATGAATTTTACCAATGCAGACATTTGCCTCCAAATGATGCAGGAATCGTGGCAAGCTTGGATCGAAGCAGGTTTAGCGAGTTTTTCTCCCAACTCAGCACCGATACTACGAAGAGGAGAAGAATTAAAACGAATTGTAAGTCAAAGTGCATACAACAATTTTACCAGTTTGATGAAAGGTAAGTATACTCTGCGGGATTTAGCTGTCAAAATGAAGCGGGATACTCTACCTGTAGCACATTCATTACTTTTTTATATTCTCAAAGGAATTATTGAATTAGTAGAAGTTCCTGATTTACCATCAATAGCTACTGAATCTAAAAAAATACCTCAGACCAATAAATCAAATACATCTAAGCAGATGGTAATAGCATGTGTTGATGATAGTCCTTCAATATGTAATATGATGGAACAAATATTAGTTCCATACAATTTTAAGGTTGTCAAAATTCAAGATTCTGTACAAGCTTTACCATGTTTGATCCAAAATAAGCCAGATTTGATATTCTTAGACTTAATTATGCCTGTAGTAAGCGGTTCAGAGATTTGCGCTCAACTACGTAGAATGTCTAAATTTGCTAAAACACCCGTAGTCATTTTAAGTGGTGATACTAGTTTTATTAGTAAACTCCGTGGAGGTGTAGCTAGAGTATCTGGTGCAACAGACTTTATTTCTAAGCCTATAACCGAACAGAAAATAATAAATATAGTAAATAAGCATTTACAGATTGAGGCAACTGTAAAGAAATCTCTTATTTCTAAGAATAAAAATAATTCAAATAAAATAGAAAGTCAGAAAAAATCCTTTGAATATATTGTTTAAATTGTTTAAAGAGTTTAAATTATTTAACTCTTTGCAAGCATTATTTACGCTTACAATATTACAATTACGTAATTTCTCTAGTGAATCGCCATAAGCACAGGTAGGCAATTTGCTGATTTACGACCTTTGATAATATTTTACATAACTCCTTAGTTGATAGAAACGGGAAATATTAATTGATACTCCCGGATATTTCCAATTACGGGTATTTTTAACTCAGCGAGTCTTTGTAAGCTATCAGGTTTACACTATTCTTTACTAAAAAGAGTCTGTGCTCTGTTACACTCTGCCTCATGCCAATTGTTCTATTTGGGGAGACTCCCAGAACCTACTTAAAAAGATTTATGACATTTGAATCTAGTCTTCAGTAACGATTTCACCAAATATAGACGATAACTTATTCTTAATATAATTATTCTTAATATAATCATTCTATAAGATATATGCACTTTGCTAATTCCACAGCATAGTCTTTGCAGAAGTTTGCATTACACTCCACGGCATTCATTGGTGGAAGTATGGCAATTTCCCTAATTACCTTTAAATATTATTTGACCTTTACTATCCAATAACTAGGATAGTTCTTTTTGTGACATACCAATTTTAAAACTACCCATTACTTTTATTAATTTTTCCATGACTAGTATTTCTATTACTTATAAGTATTAATAAGTTTGTTGATTTTTAAAAGTGAGGGATTGTATTTAGAACCTACTGAAATCATTTATATTTCTACGAAAAACATTTAATAGCAGGGATTTTAGGGATTAAGAATAGATATTAGCAACTATCTAATTTAATATTCCTTATATTCAACATACTTGAAACTTATTTAGCTACGCGATTTACATAAATCAAAATAAATAAGAATATATATACATATAAAAATATGAATTTTTATAAAGAGAGGGGAAAAAATGTACATCGTACAGGTTGCTTCTGAATGTGCTCCCGTTATTAAAGCTGGAGGTTTAGGCGATGTTGTCTATGGTCTAAGTAGAGAGCTAGAAATTCGGGGTCATTGTGTAGAACTGATTCTACCCAAGTACGATTGTATGAGGTATGACCATATTTGGGGTTTGCATGAAGCTTACTGCGATTTATGGGTACCTTGGTATGGGGGTGCTATTCACACTAGCGTATATTGTGGTTGGGTGCATGGACGAGTTTGCTTCTTTATTGAACCTCACTCGGGCGATCGCTTCTTTGACCGGGGTAAGTACTACGGTGAGTGGGACGATCAAATGCGTTTTGCTTTCTTTAGTAAGGCTGCTTTAGAATTTTTACATCAAAGTAATAAGCGTCCTGATATTATCCATTGTCATGATTGGCAAACTGGTTTAGTTCCCGTTTTGCTATTCGAGATTTATAAGTACCATGGTATGGCAAACCAGAGGGTATGTTATAGCATTCATAACTTTAAGCATCAAGGTCTGACGGGTGGTGAAATTCTTTCTGCGACAGGACTAAATAATCATAGTTATTATTTTCAGGACGACCGTTTAAAAGATAATTTTAATCCTTTTGCTATTAATTTGATGAAGGGAGGTATTGTTTATTCCAATTATGTGAATACTGTATCACCCCATCATGCTTGGGAAGCGCGTCATTCAGAGATTGGTTATGGATTAGGTTCCACTTTAGAAGTACATCAGGATAAGTTTAGGGGAATTCTAAATGGTATCGACTATGATATGTGGAATCCTGAGAAAGACCGCTACATTTCGTATCATTACTCAAAAGATAACTTTGAGGATAAAGTCTGGAATAAAAAAGCTTTAAGAGAAAGACTGTTGTTACGAGATGCAGACAAACCAGTTATTGCATACATCGGTCGTTTAGATGGTCAGAAAGGCGTTCATCTTGTCCATCATGCAATGTATTATGCTCTTTCACGAGGGGCACAGTTTATATTGTTAGGTTCAGCAACTGAATCTAATATTAACTCTTGGTTCTGGCACGAAAAGCATATATTGAATGATAATCCAGATATTCATTTGGAACTAGGGTTTAATGAAGAGCTAGCTCACCTGATATATGCTGGGTCTGATATGATAGTTATTCCTAGTAATTATGAGCCTTGTGGATTAACTCAGGTTATAGGTTTACAGTATGGAACTGTACCAGTGGTTCGTGGTGTCGGTGGACTGATTAATACGGTGTTTGACCGAGATTACGATCATCATCATCCGATGGAAGAACGCAATGGATATGTGTTCTATCAGACTGATAATCAAGCTTTGGAATCAGCTTTAGGACGTGCTCTTGATTTATGGTATGAAGACCGTAAGGAATTTCAAAATCTAGCAGTGCAAGGTATGGAGTACGATTATTCTTGGAATAAACCTGGCAAGGAATATGTTCAAGTTTATGAAGGTATTCGACATGCTCAGGTGGATTAATCAACTACGATCCTATTTTGATGAAAGTACTTTTATGAAGATAGTTTGATTGAGCAACGGTTACGAAATTACCTTCATTCTCACTAAAAGAGCACCTTATTCCAGAAAGAAGACAGAAATCGTAACCGCGATCGCATCACAAAATTTTAGTAAATTTAGTCAATTCACAGTAATGCATATAAGAAGATAGAAATTAACTAAACTTAACTTTAGTTAACCCTATCCAATTTATTGAACAGTTAACTTTCCGACCATTCCAGCACCACGGTGAGGTTCGCAATAAAAAGTGTAATCACCAGAAGCATCGGAAGGAATAACGGTTTCAAAATCCTGACCAGGACTCATCATCAACTGTTTGTGAGATAGTTCTGATAAATTGCTACCAGGAGCAAATACAACATTATGTGGAGGTACTTTATTGTTTACCCACTTGATAGTGTCCCCAGGTTTAACTGTTAACTGTTTGGGTTCAAAAGCCAACATACCATTGTCGGCTCCTAATTTAACCTGATAAGTGTCAGCCGCTGCTGTGGGAGCAAAAATAATAAAGCTGGTAACAACGAAAAACACGCTTAACATTACCAAGCTAAAGCGTCGCAGACTAGCCGCAATCATTTTCATGTTTTTCTCCTAAACATCGATTTTTTAATTTCTTTTACTATTGTAAATAAAAATCTGGCTAAATATGACGTATTGTCATATATGAAAATTTTTTTAACAATATTCCAAAAATATATAAGTAAAGCTTTTGTATCAATTAAAATAGATAGCCGATATTTGAGGAGTTTCAGAGCTTAAACTTTTTAAACCATTTCCAAAGAATTGAACAAAGCATTGAACAAAGTATTGAATCCAATGCATTGGATTCAATACTTTTGGATGGCTTCTCACTGTCGTAATTACTATACTTATGCTTCCATGGGGAAGTCCTGTTAATCTAGAATTCAAAAGACCGAACAGAGATAAACTTTCTCTTGGATAGAAAAGAATTATCTCTGCCACTACAAATTAACAGCAAATAAGCTTAGAAATAAATTTTACCGCCGCCCCATCTCTTACCAAGTATTTTGGGCTGTAATAGAATATGACCAGCGATCGCTTCTAAATCTTCCTCAGACATATTTCTCATTTCTGTGAAAATATCTGCACTTTTGGTACTGGGGTGTAGTTCTGAAATCTCAATCTCACCATCATAAGTAGTGGGATTTTTCATATAATCTACAAGACCCTCTATATTATCGCGGGATGGACTTGCTAATGCCAGAGTTTCTGGGTCTAATCCCACATTTTGATTTGTTTTGGTAACACCACCAAGGTGACAATCAGCACAAGCCTGACCGAATAAACGCTTGCCGTCTTTAACTTGTTTTAAACTGATTACGATATCATCGCCTTTATCGTTTAAAGGAACTGTGCGAATCTCCTCACTCAGTTCTATAGCTGCTGCGCTTCCCGCGAACAGATGAAGACTTAAAAATAAAGTTGCTATAACGATGCCAGCTAATTTTCTAAACATATTTCCCCTCAAGGATCTTGACTCTCAAACACAGCACTAACAGCAATACTTAATCTATTTATGCTGACTAAATTATTGTTAAATGGCGACTGTTAATACCATTAAAAGGCTATTAACACGTAGCTATGACTATTATCCCAGAAGGTGAGCGCCGATACTATTACTACTCAACAGTTTTTACCACTCCGGAAACCGATATAAAGCAAAATATAGAAAATTTTACATTTGCTTAAATAGTATCTAATCCTGGATTTTGATGGCAATTCGGAGGGTGTAAAGTATGGAGATAGCACTTCTGGTACCAAGAAATTACAGGAAATAATATTCTCATAATCTTTCTAATATTTGCAAAGAAAGTTTACAAAACTCATAAGGTTTATTCTCTGAAGGATTAGAAATGAATTCTTAATGAACAGCGATCGCTTCTTTGGGAGAGGCTAGGTTTTATATTTGAAGATGAGGAGAGATAGAGTCGCTAGCTATCCTTTTCCTCCTGTAAATTTGACGCTTTGAATAAAATAGCGGTTGAAAAAGATATAAATCAGAAGAGCTGGTAATGTAAATACCATAGAAGCTGCCATAATGTAGTTCCAGTAACTGAGATATTGACCTTTGAAGGTATTTAGTCCTAGAGGTAAGGTAAACATCTCGGGATCGAATAAAATTACCACTGGCAGTAAAAAATTATTCCAGCTGCTCATAAATACAAAGATAGCTTGAGCGGCTAAGGCTGGTTTAGCTAGAGGAATCACTATATAGCGAAAGATACCCCAAGTATTCAAACCATCAAGTGCAGCTGCTTCCTCTAAATGTTGGGGGAAATTTATGAAAAACTGCCGCATCATAAAGATAAATGTGGCATTTACCATGCTAGGAATAATCATTCCCTGGTAGGAATTGAGCCATCCCAGAGTTTTGAGAATCAGGAATGTCGGAATTAAAGTAACTTGCAGGGGTACTGCTAACACTGTCAAAATTAGTAAGAACCAAAAGTGTTTTCCTGCAAACTTCAATTTAGCTAGGGCATAACCTGCCATCGAGTTAAATATTAAGTTTAAAACGGTGACGCTGATGGCAATAAATATACTATTAAATAGCCATCGAAAAAATAATGGTTCTTGTAAGAATATTTGAGTATAGTTATCTAAAGTGAAATTCTTTGGTAAAAAATTGGGTTCACCACTGACTATCTCCGATAAGGGCTTAAATGAAGCGGAAAGTGCCCATAAAAAGGGGACAAGGGTGATAAATGCGTATGAAGTCAATACGCAGTAAAGAAGTATTTGTAGTAGTCGTGATGGACGATTCATTTCCATTCTTCTGAATGATTGAAGAAAATTGATAATTGACTTTGAGTACCTAGAGACTTAGCAGTGCTAAATCTCTAGGTCTATCTTGAGAGTTAAATTTTAGAAATATTAGAAATATCTATTAGGTTAAAAAAGGTTCACTTGATTTTTGCTAATAATCTCAGTTATTGCTATATTTCTCCACAGGAATTTGAACTTCTGTAACATATTTGGATTCATCTCCACCTTTTTCATACTCTAGATAAACTTCTCTAGTAGAACCCACGACTCTATATCCATTTTTTTCGACCCATTCTAATAAAGTCCTGTAAGCTTTTCCTAAGCTAGAAAATTCTCCATGATGGATTACACAAGCCATTTCTTCAACTGCTGGTAGTTCATAAATCCAAACCTTTTCACTGCTGGGAATTTTCTCATATATTGGTGCTGCGGCTTCTACTGGGATATAGCGATCGCGCAATTTAGTGTCGTGGTAAATAGAAATTCCGCTACCTATTTGTTTAATTCCTTGACTAAATGCATAGGAGAAAACTTCATCAAACATCCGGTCAAAAATTGCTCCACATTCATCATAGTTGGGGATGACTCCCACGGTTGCAGCAACCATCTGGGATGCTACTGGTTTAAGAATTACTTCGTAGTTGGGCATTTTTCCCTCCATTTCAAGTTCTTGTAAGCGGATTTCTACCCTCTTTAAGCGGATTTGGTCTTCTAAAACTCGCTGCTGTATTTCTGAATGTTTCAGACGCAGCATACCTCTAATTTCTTCAGGAGAAATATTTATATTGAGTAACTTAGAAATTTCTTCAAGAGAAAAACCTAGTTCTTTGAAGACAAGAATCCGGTTAAGACGGGATAATTGAGATGCTGAGTAATAGCGATAGCCATTCAAACTATCAACTTGGATTGGTTTGAGTAAACCCATGCGGTCATAAAGACGCAAAGCTTTTGGAGAAACGCGACTAAGTTGAGCAAAGTCACTAATTCTAAGCATGGATAACTAACTCCGGTATTACCTTTAATTTGATTTGACACCTTTCCCCAAGGGGAAAGTCAACCCCTTTGAGAATTCAAAATTCAAAATTCACAATTCACAATTCAAAATACTTACGTAGCAAGATACAAGATTCAAAATTCAAAATTCAAAATTCAAAATTCAAGATTACTGTCAATCACAATTTTTCGCTGAAGAATTGACGTTGAATCAGGGTAATAGTAATAATTAATGCAGCTAGAAGAAATGCGATCGCTGCTGCATATCCCATTTGTAAGTTACGAAATACGGTTTGATATATCAAAAGTACGATGGTAAGAGTCGCGTTGTTGGGTCCTCCAGTACCACCGGAAAAAATATAAGATTGGTCAAATAGTTGAAAAGTGCCAATTATTCCCATTGTCAAAACAAAGAATGTGACTGGTTTGAGCATGGGGACTGTTATATTAAGAAATTGCTGCCAAGTATTTGCACCGTCCAAGTCTGCTGCTTCATAGAGAGATTTAGGGATATCTTGCAATGCAGCTAGATAAATCACCATGAAAAATGGAGCTGTTGACCAAATATTCATTAGCATAATAGCTTTGAGTGCAACTGCTGAATCTCCCAACCAGTTGTATGGTGGAATTCCCAAAACACCAAGGAAGTCATTGAGCAAACCGTTGGTGTTATATATCCACATGAAAATTAAAGTCAAAACTGCTGAAGAAGTAACAGTGGGAAGAAAGTAAAGAATTCTCCACCAGTTTTTTCCCCGAATCCCAGAGTTAAGAGTAACAGCCAAAATTAAAGCCAAAATAGTTTGTAGGGGGACGACTATTAAAACGTATTCAACTGTGTTTTTCAGAGAAATTCTGAGTTTTTCGTCTTCTACTAACCGAGCAAAGTTACGTAGACCGATAAATTTATATTCGATACCACCCAGTAATTGGACTTTATGTAGGGAAAGAAAAATAGCATAGAGAATAGGTAAGATGACAAACACTCCTAAAACTAGAAGAGTTGGTGTCATGAAGAGATACCCGGTTAAATTTTCGCTACAGTACAGTCGAAGAGAACTGCGTCTTTTCATTATTTTATTGAATACTTCCCAGGCGATTGTGTGAGATAACGCCTCAATTTATTTTACGGTAATTTAGACTGTAAGAATATCATTTAATGTATGTTAATAAAAAGCTATAAGATTAGTTTTACAGAGCTTTGCCAGTACATGAGGTACATTCTCACTGCTCCCTGCCTGATAAAGATATGACCTGTACCTGACTCAGATGAAAACTGCTGTATTACTGCGTGTAATTAGTACTTATTTTCATTTATTCTAACGGGTTGTAGAGGGGTAAAATTTTACGTCTCTCGATGGTTGTAGTAAAATGAGCTTTTGTAATAAAGTTTTTTGTAGATTTAGCGTAATCTAATTTTCGCAGTAAGAGGGTTTGCTCTAATAGTTAATAAAGGCAATAGTTGCTTATTTATAAATTTACTAATGTTTTTATAAATATATGAAATTAAAACTTTTTACTTCTTTTATGATTGCATAATGTAAAATAAGTTTTTAAAAACTAGGTTTATAAAACAGCCAAGATTTAATTATTGATGTCAAAGATTTATAGCAAAATTGATAGCAAAAAAATATAGACAAAAAAGCAATGTCCATTGATAAGTGAACATTGCCTAAATATGGTTACTGTGAGTTGTGATTTTTTGGTTACAAAAGATTGGAGAAAAATAATTTATTTATAAACTATAAACCAGCATTTCTTCTACCTCTTCTAGAACCACGTTTTTCCCTACGCTGTTTTTTGAGTTCTGCAAGTTTTTCGCGTTGTTCTTGTGTCAGTACTTCACGAATTTCTAATTTCATTTCAAAGCGCTTTTCACCCAGTTGCTGTTTCAAGCCTCGAACAGTTTGATACTGTTGTCTTAACTGACTATCAGAAGCGTCACCAGCCATTAAATTGTCCATCTGTTCCTTAGCATTGCGCATTTCCTGACGCAAACCTTGATTATCTGCTTTATATTTCTCGCGAATAGATTTTACTTGCTCTTGTTGTTCGGTAGTCAGATTTAGCTGCTCAAACATTTTCTGCATTTTGTCACCTCTTCTACCGCGCTTACCTTCAGCACCAGGGGTGTTGTTTTGAGCTTGAGCAATTAAGCTTGAGTTTACAGATGCATTAACAGATTCACCTTGAGAGCTCATCTGAAAAGCATTCGCACTTATAGGTACAATGACCAAACTAGCAAGTAAAGCAGGGATAGAAAGATTACGTAGTTTCATTATTAATAACTCCTAGAGGTATAACTTGAAAATTAGAATATCTAAGAAGGATATCTAAAAATTAAAGAACAGGTTGTTTTGCCCTGTGACTCCTATATAATATGAATTTTATAGCTATAACCGCATGAAGCTTTACTCCTAAAACCCTCTTAAATAATCAGTAACTTAAGTACCAAAATTATTTAGTACCTTAGATCCATTTACAGTATTTTTTGTAGAACTATAGTTACTGTTTGAAAGCGAAAATTTAATTTATATTAATAAGGTTAAAACTACTACTACAGCTTACCTGTAGCTGATATGTGATATGCAAAAGTTAGCTTGGAAAAAGCACCCTTTTAGACTTCTATTTTACCTAGAACTAATTTTATTAGGTATAGCTGTGGTAACTGTACTGTCCCCAGCTACAGGGAGCAGAATTCCCAAACCTGGAAAAATACCTCCAGAATGGGTAGAAACAATGATAGCTTTTCGTCCCACTGTCATATTGCTTCTTCTTCTTTTGGGAGTTATGGGGCTGCGATTACCTTCTGGTTCTAGGTTATTCCAAGGTCTTTATGCAAGTGTAGGATTTGGCTTAAGCTGGCTGATTATATTGCTTGGAGGTAAAGGAATAATTATTTTCCCTGCCTTATTATTGATAGTTGTCATCCGGGCTTGTTTAATGTTCTCCTGGAGAGGACGTATACTGACTGCTCTATTTGCCTACGTATCTTTTGTCGCAATGATATTGATGTCTTTTCTCGGTATTAAACCTTTGGGGATACCCTTAGGAAAACCAATTATGACAAGAAGATTATTGAGAAGAGCATCGGAAGAAGTCGCACAGAGTGTTTTAATAAATTTAACTTTAAACGCTGCATTATTATTTGGTCTAGTATTAGTATTTGTACTGCTGTTAGTTGGAGCATTATTATCAGAAAAACAAAGTCGTCAAGAACTGACTTCTGCCAATAAACGGTTGCGACAATATGCATTGTTGATAGAAAATCAAGCTACTTTGCAAGAACGTACCCGCATTGCAAGGGAAATGCATGATTCTGTAGGTCATTCTCTAACAGCACAGAGTATTCAATTAGAGAATGTTGCCATGTTACTCAGAGATAATGTAGAACAAGCCAGCGAACATTTGCAAAATGCCAGAAAATTAGGTAAAGAAACTCTCCAAAATATTCGTCAATCAGTAGCAACTTTACGTACCCATCCTTTAAAAGGCAAAAAATTAGACGAAGCGATCGCTAAACTTATTCAAGATACATCCAAAAATACTGGAATTGATATCGAATCTGAGATTTATCTGTATTATTCACCTCCAGATGAGATGTCTACAGCAATCTATCGAGTAACTCAGGAGGCTTTTACTAATATTGCCAAACATAGCAGTGCTGATAAAGTTTATTTATATCTAAAAGAAAATAGAACTGATATTTATTTGAAAATAGCAGACAATGGTCAAGGTTTTGACCTAGAAGAAAATACTACTGGATTTGGATTAAAAGGAATGCAAGAAAGGGTAGAAGCATTGGGTGGTGAATTTTATCTGAAAAGTTATCCCGGAGAAGGTTGTGAAATTCAGATTAAAATTCCACGATAATAAGAGTTGTTAGTTGTTAGTTGTTAGTTGTTATTTGTTATTTGGTAGTTGTTATTTATTAATTATTAGCCAAAAGCTAACAACTATAAAAATAATCTAATAAAAATCATTTAAAATTATGATTAAAGTTTTACTAGTGGATGACCAAGGTATTATTCGAGAAGGTTTGCGGAGTTTACTGCAAGCAAAACCTGATATCGACATAGTTGGGGAAGCTGAGAATGGTAAAATGGCAGTAGAGAAAGCTTTAGAACTACAGCCAGATTTAATATTAATGGACGTACGAATGCCGATTATGGACGGAGTTGCAGCAACACTGACTATACGTGAAAAAGCTCCCGATATAAAGGTTTTGGTGTTAACAACCTTTGATGATGATGAATATATTACTAAAGCAATGCAAAATGGAGCCAAAGGTTATTTACTTAAAGATACCCCAAGTGAAGAATTAGCCGAAGCAATTCGCGCTGTTAAAAAAGGTTACACTCATATGGGACCTGGAATCTTTGAGAAAGTTAGTCTATCAAGTCCCAAAGTAGAAACCCCTCCCCCCCAATTAGAACAACTCACCCCTAGAGAAAAAGAAGTTTTAAAACTTATTGCTCAAGGATTAAATAACCGCGAAATAGCAAAAAATCTCTTTATCTCAGAGCGTACTGTCAAAAACCACGTTAACAGTATTTTGAGTCGATTGAATTTACGCGATCGCACTCAAGCAGCGATTTTTGCTAGTAGTCTCCGTGATTAATTGCTTAAAATACATTAAGTTTTATCTATTTGTATGTAAATCTTATATATACATCTAATAACATCAGCGATACCTTAAGAATGCTGTATAAGTTTTACTAGAAAACTTTGCTAGCAAACTTTACTAGTAAGCCTGATAGAGGTACAAATATTGAAATGAAAGTTAAATCTTTAACTGTTGGACCTATTTTAGGTGCTGTAACTGAAAGTAATGCTCGCATTTTTGGTCGAGGTAATGATTGGAGCAGCAGTAACAGTTTTCTTAAATGGTGGAATAATATTTTTAATACCAAACAGTATTTTTATGGAGTAGCTCGGATCTCATTATCTGGTACTTCAAATTTTACAACACCTAATATTTTTAGGCTTAATCCCATTTTTGATATGAGTGGGGTAAATATTTTTAATGACTTATCACCCGACCAAGAGTATGAATATCAGATGGGTTGGATATCTTCTAATTGGGAAAATCCTGCACGGATTAAAGAAACTCCCTTAGATTGGTCTGGAATTAAAATATATAAATTTAAATCAGCTTCAGCACAAAAAAATCAACCCCGTTCATTTATTTTCGGTTCCTGTCGCTATTTACTGCGTTTACGTAGTGGTTCCTATTTCGATAGTAGAGGAGATAAAACTTTCAGGTCTGTTTTGAAGCAAATTGATGCTCAAAGAGAAACTGATGCTTTAATTATGTTAGGGGATCAAATTTATGCCGATGATCTGAATTTTGTTTCTCCCGATAAAAGAATCGATCAGTTTTTTCAGCGCTATCAAGAAGTATTTTCTCAACCCTATATACGGGAGTTGATGGCTAGGATTCCTACATACATGACTCTAGATGACCATGAAATTGAGGATAACTGGTCTGCAAGAGCAACACAAAAAGACTGGGTAACTCTATTTCCAGTTGCAATTCATGCTTACTTAACTTATCAACTTAGTCACAGTCCACTATTTGAGCTATCCGCAGACCGTAGTAAAATTGTTGGGACCCCATCAAAACTATGGTATTCCTTCACGGATGGCTGTTGTGATTTCTTTATAATGGATGCGAGAACAGAACGTTACTTTAGTGACATCGAAGAAGATAAAAGAATTATTAGCGTAGAACAGATGGAAAGTTTGAAGGAGTGGTTAGCTGACGACTCTGGAAAAATTAAGTTTATTGGTTCTTCAGTACCATTTTTCCCAGACTTTAAAGAAACTGATGCAGATAAATGGAGTGGTTTCTTGTATCAGCGTACAGAAATACTAGATTTCATTTTTACCAACAAAATTAAGCAAGTAGTATTTCTTTCTGGTGACGTACATTGCTCAATGTCAGCAGAACTAATTTGTGATGAAGAACCCGATTTTAAAGTTGTCTCTATTATTTCTTCTGCATTCTTTTGGCCCTATGCTCACAATCAAGCAAAAAGTTTTCAGCTAGAAGGAGAACTGAAAACTTTGTCTGCTCACAAATATCATCTTACAAATGCTGAACCTGTAAACTCTATCGATAACTTTACCAGAATCAGTGTAGATCCGAAAGCTTTAAAAGCTGAAGTATTCTCTCGTAAAGGTGAATTAGTAAGTACGAAGAAGCATATATTTTCTTAAAAATAGCTCAGAAATACAGTTCAAGAATATAGCTTAAATAAAATGAAAGCATTTGATTTCAATTCAGTTTAAATGTGTATTTTTTATTTTTATTTAATTATGTTCACTACTTTTAATACTGTTACTACTAGACTTGTCCAAGAATTTATAATCATTTCATAGCAAGATTTTTAGCAGTTATATCATGTCTGGTTAAATAGTTATCATATCAGGGAAAAAGCATCTAAATTACTCTTGACAAAAAACTTGATAAATGAATCGATCTAATAATAAGGATTGGAGGTTCAATTTATTTTCCGAGCCTCAAGGCGATCGCTTAAAATGTTATCAATAAGGGCTTGAGGCTAATTCATTTAGTTTTTAAAAAGGGTAAATATTTTTTTACTTATTAGCAAACCCTGAACTATTACGTTTATAGTGAACATATTATCCTTGTTCAAAAAAGTTATTTACATGGCAAAAGATTTTGAAACTCGTTTTCGGGAGGAAGTATACAAGCGCAAGCAAAGACAGAAAAGACACGCTATACGTAAGTTTTCTTCACTCTTCCTAATTTTTGCTTTAGTAGTATTACTTGTATATTTATTATCTCAAGAAAACATAATATCACAAATCTTTAACCTAGATATTCATACAATTTTAATAGGTATATTTGGTCTGACTCTGATTACTATTCTAATTAGTTATTTTGTTAATTTTCAAGAATTTGGGCGCAATCAGAAATTCTCTATATTTTCTTTAAATACCTTCAAATCTTTAAATACCTTCAAAAATATTAACTCCGGTGACATCAAATGGAAATATGTTTTCGGATTAACTGTACTCTTATTGGCATTTGTGTATAAGGCTAACGAATTTACGATTAATAACTATGCTCATACTCTAATATACCAACCAAAACCACCCAAATCAAATCAATACTGGCCATGGAAGAATTATGGAAGTATCGATCCTGTTGTTGCAAATATTCCATCTGATGTTGAAACTAGCATTCAATCTGTTGCTGAATATATTGCTCGGGAACAAAAAGACCCATATCTACAAGTAAAAGCTTTACATGACTATGTCGTTAGTCGAGTAACTTATGATTTAGATGTACTTAAAACGGGAATTAGACCTCCTCAGGATGCTAGAACAGTTTTTCAAACTCACAAAGCAGTATGTGAAGGCTATGCTAAACTTTTTACTGAATTAGGACGTAGTATAGGTTTAAATGTTGTTTATCTTGAAGGAAATGTCCGGCGAGATTTAGCTCCAGTAGACCTAATTCCAAGCATATTAAGGTTTACCTATAGTGGTTATGATTGGACTTTACATGCATGGAATGCAGTCAAAATTAACAACCAATGGCAATTAATTGATACAACTTGGGATGATACTAGTTCTGATGAGTCTGGTATTTCACATAACACAAATTATCTTATGCCTCCTCCTGAAGTAATGATTATCAGTCATTTACCTGAATTATCAATTTGGCAACTTTTAAAACAACCTACAAATCGAGATAATTTTGAGAAGCAACCAATTTTAACTCCTCATTTTTTCAGTGAAGGATTAAATATTGTTTCACCAAAGCAATATAAATCATCAGTACAAAAAACTGCTGTAATTGAAATTAACAGCCCTCCCAATTATCAAAAGAGAATTGGAGCTATCTTTACTAAGGCGAAAAAAACTGAGTTTTCTATTGGAGAATTTTTGGGATACAATCAATCAAATCAAGGGAAAAAGTTAGGTCAAAAATGCTTAAGTCAAATACATACAGCAAATAAAACCCAAATCTCTTGCCAATTCCCCGAAAAAGGAGATTACCAGGTTTTTATCCTCAGTGCTGGGAAAAAAATTATTCCCATCGGTCAACTTAAATTTCATGCAATTTAAATAGAATTTGCCGAAAAAATCTATCTCAAACCTATCTGAAGGGACGACGAGATAGCCTTATATCCTTATTGTGTAAATCTTAGAAATATTTAGAATTTTTGTATTTCCATCTATTCATTGTAATTAAGTCGTTTCGCTATTCTTCATACTCTACGAAAACTTTTTCAAAGAAAGCAATGACAAATATGCAATTAATTGTAACTACTTATGTAACGCTATAAGAATCAATAACAATAATAAAAATAATCAAAATAAGCAATATCTATTTCGATCAGTAATTTATGTCTAAAAACTCTTCCTCCTCACTAGCTAACAATACCAAAAAAGGAAAATCTCTACCTTCTGGTTTAATTATCAAGTCAGGGAAATTTATTTGGACAACCATGTGGAATATCATGATGTCCAATCTTGCTCCTCGTAACAAATCGGGAGAATATATTCGTCCTCAAAGCCAGTTTCGAGGTTTGATTAATGTAGAATCAGAGAATCCATATCAACCAGAATCAGGACGATATCGTCTCTATGTTGGTTTAGGATGTCCTTGGGCACATAGAACTTTGGTTGTTAGAGCACTTAAGGGATTAGAAAATACTATACCCATGAGTGTAGTTTCTCCATCGGGGGATAAGGGGATTTGGGTTTTAGAAGAGGAAGAAGAAGGTTGTAGTAATTTACCCCAACTGTATAATTTAGCAGTACCAGGTTATCAAGGACGCTGTACAGTTCCAGTATTATGGGATACTCAGACGAAGCAAATAGTAAATAATGAAAGTGCAGATATTATTGTTATCCTTAATTCTGGATTTAATGAATTTGCTGGTAATCCACAGTTAGAACTTTATCCCACACAATTAAAAGAAGAGATAGATAGATGGAATGAAAAAATTTATCATGCAGTGAATAATGGGGTCTATCGCTGTGGCTTTGCTCAGACTCAATTTGCTTATAATCAAGCTTGTGAAGAATTATTTACTGTTTTGGATGAGATAGACAGGATTTTAGAAAAAAATAGATATCTGTGTGGGAATAAGCTAACTTTAGCTGATGTACGCCTGTTTACGACCTTATTTCGTTTTGATGTTGTTTATTACAGTTTATTTAAATGTAATATTCGCAGAATTAAAGATTATCAGTATTTGGGTGCTTATCTGCGAGATATATATCAACTGCAAGGAGTTGCTAATACCTGCGATTTAGAAAGCGTAAAACGGGATTATTACGGTAATTTGTTTCCCCTTAATCCTGGTGGAATTATTCCTTCTGGACCTGATATTACCAGTTTGTTAGAACCACATCATCGACAAAACTTAGATATGGCTGTAGATATATAATTTTGTGTAAATAAGTTCGGGACATTATCATATAACGTCCCTGATGGGTTTTTTCGCTATGCATACTAACGTACTATTATTCAGAAATGCTTAGGAAATGGATAATTACTTAAATCATTACTTAGTTTTATCAGTAATTATTCAGATTTTTGTCGCTCTTGTTTGACCTGACGCAATTTCTTAATCAAAGTACTATTTGGTTTCTTAGAGGTGGAGTTATTCCCATTTCGCAAACGCTGAGTCAATGTAGCTTTACGTGAAGAAGATGGTTTTTGAATGTTGACTGAGTTATTAGAAGAAGTCTTAGGCTTAGTTTTTCTAATACTCTGTTGTGGTTTAGTGTTGACAATAATAGGTTTACTTGCAGGTTTTTTCTCCACTATCCCAGGAGTTGGTTTCACTACGGGAACCTGAACAGGTATTTTTATGTTGGAAACTGGTCGAGAAGGTTTTTTAACTTCGATTTGAGAAGTCGAAGATTTAGGTTTTTCCCTGATTATATTGAGTTTTGGTAGCTTTTGTGGCTTTGAATTTAAATTCTGTTGATTAGAAGATGGTTTTTTTGGATCATTTTGATTTACAGAAGGAGTAGAAACAGATGATCTACTGTTTCTAATAGATTGTAAACGTTCACTAAGACTTTCTGAAGATCTAACACTTCCATTTGAACCTTGGGGTCTAACAACAGAGTTACTACTGTTAGGTCCTAAAGCAACATTAAAGGAATAGTATTTTGGTTTACCATTCGCCTTAACAGGATTTTTTTGGAAGTACTGATTAAAATACTTTCTAACAGCAAGTTGTAAGTTAGATGGTACAGAACTATCTAATAGTTTAAAAAAGTTAATCTTACCATCACCATCAACAACTAAAGCCCCTTTAACATTAGTTTGTTTACCTGCTTGAGCAGCATTCAGCTTTGCTGTAAGAGGTTTTAGCTGAGTTTCTACTTGAGGAAATTCTTCTCTAGCTTTAGCAAAAAGTTCTCCTTCGGATAAAACTTTTTGACCAGAATTACCTTTGAAATTACCTCGTTGTAGATTCGACCATCTATAAGAACTATTTGGAGATTTAGCTGAGAATTGGGAACCTCTAGCTAAAGTGAAATTCCCATCTGCTTTTGGTACTCTAGCTACTGGTGCTACTAATTGACGATTTCGATTTGTAGCTTGTGAATTTGCAGGTACTTCTGGTGGAGGAGTAACACCTTGAGGACCTTGGGGTAATCTAGAAAATTCAGCTTGATTGGGATTAATTGGAGCAGGGTTATTGGGTAAACCTCCGGGTAAATTACCAGGTTGAAGTGTTGGTAAACCCCTACTTCCAAACTGATTACCTCTAGCAATTCGGTAGTTTCTGTTACCTCTAACATTAGGTTTTTTAGCTGTGCTTTTTGGGGTCCCAATCCTTACACCAGCATTTGGATTGAAGTTGGGAAAAAACTTTTGACTACTGGTAGAAGCAGAATTACTATTAGACGGAAATCTGGGAACACCTAAACCCTGGGATGATTGATTTAAAGGTGGTAAAAATAAGCTAGTAGAGGAAGGGGGTGCGGATGCAACAGGTGGAGTTGGTAAAGGAGTATTTTGTTGAGCAAAACTTGGTAAAGCTCCTGTACCTGGTTGTACCGGAAAAGGAGGAAGTGCTTGAAGAGGAGTAGAGGAGGGATTGGTTTGAGGTAAACGCTGTTGATCTGCTTGGTTTAACTCAACAATTCCTACGGTTTTTAGGTTTTTTCCTTCCTTCGCACTGTCTGAGTCTAAAGGTACTAGCGGTAAAATAAAAGCGATCGCGCCGTGAATTCCTACAGAAGCAATAGCTGCAATGCCTGTAGGTTGGCTAAGTAATCCCGGTACTGTTCTTAATAAGGAGACGTAAGACATAAGCTATATTTCGTTCACTCCACTCGACTAAAATCTTTTAAAAGATAAATTTTATACTCTTTTGTAACCGTAAATTTATGGGCAAAAGGGTGTGTTTTTAATAAATAGTACTTCTGGAATAGTTAATTTTAACAGAAAAATCAGAGTTCTAGCGGTTGTAGTCCGATAGTTTTTGGTATATTGTACTGAATTTTTTCAGCATCAGCATATATCTAAAGTTAATAAATATCCAAACTTAATAATTTAATGATTTTTGATGATGATTTTTGATTATGAGCTTTCATAATTTCTAGGATGCACCTGAATGATTAAAAGCGAAAAATAAGGTAATTGCAAGTCGAAGCGATCGCTTAAGTCTGAGTGGATGACCATATCAGGTAGACTAACTTTTTCTATGACTTGAGCACAATGTAGTAAGTTCCTTTGCTTTAGGACTTGCCATACCTGTTGGTAAACTGAATTAACTTTCATTAAAACAAGAATATCAGCAAAATCTAGGGCTGTTTCCAATTCTGATACGGAATATACAGCAGGTAAAATAATTAATTTTTCTTTTCTGATTGTTAAGGGTAAGTTTAATAAGGAGGCTGCTGCCATAGGGGAGCATACACCGGGTATCAGTTTTATTTTTGTTTGAGAATATAGTTGTTGCAAAGTTTGAGATAAATAAGTAAAACTACTGAAAAAACTTATATCTCCTTCACAAGCGAAAGCTACATCTTGACCATTTTGTAAATATTGCCAAACTTTTTTGGCTGATTGTGTCCAAGCCGCTTGTAAAATTTCTATATCTCTAGTGTAAGGAAAATCTAAAGATAGCTGTATGTGTTCAGAATCAAGCCATTGAGAAATTATTTGCTGTGCCATTCCCTCTTTTCCCTTAATTCCAGATGGGAAAGCTATTACTGGAGATTTTTGCAACAGTTTTAAACCTTTGATTGTAATTAATTCTGGGTCACCTGGACCTACACTTATACCGTAGAGGGTTCCTGTAGTCATTTGTTGATTGTTAGTTTTTGATTGTTAGTTGCTGGTTGTTGATTATTGAGTGTTAAATAATTCCTAACTAAAATTCAGTAAGTGTATGACCTCAATTTCTTCAATCAAAATATAAATTTCTTGATGGTTACTGTATCTAAAATTACTAATAATTTCAGATTAAATAATATACAAAAAATATAAAAAATCTCCCCCTATTTAACCCTGAGTAAATCTTTCCCTCTCCAAATCGGGGTGGGACAAGTTTAAACACAGCGCAAACTAGAGAGAGATTCAGTTGATGTATATTATTTTACTCTGAATCTTAAATAAATATTGTCCGAACTACTAAGCAGCAGTAAATTCTGCTCGGAAGGTTAAATCATTAAAATCGCGATCGCCTCCACCAAAAAGGTCTTCAAAACCAAAGGTATTATTATCTAGTAAGCGGATGTGTTCTACTCCATCAGGATTTGCACCCAGGAAGCTGAAGTAAGCTAGTGGTTCTCCTGGTTGATTGTCGGGGTTGTTGGTTAAGAATTCTTCAGTAGTTCCGTTAGCAATAATAAATGGTGCTAAGAGGTTGGAAGTGCCAATTTCTTGAGAACCAGTTGTATTTTCAGTTATTTCTATAACTCTTCTCCTAATCGCAGCTTCAGCATAACCATCATCTTCTGGTGTGAGGGCATTTCCAAATTCATCTAATACTGTACCATCAGAGTTTTCAATAGCATAAAAACCGACTATATTATCAAAAATAGCATCTCTAGTAACTTCTAATAGGTTAGTTTGTATTGGTTGATTATTGAAATTTGTTAAGTCAACGATTTCTTCGTCTCTACCGTTATCTTGAAAAATAGGATTCTGAGGGGTTAGAGGTAGATCATTAGTAGTAATTCTAATTCTAGCGACTTCATAATCGTCACTAGTAAAGTCTGCATCTGCGAATCTGGGTTCACTTAGAATTCTACCACCTTCCTCAAAACCCGGATGTAATTGCACAACACCATTTTCATCAATTCCTGTATCTGGACTGCTTTGACCAAAGAAAGCAGTACTGTTTTCTGCTTCATCATTAACTTCAGTTCCAGCATCTAAGACTTGATTACCTGTAATAACAAAGTCTGCACCCAAGAAATTACCATTTTCGTCAAAGATTTCTATAGCTTGGGGATTTCCATTTGCAACAAAAGCATCGTTGGAAGGAAGTAGCATTGATGCATAGTTGAAGAAACGACTGCTATCTAAGGAACGGTCAAGAGTAAAGGTCAAGCTAGTGGTTTCACTTGGGTCAATTGGTCCTGGTGTCCCTTCTGAACCGGTAATAGTACCATCAATAACACCTACACCACTACTAATAAACTCGCGGGAAATAACATCAGTGTTACCATCTTCTGCTAAACGTTCTAAACCTTCAGATGCAGGTCTACCCCGGTCATAAGTGTCAAAGTTACCGTCATGAAAGCCTACCCAAAATGGTGTTAATAAAGTACCATTTTCTGGAGCCAGATTTTCTATGCTGACGGTAACTTCTACTAAATCAGGTGCTGGAGGGTCATTATCTTCGTCTGTCACCGCTAACTGACCGCGAATTGCACCAGCCGGAAACTCTTCTGTATGAACGTTATAGTATAAATCTAAATCTTCACCTTCTTCTGCTTGGCGGATTTCTGCAACAAAATCACTTAATGGAGTAGTTGCTGGATCTGTTTCTTCCCAAACTCCTGTGAGGGTAACTGAACCATCATCGTTAAGATTAATATTTAGGTCTTCGTCTTGATTTCCCACAATACCAAGCTGATTACCCAACTCAGGAGCAACAGTATCAAACAAGGAGAAAACTACCGGACCATTTTCTCCTCTTTCTCCGTTGTGAATATGTAATCTAGTCACATCATCGCTAGTATCATCAGGAGTCGTTGCTCCACCTGAGAGTAAACCATTAGCACCAAAATCTAAACCAGATACAGTCAGACTGTATTCTAAAGCGTTTCCTCTGTCATTGAGAGTTAAAAAGGAAGTTCCTTGAGAATCTGCATCTCCTGGACCGACTTCCTGGGAACCATCTAAATTGGAGCTAATTCTGACTGGATCTGCAATGGGAAGAGGTAATTCTTCTGTACTTACGGTGATACGAGCAATTTGGTAACCAGGATCGGTAAAATCAGCATTGATAAAGGAAGCAGCAGATAGAGGGGAGCTTCCATCTTCACTTAAAATTCTTCCACCTTCAATAAAACCTGGATGGAGAGTTACGACTCCATTTTGGTCAATTCCAGTGTTAGGAGTGGTTTGACCGAAAAAAGCAGTACTGTTCTCTGCTTCATCATTTACCTCTGTTCCTGCATCTAAGACTTGATTTCCAGCAATAATAAAGTCTGCACCAAGAAAGTTTCCTTGGTCATCAAAAATGCGAATAGCTTCTGGATTTCCATTAGAGATAAAAGCATCATTGGAAGGGAGCAGCATAGAAGCATAGCTGAAGAAGCGACTATTGGGGTCATCAGTATCTATAGTAAAAGTTGCTGTTGTCACTTCCCCTGGGTCGATAGGACCATTTACTGCACCATCAGGACCCAAAATCGTACCATCGACAGAACCATCTCCACTCAGACCAAACTCTTGTGAAATAAGGGCTGTATCACCATCTTCAGCAAGGCTTTCTAACCCAGGAGAGACGGGTCTACCACGGTCGTAAGTGTCAAAATTCCCATTATGAAAGCCTACCCAAAGTGGTGTGAGGAAGGTACCATTTTCAGGTGCTAGGTTTTCGATAGTTACCGTAACTTGCTTTTGTGTCATTTTTAACTCTCAATTTGATAAATCTCATTAATAACTATGAAATGCTAGTAAGTTGAGATTTCTGTGAGAGTAAAATAAGAATTTGCTGAGAAAGGAAGGTATTTCGACAATTTTAATATAAGATGAAGCATTTATTTGCTAGCAAATAAATTTCTCACATATTTCTTATATATTCATATATTTTGCTTTACAATCCTGTTAAAACTTATCTGAACATATGAAAGTAGAAAAAGAGCTTAATATTAAGCGTCCTTGTTTAGTTGTTGCAGATTTAGAAAAGTCTTTAGAAGTTTATCGAGATATTTTGGGTTTTCGACTCGATTATGTCAGCGAAGCATCGTCAGATTCTTATCTCTATAAAATATTTGAATTTCCTAAAAGTGCAAAGGTGACATTCGCAGCTTTGAGTACGGAAAATGAACCTCGTGCTTTAGCATTAACTGAGGTAAAAAATATTGTACTTCCTCCGGTTAATGCACCCCATCGTATTGCTTTAGTTGTCAGAGTAAAACAAGTGAGTGAAAGGATTGATAAACTTACTCAAATAGGGTTAAAAGTAATTGAAGTTAATCACTTTAAACAACCTCCCAATTTAAGCTTTACTGAACAGGCATTTTTTGATTATGATGGTCACTTGATAATGCTTTATGATGCAAAAGTTGATGATTGATAATTGATGTAAGGACTTTGATAAAATTTTTTTGAATTTAAAGTTGATGCAGCTTTTGTGTCAATCAGAAATCTTATTTTATGGTCTTCATAATCTTAGTAACTAAAAAGGAGTAGTTATTTATAAGATTAAGATATGTATCTCTTTACGAAGGTATTAAATCATGAAGGTATTAAATTCGTTCGACAGTATGGGTTACGCTACGCTAACCCATTCTACATTTAGTTAAATTCTCCTTATTACTTATTACTTAAACCAAACTTGCTTGTTTTCTCAAACTCTGCACTGCTAAAACAAAATGTTCTCCTACCCGTACAATTTCTTCAGTGGTATTAAATCTACCGATACCAAAGCGAATAGAAGCATAAGCTAACTTATCCGAACATCCTAAAGCCTTTAATACATGGGAAGGAGCAGTGTTTGTGGAAGAGCAAGCGGAACCGGAAGATACTGCCATAACTGGTCGCAATCCTAACAATAATGCAGATCCATCTACTCCCTCGACGCTGATATTTAGATTTCCTGGTAATCGCTGGGTGGGATGTCCATTTAAGTAAATTCCATCAAGTTGAGACAGTTTTGACCATAATTTTTCTCGAAGCTCGATAAGTCGATTATTTTCACTTTCTTGCTCTTGTAACGCTATTTCTATAGCTTTCCCAAAACCAACGATTTGGGGAGTATACAAAGTACCAGAACGCATTCCCCTTTCCTGTCCTCCTCCGTGTTGCTGGGGAGCTATTTTGACTCTGGGATTTCGACGACGGACATATAATGCTCCGATACCTTTTGGTGCATATAACTTGTGACCAGTTAAGGACATCAAGTCAATTTTCATGGATTCTACATCTAAGGGAATTTTACCGATTGCTTGAGCTGCATCGGTATGAAATAAAACCTGATTTTTTCTACATATTTCTCCGATTTCTTTCAAAGGTTGAATGACACCAATTTCATTATTTGCAGCCATAACCGACACTAAAATGGTGTCTTGTCGCAAAGCTGCTTCTAATTGATTTAAATCGATTAACCCCTCTGGTGAGACCGAAAGAAAGGTAATATCAAATCCTAAAGTTTTCAAATAATTACAGGGATCAATTACTGCATTATGTTCTGTAGCGATCGCAATAATATGTTGACCTTTGTGAAAGTAAGCTTCTGCGACACCTTTGATTGCTAAGTTATTTGCTTCTGTTGCTCCACTGGTGAATACAATTTCTTCGGGAGTTGCATTAATTGCTGCTGCTATAATTTCTCTTGCTTGTTTGACAGCTGCTTCGGTTTCCCAACCGTAAATATGATTGATACTCGAAGGATTGCCGAAATGCTCTGTAAAGTAAGGTAGCATGGCATTTACTACTCTTTCGTCTACAGGTGTGGTTGCATGGTTGTCGAGGTAGATGGGACGTGTAGACATAATCAATTAATAAATAAATTAAATAAACCAATAATCAATCAATTAATTTTCTAATAATGGTGCATCACGATAAAAGACAGCAGTAACCTACTAATTTATTGTGATGTGATATTAAGTTTTTTTAAGTTTTTCAAATTCAATAAAAGTAATTATTTTTTATCTATAACTAAAGTACCAGCGATCATGTCATGTAAGGCTTGTTTTTTTTCTGTAAATGCTGCCATGATATAACCAATAAATAGAATGATACTAGAAATAAACTTGCCGAAATGCCTTGCTGTTGCTTGACCAAAAGATATTCTTTCACCATGGGTATCTGTAACGCAAATACCTAATGCTTGTTTACCAAGAGTTGCTTGCTTTTCTGAACTTTCCATATTCGCATAGTAAAGCCAGTTAATTACTATTCCTAAAATAAATGCTATCCCCTGAAGACCTGCTCTGGTGTCTAACAGTGAAACATATAAAACACCGAGTATAAAACCAATTATGTAAGATACGATATATAAGATAATCCCATCGATTAAAGCTGCGGCAAATCTTTTCCAGAAATTTGCATATTTAATATCATTATTAGATATCGATGATTCTTTCGCTACATTAGGATATTGCTGATTGTATTGAATCTGCGGACTTGGTTGAGTTGGTTGTTGATACTGAGGAGTTGGTTGCTGTTGAGGATATTTTGGTGGAGCTTGATATGAATTTTGTGTCTGGTTTGATTTGCGATAATATGGTACTTCAGTCTCCGGTACAGAACTCGCAAGATCTGGGATGGGAGTTGATGGAGATATAGTATTTTCAATTTCGTATAATACTTGGAGAATTTCTCCAGTATTCTGGGGACGTTGAGAAGGCGATCGCGCCATCATCCGGTCTATCAAGTCTGCAAATTTAGGGGATATGTCCTTGATGTGATGTCTCCAGCGGACTTCATCATGATAAGAATCGTAAATTCCAGAATGTGTAGGTTCTTTACCTGTAAGTACGTAAACAAATGTCCGTGCTAAAGCGAAAAAATCAGACTGGGGTACAGCTTGACCATTCATTTGTTCTAAGGGTGTGTAACCAGGGGACATGATACCTGTAACTTTACCCTCAGATTGAGCAGCATAGTAAGTACTTGTGACTGAACGTGCTGTCCCAAAGTCGATTAGAGCGATGCGTCCATTTGCTCTAAGCATCACGTTTGCAGGTTTAATGTCTCGATGAAAAATATTTTGACTATGAACCTGTTGCAAAATTGTAATAATTTCTTTCATCCATTGGACTGCAACTTTTTGATTAATCGGACGACCTCCGCGTTGCAGTAAATATTCATACAAGTCTAGTCCTTCTATTTTTTCCATCACTAAGCAATGCAAGGGTTGCTGAGTGTCTCTAGGGAAATAGATAAAGTAACCGTCTGCATCTACTTTGGGTATACCCGGAGATTGGAAAGATTTTAATACCTCTGCTTCTCTTTGAAATAGTTCTACAGCTTTTGATTGATTATTTATTAATACTTTTAATACTCTAGAGTTACTTTGGAAAGTGTCAGTTACTTCGTAAGTTTGACCAAAACCTCCACCTCCTAACAGTTTAATAACACGATATCTGCCTTCTAGAAGTAATTCTGAACCGCAACTTTGACAAAAGAGAGTATTATCTGAATTATCCGGTTTTAGACAATCCGGTTTAATACAAATGCTCATAATATTTTAAAAATAACAGCTATATTTATACCGTCATTCTCACGGATTTTTCTCTAAATGTAAATCTGTCTTTTCAGAGTTTTTACATAATTTGAAATAATGCCATTAAATTTATTACAATTATTTAAGATAAGATTATTTTTTTCATGGAAGAATACTGTATATATTTTTAGATTATCTTTTCTGAGTTAAAGATATTATTTATCAGGACTGATGCAAAAGCAACGTAAATTAGTCATTACGTTAGCTAGGGTTGCATTACGTGTCCGTTAGGACAAAGGATAGGGAAGTCTAAGCTCTGTCCGAGCACGCTAGCACGTTTGCGTAGCATAACGTAGTTAACGCCAAAAACCTGGGATTGTTAGTCTACGAAAAACCTTTCAGGGAATTCTAAACTACCTGACCATCGCTTCGGACAAATTTTCGTTGCCTAAGTTATGTTTATAAAAAATTATATTAAAAAGTATATATGTTGTTTAATTCTAATTATTTTATTACTATTATTTTTTTTATTAATTAATTCGTGTAATTTGTTTTGATATTTCCCCCATTTTAAATATATGCTATTACATATGTGATTTTGACAATAAAATCTAATAAAAATGATGAAAAAATGCAGAAAGCTTAGTCAAATTGAGCAAGCAATGGAAATTCTTAATGACCAAGCGACTTCACTTAATATCATTATTATTAGTCGTATTAGTGGTTTTATAAATCCATCTATCTTTACAAAAGCTATCTCTTTAGCTCAAATTCGTCATCCTCGACTTAATAATCGAATTGTTAGGATTGATAATAATTTACATTTTGTAAACGGTAATATTGAAAATAGTACTATCAACTTGCCTATTAATATAGTTGAAACTGTAAATTTTGAAGAGTTGCAAAATATAGTTTTACAAGAATCAAATCAAAAAATAGAAAGCGATAAATATTTAGCTAGATTTACACTGATAAAATCTGAAAATAACCTGGATAAGAATTATTTAATAACTACTATACATCATGCGATCGCTGATGGATTATCATCTATAAATTTGCATTCTGATATATTTACATATTATGACAAAATTACCTTATCTGAAGATATTAGCAGTATTGAAAGTTTAGATGTTTTGCCATCAGTAGTGGAACTTATACCCAATTTATTCGTAAACAATTCATTCACCAAATTTATAAATTATTCAAAAAGTTACTCTAAAAGTGCTTTGTTTACTGTAAAACTAAAATTAAAAGAAATATTACATCAGCCAAAATCATTAGGAGCAAAAAAACATGTTCCTATAGAATCTCGTCGTACAGGTGTTATTTGTAGACAATTAGAATCAGACTTAACTCAAAAGATTATAAATAGTTGTCGTCAACAAAATACAACTGTTAATAGTGCTTTAAATGCTGCAATTTTGAAAGCCGTGGCAGAAAAAATTAACAGCGACTTAAATATAAAAGGTAGAAATAGTATACGTCTTTCATGTCAAACATATGTTGATTTACGAAAACGACTAAAACCCAGTATAGCTAACGAAAATCTAGGTATACTAACATCATTTATTAATTTATTCTATACTATCAAAACACAAGCACCATTTTGGAATCTAGCCAAAGATATCAAGAAAAACTTAGATTTTTTTTCAAATAGAAATGATATATATTATCCTATTTTAATGTCTAAAATTATTGCCAAATATTATTTATCTAACCCAAAAGAAATACCTGTAAGTATTGTCATGACTAATGTCGGGAAAGTGAACATACCAGAAAACTATGGTTCTCTAAAACTAGAAGAAATAAGTTTTATACCAACAATTAGAGCCTTAAGAGGAGTTCTCGGACTTGCAATTTCTACCTTCAATCGAAAAATGTTTTTGAATTTTATGTTTTCTGAACCTTCAATTAGTCAAGAGACAGCAGAAGAAATAGCAAATCAAACCATCTTTCATCTTACTGAAGCTTGTTCTTGTTCTTCTAAAATAGAGAAATAGCACAGGGGTTTAGATGGTCTGCTAAACCCCTACGAACTAAACCCCTACTAAACTTAATTAACTAAGCTTCAAAAACTTATCCAAAGCTGATACCATACTGGGAGGCCAGCGACGAATATTTTTTACCCAATCAATATCCTTGTAACGATAATCTAAACCGTAAGCTGAAACCCAATTACTCTCAGCTTCCCCTTGTTTACCATCTGCCCAAAGTACAGCACTCAAAGCTGCTCGTACATCAGCAAAACTGGGGTATCTGCGGACAATATTCTTCATCTCTCGAATAGCTTTATCTTTCTCATCCGCTTCATACAAAGCTAAAGCATAATTCGCACGAGCGATCGCAAAAGTGGGAGCAATTTCTGTAGCTTTGCGATAATTAGCGATCGCTTCTTCCCAGTTACCAATCCCAGCATAAGCATTACCGCGATTATTATAAGCCATAGCATCATCAGGATCTAAGTCTAGGATACGATTATAATCAGCGATCGCATCTGACCATCTTCCCAAACCTTCTAAAGCAGTCCCTCGATTTAGGTAGGGGTCGGTAATATTAGGAGCAATTTCTATAGCTCGATTAAAATCCTCAATAGCCGATTCCAACTTATTCTGACTAACTTTAGCATTACCCCGGTTACTCAACGCAGCCGGATTATCAGGGAATTTCTCAAGAATCTGTGTCCAGTAGTTTTCAGCAGCAGCAAAATCACCTTTACTAGTAACAGTGAAAGCTTGATTTTGCCATTCTTCCATCTGCTTTAAGTCTTCTGGGGTCAAATTTATAACTGGACTTTCAGATGTAGTTTCAGATGCGTTTTGAGCAAATGCTAACTCATTACCACCAAATGCAATCAACAAACTCAGTAAAATAGCAATTAGACACTTCATATTTATCGTCAGCACGTTCATTTATAGTTTATTCATAGTTTATTTATAGTTTATTGATAAATAATTAACTTACAATTCATCTGAACTAATTATGTGTAAATTCATGTAAAAATACAATTACCCATTTCGTTTATACCTAGATAATGAGAAAGATAAAAAATATCAGTATAAAAAATGGCACTAGTACCTTGTAAAGTTTGCGGCACCTTAAACAGCGACGAAGCTGAAATCTGTCTGAGTTGCGAGTATCCAGTCAAAGGTAGAAAACGACCCATAATATTTCAATGGGCAGCGATCGCTGTAATTATAGCCTTGAGCGTACCTTTGTTGATCAGCTTGGTTAACTTAATAAAGCCAAAACCCGAACAACCATTGCAAAATCCTGGGAAGGTAACTAAGTCTTTAGTGGAGTAACTTAGTTTAAAATAAATATTTATTTCGGATATTTATTTGGAATAATTTTTATGATCAATCATTTTGGTAAATAGTAATAAATAAATATAGTTAGTATATCTACAGATAACTTCATCAAATTCTATAAACTATACAATACTAATAATGTAAATTATCAACTAAAATTCAAGCAATTAAAAATATCTGCTGCTGATAAATTCCAACCTTCTAAGACATCTAGTGCAGGTACAATTTCTTTTCCTTGTTTTATATCCGGTAATTGATTTGGCTGAAAAACCATTATAGATTCATCTTCGGAGTCAAGAAACCAACCTAATTTTGTACCATTTTGAATAGAAAACATAATGTTACGAATAACTCGGTTTGGAGATTGCTTCGGAGAAAGTATTTCAATTGTCCAATCTGGAGGAGTTTCAAATTGATTGGTAATTCTCCCATTGCTAAGTAAAGGAATACGATCCCATTCAAAAACAGCAATGTCTGGAACTAAGGATTTTCCACCAAAAGTGCAACGTAACTCTGGAAATGCATAAGCTAACTTTTTTGGTTGAGCCAGAAGATTAATACTAGTTACTAAGAAACTTTGTAAAGTGCTGTGCTCTCCCTGTGGCATTGGTTTTTGATAAATTTGACCATTAATATATTCACTGGCTGGCTCAGTTTCGGGTAGTTTTAAAAACTCTTCTAAACTAATGTTTGAGGATAACTGAGGTGATAATGTCATTTATTTATTACTTTATCCCTATATTAATCTTATTACTATTCTGGTTCTAAGTCTTCCTCGTCATCTATTTAAAATAATCAATCTTCGCTCCTAATTTGACTATCTTGAAAGGATTAGTTATATTACTCACTCTGTCGCAAAAACAACGTCTTCATACAGTAGTTCAATCGGACATTCAAACTCAATACTAGAAAAAGTAACAGTATCTCCAGCAATATAGGGATAATAAAGCCACATTCTTCCTTCTCCCCGACAATAACGCTCAACAGATATTTTCTCCGAATCAATCAAAATATACTCTTGTAGACTCGGCATACTTAGATAAGAAGTAAATTTTTCACCTCTATCTCTAGCACTCGTCCCAGGTGAAAGAACTTCAGTAATTAATGTCGGATTTTGAATAAATTTGCTTGCTTTGAAGTCTTTTGAGTCACAACTAACAACAACATCAGGATAATAGTAAGGACTCTGAGAATTTACTTGTACTTTCACATCGGCAACGTTATTACTTAAAATTAAATGAGTTAACAAATAAGCAATTTTTGTCAATATATCTAAATATAGAAATAAATAAATAAATAAATAAATAAATTAGTTAGGTATTATTGCTAGATTTTCAAGAAATATACTTTAAATTACGTTAATTACACAATTATCTCCCAAAAATTTAAAGGTCAGCGTAAAAAAGAAGGATGTCAACACCCAAAAGCAGACACCCTGACACTCAATATGAAACGCAATATTTACAACATCCTCTAAGAGAAAGAAGAAAAAGGTTCATCAGAAGCTTTCTCAGAAAGTGAGTCATTTCCTTCGTAATAATACTTTTGTTTTTTACGAACTATAGCTAGACCCTCTTGGAGTGAAGCTAAGCGATCGCTCATCCAGTGATTTTCGGGAATTAAGCCATGAATACCCAGTTTTTCTAGACGACTTTTGACTTTTCCGGTTGCTCCTACTACTATCACTTCCCGGTGTTCGTCAATAGCTTCTTGAATTGCGTTTTCAATCGCTAAGGAAGAAGTTACACCGAGTACAGGAACTTCCGTTAAATCAACAATTAATACATCATAATTAGCGATCGCGCTATGTTCGCGAGCTATGGCTTTTGCAACCCCGAAAATCATCGGTCCGCTCAGATGAAATAGTAAAACTCGTCCGTTTGCTACATCTAAAATTTCTTTTTCTTGGGAAGATAGAAGGATTTGGTCGTCGTCGTCGGTAATTGCTTTGACGAATTGGGATTGGAGTTCATCTAGACGAGCAATAGTTAAGATATTTGCTACAAATACCCCCATACCTACGGCTACCATTAAATCTACGAATACCGTTAGTAATACTACGCTATAGAGAATTCCGGCTGACTTCAAAGAGATTTTATGAACCCTTTTTAGGAAACCCCAATCAATAATATCTATACCGACTTTTAGGACGATTCCAGCTAATACTGCAAGGGGAATACCGGATGTCAACGGAGCTGCCCACAATACGACGATTAGAAGTACTAGAGCGCGACTAATACCGGATAATGCAGTACGTCCCCCTGCTTGAATATTAACTACGGTGGCTGTGGTAGCTCCAGAACCAGCAATTCCACCACATAAACCTGTAATTAAGTTTGCAACACCTTGAGCAATTAATTCTTTGTTGGATTTATGTTCAGTACGGGTGAGACTGTCAGAAACCAGACAAGTTAACATACAGTCGATGGAACCGACCATCGCTAATACTATCGAATCAACAAACATTAACCTCAAATCGTTACCGCTAAAAGTGGGTAACTGTGGTTGAGGTAAACCGGGAGTAATTTCACCAATGGTCGCAATAGTACGAATCTCAATATTCCTGAGAATAAATAGAGAAATTAACGTACCGACAACCAAAGCTACCAATTGCGAGGGAATAATCTTTTTAAATTTATTTGGATAAAAGAAAAGAATTCCTAGAGTGACAAATCCTAAACCAGTTTCCCAGGGATTGATATTACTAATTAAAGTCGGGAAATTCTTAAGTATAGCAATCACTCCCCCTTTAGGGGTTTCCTGTCCTAGAAAAGGTGCTATTTGAATAAAAATTAGAATTACCCCAATTCCTGTCATAAACCCAGAAATCACGTTGTAGGGGAGCATCGTGATATACCGACCCAATCGTAATACCCCAAAGAGAATTTGAAATCCTCCTGCCATCATAATCACGGTAAATGCCATTGCTAAACCATTTTGGCTGTTATTCGCTGTTAGTTCAGCAATGACTGCGGTGACAAGTACCGTCATTGGTCCGGTTGGTTCAGAAATTAGACTGGGAGTACCGCCAAATAGAGCGGTAAAAAATCCCACTAATATAGCCCCCCACAACCCCGCAGAAGCACCCGCACCAGAAGCAATCCCAAAAGCTAAAGCCATAGGTAAAGCAACCACTGCTGCTGTTACTCCCCCCAGAATATCTCCTCGCAAGTTACGGAAATGAATTTGATTGGTTATACTCATAAAAAGTTTGACTCCATTGAAAAATCAAGTTTAATTGATGTATAGCAAGCATCAAATTGGTTAGGACAGGTTTTTATTACCTATTCACTTTTCCCTTTGAGGAAAGCAAATCGTCCTAACCTATATATCTAGGGCTATAAATGGAATTAACGAAATAACAATACGGGGATATTGCTACTTCTAAGTAGTTGAGCAGTCGTACTACCAATTACTAAATGACGAATACGTCTATGTCCGTAAGCTCCCATCAGTAAAAGATTAATATTGTGCTGCTTAATATAGTTCGCAATTACGGTTTCGATTTCACCTTCTAGGAGGTTACAAACTGGGTCAAATCCCGCTCCTTGCAACCATTGTTTTGCTTTGGTAACTCTAGCGATCGCAGTTTTATCAGAAGTATTTTTAGTTACCTTTAATAGATGTATTTCTAAACTTTGAGTACAAGGAGAATCAACTAAAAATTGCAGGATTTTTTTCCCACTTGCACTGCCGTCATAGGCAACTAAAATCCGCTCAATCGGTTGAAAAATTAGGGAAGTCACTAAACAAGGCTTGCGACTACTACGAACAATCCGGTCTACATTTGCTCCCAAATGTCCAGATGCAAAATCTACCGCTTCCCCTCGTTTACCCAGAACAATTAAATCGGATGTATCTTCAAATTCATGCAAACAATCCACCAGGAATCCTGCTTTATGAATTAAATTAAAATCCTCTACACCTTCAGTTTTTAAAGTTTCACCCGCCTTTTGTAAAATTAATCTTGCCCGTTGATTGTTTAATTTTGCCCGTTCATGTTCTAAATTCACCAATTCATTCAGTAATTGCTCGGAAGCCCCAAGTCCAATAGTCCCACTCAAGTTGGTAGTATCAGCTACTTTCTGACTGCGAATATCTGTGACAGATAAAACATTTATTTGAGCATTGAATGAGCGGGCAAACCAAGCTCCATACTTGTAAACATTTTCAGCAAAAGATGAACCATCAGTACAAAGTAAAACAGTTTTCATGATAATCGTAGCCCCTGAAAATAAATATATTAGAATTCAAAAATCTTGCTGCTTTTCAAGGACATGGGAGTTTTGATTATTTGTTAATTTATCTAATAAAGTCGCACTAGCTTCATTTAATCCAATTAGCTCTACTTCTGCTCCATTACGACGAAACTTAAGTACCGCTCTATCTAGAACCTCTACTGCTCCCTGATCCCAGAGATGGGCATGGGTCAGGTCGATGGTGACATGCTCAAATAATTCTGTAAAGTCAAAATATTCCAAAAATTCATCTCTCGATAAAAAGAAAATTTGTCCTACTACTTTATAAGTGCAGTGGGAACCGTCTTGACTCAACATTTTGTCCACGAATACCAACTGGGCAATTTTACGAGAGAAGAATACAGTACTCATCACAATTCCTACAACTACACCGAGAGCAAAATTACTTGTAAAAATAATTACTAACATTGTAGTCAACATCACAGCAGTATCTGTGCGGGGGATGCGGCGGATATTTTTAAAGGAAGACCAGCGAAATGTCCCAATTGACACCATAATCATTACAGCAACTAAAGCTGCCATTGGCATTTGCTTTACCTGACTTTGCAAACCTAAAATCGCAATTAATAGGAAAATTCCAGCCGCAAGAGTTGATAATCTTCCCCGTCCCCCAGACTGGACATTAATTACTGATTGTCCAATCATTCCACATCCAGCCATACCACCAAAAAAGCCTGTTATCATATTGGCAATGCCTTGTCCTTTGGCTTCTTGATTTTTATCACTAGGGGTATCAGTAAATTCATCTACTAATGAAGCGGTTAGAAACGAAGCTAATAAACCAACTATCGCTAAAGTTATAGAGTAAGGCAGAATAATTTTTAATGTTTCCAGATTAAAGGGCACTTGTGGTAGAGCGAAACTAGGTAGAGCAGTAGGTAAATCTCCCTTATCACCCACAGTAGGAACATTCAGTTTCAAAGATATTGCAGCTATTGTCATCACCACCAAAGCCACCAAAGGGGAAGGAACTACTTTAGTAAAGCGGGGTAAAATATAAATAATACCCAAGGATAAAGCAGTCAAAACGTATACTGCAATAACATTTACAGTTGCTGGAAGACCGATTAATTCTGGTAGCTGAGCCTTGAAAATTAGCACTGCCAAAGCATTAACATAGCCAACCATCACAGCTCTGGGGATATATCTCATGTAGCGACCGAGTTTTAATACCCCAAATAAAACTTGAAAAATTCCCGTTAAAAAAGTGGCTGCAAACAAGTATTGTAAACCCAGATCGGGACCATAATTTGTCACAAAACCGACCATCAGTAGAGCCATTGCTCCCGTAGCAGCAGAAATGGAAGCCGGTCTACCCCCCAAAAATGCTGTTGTTACCGCAATAATAAACGAAGCATAAAGTCCAACCTTGGGATCTACCTTCGCAATAATTGAAAAGGCGATCGCTTCCGGGATCAGAGCTAATCCCACCACAGCCCCAGCCATGATATCTCGCCGAGTGTTAAAAAACCACTCTTGCTTCAGAATCGTCACCAATGAGTTTCCTCCCAGCAAGGTTACTTATACAATACTTAGTGTCTATAAAAACTTAAAAATAAATATTTAACGTATAATAACGCATCTAAAATTAATAATAAGAAAGCAGATGAACCGTTTAAAAATAAATATTAGTTTGGTCAAAACATTACCTTTGTCGAAACATGTATATTATTGTATTTTTCGGCGTTGAAGATGTTTATTTTTTAGGGATTCTTATTTGAAAAAAATCTTTTCTATATGCATTTAATTTACAGTGAGTATGTGAATAATTCTTCCCTTAAACTCTTGATTAAAATACAAATGAGCTAGTAACAATTACTAATAATTTTTACTAATACAAATTATTTGCTATCTTATACGCAAAAGGGATAGCAAAAAGCAATGTAAAAATCACCAACATAAATATTGAGCGATCGCAGACGAGAAAGCAACCAAATCTGTAGACTAGACTGTAAACTGCCTAATCTTCTAGGCGAATAGCTGCAAATAAATTCTGATGGTTACAAGGTTCAGAATTACCATTCGGTGGAGAATTCCAAGTATTTGAAGCAGCCGAACAGACTTTTAAGAGTCACATTTTCCGAACTTGCCTATTATTAACTATAAGAACATCTTATCGAATGTATTGAATACCTAGCGAAAGCATATCATAGCCTCGTTACAATTCGCAACAGAAGTTAATATTCCCTTAAACTACTGTGGTTGAGATTGTTTTTATTATTATTAAATAGAATTTTGCAACCAGTTGAAGAAGTAAAAAGCACAAAAGTAGGGATGAAAGCTGTCTGTTGACATTTCAATTTGAGATAGGGATTATATGAGTAAGAAACGCACAGGGGCACGACGTATCGTTGACGTACCTCATAATATTCTAGAGCAGATTAATAAGGGCGAAATTGAAACTGTTAATCTTACAGAATGTTTAGCAATTGATTTTGTTATCTTGCTAAAGTCGGTGTTTCCTAAAATCGATCAGGAAGTAATTTCTAAGATGAGTGAGGCTGCTAAACTCGGTTGGATGGAGCGGACTCGACTTGCTGCAAGACTAGTTTACCAATCCTATGGACTTGAGATTGTCCCAACATTGCTGATGCATTCTTCAGATAATGTACGTGGTTGGACATCCGGAGTGATTGCAGCTGCACCAGAACTCTCACTCCAGCAACGACTAGAGATGATTCAACCCCTCGCTAACGATACTAACTCTGGAACCCGCGAAACTGCTTGGTTATTGATGCGCAACCACATTGCGAGTGACGTCCGGCATAGTATTAAATTACTCACACCCTGGACATACCACGAGCAAGCTAATATTCGCCGATTTGCCACTGAATCCACCCGTCCCAGAGGAGTTTGGTGTAGTCATATTCCCCTTCTTAAGGAACAACCTGAAATTGCTCTGCCGCTTCTGGAACCACTCCACTCAGACCCATCGCGATATGTACAGAACTCCGTCGCGAACTGGTTAAATGATGCTGCAAAATCACAGCCTGAGTGGGTGAAATCCCTGACAAAGAAATGGTTAGATATCTCAAAAACTAAGGAAACACAGTATATTTGTAAACGTTCTACACGCAGCCTTTAATAACTTCAATTTCCCTAGTACTCGACTAAGCCAAAATTGTCGGGTAAAGGCAGGCAGGGGAAGCAGAGGAAGCGGTTCGCTAAAAGCGTTGTCGCAGACTGGAAGCAGGGGGAGAAACAACTTTTTCTTTTCACGAACAACCACGCAAAGTTCCCTGGGTAAACTACTAGGATTCACCTGGTTGCATTTTGTTATTAACAAACAAATCCTGTTAAGTAACCATGTAAAAACAAATTGTACAAATTTCACCTGAAATTCTTTCTCAATATACCTTTCATATAAAAAATGTTCAGATTATTTTTACACGAATCCTAAGTATAAAATCAACCCCAAATTTTCTCCATACTAAGGACAAAACCAGGTAACACATCTTCCCCAGAAAGAGTCTGAGGTAATTTTAAAACTTCTACTAAAACCTCCACTAAAACTTCTACTTCTTGTCCCAAACGATAAATTTCCACTTCCTTGGTTTTACGGTTAATCAACCAACCCAAACGACAACCATTTTCCATATATTCTTGCATCTTATCCTGGAGTTTTTTCAAATTATCCGAGGGAGACATAATTTCAATCACAAAATCAGGACAAAGAGGAATGAATCTTTCCTTCTCTTCTTGACTTAAAGCATTCCAACGAGACTTTTCTACCCAAGAAACATCCTGAGAACGGTTCGCACCCGATGGTAAAGTAAATCCAGTCGAAGAATCGAAAACCTCACCAAGTTGACTTTCCTCATTCCAAAACCATATTTGAGCATTTACGCTAGAATTACTTTTTCCCGTTTCTCCTCCAGTTGGTGGCATAATAATTAATTCTCCTTGGGAATTACGTTCTAGCTTTAAATCACGGTTTGCTTCACACAGTTGATAAAACTGTTCTGAATTAAGCTTGATTACCGAATCTAGGTTTAATACAAAAGCTGTCATAGCAGTTCCTCCTAAATTTTTTCAAGCGATCGCTTCCAGCGGGTGCTAGTGCACCATCGCGTTTGGTAAGGTTTAACCAAAAGGATAATAATAGTAGAAACGTTGATAACCCTACTAAAATCTTTACTATATAAAGGTTATAAAATGTGCGACTTAGAAGTACCTCACGAGGAGAAGTCAAAAGAATTAAATTTCCTCCCTAGGAATTAAAGAAACACTCCTTTTCTTGACAGCTTGTTTTTATATAGGTGTAGACTGATGAAAGTTCACTTTTCACCCTTCACCTTTTACCTTTTCCCCTATTTCATTCCAAAGACTGTAAACCCATAGAAATTTTACTATGCTGCTCAATTTGACCCATTACCTGTTTTGCTCTATCAATCACCGTTGTGGGTAAACCTGCTAATCTCCCAGCTTCGATACCATAAGATTTTTGCGCTCCTCCTGGTTGCACTTGATGTAAAAATACTAGTTTATCAGGTAGTTCTTTCACAGTTACCTGATAATTTGCTACATTCGGTAAAATAGCCGCTAACTCGTTTAACTCATGATAATGGGTGGCAAAAATTGTTCTAGCTTTTAGATCATTTGCAATATACTCAGCAACAGCCCATGCTATAGATAAACCGTCAAAAGTTGCTGTACCTCTACCAATTTCATCCAACAATACCAAAGACTTATCGGTTGCATGATTGAGAATATTTGCAGTTTCGTTCATCTCCACCATAAAAGTAGATTGACCAGTCGCTAAATCATCAACTGCACCTACACGGGTAAAAATGCGATCGCAAATTCCCAATCTCGCAGATTTTGCAGGTACAAAACTTCCCACCTGTGCCATTAATTGTATTAATCCTATCTGTCTTAAATAACAGCTCTTACCGCTAGCGTTGGGTCCAGTCAAAATGATTAAGTCTGGAGAATTGGCAGAATCGGGAAGTACAAATAATTCTCCTTGTTTATCTTTTTTACCATTAGATGAATCCTGATGGTTTGTCTCTCTACCTAGACTTGTAGAATTTGGTACAAAGAACCCAGCAGGTAAAGATTGTTCTACTACCGGATGTCTCCCTTCAACAATATCTATACCCCTTCCCACTTCCATGAGGGGACGACAGTAACCTTGAAAAACTGCCAATTCAGCTAAACCGCATAATACATCTGCGGCTGCAACTGCTCGTGAAATATTACGAATAGTTTCAGCATGAACAGCAATTTCCTCCCGCAGTGCTACAAATACCTCATACTCCATTTTGTTCAAGTCATCTTGGGCTGTAAGTATGCGGGCTTCTCTTTCTTTTAATTCTGGAGTAATATATCTTTCTTCGTTGGTTAAAGTCTGTTTGCGAATATAATTTTCTGGAACTTGGTCGGCATGAATTCTCGATACACTGATGTAATAACCGAAAGTTTTATTGAAACCTACTTTCAGCTTGGCGATTCCAGTTTTTTCCCTTTCATCAATTTCTAAATTTGCAATCCATCTCTGGTCTTCTTCTACTAAAGTGCGTCTTTCATCTAACTGCGGATTAATTCCAGGTTTAATTAAACCACCCTCTTTAATTTGAATTGGCGGTGATTCTACTATATTTGCTTGTATTTTTTGTGCTAGTTCTTCTAAAATAGGCGGTACATTTTGTAGGGTTTTTAAAAACGGAGAAGCAGCTTCTTTGACTAAATAAGCTAACTCTGGTAAACGAGATAAAGAATCTGCTAAAGCGGTTAAATCCCTCGCATTAGCTTTTCCCGAACCAATTCTTCCCGTTAACCTCTCTAAATCGTAAATTTGCCGCAATAATTGTCGTAAATCTTGTCTTAATGGTGCATCCTTCACCAACTCATCAACAGTATCTTGTCGTGCTTTGATACCTTTAACATTTAATAATGGCTGTAATAACCAACGTCTTAAAGCTCTTCCTCCCATTGCTGTAGAAGTGCGATCCATTGCCCATAATAACGAACCAGCAAAAGCACCATCCCTGACAGTCTGAGTAATTTCTAAATTGCGTCGAGTTTGATAATCAACAACCAAAAAATCTGCCAGAGTATAAGTACGTAATGGTTGTAGAGGAACCAAGCTGTTTTTTTGGGTATCTTCCAAATACTCTAACAAACCACCAGCAGCCCTGATGGCTAAAGTTAAGCGATCGCATCCAAAACCTTCCAAAGAACGAATTTTGAACTTATGTAACAACCTATTTCTAGCTTCAGCTTGAGCAAAAGGAATTTGCGATCGCAGTGCGTAACAAAACGACTGGGGTAAGCATTCAGGTAGATGTTCCGATTTTTCTCCGGGACGTAGTAAAGCACCTAAATCCGGTGCATTAGTGGGAAATAACACCTCGCTTGGTTGCAATCGCATTAATTCCTGAGTTAAATGCTCTAAGTTTTCACTTTGAGTAGTTAAAAACTCTCCTGTTGATATGTCTGCGTAAGCTAAACCCCAATGATTGGATGCAATTACCACAGCAGCTAAATAATTGTTACGACGAGAAGTTAACATCCCATCTTCTAGTAAAGTGCCGGGTGTCAAAATACGAGTAACTTCCCGTTTTACTAGTCTACCAGCAGCAGCAGAAGCATCCTCTACCTGGTCACAAATTACTACCGCATAACCTTTTTCTACTAACATAGTTGCATGACGTTCCCAAGCATGATGGGGAACTCCACTCATTGCAACTCTTCCAACTTCCCCTACCGACTTACTAGTGAGGACTAGTTCTAACTCCTGCGCTAGAGTTACAGCATCATCAAAATAGCACTCGAAAAAGTCTCCCACCCGATACAGCAATACAGCATGAGGATAGGTTTCTTTCACCTCCACATAATGAGCAAACATCTGAGTCAACTTACTTTTATCCACCTCTCTGTAGTTGGAGATGGGTGGAGTAGTGGAATTCTTACATTCAGGGGTATTAGATGCAGAGCGAGAAGCTGTCATAAATGTAAGGAAGATACACAAAAACTAAACAGATTACGATCATAACCTTTCAGTTCGGTGGAATCTGAAGTTGCTTAGCGTTTATTTATGTTTACTTGCACTTCTGATGAGAGAGATATTAATCTAAACATTAATCCAATTTCTCAGGAATTACGCAACGTTAGCTATCGCTATACTACGTAAACCCATGGCGTGTCCTACGGACATAGATTTGTCCGAAGCGACTTGACCGTCGCTTCGCTCCAATTCAAAATACTCTTCGAGAACGTCTTCGACGAACAAAATTCGAATCAGTGGGGGTTTGTACCCGAAATTAATTAATTCAAAATTTTTGAATTCTTCAAAATGGTCACCTAGTGTAGGGAAGCATAAGCGGTTTCACGAGCACGCTACGCGTTAGCTGACGCTATACTTCGTAAACACGTAGTGAGCGCTAGCTAACGCAGGGTCTTTGCGATTAGGTCGCTGTCGTTTGTCCTATCGGAACGCGTTAGGGGAAGTAATCTTAAAGCTTTATTTCTCGTTAGAAGTGTGTAAGTCTTGTTAATTTAGATATAATATTAGGGTTTTGTGAAGTAAAACTTGATAAATAAAAGTTTTGCGATCATGATTTATAAAAGCTAAACAAATTTTTATATTTATATTTTTTCTAGTTATATCTATATTTGATTTTTATATTTAATTCCTGTTGGCTATTACCTTAGATCATCTTACCTACAAAGCTAGCTAATTTATGTTAGATATATTTTACGTGATTAAAAAGTATATGAGCTTCCAATAAATCTAATACTTAATATTTACAATACTATAGTAATATTCAGTATCTAAATAGTAGTCAATCTATATACAATTTATATGATTTTTGCTAATTTGATATGTCGCGTTATTTGGTTCTATATAATTTTCATTGGTCTATGGCTTATATTGCGCCTTATATTCTTTGATAGTCTCTGGTGGCTAGCATTAATAAACACAGGAGCTTTATATCTATTTTCCCCGTTAATTATATTTTTACCTTTTTCAATTTTATGTCGTCGGTGGAAGTTATTTTCGGCTTTATGTTTTCCTCTCGGTGTATTTATAGCTTTTTGGGGCGCTATGCATATTCCAAATTTTCCAAAAGCTACATCTAATGATAATCTAACTATCAATGTAATGAGTTTTAATATCTTATTTAAAAATGATAATTATGATGAATTAGTAAAAATGGTTAATAATAACTCTCCAGATATTATTGGCTTACAAGAGGTTTTCCCAACAAAAGCATCTAAAATTAAAAAGTTATTTCTTTCTGATTATCCATATCAAACTTTTAACCCATTTAAAAATTATTATACTCATAATGTAGCGCTACTTAGTCGCTTCCCAATTATAGATACTACTATTTTGCCTTATAAAGAGATGGAAAGAGGGCTGCGAGCAACTCTTGATATTGGGGGTGGAAAACAGATACAGGTAATTGTTGCACATCTTGTACCTAACTACCCATCCCATGAATTTTTAAAGCTAGCTAAAAAATGGTATAGTCGTCGCCTTGCGGAAGCATCTTACTTGCAGAAAATCGTTAAAAATCGCAATTTTCCAATAGTAATGATGTGTGATTGTAACTTTACAGATACTTCAGAAGCCTACTCACGTATAAATTCAGTCATGGATGATAGCTTTTACCAAGCTGGTTGGGGTTTCGGACATTCATTCAAAGGTTTCGTATTTCCTCTTGGTAGAATAGATTATATTTGGAACACTAGAGAACTGCGAGCTATAGATGCTTATGTTGCAGAAGATGCAGGTTCCGATCATCTTCCTATTATGGCTAAGCTAAGTTTTTCTCGGTAAATATTACTTATTTTCATTAAAAATTATGATACCCTTAAAATACATAAGTGTTACATTTGTAATACGCTGTGTTTTAAGTACTTTCTCTTTACCCAGAATAACTAGTTTATTAAAATTTAATTGCTAGAGCATTGGTTTTTGTAAGTGGGTTGGCAAAAATAAACGGAAATATATAACGGAATATAAATCGTACTAAAATAACTTGTTTATATTGAATCCAAGCTTTTTTACAAAACTAAACTTAGTTATGTTTTTTTGAATCTACTTACTTAATCGATAGTAAATATCTAAACATAATTTAATCATTAATAAATTAAATATGGTTTTTTTAGCCCAAATCTGTAACAATATAAAATTTAAATATTAATGATCATGAGCTAAGAAAAAAGGTAAGTGAAAAAGTAGCCACAAAGATAAAAATATGTAAGAATACACCAGCTAGCAAATATTTTATAAGTCAATTTTTGTGAATAAAGCACAATTACCTAATTGTCATGACTTTGATTTTTTTAGTTTATATGACTTGTGAAATAAATAAAAAATTGTATTAGAATGTTTCATTATTAAAACTAATATGTTATGGATTGTCAAATTGATTTATTTTATTTATGAAAATCCATGACTTGAAATCTTTAATATAGCTTATCTTCAGGTAAGTATTTCATTTTTTATTAGCTAGTTATTATAACTGTTTAATTTTAGTTATTGATTAATATTAATAATTAGTCTTATAAATATCTAAATAAATTATCATTACTTCAATAGTTATTAATAAAAATATGTAAATATCATGTAAGTGATAACTTCTGGATAGCTGAAAATATTCCTGCATTTGAACAATATTTATACTAACAAAAAACATGGGATTTGATTATTTTGGTATTAATGAAAATTCTAAAAAAAATAATAATCGACCCAGTTTGCTTGCAAGTGGCTGGCGACCTTTTCATAGAGATATAGATTGGGAATTTCTATGGGAATTAATATCCCAAGATACCCAAGAACTAACTCAAAAAACTCTGAATTTAACTAGCGGTATTGCTGAGAATTTGGGTAGAAAACATTATTCATGGTGGGCTAATTTATTAAACTTGGTTTCTGAAGATACCCGCTATGAAGTCGAAAAATATTGGAATTATATTACTCCGGAACCTTCATCTCCTGATTACCGGTATAAAGATATTTTAGTAACTGAAACTCCGATATCTCAATTAGTTAATCGTAATAGTATTCCCATAGATTATGTCTTAAATAGACTCCAAGAAATTACTGTCTTTAGACTGTTAGATTTAATTGGTAAACCTGATATTATTACTCAATACTATTTAGAACGAGATTTCTATTTCCCAATAGAAAAATTTATCAGTTGGGAACGCTTAGATGTAGTGAATAGCGTTTATGCATATTGGGAAAAAGATGATATCTGGTTACAAATAGATCCTTTTGATAGAGGTAGACGACAGTATACATTAATGTCAAAGAATATACAGCCTCTGATAAATAAATCAACTTATAACCTAGCTGTTATGCTAAGTGGTTATCAAAATCGTGTGGGTAAAATTCATAGTCAATTCTCAATTGCTAGTTTTCCTGACAATATTCAAGCTTTTACTGATGTAGTGCAGCAATCCATTCTTACCCAAAAACAGTTAGCTGTGTTAGTTCACGGGGAACCGGGTACAGGTAAAACTGTCTGGACTCAAGCGATCGCTAAAGAAATTTTAATTCCATTGGGGTATATAATTTTCATTCTTGACCACGATGCAATTTCAAATTTTGTACCGCCATCTTATTTAGAAAGAATTTGTATTATCATCAATGAAGCTGATAACTTAGCCCAAAATCGTGCCAGTGAGGTTGCACAGTATAATAACAAAACCGAGCATATACTAAGTTTATTAGACGGTAGCCTATATCAAAGTGTAGTTGATGATTCAGGTATCCAGATGCAGCAAAGACTGGTTGTTCTGATGACCTGCAACACTACAGAAAGGTTGGACCCAGCGATGTTACGTAAAGGAAGAGTTGATTTGATTCATGAGTTTAATCATAAGTTCGTATAAGTTGTATGTATGACTTCTCCGATAATTAATTTCAAATCCCTGCAATTCATCGACTAAAACCTATTTTTCCACAGATGTCTATTAACTTCATACACGAATAGCTAGTAAGAGAACCTAATTCACATTCTCTAATACCGACTGATTTAGCACTTGATTTAACTTACCACTGCGATAGCCTTCCAAATCCAAAGTCACATACATAAAGCCAAAATCTTGAAAAGCTGAGACTACAGATTGCAAATCTGTTCCAGATACAAAATCTTTAATTTGCTCAGGTAGTAATTCAATACGTGCTGTATTACCTTCAGAGCGAACTCGAAGATTTTGCCAACCTAATTTTCTCAGATATACTTCAGCTCTTCCTACCCTTTGTAACTTAGTAACAGTGATTTCTTCACCATAAGGAAAACGCGAACTCAGACAAGGTTGTGCAGGTTTATCCCACCAAGGTAGACCAAGTTCTTGAGACAACTGTCTAACAATTACTTTAGTTACCCCCAATTCAGCTAAAGGAGAACGTGCTCCTCTTTCTTTTGCTGCTTGGATTCCTGGACGATAATCGCGCAAATCATCACCGTTAACTCCGTCTACTACATAAGGATAACCCCACTGTATTGCTAAAGGTTTGAGGGTATCATGTAGCTCGCTTTTACAAAAATAACAGCGATTAACAGGATTAGAGGTGTAATTAGGATTTTCCATTTCTCGTGTCTCTACGATTTTATGTCTAATCCCAATTATTGCAGCCTGTATTTTGGCATCTTCTAACTCTTCGGGCAATAGGGAAGGTGACATTGCTGTGACTGCTAGAGCGCGATCGCCTAAAGCATCATAAGCTATCTTGGCAACTAAAGTACTATCAACCCCTCCAGAGTAAGCTATTAAAGCCTTCTGCATTTGGATAAATATACTCTTGAGTTGCTCAAGTTTCTCTGCGAGGGTCGTGTCCATTTTCTTTCACCGTCATTATTGCACCACATAATTACTATTTTAAATGGGTACTTTTGAAATGACTCACTATTTCACCTGAGAAGTAAGCTTTTCTGATTATGTTCAGGTTAAGAGATACCGCGCTATTTAGATTAAATTTGGTTATTAAACTGAATATACTTGGCAACTAACTGACCTAAAAGTGGCAAATCGATAGGTTTAGAGATATATTCATTTACCCCAACAACATCTAGACAGGCTTCGCGATCGCCTTTCATTGCCATTGCAGTTTGAGCTATTACAGGAATATTACGATAATGCTGATGCGATTGCAATTTTTCCACCAAATTCAAACCGTTAGCATCTGGTAAAGAAATATCCATTAAGATTAAACCTGGCTTTCTGTTAGCTAGTGCGTCCCACATTTGAGCAGCGCTATGGGTACAGGTTACTTGATATCCTTCTCTAATCAAGTAGGTTTGCATAAATTTTGCATTAGGTAAATCATCTTCTACAAGCAATATTTCCAAGGAATTTGAGTTGGGTGTAGGAGAAGACAGAGTTTGATTCCTTAGAGTCAGATTGTTAGTGGAATAAATTTGTTTTATCTTAGTTTCTTCATCTACTTCAGTTTTAGATAGAGGATTCAGAGGTAGTACGATAACAAATTTAGAACCTTGAGCAATTTCTGATTCTACTTCTACCCTACCACCATGAATTTCTGCAAGTTTACGTGTCAAGGCTAAACCTAAACCAGTTCCTTCATCCCGACTAACTGCTGTATTAGGAATCTGAGAATAGGGTTGGAACAATTCCACCTGATTTTCTGGAGAAATACCCGTCCCTGTATCCCAAACTGTAAAGTATATAGATTCTGCTTCAGATTTCACTTTTAAACCAACACTCCCTTCGTTAGTAAACTTAAGAGCATTAAAAAGTAAATTTAAAAGCATTTGCTTGAGTCGTAATGGGTCAGCAACTACATAACCTACTTTCTGATCAACTTCCAAACGTAAAGTCAAACCCTTATTTGCAGCTTTCTCTTTGACTAAAGCTAAAATATTACGACAAAGCTGAGAAACATCAACTTTTTCCCACCGTACTTCTAGCTGATTTGCTTCTATTTTAGAAAGATCCAAAATATCATTAATTAGCGCTAAAAGATGTTTACCACTAGATTGGATAATACGTAAATATTCTTGGTGACGTTCTTTGCTAGAATCATACCCCTGGGCTAATAGCAAATGAGTAAAGCCAATTACAGAGCTTAAAGGAGTACGGATTTCATGGCTAGTATTAGCCAAAAACTGATTTTTTAACTCATTGCTTCTCTTAAGTTCTTGATTGAAATTGTCTAAATTGTGTGCGCTCTTTTGTAATGACTCCAGATTTTGTAGCTGTATTAAAACAGTACTACACTGTTTTGCAGCACGACTCATCAAAGTAGACCTCAGACTTAGCTGCTGTGCACTTAAAGATTCTTGACCTGATTTCAGAGGTAATGAAGATAAAATCAGCCAACCTAAAGTATCACCCCGATTGTTAGATATTGACCAGGCACTGGGGTATTGCTGTGCTTCTAAATGCTTTAAGTCTCCTAATTCTATTATTTCTTTCGGTTTTAAATACAATTTTTTTCCCGTTCTTAACATTACTCCTACTAAAGGGGATTGAGAACGGTTTGATGAGGTGAGGGAAACATAACAAACTTTACACGAATCTGTACCTGGTTGCGGTAATGCGATCGCTAATGCCGATCCTCTTGGAATCATCGCAATCCTACTCGTGTTGAAAGAATTATTAAGTTGATTTACTAAAACTTGGTATATCTGGGATTGTAAATTTGGGCTTCTTTCTGTCTGTGTGAAAGTTGACCCTAGACATTCATTAAGGCAAACTAGCAGCTGATTCAAGCTGCTCTCCAACCACAGTTGATCTTGAAGTTGTTGGAGTGTTGCTAGTAGATTACTGGGGGTTACATCCACTTGCGAGTTTTTTTCTGGTAGGCTTGAATACTGCTGCATGATCAACTAGACCGCCAAATAAAATAGGTAAGTTGCGCACAAAAGTATTGAAGAAGGTGCTTTCAAGGTGTCAAAGAGATTTATGTAAACTAGTCCACAATATCTATTTCCTCACGAATAAGGAGAAATTGCCTGTAGAATTACAATTAATTAAGTATTCATTGTATGAAATAACCATATAGTAATTAAGAAAATATACTGGTTATTCTCTACCTTCCAATCATAAGCAATATTATTACAATTGTGGATAACGGTAAAGTTTAACCAATGCTTAGTACCCGACAACCCAACATTAAAGTTTAGGACAAGCAGAGGAACCAAAAAAGCTGAGAAAGCTCAGGGAGAAAAGAATTTAAGTTTTCACCATGAATCAGACAAAGTTTCCTGATTTAACTACTAAGTAGTTGGGATTGTAGTCGCATAAACTTTAACACGCCATTTTTCCGTTGTCGAATTTGTAACATACATCAATATAAGAATATTTGTATTCCAAAGACTTAAAAATAGTTAGGTCGTTATAGCCAAAAATAAAATTGAACTCTGATAGCGTTCAGCACCATTATTATTGTGATTACATGAAATTCTTACCTGATTAAAGGAGGGGATATGAGGCGATCGCTGGCAGGTAGGCAATACTATATCATCGTTTCGGATGGACATAACATGTCATCGCTCTTAAGTAATACAGTTATTCCAAGCAAAGAACAGATTACTAAAAATCGAGGAAGGATGAAAATCTAAGGCTAAGAAATGATTTGCACTCTATGCTTTGAACTATCAAACCTGTGGAAGCAGTGTTTTGTTTGATAAATGCTGACTGAAGTCATCGTTGCACAATTGTTACACAGCCCTGCAAAGAGGGGAAAGCAATTATTAGTATCCCCCGGTCAAAACAATTTGAACAAGGCTAAATACATTAGCTCATTGCGTGGCAATATTTTTTGCTTGGAGATTCATCCTTCTTAAGATTAATAATTTTAACCTGAGTTCAGGATAAGCTCAAACCCTTATTATGTCTTCGCTTGATTTTGGTATATGTCAACGTATTTGTGTTGTTTCAGACACTTACAGTTGAATAAACCTGACTTTTCCCGAACTGACGTTAATTTTAGCTATTAATCAACTATCGAGTGGCTATTTATGCCAAGATGTTGAAATAGAAAGCAGCAACTAAAAAATTTCCAACCAATAATAGCAAAGCCCAACCTAAACGATAAGGATAAGGGAATTTGGCATTTGATGAAGATGCCACAGCTTTATCTGTATTAGCCATAAGTTGTTTTCTCCTAATTTTTAAGTTTGTGTTCAACTCACAAGAGTTTCACAAAGCCGTCAAGACATATGAAATCTATCTCAGGTTGTTTAGAAAAACCTTCGTAGAACTTCTATCAAAACTGCTTTAGCACAATAAATGTGCCAATGAATTGCAAGTATAGCTAAAGTCCATATCCTAAATTCTTCGCTGTTAAACTTGTTGGGAATCGCCTCATTGAAAAAAACTATCTGCAACAAAGCCAAACAACTAAAAAGCCCTGAGAAAGACAATAGCGTTTATACTGCTTTTTCTATCAATACCAAATAGTGGTACCAATAAACCACATTCTTACAGAATATTTGACTTATATCATCCGCAACCACTACCTAAGGTTACTTCAGTTACTCTCTCCTGCGTGATAGGAACTTCTAACCAAAGGACCTGAGCGGACGTGATTAAATCCCATATTTTCAGCGATTTTACCTAGTTCATTAAACTCTTCTGGTGTCCAATATTTTTGTACAGGTAAATGTGCTAAAGAAGGACGCATGTATTGACCTATAGTCAAGCGATCGCACTGTATCTGTCTGAGGTCTGTCATTGTTTCGAGGATTTCTTCTTTAGTTTCCCCTAAACCCAGCATTAAACCGGATTTTGTTGGGATAGAATCATCCATTTCTTTGACTATTTGCAATAATCGCAGCGATCGCTCATACTTTGCACCCCGTCTAACTGGGTCTTGCAGGCGTTTCACAGTTTCAAGATTATGATTGTAACAAGCAGGTTTGGCTTGCACTAACATTTTGATACGTTCACGTTGACTTTGCTTTGCAGTTTTACCACCCCAAAAATCTGGTGTGAGAACTTCGATACTAGTTTCTGGATTCAGTAGACGAATAGTATTTATTGTTTTTACAAAATGACTCGCTCCTTGATCTGGTAAATCGTCCCTGGTTACGGAAGTTAATACTACGTATCGCAGACCTAGAATTTTTACAGACTCAGCTACTTTATCAGGTTCTGCGGGGTCAATTAACATTGGTGCATGACCTTTATCTACCTGACAAAATGCACAGGAACGTGTACATACAGCCCCCATAAGTAAAAAAGTGGCTGTATATGAAGCATAGCACTCGCCTCGATTAGGACAACGTCCTTCCTCACAAATAGTATGGATTTGTCGTTGTTTGATAATACGCTGTACTGTTGATAGGTCGCTAGCTTTTCCAATCGGACGACGCAACCAATCCGGCATTGTGAGAATTTCTGATTTTAAAGTTTCTTTGGGCTTAGTTTCTAATGGTTTAATTTCTTTAGATTTAGAAGTCATAGGATTTATTCGCAAATATAGTCATCATTTAATGTTTGTAATATCTCTATTTTCACAGAAAGTAGGCTTTGAAAATTTATAGGCAATTGATTGAAAATTAATTTTACCTAAGTAAATTTTTATAAAAACCCCCAAAGAATTACTATTTATCGCGGAAATTACTCTCCCCTAAACAATATATATTTTGGATATAGTAGGAGAATTCTCAGTGTTCATTGGCGAATACGTCGTGTAAATCATTAGTTTCTCTTAGAGTAATTAGTCGTGGCAAGCAACAAGATTCTAGTTATTGATGACACTACAGTTGTCAGGGTAAAAGTACGGGAAATGCTACCTCAAGGTAATTTCCAAGTCCTGGAGGCAAAAGACGGTTTAGAGGGTCTTAACTCTATACGTCAGGAAAAACTTAGTTTGATTATGCTGGATTTCCTCCTACCAAAAATGAGCGGTTGGGAAGTTTTTCAGGAAATTCAATCTAGACCAGATCTAAGAAGAATTCCTCTTGTGATTATGTCTGGTAGAAAAGAAGAAGTCACAGAGAAAATTCCCGAACCATTTCAGTATTTTGAATTTCTTGGCAAACCCTTTGACCAGAAACAGCTAATTGCTGCCATTAAGTTAGCAATGGCAAAAGCAAAGCAACCACGTCAAAATGCCAATCCCGCAGCAAAAAATGCAGTTACATCAGCAGATACATCTAATAATTCCGAAGCTCAAGTACAAGTGCTGAATGAAAAAATTATTAAAATGCAGGGAGAAATCGATGCTTTGAAAAAACAGTTATCTCAAGTTGTCGCTTTTATTAAGCAGAAAGTTAGGTAGTTTTAGGGACTTACAATCAATTAAATACCCAATTTTTATAGTGTGCATTTAGCGGCAACTTAACACGCCATCATCGAAAATAATCAAATTGGATGACTGATTTTTTGCTGTTCCCTTAAATTGAATTCCCGACTCAGATTACTTGGTTTGCCTGAGTCTACCTTCACTCTCAGCTACAACATGCTGGAAGTACAAGGTAGGGCAGGCTATCTTATAGATTTAACAAGCAGTTTTTTTTACTTAAGTAAAACTTAAATTTTTGTGTTTTTTTTGGTTATAATGTATTTCTATCGAAACATATACTTGTAGTAATTGCTACTTTAATCAAAAATCTTGATATTTATAGTCACTTGATGGGCATATTAACTTGTAGAGGTATATACAAGTTTTAATCTTCATATGTTGGCAAAATATTCTGATAGGTCGGCAAATATATTGATAAAGCTTTCTGGATATAATATTAAATACGAAATTTACACTGGTAGTAGAACTCGTGTTTTTCAAGGCATTCGAGAAGCTGACAACAAACCAGTCATCATTAAACTTATAAGCGCAAAATATCCGACCTTTGATGAAGTTGCTCAGTTTCGTCATCAATATGCAATTCTTAAAAGCCTTGACATCACTGGAGTTGTAAAAGCTTATAGCTTAGAAGTATTCCATAATGGTTACGCCCTAATCATGGAAGATTTTGGTGGTGTATCTTTAGAGCAACATATAGAAACTTGGGAAAGGACTCCAGATACAGAATCAGAAATCATTAGCAATTTTTTTCAAATTGCCATTGCGATCGCGGAAATTTTAGAAGAAGTACACAAAAATCACATCATTCACAAAGATATTAAGCCTGCAAACATACTAATTAATCAATATACCAAAGATATTAAGCTCATAGACTTTAGTATCGCTTCTGTACTAGCTAAAGAAACTAGTAATCCCCTTAATGTCAGAGACTTAGAAGGAACCCTCTTTTATCTATCTCCAGAACAAACTGGAAGGATGAACCGTAACATAGACTACCGGAGTGATTTTTATTCTTTAGGAATTACATTTTATGAACTATTGACAGGTGAGTTACCTTTTCAAAGTGATGACCCAATGGAGATAGTTCACTCCCATATAGCCAAACAACCCATAAAACCCAGTGCTATTAATTCCCAGATACCAAGTATTGTCGATCGGATCATTTATAAATTAATAGCCAAAAATGCTGAAGGGCGTTATCAAAGTGCCTCTGGACTAAAATATGATTTAGAAAAATGTTACGAAGAATGGAAAAGTGGTAATAATATTGTTGACTTTGAATTATGTACTCAAGACATTTCCCATAACTTTAATATCCCAGAAAAGCTTTACGGACGAGAAGCAGAAGTTCAAAGACTGATAGCAGCTTTCGAGAGAGTGTCTCAGGAGAATACAGAAATTTTCTTAGTTTGCGGATCTTCTGGTGTTGGAAAAACTGCGGTTATAAATGAAGTACACAAACCTATAGTTCAAAAACGCGGATATTTTATTCAAGGAAAGTACGATCAATTACACCGCGAAATTCCCTTTGCTGGATTTGTAGAAGCTTTCAGGGACTTAATTAGACAAGTTCTCAGCGATAGCGATCGCCATATTCAAGAGTGGAAAAATCAGATTTTGCAAGCTTTAGGGGAACAAGCTCAAGTAATTGTAGATATAGTTCCTGAATTAGAACAAATCATTGGTAAACAACCACCTGCACCGCAACTTTCAGGTATTGCAGCTCAAAATCGTTTTAATCTACTATTACAAAGATTCATTCATATCTTTGCTCGTAAAAAACATCCACTAGTAATATTTATCGATGACTTACAATGGGCAGATGCTGCCTCTTTACAATTGATTCAATTACTGATGAGTGAGAGCAAAGCTAACGAACAAAAGCATGTTGTCTCTCTATCCAATGCATTCGATCCCCTTCCACAAAAAGAAGAAGAAGGACAATGCTTATTAATCTTAGGAGCTTACCGTGATAATGAAGTTTCTTTGAGCGAACCACTATACATAACCATCCGAGAAATGCAAAAAATCGGAGTCAAGTTAGAGATTAGCGAACTTGAACCATTGCATCAAGCCGATTTAAATCGCATGGTTTCCGAAACTCTGAACTGTGACGAAAGAGATTCCATTCAACTTACACATTTAATTTTCAATAAAACCAAAGGTAATCCTTTCTTTAGCCAAGAATTTATTAAATCTTTGTATAAAGAAGGACTAGTTGAGTTTGACTACAAAAGAGGACATTGGGTATGTCAAATGAGTCAGGTCAGAGAATTAGCTCTGACAGACGATGTAGTAGAATTCATGGCTCAACAGATTGCACGTCTTCCCATATACACTCAGGAAGTACTAAAAGTTGCAGCATGTATTGGTAATAAATTTGACTTGCATACCTTAGCAATTACCCATCAAGATACAGAAGGAGAAACAGCATCCAAATTTTGGCCGGCATTAAAAGAAGGTATTATTTTACCTACAAACGATGGTTCCAAATTAGCTGAATCTACCAAAGAAATAGATTTATCACCAATAGATGAAGAAGAATCTTTAGAAACCAATACTAGATTCGCCGAGTATAAATTTGCCCATGATAGAGTCCAGCAAGCGGCATATTCTCTACTTCCAGAAAACGAAAAGCTACAAATTCATCTAAAACTAGCAAAATTACTTTTACAAAATATTCCCTTAGAAGAAAGGGAAGAGAACGTATTTATAATAGTTAACCAATTTAATAAAGCAAAAATATTAATAGAAGAACCAACAGAACTTCGTGGATTAGCCAATATGAATTTGATTGCTGGACGTAAAGCGATCGCATCCACAGCTTATATTGCAGCAGATAATTATCTAACTACAGGTATTGAACTGCTCCAAGATAACAGTTGGGAGACTGATTATGAACTAACCATGGGTCTTTATGAAGCAGCAGCAGAAGCAGCATATTTAAGTAGTAACTTTGATGGTATGGATATTTACATACAACAAGTACTGCTATTTTCTAAGACCCTATTAGAGAAAGTAAAAGTTTATGAGATAAGAATTCAGCACTATACATCCCAAAACAAATTACCAGAAGCAATATCACTTGGACGAGAAGTTTTAGAGAAATTTGATATAATTTTTCCCAAAAATATTACAGAATCTAATATCAAAGAAGGACTCAAAGAAGTAAAAGAAATTCTTGGAAATAAAAAGATTGAAGAATTAGAAAATTTATCTTTAATGACCTGTGATAGGCAATTAGCTATTACTCGGATTATATCGATAATATTTCCACCATCTTATATCGCAGAACCAATGTTATTTCCATTACTAGTTATATCGTTAGTCAAACTATCATTTAACTATGGTAATTGTTTTTTATCTGCATTTATATATGCCAATTATGGTATGTTACTAATTAGCCTAGAAAAAGATTTTATAACGGCACAAAAATTTAGTGATTTAGCTAAAAACTTACTAGTAAATTTTAATGATATTGATATAAAAACTAGAACTAGTTTTATCATTGGAGCATTTATATCTCATACAAATTCTCATATTAGGCATTCATTACCAATATTAATCGAAGGATATAAATTAGGTTTAGAAATAGGTAATTTTGAATTTTTGGGCTATTGCGCTAAAGATATTTGTCAACATTCTTATTTCATTGGTGAAAATCTATATAGTTTGAAAAATGAAATAATAAACTATAATATAGCTCTATTAAATGTCAAACAAACAACAACTTATAATTATTGTCATATTTGCTTAGAATCTATTAATACATTACAAATAATATCTTACCAAGACAGTAAATCACAAAAAGAGATATGCGATCAAGATAAATTAATATCTAATCTTGTTGTTTCTAAAGATATAACAGGATTGCATCAATATTATCTACATCAACTTATTATTCATTATTTGTTAGATAATTTAAGTGCAGCTCAAGATAATTCTAGTAAGTGTAAAGATAATTTATCTGGCGGAACAGGATTTATAACTACGCCTATTTTTTACTTTTATGATTCACTTACTATTTTAGCATCATTCTCAGATAGCCAAGATAAGAATAATTTCATAGAGAATATATTAGAAAATCAAACCAAATTAAAAGAATGGGCACATCATGCCCCAATGAATTATTTACATAAATATGAACTAGTAGAAGCTGAACTCCACCGTGTTTTGAATAATAAATTAGAAGCAATAGAGTATTACGATCGCGCGATCGTAGGAGCCAAAGACAACGAATATATTAATGAGGAAGCTTTAGCAAACGAGCTAGCAGCTAAGTTTTATCTAGGATGGGGAAAAGAAAAAATTGCTCAGACCTATATGAATGAAGCTTATTATTGTTATAGCCGATGGGGTGCTAAAGCTAAAGTTAATCATTTGAGAGAACATTATCCTGAGCTTCTTAAATTTATTATTCAACAGGAAGAAAAGCCTAATTTATTATCTATAAATAATACTATATATAATACTTTTTCTAATAGGAATACTATCAAGAATATTGTGACTTCCAGTACTAATAGTATTTCTGAATCTTTAGATTTAGCTACTGTAATTAAAGCATCACAAGCATTAGCAGGAGAAATTGATTTAGAACAATTGCTTTCTACAATATTGAAAGTAGTCATGGAAAATGCTGGAGCTTCCAAATGCGCTCTTATTCTGAAGAATGAGGAAGATGTTCATTTTCAAGTTAGTGCTGTTTGCTCGATTAATGAAGAAGATAATTCCCAAAATATTTACTTCCCATCAGAAAAGCTTGACGTCACTAAAGATGTTCCTGTTAGTGTGATAAATTATGTTCGGCGAGTACAAGAAACTTACCTTATTGGTGATGTCATTGCAGAACAATCAACTAGTAGAGATAGATATATAATCGAACGGCAACCAAAATGTATTGTATGCCTGCCTCTGATGCATCAAGGTAAATTAATTAGTATTCTTTACTTAGAAAATAAATGGGTAAAAGAAGTATTTACCAACGAAAGTATTGAAATACTAAAATTAATTGCCACTCAAGCAGCTATTTTTATAGAAAATGCCAGTCTTTACAAAAACTTAGAAAAAGCAAATAAATCTTTAGCAGCATATAATCAAAGCTTAGAAAAGCAAGTGGCTCAGAGAACAGAAGAATTACAGAAAAAAAATAAATTTCTACAAAAAACTCTACAGAAATTACAAAATGCTCAAGCTCAATTAATTCAAAATGAAAAAATGTCTTCTTTAGGACAGATGATTGCAGGTATAGCTCATGAAATAAATAACCCCATCAATTTTATTCATGGCAACATTAATCATACAAGCCAGTATGTAAAAGATTTATTAGATTTAATTGCTGTCTATCAACATGAGTATCCAGACCCGAAGGCTAATGTGATTGATAAGCAAGAGGAAATTGACTTAGATTTTGTAACCGAGGATCTACAAAAAACTATTGATTCAATGAAGCTAGGTAGCTTGCGTATTAGGAATATTGTACTTAGTCTTCGTAACTTCTCTAGACTTGATGAGTCAGAAATGAAGCATGTAGATATTCATGAAGGTATAGATAATACCCTCATGATATTGCAGCATAGACTAAAAGCAAAAGAGGAATTTCCTGAAATTAAAGTAATTAAAGAATATAGTGAAATTCCTAAAATCAGTTGTTTTGCTGGACAGTTAAATCAGGTATTTATGAACCTAATAAGTAATGCAATTGATGCATTAGAAGAAAGTTGTTTAAAGCAGAATAAATCTATTCTTGAACCAGAAATTAGAATTTCTACAAAAATCACAGATATACATCAATTGCAAATATCTATTGCTGATAACGGTTTAGGTATTCCTGAAGAAGTTAAAAATAAAATATTCGATCCGTTCTTTACTACTAAACCTGTTGGTTATGGCACTGGGCTAGGATTATCAATTAGCTATCAAATTATTGTGGAAAAGCATAAAGGAAAGTTAAGTGTGAATTCTATTCAAGAGGAAGGAACTAAGTTTTTAATTCACATTCCTTTAGAATAGATATTTTATAACTTATACTGCATGAAAAGGAAAACTACATAATTTCAATTATTTCCTTGCTGGGTGTTCTTAATTAGAATTGCATGAATAATTTCATCAAGTAGATCTGAAATTTACACAGTTTGAAGAATAATGACTATCGCTTAATTTTCAAATTTCTTTATTCAAACTCGACAGGATATCGTTCACTGCTTGTACAATTTTACCGCCAGACGCTATATCATCTGTAATCCGAGCAATATGTTCATCTAAAGACTGTTCGCTATCATTCCAAATATATGGTTTCTCAGGTTTAGGTGCTTGTCCAATTACGTCACGTATAGCCGTATATAGATTTCTAGTTGCGGGGGAGAGACTCTCACGAGCATCATAATGAGAGTTAACTACGTAGTTGCGCAAATCAACTGCTTGGACTCCAAACATTAAGGCGATCGCCATATATTGTTGAAAAGTTTCTACTGAGCGACGTGCTAAGGTCGCTGAATTAAATCCTTGACTATTGATGTTTTGGTTAAATTGTTCAGCATGGGTAGGAAAACGGTCTACAATAGAGTTCCCATAAAAACTTAACAAGGGCATAATTGAGTTTGCAGTAATTTGTAATCCTTTTAAACCCATATTGACTGGTTCATCCGTATTGCCAACCAAAGAAGCTGATAGCCCGTTATTGAAACTGGGACTGACAAGTAATGCAATTTGTACATCTAGGTGCTTTGCTAATAAACCAATGTAATAACGCAGTTGATCCATTGCGGTTCCTACATATTGTCCCAAAAAGTTACCACCATGATAGGAAGCTTGATTTTCAACATCTATGAGTGGATTATCGGTGATAGAATTTAGTTCTATTTCTATTTGTTTAGCAATCTGCGATAATCCATCAACAATTGGTCCAGTGTATTGCGCCAAGCAACGAAGGGAGTAACGGTCTTGTATAGGTTCTTCGCCACGGTAATTATGAAAACCATTTAACTCGTTCCGACTTAGCTCAGAACCGGCAAGTAAATTAAGCATTTGATTTGCAGACCATTTTTGCCCCCAATGAGGTTTGCAATTATGGATAAATGGATGGAAAGATTGGTTTGTTCCCTTTAATCCTTGGATTGCTAAAGCATGGACACCCATTGATAGTGCAAGTAAAACTTGAGTATCATAGACACAGTTAGCAGCAATGCCTGTCATTACGCTAGTACCATTCATCATTGCTAATCCTTCTTTTGGAAGCAATTTTAATGGTGATAAACCTAGTTTTTCTAGGGCTGATGGTGCATCTATTTCTTCGCCGTTGAAATCAACTTTATACTCACAGCTTAAACCAATTAATGCTCCAGTAATATAAGACAATGGTGTTAAATCACCACTTGCACCAATAGAACCAAGTTCATAGACGTGGGGTGTTACGCCAGCATTTAGAAATATCTCCATGCGCCGGATAATTTCTTCTCGAATACCAGAAGCACCATATAAATGAGATTTTATTCTAATAAGCATTGCAGCGCGAACATCTTCTAAAGGCAAATTACGCCCTGCCCCTACTTTGTGATAACGAACCAAGTTATTTTGTAGTTCGGTAGCTTTTTCTGGTGAAACAACGACGTTAGCCATACCTCCAAATCCAGATGTCACACCATAAATTGGCGCTCCCGATTCAACAGCATTTTGAATATATTCACAGGATGCTTTGACACCTTTTAACAACTCATTATTATTGCTTAAAGCTACTCTAGCACCATCACGGGCTACACTGACGACTTGATCTATTGTAAGGTTTTGCTTGTCTACAACTACGGTTTTGTCTGAATTCCTAAAGAAGGGTGATAAAACATGAGAATTTATCTCTGTAGCTAAAGATACTGTATTCATTTAAATTTTCCTGAAACTAAGTTTTGAAATATTAGATACTGAAGAATTCTTTAGAACTTACGCACTCGTAATGAGAAATAGGGCTTTGGGATTACTTCCCTACAGTTGTTCCTGACGTAAATACGTAGTCCGTGCCTACATCCTGTTCTTGTCTTTGACTAAGACTGACACATTGGCACAAAAATCAATTATTCATCTGAATTTTTCACAAAACTAATCCACTATGCAGGTATCAAGTTTCTGCCATCTAGTCAGTCTAGCTTTTCAGACTTTTTAGCTTGATTTTTGAATATTTTTTAGTGATAGTCTCTAGCATACGTAAAGCAAATGCTACCTATATCAAAATTACCTTCCAGATCCTGAAACGATAGAATTTCGCAAACTAAGTGATAGTTGATTTGTATAGTATGCAATTCCTAGTGACTATCTATGAGCCATCTTTTGCTGTGAGACATTTTTTGACTCCATGACCCAACCAAGCCAAATTTTGGTACTAAAGCCTTCAAAGTATAAATAATACGACCTTTTAAACCGGCTTTGACGATCAAATTGAAGTTACTTACTGGCAGTTTTTTCAATATTTCTTGAGCTAAAGATTCTTTATTACCAGGACCTTTTAGTCTAAACTGAGTACCTTGGTAAGAACCATACACCATGGTAAGCCATATGGGAAAATTTAAGAAAAAGTATTTCCGCAATGGAGGCTCACAGCCGATTAAGCGTACCATGTCATCCATAAAGCGATAATAATCTACTAAACTTCGTATTCGATGAGCAGTATGCTCAAACTGTTCTAAGTAGATAGCTCTATCAAAAGATGTTAATCTCTCCATTTCTGTGGGGCTAGGAAGAGTTTTTTCCCCTTTACAAATCAGTGCAAAAAACCGCGCTTGCATTTCCATGATAGGAAACTGACTTCCTAAGTTAGGACGTGCCCAACCAATCCAAGCTATCTTGTCCCGATATTTAGGATGAAACATATGTTTATAAAGACTGCGGGGGTCAGTTTCTTTGAGTTCCTCCGGTAAGAAAGACACGTGGTTCTTATAACCAGTAGAAAAGACGATGGCATCGATATTTTTTAAGATTTCTCCGTCTTTTGTATGTAATGTCTTTCCTCCATCTTCTACTTTTACTATTTCACCAACAACTTTACAGCCATGATGAGCAACAGCCTTTGCTAAAGAAAAGCTCCTGGTTGCGTAGGTTCCCCAAATTCCCTTTTTGTTCTTAATTTTCTGGTTGAGTTGAAATACTGCATCATTAACTGGATTTTTTTGCCTTAATTCATATCGATTAATAGCATCTGTGAAAGCCGGTCCATAATCACGAGGAAGACCCCAAATTCCCCGATGGGTAGAAATATCAGTTGCAGATATACCATTTCTCGTACGGGGTGACAACCACCCTGGTGCATTACGAAGGCTCACCCAGCAATTGTTTGCCACACGGGATGTTTCTAATGCAACATCAGAACCAGACTCTCCTCCCCCAAGTGTCAATACATTTTTACCTACAAATCTATCAGCGTTACGGTAATCCTTTGAATGTAAGCACTCAACATCAGTTAATAAGTCCTTCCAAGCTGGATATTTGGGGATCGAGTTATTGCCAATTGCTAGTGCGATCCGTTTTGATACCAAAGTCTCTCCAGAGGCTAGCTGAACTTCAAAATCTCCATCCTCTTGTGGAATGACAGCTACTACTTTAGAGTTGAAACGGATGCGATCAATTACTCCGAAATGTTTTGCGTATCCTCTCCAATACTCAACTGCTTCATTCTTCGTCCAGAATCTGTGCTGGTTTCCATCACCAATCCAATAATCCGAAAACATACTTATAGTTGCGGAGGAAGTCAAAACTAGACCATCATAAGCATTAGCAAAAACACCCCCTAGATTATTAGTTTGCTCCAAACAAACCACTTCATCTAGACCTTGTTCGAGTAATTCTTTCGTACAAACCAAACCCCCAGGTCCTGCCCCAATAACAATGCAATCTAACATGGAAGTTTACCTCTCTATTTTCAAGTTATTTACTAAATCAATAAGTCTGTCTCTATAGCAATCCTAATTAAATCTTGCTAGGTATACGGAGAATCAAACCTTTGTACAGCAAGCTTTGAACTAAATTATTTTTTCAAAAATCTGCGGAGGAGTCCAATAGAAGCGCTTACTTACTAAAGAAAGGTAGAAGGCAAAGTACAAGAAATTTGGTCTTAATACCTCAGACAAAAAACTCTCCACAGTAAATCTTATTTTTTCGTTAGATGTATATCTAAGTTCCTGAGTCAATAGCCTATGCTCTAAAGCCTATGCTCTAAATTTAGATGCGTTTACCCTGTAACCCTCTTGATTGCTTAATTTTAATAAGCTAATTTTGGGATAAAGAATATGTATTTAATTACACAAAAATTATTTAATTCTACCTTTTGTTTTTTTCGATTTCATCTAAAACCTGTTAAGCAAATTCATAGAACACAGTCATTCACTTATTTCACTGTAGGAGTGGTACATATACATTCCAAATGGGTGTTATACCAATTATTTAATTTTTTCTTTATAATTCAATCCGCGATCGCTTGGATTTATTTATCGCAGTTTGTAATTTTTGATATGAAGTGCTTAATAATACATATATTAAAAACTAATCAGAAGATTCAATATTAAATGCAAGTATAATTAAATACTAAGATAGACAAGTAAATATAACCAATATTATATACATTAAAAGCAAGCTTGTATTGTTTGATTCATAATCTATTATCCAACTATTTTCAACTTATTTTTCTTGGAAAAGTATACTTTTATTCTCTATTTGGCAATTATAGGTTTGATCAGAGACTCTATTTAAAGAGTAAATATGCTTTTTGTATATTTTGTATATTTTATTTATGTATTTATATATTTATGTATTTATTTATGTTTCAATACTTGTTAGAAATCTTCACTTACATAATTATTTATTTCAATACAGATAGGAAAAATAAATTTATTTTTCAGATACATAAAATCACTAAAAATCAGCTTTTGTCAATTTACAGTCCTTGAATAAGTATTTTAATATACTGAATTTTATACATGTATATACTCATTTATAACTTAATGTTACTTCTTCTTGACATTAGTTTATTTATTGAGGGCTTATGCACCACGCAAATAAATTAAATCTTTTTAGATTGTTTCAGAGTTTTATAAAACCCATGAAAATTACTTACATTGTTATAGCAATTGGAATGAGCAATGCATGCGATAGATAGATTTTCCTAGAGAAACTTGATAAGAAAGTCTCCAGCATATAATGTATTGCAATCATTTTTTTGAATTGGCATTAGGTATATTCTGTGTAAACCCTAATTTTATTGAACAGAAAATAAAAGATATGATGATGTAAAAAAACATTAATATGACCAGGACTTACGCAATGAAATTTTGTCCGTTATGACGGAATTACGTAGATTTTATGTAAGTCCTGATGACTTTGGATTAATATATTTGATTGATGTAATAAATATTACAATCAAATAAAAATCTAGCTTATTACATTCAAATAAGCGCCTATTAGCTAGATGCTATTAATACAAAAATAATATATTAGAAGGTAGCTTCACAAAAGATATATTGACTTAGTCTATACCTTTAGATAGGGTTTTGAACTGTTTTGAGGCATCCTGGGATAGATAAATCTAGATAGATGAGACGCGATCGCCCTCGAAAAGTTAAGAATAACTGATATATAAGTAAAAAAAATATCCCCCTTCTGAGAAGAGAGATAAATACTTTGTTATTTTTAAAGTTCAATCAATTGCAAAATTGATAATCAATAGGCAATGACTTTAATCCAAAAGTAAAAATTTCATTTCAATCTTCTGGAAGTAATGCTTTATCACTCGGATTAAGTGCTACAGCTGCATGTGGTTGTAGGATTGCTGTGTGAGCAACGGAATCATTAGCCAAAGTAAATAATGGGTTGGATAAGATTCCAGCTAAAGTAGTCGCAATCAACGTAACTATCAAACCTACTTGTAACGGTCTAAATCCAGGTAAATTCCAACTTATTTCAGGGTAATTCTTTATAACATCTGACATTTCATGGGGTTCTTTCACTACCATCATTTTCACTACACGAATGTAGTAGTAGATAGAAACAACGCTAGTTACTAAACCAAGTAATACTAAACCGTAAAGACCAGCTTGCCAGCCAGCCCAAAACAGATAGATTTTACCGAAGAAGCCAGCAAGTGGAGGAATTCCACCTAAAGATAATAGAGAAATACTCAATCCCAAAGTTAAAAGCGGGTCTTTCTGGTACAAACCGCTATATTCGGCAATTTGGTCTGTTCCCGTCCGTAAAGAGAAGAGAATGACGCAAGTAAAGCCACATAGGTTCATAAACAAGTACACCAGCAGATAAAAAATCATACTGGCATAACCAGCATCGCTACCAGCTATCAAACCAATCATTACAAATCCGGCTTGAGCAATGGAAGAGTAAGCTAGCATCCGCTTCATACTAGTTTGAGCTAAGGCAACAACGTTACCCAGGATCATACTTAAGACAGCTAAAGCGGTAAAAACAAATCTCCACTCATCAGCCACCAAAGGAAATACAGTGGTTAGAAGTCGAATTGCAAGTGCAAATCCGGCAGTCTTGGAACCAACAGATAGGAAAGCAATCACCGGAGTTGGTGCACCTTCATAAACATCTGGAGTCCATTGATGGAAAGGTGCAGCAGAGATTTTGAAACCTATTCCTGCGATGATAAATACTAAGGCTATTACTAGACCTAATGACTGACCGACATTAGCTGCAAATATGCCATCAGCGATCGCTTGAAGTTCAGTTTCTCCTCCTGATAAACCATATAATAATGATGCTCCGTACAGAAATACTGCTGTCGAGGCAGCGCCAATTAGCAGGTACTTTAAAGCTGCTTCATTGGAGCGTGGGTCGCGTTTAGTGTAACCAGTGAGCAAATATGAAGAGATACTTAAGGTTTCTAGAGAGATGAATAACATCACTAACTCACTAGCACCTGAAACAAACATTCCTCCTAAAGTAGCACTCAGCAAAATTGCAATAAATTCTGCTAATGCTGTACCACTTTGCTCAATGTAGCGAATTGACATTAAAATAGTCACCGCAGCAGATAAAGCTATAATGCCGCGAAAGACAATACTAAGATCATCGCCATTGAAAGCCCCAAAAAATGATATGGGATTGGGATTATTCCACTGAAAGTATAAATCGACAATTGATGCGAGCAAACCTGCGATCGCAAGATATCCAATCCAGCGCGAAGAGGTTCGTCCCACAATTAAATCGACGATTAGAACGGATAGGAGGGTAATAATGACTATTCCCTCTGGAGCAATTGTCCCAGCATTTAACTGGGATGCAAGATTAGCAAAATCCATGAGATATTGAGGCTTTGGCTAATAAGATATTAAGGCTAACTGTGTTCATTCTATTGTATGAGGCTAAAACTGCATAAAATAGACTGCTGCAAATGCCTCGATATTTTACCTCTCGTAAGCATTTATAAAAGCAGCAGTCTAACTGAAAATAATAAATTTTCCGCTTTCACGGTCTTGAAACTCTACAATGTAGCCATGGAGAGTTTAATGAATAACTTGAGATATAAAGTAACTGTAATATAAAATACAGAATCGATAAGTAGGAAAAAATTTATTTATAGTTCACACTAAACATACCTTTTTTGACACAAATAAAATATCCTAATCTTGAGTCAACTATTTCATGATGCAAATAGAGTAAAATGATCGCAGAAAATAGTTGCTTTCTTAGAATAAGAATAATTATTGTAAAATAGTCAAGCCGATATAAATAGGCAAAGTTAGGTAGATTAATCTACTATAAGAAAATTGAAGTTATGCTTGATATACGTATAGACTACTAAATAGGAGCAATTTCTGTAGATAAAATCAGCATTAGTACTTCAATTTCACAGACAGCGTTTTCAATATCCTGCATTATTTCCTTTATTCCAGCTTCCACCACCAGAACGATCATTCTTTTCCTCACGAGGTCTTGCTTTATTTACCTTCATTGCTCGACCCATCCAATCTGCACCATCTAATGCTTCAATAGCAGCAGATTCAGCAGCTTCTGACTCCATCTCCACAAAGCCAAATCCACGCGAACGTCCTGTTTCTCTATCTAAAGGTAATTGAACGCGCTTAACGCCACCATATTCAGAAAACACTTGGCTTAAATCTTCTTGTGTAACGCTGTAGGATAGGTTCCCAACGTAAATCGACATGAAATGAAACTCTCCGAATCAAATTATTCAAGAGAGGCTGATTCGGGAAGCCTCTTGCAACCTTTAGCAAATAACAAGGGCAGTATTACCGAACTAACTTCTCATGAAATATCCTAGCACAACAAATATATAAGCAAACTTATGTAATATTGGAGCCTAATAAAGTTTTTCAGTTCAATTACTTAAACTCTGAGGTATAGTTAAATCTTTCTTATAATTGAACGAATGATTAAAATTTACTGAAATTAACACTCTAAGTTTATCTTCAATCCCTACCAATCATAAATGTGTATTAACTGCGCCACATGAGATTCTTGAAAATCTTACGAGAAATACTAGAAAACAGAGAAAAAAATTCAAAATTTAAAACACTATTTAAAATATTTATATTTATATAAGAAAAATATCACTGATTTAAAATCAGCCATTTATCTATGCTGGAGTACATAAGCAAGATACTACAAGCACATTACCAACGAAATGGAACTGCAACCTTTAGCTTTATTTTTCTCGCCCATCATCTGTTGATTTAACTTACAAATACTTCATATAAGTACTTGAATTAATTTTATCAACACTGGAAACCAATACTATAATAATAAATTTAATTTGTTAACAAAGTTAGTTAGTAAAAAATAATATGTTATTAAAAGAAAATCAGAATAAGTTGTAGCACTAACAATTCTTAGAAATTTATGGAGGAAGCCTTATTATTATCTCACTTCACCTCCATAGACGTAAAGAAAATAATTGCAGACTTGTGCTAAATCAAATGACCTATCACATCACTTATACTCACTTGTACATTTTGAGAAAGTCATATATCTTGTTTAAACCAGAAAAAACATCCTATCCGCTAATTTAAATGGGCTAATATTAAGACACTAGACTAAAAATTATCAAGCACTAGGTTTAAATGATAGATAATATCAACCTACTCCTAGCAGCATTTTCCATCAATTCATAGAAATAAACCAGAAATGTATCTTAACATTATCAGTAGAACTGTTAAAAATATATAGTAGCATTCTATCGGCGATTATCCTAACTTTCATCTTTTGCTATCTATCTAAGTACTGAGAATTCTCCAAAAATAAATAGTAAGTAAAAATAAAGTTAAAAAACTTAAAAATTAATATTTAGCTCCCTAGAAGGGATTTACAGTGCTATTCAATTAAATTTTGTGTTGGTTGTATTAGCTGACTCTTGTATAACAGAGTAAAGTAAGTTCTCGCATATAAAGCACATACTAGAGAGTTTAATATTCAAATAGTGCGTGCATCTAAAGACTTGTAATCTAAAACTCTTGTGCCAAAGTATTGATTTTATGCTCGCCTACTCGTGCGGATATTCACACTTTTGCTAAGTCTAGATTATCCTTTGGAAAGGACTATCCTGAAAAAGTGAATGCTTCTCCAGACACACCCAAGAATTTTTTAGTCTTGACTAGTGGTTGTTGTAAGCGTCAAAGTGCATATTTGATAGTGAAGTCTTGTCTTGACATATCGCTGAGTTTATCCAAAATTGACTATTTAGCTTAAGAGCTGTTTTTTCCTAAAACTTCCATGTCAACTCTTGTCATCGTCGAATCACCTACTAAAGCTCGTACTATTCGCAACTACCTGCCATCAGAGTATCAGGTAGAGGCTTCTATGGGTCATATACGCGACCTACCTCAATCATCCAAGGAAATTCCTGAAGCTGTAAAAGGGGAAAAGTGGGCACAGATAGGGGTAAATATAGATGCCGACTTTGAACCTTTATACGTTGTTCCAAAAGATAAGAAAAAGATTGTTACTCAGCTTAAAGATGCTCTTAAAGGAGCTACAGAGCTGATTCTAGCAACTGATGAAGACCGTGAGGGGGAAAGTATTAGTTGGCATTTATTCCAGTTACTCAAACCCAAAGTTCCAACCAAGCGAATGGTATTTCATGAAATAACCAAAGATGCCATTCAAAAAGCATTGCAAGATTGTCGCAGCATTGATGAACAGTTAGTGCGTGCCCAAGAAACGAGGCGAATTCTAGATAGATTAGTTGGCTATACTCTTTCTCCATTACTATGGAAAAAAATTGCTTACGGACTATCTGCTGGACGGGTGCAGTCAGTTGCTGTTAGACTTTTAGTTATGAAGGAACGTGATCGCCGTGCCTTTCGTAAGGGCGGATATTGGGATCTCAAAGCTTCTTTACTCCCACCCAAAGGTAAAAAGACACAAGCTTTTGGATCTACTCTAGTGACCTTAGGTGGTAAGAAATTAGCTACAGGAAGCGATTTTGATTCTGCCACTGGTAAAATTGCTAAGGGCAAAAATGTAGTACTGCTTACCCAAGAGCAAGCGGAAGAATTAAAAGCCAGACTAGATAATAAAACTTGGACTGTCGCAGATGTTGAAGAACGTCCTTTAACTCGAAAACCAGCACCACCATTTACAACCTCTACCCTACAGCAGGAAGCCAACCGTAAACTTAGACTTTCTGCGCGGGATACAATGCGTACTGCCCAGAGTTTGTACGAGCAAGGCTATATAACCTACATGCGTACTGACTCAGTACATTTATCAGAACAGGCGATCGCTGCTGCTCGTAATTGTGTTGAGCAACTCTATGGTAAAGAGTATTTGAGTCCTAAAGCTCGCCAATACACAACGAAATCAAAGGGAGCTCAAGAAGCACACGAAGCAATTCGTCCTGCAGGTAGTAGTTTCCGTACTCCCCAAGAAACTGGCTTAGGTGGTAGAGAACTACAACTATACGACCTTATATGGAAGCGTACTGTCTCTTGTCAGATGGCAGATGCTAAGCAAACTCAAATTACAATGCATTTGCAAGTAGAAGATGCTGGATTTAAGTCGTCAGGGAAACGGATAGATTTTCCCGGTTTTTTAAGAGCATACGTAGAAGGTTCTGATGACCCAGCAGCAGCATTGGAAGACCAAGAAATTATTTTACCGAATTTAAATGTAGGAGATAAACCTAACTTGCAAGAGTTAGAAGCCGTTGGTCACGAAACTCAACCCCCTGCAAGGTATACAGAAGCTAGTTTGGTCAAAACTTTAGAAAGTGAAGGCATTGGTCGTCCTAGTACCTATGCTAGTATTATTGGCACAATTATTGATAAGGGCTACGCTCAATTAATTAGCAATGCTTTAATTCCTAGCTTTACTGCTTTCGCAGTTACTGAACTATTGGAAAAACATTTTCCGGATGTTGTAGATCCTAGTTTTACCTCCAAAATGGAGCAAACTCTCGACGACATTTCTACTGGAGAAGCACAATGGTTACCATATCTCCAGGATTTTTATTTAGGAGAGACAGGTTTGGAAACCTTAGTTAAGGAACAAGAAAGTAAAATAGATGTAGCCGAAGCTAGAACAATAGAGTTAGAAAACCTAGATGTAAAGATTCGCATCGGTAAATATGGTGCATATCTAGAAAAAGAAAATGGCGAAGAAGTTGTAACAGCATCCATCCCTAGAGATATGACTCCAGCGGATCTAGACCCAAGCAAAGTAGAAATACTGCTGCGACAAAAGACTGAAGGTCCAGATCAAGTTGGTATTCACCCTGAAACCGGGACACCAATCTATCTCAAAATAGGACCATATGGTCCCTACGTACAGTTGGGTGAGAAAACAGAGGAAACCCCAAAACCAAAACAGGCTTCTTTACCCAAAGGTATGAAGCCAGAAGATGTAACTTTGGAAGCAGCTGTAGGACTATTATCTCTACCAAGAAAATTAGGAACTCACCCCCAAACAGGTGCAAGTATTCAAGCCAATTTAGGACGTTTTGGTCCTTATGTGGTTCACAACAATAAAGATGGTAAGGATTACCGTTCTTTAAAAGCTGATGATAATATCCTAACTATTACTTTAGAAAGAGCATTAGAATTACTTTCTACACCCAAAAAAGGTCGAGGGGCTGGTAGAAGCAAAAAAGCTTTAAAAGAACTAGGTGCTCACCCCGAAGATAACGAACCAGTTAATATTTATGATGGTCCTTATGGTGCTTATGTGAAACACGGTAAGACTAATGCCGGAATTCCAGAAGGTAAATCAGTAGAGGACATTACTTTAGAAATAGCATTAGAATTACTGGCGGAAAAATCCAGCAGTAAATCCACTCGCAAGGGCAGTAAGTCGAAAACAGCTAGCAATAAGAAGTCATCAGCAAAGTCTTCTGACTCTTCTAGCTCAACTACTAAGGGTAAGAAGAAATCTCAAAAGAAAGCTAGTTAAGCAACACGAAGGTGTTTGCATGACATTGAGGTATTAATCTATTGTTCTGAGGCAGTCCCCCATAAGTTTTTTTATCCCCAGATATTTACCACCAAATATCTAAGTAGTTTTTTCTGATTTGGAAATCAGTGGGCAGAACGAGAAGGTACCTTTTACTGTAATTTCACAGATAAAAATTCCATGGGAATATTGATATCATAATGGTCTTAAGTTTGGATGTCTGTTCTTCACTTTCAACTATGTAAAGCATTAGAAAAGATAATAGTCATGAATGATTATAATTTTACTCTTTTACTCTCAATGCTTTGTTTTTATTAGTCTAAACCCCAGAAAGTAGCCATGTTAAGAACAATAGTGGCATACTCAACTGTTATGCAAAATTCTTAAAGTGCTTCCAGTACAGTTGTAATGTGATAACCTAAATAGTAGGAGTAAAAAGCACCAACTTGTTAGTATATAATTAAAATCTGGGCGTGAGAAGTTTTTTCTTTACCCTCAGTGAGGTTTTATGAGAAGTAGGTGTGCTCTTCTTGAAAACCATTAGTCGTCAATTGACGTAGTGTCTTAGGAGCGGTCAGTTAAATGGACTATATCGATAAAGTTCTCGAAAAGCTGAAAGAGTTAGGGCGAAAATTGATTGAAGCTCTCTTGGGTCCCGAAGCTGAACAAGAACCGGAGTTGATTCCAATACCTGTAAACGAACGCTCAAGACGTCGATGAAAAGATTCGTACGTGCGAGAGTTGAGTCAGTTGTCCTTGAATATATTAGTTCTACATGGACCTAACCTTAATTTGTTAGGAAGAAGGGAGCCAGGAATCTACGGTTCTCAAAGCTTATCTGAGGTAGATAAGTTATTAGAGCTTGAAGCTAAAAAACTGCAGGTAAGCCTGACTTGCATGCAGTCAAATCATGAAGGAGTTCTGGTTGACGCGGTACATGGCTCTTCAGGGAAATTTCAGGGTATTTTGATAAATGCAGGTGCTTATACACACACCAGCATAGCTTTGAGAGATGCGATCGCGGGTGTAAATTTGCCAACAGTAGAGGTTCATTTAAGCAACATTCATGCTCGTGAAGAGTTTCGTCATCACTCTTATATTGCTTCTATCTGTTTAGGGCAAATTAGTGGATTTGGAATTAATAGTTATTTGTTAGGTCTACAGGCTCTGGTGAATCATTTGAGAACCAAATTGGATATTTAGAATCCTTAGCAGTAATGCTGTATAAGTTAAGAGGAGTAGTAAATAGTTTTTCAATTAGCTATTCATATCTTAGCTTTATATTTTTATGTATTATTCTTTAATTAGTAGATTTAGGGGAGCTTTGGTAGGTTCTTATCTTGGGGAAACTTTTGACTTTCATGAATATGAGACTTGCCAGAGCGCCAAACATTATGAATTGATAAGTTTAGGCATAGTAAATTTAATAGAATCAAATCTTTTTGAAATAGAAGATTGGGTGAGTTATCAGCAGAAAATTTGGTATGACCTTGACTCTACAGAAGGTTTACCGTTGAGATTAGTTAGTACTTTTTTACCAACAGTATTATTTTTTCATGATAATCCTATTAAGCTGCGTCATGTATTGCTAAGTGCGGCAGCAAAGTGTGACTATAGTTCGATAATTCAAGATGGAATACTGGCGATCACCTATATTATTTCTCAATCTCTGAGAATGAAATTATGTGTAGAAAAGATTATTACTGAAACAATCGACTTTATAGGTCAGACATCTACAGATTTACCACAAAGTCTATCACAGATTAGCAACCTAGTTGATAGTAATGCTAGTTTAGAGCAAGCAGTAATGAAGTTAAGCAATTACGATCCATCGACTCAAATTGTTGCTATAGCATTTTATTGTTTTCTTTCCACCTTGGAAGATTTTCAATTATCTATTCTACGTTCAAGTATAAATAGCCCCTTAAATGGTTTAAGTGCAATTGTTGGAGCATTATCCGGTTCTCAAAATAGCGTTCTTAGTATTCCATCCAAATGGTTATCAAAACAATTAGAAGTAAAATCGGCAATAATTTCTGAAATTACTGATTGTTCCAAAATGCTAGAATTAGCAGACATACTTATGACTATCTGGTCAGGGGCTGGTAATTCAATGCTTTACTCACGAAAAACTAATTATTCATTACATATACTTACTTCGGTTGGTACCATGCATTACCGTTAAACCAATTAACTTGTAAAAATATTTTTTGGAATAAGATATATCATATTCATTTTGATTATCATGAATATGATACATATTGAGGATTATTTAAGCAATATTATATTTTGGTCGTAAAATTTTATACTATAAATTGTAGAAGTAAACTTATATTGTAATTTTATAGATAAGTATGGTAGTACATTATTGTTTATCCCCCTCCTGGTCAAAAATTTTTCTTCTAAAAATTTTTCGCTATGAATGCGGTCATAGGTAATGAAAACCCAGCCAATTTTTCGATCTTTGACTCATCAGCTAAATAACTGGGAGCGAAAATATAAGGCACTACGTAGACTATACTTGCTAAAAACAAGTAGAAAAGAGAAAAAATATAAATTAGGCATAGTAAGCTTATCTGCAAAATCGGTGAAAAATAAAAGAGGCATTTATGCAGTAAGTATGGATTATATCCCCGAACATTCTCCTGCGGTTTTTGCGATCGCAGTTTTGTCTCTCACAGGGATTATGGGGTATAAGTATTATAATCAGCCTCATTTAAAAGTTGGAGCGATCGCCCCGAAAACTATTTATGCACCCTATAAAGCTACAGTAGAAAATCGAAAGGAAACGGAGTCGGAACGTCAGAACGTCAGTCGAAATGCATTACCAGTCTTGATGTTAGATGTCTCTGTTAATAATCAGATAAAAGAAAATTTAACTAAGCGTTTAGAAGAGTGTAACGAAATTCGGACAAAGTTAGGCTCATTTCCATTTTTCGATACTTTTATACTCTCTGTTAGTACCCAACGCTACTTACGTTCAGCTCCATTAAAAGAATGGGAAGCGCTTTTGAAAGCTGTAAATGAGCAGAAAAAGGATTTAGAAAAACTCATTTTACAGCAGAAGCAAGACATCACAAATGTCGAATCAGTACAAGAGAATTCAATAAATAGTGTAAACACACTAGGTAATCGTCTAAAAGAAGCTGCACAATTAGATTTTTTTAATAAATCCGATTTTAGTAGCGCACTAACAGAGTTAAATACTTATAGATTGCGGACTTCTCAAGAACAATTATCAGATTTAATAGAAAAAATTATACAAGCACGAGAAGGATTTTCTCAAGCTAGGGAAAAAACGATAGAAAGCAAAGAATTACGTAATGATATTAGCTTATTAGAGTTAGCAGATGATGAATGGACACAAACCCAGTTCGGTATTCGTCGTAGTGTAGAGTTAATTTTAGTCCAGGGTATCCCTAAGGGTTTACCTCACGACTTACTTAAGAGTGCAGTTACCATGCAGGTACAAACCTCAGTACCGGAGAAAGCTCAACCATTAGCAATAAATATTTTACTCTCAGTACTCAAACCCAATTTAAAGAAAGATATTAAACAAACTACATTACGAGCACAAAAAAAAGCTCAACAGGTGAAACCTATACAAGTAGTAGTACAAAAAAATCAAGTTATTGTTCGTAAAGGAAATGAAATTACCCAGCTTGATTTTGATATTCTTGAATATTATAAACTTAACAGTCGTGAAATTAATTGGCAGGGTCTGATAACATTAGGAATTATGGTAACTGGAGCAGTCAGCTTATTTGCTCTCACAGAGAGACAAATTAAGCACAAAATGCGCCAGAGCGATCGCATTTTAGTTTTATTACTGACTTTAAGTACTCCTTTGATTGCTATTATCGGTACTCCCTATACTACTTGGAGTGGAGTTGGTTTACTTTTAGGTAGTTTTTACGGTCCAGTCGCTGGAGTCGTAACAGTAGGATTACTTTTGTTACTGTTACCCATAAGTTTAGAAATTAGCAAGGTCGCATTAATTGCTGGTGCTGCTGGTGGGGTACTAGGTAGTTTATTTGCTAAAAAATTGCGATCGCGTGAAGAACTAGCACTTTTAGGTTTAGCGATCGCTTTAACCGAAGGTGGAGTATTTTTAATTATAAGGCTGCTTGTAAGTGCTGCTTACGGTTCAGCAGGTTACTTTGTTCTGCAAGAAGCAGCTTTATTCGCTTTCTCTGGACTCGCTTGGAGTATTGTAGCTTTAGGTTTAAGTCCATATTTAGAAAAAATATTTGACTTAGTTACTCCTATTCGTTTGGCAGAATTAGCGAACCCTAATCGTCCCCTACTAAAACGTTTAGCCACAGAAACACCAGGAACATTTCAACATACTTTACTTGTTGCAACTCTTGCAGAAGCGGCAGCGAAAAAATTAGGTTGTGATGTAGAATTGGTCAGGACAGGTACTCTCTATCATGATATTGGTAAAATGCATGATCCCCAAGGTTTTATTGAGAATCAGATGGGAGGACCAAATAAGCACGAAACAGAAATAAAAGACCCCTGGAAAAGTACAGAACTAATCAAGAAACACGTTAGTGCTGGGATTGTAATGGCAAGAAAACATAGCCTACCAACTGCTGTTCAAGCATTTATTCCTGAACATCAAGGTACAATGCTTATTGCCTATTTCCATCATCAAGCTCAACAAATGGCAAAGGATAATTCGGAATTAGAAATAGACGAAACATATTTCCGTTACTCGGGTCCCATACCACAATCGAGAGAAACGGGGATTGTTATGTTAGCAGACTCTTGTGAAGCAGCACTACGTTCTCTTAGAGATGCGACACCAGAGCAAGCCTTAGTGATGGTAAATAATATTATGCGGGGTCGGTGGCAGGATAATCAACTGTTAGAATCTGGTTTAACCCGTGAAGAATTATCACAAATCGCTGGAATTTTTGTCGAAGTATGGCAGCAGTTTCATCACAAGCGTATTGCTTATCCTAAGGCAAAATCTGCAACCCCAAAAACTAATAATGCGTGAAGCAAACCTATAATTGAATCTATCCCTTTATTACAGCTAGCTATAGGTAATTAAAAATTAAAAATGCATATTTGGTAAGCATTTTATCGATTGCAAGTAGTTACTTTATCTATATCATGCTGTATTAATAGAATGGGATAGAAATTTTTGGTCATTTATACATATAGATACAAGATTTGAGTTAACCCGAACTTCAGTTTAAGGGATATCCAAAAATTAAATTACTCAATTTTTACATCTAATACGATAATCAGATTTCTTCTCCTCAACCCCTCAGCTATCTAAAACGATTGATTATTTTTTTAATTGGAAGTCCCTAAGTAACTCAATTTAAAATTGCTTTTTTCACTTGTGCTGCTTGCAATTCCCTACCAATAAATACTAATCGTGTTTGACGTGGTTCATCTGTAAACCACATTCGATCGTAAAAAGAATCAAAACGATTTCCTACACCTTGTAAAATCATTCGCATCGGTTTATTAGAAACATTAACAAATCCTTTGATGCGATAAATTTCCTGTTGCTTAACTAATCCTTGAAGCTTATTTATTAAAGTTTTTGGTTCAAAAGCTTCATCTAAGACAAATTGTACAGAGTTAATTTGATCATCATGTTCGTGCTCTTCTTCATGATCGTGATGAGTCTGACGACTATCTAAGTTATCTTCAACTGCTGCATTGAGACCTAGTAATACTTCTGGAAGAATTTCAGCATTTTCTGCAGAAATTATTTTTACCCCTGTTGGAATTTGGGTATGCAACCATTTCTGAGTTTTAGTTAATGTCAATTCTTCAAGTAAATCAGTTTTTGTCAAAAGTACCAAGTCTGCAAAAGCTAACTGTTCTTCAAATAGTTCTTCTATGGGTGTTTCATGTTCGATACTTCCATCGGCTTGCCTTTGAGCTTCGATTGTGGCACGATAACCTTCTGAGTAGTCCAATGGAGTCTCTTCCTGTATCTCTTTTATAGCTATAGCTTGTGCATCTACAACTGTGACTACTCCATCAACTGTAGCTCCATTGCGAATTTCATGCCAGCGAAAAGCTTGTACTAAAGGTTTTGGTAAAGCTAATCCTGAAGTTTCTACTAAAATACAGTCAATATCATTTTTCCGTTGAATTAATTCCTGCATTACAGGGTAAAACTCTTCTTGTACCGTGCAGCAAAGACATCCATTAGTAAGTTCGACAATATTATTCAGAGTTTCTGTTTCGGAATTACAAACTTGACACGAACGCAATAATTCACCATCAATACCGACTTCCCCAAATTCATTAACTAAGACAGCAATTCTTCTTCCTTGATTATTTTGTAGTAATTGACGTATCAATGTAGTTTTTCCTGAACCAAGAAAACCGGTAATAACAGTAACTGGTATTTTACGCATTTTGTTAGGTAGTGAATTTAAATGTGGATGTAAATGACAATAAGTAACTAAATCAAAGTATTTACACATATACAAAATAGATAAATTTCCATAAACCTTATTGAAAGGTTATTTCACTATATGAATTTTGTAATTAACGTGTATTATTTCTTTTTTAAGTACTTAATATAGACAACAATAAACTGACAAACAATCAAATAAAATAGAGATTAAAAATGAGTTTGATATATTATTAGAATCAACTTATAGAAATATCTTTAAAATAAAAGAATTTAGTAAAAATAAGGTGTCTTCAAAAAAAGATATTCGTAAAAATTTATGTATTGCTAATAGAGTTACTAAATTACACTCTCAGGTATACACAGTCTATCTAAAATAAGATAGTATCCGTTAGTTCCTATATCATTACTCAATAATCTCTCTATAAAAAATCCAAAATACTTATTTACAAGATTTAAACTATAAAGGAGGAATTCGAGCTACAATACCTTTTTTCAAAGCTGCTGGTCTTTCTTTCCAAGATACTACCCCATCAGAATTTTCATAATATTGACTAGCGCATTCGAGTATTGCTGGTGCAACACCTTCTTGAGGTAAATCTCCAAACAAATAAATATATTTATCTTTTGCAGCAAAGGAAATAGTACAGGAACGACCGCAAGCACTCATACATTCGGTGGGTTGAATATCAAATTCTGCTCGTAATTCCCAATCTTTACGTAATTTAATAATTTCTTGAAGTAACTTTTCTCCACCACTTTCACCAATCCTTTTCCCATCTTGCCATTTACTTGCACAGGTCGTACATACAAATAGGATATGCTTACTCATAAAACTTTTAAAACTTTCAAGATAGTTGCTACATTGCTTTTCTTCGTGATAATCAAGATAATTTGTACCACAACATTAATTATCTTCAAGTGAATACTGAACCTGAAAAATAATCAGCCAAAATATGAAGCATTAGTCCAAGTTATTAATTGCAGAAATATACAAACTGCCCTTATCTATCTGCTTGAAACTTTTATTCAATTGCTAATAATAACTCTGCTTTATATATTTATGACTCTATACATTTCTGGCTTTATATACTTTTGACTACGACTTAAGAACTTAAGATATAAAACCTATATAGACGTTATAAATATTAAATTCAAAAACGCTAGTTAAAGTTCTGACTTCACTCATGCACCAAATAACTAACGTCCGTAATAAAAAACTTACACCGTGAACCTGCATTAATAAATTCTCAAACACTACCTATACCTCGCGGAAGTATTTACTTGTATCGCACATCGGCGGGCATCCTGACTCAGAGATTAACTATTATTTAATCTCATTACAGTTGCGGGACAGTGTCGGATTTACACCGATAGTTTACGAACAAACGTATACTAAACTTTCCCCGTTACCTCTAATGGCTGGTCCCCATTAGAACCGATACTTAATGAGATTACCACAGTTGTGCCAAAGTATTGCACTTCTATTTCAAAACTATATTCTCTCATATCTTGCACCTCACCATATAAACCATGAAAATTAAAAATTGTATGCAATAAAGATACATTATTAAAACAGGTTTATATCGCTAAATTAAGATTTAAAGCTTTATACTGAGTAATTAATTTACATTAAATAATCTTGGTGCAAGAAGTTAGTTCTAGAAAGTTTTTATAGACAGAGTTATGAATATCTTTAATGTTTGAGAATTAAATAGTCTCATTACTTGTATTCTTAAATACATCAATCCTCTAAAAATTAAATAAATTTTTAAAATTTTAAATTTACATATTATATAAAAACAATTATTTAATTCACATTTTAATAATACTCTATTAAAAAAATATACTTAACAAAATAAATATGTCAGTTTAGTTATTTACCGCAGAGCCTAAATTAAAAATTTCTGTTTAACTAGAGATATATGTATTTCTCTAATGAAATAAAAACAGGGTCGCAGGCTTAGATATAAAAAATCTCAATAATTTACAGCCACAAATATAATAAATTGATGAGGTAAAAAGCTTTATGCCTTCTAATAGTGCTGACGACCTTTTACATAATGCTCAAAAGTTAGAAATCATATCTGGAGTCAATTCATTTACAGATTCTGTTGGTTTGGAGAATCCTAACGATTATTATCAAATTAGCATTAAAAGCAGTAGTAATCTAAATTTAAAGCTTGATAGCTTATCCAATGATGCAAACATCAAATTACTAAATAGTAATGCTGAAACTGTTGCTAACGCAAGTAGCAATGGTATGACAAAAAAGTATTTGAGTCAGTTTTTAGAAGCTGGTGAGTACTACATTCATGTTTATACCGAGAATGCAGATTTCATAGACTATAACTTCAGTGTCAATACAATTCCTTTAAATACTGAGGACTTTGCCGGTAATAGCATTGAAACAGCTAAGGAAATCGGTCAGATATCAGGGATTCATCGATATCAGGATGGTGTAGGTCATGGAGATACCTCTGATTACTATAAATTTAGCATTAGCGATCGCGCTCACTTTAAGACTAGTCTGAAAGATTTATCTGCCAATGCTAATATCAGATTGCTTGACAGTAAAGGCTTCACTATAGCTACATCTATTCATAATGGTATCAATAATGAGTCTATAAGTAAAATTTTAGATAAGGGAGACTATTATATTCGAGTTTATGCTTATGGTGAAGTATTTACTGAATACAATCTGAGTATTACAGAAAATGCAGTTGAAACTCTAGTTGAGACTCCAGATAATCAAGAAAATGTGTCTATTTTGGAATCTCCTGATTTAGAAAAATTAGGAATATTTAGCTCAGAAAATGTTGAAGTTTTGGAATTCACTGAGTTTTCTAAGTCAGGAAAATTTGACTCAGAAAATATAGAAGATATCTATAGGTTTCAAATCCAAGAATCTGGTATTTTCACAGCTAATCTTGAGAAATTAACAGGTGATGCTGATATTCGTTTGATTCAAGATATTAACAATAATGATGCTATTGATACAGGAGAAATATTAGCTTGGGAAACCGAGAGAGGAAATGTTAACGAGTCTATACGTAGTTTTTTAGAAATAGGCACCTACTACTTACAAGTCTTTAGTTATAATAATCAGCTTGCAGACTATTCAGTAAATACCAGTTTTTCTGCTGCAGATAAAGACAACCGTAGTTTTTCTATTCAAGTCAACTTTACAGAGGGTTCAGAATTTCTAACTGAATCAATGAAAAATGCTGTTATTGAAGCCACAGAAGTGTGGGAAAATGTTATCACTCATAGCACCCTCAAAGGTGCCCATATTTTAAAAATAGATGTTGGTGGTACTGAACAAGGTTGGAGTGATAATTCTGGAATACTAGCCTCTGCAGGTCCTAACAATGTATCAGAAGATGAATCAGGTAATTGGCTACCTGTAGCTGGATCCGCTAACATCAATACTAACATTAATGCTATTCAAAGTTTGTCTTCAGATATTGATTACTTTCGTAACATAATGACTCATGAATTCGGTCATATTTTAGGTTTAGGAAGTTTATGGGGAGAATTGAATAATGTAAATGGAGATAGTGTTGGTAGAAACTTAGTGGACAAAAATAGTGGAACTTATAATGCTAATACTTATGCTGGTTCGGTTTATGGAGAGATGCTAAATACTTTTATACCAACAGCTATCCCTTTAACAACGGGTGTTGACTCCACTTCCATTTCCGGTTCTGATCTTACTCATTGGAATGAGGAAGTTTTCCATACAGAAATAATGACTCATGCAGCTAACAAAGAAGAAATGCCGTTAAGTCAACTTACTATTGCAGCACTTAGGGATTTAGGATGGAATGTCAACTATGGTGCTGCTGAAGATTATTATTTGTAGATTATTGTACAAGAAATATATTCAGATTACTTTCAGATAGTTTATATATAAGAATCTTACTTGAATTTTGCTAAGTACACTGAATAATAAAATCTGTGTAAAACAAACTTTAAACTAATATTATTTGTTCAAAAATCTGCGGAGGAGTCCTATATTATTAGTAGATTAAATTATCATTAAATTGAATACTTGATTCGACAGATTTAATTTTTTGCTTAACCTCCCAGATGTACTGCTATATCTGGGGAAAATTTTATCATTTATTATACCCAGGAAATAAATAAATAAAAGAATATGGTTTGATTTCTGAATGGGTCTTTGATTTTTAAGCATACCATATAAGCTGTTTAGTCTCAGTATTTGTTCAAAATGCAAATGGAAATCATATAAATGCAGGACTTACGCAATGAAGATTTGTCTGAAGCGACGGTCACGTAGTGTAGGGAAGCATAAGCTAAGCTCTGTCGTTCGTAATGACGGAATTACGTAGCTTTTGCGTAAGTCCTGAAATGAATAAAATTATAATGACCAATACTGAAAATCATATAATTTTTTATTTATGATAAATTTTGATAATTTAAATAATTTACGAAAATTAATTTAGCAAAAAATTACACATTATGAATACAATATGTAGCCAAACTAAATATTTTTAGTCTACTTAGTAACCAGATTATTACCTCCAATAATATAGATATTGATTTTAGAGGCAACAGATTATTTTTTAAGATAATAATCTAATATCAACAAAAATTTCAGACTCTATCATACTATACGGTCTAGTTTGTAAATAATGACTATCATACTGCAAAGTATAACTTGAAGATTAGGATTAATATCAGGTTAAATTATAACTTTTAGCTTTATTAATATCAATTAACCCTCATAGTTATTTATTGATTATTATGATTATTTTTGCATGGTCAACTCATATAATGTAATACCTTAATGTCAGTTCGGATTAAGGTATTTTATTGCGCTTTCAGTAGTTGAAACAACACAAACACCTTGATATATAGCAAAATAAAGCAACCACAAAATAAAGGTTTGAGCTTATCCCGAATAATGGTTAACTTATTTTATATTTACTTTCTTAAATATAAATACCTATATATCTAAAAAATAGATATATGAACAAGTAATAAATAAAAACAAAAATTGCAAATAATTACAATACAAGTTTTTGAGGATCAAATTTACTGAAAAATTCTGTATATATCTATCCAAGCTTACAAAAAATCAGTACAGCATAAATGTAAAAAAATAATTGAATCTTACGTTTGCAAATTTTCGGATTTATTTTGTAATGAAATTAATAGCCTTACCTCCAATAGTTGCACATGCTGAACTTAGAGCACTCAAAACTATCGCTTCTGAAAATGGTGAGTTAGAAGATTTAGAGCTTAAAGCACTTCAAGCAATACAAACTCACGTTCTAAACACCAATTTCGATATTCATAGTTTAGAAGCGATCGCTCATGAAGAATTAGCTGAGATTGTTACTGAATATAAATTTCGCGAACACTTAATTCATAACTGTATTTTGATTTCATTAATTGATGGAAAAGTTACATCACAAAAAACTCATCTAGTAAATAATTTTGCCAAAGCATTAAATATTAATGACAAAGCAATCAAAACCCTTAACTATTTAAGTAATGGTCATTTTTTATTGGTAAGATTAAATATATTTAGATACGCATATATCGGTCCTAAGTTGATAGAATTGATTCGTAATCAGGGAATTAATAGCATAATCCCAATAATCAAATATCTTATAAATCAGGGAGATACAAAAACAGCTTCTCGTTATAGACAATTACACAGTTATCCAGATGGTTCTCTTGGTAAAGAATTTTATAACTTTATCCACAAAAATAATTTTGGTTTACCAGGAGAAAGAGGTAAAAAGCCAGAAATTATTGTAGTTCATGATTGCGCTCATATATTGGGAGGGTATAATACTTCAGTGTCGGAAGAAGTTCAATTATCGGCTTTTCAATCAGGTTATTTAAATCGAAGTCCGTTCTGGGGTTTATTGTTTACTATTTTGCAATTACATTTAGGTGTAAAGGTATTAACAGGTTCCTACACTTGTAGAAATCAGGTTGAGCCAGAATCATTTTTTAAAGCTTTTAAACGAGGGACTCAAGTCAATGTAGATTTATTTGATAATTGGGACCCTTGGACTGTATTTCATCGTCAAGTTGAAGACTTACGTAAAGAGTACAATATTCTACCAAGAAGCTGACTTCAGTATCACTCATTAAATTTAAAGATTAAGTTTATGTTATGGACTTGGAAGGTTCATAAAATACTTTTGAAAACAGGGTATATCAACTATTTTATTTCCAATCTTCAATATATATTGTGAAAATCACTCCAGGGTCAGTTTGAGATATTTAGAAAACTTAACAAAATGAGGATAGTATAGTGTTTCTATATATAATTCCTTTTTGTCATATCGGAAACAATTAATCTCTGTAATACTTTTAGGTATTTAGATTTAGGTTTTGAGAACAATATTTTTATTAATGTTAGAAAATAAAAGTTAGAAAATAAAATCTCAAATACTGATTGAATAAAGCTTACGGCTGATCAATTATATTTTTTTCAAGAGTGATAAAAAAGGAATAATTAAGGATAAGAATATGAGCGACCATTGATTTTGATTTGATTTGTATTATTAACTTTAGGTGATGAAGAGTTATACTGAGGAGATTGATAAGAAGATCCTAGGTTGGGGATGTATTGATTTGGAATACTTTGACCATTGTAATTGCGGATATTTTGAATTTTATTTTGACTAGCATTTCTCCCATTATTAAATGTATTAGGGCTTGTTGTATTATAATATCTACTTGAATTGCTAGGAATATAAGGTGCTAATTGATTAGTACTAGTTTGTCTTATATTAAGACCATTAGGATATGTATTTTGCTGTGTAATTCCTAGTGATGTCGGATTATTTTGGTTATAAGTGTAGCTTGGCTGGATAATATTTTGATTTCCAATAGAATTGAAACTATTGGAATTTGTGTTATTACGTTGTTTGTAGAAATTCTGTTGTTGATTGATTTCTGGAGTAAGGTAACTACTATTGAGTGAATTGACTATATTTTTTGAAATAAGCTGATTACTGCTAAATTGACTAATAGAATTAGAAGGAATATTTATATTATTGAAATAGTTAATTGATGAGTTAGTTGGCGAAGTTAATAAGTTCGTATTTTGGCTAAAATTAACGTAATTACTATTCACAAAGTTATTGGGAACAAGTTGAGTGATTCGATTTTCCTTTTGATTTTGTTGTTCTCTGCTTTGAAGTAGCTCTATTTGAGTTCGTAATGGATTGAATCCGATATTATTCTGAACTATAGTTTGATTAGTATTTGTAATTCCAGAATTATTCTGTTGGTTTAACCCTCCGAGTGGATAATAAGCCTGATTCGATTGTGATATTTGATTACTATTGCCTCTTAAAATTTTTAGTTGTAATAAGTTATCTGCTTCCGACAAAAAAGGGTTTTTAATTTCTGAAAAGCTGGGATTTGGAATCCTAGTAAGAATAGACTTTGAATTATTCTGATTTCTTTGTTCCTCGATTTGTTGATTTGACTTCAATAAATTCTGTTTTGCAGCTTTATTAGACTTTTTTAAATTTACTGTACTTGTTTGTTTATCTTTGTATTCATAAAATAAAACCGGTAAATTATCAATATCTGCTGCGATCGCTTTATCTTCATCTGAGAGAACGGAACTTTCAGAAGGGTTTTTTACGACTGCGTTTTGATTCGGCTTAAAGGTATTTAATAAATCCGGATTTGTCCAATACTCTTTAATGACCAATCCTGTAATTAGCAGTATAATTGCAGTCATCCAAAATTCAGGTCGTGTAAAATTTAGTAGTCTTGCTTTGAAGTAACGTAAGTAAGCAGGAGGATGATTTTTAGACATTATCTTAGGTTTGAGCTAATATTTTAAGCAATAAAAAACTAACAAGAGATGTAAAAAGATTTAAATGTAAAAATTTATAACAGTTATTGATTAAAAATGATTTGCACAAAATCTCGAATAGTCTTCAGAACTATTCTCCAGGATGATTTTTTAAAACTATTTTTTAAAACTGTTTGTGGCAGATACCCGCTAATTATGATGTCAAAACAATAACATCTATTTTGATAGCTTGTTTAACTTTTAGACGGTATACCGATATTCTAATCCCTTCAAATGAATTAGTCATTCTTATAATCAAGATTATTGCAAAAAATTAATAATCATTATCTGTTAAGAAAACACTAAATTACTGGGGGTTAATACTGATAAGTAGTTAAACTGAAATAACTTGGTGGGGGATATATAAATGACTAATCATAGGTTAAAATCATTAGTCTCATTGGCTTTTCTCAGTATTTGCCTAGGTTTTGGGTTTATTATGGGAGTGTTAATTCGTTCCGGTAGATTGCAAGCATCGTCATCTAAAGTCACACTAGTTTCTGATAGTACAAATGTAGATTCTGTACAGTTTCCAACTTCATCACAAAATTTAAGTTCAAAAAAATTAAGTTCAAAAAAATTAAGTTCAAAAAATTCACTTACAAACAAATTAATTTCAACAGCCTCTAATTTGCCTTTCAGTCAAGAAAATTATAGTATTGCTGAAGAGGCTTCTGTTGTTATCCAAGCGGTAGGGGATTTAGTACCAGGAACCAATTTCCCTAATTACAGACTTCCTAAGAACAAAAATCAACTTTTTCCAGAGTCAGTCAGAATATATCTGCGCAGAGCAGACATATTATTTGGGAATTTTGAAAGCAGTCTAACTAGTTACCGTTATACAGCTAAGGATATTAGTAGAGGTCAAGTATTTGCATTTCGTTCTCCACCATCTTATGCCAGCTTATTTGCTGATGTGGGATTTGATATACTTAACATTGCGAACAATCATTCTCTTGATTTCGGGACTGTTGGTCTTAAAGATACAGTCCGTAACTTAAAATCAGTAGGTATTGAAACTACAGGACATAAGAATCAAATTCTTTTATTAGAAAAAAACGATCTGACAATAGCTACCATTGGTTTCTCACCTTATAGTTTCCATAACTCCATCCACGACTTAGAGAAAGCTAAAGCTTTAGTAGAGATAGCCAAAACCCAAGCAGATGTGGTAATTGTATCTATGCATGCAGGAGCAGAAGGTACACAAGCATTAAGAGTAAGAAATAAGACAGAATATTTTTATGGTGAAAATCGAGGTAACTCAATCAAGTTTGCTCGTAACATGATTGATTCAGGAGCAGATTTGGTTTTAGGTCATGGTCCCCACGTCCCTAGAGCTTTAAATATATATAAAGGAAAACTTATTGCATATTCTTTGGGAAACTTTTTAGGATATAAAACTTTATCTACCAGAGCTCAGACTGCTTACTCAATGATTTTAGAAGTCAGGATAAATAAAAAAGGAAGACTATTAGCAGCAAAAATTATTCCAGTTCATTTAGATAGCAGGGGAATTCCTCAAATAGACCAACATTTTCGTACTGTTGGACTGTTACGATATCTCATCAATAAAGATTTTCCTGAAACTTCAATTCAGATAAATAAGAAGGGTGAAATTGTTACAATGAATTCCAGTATTACTCAAAGCAAATAAAAAAACAGTAATAAAAAACTGTTTTGAATACAGCTTCGTAAATATTCAATGGTTTTATTAGGAATTTTTATTTCATACTTTACTAAAGTACATGTTATGTGAATTAAGCGCTCAAATCCTGATAATTCCGTTGATAAATTAAAAATAGAGATTTCAGCAAGTTTCAAAACCCTTGTAAAACAAGGGGCATTTTTAATTCACATTAGACGTAAATTACCTTGTTGTATTCATTTAAATTTCATTTGATTAGGAAAAGTATGCTCATCAATTGATAAACACAAAACTAATTCATATTGAAACTAATTCAATGCTAGTCAAACTGCATAAAGATGTTAACATTTTGCTTGGATAAACTTTTTAGTTTCTCAGCTTATTTCTTAAAGATTAGTTTAACAATATGGAAATCACACATGTATCTCATAATACTATTCGTTCTGTAGTAGAAAATCAATTGGAAGCCTTTCAAAAGGACGATGCGGAATTAGCTTTTGCTTTAGCCAGTCCTGAAATTCAGGTGCAGTTTATCACTGCAAAAAATTTTCTTAATACCGTTAAATCTGATTATCAGCCGGTTTATCGTCCCCGTTCTGTATTATTTGAAGAAATAACTATGATTCAAGGGTATATAACTCAACCAGTTCTATTGTTAGCAGAGGATGGAAACCCTGTAAGAGCATTATATTTAATGGCGCAACAATCTGATCAAAAGTGGAAAATAAAAGGATGTTTTCTAGTTCCTGTAGAATTCATCTCAATGTGAAATAGACTATTATAGTGAAATAACAAAGTCTTATAAAGTCATTAATCTTCTATACAAAAAGCTAGAATCTTAAAAATTTGTTGCTAAAAAGCTAAAGATATATTTTAAGGTATAGTTTATTAACTTATATTAACAAATATCTTCCATCTAGGTTAAGAATTGTAAATTTATTTTTTAGAAATTTAACTGTCCAAAACTTTAAATTTCCAAGATTCCTTGAGATATTCACCTGATTATTGAAACAGGATAGCCTATACTGTATCTATGGTGCTTAAAAATTCTTGATAATAGGTTAGGGAATGAGATTGCAAGAATGCATTAGAAGCTACGGGGATTAGAAACCAAACCATTATTACTTAGTAGAAAGCTTAGAACTGAGCCTAGAAATTATTGAAATAACAAAATTTAGTTTGGGTTGTTGCTGAATTTATGAATATATAAGTGGTCAAGCAAAATTATTGTACTTATACATATACTTTTCAGTTACATAACCTCTCTTGATTGACTATTCCTTATTCATAATCCAGAAGAAATATTTCATTAATTTTACACAAATATATACTTAACTCCTGATATTTATATAATTCAGGCGATCGCAAATGGATCGGTGGATGGTAAAACACCATGATTTTACAAACAATCCTTTGGAGTTATCACTTTCATACTAAAGAGTAGTGATGTCAGCTTCATAATAATAGTTATTTGCTGAATTATCTCCGAAATCAATTACAGTCTCGCTGGAATAACCAAATAAATTAGAACTGTCGTCATTGTAAGAGCGATCGCCTACTATCGCTTGTGCTAGTTGCTAAGATATTACTGCTTTCTTCCTGAGTATTCTGAGAAGAGTCAGCAATGATTTCCCTAATTTGATCTGGAGTCAAACTACTGTTTGCGTCTAACATTAATGCAACTACTCCAGATACATGAGGTGTAGCCATAGATGTACCGCTATAGGAGCCGTAACTATCACCCGGTAAAGTAGAGTATATGTTGACTCCCGGTGCTGTAACGTAGGTTATCTCACTATTTCCCGACCGGTTTGAGAAAGATGCGAGTTCTCCATCTTCATCTACTGCTCCAACAGCGATACCGTACTCATCTGCATAACTTGCAGGATAGATAGGATTGCTATCACCACTGTTACCAGCAGCCATAACTACTGTAACGCCATTATTATGAGCATATTCGATTGCTGACTCTATCTGTCGATCGGAAGAATCTCCACCCAAGCTCATATTAATAACATCAGCACCATTATCTACTGCATAATAAATGCCATCTGCGATAGAGCTATAATAACCAGAACCTTCATCATTAAGTACTTTAACTGGCATAATATCAGCATTATAAGCAATACCGGTAGCTCCAAAGTCATTATCAGCAGCAGCAATAGTTCCAGCTACATGAGTACCATGACCATTTACGTCCAAAGTGTTGTTGTTATCTGCATCAAAATTCCAGCCGTAAACATCGTCTATATAACCATTACCATCATCATCTCTACCGTTATCAGCAATTTCTCCGCTATTAATCCAGATATTATCTTTTAAATCTTCGTGTTGATAATCCACTCCGGTATCGAGAACTGCTACAACTACTCCATCACCGGTATATCCTTCATCCCACACTTCAGGAGCATTAATCGAATCAGCACCCCAATTGTTTCCACCAAGGTCGGGAACATCATCAAAATCGTCTTCCCCACTTGCTTGACTCACAGCATTTGATGCATCAATTAATCCATAACCAGAGGAAGGATCGTATCCCGGTATAATATCTTCTGCATCAGAAGTGATAGTAACTTTATTTACAAAAATATTATTATTTTCATTACTTTCTTCAACAGTATTTAAACCGTCTGCTTGCAATATCAGATAGTATTCTCCAGCAACTATATCGCTGGATATATCAATTTCAGATTCCCCTTCAGAACTGCCAATTCCATCATTATTCATGAAACTTGCACCTAAAATTGTGTCATCAGAACTCAGAGTCATATCTTCTGAGAGGTAAAATCCTACTACATGAATTCCAGCATTATCGGTACCAAGGTTGCTGACTTCATAACTAAGCTTTACTGTAGAACCGATAGATATTTCACTAGGTATTAAAGCATCATTTACTATTAAATCTGCGCTTGTTTGGGTATTAATGTTTCTATTTATATTCGAGCTATCGTTAGAGTTATCATTAAAATTATTTAACCCAGAATAGTCGCTGGTATCGCTTAAGTTATTTGTATCTATTGAACTACTTTTGCTAATATATTCATTGCTGTAATTTATATAATCTAGAGAATTTATGGTATAGTTAGGGATAAGATTTAACCCTTCGGAAGTCAAATTTTTGGTGCTATCATTATTAGACAACATTATTTGTTTTCCTCAATAATTGCAATTGATTAACGGTATATATAGACATTAAATCCCTCATTTCATCAGGGCTTAACTGATTTATGTATTTTATACAAAGTCTTTAATCAGCTTATAAATTAATAGATAATATATATTTATAAATAAAATAGATAATTGATTTACAAAACGATATTTTTAATTGATATTCTTTTACTTATAAAAAAATATCAGAATCTAATCCTGAAATATAAAAGTCTCACCTATTGATCTAAATTATTGAAAAAATATCTATAATTCTGTATTTCAATTGGATTTTATAAAATTATTAAATGTTTATAATGAACACTGAAGTAATAAAATTTTTAATAATAAATTAGCTATAGTATTCAATTTTGTGGTTAAAAAATCTTACATATTCAGGACTTACGCAACGAAGATTTGTCATTGCGACCGGAACGTAGTGTAGGGAAGCATAAGCTCTATCGAGCACGCTACGCGTTTGCGTAGCATAACGTAGTTAACGCAGGGTTTATTGCAATTACGTCGCAAACGGAAAGTCCTAGCGGACACGCTACGCGTTCACGTAGTGTAGCGCTAGCTAACGTAATGACGGAACTACGTTGATTTTGCGTAAGTCCTGATATTGAACATGTAAAGAACATGAACACTTCAATTATGACCAGTGCTTCCCGGTGATCCTTTTTCTCCTCATTGTATGAGGGTATACTAATAACTTCCGATTTACCTCTGGATGGAATTTAGACGTATTGACTATTCACCTCAGCATAATCCCAGTAGCTAAAACTAGCCTCTATTTCACTCCAAGTAAGTTCTATTAACCCCGGTTCAGAGGCACTTTTATTTCCCCAAGGATTAAACAAGTGAAAGGTTTGTTTGGAGCCATCATAAGCTATCAGTGTGTAAGCATGACCAGCAACAATGTTGTCTGCAACACCTGTAGATTTAGTCGCGAATGCTAATAAATTACCAGATTGAAAACTATTTACTATTGATTCCATGTTGAGAGAATTGCCTAGATAACTTGAATTACCGGTAATATGACCTAACGCATCACTAATATATCCACCGTTACCGATACCATCGTAGGAGTTGCTACTATTCTGATTAATCCATCCAGATTCATTTATCTGTGCGTAAGCTTTTTCTGCTAAAGCTACCCACAATTCATTCTGATAAGCTTGACTGTAAAGACCCTGATTTGCATAGACAAAGTTACCATTAGAGTTTGTCGGTAAATATCTATCTACTGTCACATAATCTGCAACTCCATTACGCCAAAAACGTACAGTAAAAGTACCATCACCATTATCTATAAACATACTTTCGATAACATTGGGGGTTCTTAAAGCTGTTGCACTCAAACTGGCTAGAAAAAAACAGTCGTTGATAATACCTTGTTTAACATCCAAATAGCTTACTCCATCTACAAATAAAGAGCCTTGAGATTCTTGATATGTATAGTTGTTAGCTGGGCGATCGCCTCCATAGAACCATTTATTGATTAAGCTTTCCATATGGGGACCAGATGAGCCTATATATAGGTTCCCCAATGAGTTACTTTGATAGTTGCGATTAGCATAGTCGCCATGTACAACTTTATTAGCCAAAACCTTCACATATTCAGGTATTCCTAAGTATGAACTAGCTTCTAAAATAATCTGTAGGTCTGCAAATTCATTGGCATCAATTACATTATCGTCCTCAGTACTACGTAGAATTGTAATTACATCTTGCCGATCTAAAGTATTATCAACAAATTTATCCTTTACTAGGTTACGAGTTTCTGTATCTTTTATATGCTCATCAAACCAATCTTGAGTAGTCGGTATCGGAGAAGTTATGGCTGGAGATGGCAATACCTCAAAATCAACATTATAAGTATTTGTTGTTGCTCCTAACTGGTCATAAGCAATACCCTGTAGCTTATATTCACCTTCAGTTAAACCAGCGATCGCATAGTCAGAAGTGTAAGAGTTATTGGTACTGTTATGAATATCAAGTTCATAAATATCATCTATGTCTTGCCAGTATCCATTATCTTTCTGTAATTTCAGATCCACTTTGGCAAAGTCTTGAATACCATCAGCATCAAATACGCTTACTTGAGATACAAGTACATCTTCTCCTTCTTGATAGCTGATTTTATCTGTTGCAAAATTTAAGGAGTGAGGAGCTTGATTAGTACTGATTCTTAACCTATAGTAAGTTTCGTCGTTATTATTCTGATAAACTTGTATGTAGTAATCTCCTGCTTCAAGTGAGGTGTTAATTCTTTCTGTTCTTCTATTACGATTATCCGAACTTGTAATTACAGAACCATCAGCATCTAATAAATTAATATTTGCATCACCATCTAAACCATCTAGAGTCAGATTTAAACTACTGCTGGTGCTAAGGTTTAAAGTATAAAAATCGTTACTATTTTGTTGACCGACCCAACCGACTTCTGTTAACTGATAGTTTGTAAAGTTTAATTTATTTGCGGTTTCTAAAGTGTTGCCCGCCGATTCAAATGGCATAATATTAAGTGTTGGTTAATATTTTTAAACAAATGTGACTTTTAAAAGAAGCCAATATTAAGAAATTTAAAGAATTTAATTAATTGATCACTATGATGCTGTTTATTTTTCTCCAGTCACCAGGAAAAAAATACGTATTTTTTTATTTAATTAAATTTATTTGACTGCAATTTTATAGATAAAGTAGAGATATCTCAATCATCTTTTATACCAAATCATTCAGTATTAATAACTAAATATTGGCTTTATTGTTAACTGATGCGGCGTGTAAAGTGATAATTGTTTGAAATAGTTATTAATTTGAAACTTAAAATTTTTTAATAGTATGATGAGATTGTTTACTCAAATTTGAGTTAAAAAAAACTGCATTTTTTAGAAAGCAGTGAGTGAGGGGTAGATAAGGTCGGAAGTGTAGAGAATTCTTATAGCAAGCTTTAGTATTGAAATTTGTATCTCAATCAAATCAAAAAAAGGCTGTAATAGAGAAGATTCAGCCTTTTTCTACTAAGAATGGATAATTATTTTTAAAGTATCAAAGAAATCAGGATAAGAGATGCTGGCAGCTTCTGCACGATGCAAAGTGGTAGTTCCAGAAGCATTGAGAGCTGCGATCGCCAGACTCATAGCAATACGATGGTCAGTGTAACTGTCTACATCGCATCCCGCCAAAGGTGTACCACCAGTGATTTCCATCCCGTCAGGAAATTCGGTGACTCTTGCACCCATTTTCGTTAACTCTTTTGCCATTACAGCAATGCGATCGCTTTCTTTAACCCGCAATTCTGTAGCATCTTTAATTACAGTCGTACCTTCGGCAAATACGGCAGCAACAGCAAGAATCGGTACTTCATCAATCATTCTAGGGATTATATCGCCAGCTATAGTACAGCTACGTAGCTTGCTGTGACGGACTCTTAAGTCAGCTACAGGTTCACCAGCAATAACTCTCTCATTTTCCTTGGTAATGTCCGCTCCCATCATTTCTAAGGCTTCTAAAATACCAGTACGGGTCGGATTAACACCAACATTTGCGATCGCAATATCTGAATCTGGTACAATTATTGCAGCTACTAACCAAAATGCAGCAGAACTTATGTCTCCAGGGACAACAACCTTTTGCCCTTGTAAAGAAGTTCCACCAGTAATTGTAACGCTTTTAGTATCTGAATCTACCTCCAAATCAGCACCAAATGCCTTGAGCATTCGTTCACTATGGTCGCGGGAGAATTCTGGTTCTGTTACTGTAGTTTTTCCCTCTATCATTAATCCTGCTAGTAAAATACATGACTTAACTTGTGCAGAAGCAATAGGAGAATGATAGTGAATTGGTTTAAGGGCTTTTCCTTTAACCGCCAAGGGTGCTAAAGAATTATTATTGCGTCCCCAAATATCACCACCCATTTGTTGTAGAGGTCTAACAACCCGCGACATTGGACGCGATCGCAGTGATGAATCTCCAGTGATTGTAAAAAATTTCTCCTCTGTTGATGCTAAAATACCCAACATCAATCGTAATGTTGTACCAGAATTTCCAGCATCTAAGACATTTTTCGGCTCTTGTAAATTTCCCAGACCGATGCCTTTAACTGTTACCAATTCTGTATTCAATTCTGAAATTTCTGCCCCCATTGCTGTAAAACAGTCAGCAGTACTACGGGGATCGTCTCCCAATAGGAGTCCTTGTATTTTAGTTTCACCTCCAGCTAAAGCCCCTAACATTAAAGCTCGATGAGAAATAGATTTATCTCCAGGGACGGTAATACGTCCCTGTAAGCAAAATTTTGAATTTGGTTGCTTAATTACTAACCTATGATATATGTCTTGTTTTGTATCTAAGGTTATAAAAGAGGTTGACATTAGGCTAAACTATCGTGTGAGTGTAAATGGAAGCTTCTGAAAATAGTAATTACCGATAATAGCTTCCCTTTTCTTGTATAGTACCGCTTTCCTGACTCGTCAGCAGACCTACCAACATCATCTTTTTTTTTTACTGTTTCATAGGTCTTACCAACCGTATCGCATCCTATGCTGACCCATCAACGTAAACCCGTATCTCTCTCCCTTGTTTCTACAGACTTACCAGTCTCCTCTGTGGTAGAAACAGCAGCTACCTTGTATCAAAAAGATAAAGAGCGTTTTCACTTACTTCTGACAACACCCCCTTTAAAAAGCGAAAATAATGAAGAATTCCGAAACAAAGGAAGTAGTTCTCAACCTTTAGAAAAAAAGGTCACTGCTCCCTATGGTCCCCAAGTACTGTGGTTAGAGATTAGCCCTTACAGAGTTATTGCTACAATGCAGGGGAATGCCCAACTCAGCTATCGACACTTTTGGGAAAAGGGTGTTTATGGCATTAGTCGCTACTGGTTACCTACAGAGTCTTTACAACCACAAGCACCGATTCGCCTACGTAATTTTACTAAAAATTTAAGTTTAAAAATGAATCCACTCCCTGAAAATTTACGGGTGGAATATGAACTATGGGCAGGAAAGTTACAACTGGGATACTACATTCTGAGTTTAAATATTCAACATTAATCTTAAATATAAATAAGTATCTAAAAAATTTAGTTAATTTTCTTAACTAAGTTAAATAGGTGGAAAATTTTCCACGTATTCTACAACGTTTTTTGAAAAAATTCCGGCAGAATGTGTAATGTAGTGAAACTTAGTTAGCATAACTTTTAAGACTCAGTAATCATACTACTTCTGCCAACTTTACATTCTGTTATATAGCTGGGTTTATTTGTGCTGACCTACTTCATTATGCTTATCTATGTTTTTAGTAAATGCTTTGATTAAGTTAAGTAGCAATTCACTAATCTGCTTATTAACCAAAGTAGCTTGGTTCATTATCGGCTTTCCATTTGATATTACAACCAATACTCGGTATCTGTTCGCCTGTAATAGGCTGGTTTGCTAAAAGCATTTCAATTGCTCCACGTAAATCATTTCCTGTTACAGGTTTGTCATTACTAGGACGACTATCGTCTAACTGTCCACGATAGACTAATTTACCATCACTATCAAACAGGAAAAAATCAGGGGTGCAAGCTGCGGTATAAGCTTTTGCGACTTCTTGGGTTGCGTCATAACATAAAGGGAAACTAAAGTTTAACTCTTGCGACATTTGCTTGAGAGATTGTGGTGAATCATCTGGATAATTTTCCACATCATTAGAGCTAATAGTTACTATCCCTAAGTCTTTTTGAGAGTAATCATTTCCCAACTTTGCTAACTCTGTTTGTACATGCTTTACAAAAGGACAGTGACGACATATAAACATTACTAGTAGACCTTTCTTATGTGAAAAGCTAGCTAGGGAGATATTTTTTCCAGATACCACCTCCGGTAAATTGAAATCTGGTGCTTGAGTGCCCAAAGAAAGCATGGTAGAAGCAGTTAAAGCCATAGAAAACCTAATATTCTGACTCTGACATAATAGTTATACATATATTGTTTACTCATTATTTACCAAATGCAATACACCTTTGAAGGAATAAGTAGAAAAAAGGATTGGAAATAAATGAGATTTTATTTCCCTTTTCCCGATAACTAATTACCAATTCCCAAAAAAAGGTTTAATAGTAAATTGTGGATGTATAGAAATTTTTTAAGTTGATATGACTAAGTATTGGCGAGTATTTATTGCGGTAGCTGTAGCTTTGGCTATTTTTTTTCACCCCCTTTCTGCAGAAGCAGTGAAAAAGAGTGTTGCTGGTAAAAAAAGAGCACTGACTAAAGATTTTTCTAATCAAACCTTAATTGCAAGAGAGTTTACCAAACTAAATTTAGAAGATACTGATTTTAGTAACTCCGATTTAAGAGGAAGTGTTTTCAATGGTTCTGCATTGATTAACTCCGATATGCATGGAATGGATTTTAGTAACGGTATTGCTTACTTAGTTGATTTCCAAGGAGCAGATTTAAGGGATGCTAATTTGACTGATGCGATGATGCTTTACTCTACTTTTGATAGTGTGAAGATAGATGGTGCTGACTTTACAAATTCAGTTATCGATGGAGTACAGCAGAAAAAATTATGCGCGATCGCAACTGGTGTGAATTCCAAGACTGGGATTTCTACTCGCGAATCTCTTGAATGTGAATAAGTATTTACCGTAAAAATAACTTTTTATTTTAGTCATAACTTTGTATAAATACTTAATATATCTCTACAAAGTTATGACTTTTATGACTGGTTTCAATTCATCGCTATGTATGTGAGATTATTTAAATACCTACGCAAAATTAATTGTATATTGTTATTGCGTTCGCGTAGCGTGTCTGAAGGACAGGAACGAAGCATAAGCTTTATCGAGCAGACTACGTCAACGCAGGGATTTGAAGTTTTCAGAATGTAAAATTAATTTTGCACGACTACTTAGTTAAAAAATTAGTCAAGGTAATAGTTAGCTTGCGATCGCAATTTTGCTTCTTTATGATGTGTTTGTTTCGTGAAGAATTGATTTTGCTGATTTTTTAATTACCTTGAGCTAGTTTAATAAAATGGTTGCATCATCTCAAGAGCGCGAATGTATTTGTATTGTCTTGATACCTGAGAAACTTTCAGGTGTAGAGATTGGTTCTCTACAACTAGGGAATTATCGTTTATTTCCTGGTGAAAATTGGGTTCCGAAAGATATCAGAAACTATCCTCGCTACACAAAATATATTCAAGCAGGTGTAATTTTTGAAAAATTATCTATCAAAAAATTATATATTCTGATGATTAATAACTGATAATCTGGTAATTTGACTAACGTTCATCTAACGTTCATCTCCAGAACCATGCAAAGTTCCTTTGATTTTACGATTAGATAATTTATCAATGTTAGCTGTCAATATCTCATCAAAGCTTAAATCTAATTCTTTTGCTAAGACAGCTACATACCAAGCAACGTCACCTAGCTCTAATTTAATTTTTTGACGTAATTCTTCATCAATAGTAGAACTTTTATCTCTAATAGCTCTTTTGATTAATTCAGCCACTTCACCAGTTTCACCAGCTAAACCAATACAAGGATATATCCAGTTATTTCCTTTCTGGGGATATATACCAAATTCAAAGGCTTTTTCCTGATATTCGTTAGCATTCATTGGACTAAATTTCTTTTTTTTTCGGCACAGACATCATACTATAAACAAACATTACCCAATAATATATTATTCATTTCCTATCATTCCTCTAAACAAGTACTTCAAAAAATAAATTACACAAAATAATTGCCTAAAGTCTACTAAAATAGCTACGCTTAACTTTGAGAAACTGATTTATGGCTAAAATAATGTCAACAAGTTGATGAGGATCGAATAATGGTAACAGAATAATAACGATTTCAGCTTATCCTAAATCTAGGTTAGATTAAGTTATTAAACACTATATTCCTGCAAAATTTCCAAGGAAACATACTCTAAAGCAGCTTCATGAGTCGCAGCTAGATCTATTGGAGGAGCAACACCTGCACTAATTGCTTCCTTCCAACGAGATGCACATAAGCACCATTTATCACCAGGTTTCAGACCAGGAAAGTTATAAGCACTGATAGGAGTACTTAAATCATTTCCCCTAGACTTGGTATAGTTAAGAAATTCTTCAGTTACCTGAGCGCAAACTACGTGAGTACCTAAATCGTTCGGTCCAGTTTTACAGCTACCATCACGATAGAATCCCGTCATAGGGGAAGTACAGCAAACTTGGAGTTTTTCACCCAGAACATTTTTTGTGTCTGTCATTATGACGAATAAAATTAATTAACTTTAGTAGAGCTTAGTAGAAAACTTTTCTTCAGCCCTGTTTATCTTTGTACCTAATCCCAGGGAGATAGTAAAGGGGTTAGTAACTGTTAAATAATTTCTACCCATAGCTAGACATATGTCCAGTTAAGTCTATACTTGGGTAGTTTTGGGTAAGTTTAATAGAGCGGAAAAGAAGAGTCTAAATAATCTAAATTATTTAACTATTAAATTATTTAACTATTAAATTATTTAACTATCTGGTTTTGCCCACATTGGTTTAAGAGATAATCTACAGTTAGCATCACTCAATTCACAGCTATATACGTGTTCGCATTCTAAATCTTTCCATAGCTGTTTTTCATCTGAATAGAAGAAGTCACTACCAATACCAGGACCTCTAGGTAGTAGTACATTACATGCATGTTCTCTATTGCCAGTTATTTTTAAAACACCTACTTGATATGTTTTGATTTGATTATTAGCTTCTACAGTTTTAGAGTTACTAAAATTACTAGAGTTATCTGGTTGCTGATTAGTTTCTACAGTTTGAGAATTACTAGAATCACTAGAATTATTTGGTTGCTGATTAGCTTCTACAGACTTAGAATTACTAGAATTACTAGAATTACTAGAATTATCTGGTTGCTGATTGGTTTCTACAGACTTAGAATTACTAGACTTATCTAGTTGATTATTAGTAGCGGCTTCTGAAATAATACTAGTTTTTTGGGGTTGAAGAGTATAAAATATACCTCCAATTAATAAAACTGCAATAGAAGACCCTGCAATTAATAATATTTTTGGAGTAGAGGTAATTTTTTCAAAAAAGGATGAATTTGGTGACCTATCTACTTCCGCTGTAGATGAAGTGTTCTGTGGTGTGGGTTTACTTAGAATCGTTGACTTTTGAGGTGAATTTATCCCTGGAATGGTAGGTTCAGAAATACGGTCAGGATGAACAAATGCTACTGTAGGAGGACAAGGAATTGATAATTGCCTCAAAGCCTCCAAAACCTCTTGTGCAGATTGAAAACGTTCCCGAAAGTCGTAGCGCACCATTTTGTCTAAAATGTCCGCAAATCTAGGACTAACAGATACTATATCGCGCCAAATTATTTCTGCTGTATGGGGGTCTTCTCGCAACTGGTCAGTCATTAATCCGGTCAAAGCTTGGATTCCAATTATGCCAACAGCGTATATATCACTACTTAATCTGGGAGTACCTCTACCTTGTTCGCTAGGCATATATCCAGGGGTACCAATACTCACTGTCATTTTGGTTTCTCCTTCAGCATTGACCACTTGAGCACCAATTTGTTTAACAGCACCAAAATCAATCAAAACTATTTTATTATCCTGTTTGCGTCTGATTAAGTTGGGTGGTTTAATATCTCGGTGAATAACTTGATTCTCATGAACAAAATTTAGAGGTAAAAGTATATTTTGTAATAGTGAGATGACATCTGCTTCACTCCATTTTTTACCAGAAAATAATTCATTACTTAAAGGATGACCATCAATAAATTGCTGGACTAAATAAAACTCCTCATCTTCCTCAAAGTACGCCAAAAGTTGTGGAATTTGGTCGTGAGAACCCAGACTGTGTAAAAGTTTTGCCTCGGAGTCAAATAAACGTCTAGCTATTTGTAAAGTTGTTGGGTCGGTCGATAAAGGCTTAAGTTGTTTAACAACACATTTAGAATCTAAGACCTTTGTATCTTCTGCAATGTAAGTATGACCAAAACCCCCAGAACCTAAGTTTTGGACAACTTTATAACGTCCGTCTATTATTTGACCCAACATATTTAGCGATCGCCTAATTATTAACTCGAAATTATAAAATTTCTACTTTATGTTTCTAAGTTAATGTCAATATTTTAACTATTGGCATCAGTTATATCACTGCTAATTGTGGATCGATGAAGTCAACTTTGTTTATATAGATAAAAGCTATTAGGAAAGATTAGTAAACGAAGAAGATTAACGAAGAATAAATTTCTTAAACATGTAACGAAACTTACAAAAAAATGCTCTTTTAGTAGAATCCAAGTTAGCTTAAACATGTAAATATCCGGTTCGCGACATCTCTGTGATGGGGATAAGTAGATTTATATTTTTGATATTTTTGATATTTTTGATATTTTTTATATTCCTAAATTATGACTTCACCATCTTTACTACCTTTAGAAACACCAACACCCGCACACATCTGTCCATTCGATCAAGCCTGTAGTTATTTGGATGCAGCTGCTAAAGAACTAAAGTTAGATCAGGGTTTACTGGCAATACTAAGCAATCCCAAAAAAGTAGTAACTGTATCTGTTCCTATTAAAAGAGATAATGGTGAAGTAGAGGTTTTAGCAGGACATCGAGTCCAGCATTCTGATGCTAATGGTCCCTATAAAGGCGGTATTCGTTTCCATCCTGCTGTTAGCTTAAGGGAAGTTTCAGCCCTTGCAATGTTGATGACTTGGAAATGTTCGCTATTAGGAATTCCTTATGGTGGTGCAAAGGGTGGAATTGCTATTAATCCTAGGAGTTATAGTACTGGAGAGTTAGAACGTATATCTAGAAGGTACATTAGCGAGCTAATTAAAGATATTGGACCTTCAGTGGATATTCCTGCACCTGATATGGGAACTTCAGCGCGAGAAATGGCATGGATGATGGATACTTATTCTGTGAATATTGGTCATTCTGTGCCCGGAGTGGTTACAGGTAAGCCCTTATCTGTGGGTGGTTCTTTAGGACGGAAAATGGCTACTGGAAGGGGTGTAATGATTTCTATTCGAGAAGCTTTGGCTGATGTAAATAAAACACTTGCTGGTACCAAAATTGCTATTCAGGGTTTTGGAAATGTTGGTAGTGCTGCTGCTCTTCTGTTACATGAAGCTGGTGCAAAAATTATTGCAGTTTCCACCGGGAAAGGAGGGGTATACTCAGAAACTGGTTTAGATATTCCTGCTTTGAAAGCTTATACCACAGATAACCATCGACAGGTAAATGGTTTCCCAGAAGCTGTCCCCATCAGTAATGAGAAGTTATTAACTTTGCCTTGCGACGTGTTGATTCCCGCAGCTTTAGAAAATCAAATTACAGAAGATAATGTTAATCAAGTTAAAGCAAAAATTATTGCAGAAGCTGCAAATGGACCAGTTACTCTCCAGGCTAATTTATCTTTGGAAGGACGAGGTGTAATCGTTTTACCGGATATCTTAGCTAATGCTGGTGGAGTTGTAGTGAGTTATCTAGAGTGGGTACAGGGTTTATCTTATTTGTTTTGGGATGAAGCGCGAGTAAATCAAGAAATGGAAAAGCTGATGGTACAGGCTTATCGTAATGTAATTGAGCAATCGAAAGTACGACGGATACCTTTAAGATTAGCTGCTTATGTCTTGGGAGTTGGTAGAGTTGCTCAAGCTTTGACCGACAGGGGTTTATATCCCTAGTGGTCATGACTCTGAAATACTGACTTTGAAAAAATTTGCGATCGCCCTAGTACTCAACCAAGCCAAAATTGCCGGGTAAGGGTAGCTTGGGGAGCAGGGGAAGCAGAGGGAGCAGGGGGAGAAGAAACTTTTTATTTTCACGGTAAACCCGGCAAAGTTCGCTTGGGGAACTACTAGTATGATATCCAAAGAACTGGATTATTCGGCGTTTTCATCCCCAATAGAAGAAAAAACTACATTTTCCGAAGCATTCAGGCTCTAAAATACTGTAGCTATGTCGTAAGACTACTGTTAATTAGAGTAAAAAATAGAGTAGAAAGAATCTATGAAACGCCGAGATATTTTAGCTAAAAGTGCGATCGCCAGCGCAACTGTTGCGACAGTCGCAGGATGTAGACGTTTTCGGGGTAATAGTAGTGGTAATTCAGCACCGGGAGTCAAAACGGGTTTACCGATAATTCGTTGGGATATGCCTACAAGTTGGCCTAAATCTTTGGTAATTTTTAGTGGTGCGGAAACTATTGCCAAACGAGTTTCTGAAATGACTGACGGACGCTTTATTATTAAAGCTTATGCTGGTGGAGAATTAGTACCTCCTTTGGGTGTATTAGATGCAGTCCAAGAAGGTAATGCTCAGTGTGGTCATACAGCTAGCTATTTTTACATTGGTAAGAGTCCTGCTTTAGCTTTTGCAACCTGCGTACCTTTTGGTTTCAATGCTCAACAACAAAATTCTTGGCTATATCATGGTGAGGGACTGACAACTATCCAGAAAATTTATGCTGATAATTTTAATATTATCAATTTTCCAGCCGGAAATACTGGAACTCAGATGGGGGGATGGTTTAAAAAAGAAATCAAATCTTTGTCTGATTTACAAGGTTTGAAAATGCGCATTCCCGGACTGGGAGGACAAGTGATGAAGCGCTTGGGAGTAAATGTACAAGTATTACCAGGTAGTGAAATTTACGTATCTTTGGGTAGGGGAGCGATTGATGCTGCTGAGTGGATAGGACCTTATGATGATGAAAAAATTGGTTTACATAATGCAGCAAAATTTTATTGCTATCCAGGTTGGTGGGAACCGGGTTCAACTTTAGATGTGTTAGTAAATCTCCGTGCATGGGAAAAATTACCCCCAGAATATCAAGCAGCTTTTAAGACCGCAGCATATGAGGCTAATTTGAATATGCTTTGTAAGTACGAAGCGTTGAATGGCAAAACTCTCAATAAATTAGTAAAAGGTGGTACAAAATTAGTCCCTTACAGTCAAGATATTTTACAAGCAGCACAAAAAGCAGCTTTTGAAATATTAGATGATAGTGCCCAGAAGAATGTAGATTTTAGAAAGGTCTACGAACAGTGGAAGAATTTTAGGGAAAATATTTATCAGTGGAACAGTACTAATGAGTTAAGTTTTTCTAAGTTTGTGACCGGTAATGATTAAATCGAAAGCTATCGTGAATGTACTGGTTTTATTTATTAAGTACTTATGGGTGCATTAATTGAGCTAAGTAATTTAGTACATCTATGTAGTGCTGAGACTTTAAACTTTAATTACAAAACTTTAATTACAAAACTTGAATTACAAGTAATTTTTACTTGAAATCTTAATCAGTAAGGTAAAATTTTTTAAAGTACAAAAGCACACAGATACTGACTGATACATTATGGCAATTTCTAGAGCTGAAGCGAAGCAACTTCTAAATAGAATAATTTTTGAAGAGACTGTTCCCCAAGAGTGGGTGCAGGATGTGTGGGGTCTAAGCCCGATGTTAGGAGATAGTGCTGCTAAGTTACTAGATGCTTTTGAAGCTTTGATTGAGTATACTCCAGAAAGTGAATTAGAAAATCTACTCAAAAGCTTGTATGAGGATGATATTAATTTCTAATTTTTTGTTAGTCTAATTTTTTGTTAGTAATACTCTATAAACATTTCAGAATATGCCACAAGTTAAAGTGTTTGGATTAGCTATAACCCTTAATCCTATAAAAAAAGAATTATCGGAGATTATTCACAATTGTTTTATGCAAGCTTTGCAATATCCTCCTGAGAAACGTTTTCATCGCTTTTTTTCTATGGAAAAATCTGATTTTTATTTTCCTACAGATAAAAGCAATAAATATTTAATTGTAGAAATAAGTATGTTTGAAGGACGTTCTGTAGAAGCGAAAAAAAATCTTATACGTTTATTAATTATGTCTATTAGCGAAAAGTTTGAAATATCTAAAAACGATATTGAAATTACTATATTTGAGAATCCCAAACATAACTGGGGAGTACGTGGAGTTACTGGGGATGAACTTAATTTAAATTATAAAATAGATGTTTAAGCCTCTTAAGAAGTTGTAAATAAATCATTTAATAACTTTTAATTTAATAACTCTTAATTTAATAACTCTTAATCAATTAACTGATTATAAGTAAGTAAACAAAAATATTTACCCTTTTTAAAAACTAAATAAATTAACCTCAAACCCTTGCGAACGCTGTACCGGAGCGGACTTTATATTAAGAGAAGCTTAATACTCTACGAGAATATCTTCGTTAGCGCAGCGTGTCCGATAGGAAATTGAACGCAATGGCATTGTGTAAATGATTATGCAGGAAAGTATGAAAGTTGAAGTACTCATTTAATGACTTTACATCTAAATGGTAGTTCTTATTGTTAATTGCTTATACTTGGAGCAGTTGCTAAAGTTTGAGCGCTTTCCTGCATAATCTCAGTATCTGTTGGTAACCATATACGGGGTGCTTGACAATGATGAGCAATCAATAATCCCCAGAGCTTCCCATCAGAGATTAAAACTGGTACAGCTAAATTTGCACGTACCTGTAAACTTCGTAAAAAATCTCGGTGACACTCTTCTATAGGTTCTTCCTCAATATCAGCGATCGCTCTAGTTCTTTGTGCCATATATAAAGCCGCATATTCACCATTGAAGCATTCATCAGGACCTGTTGAACCTAGAATAGAGTACTTGTGATCGCTCAAGGATTCATAAGTAACTTGTCCATGCCATTCTTCGTAAAAATAATATAAAACAACTCTATCTACTTGTAAGAAATCTCGTAGTTTATCAATCGTATTTACTACTAATTCATCTCTTTCTATAAATTGATAAACTCGTTTTATAACTCTTTCTAGCCCTCGATCTACGTGAAATTGTTTTGGGGATTGATTATGATTTTGCATTTCCAATTATAGAAGTAAAACTAGAAGTAAAACAAAGATTATTGTCCTAGAAAATATTCAACTTTACTCTCTTGTATAACCATACATGTATTAAAAAATGTAAGATAATTTGACAATTGAAGTACTAAAAACAATTTTTACCTAATTTAGATAAATAAAAAAGAATAAGCTATTTTTAATTAAAACGATTAATTAAATGGTTATTTAGAAAATAAACACATCCAAAAGTTTTAATCTTCATAAAATCTATAAAGATTAAATTTTTAAAAATCGAATTACTAGAAATTAAATTAATTAGAAAGTTTTCTAATTAATATTATAAATAGAAATTACTAAGATTTAATTATTAATTATAATTATTCAGATTTTGAATCGTAATATATTTAAATAGTATTATTTTTAATATAATATTATCTAACTTTTTTGATTTTTTTAATAATCATCAATAACCAGTAACAAGTATCTGATTAGCTCTATATCTAATTAATAAAATAGTTTGATTCAAATATGTATATATATAGCTATCTATTTAAAATATCAATGATGCAAAAGTTGTGCTGATTTTTTTATAAAAATTTCACAACTTCTGCAATAAATTCGATATCTATCTATCTACAGAACCCAGGATTACATCAATGCTGCCAAGTATAACTACAATATCAGCAACTTTAACTCCCTTGAGTAAATGAGGTAGAATCTGTAAATTATTAAAATCAGCTGCGCGAATTTTCCAACGCCAAGGAAAGACATTATTATCTCCAACTAAATAAATACCTACTTCTCCTTTACCACTTTCGACACGAGAATATATTTCACCATTAGGAATTTTGAAAGTAGGAGCGACTTTCTTGCTGATGTATTGATAATCTGCACCATTCCATTCAGACTTCTTACCTTCAGCCATTCGCTTAGCTTCTAAGTTTTCAAAAGGTCCTCCAGGCAGACCCTTCAAAGCTTGTCTAAGAATTTTTACGGATTCGCGCATTTCTCGCATACGCACCAAATACCGGGCTAAACAGTCACCAGCAGTCTCCCAATGTACATCCCAATCGAAATCATCGTAACATTCGTAGTGGTCAACTTTACGTAAATCCCATTTTACTCCAGAAGCTCGTAGCATTGGACCGGAGAGTCCCCAGTTAATTGCTTCATCACGGGTGATGGTACCAATACCTTCAATACGACGACGGAAAATCGGATTATTAGTTACTAAGCGCTCATACTCGTCAATTTTAGGCACAAAGTAATCGCAAAAGTCTTCACACTTATCAATCCAGCCATAGGGTAAATCGGCTGCAACACCACCGATACGAAAATAATTATTATTTACCATACGGTAACCTGTTGCAGCTTCCCACAAATCGTAAATCATTTCCCGTTCGCGGAACTGATAGAAAAAGGGAGTCTGAGCACCGACATCAGCAAGAAATGGACCAAACCAAAGTAAATGATTTGCAATTCGGTTAAGTTCCAACATGATGACGCGGATGTAGCTAGCTCGTTTCGGAACTGAAATACCTGCCAACTTTTCCGGAGCGTTCACTGTTACAGCTTCATTGAACATTCCTGCCGAATAGTCCCAGCGACTTACATAAGGCACATATTGGATATTAGTTCGGCTTTCAGCTATTTTCTCCATTCCTCGGTGCAAATAGCCAATCACCGGTTCGCAGTCAAGTACATCTTCTCCATCCAATGTGACAATCAGACGTAGAACCCCATGTGTTGAGGGATGGTGCGGTCCCATATTGAGCACCATCGGTTCTGTTCTAGTTTCAATTCTTGCCATGATATTAATCTCCCCTTTGTGAAGGCTATACTCTCACCACTATGTTTTTATCTGTAGTCATCTGTAGTTATCTGTAGTTGTGCCCTTGATTTTGATTCGCCGAGTGAAGATATGTTTATAACTAGCGAATCAAAGTCCAGTAGATGGTTCAGCAGATTGTCCAGCAGATTATAGGTTGTAACTCGGCGATCGCTTATATTCAAAACCCAATTCAATTATATTGAGTTGCGACTAAGAAAATCGTCGTCAAGAAAATCAGTAATTAAGTAACATAAGAAATTACCACCATAAATTAATTTATAGAATAATCTGTTTTTAGCTATGATGCAGAATTTGATATGGGCAAAAGTGTTATATCTCAGTTTATGTTTAGAAAAATGCTACAAAAATAAATCAGGATTATGAGTGAGTGGTATTTTGTGAATTAATGGTATTGTAGCGCGATGCTTGGCAGCAAAGATGTATAGGATTATCTGGGAAGTATTGCGGTTGCCATGAAGAAACATTCACTACCCTCTCTGGTAATAATATGTAAGTAAATTTGATATTAAAGATAGAATACTTCGTGAAAGTAGTGCAAAAATAATCTAAAAATAATCTATTGTTTATTAATGGATTATTTATGTATGTATGAATAATAATTCTCAAGCCCCGGATGCTAACAATGCTTTTTTCGCTCATACTCCCGTATTGAGTCAAGAGATAATAACGGGTTTAGAGATTCGTAAAAATGGAAACTACTTGGACGCAACTGTTGGTGGTGCTGGTCACTCCAAATTGATTTTATCAGCAGCAACAGATGTCAGGCTGACAGCTATAGACCAAGATGAAGATGCTCTTAAAGCAGCTCAAGAGCATTTATCTGAGTATAGAGAGCAAGTAACTTTTATTCATACTAATTTTGCGACCTATGATTTTCCTGAAAATCAATTCGATGGTATCATTGCTGACTTGGGCGTGAGTTCTTATCATTTGGATACTCCCCACAGGGGTTTTAGCTTTCGTCAAGAAGGCGATTTAGATATGCGAATGAATCAGCAGCAAGAACTGAGTGCAGCAGAAATCGTTAACCACTGGGATGAAGCTAGATTAGCAGATATTTTCTTTCATTATGGAGAAGAGCGATTATCCAGACGTATTGCTAGACGTATTGTAGAAAAACGTCCTTTTCACAAAACTGTTGAACTAGCCGAAATCATTGCTGGTGCTGTACCTAAGAAATATCGCTACGGTCGAATTCATCCAGCTACTCGCACTTTTCAAGCTTTGAGGATAGCTGTGAATGATGAATTAGGTGTATTAGAGACCTTGATAAAAATTGCACCATCATCTCTTGTTATTGGAGGAAAAATAGCTATTATCAGCTTTCACAGTTTAGAAGACCGTTTAGTTAAACATGGTTTGCGAAATTCACCTTCCTTAGAGGTTTTGACGAAAAAGCCTATAACTGCGACTACAGAAGAAATTGCTCAAAATGTTCGCTCCCGTTCTGCAAAGTTAAGAGTTGCTCAGAGGGTTGAGTTGTAAGGGGTGGGTGGTGAATGTTTAATGATTAATGGTGAGTAGCGATCGCTAATACATATCTAACCAATATTTAATTAGCCAAATATTTAATTGGCAGGTATATTGTTAAATTTATACCCCCAATCGTTTAATAATTACTATCAGTAACTCATTTATCTGCGGGTAAGCCGTATAATATGGTTTCCATTTCTTAAGTACTTACTCAGCTCTGGGAAGAGGGTGGCTGGTAAAATGAATTATGAAACTGCTTGTAAGTTGTTAATTAAGCAAACGATAAAAACTGAAGATAATCCCGATGCAATATTAAAACGGATGAATCAAGGACAGCCACCTGTACCGGGTCAAATTACTTCTATTTTGTTAGCTTTGAAAGTGGTTGAGGAAGTTTTAAAAGATAAGGGGTCTATTGATAAGGATTTAGCTAGTGCTTTGTTTTTGATAACTGTAAAGACGCAGCAATTATTTACAGCAGGAATTAAGTCTGGTGTTGACTGGCCTCCATTATTAAAGGAAGATTTGTTGAGGATAGGTAGTGCTTGCGAAAGTATTTTTTCTGGTGTTTAAATTGATGCTGTTTTAGATGCTGGTTGTATTTGTGTTAAGTCCTGAAAATTTAGGTTTTTAGAAAAACTAAAATTTCAAACTACTAAAATTTCAACATTCAAAATCATAACTACAGAACTGGAGATTTAAGATTAATTTAAATAAATAAATAAATAAATAAATAAATAACCTCACCGGAGGTTTGCACTTTGTTTACATTTGCCCCTCTCCAAATCGGAGAGGGAAAATTTCTATAGTTTAATTTTAATCTATAGTTCAAAGTGGGGGTGAAGTTCAATTTATACGCATATTATTTCATCTTTTATTTGTCTTACCAAAAAGTTTGAAATCAACTAACGATTTCGTAATTCTGTTTCCAGTTTTTCTAAATCGGTTTTAAGAAATACTGTCATCGTTCCAGAAAAAGCTTTTCCTTGACGGGGTTGGGCAACTTCTACCCAATAAGCATAGCGATCGCCTAGTCTCAATTCTCCTTGTAATGCTTCTCTAATAGGGGTTTTAGCAAACCTCGCAGAGTTGATCGCACTAAAGTTGGGATATTCATATACTACTTGAGCACGTTTAAAGTCTTGATAGATATCTAAGCCATAAATAGTCCTTAAAGATTCTTGCAATCTTTTGAAGGACATACCGTTAACTGCATCATACATTTCTATTCTTTCACTACGTATCTTACTGCGGCTTTTAGGAATACTTACTCTCCCCGGTGCTAATACTGAAGATAGAAAAGTAAATCTTTGAGCTGCGGTATCACTTTTTCGGATAAATAACTTTTCTCCACTCCTAGGTAAAAGAGTAGGATGACCTGCAATCCAAGTCCTTACTTCTTCTGTGCTTTGTCCGGGTAAAGCCGAAGTTTGGGGATTATATACAAATAAGGATAAAGGTAAAATTAGCAGATTAAATAGAGATAATTTTCGCATTTGCTGTTATTAAATTGAAAAACTTATATTTCACATCATTGAGTCACATCATTTAGTCTGCTGATAAATCGCTCTGTTTAACACACTCTCAAATAGAAAGTAGGCAGAAATTTTTTGAAAAAGCGCTTAAAAGAGCCATAACTTAAAAGAGCCATAAAGTTATTTAAATTACCATCGAAAAGGATCGATCGATTTTATGTACTTAGCAGCATAACCAAGAAGATACATTTAGTTTTCCCTAATTGAAGCTTTCTGTTAACTCTAGTCGTGAAAATATTTATTACAAATTTTATTACAACTTACTTCAACCCACTGATATTAGAGAATCATCCCAATACCGGTTCTGGATATTTACCGTCGAATTTAAGTTAAATTTCTCAAAGCTATTACCACACTAGAAGAAACAAAACTTTCCTCAGAACCTTTGGACAACAATCCTCATGTACCCACCTTACTAATACAGTATGTAAAAAATACTCGCCAAGTTGCGGTAATTGACGATTTAAAAACAGATTTACCTGTAATTGATGAATATCTCATTCAACAGCAACCAAAAAGTATCCTTTGCTTACCCCTCCTCACCAAATATCTACAATTTGCAAGAAAGATACAAATAAATCCGAATTCAAAATATTATATTTTGTTTTGATTTACTGATAGCGTTACTAGTATATGAAGACAGAAATAAGAGGACAGATGGCAGTTAGCTGCGCTATACTCCGTAAACCAGCAAAGGGCATTATGGAAGACTATGCTCAAAAGCTTCATTTTCAAGCTTTTTACAGATTTATGATGATTGCTTTATTTATGCTGTGTTTTACTAGCGCTATATTTTCAATTTTCAGTGATCTTATTTTTTATCTATTGGAAAAGAAATAAAAAATAAAAAATAGTTGTTAACATACTCAAAGAAAATTCCCAACTAAATGACATAATGTTTCCGCCATCAGGGATTTTAAAAATCTCATGTAGAATATTCGGATGTGAAATATTAGTTTCTAAACTAAGTCCTGAACTAATAAATTTGCCTCGAAAAAATTAATTACTTACTAATTAAACGTTGAAGGGGAGTATTTATATGCGAGTTTTACTAATTTATCCTTTATTTCCAAAAACTCTTTGGTCTTATGAAAAAGTCTTAGAACTAGTCAATAAAAAAGTTTTGCTACCACCTTTAGGTTTAGCCACCGTAGCTGCTCTTTTACCTCAAGAATGGGAGTTTAAACTAGTAGACCGTAACGTTCGTGATGTAGAAGAAACAGAGTGGGAATGGGCAGATATAGTCATTTTATCTGCCATGATTGTCCAAAAACAGGACTTGTGCGACCAAATACAAGCTGCCAAACAAAGAGGTAAATTAGTTGCAGTCGGTGGTCCATATCCAACTTCTGTACCCTCAGATGCTCAGGAAGCAGGAGCAGATTTTCTCATCCTTGATGAAGGGGAAATCACCTTACCAATTTTTGTGGAAGCACTCAAAAATGGCAAGAAAGAAGGTGTATTTCGCGCTACAGAAAAACCAGACGTTACCACCACACCCATACCCCGCTTCGATTTACTAGAAAGAGACGCTTACGACATGATGTCGGTACAGTTCTCTCGTGGTTGTCCTTTCCAATGCGAATTTTGTGACATCATTGTTCTCTATGGACGTAAACCTCGAACCAAATCTCCTACACAACTTTTAGCCGAATTAGATTACTTGTATGAATTAGGCTGGAGAGGTGGTGTATTTATGGTAGATGATAACTTTATCGGCAATAAACGCAACGTTAAACTGCTGCTTAAAGAACTCAAAGTATGGATGAAAGAACATGATTATCCATTCCGCTTTGACACTGAAGCTTCAATTGACCTAGCACAAGACCCAGAATTAATGGAATTGATGGTTGAATCTGGTTTTGCTGCTGTATTTTTAGGTATAGAAACACCAGACGAAGACAGCTTACAACTAACAAAGAAATTTCAAAATACTCGCAACTCCTTAGTTGAATCCGTAGAAGCCATTATTAAAGCTGGTTTGCGTCCCATGGCTGGCTTTATTATTGGCTTTGATAATGAAAAATCCGGTGCAGGCGATCGCATTGTTCGTTTTGCTGAAAAAGCTGCAATACCCTCTACAACTTTCGCAATGCTACAAGCTTTGCCCAATACTGCATTATGGCATCGTTTAGAGCAAGAAGGAAGATTACGCGAATCTCAAGATGGAAACATCAATCAAACTACTTTGATGAATTTCATTCCTACTCGTCCTTTGGAAGACATAGGTAGGGAGTATATTGAAGCATTTTGTACCTTATATGACCCCATAACTTATTTAGACCGTACTTATCGATGTTTTTTGATGATGGGTCAACCTAGTTGGAAAGCACCTGCAAAAATGCCTGAATGGCAAATTGTGAAAGCATTTGCAACTATAATTTGGCGACAGGGTATTAAGCGTAAAACTCGTTGGAAATTCTGGCATCATTTATTAAGTATTTTGAAGCGTAATCCTGGAGTGCTAGAGCATTATTTATCATCCTGCGCTCATAACGAACATTTTCTAGAGTACAGGCAAATTGTCCGCGAACAAATTGAGTCTCAACTTAAAGAGTATTTAGCTCAAGGTGTAGAAAAGCCTTATGTACCTATTAAAAAGGCTGAGTTTCTTCCAGCGTAAGGCATGAAGCATAAGCTTCTTTTGGATCTAATTGGGAACAGGATGTAGAAGGTTTGACAAGAGTTTTTCTACATCTACCTCCTGATATATTAACAATGCAAATAACCTAAGTATCAAAAGTAGTAAATTTTAATTTATATAGCATCCATATAACTAATTATATGTATTAGATTCTCTACTTATAATTAAATCTTTAGATAGATGTTGTAAATAAAAACTCATAAAAGCAATATAAATAACATCGGGATTGGATTAAGGTGTATGATATCTCTGAGAAGTTTTATTTATATTACTTCTGAATTCAGTTCGCAATAGGTCATTCACTAAAACAGATAAACTAGTTTTTTCACCCTATTGACATCTGTAATATTTTTATATTTAGTGTCGGATATCAAACTATTACATATCAAAAACTGATTGAGATCAAAGATTTAAAAATTTAGTAAGGTTTTTTAGTATGCCACGATTTATCTTTTTAGGTGCACCCGGAGCAGGCAAAGGTACTCAAGCAACAGTTCTTGCAGAATCACTACAAATTCCTCATATTTCTACTGGTGATCTGTTGCGTCAAGCTGTTGCTAATCAAACTGAATTAGGTAAACAGGCTAAAGCTTATATGGATAAAGGTGAACTAGTTCCAGACTCTTTAGTAATTAATTTGATTCGCGATCGCTTAAATCAGGCAGATTCACAAAAAGGTTGGATTCTTGATGGTTTTCCTCGTAATACTCCTCAAGCTCAAGCTTTAGAAGAGTTGTTAGAGGTTATGGAACAGAACTATGACATAGTAATTAACTTTGATGTATCTGTGGATTCTCTAGTGACCAGAATGTTAGAGCGCGGTCGCAAAGATGATAATGAAGAAACAATCCGCACTAGACTAGAGGTATATCGCGAAGAAACTGCTCCTTTAATTGATTATTACCGAAGCCGTGGTGCCCTGAGGGTCTTTGACGGTAACTTAACAGTGGCAGAGATAAGTCGTAATGTACAGGATTTATCAAATTCTTTTCTTAAAACACAAAAAGTCTAAACATGATTCTCATTGATTATAATCTGCTCTCCATCAAATAACAGAAATAAAGCAATCATAATCAAATAATCTACTGATATATCTTTAAGTAATATAATCAACTTTCATAACTCTATTCGTGAGAAGCTTATTAATTTTTGAGCTTACTTAAAACATATTCTCAGGGTTTTATTAGAACTGATTTATCCATTACTTTTTAAACTGTAAATATCAATGAATAATTAGAAGTTTAGAAAAATTTATTCTCAATAAATCACGAATATATAAACTTAAATTATCAATTTAGAATACATGTATCTCTAAATTTTAATTAACAAAAATTAAAAATAATTTACCTTTTGAGAATAAGTTTTAGCTAATAAATAAATGTATATATGGCATAAAAATAAACTGGGGATTATCTTAGATAAAGACATTAATGTTAGAAAAAGCACTATGAATTTAAATTAAATATCACATTTTTTTGTAACTATCAAACATTTTGTCAAATATAAATTTATTAACTACTTGGGGGATCGTTTTATGATCGCTAGTTCCGAATTTATTTCCAATAAATCCTCAAATGATTTAGCGAATATCAAAGCAATAGACGCAGCAGAATTTTTACAATCTTACGCACAAGGAAAGAGAAATTTTAGAAACATTAATCTTAGCAGAGCAGTTCTTGAGTCAGCCGAACTAATAAATATTGACTTGAGTCAAGGTATATTATCAGGAGCAAATATCAGTAAAGCAAATTTGACTCAAGCTGTTCTTAGCAACGCTAACTTAATACAGGCAAATCTCAGTGATTGTATTCTGTACAGAGCAAATTTACAATATAGTAATTTACGGGAAGCAATTTTAAAGCAAGCTGTTCTTCGCAGAGCATATTTACAGGGAGTTCACTTTAATAATGCCGTTTTGTCGGGAGCAAATCTGCAAGAGGCTAATTTGAGCGGAACCGATTTTTCTGAAGCAGATTTAAGCGGAGTTAATTTTAGAGCAGCGTTTTTAGTCAAAGCAAATTTGCGGGGTGCAAATTTAAACGGAGCCGATTTTTCTAGAGCAATTATGACTGATACAATTATGCCTGATGGTGGTATTTATAAGTTATAGTTTCATAAATTATCTCCCCCATAAACTAGGATTTCATAAATTAAATAGATTTTCAGGAACTATATTTTCAATAAATTAGTTATCAAGCAATGGTTTTCAGAAACTATATTCTTAGAAACACATAATTTAAGTGGAATTTATGGAATAAATATTACTTCCAATCAAAAAAATTGATCAAAATAAGTAAATAATAATACTTTTTTATTTATAGGAAGATATTTATTCCTGATATTTAAATGTTAATTCTTCAATAATTAGAAGTTAATTCTTGATAAACAACTTCTTCAAATTGAATTATATCTTTTTGAGGATCTGAATGTGCTACCCGTACAGACACCATTTCTCCAAGAGTAACTACACGTTTAAAAAACATTGGCAGTTGCAGACCTAAATCCTCTAATAGAATTAATGCTAAATTACTATCCTCTCTAAGCCACATTAATACAGTTGCTTGCCAAATAGTACTTAAGTTACGACGCAAATATTCTAATGACCAATATCTGTTGGTTTGACGTTCCACCATTGTCACTTCCTGACTTGTAGTGGTAACCCCCATCATCACTTGCTTTAACTCTTCAGATGAAAAGGGTAGTTGTTCACCCCTCAGATGAGCTTTTAACTGAAAATGGGTAAGTAAATCACTGTAGCGACGGATAGGGGATGTCGCTTGAGTATAAGTGTCCAAACCTAGTCCTGCATGACGCAACGGAGAAGTACTCATCTCACCTTTCGGCATGCATCTTCGCATTGCACAAGCACGAACAAAACCCGGAGGTAACTGTAATAGTTCTTCCTCTGGAGGCAATTCTGGCTGAGGCTGTCCACGAAATGGTAAAGGTATATTATGAGTTTTCCCATACCGAGCTGCAACTTCTCCAGTTAAAATCATCATTTCTGCAACTAGCTGTCGCGATGAAGAATCATCCAAGACCTGTATGTTTATCTCATCGTCTTTCACCTTGACCACCGCTTCAGGCATACTGATACTGATTGCACCTTGGCTGTAACGCCAACTCTTACGCCTTTTAGCCCATTGCGCGATCGCTTTTATTTCCCGTTCTCCTTCGACCCCTAGTTCTAGAATTTCATTTACATCTTCGTAAGTAAGGCGATAAGTAGGCTTAATCAGACTAGCATGAATGCTGTAATCCTCAATGCCGCCATATTCATCTAGAACAACTCCAAAACTGAGAGCGCAACAAACCTCTCCTTGCACCAGACTCATTGGACCGGTTGCAAGTACTTCTGGGAACATCGGAACCATGCCAGTAGGTAAATATACGGTACTACCTCTTTTCCTAGCATCTAAATCCAACTCATCCTCTGGTATTAACCAACGGGTCGGGTCTGCAATATGAATCCATAGTCTTTCCCTATTATCAGGCGTTAAATCCCAACTTAAACCATCATCTATTTCAGTCGTAGTCTCATCATCAACCGTATAAACTTTTAAATGGGTTAGGTCTAAACGATTTTGGTCTAAGTCAGGAGGATGGTTCTCCAGTCGCTGTTGCGCCACTTCTATCACCTTATTTGGGAATTGAGTCGGAATTGATGAGTGACGCAAGAATAAATTTTCATTGGGACCCCATACTCTTAAATCTACCAATAATTGAAAAGCGCCTTGCGGAGTTGCGGGACGCGATAGCATCGTCATTGTTTCTTGTACAGGTGCTGGAGGAGGATATTTCCGCACTAATGAGTCGTAATTACTTCCACCACGAGCAACATCAGCAAGAAATGCTGCATATTTTTCCAGTGCTTCTAAACGATGACGATCGGGACGTTCCCATTCAACTTCTCCACCATCAAGAGCTTTCTGGACTCTTGCTAAAAATTCCTTTTGTTCCTTAGCTTTAAGGGTTTCGACCTCTATTTGATGTTTACGTTCGGCTACTTGATTTGCTGTTCGCGGTTCGTATACATCTCCCTTCTGCTTAAAATATATTTTATCTTCGCTTAGCAAACAATGAGAAGCATAACAATGGACTGCTTCTGATTCGGAGAAAAGTAAATTTGCTAAATCTTTAGGAGTCACAGACTCTTCATCTTCTATTAATAATTCCCAAGCAACTTCTAAGCTACTAGGATCTAAATATGGCTTTACTTCTGACAAAAAGCCTGGTATCTGTGAAGACTTGCAAATTTCTCCGCCTATTGTATATGTCACCTGTCTGGGGGCTAGACTGTGGGAATGACCGCGCTCATCTATTACTAACCAGCGGGATTTTCCATCTGGACGTTCCACTACACCCACACGGCGATCGCCTCCAACCCGAAATTCAATTAAAGTCCCCTTCTCCACAAGCCTTGCAACTAATCACATCTTAAATATTTTTCAGGATTTGAGTGTTCGGTTGAACAGATATCAAATCTCAAGTCAAACCAGGGTAAAACTAAATCTAAATATATTTAGTTAGACAGTAAATGTATTGTCTAATCTATTATTGCTCAATTTACAAGTCACAATAAATAACTTAACTTAATTTTTGAGTCTCATAAATCTAATATCAATTTCTACCTATAAAGCCTTTGCTGAAGTCACAGTAAAGCAGAGGATAATCTCCTGCTTATAGTATGCTATACCCTGCAGACTCATTTTGGCTGAGCTTTTAGCGCTAAAAATTAAAACTAATCACAATAAGTTAAATCATACAGAATAAATCTGATATGGACGAACCTAATATTTTGAACTTAATACTTTGAACTTAATTATCCAAGCTTACAATATATGAATTAAGTCCTAAAAGTTAGATTTTGGATTCGGAAATGACCTGAGAACGGAATTATCCACAAATCCAAAACCATCACTCAATAGTAAATCCACCGGAAAACGTCAGTCATGGTGATGACAGTCGTTACACTGTTATGTGCCGGTGACTTTTGAGCTTAACCTTCAGCATTAATAAATGGCAGCAATGCCAAAATACGAGCACGCTTGATAGAAGAAGTCAAAGCTCTTTGCTGCTGTGCAGTTAATCCAGTTATACGACGTGGTAGTATTTTACCTCGTTCGGTGATAAACTTACGCAACAAATCAACATCCTTATAATCTATAGGGTCTCCTGGCTTAATTGGTGACAGGCGGCGACGATAATAACTCATTTTCTATTTAATTTCCTTATGAACTGTATGCTGATTGCAATGGGTGCAGAACTTCTTAAGTTCTAGACGGTTTGTTGTATTGCGACGGTTCTTAGTGCTGGTATAACGTGAGACACCAGGAGAACGCTTATCTGGATTGGAGCGACATTCAGTACATTCTAATGTCACTGTTATACGGACACCTTTACTTTTAGCCATAATCTGACGAAAACTTTAAAGCCAGCAGGTAATAAACACAAATATTCATTGTCTCATGTTATCCCCGATCGTTTCAACTATGGTTTTGGAATATTCAAGAGTTTTATGTCAAATTTTTGAATATTCCAGTACATTATCTTGACGTTGGGAAACTTTTGCAATCTCAAGTACTTACCAATACTTTGCTTAGGAGGCTATGAAAGCTAATAAGCATTATGAGAGGTACTGTAAAATCGAAAGCCACAAGAATCACTAATAATATAACTTAGTGAATCCTAATTATATTGCTTTGGGAAATATAAACAAGTATTGCTAGCAAATAAATGGCTGTGATAGATGATAAAGATTTAGATTCCCAATCTTGAAATTCACAATTTTGAGAATCTCAACAATGTATAAAAATATTCAGGCACTTCAGGTAAGAGAAATTCGTCACTTTTGGTACTGGTGCTAGTACTAATATTTTCAAATGAGTTTCAATATATACATTTTTTCTTAAAAAATAATATAGTCTGGGTGGAGCAGACAAAAAAATATGTAGTCATTAAAGCTATTATTTGATGACTGTAAATATTCTGACAAAAAATTACAATATCTCAGGTGTTCGAGGAGAAAAAAGTGAAAAAAGCATTCCTTATCAAAAGTTTAATTGCCTCTGTTGGTCTCTTTGGTTTATCTATTTTAATAGCACCTTCTCAAGCAGAAGCCCAAGTAGTTGGAACAGTTACTAAAGTCATACCCCGACCTTGGGTATCTGTTGGTAGTCAAGAAGGAGATGTTACCTTCTCTGTAGGAGCAAAGATTATGAACTTTGGTTTAGAACTGGGTAAAGGTCCTGACAGTTCTGTTGGAGTTGATGTGCTGCAATTTATTAATCTTCCAATTGTTGAACCGTATGTAGGAGTAGGGTACTACACAGATGATAAGGGATTTGCTTACTCTGGAGGAGTACAGGTAAATGCCTCTAAGAATGTCTTTGTGGGTGCTGGATACAACTCTATTCGTGGAATTAATGGACAAATTGGGGTTCAATTTTAAGATTGCTGGGTAGATGTTTTGATAATTGCTGCGTGGAGATAATCTCTACACAGCAATTAATTTTGATATTCTTCGGGTATTAAGAATATTCGCATTAGAGTTCCAAAGGAAGGATTCTTGCTTCAACGAATCCAGATAAATTTTCTCTCAAATTCTATCTCCCCCCTAAAAATCTTATCTCAAAGACTATTTACCTGTTTAGTTTGATATTCTTCTTCACTAATCAAATCACTGTCTTGTTGAACTCTATCTATAAATAATATACCTTCAAGATGATCGTATTCATGCTGAAATATTCGAGCGACAAAATCTATCATCTGTAAATTTTTAATTAGACCATAACGGTCAGTATATTCAACTTCGATAGCTTTATATCTTGGTACTAAACCACGAACTCCAGGTACACTCAAACAACCCTCCCAACCATTAACTATTTCATGGGAATATTTGATAATTCTGGGATTAATAATAGCTATAGGTTCCATTGAAGGAGCATTAGGATATCGTAGGTTCGGTCGAGATGCCACAATAAATAAACGGTCTTGCTTATCTACTTGGGGTGCAGCAATTCCAACTCCCTTATTTTGAATGGTTGTCAAAATCAAATCATCAATTAATTTTTGTATTTTTTGATCTTGAATATTTCTGACCAATGATGATGTTTTTCGTAAATTAGGATTATCTATTTTTATAATGGGCAGTAATATATCCATAATTTATAGTTTTAAGGAAAAATCTGAGAAAATTTAATGAAATTTAAACGGTGTGCTATCACAGAAGTTGCAACACACCTGAAGAAAAATTAACCAGTATTTGATAGTGAATATTTAGTAATGGACATTGAGTAGTGGATATTTGGTACTAAATTTGTTACTAAATAAATCACTCCGAACGTCGAACTTCCAAAGGAGCAGGTGTAACTGGGCGTTCTAATTTTCTACCATTACGGTCTATCTCAACTTTTAAGGGTACTCCGACTTTACTTTTCTCTACAATTTTTTGTACTTCTTCATTTTTAGTAACATTTTGCCCATTAATACTTACAATCACATCCCCTGCTCTGAGTCCTGCTTTTGCAGCAGGTGAACGGGGTACAATACGCATGAGTAAAACACCTTTTTCTGCGGATACCGAGGGAGTCCCAAATTCGCTGTTTAACCTTTCTTTGACTTCTTTGTTGAGGGTTAACATCTGGATACCTAAGAAAGGATGATCGACTTTACCCTTTTCTACCAGTTCTTGAGCAATTCTCTGTACAGTATTCATAGGAATTGCAAATCCCAAACCCTGAGCACCACGAATAATAGCAGTATTCATCCCAATTACCTCACCATTGCTATTTAACAATGGTCCCCCAGAATTTCCGGGATTGATTGCAGCATCTGTTTGAATGTAATCAACACGTTTATCAGGTGCTCCAATATCTCTGCTAGAGCGACCTGTCGCACTAACAATTCCAGAGGTCACCGTGTAATTTAAACCAAGTGGGTTGCCAATTGCAATTACAGCTTCTCCTGGTTGTAAAGAGTCAGAATTACCTGTAGAAACTGTTGGTAAATTTTTAGCTTCAATTTCAATCACTGCAACATCAGTTAGGGGATCTTCTCCGCGAACTACCCCATCAAAACTACGACCATTTTGGAGTGAAACCGTAACCTTATCCGCTCCATTAACTACATGAGCATTAGTTAAAATTCGACCATTACTCTCAACAATAAATCCAGAACCACTTCCTTGTTGTTGTCTGGAACGAGGGACTCTATCACCAAAATATCGTCTTAAGAAGGGATCATCATCAAAACCTTCAGGGACTCGACGAGATATTGTTCTAGAAGTATCGATGCGAACTACCGCAGGACCTACATTTTGGACAACTCGAACAACAAAATTAGGGTCTTTAGATCCAGAAGCAATGTTGGGAAGTGTAGGACGATTATTCCGCTCTTCTCTTTGGGATTGATTTTGTCTTTCCTGTCTGACCTCTGTATTTTGCGATCGCTCCTCAGTATCAGGATTAGGCGATCGCCCAATATTCCCGAAAGATGCGCATCCTCCAATGATTATGCAACTGACACCCCCTGACAATATGAGTATTAGGTTGCGGCGGCATTTTTTTATAATAAATTTCAAATTATGATCTAAATTTCTCATGTGTTTTTATTTCTCCACGTGAATATGCGAATGAATGGTAGGATATTGCCTAAATGGATTAGTAACTAGGATAATTACAACTTATATGTTTGTATCTGGTCTAGAGTGCTAGGATGCTATTGTCCCTAGAAGTACCTTACTAAATTTAATCTCATTAAAAATATATATAGATAAAGACAAGATATATAGAAAATAAGGGTTTGTGGTTCCAAAGCTCCATCTTAAGTTTTATATATTTGTTTTATATATTTCCTAATATATTTTAGTTGCAATATTTTAGTTGCAATATTTTAGTTACAAGTAAAGTATGTCGTCAAATTTAACTTTTATATACTTTATGTACGCGAAAATAGAGTATTTTATCTCACGTATCTTGTATACCCTTTACAAGAGAGAAATTCTTTGGAGATTGTAAAAATTATTTACGATAGATATTGTTCCAGAACTTCTTAGGTATACAAGAGAAGGCGTTAAGATTACCTAAAATAATTTAAATGACATATTAAATTACATAAAAGTTAAATTGAATGCAGCAAATTCTATATCCGTGACAACTAAGAAGCCATTCAGCATTTAGACATCTATATGAATATTTTCTAGATAGATATTTTATACATACTTTTATTTGCGGTAAATACTTTTCTTTTATTCTCACTTTTAAGTACCAAGTTGGTGGAAATGGATATTACCATCGAAAAACTATGGAATCGGGTTTTGGAGCGACTTAAGTTAAAGCTATCTCGTCCAGCTTTTGAAAATTGGATCAAAACTGCTAAAGTTCAAAATTTAGAAAATAATTGTTTGACAATTTCTACCCCTAACCCTTTTGCACGTAATTGGTTACAAAAATATTACATAAGAACTATTGCTGATGTAGTCCAGGAAATCGCAGGTCATCCAGTAGAAATTTATTTAACTGTAGCTCAAGGTAATGAACTTAGTGATATGAATGAACGCGAATTGGAATGGGGTCAATCGGTCACCTCTAACTCAGTATTTATACGGCAGGGAAATGATAAATGGGGGGATTTAATACCAGAAACGAATGTGGCTGACACTACTCATCAAGAGCCACCGAAAAGTATCAATTTAAATATGAAATACCTTTTCTCCAGGTTTGTGGTTGGTGCAAATAACCGCATGGCACATGCTGCTGCTTTAGCTGTTGCTGAATCACCAGGAAGAGAATTTAATCCTCTATTTTTATGTGGAGGAGTTGGTCTAGGGAAAACTCATTTGATGCAAGCTATCGGACATTATCGTTTGAAAACTCATCCTAATTCTAAAATTTTTTACGTATCTACAGAGCGCTTCACAAACGATTTGATTAATGCTATTCGTAAAGACGGTATGCAAAGCTTTCGAGAACATTACCGTGCTGCCGATGTGCTTTTAGTTGATGACATTCAATTTATTGAAGATAAAGAATATACTCAAGAAGAGTTTTTCCACACTTTTAATACTTTACACGAAGCTGGAAAACAGGTAGTAATAGCTTCTGACCGTCCTCCTAATCAAATTTCCCGCTTGCAGGAACGTTTGTCTTCTCGTTTTTCTATGGGTTTGATAGCTGATATTCAAGCTCCAGATTTAGAAACTAGAATGGCAATTCTACTCAAAAAAGCTGAATATGAAAATATTCGTTTATCTGATGATGTAGTGGAATATATCGCGACTAACTACAAGTCTAATATTCGAGAGCTTGAAGGAGCATTAACTAGAGCATTAGCATATATTTCTATTTGGGGTCTACCAATGAGTGTGGAACATATAACTCCTGTTTTGGAACCTCCGAAAGAAAAGTCTGAGACGACTCCTGAAATAATTTTAGGCGTCATTTCCGAACGATTTAAAATTTCTACAGAAGATTTGAAAAGTAATTCTCGTAAAAGAGAAATTAGCTCTGCACGTCAAATTGGAATGTATTTAATGAGAAAGCATACAGAATTAAGTTTACCCCGTATCGGAGAGGAATTTGGCGGAAAAGACCATACGACAGTTCTTTATAGCTGCGATAAGATAGCTCAACTCTTAAAACATGATACTGACTTAATTCAAACTATTAGAGAACTAAGCGATCGCGTTGATATGAATTCTCGCCCAAAGAGGTAATCTAAGTATCTATAAATCTTTTATTTTTCCTATTTAAGTTCAATATAATAATTGATTAACAAAAGTTTAATTCAAAAGTTTAGGTCAAAAAATTGTGGAAAAAGTTATTTCCCTGTGGAAAACTTTTCCCTTAAGGATGAAAAACCTTAATAGAAATTTTATAGCATTTACGTTTAAATACTTGATCTTGAAAACAATCGATATTCAGGAAATAGTCTTTAATAACATAAATATTTTCAAGATGCTTAAAGCCTATAGTACTAAGCTTTATAGGAAAAATAATTGCTCATATCTATAATTTATGAAATATATTTCAATATTATAAAATAGCTATTTATATTACATTACTTAATTCAGAGGAGGATTGAATTAGAGTACTTAATACAAAAAAATAGGTATAATTACCTTGTGGAAAAAATGAATCGTTTTCCACAAGTTTTCCACAGACAAATTAATATTTTCTCTGGACCTAGCTTGAGATTGCTGTGGATAGCCTTATATTAACAAGCTGATGATAGCTATTGTAGTTCTTCAGAGAAGCTTGATAACACTATTAGTTGCAAGCAAAGCAAAATATTGATTTCTCATTGGTTTCTCAGTGAGGTCTTTTGAATTATAAATTTTTGATTAGTTAGTGTTGTGATAGACAAATTATGACTCTAAACTGTCTTAAATATGTTGATTCTATTTATAGCGTTTTTTGAAAAACAAGGAAAATTTACCAAAATAACGGATTTAAAGCCTTGCCATTTGAGAGCGGCTTTTATTAATACTTAATTGACGATGTGAAAGCATCTTTAACATTAATCTTTATTATGATATAGATCTTCATTACCACGTACAATGAAACTAGTTTGCACGCAAAGCGATTTAAGCACCAATCTTTCATTAACTAGTCGTGCAGTACCCTCACGTCCGACACATCCAGTACTAGCGAATGTCCTATTACAAGCAGATGCAGATACAAATCAAGTTAGTTTAACAGCCTTTGACCTTAGTTTAGGAATTCGGACTAGTTTCAGCGCTGAGGTTTTGCAATCTGGAGCGATCGCGCTACCAGCTAAGTTACTCAATGATATTACTTCCCGTTTGTCTGAAGGAGAAATAACTTTAGAGGAGGAGAATCAAGACTCTGATGATTTGGGAGAGGGAATTACAGTTATCCTTACTCCAGAGAGTGGACGCTATCAGCTAAGAGCTATGGAACCGGAGGAATTTCCAGAGTTACCTATAATTGAAAACGCCAAATCTGTTTTAATATCAGCACAGTCTCTGATTAACGGTTTGCGCGGTTCTTTATTTGCAACCAGCGCTGATGAAACAAAGCAAGTACTCACAGGAATTCACCTGACTCAAAAGCAAGATATATTAGAATTTGCTGCAACTGATGGGCATCGTTTAGCAGTGGTAGAAACAACCAATGAACTTCCTGAAAGTGCATCAGAAGATGAGGAAGTACAAACTCAATTAGAGGTGACAGTTCCAGCTAAAGCTTTGCGAGAATTAGAAAAGATGCTCGCTCACAGTTCTAGCCCTGAAGAACCGGTGACTGTATTATTTGACCAGGGACAAATTATTTTTGAATGGCAAAATCAACGTTTGACTAGTCGGACTCTAGAAGGACAATATCCTGCTTATCGCTTGCTTATTCCCCAAACTTTTGAAAGAGAAATAGTATTAGATAGAAAGCAGCTGTTAAGTTCTTTAGAGCGGATTGCAGTATTTGCAGATCAAAAAAATAATATTGTTAAGCTCAGCATTGATAGTGGTCAGCAAAATATTGTTTTATCTGTAGAAACTCAAGATATCGGCAGTGGTCGAGAACCAATCCCAGCTCAAATATCCGGTGAAGACATAGATATTGCTTTTAATATTAAATATTTAATGGAAGGTTTGAAAGCTATTAGCGCTTCTGAAATTCAAATGCAGTTAAATACAAGTTTGACTCCAGTTATTTTTACCCCATTAGGAGAGTTGAAGATGACTTATTTAGCCATGCCGGTACAAATTAGAAATTAAGTGAATTAATATTAATATTCTTTAATATTCTACTGAAGCTTTGCTTCCGCTCAGTTTTAGTATCGAGCGGAGCAAAAACACTTAACTTAGAACTTACGCAAACCCTTTAGAAGAATATCTTAAAAAGGAACCTCGCACATACAAGTCCAATACTACATCTTAACTTTTCGTTACATAGTTTTAAATTTCCCCGCCGACTTACTTAGATACAAGTATAGAAAAAACATACAACTTACTAAATACAATCATAGATGCAAAAGATGAAGAGATATTACTTTTCTATTTTTTTTATACTACCTATTTTATTAATGACTATTAATGAGCCTAATATTTTAGATCGTAATTCTCATGAAATAAATATTAATAAAATAAACATATCTGATTTATCTTTACGCAAAAGTAGTATTTATAATACTGAACTTAAACTTAAACAATTAGACTTTTTAAGTTTTGCTGATAGAAGTAATTTGTCAAAAAAAACAAATACTACTAATCTAGGAAAAATATTAAACAATTTAGTTCATAAAATAAAATCTAGTGTTTCAAGTACGGGTAAAGAAATAACTATATTTATTATTCAGACCTTATTTACAGTTTTTGTCGGCATATATATTCAACAGATTTGGTCTAAAATAAATAATAATAAAATAAAGGTCAAAAAAATTAAAAATTGCCAAACTAGAGAATTTCGTGATTTATTTAATTTACATCAAAATTTATTTGATGAAGAAATCTTAGATTCATATGAATCTTTAAGAAATTGGATAAACGGCTATTATCAATTTGGGAAAATTAAGAGTTTTATACCTTTACTATATGTAGCTACAAGAAACAGCAAAATTATTGGTTATCTTTACGCCGATTTCTATTCTATAAAAAAAATACTTTACATCAGTTATATTGGCATTGCAGACGAAAAGAGTGAACTTGAATCAATAGATATATTTGAAAAGCTCATTAACGACTTAAAAAAAGAAAAACATTCATTAAATACTATTTTATTTGATTTAGAATATCCCTACGAGGAAACAGATAAGAAAAATTTAAGGCGGAGATTAGCGAGAAATCGACTTTGGAGTCAGGTAGCAAATGATTTTAAGAAAGAAGCTTATTTTATTGGATTTCCTTTTGTCCAACCAAACCTAACAACAGAAATACCTACCACCATAGATATTGAAAATCATGTAGTTCTAAATATTGGTTGCATTCCTTATAATGTTAATTCATTTGATTCGTCAAAGAATTTAGGGGAGACAGAAGAACTTATAATTAACAATCAGAAATTTTTGTTTTCTGATGGATATATAGAGAAAAAATTTGTCTGTTATATTTTTGAATTTATTTATGGTAATTTATTTAGTGACTACTATATATTTGAATCACAAAATTTTCAAAATCAATATAAAGCATATTGTATGAGAATATATCATAAATTATGTAATTCATGCCCTGAACAAGTTTCTTTCTTTCCCTTAAGGCAATTGAATAAATCGAAGATAGAAGAGCTTAATATGAGAAAAATTGCTAGAAACGCATTACTATAATTATTTTTCTACAAGTAGAGACTTTAATTATTCATTCTTCTTTACCGAGTTTATTGTCTCAGAAGGAACAATGAATAGGCAAAAGTATTTTGAGAGAGGTGAAAGTTCTTTTACAAACTATTAAGTTTTTTAAGTTTTTACTGCCTTTTGCCTACAAAAGTTCCCTTTAAAATCAGTGATTATTTAATCTTTTGGCTACAGTTTGCACATCCTTATCTCCACGTCCTGAGCAGTTGAGGATAATTTTAGGATTACCACTAAGTTGAGGACATAAAGTCTTTAGATAAGCAAAAGCATGAGCTGTTTCTAATGCTGGAATAATCCCTTCCAAACGGGAAACCTGCTGAAACGCTTCCAAAGCTTCCTGATCAGTAACGCTGTAATATTCCGCTCTACCAGAATCTTTCAAAAAACTGTGCTCTGGTCCCACACCAGGATAATCCAAACCCGCACTAATAGAGTGTGCTTCTGTGATCTGTCCTTCACCATCCTGTAAAAGATAACTCATTGCACCGTGTAAAACTCCCACACGTCCCTTAGTTAAGGTGGCTGCATGTTTATCAGTTCCTGCCCCTTCTCCGGCAGCTTCTACACCAATAATTCTAATTGAAGTGTCTTCAATAAATTCATGAAATAAACCCATTGCATTGGAACCACCACCAACACAAGCAATCAGAATATCCGGTAGACCATTCCACTTTTCCATTGCTTGTTTGCGAGTTTCCTCTCCGATTATTGCATGAAAGTCACGTACCATCATTGGATAAGGATGAGGACCAGCAACTGAACCAAGGATATAATGGGTCGTCTCTACATTAGTTACCCAGTCCCTAATTGCTTCGGAAGTTGCATCTTTAAGAGTACCCGTTCCTGCCTCGACTGGTTGCACTGTTGCACCCATCAAGCGCATTCTAAATACGTTTAAAGCCTGACGTTCCATATCATTAACGCCCATATAGATAATGCACTCTAAGCCGAAACGGGCACATACTGTAGCTGTTGCGACACCATGTTGTCCAGCTCCAGTTTCAGCAATAACGCGTTTTTTACCCATGCGCTTTGCTAATAAAACCTGACCTAAAGCATTATTAATTTTATGAGCACCAGTATGATTTAAATCTTCACGTTTCAGATAAATTTGTGCTCCGCTCCCATCAGGACGAGCATAATATTCGGTTAAACGTTCAGCAAAATATAGAGGACTGGGACGACCAACATAATCATGCAGTAATTGCTGTAATTCAGCTTGAAATTCTGAATCTTGGCGGTATTTGTCGTATGCAGATTCTAACTCAGCGAGTGCGGGCATCAAAGTCTCAGGGACGTACTTACCACCAAAGCGTCCAAAACGCCCTTGACTATCGGGACGCTGAATGTTTGATTGGGAAGATGAAATAGGAGTAGTAGTCACGGATTCGCTAAAATAACAGCATTGTAATAATTATTTATTGTATGAGAATTAAGGATTAAGAGTGGAAAAAGATAACAGTGAAGAAATTTAAATTATAGAAGAGAGATTTAACGGAAGCTTTTTAACAAAGGATAAACTCAGATAATCATCTGAGCAGTTAAGCCAAGTTATTTATATCTTTACTGCTAAACCAGCAATAACTTTCCCTTGCTCCTATTCACTATTTACAACCCAGACGAAATGTTTAATTAATACAGGCACAAGTACTTATTATCCATTAACCGTAACTAAAAACAATGGCTGAATCAAAACGTGAAAAAAAGGTTGTTTGGCAAGAATTTGGAAATGATAATTCAGCTGCAACACAAAGAGCAAATCCAGATTTACCACCAAATCAGCAAAATGTGCGCGTACAAGCTACCCGTTCCGGACGTAAGGGTAAAACAGTTACTATTATTACTGGATTTCAATCAAGTCAGGAAACTCTAAAAGCGTTGCTCAAAAAACTAAAAGCTCAGTGCGGTACTGGTGGAACTCTTAAGGATGATTCTATTGAAATTCAAGGGGAACACAAACAGAAAATTTTGGATATTCTCAAAGGTCTTGGTTATAAAGCTAAAATTAGTGGTGGTTAATTAGGGACATCCAAAAATTAAATTACTCAATTTCCGCATCTAATACAACTATCAGATTTTTCTCCCCCTGCTCCCTCTGCTCATAATTCTAGTCTGCGGGTTGCTTATAAAATTGCGATGCTCCAACAATTAGGCGCGATCGCTTAATAAATTTATACATGTTATGACCGTGATATTTCAGTGGTTTGAGGATTTATTAAAACATGTGCAGAGCCTTGATAAGCTGCATTTCTAGTTAGTTTCATTGATTGTTAGATGGAGTTGAATTAATGTCGGAATTTTGAATTTCCACCTTGAGGGTTGCTTGCATCTTCAAATCTTGATTATCTGATGCTGCAATTGTTTTACCATAATGGTGCAATTGGAATAACTGACAATAACGTTCTTGTTTCCCACATAGCATACAACCATAGGCATGATTGCCATTGGTACCACATAAACGATGACCCATCACCGGACCAAGTTCGATATTTTGCTCTTTTGCAACTGCTTTGAGAATTGAGCGTAATTTTTCTTCAAACTCAAAGGGTAATAACTGTTTGCTCCCAGCTTGTTGTAAATTCCAGTGGGGAACTACTAATCCTTGTTGTAACAAACTAGCTTCAATTTCGGGAGACATTATTAATCCTGACAAAATAATATGATCCCCAACCTGAGAAACTAATTCTCTAGTTAAGCTCCACATTAGCTCTTCATCAAACCATTCTTCTACTAAAGGACGGAGATACCAGCAACAGGGAATATCTAGCTCTAGCAAGTTTTTGATTAACTTTACTCTTCCTTCTATAGAGGCTTTTTCATAACCAGGTTTGAGGGGAGGAAGACTAACGAATATTGTTGGTCTTAGAGAATGCTGTTTTTCCAAAGTTGTTTTGAGACGTTGAAGATAAGATTCTCCAGGATGCACTTTAGTGGTTATATAAACCATATTTGCAGCATTACGGTCTATCAATGCATCCAAAATTTGTAAAACTCGCTCCCGATGCGCTCCTATAAATGGGTCGGAATAATCACACAAAGAAATTGGAAAACCGCTCTGTCCTTCTGGAGTTGCAAAAATTTTTTCTAATAATTGCTCTAATAAATCTGGAGGTGTAACTGTTTTAGTGTAATGTTCTGGGTGATGATGCCAATCACTATCTTGATGACATATACAATAAGCACATTCTATGGGACATCGATTTTTCTGATCGGGAAGGAAAGGATTGAGGCTGAAATACTTTACTGCTCGTTTGTCATCAGGTAGTCCTAGTACAGGAAATCCTTGGAGATAATACTGACTCCCATGTAGCGAAATTCCTGATACTGTTTTTTGATTAGCTATCATATATTACTTAAAATAAGCGTGTTTACCGATGTAATATGCATCTATTTCTAAGGTAATTAATGCTATCAATAGGAACAAGCGTAAGAATCACAGAAAAAACTAGATATTAGAGTCTTATATTAAAAAATGTGTTAACAAGTACTTAAAAAAATACGTATATTTACTTATAGAAATCAAAAATCCGATTTACTAAGATAAATCGGATTTTTACATTACATGTTAAATGTAAAGTCAGTATTTATTAGCTATAAAATTTAGCTGTAAAATTTTAGCTATAACACTAGCTCGCATTAGCATAAACGCTGACTTTTTTACGACTTTTACCCTTTCTTTCAAAAGTGACAATTCCGTCAATTAAAGAGAAAAGAGTATCATCCTTACCGATACCTACATTATTACCGGGGTGATACTTAGTACCGCGCTGACGAATAAGAATATTTCCAGCACGTACATTTTCACCACCATAACGCTTGACACCTAGTCGCTGAGCATTTGAATCGCGACCGTTCCGAGTACTACCTGTTCCTTTCTTATGAGCCATTATTTACTCCTTGATTCAGTTATTAATTACTTAAATTAGGAATTGAGTATTGCTACAATCCTGATTTGAGTGGTTTTCAATAAAATTTCACTGAAAATTATGATAGATTGTAGAGCCTTCTAGAAAGATATGACAAAATTAGATCGCTCTGACAGCAATTTTCTAATGATATCTAGATAAAACTAAAATTCTATAAAACTCTTTTCTATCTTACCTAAATGCCAAGATTCATAAATACCAACAATTATTCTGCTGCAACTTCAGCAGTCTCTATTACTGGTTTTTCTTCCTGTTCTACTTCTGCCTCTGCAATAACTGAACCATTCAGGCTAATAGAATTAATCATGAGTCTGGTAGTTTCTTGCCGATGTCCACGCTTCTTACGGGTTTTCTTCTTCGGCTGCATTTTATAAACTATAATCTTACGACCTCTGAAGTGTCGCATGATTGTTCCTTCTACTGTTGCACCTTCTACTAATGGCTGTCCGATGCTGATTTCGCCATTATTCTGTACAAGGAGAACAGAATCTATAGTCACTTTCTCTTCAGGTTCAGAATGAAGTAGTTCAACATCGTAAAAACGACCTGGTTCTACCTTTAACTGTTTTCCACCAGTTTCAATAATTGCGTAAGTCATTGATTTAATTTTATAGTTGCCGTACAGGTAGCTGAATCATATTCATCATGGGAATTTTTCAGCTTTTGCTTTGTCTTTACCTGGTCCGAGCCGGATGTAGACTGCAAAAGAAATATTGTAATGTACTAGCAGTTGCTAGGTCAATGTTTTATTTAAAAAATGATTTATTGATTTTCTACTAATAAGCTGCTGAATAGATTGATCAGGCAATTTATAACTAAGGTGATTGGTGCAAAAGAATTTTACCAATTTTCAGCGCAAACCTTGTATTCCTAGAATGTATTTGTGATGTCCTGGTAATTTAAACTGTGAAAATCTCTAATAATCCTTTGGGTTAACTCCGCGATCGCATTTGAACATCACTGATAATTAATAACTACAATGACAGAATTCTTCCAAGATTTATTTTTTTCTAAACAATATAATCCTCAGGGGAGTAGTTACCTTTGGCAACCAGAACTGCTGGGATTACATTTTCTCTCAGATCTATTGATTGGAATTGGGTATTATCTTATATCTTTAATATTGTTTTATGTAGCCAGAAAAAATAAGAATTTTCCCTCCGATAATCCTCAAACTAAGCCATTTAATGACATTCTGATTTTATTTGCTTGGTTAATGCTCGGTTGTGGAAGTATTCATCTATTATCCGTATGGACGCTATGGAATCCGGCTTACTGGATATCTGGCTGGTTAAAAGCTGGTGTTGCTTTAACTTTTATGCATACTGTTCTAGTTATGATTGAAATTATACCTAAAGTACTTGGAAAAAACTCGGAAAATTCAGGTACTCAAAACAGCTTTTCTGCAGAAGAAACAGAAGGAACAGAAGAACCCCAGCAAATTTTAAAATAGAATTTATTGACAGTGCAATAGTACTATAAAAAGAGTGTGCGGCTTATATAGCTGTTTTAGAAAATAAGCGATCGCCGCTAACAGAATCAAAAACAAATAAATGATTTAAGTCTAGTTTCAGCTTTAAGTTACTTCCAGGTTCCGGTTGTATCTGGGCACCTGCTTGGACATTAATGGGAATTGTACTATCAGGTAAACTGCCGCGAATTAAAGTTTCTCTTCCTAAAGGTTCAACCACATTCACCACAACCTCTAAAAACTGCTCTTCTTCGGTATTGTCATCTGCCTGAATACTGATATGTTCGGGACGAATACCTAAATCAAAGTTTTTTCCTAAAAGAAAATTTAGTTGATCTTTTAATATATTTGGAACTGAAATAAACTGACCGTAAATATCAAAGCGATCGCCAATATATTTAGCCGGTATAATATTCATCGGTGGACTACCCAAGAAAGTTGCGACCATTCGATTTAAAGGTTGGGCATATACGTCTTGAGGGGTGCCAATTTGCTGGATTTTCCCTCCATTTAGTACTACAATTTTGTCTGCCAGAGTCATTGCTTCTATCTGGTCGTGAGTTACATATACAGTAGTATTTCTGAGTTTTTGATGTATTTGTTTTAGCTCAGCACGGGTATCATCTCGTAACTGCGCATCCAAATTAGATAAAGGTTCATCCAGTAAAAAGACTTCAGCTTGTCTAGCTAAAGCCCTACCCAATGCTACCCGTTGCTGTTGTCCCCCAGAAAGCTGTTTTGGTTTCCGGTCTAGTAAATGCTCCAGAGCTAAAGACCTAGCTACAGACTGGACGCGATCGCGGATAATCTCCTGGTTCATTTGGCGCATTTGTAAACCAAAAGCAATATTTTGGGCAACGCTCATGTGGGGATACAGGGCATAATTTTGAAATACCATCGCCACATTGCGCTGTCTTGCGGGTATTTCATTTACTATTTGATTCCCGATATAAAGTTTTCCAGAAGTGGCTGTTTCTAACCCTGCAATTGTCCTGAGAATAGTAGATTTACCACAACCAGAAGGTCCGACTAAAACCCAAAATTCTCCATCAGGAACCTCAAAGCTAATATCTTCTATTGCTGTAACGTTATTAAATTTGCGTTTAATATTTTCTAGACGAACATTTGCCATATAGATATTTAATCTAAAATTGTGGTTTTATAGCATCAGCTATGACTTCTAAATTTTACCCAACGGTTGCTCAATGCCAAAGAAAGATTACCAGAAATGTGAGTGTTGAATATTAAGTAAAGTATCGCTTATAGAAAGTAAAAAATATTAAGCCTGCTCAGTTGTAGACCAAGCAGGATGGGAAAGTAAAGAAGCAATCACTCTTACTCCTCGTAGTTGGTTGGAGAGAGGTAAATGTCCGCGAGGAGCATCCAGACTCCATATAAATTCTGACGGGTAACGAGTCCAGTTATTACCTTTTTTCCAGCCAATTTTTACCCACACATTTTCCCAATTTTTACCCGACCTTAGCCAAATTTCCCTTTGTACTGAAAAGCCAAAATTTCCTTCAGAGTGAACTAACCAAAGGTTATTAATTGTTTGTAAATCTTTGACCGGGAAACTTTCTACTTCAGTAAAATATAACCATTTACGCTTAAGTGCATCTTCTCCTGCTAACTCGCACATTCTTTCTATAGTTTCTTTATCTGCAAGTTGAAAATCTCCCGCAGCAAGGAATTTTTGCAGCTTAGTATAGTCAATTTCTTTTTCCGATTCCAGAGAAATAATTCCTGTAGGAAATTTAGCTTGCAGAAATTCCTGTGCAGAAGCTGATTGAGAAGTATATAAAACTTGATAAGCCTTACCTTCAATCCAATTCATTGATTCTGTGCTACGTTGTCCTAAAAACTCCATCAATACATTTAATCCCGCATCATTAAGTTCCGCTAACTGCTGAATGATCTGTGGTTGGGTTTTTTCAGACCCAGAGATTAACTGGCTACGCAGGGAGTCAATATCGTTGGAATTACCTGATAAAATCATTGGGTCAGTCATGAAATTAGTTTTGCAGTACGGTCAATTTAATAACAATCAATTATCAAGCTATATTTTTATAACCCGATAAAAATCATTAGCGAGGATAGTTTACAGGAAATCGCCGCTAAATCCTATTCTTGTGAAGTTGGGTCAATAATTGATGCTGTCTGGAGACAGCAATAATAGCTGCTCTAGCTAAGCTAAATTTGAGTTGGATTCAGATGGCAGTAAAGTCAGATTTGAGCTAGCTCCAGACAAATTTGAGTTCTAGTTATGGAGTATGTAGAGAACAGTCATATAGCTGCGCATGTTTTATATATTGTTACTTGATACGTCTTTAGCTTATCCATCACTCATAGGTAAATTTTATAATGACAGTTTCTCATATGTTTTATCAATTATTGTTAATATTTTGCTATATATTAAAAGAGTACACTAATTGAGCGTACATTTGAGAGTAGCATAAGTTATTTGCAAATTTTTACTTACTATCACAGTAGTAAAAAAATATGCAAATTATTGCTGTAAAGTCAATATAAGAAGCGAATTTAGATGAAATTCTCTGACTATATTGAAAGCAATGATATTTATTATTATGACTACAAATAATCTAGAAAATTCAACTTGATTTCATTTCATGAAATTGAATTTTCTATACTTTGATATTAAGGGAAAATCTGCGCTTCACATAATTTTAAAAATCATCAGCAGTGATATCTTGTAGCTTGCTAACTAAGGATAATTTGCCACATTTGCATATTTAGTTTGCATATTTAGTCATAGAGGCAAAATTTGCTTGTCTTGTAGTCGTCAGGAGTGTAGGATGTACGAAAAAATTACCCCACCACAGACCGGAGAAAAAATTACAATACACGAAGGTGAACCAAAAGTTCCTGATAATCCGATTATCCCGTTTATTCGTGGGGATGGTACAGGTATCGATATTTGGCCTGCCACTCAAAAGGTACTTGATGCTGCTGTAGAATCAGCTTATAAAGGTAAGCGGAAAATAAGTTGGTTCAAGGTTTATGCTGGAGATGAAGCCTGCGATTTGTACGGTACATACCAGTATTTACCCCAAGATACTTTGGATGCAATTAAAGATTATGGTGTAGCAATCAAAGGACCCTTAACAACGCCTATAGGTGGTGGAATTCGTTCTTTGAATGTAGCGCTCAGGCAAATCTTTGAACTTTATGCTTGCGTTCGTCCCTGTAGATATTATCTAGGTACTCCTTCACCTCACAAAAATCCTGAAAAACTAGATGTAATTGTTTATCGGGAAAATACAGAAGATATTTATCTGGGTATTGAATGGAATCAAGGTAGCAAAACCGCCAAACGCTTAATTGAAATTCTCAATCAAGATTTAATTCCATCAACCCCTGAACATGGAAATAAAAAAATTCCCCTTGATGCGGGTATCGGAATTAAACCTATCAGTAAAAACGGTTCCCAGCGTTTAGTTCGTCGTGCGATCAAACATTCTTTGACCTTATCCAAAGATAAACAGATGGTAACTTTGGTGCATAAAGGAAACATCATGAAGTACACCGAAGGTGCTTTCCGGGACTGGGGTTACGAAGTTGCGACCACAGAATTTCGTCAAGAGTGCATTACTGAGAGAGAATCTTGGATTTTGAGCAATAAGGAAAATAAATCTGATATTACCTCAGAAGAAAATGCCAGAATGATAGACCCTGGTTTTGATGGACTTACACCAGAAAAACAAGCAGAAATTGTCAAAGAGGTAGAAACAGTTCTCAGTTCAATTTGGGATAGTCACGGCGATGGAAAATGGCAAGATAAGATTATGGTCAATGACCGTATCGCTGATAGTATTTTCCAACAAATTCAGACTCGTCCTGATGAGTACTCTATTTTGGCAACCATGAACTTGAATGGTGATTACCTTTCAGACGCTGCTGCTGCTATCGTCGGTGGTTTGGGTATGGGTCCTGGTGCAAATATTGGGGATACAGCAGCTATATTTGAAGCTACCCACGGTACTGCACCCAAACACGCTGGTTTGGATAGAATTAACCCCGGTTCGGTGATACTATCAGGGGTAATGATGCTGGAATATATGGGATGGCAAGAAGCCGCAGACCTAATTAAAAAAGGAATTGGTAAAGCGATCGCTTCTGGACAGGTGACTTATGATTTAGCTCGTTTGATGGAACCGAAAGTAGAACCATTAAAGTGTTCTGAGTTTGCTGATGCAATAATTAAGCATTTTAATTAGGTTCCAATCTTAGATATAAACGAAACTTTTTTCCTAGACCCAGCATTGCTAGGTCTGGGAATTTATACAAAAATTTAGTTACCTCAAACTAAGGTACTAAAACATTCCACTTTTACCTATGGTTATATCCCGTGGTTTTCATAACTATCAAGAACTGGAAAAACTAGCGAAACAATATTCACAGCTAGATATTTCATCGGTGGAAGCTTGTCTTTACTTCTTAGATACTACTGCTGAAGTTTACCAAGCATTTGATTCTCATTTCGCTCGATACGGTTTGTCTATGGGCAAATTTACTATATTGATACAGCTATTTGTCGCATCGAAATCTGGGTTAACTCCATCTGATTTTGCCGAACGTTCTGGAGTTACTCGTGCTACAGTTACAGGTCTTTTGGACGGATTAGAAAAAGAAGAGTTAGTCAAACGTCAACCTTACCCAGAAGATAGGCGAAGATTAACTATAGTTCTGACACAAAAGGGTCGGAAGCTAATATCTGAGATGTTACCAGACCACTTCTGCCGCACTACAAGCATGATGTCTCATCTCACCGATGATGAGAAGAAAATGTTTATTAATTTACTAACTAAACTTCGCACCGGGACTTCTGCTATGAGGGAAGTATAAATTAGATTTTTTGTTATTTAAGGTATATTTACAATTATTTTTTTATAGGATAGTTAGGTAGCTAATTATTAAGTACCTAATAAAATATAAATTAAAGTAAAATGAAAAAACTGAATGTAAAGCAAAAACAATGGCTAATATCCACTCACGTTGTCTTTGCTGGAACTTGGTTCGGTACAGCTTTATGTATGATTGCTATTTCATTGATGAAGAGCGATATAGCTAGTGGAGATGAACTTTACGCTTTAAATGCTGTAATGAAAATGTTGGATGATTTCGTGATTATTCCATCAGCAATTTTATCTTTACTTAGCGGCACTTTACTTTGCTGGCTAACGATTTGGGGATTTTTCAAGCATTACTGGGTAGTTGCTAAATGGGTTGCAACGGTAACTTTGATTGTGACTGGTACAATTTGGCTAGGACCTTGGACAAATGCTATGACCTCTATTTCAGCAGAGCAGAGGTTGCTAGCTCTTGAAAATCCTTTGTATGTATTTGATGGTCAAGCAGTTCTGATTGGTGCGATCGCTCAAACTTCTTCTTTATTAGTTGTAATTATTATTTCCTTTCTTAAACCTTGGGGAAAACGAGAAATTAAACCCAATCAAACAAAATAGTTGCACCAAGCTAAAAAATCCTTCCCTGAGATACAGGAAAGGATTTTTTTAAGGTATAAAAACTGAACAATATTCAAACAAATTTCACAGTTATTAAACCATACCACCGGCAGCCTGAAAGCGAGCACGGGCACGCTTATATGCTTGATTAGCCTGGATTTGGGCTAACTTATCGTCTGGGTTGACGCTATTTACACGACCTTGAGCTTCATTAAAAGCAGTACGTGCTTCTTCAAGGTTGATGGAATCACCACGTTCAGCACCATTAACTAAAATTGTGACCTCATCTTCCTCAACTTCAGCAAAACCACCCATTAATGCGATCGCAGTCCAATCTTGACCTTGACTAGAACGTACTCGCATAACTCCGGTGTCTAAAGCGCTAAGGATGGGAGCGTGTCCACCCAAAATACCAATTTGACCAGTAGTACTAGGTAAAATTACTTCCTCAGCAGATTCATCCCAGACAGTTTTGTCTGGAGAAAGTACGCGAACAGTTAATGCCATTTGTCTTTATCGTTTGTCGATTTTTTAATTGCTGTGAGGTTATAGAACAAGTTTCTTAGAACAAGTTTTTTTAGAGCAAGTTTCAGTTGTCAGGGTTGAATCAACGCTGACAACTGAATAAAATTGGCAATTAACCCTCAGCCTTTAACTTTTGTGCCTTAGCTTTAGCTTCATTGATATCGCCGACTAGATAGAAAGCTTGCTCTGGTAAATCATCTAATTCACCAGATAAAATCATCTTAAAGCCTTTGATAGTATCTTCTAGCTTCACATACTTACCAGGAGCACCGGTAAATACTTCTGCAACAAAGAAAGGCTGAGACAAGAAACGCTCAATTTTACGAGCTCTTGCAACTGTTAGACGATCTTCTTCAGATAATTCATCCAAACCAAGAATCGCAATGATGTCTTGTAGTTCCTTATAACGCTGAAGAGTTGACTGAACCGCACGAGCTGTATCGTAATGGTCGGAACCCACGATATTAGGCTGCAACATAGTAGAAGCAGAACCTAATGGATCTACAGCAGGATAAATTCCTTTAGCTGCTAAACCACGAGATAACACTGTGGTTCCGTCCAAGTGGGCAAAAGTGGTTGCAGGTGCGGGGTCTGTTAAGTCATCTGCTGGTACATATACTGCCTGAATGGAAGTAATAGAACCTTCGTTGGTGGAAGTAATGCGTTCTTGTAAAGCACCTACATCAGTACCCAAAGTTGGCTGATATCCTACCGCAGAAGGCATACGTCCCAAAAGTGCAGATACTTCTGAACCCGCTTGTACAAAACGGAAAATGTTGTCAACAAACAGCAGTACGTCCTGCTTATTTACATCGCGGAAATACTCTGCCATAGTCAAACCGGATAAACCAACCCGCATTCTTGCACCGGGTGGCTCATTCATCTGACCATATACTAGGGCAATTTTTGATTCATTGAGGTTTTTGTCATTAATAACCCCAGATTCAATCATTTCATTGTAAAGGTCATTACCTTCACGAGTACGTTCGCCTACACCAGCGAATACAGATACACCACCGTGTTCTGTAGCGATGTTGTTAATCAACTCCATCATGATGACGGTTTTACCTACACCAGCACCGCCAAATAGACCAATCTTACCTCCACGTCGGTAGGGAGTCAGCAAGTCAACAACTTTAATCCCTGTCTCGAATACAGAAGGTTTTGTTTCTAGGTCTGTGAGCTTAGGAGCTTCGCGGTGAATTGGGGATGTTTCGTCGGTACCGACAGGACCTTGGTTATCTACAGGTTCGCCGAGAACATTAAAGATTCGACCCAAGGTAGCTTTACCTACAGGTACACTAATGGGAGCACCAGTATCAATTGCTTCCATGTTGCGTACTAAACCGTCAGTAGAACTCATAGATACTGCCCGTACTTGATTATCGCCCAGCAGTTGCTGTACTTCGCAAGTAACGGACACATCTTGTCCTGCTTCGTTTTTGCCTTGAATGGTCAAAGCGTTGTATATCGGGGGCATTTTCCCATTTGGAAACTTTACGTCCACAACGGGACCAATTACTTGGGTAATGTAGCCAGTGTTTGTTTTTTCTGCTGTTGTGACCATGCTGAGCCTATTAATCGAAGCTATATTTCAGATAAGATCGTAGAGACTTAAATGATTAACCTATATCATTTCAAGATTAGCACTGAACGACCCCTCTGTCGGCTTAAATTGATTCTTCTAATCCAGTTATTTATGCAGTAAACAAATTCAGGTGTAAGTTGCTTGTATTAAAGCAATCTCTGAATTCATTTATATTTAGTACTACATAGTGTATAATTTTTGTTCTATCCAAATTATTTTGTAGGTAGTATGAGGGGAATCGATATATATTTGCTTTTGTAAAAGATTGTTTGCGGTGAAAGAGATTTTTACTCTTCCGATACATTGAAATATATAAAGTATAAATTAATTAATTAATTAATTATGTATATAGTGCTATAATCCTGCGTTAGGAAAGTTTTCAACAAAACAAAAGACTTGGGGAATTCTCCCCCACATTCCTTGCAAATGGAAAATATAAATATGTCCCAAGATATACCGGTGGTGCCATATAAATAAATAGTTATAAATAGTGAAAGCAATTAATTTAATAGTATTTTTGCAGTATAAATAAAAAACAGCTAAAAAAATAGCTTTTCCTGTTAACCCAGGAAAAGCTTAGCCATGCCATTTCACATATTTGGATTCAATTAGCGATCGTCAAATTCCGTAAAATTAATACGTATTTTTTAATACTCAAATTTGATAGAGTCAATATATCATTCAGGATTTATAATATATGGTCATCGCTACGCTTAAATTCCGGTATTAATATTAAAGTATTAAACGATATTTTTAAATAATTAAATAACTAAATAAGAAAATTTATAAAGTAAAAAATAATACTACCACTGATAATATAACTGTTCCTAGGTAACTGAATACTAGAGAACTATTAAATTACCTTTGCTGAAACTTCATTTCTTGTTTCCGCTAATATCTTTAATATAAATCTAGGTGGTAAGTTAAAGGTATTTATTACCATTATTATCTTGTTAATTTTACTTGAAATAATCTTATGAATTCATCGTCAGCGCGGCAATATTTTTATCAGGAGGTTCAGCAGCCTGACGAAGATATAAACTTAGCTTATGCTGCTTTATATATTGCTCAGGAAGAGTATCCACATATAGACCCAAAAAAATACCTTAATGCTTTTGATAGTATGGCATCGGAACTGTTAGAGCGTTTACCTAGTAACAGATATCCATTACGGATTATTCAAAGTATTAACGATTATATATATAAAGATTTAGGATTTAGTGGTAATACAGAAGATTATTACGACCCTCGCAATAGTTTTTTAAATGAAGTTATAGATAGAAGATTAGGTATACCTATTACTTTGTCTCTAGTTTATTTAGAAGTAGCCCGCAGAATAAATTTTCCCATGCTTGGTGTGGGAATGCCGGGGCATTTTCTAATTCGTCCTGACTTTCCAGATATGTCTATTTTTGTTGATGCTTTTAATAATGGTGAAGTGATGTTCCCAGAAGACTGTGAGGAGCGTCTAAGTCAGATTTACCAGCAGAAAATGTCTTTGGAATCAAAATTTCTTGTACCGATAAGTAATAAGAATTTTTTAGCCCGGATGTTGACTAATCTCAAAGTTATTTATGTAAAAAAGCAAGAGTTACAACAAGCTTTAGCTGCTGTAGAAAGAATATTAATGCTATTTCCAGATGTTTCACTAGAATTACGCGATCGCGGTTTGCTTTATTTTCAACTCGGGTATGTAAATAGAGCAATTTTAGATTTTGAAAAGTATTTAGCTAAGGAACCATCTGCTCAAGACGCTACAACTATTCGTACTCTACTTGCTCAATTACGCAAAAATATAGAATATTAAGTTGATATTTGATGGTTCTTATTTGGTTGTTAAAGATTAATGGTTAATAGCTAATAGATATTTATTTCTTCATTTATTTCCTTCTTTGCTTCCTCACCTCTGGTGAATGTGACCTTTCTCATCGGTTAGCTTTAAGCTGCATTCTTTCTGCAACTTGTTTGAGACGACGCAGTTGAGCACGCATATCTTTCTTCGTCCATTTTTCTGCAAAGTTCTCAAAACCCCATCTGACTATTGGATTTGGAACTTTGAACTCAAAGCGATTAATTAACAAAGTACCTTCTTTGGTTGGCTGACACTCCCAGCGATCGCGTCCTTCAAAAAATCCTTTAAACTGCCAAACAATCAGCCCAGGTCGTCTTTCTACAACTGTACTGATTAAGGTTGGTTGAATTAGAGGTACTTGAATAATGAATTTACTTCTACCACCGATTTCAGTACTCCATTTCCCTACTGGCTGACATTTTAAAGCTGGATTCAGCCAACGATGCATAAGAGCAATATCAATTATACAATTCTCTACCACTGTTGCTGTAGCTGAAATTTCTATTGATTGTTCAAAAATTTGCATACTGTTGCATATGAAATGTTGCTTAAGGGGGAAATAGTTGTAAATTTTATAGTCAAATATAATATGAATTAATTTGACTATATTTACTGCAAAACTTTAAGATATTGACTATTTTATTGTTTTGCTTTCTTAATCTACTTTTTTATTTAATCTATTTTTTTATATATTTATCGTCTATATATCATTGAAATTAATATTGTTTCACAATCTACAATTATCCCACATTTTACCTCATATAGATTGCGAATATATCAAATACTAATTTTCATCTAATGCATAAAATTGAACAATAGTAAAGTTAATTCAGGGTATTTTGTATAAAAAGCAACTATTAATTCAGTGAATAAGAATGATTTGGAAATATTTGGAAATATTTTGAAACTTAGGAAACAAATCGTAAATAAAAAAGTAAAAAATAATTCTTGATATTGATTAGTTGTCTAGTTTTACTGGTACATTAAAATGCAAAACACCACAGAATTTATCAGGGCGTGCAATTGTTAATTACAATCTACCCCCAGGATATTTCTAGTGTCTTTTGAGTAACACTTACACTTTAATACCGGAAAACCATGATGACTACTTGGCAAAATATGATCCAAGTAATGCCAGCTGGTTTGTCGATTAGGGCAGAGACATTTTTGGCGCAGTCGCCAGTTTTGCCCACCTCGCAAGCTGATGGGTTTAATAAAGCTATACAAGGGGCTTTTGGACAAATAGTTGCTATTGTTCCCAACTTACTAGGAGCTGTACTACTACTTATAGTTGGTTGGATTGTAGCTTCTATTGCTAAAGCCATAGTTCGAGGAATTCTCAATCGTACTAGTATTGACAACCGAATTGCGGCTAGTCTAACTGGACGTAGTGATGCTCCCCAAGTAGAGAATTTCGTTTCTGGGTTCGTATTTTGGGTTGTCTTCCTCATTTTTATAGTTGCTGTCTTAGACAACCTGCAACTGGAAGTCGCATCCCAACCTTTAGCTAGCTTTCTCAATACGATTGGCGACTTTTTGCCAAAGCTATTGGGAGCAGGGATTCTACTTGGAACTGCGTGGTTAATTGCTACTTTAGTTAAGCTTGTAACAGTACGTGCTTTAGATGCATTTGGATTAGATGAAAAATTAAATCCTCCACCTCAAGATGGTTCTCCTAACTTAAATCAGTTGTCTTTGAGCGAAACTATCGGTAGCGCTCTATACTGGTTTATATTTTTGCTCTTTTTAATGCCAGTTCTAGACACTCTAGGACTTACCCAAGCACTGCAACCGATAAATGCCCTAACAACCGAAATTTTGGCGATACTGCCAAATATATTTGGTGCAGTAATTATTGGTACTGTTGGTTGGTTCGCAGCCAATATTGTCCGAAGGATTGTGAGCAATTTATTAGCAACTACAGGAGTTGATAATATTGGTTCTCAGCTAGGACTAAGAGGTGGTAGTGGTAGTCAATCTCTCTCCTCAATTATTGGCACAATTGTTTACGTTCTAATTTTGATTCCGGTTGCGATCGCAGCGTTGAATACCTTGCAGATTGACGCAATTTCTGGACCTGCGATTTCCATGTTGCAGCAGGTTCTGAATGTCTTACCTGCGATTTTCACTGCTGGTGCGATATTAGCAATTTCTTATTTCTTGGGAAGGTTCCTTGGTGAGTTTGTTACCAGTATCCTTACCAGTTTAGGATTCAACAATATTTTTAGTGCCCTGGGTCTACCTGTATTTAGTAGAGAAACCACTGTATCTGCAACAGAAGGTGTAAATACAACTCGTACTCCCTCAGAAATTGTAGGTATCATTGTTCAAGTCGGCATCATGCTGTTTGCAACTATTGCTGCTCTTGATATCCTCAATATCCCAGCCCTAACTATCCTATTCCAGAGTCTTTTAGCAATTTTCGGTCAAATCTTAACTGGATTAGTAGTACTTGCAGTCGGTTTGTATCTTGCGAATCTGGCATTTGGCATTATTACTAGTTCTGGTAATCCCCAAGCAAGAATTTTGGCACAAATCGCTAGGATTGCCATCATTGCCTTTGTAGGAGCAATGTCATTAAATTTGATTGGTGTAGCTCCTGGAATTGTTCAACTAGCTTTTGGACTACTTTTAAGCGCGATCGCTGGAGCAATTATTATTGCCTTTGGTTTAGGTGGACGCGATATTGCTAGAGAACAGATGCAAGTGTGGCTCAACTCTTTTAAAAATAGATAATTAAATTTGGGAATACTTATACTTCTATTGACGAAGTAATTTAATTTGTAGTTCCTCTCTGATTCGGCTGAGTATAGAAGTGTCATCTAAAGTAGATAAAATCTTGTTAATAACAGCTTTAGGTCCTTCTGGTCCCCAAGTTGCCCCTGACGCTAAATAAGTCTTGGTAACTTGTCCAATTCCGTAAGAAGAAACACCAGCTACTGTCGCTTGTGTCATTGCAACAGATAGGTAAGGACCCAATGATACACCGCCAGTAGCAGGTGCTGAAATTCCCATAATGGTTTTTAAAGAACCTAGTCCCAAATTTGCTAAGAGTTCGCTAGCACTGATACCGCCCATACTTAGGGCGATTTTTTGTAACAATTTTATGGCACCTTTTTCTGTCATCGGTATTCCGTAGAGCTTCGATAATCCCAGTATCATTGTTACATCGATTGCTGCACCGGTAATTATATCTACTACAGTCAAAGGATTTAGAGCGATCGCTAATGATTTGGTGATAACTGCTTTCCAAATCAACTGATTAGCGCTTTCTTCTCTAATTTGGAGTTTTCTCTCCAGCAAATTGTCGTTGATATTATCCGCATAAAGCATTGTATTTAAAGCGACTAAAGCTTTACCTTCCCGGTGAAGAATTTCTAAAATTTTGATTTTCAAAGGAGCGATCGCGGGTTTTCCTTGATGAGATTGCACTGCTCTACTTCCGTCAGCACGACGAATCATTGTCTTAACTAATGGAGAAGCAGCGCACATGACAATTTCATCTGGTGAGAGTAGTTCTCTAACTCGTTCTTCTTTAATTGTTTGATAAATCGCTGTGCGGTCAGCTTCCGGGTACTGGTCTACTTTATTAAATACCAACAGCATTGGTTTCCCTGCTTCTCTGAGCATACACAAGGCTTCATGCTCGATTTTGGTAATATCCCCAGAAACTACAAATAAAATTAAATCGGCTTGTTTGGCAATTGAATGAGCTAAAATAGCCCGTGTCTCCCCATCTACTTCATCTAAACCAGGAGTATCTATTAACTCCACTAAAGATTGACCATTGCTGCTCAAAGCTGCTTTTGTAGTTGTTCTACCATCACCAAATACTTCTTCTGTAATTTGCCAATTAACTCGCTGTTCGTTACGAGTTACGCCATGTAGAGGTCCGGTTTCAAAGACATTTTGCCCTACCAATGCATTGAGTAAAGAAGATTTACCCCGTCCGACCATACCAAAAGCTGCAATTTGTACTACCATACCTTCTAACTTATTAAGCACGGTTTCCAATTCTGAAATTTCTGTTTCCAAACCTTTTTTTTCATCAAAGGTTAGGTCAAGACTTGTAACTAAATTTTGTAGAGATGTTAATGCTCGCTTGTAATTAAGTTCAGCTTGAATGTCTTCAAAACTAAAAATAGCCTTGCTTAATTCTTCTTGTAAAGAAATATTATCTTGATGATATGTTGAATGTTTTAATTCTTGTTCTGAATTGCGTTTTGATGGTTCTGGTACAGGTAATTGTGAAGTCATACTAGGTAACAGTTATAAATCTATTGTAGTTAATTTTGGGTCATCGTTAATTGGTAATAGCTTTACTCCCCAACTATTTAGACTATTTCACTCCCTCGGAATTTCCCCATATCACCACTCATGATTTTGCCAAATTACTACCCACTATTTCACTACATCACTCCCTTCACTCCCTTACTATTTCACTCCCTCGAAATTTCCCTACATCACCACTCATGATTTCGCTAAATTACTACCCACTATTTCACTCCCCATTCCCTTTTAATTATGAGTTCTCCCTTCTGCCTGATACACTAAAGAGTGCATTAATGTAGCGATTATGAATCTTGACGGAATCACCTGTGCGAAAAATTGTTATTGCCGGTAACTGGAAAATGTTTAAAACCCAGGCAGAATCCCAAGAATTTTTACGGGGATTTATGCCTAGTTTAGATGAAACTCCCTCAGATAGGGATGTTGTACTTTGTGTTCCTTTCACTGATTTGAATATATTGTCGAAAAGTCTTCATGGTAGCAGAGTTCAACTTGGAGCGCAAAATGTTCATTGGGAAGAAAAAGGGGCTTATACGGGTGAGATTTCCGCAGAAATGCTCAATGAAGTAGGAGTACGTTATGTTGTTGTTGGTCATAGCGAACGGCGACAATATTTTGGAGAGACTGATGAGAGTGTAAATTTACGCCTCAAGGCTGCTCAAAAGTTTGGTCTCAAACCTATTTTATGTGTGGGGGAAACTAAAGAGCAAAGAGATAAAGGAGAAACTGAGTCTGTAATTATTTCTCAGTTAGAGAAAGATTTGATAGATGTAGATCAGAATAATTTAGTTATTGCCTATGAGCCAATTTGGGCTATTGGAACTGGTGATACCTGTGAAACAAAAGAAGCAAATCGAGTCGTAGGTCTGATTCGTTCAAAGTTAAAAAACAAGAATGTACCTATTCAGTATGGTGGTTCAGTAAAGCCAAATAATATTGATGAAATTATGGCTCAATCTGAAATTGATGGTGCTTTAGTAGGTGGAGCTAGTTTAGATGCTGAAAGTTTTGCTCGCATAGTTAATTACAACTAATTACAAAGCCGCTTGAGTTGAAAGATTACCAGACAACACCCCTTTTCTTAATAGCGCAAAAGCTTACAGCACAAAAATAATATGTACTGATGCAAGTAAATTGGGGCTTTCTTGGAGTTGACATCAATTTATTAGTTTAGAGACTTGACATCCTCCCACCACTGATTCGGAGTACCGAATGCAGTGGGGGATTCCAAGAATCACTTCTTGGGTTTCCTCTTTCGGCGACTCAACTTACTTGGAGAGATTTCTCCACCCAGGCAGAGGTCGATGTCTCCAGAGGCGATTAACGTTCCGGTGTGCCCCACCGTACGGAGTCCTATCTCAAGTATGTTTCGTGCAGCATTATGGTCACGGTCTTGAATATGTCCACAATGGCTACAAATATGAGTTCTAGTACTGAGAGTTTTTTTGACAGTCTCACCACAATTAGAACAATTTTGGCTAGTTCCATGAGGCGGTACAGCAACAGTTACCACTCCAAAAACCCTACCAAAATCTCAATCCCTGCATCACTAATCGACTTGGCAAGGTATCTGTTCCTCATCATGTTTCGCACCTTCAAATCCTCATAGGCTACCATAAAATGAGAATTATTTTTAGAAATTTATGATATCACGATACTAAATCTTGATACTGCTTCGACTTAATTATTTCTCTGTTCTCTGGCAGAGTATACTTGCTGGAAAAATATACAAAAATCCCATGGGAAAATCGAATATTCTCAAAATCAAAGATAAATTTACTTTTCATTGGGGCAAAAAAACTTATTTAATGGGAGTAATAAATGTAACTCCCGATAGCTTTAGCGATGGTGGAGAATTTAATACTGTAGAAGCAGCAGTCAAACAGGCAGAAAGCTTGATAGAGGCTGGTGCTGATATTATTGATATTGGCGGTCAATCGACTCGACCTGGAGCCAAGCAAATTAGTTGGGAAGAAGAGTTAGAGAGAGTTATACCCGTTGTAGAAGCATTACAAGGGAAAATTACTATACCAGTATCTGTCGATACTACTTCTTCACAAGTTGCTCAAGCCTCTATAAAAGCTGGTGCAGATATTATTAACGATATTTCTGGAGGAAGTTTTGACTCCCAAATGTTAGCTACTGTTGCCAAAATGGATGTACCTATAATACTTATGCATATCCGAGGAAATCCTCAGACAATGCAGAATATGACTAACTATGAAAACTTATTAAAAGAAATCATTGATTTTTTGCAGCAGCAAATTAAATTAGCGATCGCATTTGGGATTTCTGAAGATAAAATTATTATTGATCCAGGTATTGGTTTTGCCAAAACCTATCAGCAAAGTATAGAAATTATCCGCAATATTCAAAAATTGCAACAACTTGATTGTCCAATTTTAGTTGGTCCATCTCGCAAAAGCTTTATCGGGAAAATTTTGCATCAGGCAGATCCTAAATCACGAGTTTGGGGGACTGCTGCTGCTTGCTGTGCTGCTATTTCTCAAGGGACTGATATTCTTCGGGTTCACGATATCAAAGAAATGCGCGATGTTTCTCTAGTCGCTGATGCAATATATAGATAATAATTGCCTAGAGAATCATCGCTAGTTCAATATATCTCAGGAAAAGATAAATTAAGCTGCACCATTACCGTTCTCTGGTGATTGTTTCATCGACTCGTTCTTATCTTCACCAACAATCTCCGAAGACAGTTCACTGGCTTTTCTGGGGTCCATAAATACAATTTTTGCATTCGGACTAGCGCTTAGTTTCTGGCTAGCTTCAACATATTCTTGAGCAACTAGATATTGGAGAATATCTTTATTCTCAGAATTATTTCGCATAGCTTCAGAAATTATTTCCATAGAAGTCCGAGTAGCTTCAGCTTTTTTAATTGCTGCTTGACGTTCACCTTCTGCTTCAGAAATCACTGCACGCTTTCTAATTTCGGCTGCTTGTTGATCCGCCATTGATCGCTGTACAGTTTCAGGTGGTGTAATGCTCTGAATATCTACACGAATTACTTCAACTCCCCAATCAACTGCTGTGTTATTGAGTATCTCCAGCAAAGCTTGATTCATTTGGTTACGAGAAGCAATAGTTTCTTCCATTTTTCGGTCAGCAATACTGGCACGAAGTTCTACTGTTACCAAATTTGTTAAAGCTGTCTGGATGTCATCAATTTTATAGAAGCTTTTTTCTATATCTATAATGCGCCAGAATACAACTCCATCTACTTCTAAATAAACATTATCTTTAGTGATAACATTCTGAGGCTTGATATCTAAGACCTGTTCTCGCATGGTATCTTCCATGACAATTTGGTCTAGCAAAGGGACAACAAAGTTTAATCCTGGTCTTAGCTTGCGATGATAACGTCCCAAGCGTTCGACTAGTGCTTCATTCCCTTCATTAATCATTTTGGCAGAACCCAAGGCATAGCCCATTAAAGCTATGACTATGGCAATAATCGACTGCTCCATGAATACTCCTAGAAAAAGTTTTTTAGGAAACTAAATATTACAAAAAAACAATAAACTAATTATGGGATTTGGAAAAGGTTAGCGTGTATTAGAAATGCTTATCCTTCAGCATTCTCTTAAATTACATTTTCTAGTTGACTAAGTTGCTTAAACCACTCAATGCCGGTTAGGATTGTGTGTTTGTATATTAGCTTGAATGCTAAGTGTTTACCCGAAAAGCGATATTACTCCCATAAATTAATTTTGACAAAAATCAAGAATTGTGGATAAGAGCTTATAAGCAAAAAACTAGAAGTGTAGATTATACCCTCGGTTTTAGTCTAATACTTTAACTATGTATCTGAAATAATGTATTTAATTCGTCATCATTATTGTGAGAAATTTATGTCTAATGAGCTATTTACCTTGACTCAAGCATATAGAGTTAAGCATATATACTTAAAAATTAGCTCTAGAAATCAATTCATCACAAACTTGTTCTAAAATCAGAAAATTATCTTATCCTTGGAAAAACTCAAATAGAATAACTACAAGTTAGTATTTTTTATAAAATTTTAACAAAAATACAAAAATATAATATTTTACTGAAAAAATAATATTATCAACTTAAAACCGGAATTTGTTTAAGACCAATGTATTAATAAAGTATTTTTAATAAAAAAAAGAAGATTGTTAATAAAAATTTATAATTATTTCACAACCAATCAAAAAGCATATTCCTCAAAATTAGGACTTGGCGGACATAGAAAATTGCTGCGACAAGGCAACGGAAGCTATATTCTTTTGCATACTTGTGTATTGAACAAGCTTATTTATTTTTAACCCTTCGACGCGCTTTTTAGCTTGAAAAATAATAACTCTCTGATTTTTATTAAGATGCGAATGTGGAAAAAAAAGATGTACCTTTATTCTCGAAATTTCCAGGTGACATCTGAAATTTATTAGACCAATAAGCAATAATTTGCTTTTTCGCTGTCATGTTGTATGTCACCCTTAAACTGTTCTTGTTAAAGAATTGCTTATTTCCAATTTTTTGAGAAGAGTCAGAAAAAAAATAACAAGTAGTAGCGTAAGATAATTATGGGATAGTTTATTTGCTGTTAATTTAAAGCGTATTTTAATTCAGTTTTTTTTACCAATTCCAGTATTTGAAGTGCTTTGCGAGCCAGAGTTGCTATTTAAACTAAAAAAATGAGTCGCTTATTCCAGTAATTGATTGAATGATAAGGGGAAGGTAATCGGCATTAGCCATTCACTAAAGGATAGGCCTTCCCTTACCTTCCCTTAATTAGTAAGGCATATATTGATAGTCTTACCAACTCGAGGAAGTTAACCTATGGTTGTCGAACTAATCTAGAAAGACAATTACCCTACACAATCTTAAACTGCCATAAATTAATTATGCATGTCTCAACAGGTAGGATATTTGACGTATATCTCAGCTACTGCCTGTAAAAGCAACTTCAGGGAATTTTGCTTGAGCTTCATTCATAGGTCTTCTCCGACCTTCCTCTTGCCAGTAATTAATTACTGATGTAGCCTGATTGAGTAATTCAACTCTATCTATTTCAGCAATCCAGTGTTTCGCTTCTAGCTCTTGCTTCAGTTCTTCCCAAGCATCATTCCTAGGCCAAAAATAATACTTAGTTAAAGGACTAGTCCCTTTACCAACAACCTGATCCACAGCCAAAGCAACGTTGTCTTCTAACCACAGAATTTTTAAAATAAACTTTGACAAAAATACCTCCAGAAAATATTCGGACAATAAATTATAAACAACAGCAGTCATTTATTTTAACTTAAATATATTACCAACATTACAAAAATGCTTTTTACAAGATTGAATGAATGCTAATAATAACTCTTGCTCAGGAGTAAAAATTCTGACTCTTATCTTTTAATTCTCCTTCAAAACTCTGTGTTGAGATAAAAAACCTTGCATATTCCTGAATTGTCTTCAAAGATTGAGCGAATGTTGGAAACTAAAAAGATTTTGAGTATAATTTTTTACTCAATATTGCTTAAGCCAATAGTCACTTTAAACTAATTTTTTCATGATAACTGAATATTTCAAGTAGATATTTCAACTAAGCTGCATAATTAGCTAATGGCTGTTAGCTAATATTTGGTATTTTTTTGTAATTATCCTGTAAATAAATTCTTTTTATGACCAACACAGTTTCTTTACCTACGGCAATCCTGATCTTCGATATTGACGGAGTAATCCGAGATGTTGGTGGCTCTTATAGAAGGGCACTAGCAGACACTGTAGAACATTTTACCAACAATGAATATCGCCCTACTCCTGAAGACATTGATAAACTCAAATTAGAAGGAGATTGGAACAATGATTGGGAAGCATCCCAGGAATTTATTCGTCGTCACTTTGATTCTCAGGGTAAATTACAAAAATTACACTTAGACTACGAACAGATAGTAGCTTTCTTTCAATCTCGCTATCGTGGTACAAACCCTGAGAAATGGACAGGATATATTTGTGAAGAACCTTTACTTGTTAATTCTACATATTTTGACAGCTTAACTCAATCAGCCATACCTTGGGGATTTTTTAGTGGTGCAACCCGGGCTTCTGCAACATATATCCTAGAGGAGCGCTTGGGGTTAATAACACCTATTTTAACAGCGATGGAAGACGCTCCAGGTAAGCCTGATCCTACTGGACTTTTTCACACAACCGAAATTATATTGGATAAATTTAAACTCAAGGAAGTTGACAAAAGAACTCCTGTAATTTATGTCGGTGACACAGTTGCAGATATGTATGTGATAAAAAAAGCGCGAGAACAGCAGCAAAATCGTCAATGGATAGCTGTTGGAGTTCTTCCACCCCACGTACAGCAAGAGTCTAGTCGTCGCGAAGCTTACGCTGAAAATTTGCTGAAAGCAGGAGCTGCCTTAATTCTAAATGATCTAGAACAACTAAGTATTTCCAGGATTAAAGAACTAAGGGATAAAAGAAATAATGGATAGATAATTGGCGATAAATAAATGTCTTAATGTATACGCTTGACACTGTAATTTATCAGAGCACATCATTCAGCATATATTTTTCAGCCTCGACACACCAAAAATCTTTAATTGCTAGCCCTAAACCTCACAATAGTAATTCACCATTCTATATCCCAATCAAATTGAGAAATTCCCATCTTTAAAACAAAAAATACCGTTGTGCCATTGGTACAAATGTTGCAGGTTCGCAGGTTAATAACTCACCGTCTGCTCTGACTTCGTAAGTTTCTGAATCCACCTCTATAGTAGGTAAAGCATCATTGAACTTCATATCTAGCTTACTTAATTCTCGCGTTCTGGAGACTGCAATAACTGGTTTTTTTAAACCCAACTGATTAGAAATTTCTCTTTCCATAGCTGCTTGAGAAACAAAGGTAAACGATGTCCCATGACGGGCATTTCCAAAACTACCAAACATCGGTTGCATATGAACTGGTTGGGGAGTAGGAATACTTGCATTTGCATCGCCCATCTGGGAATATGCAATAAATCCACCTTTAATCACTATGTCTGGTTTTACACCAAAGAAAGCTGGTTTCCATAAACACAAATCTGCTATTTTTCCTTCCTCTACCGAACCCACATACTGAGAAATTCCGTGAGCGATCGCAGGATTTATGGTGTATTTGGCTATGTATCTTTTTGCTCGTAAGTTATCTGATTTATCCTCAATTTCACTGGAGGTGAAAGTAAGCTTTCCTCTTTGCACTTTCATTTTATGTGCGGTTTGCCATGTGCGAATTATTACTTCTCCCACTCTCCCCATTGCTTGGGAATCCGAAGCAATCATACTAAAGGCACCTAAATCATGCAAAATATCTTCAGCTGCGATGGTTTCGCGACGGATGCGAGATTCTGCAAAGGCTACATCTTCAGGTATATTAGGGTCTAGATGATGGCAGATCATCAGCATATCCAGGTGTTCATCTAAGGTATTAACAGTGTAAGGACGAGTAGGGTTAGTTGAAGATGGTAGTACATTGGCTTCCCCACAAACTTTGATAATATCCGGTGCATGCCCTCCCCCTGCACCTTCAGTATGATAAGTATGAATTACCCGATTTTTAAAAGCAGCAATAGTATTTTCTACAAAGCCAGCTTCATTAAGAGTATCAGTATGAATTGCTACTTGCACATCATATTCATCGGCAACTCCTAAACAGGTATCGATAGTCGCAGGAGTAGTTCCCCAATCTTCATGTAACTTCAATCCCATTGCCCCCGCTTCCACTTGCTCTGAAAGTCCTTGGGATTGACTGCTGTTACCTTTCCCCATAAATCCCAGATTCACAGGAAAAGCATCCGCAGCTTGCAGCATTCGGTGAATATTCCAAGGTCCTGGGGTACAGGTGGTCGCATTTGTTCCAGTAGCAGGTCCCGTACCACCACCTAGTATCGTAGTAATACCAGAAGAAATGGCAACCTCTATTTGTTGCGGGCAAATGAAATGAATGTGACTGTCTATACCACCAGCCGTGAGGATCATTCCTTCTCCAGCGATCGCTTCGGTTCCGGGACCAATAATAATATCTACGTTGTCCTGAATATAAGGATTTCCAGCTTTCCCTATTTTAAATATTTTGCCATCTTTAATGCCAATATCAGCTTTGATAATACCCCACCAGTCGAGGATTAAAGCATTAGTTATTACCGTATCTACCGCTCCATCAGCATTAGAAATCGGGGACTGTCCCATCCCATCACGGATAACTTTACCACCACCAAATTTTACTTCTTCACCGTAGGTAGTCAAGTCTTGTTCAACTTCGATGAATAATTCTGTATCAGCTAGACGGATTTTGTCACCGACTGTGGGACCAAAGGTTTCAGCGTAAGCACGACGGGACATTCGGTAAGACATAGATGCACTTGCTTTTAAGTTACTTTGAATATTGTTGGGGAAAGCTGGGGATGAAGGGAGGATTTTTTGTATAAGTTTATAAAGTAAAGCTGTCAAATGATGAAAGAATATGAATGAAAGTTTAACTCAAAAAATTCGGAATGATTTTGATTGTATTGCCTTGAACGAACAAGAAGGATGGAACCACAACAATCATTATCATCATTTCTTACTCAAACAATTACTATTTGATTGCAACACTATCCTTGATATTGGTTGTGGGACAGGTGAATTTTCACGTCTTCTCGCTAAACGTGCTGACAAAGTTATTGCTATCGACTTATCCCCCAATATGATTGAATTTGCTAAGCAACATTCAAAGCATTATACAAATATTGATTTTCAAGTTGCGGATGTTTTGTGATGGGATTTTCCACCAGAGGAATTTGATGCAATTGTTTCTATCGCTACAGTTCATCATTTACCAGTAGAACAGTTACTACCCAATATGAAAGCTGCTTTGAAACCAGGTGGGAAGTTAGTAATTTTGGACTTGCTAGAACATGAGAACTTAAGAGATATGTTGAGTGATTTTATTGCTGTTCCCTTGAATTGATTGTTTCAAATGATCAGAAATAGGGATATTCAGGTATCACTAGAAGCAGTAGAAGCAATGAGAGAGCATCTTCGTACTGACAAATATTTTACACTTTCCCAAGCAAGACGAATTTATAAAAACTCGTTGAGCAAAGCAAAGGTTAGAAAGCACTTATTTTGGCGTTATTCAGTGGTTTGGCAGAAGTCGGTGAGATAATTATTACAGCCTATCTAAGAGGATTAAGATTTTTTATAAATGACAACTTTAGACAGCTTTTAAATAAAAATTAATCCATCTTTTGATACCTATTGGACGCAAGGTAAAGGACTTTGTATTGCCGAAATTTACATTAACAGCGAACCATTAATAGAGTTAGTACGTCATATAGAAGAACCATTTGTTAAAGCTGAAATTAAAGAATGGAATGCAGAAGTTGATGAAATTGATAAAATAAGTTTTCCTTCAGGAAACTATAAATATCTACCAATTTCCATGGTATTGTTACCTTCACGCAATTTTCTTGATGAACCTTGGAATCATGGCTTTACATTAAAGCCAGATGACTCCAGAATCGGTAAAGCGACTGTTTTAGATTGCACTTGTGGTATAACTGAATGTTGGTTTATGCAGGTTCGTATTACACTTAATACATCAACTGTTATGTGGTCAGAATTTAGTCAGTTTCATCGAGATTGGAAACTTGATTTTGGTCCTTTTACATTTGATAGGAAACAGTATGAAGCTGAACTATGCAAATCAAATTATGAATAATGATATATAAGAAAGTTTCAAATAAATCTGATAGATTAGTCCGAAAGTTTTTCAGGCAATCCCACAATGGTACAATTAACATCGAAAAACATCACATTGCAAGAGTTTCTACAATTACCAGAAACTAAGCCAGGTAATGAATACATTGATGGGAAAATTATTCCTAAACCCATGCCACAAGGGAAACACAGTACGATTCAAGGTGAACTGGTACCTACGATCAATACTGTAGTGAAGTCCAAAGGTATTGCTCGTGCTTTCCCTGAGTTACGCTGCACATTTGGCGATCGCTCAACTATACCTGATATTGCTGTTTTTGTTTGGAATCGGATTCCTCGCGATGATAATGGGGAAGTTGCGAATGCATTTTTAACTGCACCAGATTGGACTATTGAAATTTTATCACCCGATCAAAGTCAAACGAAAGTAACCAAAAATATTCTTCATTGTCTAAAATATGGGACTCAAATGGGTTGGTTAATCGATCCACTAGAGCAAACTGTGTTTGTTTTTCGTCCCAAGCAAGAAATTGAGGTGTTTGACAAATCAGATATGCTACTTCCCGTACCAATTTTTGCAAGTGAGTTACAGCTTATGGTGGGAGATTTGTTTGCTTGGTTATTGGAATAAGGGTGTTTGAATCAGGTTTTAAAATAAATATTTAGTATTGGATTTAGGATTGGATTTTAGTAATTACTTAGGTGGTTTATCACAACGAATATCCCACTGAGTACTTCCGGAATGTTCAGTCATATAATTATTAGACCCGTAATCTTGCACTTGTTTGGTGAAAAAACTTTGTAAATCTTTATCTGGCAGTACTTTCATTTTCTTTCAGCAAGCCCTACTTAGCACTCTAAATCATTTTCTGCATATCTGAGGATTTACAATCGTGAATGAAAACCTCAATAACGACATTGAGAAAAATCTTAACAATGAGCGTCTCCGTAGATGGAGGCTAATTCTGGGTAGCGAACAGTCCGACGGAACTGGTTGTAAACTAACAGGTGCGGATGTCAGCGTTGATGACTCCCTGAATGCACTTTATGACTCCGAACGTTCTGGTGGTTTAGGTTCATCCTCTCCTAAAGTTTCACGTTGGTTGGGTGACATACGTAATTATTTCCCTTCCTCGGTTGTCAAGGTGATGCAGCAAGATGCATTAGAACGTCTAAACCTCAAACAGATGTTATTACAACCAGAAATGCTCGAAGCTGTAGAACCAGATGTACATTTGGTGGCAAATTTACTTGCTTTAAGTAATATAATGCCTAGCAAAACCAAAGATACTGCTCGTCAGGTAGTAAAAAAAGTAGTAGAAGAGTTACAGAGTAAACTTGCAAATCCCACAAGACAAGCGATCGCAGGAAGTCTCAACCGCGCAATTCGTAACCATCGTCCCCGACATAATGAAATTGACTGGAACCGTACTATTCGTGCGAATCTCAAACATTATCAACCCCAATACCGTACTATTATTCCTGAAGTCCATATAGGTTATGGACGTAAACGTAGTTCTTTAAAAAACATCATTCTCTGCATAGACCAAAGTGGTTCTATGGCTACTTCTGTTGTCTATGCCGGTATATTTGGAGCAGTTTTAGCATCTTTACCATCTGTGAATACCCGGATTATAGTTTTTGATACTGCGGTTATAGATTTAACAGACGAAGCTCAAGACCCGGTAGATTTACTGTTTGGGACTCAGCTTGGTGGGGGCACGGATATTAACAGAGCGCTTTCATATGCTCAAGGATTTATTAATAAACCCCAGGATACTATATTAGTACTAATTAGTGATTTGTATGAAGGTGGAAACCGCGAAGAAATGCTAAAGCGAGTTTCATTCCTAGTGAGTTCTCAAGTGCAGTTTATAAGTTTACTAGCATTAAACGATGACGGTGCACCAATGTATGACCATAGGATTGCAGAAAAATTTGCCGCGATGGGTATCCCAGCTTTTGCCTGTACTCCCAATCAATTTCCCGATTTAATGGCAGCAGCTATTGGAAAACAAGATATTGCACAATGGGTTGCAACTCAAGAAATTTTGACCAAGTAACTTGAATAAGTAATTTGATCTATTCCTCATTCCTTGTTCCTTCTCTTAGGGAACATCAAAAAATAAATTACTCAATTTCTGGACTTAAAACTTATTGCTTGATTTCTCCTGTTGCTCCCTGTTCCCTGCCTTTGGAGAATTGGTTGTTTGTTTATTGGAAGTCCCTGATCTCCAACTCAGATTATAAGTTAAATTCTTTGTGAAATAAAAATTTAAAGACTAAATTCTAGTTTATATATTGCTTCTTTTTTGGGAACACTTGGGAACACTATATATGTGTCAATATAAACGAGAAACAGGGATTTCTTCATGAGTAAGAAGGGTCGGAGTCATACCAGCTACAAAAATACTCTTCCAATGCATCTACCGCAAATCCATGGAGAGGAGCAAGGTATTCAAAATATTGTAGATGGGTTAGTAGAAAATTCTCAAGTAGAAGAATTGCCTTTTCCCAATCAAGAGGAACATTCATCAGAAGCATCTAAATTATTAGAAGAAGGGATTAAATATCAGCAAAACGGGGAATTGACAAACGCTATTGAATCTTTACAGGAATCTTTAGCGTTATTTCAAGCATTTGGGAATATTCATAAGCAAGCACAGACACTCTCATATTTAGCTCTTGTAGCTTATTCTTCCGGAGATTATAAAAGCGCGATCGCTTATTCACAGCAATGCTTATCTACCTCGTATAAAGATAAATTTATAGATGTAAGTATCAAAGTACAAGCCCTTTCTCACTTGGGTAATGCATTACGTCATACAGGCAAACTAGAGAAAGCTGCTGAATCTTTGAAAGAATGTTTGCAAATTGCTTATCAGGTAGGAGATAAACGTTCTCAAGTAGCAGCACTAAACAATTTAGGGTTAGTTTATAAAGCGTTGAATCAAATTCCTCAAGCTATTGAGTATCAAGAACAAAGTCTAAAGTTAATCAGAGAACTGGAGGATAAATGGGGAGAAGAGCAAGTTTTAAAGAATCTGGGTAATACTTGGTATACTATAGGAGAATATACCCAAGCTAGTATTTATTATGAGCAATGCGTTAAAATATCCCAATCTTTGCATCATCATCGCAATACTTCTCAAATCCTAAGAAATCTTGGTAATGCTAATTATGCTTTAGGAAATTATCATAAGGCGATCGCTTATTATCAACAGCGTTTAGTATTAGTTAGTAAAATTAAGGATTTCAGAGGGCAAGAACAATCTTTAGGCAGTTTAGGTGTAGCCTGTGAAGCATTAGGAAATTACAGCAAAGCAATTGAATACTACGAGCAACGTTTAGAACTAGCTAGAAGTATCAAAGATCGTCGTAGTGAAGAGCAGTCTTTGACTAGTCTTAAAGTCGCTTGTTATGCTGTTGGTGATTATTCTAAGGCTATGAAATACGAGCAACAAACTGCTATGCAGGGAGATTCATAACTAGTTTAAATTAGTCATGAATTAGTTATTAATAACTGCCAGTTAGCCTCGTAATAATCTTCTTCTACTAAAAGTCGAATTGAAGATACGGAGTTTTAGACTCAAAAATTTATATCAAAAATATCTCCAAGATTCTCCCACAATTATTAAACTGACTGATTGAACTAACCATTCACTTCCCGCAAATATTGCAGAGCTTCTCCCGTCTCTACTTGATGAAAATTTACATAAAATTCACTGACACTGGCAAATTTTTCTGGAGCTTTTAGGATAATTAAGCGATCGACATATTGATTCAAACAAGGCAACAATCTTGATGGAGCGATTGGAGAACATAACCAAATTTGAGCTGGTAAGAGTTTTTTCAAAGCACGAATCGCCACTAAGATAGTCATACCTGTGGCAATACCATCATCTACTAAAATCATTATGGCATCTTTTGTGTCTATTTGAGGACAAGCACAGCTAAGCTGTCTCTCTAAAGATTTTGCTTTTTCGATTGCTGCACTCATAGCCTTGGCTTTCCGTAAAGAGATACTTTCGCTAGAACACAGGTTCTTTGTATCATTAAAAAACTTGTTCTTAGTCCAACTTTTACCCAGGTTTCTGGTCCAACTTTGATGATCATTTTTAACCCAGATAACATCACCATAGATGTTTACCGCTCCTATAGCTAATTCTGGATGTTCAGGATAACTAATCTTTTTTGCAACTACGATATCTAAAGAGCAATATAAAGCTTTAGCAACCGGGACAGCTACTGGAATTCCACCACGAGGTAAAGCATAAACAATTGGTATTGGTGGAGATGAACAGCCAATAATTTCTTGAGAAAAAAGCTGATTAACAGCCTGTGCGATCGCTTTACCAGCATCAATACGGTTTAAAAACAATGGGGTATCTTGCATAATTTAACCCCTAAGATATAATTGTACTCTTTTTATGATACTTATCTTATAATGATAGACTTTTGGGCGATCGCAGCAAGTAAACAATAATTTTTTATATTATTTCACTTTTTTGAGAGTTTTTACTAAACAAAGCTATTTGTAAGATACAAAAATAGTGAATAATTTTGTATAGCTACTCTAGTTGGCATTTTTAGTAATTATTTCAGTTTTCATGAATAGCGAAAATCAACTAAGTTTATTCGAGTACTCAAACCCTGAAGAAAAAGATTTAATACCTACGGATAGTAAAATTCCTATAGTTCCGGGTACTTATAGCAATATTGAAGAGTTAGCATCACACTGCAATCAGTGTCATCGCTGTGAATTAGGAAATACTCGTCAAAATGTAGTAGTTGAAAGAGGAAGTAGAACAGCACCTATTATGATTGTAGGTGAAGCTCCAGGTCAAAATGAAGATGAAACAGGACTACCATTTGTTGGTAGAGCAGGACAGCTATTAAACAAGATTTTAGAGTCTGTACGTCTAGATACTGAGAAAGATGTATATATTTGCAATATTGCGAAATGTCGTCCCCCCAATAACCGCGTTCCTACTAGTGATGAAATCGCAGCTTGCAAACCTTATATCCTTGAACAAATTCGATTAATTAACCCTCGAATCATTTTACTTACCGGCGCTACAGCCATGAAAGCCCTAACCGGTGAAAAGCGTGGAATTACTAAAATTCGCGGTACTTGGATGGAGTGGGAAGGACACTTATGTATGCCAATTTTTCATCCTTCCTATTTATTACGTAACCCGTCCAAAAAACAAGGTAGTCCTAAATGGTTGATGTGGCAGGATATTAAGGAAGTGCGTGCTAAATTTGATGAAATTTGTGAAAATAATCGCTAAGTTCATTTGGTCAGAATTTCACAGAGAATCATATCCCACTCTATAGAGAAAAGATGGGTATTTAGCCAAGGTATTTGATTAATGGATTTATGAGTTAGAGAACATTCGTGAACTTATCTCTGAGTATAATTCCTGATAAGGTGTAAAGCATTTTCAAACATAGTGAAGCGTACAGCATATGATGAATTAACGGCACTTAAACTTAGGATTTGTGTAAAAATAACCTGAACACTTTTTATGTGAAAGGTATATTGAGAAAGCATTTCAGGTAAAACTTGTACAACTTGTTTTTACATGGCTCCTTAATACCTGATAAAGTCAAGTTAAATGCTGATTCTTAAAAACTGTATAGGTTGCTTTCCCCTTCTGCTTCGAGCAATACATTGCTATATCAGCATCACGTAACAACTTTTCTGGTTCTTCATATTCACTAGTATTAACTACTATACCAATGCTGGCAGAAGTTACAGTTTGGTGTGTATTTAAATCTAATGGTAATGATAAGGCTTGTTGAATACGCTGAGCAACATTAGTTGCGATACTAACATCTTTAATCTCTTCTAGAAGTATGGCAAATTCATCACCACCAAATCTAGCTATAGTATCGCTACTACGCAAACAGAACTCTAAGCGTCTGGAGATCGCTACCAAAAAATCATCTCCAACTGTATGTCCAAAGTGATCATTAATTTCTTTAAAACCGTCTAAGTCTAAAAATAAGACAGCAAAACGGTAATTACTGCGTCGTTTACTTCTCTGAAATGCTTGTCTAAGTCTATCTAAAAATAAAATCCGATTTGGTAAATCTGTGAGTGAGTCATAAAATGCATTTCTAGTTAATTGTGCTTCCATTTTTTTTCGTTGGGTAATATCCTGGAAAATTAATACCGAACCAATAATTTGATTATTGCGATCGCGTATAGGAGAAATACTATCTCCTACAGGAATTTTTTCACCATTTTTAGTGATGAGAATAGAGCTATTTGGCAAAGTCAAAGCTTTTCCAGTAGAAATTACCTGGGTTGCTATATTATCAATATCTTCTCCAGTCTCTTCATCAATCAAGTTAAAGATTGTAGAAAAATCTTCGCCAAAAGCACTCTTGAAATTCCAACCCGTAATCTTTTCAGCTAAAGGATTCATCATTCGTACAGAACTATTAACATCAGTTACTAAAACAGCACAATTCATACTTTCAATAACTGTTTCTAGCCACTGAGTCTCTTGTTCCCATTTTTTTTTCACTGTTTGTTTGTAGAGAGGCATTTGTACAGTCGTATCTAGGTTTTTTTCTAACACTGATTTAAAAAGATAATTGAAACCTTCACGATTGTGGCAATGATGTATTTTTATCTCCTCTAAATTATCAATCACATATAAAATTGATGCATGACATAATTCTTGAATGATATCAGCGATTTTTAAACTATTAAATTTCCCTCCTAAAGCAATATTTATCATTGTTAAAGCAGGAAATTTCTTGGAAACAGGGTTAATTATTTCTTTTTCAAAATCTGTAATGGGTGCAACAGAATATCCTAGCTTTTGTAAATTGCTTCTAATATCTGTAGCTATATTTTGTTCATCTTCAACAATTAAAATTTTAAGAAAGTTCATGCGAAGTTTACCAATTCGCTAATTTAAATATCCATCTAAATATCTAGTTCAAAATAGTTTTATCAGATTTTGACTTTTTCAGAGGATAATTATTTTAACATATGCAATCTTATACATTAAATTACACCTACACAAGAATTATACTGTTTTCAATAAATCTTTGATATCCTAAATATGAGAAGTATTTTGTATTTCAAGATTTACAATGATTTTCAAATCCATTTTGTAAAATATGCATTTAAAATATAGCTATTTACTTGATATCACAAGAAATCTATAAGAAAGAAAAATAAATCAGTCTTTTTAAATTTCGACTTCTATCATAAATACTTCCTGACATATAGGAATCTGGCTTGATTTCTGAAAGGATTTTAAGGCTTGAACCTTGTTATACAGGCGTTTGAGTCTCAGTATATTTTCAAAATTCAAATAGGAATTCTATATGTGTAACAAGTCGTTTCATTTATCTTGTAGTCAAATAATTGATTATCTTCAAGAAATTCTCAATGATGTAAAACTATTTGATTTTATATACTGATTTCTTGCAAGTAACTTATGTGTTGCTATACTAAGTAAATAGTAAATTATCGGTTTTCTATGTATATAAATACCCTAATATATACTTAACATTTAACTTGTATTTCATTTAGATTATTGTATTCATACAAATATTTTCTTTAAAATTATTGCGTAAATTTATTTGTTAATCTTAGAGTTATTCATTTCAATAAATTCTTATGAAAAACATCTATAAATTATGTGAAATTATGTAAAGTTATTTTGTATCTTTACAATTTTAACAATTTATACTAGGCTTAATAAATATTTACTTTCGATATTTTTTAGTAAATAAGACTAAGTACAAAATCTCATACTAAATTTTAAGTTATTACTTAATCCTAGTTATTTCAATACTAATTTTCCTCCAAATTCTGTTATAGGAGTCACTAGCTTACTAAAAGTAACTTGAACTTTCTGAGGAAATATAACAGCATTCTCATCCTTTAAAATTTCCTCCGCAATAGTGACAGCGAGCTTTTCAACTAAAGCAAACCTAGAATTTTTAATCAAAGTTTTCACAGTGCTGATAACTTGACGATAATCTAAGGTATCGTTAATATTGTCACTCTTCCGAGTCCTTGACATATCTATCCAAAGGTTAATATCAACTTAAAACCATTGCCCTAAAACTTGTTCTTCTGGTAAAAAAACCTGTATAACCATATGCACGAATTCCAGTTAAACGAATACAGTCCATAAGATAATCACTAAAGTTTTTGCAAAAAAATTGTAATTTAAATTGTTCTCTTCCTAATACCCAATTTAAAAATTCTTTTTAATCTTAAATATATTTGCATGAGTCAGAAGTAAAGTTGTATCGGTAGCGATCGCATGAGTATTGGTTTCAGAAACATTAATGAAGTTTGGGCTTCTGTTTTAGTGGAAACTTGGAAGCGTTTAGGATTAACTTGTGCAGTTATCTGTCCTGGTTCTCGCTCCACACCTTTGGTTATAGCCTTTACTCAGCAGAAACCTCATATAGAAGTAATTCCTATTCTTGATGAACGCTCCGCAGCTTTTTTTGCTTTAGGTAGAGCAAAAGCAACAGGAAGCGCTACTGCTATACTTTGTACCTCTGGAACCGCAGGAGCAAACTTTTATCCAGCTGTTATTGAATCTACAGAAAGTCGCGTTCCTCTCTTGGTATTAACTGCTGACAGACCTCAAGAGTTGCGAAATTGTCATTCTGGACAAACTATAAATCAGCTCCGACTTTATGGAAATTATCCCAACTGGCAAACCGAGTTAGCAATCCCTTCTGCGGATATAGAAATGTTAGCTTATCTACGTCAAACAGCAATTTATGCTTGGGAAAGAACAATTTATCCAGTTCCTGGAACAGTACATTTAAACGTACCTTTTCGTGACCCCCTTCCACCTATTCGCGATCATTCTCTATCGGAGAATCTCAATTTAGATCAATTAAAATCTGAATTTCGTACAGAAGAATTTTTTGCTCACCTTCATTCCCATTTTTTTACTCCTAGCTTTCCCATCTTTCCCCTCCAGGAATGGTTGCAAACATCTCAAGGAATTATTATTGCAGGAGTTACTCAACTACAAAAATCTCAAGAATATTCTCAAGCAATCTCACGACTTGCTTCTTCGTTAAACTTCCCCGTACTTGCTGAAGCACTTTCTCCGATTAGAAACTATGCTCATCTCAACCCAAATATCATTTCTACCTACGACATAATATTACGCAATCCTCAATTAGCAGAGAAATTGAGACCAAAAGTCGTTATTCAAATAGGTGAAATGCCTACCAGTAAAATATTACGTAACTGGTTAACCGCAATAAACCCTCAACGTTGGATAATTGAACCTTCCGATCAAAATATAGATCCACTCCACGGGAAAACAACTCATATCAGGATGAGAGTAGAAGAAATAGGGGAATGGAAACCTCAAAAAGAAAATGTGAATAATAATTCTCCATATTTGCAAATGTGGCGTGCAATTGACAATCAAGTCAGAGAAAATATTAACCTAACTCTCGCTCAAAAAACAGAATTATTTGAAGGTAAAGTTGCTTGGTTGCTTTCCCAACTCCTTCCACCCCAAACTCCCTTATTCATTGCTAATAGCATGCCTGTTCGTGATGTGGAATATTTCTGGCAACCCAATAACTTAGAGATTAAACTATTTTTCAACAGAGGTGCAAACGGAATTGACGGAACATTATCAACCGCTTTAGGGATTGCACATCAGCAGAAAAGTAGCGTTATCTTAACTGGTGACTTAGCTTTACTCCATGACACCAATGGATTTTTAATTAGAAATAAATTTATTGGACACTTAACAATATTATTAATTAACAACAACGGTGGTGGTATCTTTGAAATGCTGCCGATTTCAGAATTTGAGCCACCATTTGAAGAATATTTTGTCACACCCCAAAATATTAACTTTGCTCAGTTGTGCAATACCTATAACGTCGAACACGAATTAATACAATCTTGGGAACAACTCAGAAAAAAACTAAACCCACTACCAGACAAAGGTATTCGCGTATTAGAAATATCTACTAATCGCAAGAATGATGCAAAATGGCGCAAAGAGAAATTCCTCGAAATGGCAAATGATATTCAGTAAAGAATTGTGCGATCGCTCTGTTAAGCCCTATTTAGGTGATTTACATGAAAAAATTTACCATTGTCAACCAAGGTATCGAGAGTTGAGCGAAGTCAAAACTTTTTTATCTGGGTATAATATTTGTCAGAAATCACCTTAAATAAAATAAATTACACAATGTTGATAACCTAAATTCTACACAAAGGTTTCAGGGCAATATATTTAGTTGAGAATAAGGATTGTTTAACAGTAAATATTGTTCTTTACTTCTTTCATAAGTAGTCAAGCAAAATTATTTATATATTACTTATGAATAACATAAATTCTAATTATTTTTGACAAAATATTCATGATTAGTATTTATATAATTTCAAATAGGTATTATTTTGATAAACTACTTACTCGTGGTTTTTCAATACGCCCGTAAACCATTCGAGAAACTTGACGAATGAATGATTTAGCTCGTCTATCTCTCCAAGGTCTTCCTACCATAATGCCTGCCAAATAACGTTTACCGTTCGGCATTTCCACAATACCTGCATCACCCAGAACAATTCCTAAAGTCCCAGTCTTATGAGCAATTTTCGCACCTTTACCAATACCAGATGGTAAATAAGCTCTATTTCTAACCCTATACATAATATCTAGAACCCTGGTGCGGCTATTGTTGCTCAATAACTGATTATTAGAAATTAAAGCTGCTAATCTCACCAAATCTTTAGGACTAGTTGTATTAGTTCCCTTAAAATCACCTAACAACCTACGAATAACAGTATTTTGCAATCCCCAATTACGAAAACGTTGGTTCAATTTTGCCTTGCCACCCAAACGATCAATAATCATATTAGTGGCAGTATTGTCGCTAATAGTAATCATTCTAGTTACAGTATAAAGAAGACTATACTTAGTCCCTGGACGCGCATACTGCATAGTTCCCGAACCTCCAGTCATCAAATCGCGTCGCATAACTAGTTTTTCATTCAGCTTTATTTTACCTGAGTCTACTCCTTCAAATAGAGCTACTAAAATAGGAAATTTAATAGTACTAGCAGCAGGAAATACTTTTTCCCCATTCACATCTAAATAGTTACCAGTCTCTAAGTCTAAAAAGAACATTCCTGGATTTAAATAGCTGTAACGAGCCATTAACTGTTTAACTTGAGACTTAAGTTGTGTGAATTCATCACCTATAGGAACTACACCTACGAATGAAGAATCTTTACTTACCCGTACAGGAATCTTATCTTCACTAGAATTACTAGCGGAAATTTTTGCTCCGCGTTGAATAGAAGAGAATTTTACTCTCCAGTGAGAAGAAGTATCACCCCTTACTAACAGTTGATTAGCGGAAACCGTATAACCAGGAGCGAGTTCAACCACTAATCGAGTAGTACGACCATCCACCTTTCCGACTCTAACTTCTCGTATAGATGAGTTAAATTTTTTGCGAACCGTATTACCTTTTAATTGGGTACCAGGTAAGTCAATCACAAGACGCGTGGGATTGTTTATTAAAAAAGCCGATGGTTGTACTCCCGAATCTGTAGTTAAATCTAACTGATTTCGTGTGGGATTAAAGTACCATGACTCAAAATTAGCTGCTTTTACTGAAGAGGATAGCAGTAAAAAACTGCTGAAAACACCAAGCAACAAGAAGCGTAATTTCATTGTGTGTAATTTTTGAGGGAACAAGTTATGTACTTGCTAGACCTTCTAGTCTCTTTATATACCCTCCGGAAAGAAATGCTGGTATTTTAAAGTCTTACTAAATTTTTTTATTTCTCAGATACTTGATATAGTCAACCTTAATTTCTAACTTTTACCGATCCATTCTCATACTTAAATCCAACCATTTCGATTGAGTGACAGGTGCACTACTAGATATATAATCAACTCCACTCTCCGCAACTACCCTAATATTGTCTAAATTAATATTTCCTGAAGCTTCTATTTTTACTCTATTATCTTGCCGGCGAATTATTTCTACTGCTTCACGCATCATCTCCACAGACATATTATCCAACATAATAATGTCAGCTTCATATGCCAAAGCTTCTCTCACCTGTTCCAAACTTTCAGTTTCAACTTCTATTGTCGTAGGATAGGGTATCTGAGAACGAACTTGAGAAATAGCGTTCCCGATTCCTGCTGCTATCACTATGTGATTATCTTTAATCATCACCGCATCATCCAGACCCATCCGATGATTAGTAGCACCTCCGACTTTAGTTGCATATTTTTCTAAAAGCCTTAAACCAGGTGTAGTCTTCCGTGTATCTACAAATAAAGTTGGTAAATCATAGATTTTTTCTACGTACTTTTGAGTCAGCGTTGCAATACCGCTCAACCGCATAGCTAAATTTAACGCAACTCTTTCCCCTGTGAGTAAAGCATTTAAAGAACCTTCAATTTGCGCGATCGCTTGTCCTGAATGGCAGTACTCTCCTTCCTTTACCAAGATATTAAAATTAACTTTCTCATCTAAAAGTTGAAATACTCTCAGAGCTAAAGGTAATCCAGCGATTAACCCATCAGCCTTAGCTATCCACTGTGCTTCACCTGGATACTCAAACTGCAATATTAAAGATTCAGTAGTGCGATCACCTCTACCAATGTCTTCTCGCAACCATTCTTTGAGATAACTGTCCAATACAAACAGTGTAGGTAAAGCAACAGGGGTAGTTTCCATAAAAATTCACTTGTTTCAAAATCTCGTGGATTATTAGTTTAGAAATTCACAGACTATATATATAAGTTCAAAATATCAGTTTAAAAGCGTTCTAAATTAACTGCTGTTACACCACATAGACTCAACTATTATTAGGCTGATGAAATTCAATGAATTACATTACATCTCTTTGGATATACAGTGGAATCATTTTATCCTTGGATTTACATCAACCGACCCGAGCGATCGCAAAGTTTTCAGTTAATCCCTAATTTCTACAATATTAAGTTAGATTCACTTCCAACTTAAATCTCTGAAAAAAGAAATACATATATATAGAGCGAAGCTTCTAATCGTGAGGATAATGCCATCAGTTTCATAAAAACAGCCTCGATGGATGTCATCAAGGCTGTTAAATAACAAAAGAGAAAAAAATTAAAAGCTGAAAGTGTTGCGTGTGGGGGTTTTCGTGTAAAGGGGCAAAAAACTTTCACTTTTTTTTGAAAAAAGTGTTGACAGGAGATATTGT
>ERZ1740062.4-NODE-4-length-198030-cov-15.204970_pt1 | contig 198030 bp, 150 predicted proteins | sample MGYA00581741_ERZ1740062 | MGnify/ENA primary metagenome ERZ1740062 (study PRJEB43018, sample SAMN04849747) | marine metagenome | isolation source: floating plastic debris | place: Pacific Ocean | collected 2008-09-01 | study: EMG produced TPA metagenomics assembly...
GTAGGACTGCATTTCAATAGCATATTATCATGTCAGTTTTCTTGCGTTTGCCCTGATCTAAATAGATAATTGTATTCTTTAAGCCCTCAGTAGGTGAAGTTATGTTTTATTCTTTTTTCCGATTTTTATGAGACTACTCATAAATCAAACTAAAGTCTTACATCTCTAAATTAGTCGTAAAAAAGTCTCCTAACAATTACGACTGTTTTAATAATCTAATTCTTGTGTTCCCGGAGTTTTTCTATAATATATTCTTCTAGCTCCTTTCGGTCTCTACTACTAGCTTGTCTTTGATAAGTTCTAGCTGTCTGTTGAATAAAGCGACGCTTTTCACTTTGACTCGATTTAAGTTTCACAGAAGAACTATTCTGATGATTTTGTAACTCTTCCCAAGTCCGTTCTGCAACGTTCTCACCCAGCTTGACGAGGGCTGCTGGTAGTAGTTTTTGTGCCTCTTGCTGAAAGTCTTCATCGGTTTCTAAAGAAGCGAAATCCACACTACTCATTTCAATATCGACGTCATTGAATTTATTCATTATTTAGGTATCTCCTACAGATTAATATTCAACTATAGATGCCTTGACTATAGATGTTTGACTACAAATGCTTAACTGGATTGACTGCAATAGATTAATGGCAATAATTGCAATAACAGTAATTTTTCAACAGCTACATTTTAATATGCCGTGTCCATATTACACGAAACTTATCAGTCAGCAAATCCAAAGATAGATACAAGCATTCTGTCTTGATTGGATCTAATATGCCACTATAAGCATAAGGATACAATTATACTTCAAACACCAGAGATAATTGCAGTAGTATATTTGCTTACAAAACTTCCCCACGGCTTTTGTTATAACTGCACATATTTATATTTATATTCTACTTAAAATTAAAAATTAAATAATATTCAATACTTATCGGTTAGAAGTTAGTTTAAAGTTAGTAAGAAAAATTTCTAACTGATTTGAGGCATATTTCCAGGATATGAAATGGTTGTTCTATATGCCTTATTTGATTTATCTGATTTTCTTAACCGTGGAAGATTGAAAAAAAATTTTCTCTTCATACTTGTAGATACATAAGTGCGAAGTATTTTCTGAAATTAGCAACTGTCGAATCCTCGTAAATCCTGAGACATCCGAACGAAAATATTGGCGCTAAGGGAAAAATCAAAGTGCTTAAAAAAGTATCCTTGATAGGGATTATAGCTATTTTACTTCTATGCAATCCTTGGATGAGTAATGCTTTTGCTCAAGTAGAATCTGTGATCACTCCACCCGTAGCTGATACCGGTTCTACAGCATTTATGTTAATTTGCTCGGCATTAGTATTACTAATGACACCAGGACTTGCATTTTTTTATAGCGGATTTGTGCGATCGCGTAGTGTTCTTAATACCTTGATGATGAGTTTTGCTGTGATGGCAATTATTGGGGTAATTTGGGTTTTATGGGGGTACAGTCTAGCTTTTGCACCTAATGGTTCTGCTTTTTGGGGACAGTTCTTCGGTAGTTTTCAATGGCTGGGTTTGAATGGTGTTGGTGTAGAACCAAGCAGATATGCACCTGCAATTCCCCATCAAGCATTTATGATTTACCAAGGAATGTTTGCTATCATCACCCCAGCATTAATATCGGGAGCGATCGCAGAGAGGGTCAGTTTTAGTGCTTACTGTTTATTTGTGCTTCTGTGGTCTACTTTTATCTATTCACCTCTAGCACACATGGTTTGGGGAGAAGGTGGTTTACTGGGTTTAACCGGTGGATTAGGTGCTCTTGATTTTGCTGGAGGTACAGTTGTCCATATAAGTTCGGGTTTTTCAGCACTAATTGCAGCTCAATTTCTCGGACCACGCAAACATTATCCAAATCATATTAGTCCTCCTCATAATGTACCATTCATTTTATTAGGGGCTGGTTTACTTTGGTTTGGTTGGTTTGGTTTTAATGCCGGAAGCTCTTTAGAAGCTGGTAATATTGCCACAGTTGCTTTTGTTAATACAAATACTAGCGCAGCAGCCGGAAGTTTAACTTGGTTAGTCATGGAGAAAGTGCTGCGGGGTAAACCTACCGCAGTTGGTGCAGCTACAGGAGGAGTTGCGGGTTTAGTTGGAATTACCCCATCTGCTGGCTTTGTGAACCCACTGGCGGCTATCTTAATTGGTAGCATCACTACTTTTATCTGTTTTTATGCTGTCAGCCTCAAGCACAAAATTCAAATAGATGATGCTTTAGATACTTTTCCTATTCATGGGGTTGGTGGAACTGTTGGTGCAATTCTGACGGGAATATTTGCCACCACTACAGTTAACCCCAATGGTAAAAATGGCTTACTTTATGGGAATCCCAGAGAACTTCTCGTAGAGATAGCAGCAATTACAGTTGCTTATCTCATTGCAGGTGCAGGGACCTGGATTATTCTCAAATTAATTGACTCCACACTCGGCTTAAGAGTCAAAGAACAAGCAGAATTGCAAGGTGTAGATATTCATGAACACGGTGAAGAAGGTTATAACTCTGAGTTTGGTGATGCGATGAATTTTGGTAATAGATGAGTATGTTGCGATATAGGAAATAGGGGGAGGAAAAGAAAACAGGAAAACAAGCCTATTTTTTATTTAGAGGGGTTTGGGGTAAAATCCCAAATCTTAATTTTTCAAAAGAAAACAAGCATCCTGATCATAAAAATTGATAGTCTCACAAAAAAATATATATAATATTTCAAAAAAGATATTACAAATATAGTTTTAAAAATATAATTTTATAAAAAAATTAATTATATTTTTCCCACTCTCCAGAAGCTTATCAAAAAACTAGTAGTTCACCCAAGGAATTTTGCGTGGTTGTTCGTGAAAAGAAAAAGTTGTTTCTCCCCCCTGTTTCCAGTCTGCGACAACGCTTTCAGCGAACCGCTTCCTCTGCTTCCCCTGCCTGCCTTTACCCGGCAATTTTGGCTTGGTCGAGTACTAGGCATTTTAACCCAGGGGATTTAAAATTTGATCCAAAGTGCTTTTATGGAAGCGAATAGTGTCCGCAACAGCAAAAAATCTACCAACTTGGGCATTCTTAATATCACTGATAAGTAATGGCTTATTAATTGTCACCGTAATTTTACTAATTTGGCGACAACAAGATCTTAATTCCTTTCTAGGAACTATTACGAATTCAGACCAGACCGAATCTAATAGTCAGACACAAGCGATCGCACCTCCTGGGGAACGTTATCAGCTAAACTATCAGCAATGGTTAGATATCCTTGAACAAGAGGCAAATGTTGTAAGCAATCAACGTCCGGCTAATTTAGTCATTCTTGCAGGAGATTCTTTGAGCTTATGGTTTCCTGTTGAACTATTACCAGAAAATAAAAATTGGTTAAATCAAGGGATTTCTGGAGAAAAAACAGCAGGACTCTTGAAAAGATTAAGTTTATTTGATAAAACTCGACCAGAAGCTATTTTTGTGATGATAGGTATCAATGACTTAATTGCAGGAGTTAGCGATCGCAAAATTTTAGATAATCAGCGTCAAATTATCAGTTATTTACGCAGAGTTCACCCCAAAACGAAAATTGTAGTCCAGTCAATTCTGCCCCATAGTCAAGAGCAAGCAACTTGGGAAGGAAAAGAAAAGTTACTTGCAATCCCTAATACTCGTATCCGTAAGTTGAATCAAGAGTTGCAAAAAATTACGAAGCAGCAAAATGCCAGTTTTCTCAATTTACACGATTTATTTGTCAATAAAGCTGGTATCCTGCGTCCAGAACTGACAACTGATGGTTTACATCTGAATTACAATGGATACCTAGTCTGGCGGACTGCTTTGAAGTATTATACTCAAATGGAATTACTCACCAAGAAGTAATCAAAAACCGATCATTCTCATCGGTTATGAATTGATGCAGTGGAAATATTGATGCAGTGGAAATTCTGTTAAATGTATTTAGGACTTATGCAACAAGCGTGTTTTTAAGGGGCACGTGGCACTTAGGCTGATTTCTAATGCAATAATACCGTTTTTGTGTGACGTCGCAAGCAGGGTATTGTGACAATTGGTGTAGTCCTGTTATTTATATTGTTGAGATATATTGACATACCAAAACTTTTTACCGAACAGGCAGGTATTTTACACAACTATCAATAGTTGTAAAGGTTACAATGTTTTCTATTTTGATTGATTTTCTTTCATGAATGTCTATCTTTGCTATGCTTTATTAGTATCTGAAATTCAAGAAAATTTTGTCGGAGGAATGTTTCTAGTTTGCTTAATTAAATTTTTTCGATAGTTACTATTCAAATAGTACTGTAAGCATAAAATAGCTAAATATTCAAATTGAACTTTAATTTATCTTTCAATTTGAATGTAACAAATGAATCAATTTATAAGCTCCATATATATACTAATAGAAATCTATAGATATAATGACCAATGGATACCAAAGCTTTTAAAAGAACTCTTCATCACTCAGAAAATTATCATCGCCGGGGCTTTGGTCATCAAAAAGAAGCCTCCAATCAACTCCAATCTGAATATCAAAGTAATTTGATTCAGCAAATAAGAGATAACAATTACACAATTACTGTAGGTGATGTCACTATTAGGCTTGCAGAGGCGTTTGGCTTTTGCTGGGGGGTCGAAAGGGCTGTGGCAATGGCTTATGAAACTAGACAACATTTCCCTCAAGAAAGGATTTGGATTACTAATGAAATAATTCATAACCCTTCTGTTAATAATCGTCTGCGAGAGATGAATGTAGGTTTTATTGAAGTTAAAGCAGGTGAAAAAGATTTCTCTGTAGTTGAATCTGGAGACGTAGTAATTTTACCTGCCTTCGGCGCTAGCGTCAGCGAAATGCAGTTACTCAACGATAAAAAATGTCAAATTGTTGATACAACGTGTCCCTGGGTCTCAAAAGTTTGGAATACAGTAGAAAAGCATAAAAAGAGCGATTGTACCTCAATTATTCACGGTAAATTTAAGCACGAGGAAACAATTGCCACCAGTTCTTTCGCGGGTAAGTATTTAATTGTATTAAACTTACAAGAAGCTGAATATGTCGCAAACTATATTCTAAATGGTGGTAATAGAGAAGAATTTTTAAATAAGTTTAAAAATGCTCACTCCCCAGGTTTTAATCCAGAACAAGATTTAGCAAACCTTGGTATTGCCAATCAAACTACTATGCTCAAAACCGAAACTGAGCAAATCGGTAAGTTATTTGAGCATACTATGATGAAAAAGTATGGTCCTGGGGAATTAAACCAACATTTTCAGAGTTTTAATACTATTTGCGATGCTACCCAAGAAAGACAAGATGCAATGTTGGATCTGGTAGAGCAAAAGTTAGACTTAATGTTGGTCGTTGGTGGTTTTAATTCTTCCAATACCTCTCACTTGCAAGAAATAGCTGAAGAAAGGAAAATTCCTTCTTACCATGTAGACAGTGTGGAAAGAATTCTTGATTCTGGTAAAATCGAACATTGTCAGCTAAATGGCGAACTCGCAGTTACTGAAAACTGGATACCCCAAGGGAAAATAGTTGTTGGTGTAACTTCTGGAGCTTCCACACCCGATAAAGTAGTTGAAGATATTATCTCTAGAGTATTTGAGATTAAACTGAAATAAAAGCTTCAAATAACTATCAATTACCAGATTTTACAGTAAATTCTGTTCGCTAACTTAATATTTCGGTTAAAAAATGGGAAAAAGCGACAAAATTAACTTTACTACTCCAAGCGGATTTCCAGAATTTTTACCAGGGGAAAAACGCTTAGAAGTATATTTGATGGATACCATTCGTCGAGTCTTTGAAAGCTATGGTTTTACTCCCATCGAAACTCCTGCTGTTGAAAGATTAGAGGTTCTGCAAGCTAAGGGAAATCAGGGCGATAATATTATTTATGGAATCTCCCCCATTTTGCCTCCAAATCTCCAGGAACAGAAAGACAAAGCAGCTGGAAGTGATGATAGTGGTTCTGAAGCTAGAGCTTTAAAATTTGACCAAACTGTACCTTTAGCAGCTTATATAGCTCGTAACCTGAATGAGTTAACTTTTCCTTTTGCACGTTATCAAATGGATATTGTGTTTCGTGGGGAGAGAGCTAAAGACGGTCGCTTTCGTCAGTTTCGTCAATGTGATATTGATGTCATTGCTCGAAAGGAATTGAGCTTGTTGTATGATGCTCAAATGCCGGCTATTATTTCAGAAATCTTTGAAGCTGTAAATATTGGTGATTTTCTAATTCGGATTAATAATCGCAAAATTTTGAGCGGTTTTTTTGAATCTGTCGGAGTTACAGAAGAAAATATTAAATCTTGTATTGGTGTTATTGATAATTTAGAGAAGATAGGCGAGAACAAGGTTAAACAAGGTTTAGAAAAATTAGGAGTTTCTTCAGAGCAAACTCTTCAGATTATTGAATTTGTGAAAATTAACGGTACAGTTGATGAAGTTTTAGGTAGACTCAAACATTTTGCTGAAAATGCTCCCGACGCTAAACAGTTTCATTTAGGGATCGAAGAGTTAGAAACTGTTATTAACGGGGTGCGAAATCTGGCGGTGCCTGATAAACGTTTTTGTATCGACTTATCTATTGCTCGCGGTCTCAATTATTATACAGGAACAGTTTACGAAACTACCTTAATTGGACATGAAGCATTGGGAAGTATTTGTTCTGGTGGTAGATATGAAGAACTAGTTGGTATATTTTTAGGTGAGAAAATGCCTGGTGTAGGTATTTCTATCGGTCTGACTCGTCTAATTAGTCGTTTGCTCAAAGCAGATATTTTAAATCCTTTGTCTTCTACAACAGCAGAAGTGATGGTATTGAACTTGCAGGAAGATTTAATGCCATTATATTTAAGAGTATCTCAAAATCTGCGTCAGGCAGGAATCAATGTTGTAACAAACTTTGATAAACGTCAGGTAGGAAAACAGTTTCAACTTGCCGAAAAACAGGGAGTTAAGTTTTGTGTAGTTATTGGTGCAAATGAAGCTGCTGCACAAAAAGCTAATTTGAAAAATATTCAAACTCGCGAACAAATAGAAGTAAGTCTGGATGATTTAGCCCAGGAGATTAAGCAGTTATTAATTTAAGGTGATTGCCATGAATGAATTTACCATTGTTAACTAAGGTGTCGAGAGTTGAGTAAAGTCGAAACTCATCAACATAGGTATATTCTTTGTCAGAAATCACCTAATATAGAAATAGAGAAAGAAGTATTAGGAATTTCCAGAAAATAAAATACCCATAAAACTAGTACCGCTTGGAATAACTAAGATATCCATCTCAAATCTAATCACGAGAATCGATTTGAGTAAAAAAATGGTTGCGCTATTTAAGCCGCACTGTACTAGTTTTATGAGGAGCTTCCAGAGCAAGGTAGCTATACTACACTCTGTAAACCTACCAAAAAGTCGGGTTCATGCTCTGGCTTTTTTTTAGTTTGACCGGCTGGGTTGTGAGTCAGAACTTGTGCGCATGCAGCACCTCCATCACGTCACAAAGATAGGCAATGCCCGAGTAATCATCGAAAAACTGCGCTGCGACCTCATCCGAAATCTTCACAGCCATATCCCGATTGGGAGTGAGCACCTCGAACTTTATATTCGAGAAGTCGTCAGAGGAAACGGCGGGTTGTCCCGATGAGGGCACGTTGCGACTGCCTTTACCGCCAGCAGGCACCACCGTATAACCGGTAGCCCCGGCTTCGTCGATGATCTTGGCGATCTTTTTCAGCAACAACTTTTCCGTGACGATGACGAGCTTGCTGGCTTGCTGGGTCATGTTGGTTACCTCTCGATGTGTATATTCATTGAACTACATAGAAACTCAGGAAAATGGCACACCGCGCCCTATTGCGCCGATTTCGCTGCCGCCTTGGTCGCCGAGGGGAGTGCAGCGACAGACTGCAACCCCGTATGACATTAACCCCCCATCAGCGCCTGGGCAAGCCCAATGAAGAGCGGTATTCCTATGGCAAGCGCAACTGGTGTGCCGACGGCTGTGGACGAGCCAATATAGGCGGAGGGATTAGCCGACGGGATACCGGCTCGCAAAGTGGGCGGTCCCGAGATGTCTGAACTGGAGGCGGCGATGACTGCCAGAATCACGACACCGCCAGGGCTGAATCCCGTGGCGTAGTGGGCAATCATGCCGAAGCCGAAGGCAATTAGTCCATGCAACAGCGGCGCCACAAAGGCATACAGGGCGTACCACTGACCTACCTTGCGTAGCTCGCCGAGCCTTGCCGTGGCTTCCATGCCCATTACCAGCATTAGTATCGAAAGTAGACCGCGGAAGCCGGGATTGAAGAAGCTCTCATAGACCTTTTCCGGACGGGTTAGCAGACCTAAAGCAAGACCGAGCACCAGTGCCGATAGTGCAGAACCCTGGAGGCTTTCCTTCACGATGGGCCATATCTTGACCCGCTTGTCTGCGGTACTGCGCTTGGGATAACCGCTTGCGGTAATGCCCTGATTGCTGGGATACCCGCCTACAGTAACGCCCTGCTTGCTGAGATACTCTTGCTTGCTGAGATACTCGTCTTCGTCTACGGTACTGCGCTGTTTGCTGGTATAAATGCCGGCTAAGACGATTGCAGTCACGAGCGCTGGGATGTCCATGAAGGGATAGAGCGCCGCTGCCCAAGGCTCGTATGTGATGCTTTCCGTTTCCAGTAGCGTCAGGGCGGCGGCGAGGGTAGAGCCACTCACAGCACCAAACAAGCCCGCAGTCGCAATACCATCCACGGTTTTGACCTCCGGCAGATTGGCCAATGTGTAGCGCCCAATGAACACGATCAGGATTCCCACTACCATGGCGAACGCCGCAGGCAAAAGCATCTCTGCCAAATTAGCATTGCGGATGGCAATGCCGCCGCTCAAACCGACTTTTATGAGCAGCATGAAGACAATGAACTTATAGACCGCATCTGGAATTTGCAGTCGGCTATTAACAGCGGCAATAACCATACCACCAATCAGAAAGCCGAGTGTCGGGGACTGTAACTTACCCAGGAAGAGCGTCAAGAAATCGGACAAGAAATCCACGGTGTAATTCTCCTCGTTCAGAACTTAGGGGTCAGGACGACAGGCAAGCATGACCTCGAATCCTGGCTGGCTCCATGCATCCAGGTAAGCAGCGAGTCAACCCGCAACTCCATTGCATCTACACCCCGGTGCGTCGTGTGCTGGAAGATAAGGTTTGCTCCGGCGAGCGCCAATAATTGCGCTAAAAAAATGTCAGTGGTGATTCGTTGGTAATGGCTTGTTAGGATCACAGTTTACCAGCAATTGGTGCGTAAAATCCGAGGAAAACCAACTCAGGAAACATTAGAAATTTTAGATAGAATCTATCAGAAAAGTAAATATTATCTAGTAATATAAAAATCGTATTGTATAAAATAAAATTTTCAAGGATATCAAATACCAGAATTAAGTAGGTGGGTATAAATAAAGGCAACTATGTAACAGATTGTAAATCAACTTTAAACTCTTACCCCGACTACCGATTGCCGATTGCCTACTGCCTGTCCTAATGATAATTTTCAACACCAACCTACTTAATTCAAAGATTTAAAGTTAGTCGTAATACAATTTATAACTGATTTAATAATTGTGATTTGGAGAGTTTAGTCGGACTATATAATAATCCAGATCGTGGTCGTAAAAAAATATTTAATATTAATCAAAAAAAGCGATTAAAGAGTGGGTAAAATAAATACCAAAAAAATTAGAAAATGTTCAAGATAAAATAAAAAAAGAATGGGGGATTTTAGCAAACAAAGATACAATCAAGAGATTATTAAAAATAGCCTCTATGGGTTGGTATACTCTTAACTTGCACCTGAAAAAATGAATGTAAAAACCGCTACTAAATTCCTTCTAGAATCAACCGCTCAATATTAACTGGACTTACGCAAAAGCAAGGTCATTCCATCCGAGACGTTAGCTAGCGCTACACTATGTGTTAACAAAGTATAGGGTCAGCTAACCTATAGCGTGTCTGCGCTTGACTTTCCGTTTGCGATGTATCAACTCTGTTGAACAGACTCCGTCTTAAACGTTAGTCATGCCGTCAGCCCTTACGCAAAAACTCTGGGTTAACTGCGTTATGCTATGCAAACGCCCTAGGGTGCTCGGTAGAGCTTATGCTTCCCTACACTAGGTGACCGTGACCGTAGCTTCAGAAAAATCTTCGTTGCGTAAGTCCTGATTCAAACTTTATATTAATTAGATTGCAGTATAAATCTACGATTTATCTTCTGTACTGGTCTTGCATTCATGGGAAATATTTCAGCAAACTTTTGAATTTGTGCTTTGGAAATTTCTACCGGTTCTTGATAAACTATCCATTTCACAATTTCAGAACAAGGAGGAGTTGTTAGTGAACCAAAGTAACGATAAGAATCTTTATCTTGTGGTAATAAATCTGAGGCATCAATTGTAATATTATAGAATGTTTTTTCAGATGTTTTTTTGGTAGGTAAAACTTCCCAAATTTTCTGTAATGTTTGATTCTCTTTACCTTCTTTAAGGAAAACACCTAATACAGCTAAAGAACCCTTGTTATTTTTGTGTACCAAATGTAATTCCATCGGAAAATTTTTTGTATCGACTTTATGCTCACTGGGGTGATGAAAATGAAACTGTAGTAATTCGTACTCTTCACCATCAAGTTTAAGTTTGCTTCCAGAGTCATAATTAACTTTGATAGTATGACCATTGTTTAAGATACGTAAGTTTGTAGAGTCGTAACAAGTATATATTTCAGATAGCTTAGCTCTTACAGTTGAATTAATATCTATGGGAGACTGAGTAATACCAAATTTGCAAGTAGAAAATTCTGGGGAAAGTTTACCCCAGTTTTCCGCTCCTCGTTTTCCAATATATCCCCACTTAGTTTTGCTCTTAGCTAAGACCTGAGACTGTAATTTTAAACCGCTAACAGTTACTGTTCCAGCAATTGTAGCTATTGAAACATTTGCCAAAAATTTTCTTCTATTCATAGTTTTCTTCTATTTAATAATGTCTACAATCATGTTTTTACTAGGTACAGCATTTATCAGGGTAAACGCAAAAATAAATAAGAATAGATTATTGTCAACAATGTTGAGAATCAGGTGCAATAATTATAGAAAACATGCTCGTAATTATTGCTCTATGGTACAAGCAAATTTGGGGTCAATTTTTCTTGCGCTTACCCTGGAGCATTTATAAATAAATAGTTCACAAAATTCATTACATTATTTAATTGCTTATAAGTAAGTCGGTTACAAAAAACATAACTAAGTTTAGTTTTGTAAATAAGCTGGGATTTCATATAAATCAGCTATTCGAGCGCAATGTACATTCTGTTACATAGTTCGATTTATTCCCGCCAACCTACTTAAAGCTAAAAGCTTTCCTTAGAAGAGATTAGGATAAGCTCTATAGAGAAAACAAAAACTAGCAAAAGTTTTTGAGAATACCTTTATTGGTTCACAATAATGTTAAATATTTTTGCTCGCTTACTTAATTTATAAAATTCTGAATTATTTCACCAAAAATTTTAGATAAATTATATCTTGTGCTTAAAAGATTATCTATAAAAAGCTCTAAAGACAGGAAATAAGACTACATTAATTAGTTCAACTTTTTACTTAAAAATTAGACTTGTTGTATAGATTAATACTAAGCTATTAAATTATATTTAAAATTCTTTTTAGAAGATGTAAGTTAAGTTACAAGTTTAAAACAGATTAAAAAAACTAATTTTTTATTTATCATTTTAATCATCTATTTTTCAAGTTAAATATAAAAAATATTAAATATTATTTATATATTATTTAATATTTTTTACTTTGACAATAGTAATTTTTCAATAAACCACAAAAAAATATTGAACAATTTTTACTCATAATAACTTTATAAAAAACTATCAAAAATGTTTTCTGTGATTTTGACAGTAATTATTTGCTACCCATAATATCAATAGGCATAAACATATAGTTCTACAGTTTTACTGAGTAATTAATACTTATGAAGAAAGCTTTGCTAGTGGTATTCGTCTTACTACCTTTGATGATTTTTACTTATGCTTGTTCTCAGAGTGAAAGTATAGTTTCATCTGTTTCAGAAATCGATGTTCCTTCTGTCTCTTCTATGATTGATAATATTTCTCATGTTGGGGAGGTATTAAAACCATCATCAGCGGCAATAGTATCAGAGAAGCCAGCAGATGAAGCTGATAAAGTTGATGAAGTTGTAAAAGAAGAAACAACTCAGGAAGTTTTACCAGAAGTTTCCTCTGCTTCTGAAGTAGAAGAAGTTGTACAGATTTCTTCCTTAGATGAAGGTAAAAGCTTATTTAATGCTAATTGTGCAGCTTGTCATGCTGGTGGTGTAAATCGTGTCGTAGCAAGTAAGTCTTTGAAAAAAGATGCTTTGATAGAATATGACATGTATTCCCAAGACGCGATCGCTTATCAAATCACGAATGGTAAGAATGCAATGCCTGCTTTTAAGGGACGTTTAGAACCTGAACAGATTCAGAATATCGCTGCATATGTCTTAAATCAGGCTGACAATAATTGGTCTGATAGCTAAGCTGATATTGACAGATTTCACTACCATACTTAAACTGATAAGATTCGCTAATTATATTAGCTGAATTATTAGCTCTAAATTAAAGATAGGGTGGGAAACTCTTCTCATTTTTCCCACCTGAGACTAGAAAATAATTTTTATTTAGGAATTTATTTTTTTAAAGCTGACTATAGCTATTATCATTTATTTTTTGCGGGTTTAGCAGTGCTAAATCCATAATCTTGCTGGATGTATAGTGATTATTAAACTACGTCCATGTTGAAACTTGGAGTTTCTAATTCTCCCGATGTGTCATACCAATTCTTTATGAAGATGCGCCAAATTATTTGTTTCAATGTAAATTAGATCAAGCTTTTCAAGCTTTGAATTCAATGCAGCCTCACATAAAAATGTTATCAGTCGCTATGCTCCAATTCAAAATTTCTACATACACTGCGGCAACATTTTCAAAAAGCGAAATTCAAAATTGATAGAAAAATTGATAGAAAACTAGGGTTCTCAAAGTAGAGGTGGTTGATATTAAATAAAGTAGTTTTACTTATTAAGAGTATCTCTTCATTAAAATAAATCACATAATCTATTTAGTAAATTATTAATAATAAATTCTACGAATTAGAAACAATTCATACAACTCATATTAAGTTGTAATGTTATTCATGGTAACAACATTACCTAAATTAATTAATAAATAATTTTTACAGATATGAAATATTTTTATCGTATCTTTTTATGTTTGTTGATTGTGTTGGGATTATTAATTTTACCTGTGTCAAAGGAATCGTTAGCCGTAGTTGAGCAAAATTTAAATTTATCTACTAATCCATCTACTAACTTACCCAGCAATTTACCGACTAAAATATCTACAGATATCTCAACATTACAAAAAATTTTACTATCAGGTATAGATAATATTCACAGTGGAAAATATTCCGAAGCTGTAAATGATTTTACACAAATAATTAATATTAATCCAGATTTTGCCACAGCTCGTTATCATAGATGTTTAGCTTACTTGTATAAATCAAGCTATGAACTAGCCCTAGCTGATTGTAATCAAACAATTGAAAATCATCCTCATAACTTTGAAGCTCACTTAAATCGGGGAGTAGCTTACTATAAATTAGGACTCTTGAAAGCTGCACTAATTGATTATAACTACTTACTAAATATCAATCCTAATGATTATAGAATTTATTATGATAGGGGTTTAGTACGTTGCAAACAAAATAAATATCACTTAGCGATCGCTGATTATAACCATGCATTAAATCTGATTCCCCAAACCAATAGAAGAAAGATGGGAGCTATTTACAATGATAGAGGAATAGCTTATTTAAAATTAAAAATGAATGCAAATGCGGTATCCGACTTTTCACAAGCGATCGCATTGAATCAAAACAACGCTAAATTTTACTGTAATCGAGCTTCTGCTTGGCAAAAACAAGGAAAATATCATTTAGCAATTATAGATTTTAATAGCTCTATAAAAATTAAACCCAACCAAGGTGAAGCTTATCTAGGTAAGGGGTTTGCACTTCATTTTATGGGCAAACTACAATCGAGTCGAGAAAATTTATTTCAAGCAGCAAGCTATTTTTATTATAAAGGTGATAATGATAGCTTTGATAAAGTGATACATCTAATTAAAGTATTGAAACACCATCGAATTCATCACCGTTATCAACTGGCTTAAAATGGCTAATTAATTGAAATTATCAGGAATGTAGATTAGATAAAGTGTAAAATTAAGTTCTGTATAATCAATCTTTGAAAGATATGGCACCATTTTATCTAGGATAATGAACTATTCCAAGCTTAATCTTCAATTTTAGATGATTAAATTTACCTAAGAAGCATTTTGTAAACCACGTAAAATTAAGCGATCGCCTATAATTTCCACATCTTGAACAGCGACTGGTAGTTTTAGCAATTCTTGTGATAACTCTTTACTGAGTTTTTCTTGGGTAATACCTAAACGTCGAGACAACTGGGGGACTGTCATAGTGATGTTACCCAATGAGACGCGAGTTTCGTCATCTAAAATGATCTTTTTATTTTTGATGCTGGGTTTACCCTGGACTTGTAGATATACAGAACGATTCTGAATAGGAGGAAATGTTTTTAATAGCTTTTTGATACCAGCTTTCTCATTTGCTGGTAATTTATCATCGGAAAGTCCTTCTAAATCAATTATTAAGCCAGTAAAAATTTTACCATCTTTAATTTGAGTATTTGTACCTTTAACCAACTCAGTTAAACTACTATTATCTGGTGATGCAGATTTGTGTGTTTCACCGACCTTACTTAGTGCAAAAAGCATTAACGAATTTACTTCTTCTGCATTAAGTTCTACTTCACCTTTAGAGTTGGAAAGTTTTTGCAGTACCTGTTTTTGTCGAATTTCAGGGGAAACATCAGCCTCGGAGTTCAAAGAATTTTTACTTGTAGAGGAATTGGTATACCATGATGGCAAATAAGTCGCTTGCTGCCATAAGAAAAAGGTAACTCCAGCAAAACCAACAAGAAGACAAGCCAGTAAAAATAAAATTCGCTTCAAAATAGGCATATAGTATGATTCAATCGCAGGCTGTGAGTCTTTGCTTTTACTACTCTACAAACTTTATAATGCTAATTCCCCATATTTTTTTATAGATTTACTAAGATTAAGAAAACAATAATTAATTATGTCCGAATTTGCAGAAATTAAGAATGCTTATCAAAGCTTTCCTGACAAATTTCAAAGTGTTGTTATTGGAACTATCAGTAAAGATGGAATTCCGAACGCTAGTTATGCTCCCTGTCTTGTGGATGAAAGTAAAAATATTTACATATATGTAAGCGGTCTTTCTCTTCATACACAAAACTTACTTATAAATCCCCAAGCAAGTTTACTCTTCATTGAAGATGAATCTGAAACCAAGCAAATCTTTGCTCGCCGTCGTTTAAACTATGAGTGTAGAGCAAATCTTCTAGAACGAGATACTCAAACTTGGTTAAATATTATTAATCATTTTGAAGAGCGTTTTGGAGAACTAATTAAATTACTTCAAGATTTACCCGATTTTCGCATCTTTCAATTTCAACCTTATGGTGGTCGCTTTGTAGTTGGGTTTGGTAATGTTTTTAAGGTTGATCCAGATGATTTAAATAATTTAATTCAGATTACTAAGGATAATAAGTAGTGCGTAAATAAACCTTCCTTTTATAATATTGGGCAAAGGGCAAAAGGGCAAAGGGCAAAAGGGCAAAGGGGGTAAGGAAAATGCTAGTACAGTTCGGCGTAAATTTGGCAACCATTACCAACGATTGAAATCCTTATCCTATAATACTTATTACTCCTTACTTCTTACTCCCGCACAGGGGGTACTAGGCTTACTACCACCGTGCTGTACTATATGTGTGATTGATGAATCTACCAAATCGTTTCCAAATTTAACGTAAAATCAGGTAAGACATCCTCACCTGAAAGACTAACTGGATTATCCAAAATTTCAACATCCTGTCCTTTGCGATAAATTTCCACCTGTCGATTCTTACGATTTATTAACCAACCCAAACGCAAACCGTTTTCTATGTACTCCTGCATTTTTCTCCTAGTTGCTTTCAAACTATCACTAGGAAAAAGTAACTCGATTGCAAAATCTGGACAAAGGGGTAAAAATCTCGTTTTTTGCTCATCAGTTAAGTTATTCCACCTTTCGATTTTTATCCAAGAAGCGTCGGGAGAACGGTCTGCACCGTTAGGAAGCTTAAAACCACCGGAAGAATCAAAAGCGATTCCACTACCATCTACATCTGACCAGTTGAATAATTGCTGATTCAGTCTACCGTTACGGTTGCTGCTTTCTCCCCCAACTGGTGGCATAATAACTAATTCCCCGGTTGCATTACGTTCAAATTTGATACCTTTATTTGTCTGACAAAGCTGAAAAAATTGCTCGTCTGTTAAGTCAATGATGGGTTTAAAATCAACTGTTAAAGCTTCCATACACGTATTTTACTAATAAATAAAATATCATTGAACGAAAATCTGACTACAAATTATTCTGGTGAAACAGTATAAGACTGTAGCTTCGTAATTACTATCTTATCTCTTCAGCATCTTCAAAACATTCCAAACGCCATATTTGTAAAGCTTCAAATTCGCGATCGCTTGCTTTCTATTTAGAGTATTATTCATTTATAAATAAAAATAGCAAAAATATACCCAGTGGGAGAAATACTAACTCCAGAAAACTTTGACCAAGGTTTGAATATACTGATATCGCGCGATCGCGATTTAGCAGAGGTTTTTAAAAACTTAGGTAAACCACCTTTATGGATAAGGGAACCTGGATTTTCTACTCTCGTACAGATAATTTTAGAACAGCAAGTTTCACTCGCTTCAGCTAAAGCTGTTTTTGAACGCTTACAAACAGCAATATCACCAATTACTCCAGAGAAATTAATCAAACTTGATGATATTCAATTAAAATCAATTGGTTTTAGTCGTCAAAAATCTCGTTACGTTCATTTATTAGCAGAATCCATTATTGCAGGTGAATTGGATTTAAATAGTCTTAACACCATGAGTGATGAAGAGGTACGTAAAACACTCAAAAAATATAAAGGTATTGGTGATTGGACTGTAGATATATATTTATTAATGGTACTCAAAAGATTAGATGCTCTACCAAAAGGAGATTTGGGTTTAATTTTAGCTATTCAAGAAATCAAGAACTTAGACAAAAAACCAACACCACAAGAGATTGAAGAAATAAGTGATAGTTGGAAACCCTATAGAAGCATTGCTACGCGATTATTGTGGCATTATTATCTAAATAAGTAGTTAGGCACAATTAAATATAAAATCCAAAATGATTATAATTAGCCTCAAAACCTTCTTCATACTAATTTGTCACCACTCACTTGTCATAACAATATCTCCTAACCACGTACTTAGGTAATCTGTAATTGATAATTGCTGCTCAAGTTAATTATTTCGCTCCCTATCTCTGTGTCTTGTTCAGTAATCCAGAAATTTTGAATTTTGAGTTTTGAATTTTGAATTTTGAATTCTTTTAGACTCCCTACCTAAATAACCGTATTCAGTTCAAGGCAATAGCAGTTTAAAATAGTAGCCTGAATGAGAAATAAACCACAATTTGTGATGTTATGACTTCTGCTGCTCCAGCAAAAACTAAATATGAAGCGATTATCGGTTTGGAAACTCACTGTCAGTTGAGTACTCAAACCAAGATATTTTCTGACAGTTCCACAGAGTTTGGTGCTGAACCTAATACTAATATTGACCCAATTTGTATGGGTATGCCTGGTGTTTTACCTGTGCTGAATGAAAAAGTATTAGAATATGCCGTAAAGGCTGGTTTGGCTTTAAATTGTCAAATTGCCAAGTATAGTAAATTTGACCGCAAACAGTATTTTTATCCTGACTTACCTAAAAATTATCAAATCTCTCAGTACGATTTACCAATCGCTGAACATGGTTGGTTAGAAATCGAAGTATTAGATGCTGATGGTAACCCAGAACGAAAAAAAATTGGTGTTACCCGTCTACACATGGAAGAAGATGCTGGTAAATTAGTCCATGCAGGAAGCGATCGCTTGTCTGGTTCTACTTATTCTCTGGTAGATTACAATCGTGCTGGTGTACCGCTTATAGAAATTGTCTCAGAACCCGATTTACGCTCTGGACAGGAAGCTGCTGAATACGCACAAGAAATACGTCGTATTGTACGCTATTTAGGTGTTAGTGATGGCAATATGCAAGAAGGTTCTTTGCGTTGTGATGTGAATATTTCGGTTCGTCCTGTAGGACAAGAAGAATTTGGTACTAAAGTCGAAATCAAGAATATGAATTCCTTTAGTGCTATCCAAAAAGCTATTGAACACGAAATTGAACGTCAAATAGCAGCTGTAGAAGCAGGTGAACCAATAATCCAAGAGACCCGTCTATGGGAAGAAGGTTCCCAACGTACTATTAGTATGCGGGTCAAAGAAGGTTCGAGTGATTACCGCTACTTCCCTGAACCAGATTTAGGTCCAATTCAAGTTTCCCAGAAAGAACTTGATAACTGGAAAGGTCAACTTCCAGAACTTCCCAGAGAAAAGCGTCATCGTTATCAGACAGATTTAGGACTTTCTGCCTACGATACCAGAGTGCTGACGGAAGAAAAAGCCACAGCAGAATATCTAGAAGCAACTATTTGTGCTGGTGGTAATTCTAAATTAGCAGCAAACTGGATCATGGGAGATATTGCAGCTTATCTGAATAAACAAAAGCTCAATATCACTGAACTTGCATTAACACCCGAAAATCTAGCGAAAGTCATCAGCTTAATTGAAAAAGGTACTATCAGTAACAAAAAAGCTAAAGATAAATTACCAGATTTATTAACTGGAACTTCTCCTGATGACGCTTTTAAAGGACAAGAACAAATATCAGACCCCTCAATCCTCGAACCAATTATCGATGAGGTAATTGCAGCTAACCCCAGCGAACTGGAAAAATATCGTGCTGGTAAAACTAAACTTCTAGGTTTCTTCGTCGGAAAAGTTCTCAAACAAACATCAGGACGTGCAGATCCTAAACTTACTAACCAGTTGGTTGCGAAAAAACTTAATGGGTAAATGATGATGAAGTAATGTGCCCAAAAAGTACTATTTACTAAGTACTTATACTGCAAATAGTACTTTTACGAGCAATCTTCATAAAAAATTTACACAAAAAGACTATTTGATGGGTGACACCCCTCACCCCATTAATGATATATTATGTTCAGTAGATGCACCCTGATGATCTGGAGAGTTGCCTAAGCGGCTCTCCTTTTTTTATTCTTTTTATTATTTTCTCATCAAATATTCGCTTTATAAGCCGTAGATCTATTTATCTATAAAAACAACAGATTCACATACTCAAAACCCTAAACTACTCCACCTTCTGTTGAAAGTAGTAGAGGTAGACTCTGGGACTCATTTCCAGCTATAAACTGGAAACGAGCGTAACTAGTCACTGTTCCCCTCAAATATTCCTTATACTGTTCCAGTAAAAGAAAGCTCCGCAGGACCAGTCATATAAACTTTTTGTTCTGCTTGTAACCATTCAATCTGTAAAGGACCACCAGGAAGTTCTATAGTTGCTTTTGGGTCACACTTATCAGTTAATACACCTGCAACCAAAGATGCACAAGCACCAGTACCGCAGGCTAAAGTTATACCAGCGCCTCGTTCCCAAACCCGCATTTTTAAGTAATTACGATTCACAACTTGAATAAACTCAGTATTAATTCTTTGGGGGAATACTTGGTGATTTTCAAACTCAGGACCAATGCTTTCTAAAGCGATCGCTTCCACATCATCTACAAAAGTTATACAGTGGGGATTACCCATACTGACACAGGTCACATTCCAGGATTTTCCTACAACTTCCAAGGGTTGATTAATAACTTTTTCGTCCTCTGCTACCAGCTTAGTTGGGATTTCTTTTGCCAGCAAACGGGGTGCACCCATATCTACCTTTACCTGACCATCAGGCATGATTTCGGGTGTAATAACCCCTGCTAAAGTATTAATGCGATAAATATCACTTTTACGATTATTACCCTCCAAGTCAACCAAAAACCGAGCTAAACAACGAATACCATTACCACACATCTCCGGTTCAGAACCATCAGAGTTAAAAATCCGCATAGTGTAATCAGTATCATCATCACCTGGCAAAGCAAAAATTACACCATCAGCACCAATGCCAAAATGGCGATCGCATAATTTAATTGCATCCCCTGTAGTCACTAATGGTTCTGTACTTGAGCGATTATCTATCAAAATAAAATCATTGCCTAAGCCTTGATACTTAGTAAAATCTATTGCCATTTTCCCTGTAAATAAATTATCACGGATGAAGTAATCTTAGTTTTGTGATTCTCGGTAGTTTAAATTTACGTTTAAATTGACCGTCAGTAAAAACACACTAACTAATAATTAATCATTTTTCCTTTCATTTGACACTTATTTAAAATGCTTACTGAATTTGACACTTCCTTACCTAGTACCAAGCAATTTCAAACTTTTATTCAACAAACCCAACAGTTAGAGTTAAAACTAGTAACTGGAGATATCATCTCCGGGAGAATTGTATGGCAAGACCAACATTGTATGCTTTTAGTTGATGGTAGCGACCAAAAAACTACTATTTGGAAACAGGCGATCGCTTATATAAAACAAGTTTAGTTTAATTAGTAAAGGTTGAGTGGTGAAGGGTAAAGGGTAAAGGTTGAATGATGAATAGTAAGCACTATACAAGGATAGTTTACTGCTAACACTCACTATGAAGACTCATTAACTCACTCCTCACCACTCACTCCTCATTATTCCACCCATTAACTCACTCCCGTAAATCATCAAGAGGTAAATATTCCCGTAATCCCTTTGCTTCTGCAGCTGTGACAACGGGTATAGATTGTAATTGTACGGTGGTAGGTGAGAGCAGTGTTTCTAGCTGTGTCAGATTAGTCAAACTACCGCATAATAGGAACTGGTCATGAACTTGTATCTGGGTAGCATTTTCAGGGAAACGGATAAACTTACTATTCCGACGCATTGCTTGTATCTCTACCCCATATTGATGTCGTAATTGCAAATCCTGAAGACTTTTATCGATAATTTCGCAGTTCTCACTAACCATTAACCACTGACAAGCGCTGTTTTCTACAGGAATAGCAGCTTGTCCCTTGGCAAATTCATTTAATGCTGCCATCTCTAAGTCAGAACCGACTACAAGTAAGCGATCGCCTGCTTTTAGTATAGTTTCAGTGTGAGGATAATTAATTTCTTCGCCATTTTTCCGGCGAATAGTCATCAAACTAACACCGGTAATATAGCGCATATCTGTCTGCTCTAATGTCATGCCGATTAAAGGCGATCCTGTGGGTAAAGGATACCATTTACTATTCATCTCCTGGGCAGCCTGACGCAAGTCCCGCGATATTTGTGATTTGGATTGTTCCGGACGCAGGTCTAGGTAATGGGTATCTCGTATTTGCTGCATTTCTCGCTGTACTAAACTTGGTGATAAACCCAAATTCCTTAATAGATGCGCAACCATTTCCAGACTTGCTTCAAATTCTGGCTGTACAACTTCTTTGGCTCCTAACTGATAAAATACCTCAATGTTTTTATCATTATTAGAGCGTACCACCACATCTAGCTCAGGAAACAACTCCAAGGAACGTTTTAAACACAGACGAATACTCATTGGGTCTGGAAGAGCGATCGCTAAGCCTTTAGCTGCACTTATTCCAGCTGTTTCCAATACATGAAAGCTAACACAATTACCGTAAATATAAGGAATATTGGCTTCTCGTAGTTGTTGAATTCGTCTTTCGGACTGGTCAATTACCAGCACCGATAAATTATGCGATCGCACTAATTGGACTAAATTCTTGCCTACTTTTCCATAACCACAGATAATAATATGGTCTTTAAAAGGTAAATCTTCTGATATTTCTCGCGGCATTCCATCCCCATCAAGATAGGGTTTAAGCCACGGTATTGATTCTATGAATTCAAAGAATAAGGGTATTAACTGTAACACGAAAGGTGTTAAGACTAGTGTTACTGCGGTTGTTCCCAAAATTAGTAAATATACTCTTCTAGATACTAAACCTAGTGCTTGTCCCGAACTTGCTAAAACGAAAGAAAATTCACCAATTTGAGCTAATCCTAATCCAGCAATCAGAGCTGTTTTTAATGGGTAACGAAACAGTTTTACTAAAGGGGTGATGATTAAAAATTTACCAATAAATACTAGAGTTACTAGTCCCAGAATTAATTCTAGATTTTGCCACAAAAACATCGGGTCTATCAACATTCCGATAGCAGCAAAAAATAGACTAGCAAATATATCTCGTAACGGCTCCACATATGTTAAGGTCTGGTCAGCATACTCTACCTCAGAAATCATTAATCCCGCGACGAAGGCTCCCATTTCAATAGAAAGCCCTAGATATTCAGTAAGTAGAGCGATACCTAAACACAGAGTAACCACACCCAGCAAAAATAACTCCCGACTCTCCGTGCGAGCTAATAAACGTAGTAGGGGTGGTATTAGCCATATCCCAGCAGCAACAGCACCTCCGGCAAATAAAGCCAAACGCAATAGTGCCATTAGTACTCCCAAAATAATGGTTTCCCCCGGCTGATTGAGTACTGGTAGCACAGCTAGCATTAACCCCAGAGCTAAATCCTGTACTACCAAAATCCCTAACATTACCTGTCCGTGAGGCGTTTCCGTTTCATTACGCTCCATCAAGCATTTAAGTACCACTGCAGTTGAGGAAAGTGACAAAATTGCCCCTAAAAAGATACCCTGTGCTGGTGAATTTACCCACCCTACACCCAGAGATATCAGAGCAGTGATTAAAATCGTTAAAACAATTTGTAATCCCCCACCACCTAGACTGATGGTTTGTACTTTCTTCAACTCGGCAAAGGAAAACTCTACACCCAGAGCGAACAATAAAAATGCTACTCCGAACTGTGCTAATGTCTCTACCTGAATAACTTCTTTTATTAAACCCAGACCAGATGGACCAACAACCATTCCACCAATGAGATAACCCAAAAGTACAGGTTGTCGTAGTAGCGATGCTAAAAGTCCACCACAAGCAGCTACTGCCAATACTGAAACTAAGTCGATTATTAATCTAAAATCTTCTTGCACAATTTTATTTTTAATAAAAAATGTTAAGAACTATTAACTTCAGCATACAGAGTTTTATATATATCTGGGTAGTCTTCTAAAAATGAAATAATTACTAACCGAATTATTATTTAAGTTTTTCTGCTTAAGAAGAAAGAAATTAAAATTACTAAATTTGAGAAGTTAATTAAGTAAATATTAGGAATATTCTCATCCCTCAAAGTATCATCTCAGAGAGAAAGGTCAGCAAAGTCGTATTTTTTGTGTAAAGTTGCACATTATTAGCCCAAACAAGTTGAGCTTTCTTTCTCTGTAGTCCCACCCTTCTACTTTAAGAATGCTTATATGCAGTTTCACATAGAATTGGTATAAGATGCCATGTAAATAAGATAATATTAGATAATCATTCAAAGGAAAATCAAAACTAACATCAAGAAAAACTACTTATTACATTACTCGTAGTATTAGTCAAAAAATTACATTTTCCAGGCAATACACTATCAAAGTAATACACTATCAAAGCGATATACTTGAAAAAGATATTTGAAAACGATATTTGAAAACGATATTTCAAAACAATATTTCAAAATGTTGTCAGAGTAATTGAGTAATTGAACTGAGGCTATCTTGGCTCCAGGCATACTCTTCTATATCACTTGGCCATCTCACCTTTTTTGGATCAACAAGTTTCAACATTTCCTTACTCAGCTGTTCGTAAAGACCATTGAAATCGCCAACCTGCATACCGTTTTTCAGAAAAGTTTGACGTAGTAGTTCGGTAGTAAACATCATGTTATGAGCTTCAAAGCTACCTTCAGGAAATAAAGCTGCAAATATGATAAATTTAATATCTGTTCTTCCTTGCTTAATAGCTCTTTGCGGAGTCATTCCAAAGTTTCGAGGTAATGGATCTCCATCGATAGAAACCATAATATATTTTGGTCCTTTCACCCATTTTCGATAACCATTACCAAAAACCAAGACATTAATCAGATTTTTAGTACGTTGTTCCCACATCACCTCTTTAATCCGTCTTTTCTTAAAATCCCAAATAGCCGCATGATTATCAATAAAATATCTTTTTGCACGATTTATTGCTCTAGCCAATAAAATTGTGCCATGACTATCACCAGAAAGATTCAAAATTTCCTCATCCTTGATTGCATTGAGAATCAAATAAGCAGCATTTTCAATTGCAGGACTATCAGAAAAACCTAGCCGATGTATAGCAGCATCTAACCAGTCTAAATAAGGATTAATCATACCTAACATAGGATTTTCCTTGAGATAAGAAGAATTATTCAGATTTGCAACCCCAGTTTTCAAAGTTGCTGCATATCTGCGACTCCTCTTAGAAGATTCATTTTCTCTTTGTCCCAACCCAGGGATAAAGACTGCAAATAGTTTTTTATCGTCTCCTTCGGGATAGTAGGCAATTTCTTCACGAACTATAGCAATTGGATGTTCCCTCTCAATTACATCATCAAAATCAAAAAGCTTTTCGCTACCAGGATTCTGTAATTGACCATCAAATTTTTTGTCTGGAAATAAAAACTCAACTAATCCACGCCACCAACTTGACTGTATTTGATTTGACTTATCTTGGTTATTCATTGCAGAATTCACCTTTTGAATATACTTTATTTTTATTCAGTATTTTTATCTATTATTTTGATTTATTATGTTAACTAAGATGTTCATAGTACTCTTAGTTAATTCCAAACCGAAACGATTTTTGTAACTTTATGAAAGTAACTTGTTGTTATCTTTATATTTTCTAGATTTTAAATCTTTAAAAAGAATTAGTGATTACTTTATAAGAGATTATACTGAATTTTTGTTTATTTTCAGTATAACAACAGGGAAAGCATACCAATTTACATAAACTTGCAGGGCTACTACCTTTACTTACCTATTTATTTTTACGATTTATCAAGCATTTGCGCCAGTTATACTTAGGGATTTTTTGAACTCAATGGGAGTAATAATCAGTTATTCTCCAATATATCCAGTCTTAAATAATACATCTTATTCTATTCGCGTAAATTAAATTACCAGCCAAATGATTAAAGGTACAGATTAGATAATCTGTACCCTTAAAATATTTATTAAAAAATGCAAATAATAATAACAAAGTAACAGAAATTAAATAGCACAATTCAATTTACTTAATCTTTGAGAAAAACGAATGTTTTCTCGGTAATCTACAGGACAATCAATTACTGCTGGTACATCCTGATTTAAAGCCTCTTTGAGAATTGGTACCAAATCTGTAGCAGATTCAACTTTATAGCCTTTGAGTCCCATACTTTCTGCTAATTTGACAAAATCTGGATTGGTAAAATGTACAAAAGAAGAATTTCCTTGACCAAATTGATTTTCTTGTTTCCATTCAATTAGACCATAGCCGCCATCATTAAAAATCAGAGTTACAAAAGGTGTTCCCACTCGTAGTGCAGTTTCGAGTTCTTGACAGTTCATCATGAATCCACCATCCCCTGTTGCTGCTACAACTTTACGCTTTGGATAAACCATTTTTGCAGCTAAAGCACCTGGTATTGCAATTCCCATTGCTGCAAAACCATTAGAAATCAAGCAAGTGTTAGGACTGTGACAATGATAATGACGAGCAATCCACATTTTATGCGCTCCTACATCAGAAATGACGATGTCATCTGGTCCCATTACCTGACGCAAGTCATAAATCAGTTTTTGAGGTTTGATGGGAAAATCTTCAGCTTTAGCATACTCTTCATACTCCGATCTAATATTTGCTCTTAAACTCAGAGCATAAGGTGACGGTTTCTTTTCCCTATCTGCAACTTTCAGAATTTCATTGAGCGAGTCAGAGATATCTCCAACAACTTCCACTCCTGGAATATAGCTGCTATCGACCTCTGCTGGAGTAGCTGCAATATGAATAATATTTATTTCACCCTTAGGATTCCACTTTTTCGGAGAAAATTCGATTAAATCATAGCCAATAGCAATTACTAAATCTGTATTATCAAACCCACAGGTAATAAAGTCTTTTTGCTGTAAACCCACAGACCATAAAGCCAAGGGATGAGTGTAAGGAATTACACCTTTTCCCATAAAAGTGTTAGCAACAGGTATATTTAATTGAGTTGCAAACTGAGTTACTGCATCGCTAGCATGAGCACGAATAGCACCATTTCCAACTAAAATAATTGGATTAGTTGCTTGAGAGACAGCAGCAGCAGCAGCTCTAATGGTTGAAAAAGCAGCAAAGGTTCTTTTGATATTATCTTTATACAAAGGCTTACCATCTACTGGCATTGCAGCAATATTTTCTGGTAAATCAATATGAACTGCACCAGGTTTTTCACTTTGCGATCGCTTGAATGCTTTGCGGACTAATTCAGGAGTAATGCTAGGACGAACAATTTGTTTGCTCCACTTAGTTACGGGGGCAAACATTGCGACTAAATCTAGATATTGATGGGACTCAATATGCATTCTATCTGTACCCACCTGCCCAGTAATTGCTACTAAGGGAGCACCATCAAGGTTTGCATCTGCAACCCCCGTCATTAAATTAGTTGCTCCAGGACCAAGGGTAGATAAACAGACTCCAGCTTTACCTGTTAGTCGTCCATACACATCTGCCATAAATGCAGCACCTTGTTCGTGACGGGTGGTAATGAATCGAATAGAAGAATTTTTTAAGGCTTCTAAAACGTGTAAATTTTCTTCTCCAGGTAGACCAAAAACATATTCTACCCCCTCATTTTCTAAGCACTGTACTAGTAGTTCTGCGGTATTCATTTGAATTTTTTTATCCTATTTGCATTTGCAGTGTTGAGAGTTTTTATCTTGTCAAAAGCTTTTAGCCTTACCTGAGAGTAATTTATCTCTCACAAGTATAATTACGTATACTCATAGTGATGAATACAGGACGAGTAATTAGTAAACTCTTACTAAAATACTGCTTTTTCCTCTCTAAGCTTCCAGTATTAGTTCGGCTTTAGAGGAAGGGGTGAAGGGGAGGAAAATAGCTCCCAAATCCCATATATCTTCTCTGTTGTCTGCTAATTTCTACTTTACCCAGACTGTTTTCACATTCGTAAACTCGTGTATACCTTGAATACTGAGTTCTCTTCCATATCCGGAGCGTTTGATTCCTCCAAAAGGTATTCTGGGGTCTGATTTAACTAGACCGTTAATAAAAACAGCACCGGCTTCCACTTGATTAATTAAATGTTTTTGTTCCTTGCTATCATTTGTCCAAGCACTAGCACCTAAACCAAACGGTGTAGCATTTGCTAGCTCAATTGCCTGACCAATATCTTTGACCTTGAATAACAAAGCTACAGGACCAAAAAATTCTTCTTGAGCTATAGGATGATCTAAAGGTATATCGGTGATTATTGTGGGAGGATAAAAGTTGCCAGATTTCTCAGATAAAGGTTTTCCCCCTAACAAGACTTTGGCTCCTTGCTTGATACAAGTTTGTACCTGCTTGTCCAACTCTTGCAAAATACCAGGAGTTGCAAGAGGTCCAATGTCTACATTTCCTTGCATAGGGTCGCCGATTTGCAATTTTTGGAACTCTTCTATTAATAATTTTTCAAACTTATCTGCAATGCTTTCTTGAATAATAAAGCGTTTAGCTGCTATGCAGGATTGACCATTATTGAGCATTCTTGCCTTAGTCCCGATACTTGCAGCACTAGCTAAATCGGCACTTTCTAGAACAATAAACGGGTCGCTACCACCTAACTCTAGTACAGTTTTTTTAATACGTTTACCAGCAGCAATAGCTAAAGCTGCACCTGCTGGTTCGCTACCTGTTAAAGTCGCTGCTTTTACCCGCTCATCAGCAATTACTTCTTCAACTTGACTTGCACCAATCAGTAGAGTTTGAAATGCACCATCAGGGAAACCTGCTCTTTGAAAGATATTTTCAATAGCTAGAGCGCACTGGGGTACATTAGAAGCGTGCTTGAGTAACCCAACATTTCCTGCCATTAACGCCGGTGCAGCAAATCGAAATACTTGCCAAAATGGGAAATTCCAAGGCATAACAGCCAAAATTATTCCCAAGGGATAATAGCTTACAAAACTGTGGCTAGCATCAGTCTTGACATCAACATCAGCTAAGAATTTTTCTGCATTCTCAGCATAGTAACGACATACCAAAGCACACTTTTGCACTTCAGCGATCGCGCTACTAAGTGTCTTTCCCATAGCCAAGGTCATCGAAGAAGCAAACTCTTCTTTATGTTGTTCCAAAATTTCCGCTGCTGCATTCAACCATCGCGATCGCTCTTGGAAGCTGGTTTGTCTATAGCTACAAAATGTTTTTTGTGCTTTATCAATTTTTACGACTATTTCTTGATTACTTAGGGCTTCAAAAGTTTGTAACAGTTCGCCAGTTGTAGGATTAACAGTTGAGATAGCCATTTACTGACCTCCCTTTTTAAATCTATCAAAATTTATACGTACTTAATAATAGTAAAAGTCACAGTAAAAGTTTATGAATAATTTACTTTTTACTACTAAACTTTTTACTACTAACTATATCCTAAGTCAATCATTCTACTTATAGAGCTTTATATCCTTATTTTTCTAAAGATTTTCTTTTGCAATTAGATGTTATTTATACTGTATTTTTAATCTCATAACTAATATAGTGATCTGATTTGGTTATTGATTCATATTAGGTTTTTATAGGGTATGTTGCACCAAATTTTTAAGCAAAGTAATCTCTGGAGAGCTTGATATACTCCCAGAGTAAGGATTTAGAATTTGTGCTACCACTAAAATATCCTAGGTGTATTTTTAAAAACCTGCAAAAGATTCTTATATAAATTCAAAATTTAATTATGGTTTGAATTTTGAACCCATTCATTAGATTTTAGCTAAGTATATTTTATTGCTTATTAGTAAAATCACTGATTATTCTGAAGTAATATCTAAATAGATAGATGAGATTATTAGTATTATTACTGATACTTAATATTTAACTTATTGAAACTGAGATAAAGAAGTTTTTACCCAGAAATATAACAGAACAACTATTATCACATAGATAAGATGGTACATGAATAATTGCCTTCTCTCCGAGACGTTGAGCGAACGGCGATCGCAATCAAATTAAAAATTGCTACAAATAGAATATTCCCACAATTAATCAGAAAACTTTATTTTGATAAACCTTTACTAATCTATCAATACCTTTGAAGCGATAATCTCCGATTTCCTCGAAATCTCCCGGTAGAGACAACATGTCATAAGTTGCTTCGCTAACAACGCATTTACCCGGAGAGCAAATACCTTCCATTCTTGCAGCTAAATTTATCGTAGCTCCTAATGCAGTATAATCAACCCGTTGAGAGCTTCCGACATCTCCAACAACTGCTTTACCACTGTTAATAGCAATCCTTAATTTCAGTGGTTCTTGCCAAAACTGATGAATATTCAAATCATCTAAACGACTCAACATACCCTTTGCTGCAATCACAGCCCTATCTGCATGGTCTTCTTGGATTTCTGGAGCGCCGAAAAATGCCATAATGCAATCACCAATATATTTATCTAAAGTACCACCATTGGCGAATACTTCTTGCAACATTTCTTCAAATAAATTATTCAGCAATTGAGAAATTTCAGTAGGAGTAAATCTCTCTGACATTGCAGTAAAACCTACGAGGTCAGCAAATAATATGCTAATTTCTGTTTCTTGTGGGGTTAAACGTCCATCAGGTAATGTCCCACCCACTTCAATTAATTGATGTACTACAGCAGGAGAGTGATAGCGTTCTAGTCTCTTGCGAATTAATTCCTGAGTTTTTAACCTTTCAGCCAGCAACCAACGCTGTACGCTAGAAGCAACAAGATTTGCTAATGCAGAAAAAAAGCTTAATTCTTCCTCTCCTTCTGACTCCCAATGGTAAGAAGAGAGATGTGCATCAGCATAAAGTACACCTACAACTTTAGTTTCGTCCCATAAAGGTACTGCCATCGCGCTGCGAATACCCTTAATTAGGATACTGTGTTCTCCAGCAAATCTCTCATCTTTCTGAGCATCTGCGGTTTGAACTGCTATCTTGTCATCATATACTCTCTGACAAATACTCCGGCTAATCCAGCTACCATCAGAAGCTAAGTCTTTGTGCTCAAATGTTTTTCTCATGGCAGAATTAGTTAATTCTAGCTTGCCATCATTATTAAAATCAATCAATAAAGCCAAGCGGTCAATACTTTTAAGGTAACGAAATACTACCTGCTGTACTTGGGAAAAAATCTCTTCTATTGATGCTGCTGCACTTAAGTTTTTGGCAATATCCACCAAGTCTTTAAGACGAGCTATAGTTTTATCTTTAACCTGAACATCATCACCTTTACTACCAGCTTGTATCCAGCGTTGCTGTAATTGTTTGACATTCCGAAAAATAACTTTACCTTCGGTGACTCTTTCTTCTTTAGTTTCTATTTCTCCCCAGTCTAATTCCTTTGAAGCAGGTATGATAACTGTTAAGCTAGCTTCTCCTACACACAGAATGTCACTATGGTGCAACCTTTGGGGGGAAGAGATATAGTTTTTATTCAATTTTGTACCATTTTTACTGGCTAAATCCTCGATAGTCCACACGTCAAGTTCTATCTTAACTATTCGAGCATGACAACGAGATACTCCCCCGAAAGGTAAGCACAAATCGCATTCAGGTAAACGACCAATAGTAAATACATCTTGATTTACTTCTATAGTTTTTTCTACATTTTCCTGTTTGAAGCTTAGTTTTAATTCAGTCATGACCCTACAAATTTTCCTGTTAGCAGGGAATAAAAGCAGCTTTTGCTGAGTGAGAGATTTGAGTGAGAGATTATTTAAAAAGTATTTTATTGTACTTCACAATCTCTAAAAATTAACTCTTTTCTTACAAGATAATCAGCTTATACAAGCCTTTCTTCTAAGAATACAGAGGTACAATACAAAAAACGGAGTTACTGATTTGATGTATAAATTTGATTGGTTGGATAACCGAAACCTTTTTAGAGACGCGAGCATTGCTACGTCTGAAAATCTAAATTCATAACCAAATCCAGCAATAACCAAAAAACTCTGTATACAATGACAAGAGATTTAAAGTAAAGTTGCATTTGTAGATATTGTTTTAGACTGTATCAACTCTTTTTATGCCATCATTAGAGCTATTTCGACAACTAAGTGCAGCAAATTAGGTGCAGCAAATATATCTGTTATGTTTGACCAGGGAACTTCAGTCAATGTTACTCCGTCTCTACACAGTGGAGTAAAGGTTACTGAAAACTAAGAGAAAGATTAAGAACTATTGCAAGCACAGTATAGCTTTGGTTATTAACAACAAAAGTATGTAGTAGCTGTTACTCATTTATGGATGCTCAACATTTAAAGTAATTAGGACTTATGTAGTTGCGGGAATAGGTTAGCATTCGGGATGTTGAAATTTCCTTAATTCCCCAATTTCATTGGTGTTATGTGAGTCCTAGGAATAATCCTAGGAATAATTAGCTTATGACTCTAAATGACCGCACATCTCAAGACCAACTAAATTCAATCTCAGTAGAGATTTATTCTGAATCCTTAGAGGTAATTCATAAAAATTCAATTTTCTCCAATCTGTTTGCTTTATTCTTCTAAGTCAGGACTTACGCAAAAGCAACGTAATTCCGTCCGAGACCGTAAGCGATGGTCAAAGACCCCCACCATAGGCGATCGCATGTCCGCGCTTGACTTTCCGACAGGCGACGTATAAGCTCTTTCGAGCAGACTCCGTCTTAAGCGTTAGCTATGCGTCAGGTTTTACCCATAGTTCTTGAGATTACTACTCTACGACAACCCTTTCAGGGAACCCGAAACTTCGTTTCGGTCGCAATGACAAATCTTCCTTGCGTAAGTCCTGTAAGTAAATTAACCTATTATTATTAATAAAGTATTTTTCCTATATATTTGATGAAAATCATTTTAAGAGCATAGTAAAATTATTTTAAATTGTATACGTTTAATATGCCAATTATTAAGTGATGATAATACTGATAATTTTATTATTAAATAAGCCAAAATAATTACAGACTGAACTTATAAGTACCTATAGTTAAGTCTATTCAGTACTTTACTTCCTGATCTTATTTGCTAAATATAGTGAATCTAATTAATTTACGTATTAATATTGAATATATTTCATCATATAAATCAGGGTAAAAAATGATTCTCTAAATCTCCTCCAAAAGTATCAAATACGTATAATATATTTTATTTTTAAAGTTACTATAATTTGCATGTTAAAATTTTAATAATAAATATTTATTACTAAAATATAATTTAAAATTAGTACTGACTATATAAAAATATTATTGATTGGAATTCTGAAAAATAATAGAGTGCTGTATAAACTTACGATTATCTTCATCCCTAGGGTTAGGGGAACGTGAATTGAATTATAGCTTAATTCACATTTTATGAAGGGTTTTATTGTATTTAAACTTTCGTCTAATACACCTAAACTCACTAATTATTCAATCATAAAATCGGAGTCCTAAAACCAGAGTAATATAGACAAAAAATTATCAGGCTACTACAAGCACATGAAAGTATTTGAAAGCGAAAATGTTTAATACAGGACTTACGCAACAATAACGTAAATTTGTTATTAAGATCGTAAGGAAGTATAAACTAAGCACGAGCAAGCTACGCAAAGGCGTAGCGTAGTTCTATAATAAAGTAATTTTATTATTTGATTTAGTTTAACTATAGGCGTCAATGATTTTTAAAAACATAATATTGGATTATTTTTTATCTTTATTGACCATGAATATTTAACAGAATAACTCAAATTTAATTGATATACTTACTAATTAAAATTAATAGTACTTAAAAAATATACCTATGTAAAATGATTAATAAATTATTGAATAGAAAATATAAACTCCGTCTATATAAAATTTTTATGATTAATTTCACCTTCTTTATTATCAGTACTCTTGCTATATTAATAGCAACCCTATATCCATTTAAATTTGCGATTCCTGAAAATTTTTCATTATTTCACTTAGTCAATAATTTTAACAATGCAACTTTTTTCAAAGACCAAGTAAATAATGTCTTACTATTTTTACCTTTTGGGTTTAGCATTTCTAATTTTCTAAAACAATCAAAAATTAAATTCGCTTATCAGATTTTAATTGTTGTGATTGCTAGTTGCTTCTTGTCCCTAACAGTTGAAATCATTCAAATATTTGTTCCTTCGAGGGCACCGACACCATCGGATATTTATAATAATACTTTTGGTGGTTTTTTAGGATTATTATGTGTATATATATTTGCTTCTCGCAGTTTTAAATATACTTTAAAGCGTGTAGAAAATAGTAGAGCAAGCAATTCTATTTATAAAATTAGCCTATTTTTTATTGCTTATTTATGTTTGATTATATTAATTTCGATCCCTTGGCAAAATGCAGTCAGTTTAAGCGATTGGGATAACAGATTTTCTCTAATATTAGGAAATGAATTTAATGGAGGAAGACCTTGGGAAGGAAGTATGAAAAATCTAGCTATTCTAGATAAATCCTATTCCAAATTAGAAGTGCAAAATATTTTTTCCTATCAGAATAAAAACTCAGAAAATACATACTTAGAACCATTAGATAAAAATACTTCATTATTAGTATTTTATGATTTAAGTAACTCATTAAACAGTCAATCTTACCCAGATTTAGCTCAACAGCAACCAGACTTAATATGGACTAAAGATAGTCTAAATCCTGCTCATTTTCAACAAAAAAGAACAACATTTAATAATGAAAATTGGCTTCAGAGTACTTCACCAATATCGAATCTAACAGAAAGAATCAGAGAAACTTCTGAATTCACATTAATTTCCACAATTCAGAGTAATAACATCACTCAGACTGGACCTGCACGAATTATTTCCCTATCTGCTGATGCTCATCGTCGTAATTTTACATTAGCTCAGGAAAAAGATAATTTAGTTTTCAGATTAAGAACCCCAATTACAGGAGCTAATGGTTCAGATATAAAATTAAATATTCCGAAAGTTTTTACAGACCAAAGAGAGCATCATATAATTATTACTTATTCTAAGGCTGCTTTAGAAGTTTATATAGATGATATACAAAATTATCATATCCTTAATCTGTTAGACCTAATTCCTAAAGAGCAAATATTTTTCTACTATGGCATTACATTTATTCCTATGGGATTATGTCTTATTTTTGTGATAAGTTTAGCTAAGAAAAAAGATAGATTCTATAGATATTTATTGCCTACAGGAATCTTACTACCTTCATTAATTTTGGAATCTATATTAGTGATTAATAACGGCAAAACTATCAGTTGGAAAACCTTATTCATAGGTATATTATTCACAACTGGTACAATGCTAATCCTAAAAATGCGATGGTCGAAGACCCACCTTCGGCGATCGCGTGAAAATTTCGATACAGGAATTTAAAGCTAAATTATTGATTCTCCAATGGTGGTAATTCCAAGGGTATTTGACCTAGATTACCCTTGCGAAAATCAGTTAGTATGTGGCTTGTACTGCGGTCTATATTACCCTGGTAGCGGTTATCAGCTAAAACACGAATATATTCCTCTCCTGATAAAGAAGTTGTATCGACTCCATAGCGGGATTTTAAAGCTTCCTGTGGTAACAGATGTCCGTGCGTAACTTCCATCTGGGTGAGTAAATCTACGAATGCTGCTGCTGCTATTTGTTTATCATATGAGGCTTGACCAATATCATCACAGATAGCTAATTTTAAAGCTGCTTCTTGGTCTTCCAATTTTAATGGAATTACACCAGGAGCATCTAATAATTCTACTTCTTGAGATATTCTGACCCATCTTAATTGACGGGTTACTCCAGGACGAGCTGCACTTTCGACAATTTTCCTTTTTAACAAGCGGTTAATAAGTGCTGATTTCCCCACATTAGGAAAACCAATTACAACAGCGCGAATTGGACGAGGTAGCATTCCCCGTTTGCGTCTTCTTTTATTTACGTCCCCAGCAGCAGATTGAGCTGCTTTTAAAATACTTGCAGCACCAATTCCTTGTTTAGCATTGCTAAAGTAAACTGTCTGTCCCTGACTCTTAAACCAATCTTGCCATTGTTGTCTGACTTCAGGGAATATCATATCTACCCGATTGAGTATGACAATTTTTTTCTTACTTCCTATCCATTTATCTAAATGGGGATGATGAGTCGCTAAAGGAATACGGGTATCTCTAACTTCTAAAACTACATCGACCAACTTCAACTGCTCTTGAAGTTTTTTTTCTGCTTTAGCTATGTGACCTGGATACCATTGAATCAGGCTAAGTTTATAGTTACTATTTAATGCCATTATCTAATTAAGTTTTATAAGTAAGTAGCTTTGTTTGGGATTTTAGTTCGTTTCTTTTCATTTGTGAGACTGATGTAAAATGATGCGATTACCTTCGGGATCAAAAGCATAAACTTCTCGACCGTGGGAAGCTGTAATAATTTCTCCTGATGGGGGATAGCCTAAATCCATGACGTGAGCGATCGCATTTTCCAAATTGTCAACCTCTAAACATAGACTCATTTTACTTTTACTCGAACTTTGAAACTCAGATAAATGAGCAGATGATGGCTTAAAAATGCCTATCTTCAAACCTTGCAGATGAAACTCAGCGTAAATCTTCGGAATAAACTTACTCGGCTGCTGGTCGAAAAACTGACGATAAAAATCAACTAAAATATCGATATTCTCACTAGCGATCGCAACAAATGCATCCTTGGCTGATAACTGATAGCTACTCACTGTTCTCTAAATCTACTAATTCTCTATTCTGGAAAAATGTATTATAATTGTGATAGTCAAGCTTATTAGCCATGCATGGGGCCGCAAAGGTTTCGACGTGGTGGTGAAAGCTGAACTGTGATTCAGGTCGAGAGAGGGTCTCCTCTCGTAAATAAAAGACTCAAACTTTAAATATAAATGCTAACAACATTGTATCTTTTGCTCGTAAGCCTGCACTAGCAGTAGCTTAATTGAAAAAATAGCCTCTTATAGGTTCGAGCGCTTCTAATTTGACTCCGTTAAGGATTAGAGGCAAACCCCAACGGATGCGCTTTTAAGTAACCTCTGGTTTACTTATCAGCAAAGAACTCACCAGAGCATCCTAGCGTTCGGGATAATGAACGTTCCCCGCCTTGAGGGTTAAACAGGCTAAACCTGTGAATGAGCGGTAAGTGAATACCCATTGCGGACGGCAGTTCGATTCTGCCCGGTTCCACTAGAATTTATAGTTTAAAAAGGTCTACTTAGCTTTTTCGGTTGGTAGACCTTTTGATTTGAATAATTAATTTTTTATAAAGATTCAGTTTTAAGGATGATAAATTTCCTTATGTTGATTGGTATAGTGACCAGCATCGTGTTTCGAGTTATCTGAATTTGTAAACTTTGTAAACTTTTTATGTTGCAGCTTCAAATTCCATTGTGATCACAGAGTAAAGCCATGCCAGTTTATGTTTATTGGGGTGAAGATGATTTTGCCATCGAAAAAGCTGTTAGCAATTTGCGCGATCGCATCATTGATGAACAATGGGCAAGCTTTAACTATACAGCGATTTCACCTGATGAGCAGGATGCTGTGACAACGGGTTTGAATCAAGTAATGACCCCTAAATTTGGTGCTGGAGGACGCTTAGTATGGTTAATTGATACTACCCTAGCTCAGCAATGTTCAGAAAAAGTATTGGCAGAATTAAAACGTACTCTCTGTGTAATTCCTGAAGATTCATTTCTTCTCATTACTAGCAAAAAAAAGTTAGATGCTCGTCTAAAGTCTACTAAACTGCTCAAAGAAAATGCTGCACAATTTCAGGAATTTCCTCTGATACCTCCTTGGAAAATAGAGATTATAGAACAAAACGTAATTCAAGAAGCACGAAAAATTAATTTGAAGCTGACCTCAAAAAGCGTAAAAATGATTGCCTCATCTGTAGGTAATAATACACGCCTGCTTTACAATGAATTAGAGAAATTACGATTGTTTACAGGTGAGAGTAATGAATTTTTAGATACAGATATAGTAAGTAAACTAGTTAGAAATACTACTCAAAGTAGCTTACAGCTTGCAGCAGCTATTAATAGTGGGGATACCGCTAAAGCTTTAAAATTAGTAGCGGATTTAATTAATGCTCACGAACCTGCTTTAAGGATAGTTGCGACATTAGTTGCTCAATATCGTACTTGGTTACAGGTCAAAGTGATGGTTGATAGCGGGGAACGTAATCAAAAGGCGATCGCTCAATTTGCTGAGGTAGGTAATCCCAAAAGAGTTTACTTTTTAGAACAAGAGGTTAGATCGTTTTCTGTAGAACAACTGGTTCGTGTTTTACCAATACTTCTAGACTTGGAAGTAGCTTTGAAAAAAGGAGCGACACCAATGAGTAAATTACAAACTACTGTAATTGAACTTTGCCTTATAAAGTAAAAGTAGTGATATTGTTAAATCCAAAAACTTTATATATCTAATTCTTTATGGAACTTCTTGCTTATAAAATTATTCAAAGTGATTATCATACTCAATTAAATAGTATTTTCTAGAAAAAAATGAACAAATTATTCGATTCTTTTTCTTATAAAAGCGTCAAGCAGATAGTTTCTCGAACCTTATTATTTTCTACTCTTGTAAGCACAGTTTCCGGTGGAGTTATCTTTTTCTCTAGTGGAAAAGTTTACGCTCAAAATTTTCAAATCAAATCATCAGAGGTTACCAATTACGCAAAAGCTGTACTTGCGATGGAACCAGCACGTCAAGAAGCTTATGGAGAAATCAAAAAGGTAGTTGGAAATGTACCTAATATTGTTTGTAATAAGCCAAAAAGCTTTAGTAACTTACCTCGAAATGCAAAAGACATTGCTATTAAATATTGCAAACGTTCTAAAAAGATTGTTGAAAGTAATGGTTTCTCAGTAGATCGCTTTAATAAAATAACAGAGGCTGTCTTAAAAGATGAGAGCCTTAAAAGGAAGATTTATAAGCAATTAGTTGGTATCCAGAGAAATCGACAACAACGCTAAAATCAACTTTATATTTAAATAGAGAAAAATATATCAAAATTAATTCTGAAGTGGATAATTGTAAAAAAATCTAACCCAGATTGTTTTTAATGATTTCTCTAATTATCTAATTAATTTTGAGTAAATAGAGACAAAGGTAAAAGTAGATCTATTAATTATTAGTTCGGTATCTACCAATAGTTAACGATATAATTAATATTATCATCATTCAATTTCTGCTTTTGTTGTGAAATTATGATTCTTTAATATTTATACTTTTATTCTTCTGATATTAGTTATTTTCCAGAAAATTCTACTGAAATAGGGATTAGTAGTAAATACAAAATTATATCAATTTGATAAAATGATAATGAAAAAGTTAATTTTCCCCTGGTTAAATAAACCAGGAGTTCTTAAGAATGCATCCAAATCATACTAATAATTATAATCTCTTTAACAAACTTAAGCCGTGAGTATCTGTACCACAACTGCTAAGAAGATTATACTCAGAAGCTAATTCTCCTATTTGTCGTGATTGCTGCAAGCTTGGTTTCCAAGGTGTAGGATTGTTATAAGCATAAAAGGTTTCTACCCCATTTATACCAAGTTTTGCTGCTGCCCTAATCAAATCAAAATGCGATCGCTTGTAGCGAGCAGGATGAGCAAGTACTGCTACTCCCCCAGCTGCTTGAATTGCAGAAATCACGTTACTAGCTTGATAAATTTCTCCTGTAACAATTTTTCTTTGGATATAAGGCTTGATCCTAATATGCTCAGTATTGAAAGCATAACCAAGTATATGCACTTCTACATCTAAAAGATTGGCATTGATTTCTACACCACTCCATAGCTTAGGTAAGCTTGCTGTAGGATGATTCCATTTCCAGTCTTCTAGCCAAATTTTTGCAGCTTCGTAACCAGCAACACTATGATGGTCGGTAATCGCAAGTCCATGTAAATTTATTGCGATCGCTTGTTCCATTATTTGATTTGGTTTCAATTTACCGTCTGAGTTAACGGTATGCATATGAAAGTTGAATAACTTTGGACAACTTTCATAATCTATATTTTGTAATACTTGCTCGAAAAGTTCTTTTTCGGTGCAAACTTTAGCACAGTCTACAGTCATAACCCCCTCTTTGTATTAAATTAAGCTACGCGATTTCTAACAAAATTGAGTAGCGATATACAAAAGCTACCACCACTGTTATCTCAAGGTTAGTATTTACCCAATCCTAGTGTTTATATTTATCGGTATATTGAGCAAGTTTTGCAATAATATATTAAGAATAACTTAGCAAATTAAAACCCTCGTAGTCATGAGTATTTTCGATTGAGATAGTTAGATATTAGAAAAAACTTGTTGTAGATATATGTTTGGACTTGTGTAAAATCAAGTATTTAGAAAATAATAAATATTACTATCAATTATACTTATATTCCAAATCGTTCAAATAAATGCAGTGGCTGAGTCAGTATTTTAAAAATATACTTATTTTTACTCAGATATCCTTAATAAAAATCGGCTTTGTATCCTTGCTCTAACAATATATATCTGCCGAAAGTGGATGTTGCTCTGCCTTCTATTTTCTTTTCTTTTCACTACTTTATTAGTCGTATATCTTGTATAAAATCAATCAAGATGAAGATAATAATTGTAATAATTGTCTATCTCATTTTAAGTAGATTACATGTAAATACTGAATTTAAGTATGTAGTAAATATATTGACAGTAAAAAATTATTTGTTACAAAAATATTATAAATAATCTTACTGTATATAATAAGACTTTTTAATTCTTATGCTTGTTCCAAAATAGGAATTTAAAAATTTAGTTTATAGTCCCATTAATTCCCGTACTGCGATTCAATAGCTTTTATTAGGAAAAATCTATATTGGGGAATTATCCCCCAAATTCTTTTCAAATTTCCCAATATTATTAATGACTACTTAAACAAGCCAACCACTTCCTGAGAACCCTCGATAACCTGACCAATCTTACAAGCAAGAATATCTCTGTCAGTAAAGTATTTGATTGCCGAATCTGCTTGCTGAGGAGGCACTAAGATTACAAACCCAATACCCATATTAAAAGTGTTGTACATAGCTTCATCGTCAAGGGAACCAGCTTCCGCTAACCATTTAAACTCAGAAGGTATTTGCCAGCTACTTGCATAAATTTCTATACCTAAATCCTCCCTTAAACAACGAGGTAAATTTTCAGGTAAACCACCACCAGTAATATGAGCCATTCCTCGAATTTCTAAACCATTTTTCCGTGCTTCTAAAATGGGTTTAACATATATACGTGTTGGTGTGAGAAATACTTCACCTAATGTTCTTTCTGCTAATAATTTTGGGCGATCGCTCCAAGAAAATTGATTGTCACTAATAATTTTTCTGACTAAGCTCAACCCGTTGCTGTGTATTCCAGAACTAGCAAGAGCGATCGCAGAATCTCCGACTTTAACTTGTGAAGTATCAAGCATCTGGCTTTTTTCTACAATTCCCACACAAAAACCGGCTAGATCGTATTCATCAGCTTGATAAAAACCTGGCATTTCTGCCGTTTCACCTCCTAAAAGGGCACATCCAGAAATTTTACACCCAGCAACTACTCCTGACACCACATTTTTAAGCTGTTCTTGGTTAAGTTTCCCTGTTGCTAAATAATCCAAGAAAAACATTGGTTCTGCCCCACAAGTGAGAACATCATTAACACACATTGCCACCAAGTCAACACCAACAGTATTGTGAATATTCAGTACATTTGCAATTTTGAGCTTGGTTCCGACTCCATCAGTACCAGACACTAAAACAGGTTCTTGATAACCGACTGGTAACTGAAAACAACCACCAAAACCACCATAACCACCAATAACTTCTGAGCGGTAAGTACTGCGTACTAAATCCTTAATCTGACCAACAAATGCTCTTCCTGCTTCAACATCAACACCTGCATCCTGATAATTCATACTTTGCTTGATTGGTAATTGGTAACGAGTAACTATTGAAGGTTGACCGGGAAACCGGTTACTGCATTTTCCGTATGAGGACGGAATTGAAGATTAGTATAGTCACAATGATGTATAGCACCTACCTACTTGCGATGGTACGTAGTACCTGCCTTCGGCGATGTCGCGAATAAGTCACAATAGTAGGGAAACATCTTTAAGTTAAGTTTTTTGACAATTATTAACTGATTAATAAGGTGGATATCCAAATTCGTCTTCTTCAGGATACATGTAAGAACTAGAAACAGCTGCGACTGGAACCTTTGGCGTTTCTTGTTTTGCCGGAACTTTGGCAAACTCTTTATATTCTTCAAAAGTTGCGGCAATTTTTGAAGACTCTGGGGAATCTGATGCAATTAAATGTTGAGTTAAAGTTGTTAATGTAGGGTGCACATAGTCTACAGTTGAAGCAACTAAAACTGTATTAGATGCTATTCCTCTTTCTTCACATTCAATAATTGGACAAAAGATACCGTGAGCATGGAAAAGCGGTCCTTTCGGCATCCATGCCTGTTTACGAAATTCAGCGTAAGCTTGTTCAAGTTCTGCTGTAAAACCACCAACTGCTCTTCCCTGTTGGTAGTCGCAGTAAGATTTACTAAAGCTAGCTCCTGCTGCCCCATGTAAGGTCATTTGCAATGGTAACTCGTGTAAAAATTTCTTATTTTGCCCTACTAAAAATATAAGGTAACGAGTAAAAGTTTTGAACTTAAGCTTGTCTGCTAAGAATGCATCATAATTTTCTTTTAATGTCCCTAATTTAACTCCGGTTTCTCGATTTTTTACAGATAAAGGTCCCCGACGCACAATAACTATACGTGGTGTTGTAGTAATTAAAACCGTTTCAATTCCAGAGCTAAATTCATAATCCACCTGCTGCCAAGTATTATCTGGCAGGAAGCCAACAGCACGGGCATTTTCTAGCTTAATTGCTAAACCATGGGGTTGAATGCCATCTTGACTATAGCGAGGATTAATCATCTGGCACCAGGGAATGACTTGAGAGGGCAGTGCATTAAACTTTTCGTCCTCGAAGTCGAATTTCGCAGATGTTTTCATTTTTGTAGACACCAGGGATTGCACATCAATTTAGTGCAGGCTAAGAGCGGGGGTTGATATAAATATGATTACTCAAATGGGGCTTTTAAACTAAATCTACTTAATGACTAAGTTTTTAGTTAACCGACATTCGTAAGTGATAATAATCTTTTTATCATTCATCTGGATCATTAAATAGATTCTGAAGCAGTTTTTAATAGTTACATTACTTATAGGTAATAGGTAATATTGTTTTCTACTAATTTTTCTGACAAGCTTCTACCAATTTATTTTGCCCATGAGTAGGTGATTGCTGTCTATTGACATCCCCTCTTAATCCTATTTACTTCATAATCTCATCAGTTCTAACTGTTTTACTCAGATCTTATTAAGAATATTTGCAATTATCTGTAAAAAATTTTTGAGAATTTTCAACGGACAACCTTCCTACACAACCTTATATACATAAAGGTTTGAGCAATTACTTCTACATAACTCTAAACCTATTGTCTGGATTTCATGATGCATCCATATATACATATATCCATAAAGTCGGTATCATTTATTTTGAGCAGGATAGAGTCGGGGGCTAGTTTATATATTCTGAAGCAATTAACTTATGAAGCAAGGAAATGAAGCGAGAAAAATGTCCAGTCCAAACTCTTAGCTGTTATTAGATAGCAGAAAATTCTGATTCTAGAGAATTCCTATCTACCAAGACATTTATTTACCGAGACATCATAAGTTGCCTAGCATAGTTCCAGATATTGAACAGAACTTTATTATTTTCAGTTATGAAAAATTTTAGTCAAGTTTTTTGTACTTCACTCTGATTTTTAACTTCAAACCTGATTTGAACTTTATTTAATTGAACCTTATCTGAGCTTAGCTCCCTTTAGTGGATGGTTAGTACTAAAATACCATCGCATCTGCTCTCAAATTTACCTATTTTTTACAATTGTTTGACAGCTATATAATTGAATTCTTAGATATAGAATTAACGATATTAATCTAATCGAAGTTATTTCCCCCTATTCCTAGATTTAGTTTGTTATGCACCCTATGCAAGATGATTACCCCCAGAGCAAAAAATATAATACAAATATTTCTCCCAGGGAAGGAAGTAGTGAAGAAACTATGTGCTGAGGCAAAACAACTTGTGTGCTTGCCGTTGATTATTCTTACTGCCGAGTTAGATACTGTTGGTACTGGGATACAATATTTTCTGTAACTTCAGAAATATCCAGGCCATCACTAGGAAGTTCAATAGCATCTTTTGCTTTACGCAAAGGAGATACTTTTCTAGTACTATCTTTCCAGTCACGCTCAGCAATGTCTCTCTCAAGTTGCTCTAAACTCATTATAGACAAACCTTGTCTCTGAAAATCTTGCTGACGACGGCGTGCTCTTTCTTCTACAGAAGCTGTCAAAAATATTTTGACTTCAGCATCTGGAAAAACATGAGTACCGATATCTCTACCCTCAGCAACTAAGCCACCTTTTTTTCCCCACTTTTGCTGTTGTTTAACCAAAGCAGAGCGTACAGCTTTTTGTGCTGCGATCGCTGACACATTTGCAGTTACTTGAGGAGTACGAATAATTTGCGTAATATCACTACCATTAATCCAAACTCTCACAGGAGCTTTTAAATCATGGGAAGGAGTTAACTCAACTTCATACTCATCAACTAATTCAGCCACTGCACATTCATCATCAATGGCTATTTTCTTTTCCATAACTAACCAAGTGACAGCCCGATACATTGCTCCAGTATCTAAGTAAATTAACCCTAGTTTTGCTGCAACCTGTCGAGCTACAGTAGATTTCCCCGCACCAGCAGGTCCATCAATGGCGATAATTGGTTTGCGATCGCGCAAAATGACATTGTCAATCAGGCGAGTAGGACCAATTCTAGATGCGATCGCCAGCATTCCTTCCTCCTTGATTTGTTCTATTGGCATTAGAGTACTCGGTTCAACCAATTCAATATATTCCACAGATAAATTACTAATTTCTATCAGTTCCTGCTTGGCAAGTGCAATTAATTTACTGCACCTACGCTCTCCAGCACGGAATGCTTTCTGTGCTGTTTGCAGGCTACGATATAAAACCGTTGCCTTTTGCTTTTGTGTTGCACTAAGGTATTGATTACGGGAACTAAGTGCCAGACCGGATGCTTCCCGCACTATGGGACAAGCAACTATTTCTATTGGTAAATTCAGATCCGCAACCAACTTTTTGATAATAGCTAGTTGCTGACCATCTTTTTGCCCAAAATAAGCTCGGTCGGGTTGTACCAAATTAAAAAGTTTGGTAACAATTGTAGCTACACCCTCAAAATGACCTAGCCGAGAACGACCACACAAGCCTGATATCATAGCAGATGGGGGAATAACTTGCGTAACTAGTGACTCTTGTTTATTCTTCAGTAGAATTCCCATCTCTTCCGGAGCAGGGGCAAAAATTGCATCTACTCCAGCTCTTTGGCAAGATACCATATCCTGCTTCAAATTTCGGGGATATTGCTCAAAATCTTCATTTATCCCGAACTGCAAAGGATTTACAAAGATACTGACAATTACTATAAAATTTTCTTCACGCGCTCTTTCTATTAAGCTCAGATGACCTTGATGTAAAGAACCCATTGTGGGGACTAAACCAATATCACTTTGAATTCGGCTGCTAGACCCGTCCGGAAACAATTCTGATATTGGCAATTCTGATATTGGCGATGAATTTTCCTCTTGAGCGCGTCGTCGTGCTAAAGCAATGTAGCTACCTAAAGCTGTTGTGGTCGTTAACAGGCGCACAAAATACCCCTACTTTTAATCTAGCTATCCCCCGTTAGTTTATAAAATTTGGATGGTAATGCCACCATTCTAGAGACTTGGTATACATTCAGCTTTTTCAGAAATTAAGCTCTATATCCTAAGATTATTGTCAATCACTTAATTTAAAATTGTCTAAGGAGAACTCCAAGATATTCACATTAAGCAACGGTAAATACTAGCATTTTTTACATACGTACATGTATTGTATCTTTTTAACTAAATTATATCCGCTTAATTTCTGATTTTTTTACGAATATAATGGCTTTAAGAACTTGATTTTCCCAATTGTGTTACCGTCTTATGTTTTTACACATATATGACTCAACAGTCAATATTATTAAGTAGATTTAAGAAAAATTTGCCAATTACTCGATTTCTCAATAGAATTAGCCCATCCTCAGACTCGCATAAGCCATAGATGGACTGGACTAAAGTACTGCGATCGCTACAGTCTGATTTTCTGAAACGTTTAAGTTCTGGTCATTTGCTTCATACTCAAAAGCAAGGTGAACATAGTGAGTTAACAATAATCTCTGGAGAAAGATTAAGGCAGCTAAGAGATTTTTGTTGGGAAATGGCAGAGAAGTATAAGCGTGCAGGTACTGTCCGAGATGTTTTTATTAGTAATTTGAAAGGAAAATTAGGGGAAGAAGTTGTAAAAGAAAGACTGGCGGACTTTATTACGGAAGTTGATTATGAAAAGAAATTAGGTGGTGACGGTGGGATAGATTTTACTCTTAATTCCGACACAGATGTGGGTATAGAGGTAAAATCGCGCTGCGGTTTTTTCAATAAGGTGAAATGGTCTTTAACTGTAGAGGAAGTTAGGAAAAATAGTGTTGTAGCCTGTGTGTTAATTCAAGAAGAAGTGAATGAAGCTCAGTCAGAATATCATTTAATTTTTGCCGGGTTTTTGCCGACAGAAATGATCAAGCTGAAAACTGGCAAAATATATTTTGGCATAGAGCAATTGCTCTATGGAGGAGGACTACGGTTCTTTTTAGAAGAGGCACAAGCAGGTAAAATACAGGATAAATCGATTATTTTTTATCGTAATTCAGAGAAGCAAGAAAATTCCTGGCAAAGTCTTAAAAAGACAAATCAACATGATATTGATAATTATCCATTTTCTGAGCAAGAATTAAGGCAAAATAATCATGCAAATTCTCACTTAAATCAAATAAATCGGATAAATAATCAAAGGCAAAATGATTCTGTTTTGAGGAAAGAATCAGAATATTTTTATATAGAATTAGCTAACAAGCAATTAAATTTAGGTAATTTTGCTACTGCTATAGAGTATTACAGCAAAATTATAGATAATCATAAGCATAATTATAAGAAAGATGAATTGTATTACAAACGGGCTTTTGCCCGCTATCAATTAGAAGATTACCAAGGAACAGTAGATGACTGTAGCTTTCTAATTTCAACAAATCCTAATCATATCCAGGCTTACAACCTTATAGCTCAAGCCTACTATCAATTAACCCAGTATCAACAAGCAATTTTCAACTACACTCAAGTCATTAGACTGAATCCTTTAAATGGTGATGCATACAGGAACCGTGCAGATGCTCGTTATGATTTAGGAGATAAGCAAGGAGCAATTGAAGATTATGCACAAGCGATAAAAATTAATCCTTTTGATAGTGATACTTATACAAATTTGACTACAAATTTGCTTGAAGATTCTAAATCCAGGGAAAATCATCAATTTATTTCCCGAATTACACCAGAAACCATTACCGATTGCAATGCTTACAAACAGCGTGGAAAATATCGTTACGATGTAGGAGATTACATTGGAGCGATTAAAGATTATACTCAAGCAATAAATATTAATTCTGGAAATATTAATTCTGGAAATATTAATTCTAGTAGAGGTAATTCCCAAAATCAGCCCCAAGATATTGAGATTTATCATCTTCGTGGGGATGCATATTATGATGCAGGTAATAAAGAGAAAGCAATCGAAGACTACACTCAAGCCATTAGCATTAACTCACAACATGCGATCGCTTATTATCAACGCGGTTGTGCTTTCTACGATTTAGCTGATAAAGCAAGTGCAATCGAAGATTTTCAAATTGCAGCAGAATTGTATAAAAAGCAAGGAAATATCTCAAAATATAAAGAAGTGCGGGAAAAGATTTTAGAATTAGAGATAGAAGCGTCTTTGGATATTTTAGATTTTTAGATTCTTATATTTTGAATCAATTGTAATTTTGATATCCTCAGTTACTAAACTCCATCCCTTCACTATAAGCAGAATAAACACCCTGAACGTTATACCAGTTCAGAAAAATTCTGGCTATTTCTAATGCTAACTGTGGTTTACCAATATCAATCAACCATTGTAATAAAGGTGCCATGGTACGCTCATTCAGATTACCATTGAGGGATAAAATCCCCCACAATAACTTGTGTAACCAAGTCATCTGAATCATCATCCGTACTTCCCAGGTTGGATGCTTCTGATAAAATAAAACTCCCATCCTCCCGCGCTGAATTTCTTTATCAACGAGGTTCGGTATTTGTTCTAAACTAAAAGCTGGGTGCCAATGATAACCAACAGCTTCAGGACATTTAATCAACTTGAGACCCAAATTTTTCAACCTGACACCAAGTTCTAGGTCTTCCCATCCATAAAGCTGAAAACTGGTGTCAAACAATCCCACTTTCTCTAACCAGTGTTTAGGAATAGCAACATTTCCCGTCGCAAAGAAAGCAGCAGAAAAATCTGTAATTTTATAGGGTTCAGAGGTGGGATTGTCAAAATTACAGGTATTGACTACAGCACCATAGGTAAAAAAGCGATCGCTACCTAGTCTTTCTTTGCCTTTTTGTAGCGCTTCTATGTGGGATTTAAGAAAACTGGGAGTTACCACTAAATCGCTATCAATGAAAATGATTATGTCTCCCCGTGCTTTTTCGACACCCAAGTTTCTAGCAGCTGCTGGTCCCAAATGATTTTGTTGAAACGGGTAAACGTGGGGAAATTCTTTCCGATTCTCTTTTAACCATTCTAAAGTTCCATCTGTGGAACCATCATCCACAATTATGACTTCATAACCCTCTACAACAGAATCTGTTGATAGTTCTTGTGCTTCTAGAGCTAACAAACACTTTTCTAAAATTGCTTTGCGATTATAAGTCGGAATAACAACACTTAAAAACACTATCTCACCCCCAAACAATGCCCATCTTCAGGATAGGACATTCAAAGAAAGAATACTGTTCCTTTTTAATACACCTTTGATTAAAATACAGAATTTCCTACTTTCACTTTGTGTCAATATTTTTATTATTCGTCTGTATAATCAGAATGTTACTAATTCAGGACTTACGCAACGAAGATTTGTCATTGCGACCGGAACGTAGTGCAGGGAAGCAATCGCAGGGTTTATTGCGATTACGTCGCTATCGCTCGTAATAACGGAACTACATTGATTTTGCGTAAGTCCTGAGAATGTTACTAATTTTTCATTTTTAATTAATTCACCTTTAATATAACAGGACTTACGCACGGACTATGTATTCAAGTCATTACGACCCTAGGGAAGTAATCTCAAAGCCTTATTTTTCGTTACGAGTGTGTAAGTACTATATAAAACAGATAAATTTCTTCTACTAATTAGTTAGCGATTTTAGTTTCCTACAATTCGATAAAGCCAGCATTTAATAGTAATTTATACAACTAAATATTCTACTTAAACCCCCATATTACCTAAATATTTATACTTAGTAAATTTAAAACACTAATACTTAAAAGTATAATATAAACATTAATATGCAAATCAACTAGTACTATTACCGAAGAGAATATACTTACATTAGATGGATAATGATAGGTTGTTGTATTGCAGCATAAATAAATATACTAATGGGTCGCGCTAAAAAGGTTGTTCTAGCATATTCTGGGGGAGTTGATACATCAGTATGTATCCCCTATCTAAAGGAAGAATGGGGTGTTGAAGAAGTTATTACTTTAGCTGCAGATTTGGGACAAGGCGATGAATTAGAACCTATTCGCGAGAAAGCTTTAAAATCTGGTGCTAGCAAATCTTTAGTTGTCAACGTTCAAGACAGCTTTATTAAAGATTACGCATTTAAAGCCATTAAAGCCAATGCCTTGTATGAAAATCGTTATCCTTTAGCAACAGCCTTAGCTCGTCCTCTGATAGCTAAGATACTGGTAGAAGCTGCCCAAGAACATGGTGCAGACGCGATCGCTCATGGTTGTACTGGTAAAGGTAATGACCAAGTGCGTTTTGATGTAGCGATCGCAGCTCTTAATCCAGATCTAAAAATTCTAGCCCCAGCCAGGGAATGGGGAATGAGTCGGGAAGAAGCAATTTCTTATGGAGAAAAGTTTGGTATCCCTGCACCAGTGAAAAAATCTTCTCCTTATAGTATTGACAAAAATTTGCTAGGTCGCAGCATTGAAGCAGGGATTTTAGAAGACCCGATGGTAGAACCACCAGAAGAAGTCTATGAAATGACAAAGGCGATCGCTGATACTCCAGAAGAACCAGAATATATTGACATTACTTTCAACTGTGGTATTCCTTCTGCTTTAAATGGAAAACTTGAAGAACCGATAGAGTTGGTTGCGAAGCTCAATCAGTTAGTGGGTAAACATGGTGTCGGTCGCATTGATATGATGGAGAATCGCTTAGTGGGAATTAAATCGCGAGAAATATACGAATCTCCAGCAATGATTGCTTTAATTCAAGCTCATCGCGATTTGGAAAGTTTAACTTTGACGGCAGATATCACTCAATATAAGCGAGGAATAGAAGAAACTTATAGTCAAATAATTTACAATGGTCTTTGGTATAGTCCCTTAAAAGCTGCTTTAGATGCTTTTCTTGATAAAACTCAGGAAAGAGTTAACGGTACAGTAAAAATAAAGTTATTGAAAGGTAATGCAACAATTGTCGGACGTAGTTCAGAAAATTCTTTATACACTCCAGATTTAGCGACTTATGGTTCTAACGACCAGTTTGACCATAAAGCTGCGGAAGGATTTATTTACGTTTGGGGATTACCTACGCGTATTTGGTCTGAACAGACTAGAAAATAGCAAATGAAGTTCATTAACATCATTTGGTGTTGATTATAGTTTGATTTTAGTTTGATTTTAGTTTTATTTCTGTGTCTTGCTCTAACCCTTAATTTGGTTATTGATACCGACTTACCAGAGCCGGTATCTGTGTGCTGTCCCTGGGATGAACGGTGTTCTCCGGTGAAGAGTTAAAGGGAAAATTACTCAACACCTCCTGATTTCCTTTAACTCCTCACCTTTTACTTTCTCCCCATAGCTATTAATTTTTCAAATAAGTTGTCTAATTAAAGTTATCGATACACCACCGTAGCAAAATAGCGTCTGCAATGATCGGTGTTCTCCGGTCAAACTAACTGCTTATTTTTTTTGTTTGACGGTACTCTAACCAAATTGGTACTGCTATGATTGCAGCCAAAATTAGTAAAGCCGCGATCGCGAACTGACTGACCCATGTAACTAGTGTTTCTAGGGGCACTACTTTCCCAGCAAAGAAAGAAAGCGATACCATTACGCTAGCCCAAGTTACTGCACCTGCGAAGTTATATATGCAGAATTTCCAAAACGGCATTTGAGCAATACCTGCTAAAGGTGCCATAAAAATTCTCAATAATGCGAAAAAACGACCAAAAAACACAGCTTTAGCAGCATTGTCACTAAATTGCTCTTTAATACTGAGCATTTTCTCATCAGAGACTCGAAATAGGTGACCAATTTTTAATAATACAGACCAACCACCTATTCTACCAATCCAGTAACCACAAGTACCGCCTAAAATTGCTCCAGCAGCAGCATCACTTAAAACTAACCAGTAATTAAGTTCATCACTACCAGCAAGAAATCCTCCAACTAAAGTTACAGTTTCACCAGGAAGGGGAAGACCTAAATTTTCAAACAAAATTCCTAAAAAAATTGCCCAATACCCATAGCTATGAGCTACTTCCTGGATGTTTTCCAGTGAGATAAATTCAAGGGACATCGGGCACCACCATCTTTACAATTCTTCATTTTTCTTATATTCTGACTACTTTTTCATTTGAGTGTCAATCTACTGATCACAAATATAAGTAAATCAAGATAAGAATATTCTATTTTTATAATTCGATAAACTTATCAAGATAAAATTGCTGAAAAATATTAGTGTTAAATTTTAAGGCTTAACTTTATTCTTAAATTTTCAACCATGAAATCAAATTAATCTTTGTGAAAATAAAGATTATAATTAGTGATTTTAGTTACACCTTAAAAAGTATTAATACGTATGATTTAAAACTAAATTCAATATTTAAGGTATTTTCAAAATCTCCAAAATATTTTTTAAATTAATTGGTAGTAAATAAAATTGCTTTCATAACATAAAAATAATGACAATAAAGTAATATTTTCATCCTATGATGGTAGTCAAAATAAGATAAAAAACCAAGTAAATCTTCAATATGGATTAATTTACCTGAATAGGCAAATTATTTATCAAAATTTTATAAAACTACCAGTAAATTATAAAAATTCAGTAAAAGATACGGTTGTTACTGAATTAGCTATCCGCTTATGCGTATATTGAAAATGGATAGTATAAATTGTACGGCATAAATACTGAACATCCTTGATTTAACCGTATTTTTTATTAATGTTCTAGTTTTTATGGAGCATTGAGAATTACGGTCAAGGATAAAGTTGTATTTGTGTCTTTTTGTTTTTTCTGTTAACTATTTCAACTACCCAGTAAATTCATGACTATCACACAGAAATGCCAGCTAATCTTATTTAGACCCGAAGGACGTATAGATTTGGAGGGTGGAAAAAGTTTGAGTGAAAAGATAGCTTTAGTAGAAGCACAGTCTGAACAACTTTGGATTTTAGATTTAGCAAAGGTCGATTTTATGGACAGTGCTGGATTGGTGTTTCTTGTCAATGGACTAAAATCAGCCCGTAATAGAAATTGCCGCTTAGTTCTATGTAATGTTCCAACTCCAGTTCGGTTAGTTTTAGAGCTAACTCAACTTGATTCTGTGTTTGAAGTTTTTAGTTCTTATGAAGATATTATCAGTACTGTTAGCTAAGTAGTATTAACCTAAACAATCTTTAAATATTTGGGTACTGTAAGGAATTTATAAGTTGATATCGGATTTAGTTTTTCTGTCTTATAACTAATAATTATGATAATTATTAGTTATAAAATCAATTATTCAAGCTAAAAAAGTTAAGCTTTTGTTTCAGACAGTTATGCTCGTTAGAATAATGATTTTCGTACATCCTAATGTATAAGAAACTTTTGACTTTAAATAAGTTGACTGGCATTTCCTCATTTGCTAAATATAAATCAACTTGGAGGAAATGAATTAACTAAGCCTGAATTTGCACAAAGTCCTTGGCAGAAAAATCATCCTATTAAAGACAAACTTACAGTACCTGTCTACATATTAACTTTGCAGTCATCAAATTGATTAATTAAAAATTGTTTTATATCAATAAAACACTTTCGTTCAAAGTCTTTAAAACTTATAATCCTTGGATATCATCCAAACCTCTGAAACAGCTGATTAACTTCTATTAATTCAGCCAATATAACTATCACAAATAAATTTATATCAATATTGTCGCATTATTTGTTAATCACTTTAGCGAGATAAAGCTATATAAATCAGGTATTAAATCTACATTGTACAGAAATAAGTTTATTACCCATATCTAAAAAAATATATTTAATAAACTTGAACTTCAAAAATTTATAGAGACGATTAGATGATTCTTTAAATTAATTACCCAATCCGTATAGATAAAAAGCTTACTACATAAGCATTCGGAATTTTGTAACAATAGCTGCACGAAACGGGTATTACAAAATACACCCAACGATACTAAGGATTATACATACTCCAACAGATAGATTTATTGTGTGCTTAGGTGATTTCTGACCAATATTATATCCAGGTTGATGAGTTTCGACTTCGCTCAACTCTCCATACCTTGGTTAACGATGGTAAATTTTTCATAGAAATCACCTTAATTGTTCGGTATAGGTGAAATATCTCCCTGGGGAGATGCAGAACGAGGGAAGCTAGGTAGGTCTATACCACTGTGACTTGTACCGCGAGTTTTCAGTGCTAAGCGATAACTCACACTTTGCAACTCTGCTTGTAACTGGCGATTTTCTTGCTGTAAAGCTGCTATCTTATCTCTAACTGGAGCCATTCTTTCTTCAAATTTATGGCGATAAATTTGTGGTAACTCTTGGACCACTTGCTCTAACATCCGACTGCGATCGCTTAATTCTTGAACTGATTGTCGCAACTGATAAATTTCGGCATCGCGATCTGTAATCTGTTCTTGATAAAAGGTTACTTGCTCCTCAAGGGTCTGCAATTGTTCTCGCAACTCTTGCAACTGAGCCATGTGACGCTCAGAAAATTCTGCTTGAGGCATAAAGTCAGTATTGCCTTTGACTAATCGAAAAAGCTCTTGTGAAAGTTGTTGTACTAACTGGTCGCGAAGCTGCAACTCTTGACGCAACTTCGAGACTTCTGTAGATAAGGCTTGGATTGTAGAGTTTTCAGTTTGGCTCACAGTTTTCTAGTACTCAAATAACAAATATATGACCCTATTATGTATAACTGCGATTGTATTGCTTTTGGCAAATATCTTTTGGGTATTACTGTTAACTTAACACCTCTAAGTGAGCTTACGCAGAAATATATAAAGTAAAAAATTAAATTTTTCCAACTTTCTTCTGATTGTATCCCGTTCTAAGTAAAGGTGCAGCAATTATGAGTGTATATTATAATTTTTTAATTTAACTATTTTAAGATTAGGACTTGTACACTATTAATTATAAATAAGGTTTTGCGTAAAGCCTGATGATATAACTAATTAAGATCCTAGCTATACTGTCTCGGTAATACTTGTCTACAGTCGTAATGGAGTAAACACTTAGTCTGTAGGTAATTCCTGTATTTGATGCTAAATTACTTAGCACTCATAAATATTGCAAAAAATTAAAAAAAATTCATAATTACTTTCATAATTACCAAGTACTAGTATCAGGCAAAGTAATTAAAAATTCAAAATTCAAGTGTAATAAGCGTCTTATCGATTGGAAATTATTTGCATTATTTACACTGCCATATACTAGATTGCGTTAAAAGTTATTCTTAAAAATATTCTTATGATGATTTTAGTTAGTTCAGGGAAGTACCTATGAGAACTTTCCGATAATTTTGTGTCACTGCTTATCTAAACAAAACAACTGCACAAAGTACTGTTTCCTTGTGCAATTGCTTTTGCGTAGAATAAAATTTACTCTACATCTGTAGTTTCTACTTCTTCGTCAGTTACAACAGTAAGTTCCTGTTTAATAGTCAAATAGCGAATTACTTCTTCACTCAATCGCATAGAACGTTCCATTGCATTAATGATAGTTCCTGGACCCTGGTAATTCATTTGTACATAAACTCCATCCCGATGTCGATCGATTTCGTAAGCTAAACGACGTTTGCCACGATTTTGAATTTCGACACCTTCTGCTCCCTGCTCGCGGATTAAAGCTTCGTATTTACTTACTATCTGCGTTACCTGCTCTTCATTAAGATCGGGTCGCAGTATGTACATTGTTTCGTAAGCTGTTGCCATAATTGATAACCTCCCTATGGACTAATTGGGCTGCTCGTAGCGATTAAATAATCTATCGGCATCTTGAGCAACAAGGAACTATAATTTTACCAGCTTTCTATTTTAATTGAATTTATTTAAGGAAAGTAAGTTTTTTCAGATTTAATTTTTCCAACTTCTAAATTGGAGTCAAATTAGTCCTGATAATAACGTCTTGTGTGAAATGAATTTTTTTTGTTTAATTTTTTGTTTAATATTGTGAGCGAAGCAAAGATTTGATTGAGTGTGACTTTACCCAAAAATACAAATTCTTTGGCTTTAAGATGTAGATAAAAAGGACGTTTACTCAAGTTATGGCACAACGTTATGTGCGAGTTCAAAATCAGCAAGGGCAAATTTACTACGGTTTATTACAATTGTCCTTAGAGGTTACAGTTCTGGATGCACCACCCTGGTTAGATGGACAACCCACCAGTTTGAATTTAGAGCCGAATAGCTATCAGATATTGGCTCCGTGTTCTCCATCAAAAATTGTTGCGGTTGGTAAAAATTATGCAGACCATGCAGCAGAAATGGGAACTCAGGTTCCTCCGGAACCTTTGATTTTTCTTAAACCACCCACATCAGTCATTGCTTCCGAATCAGAAATTAGATATCCAGAGGCATCTCACAGAGTAGACTATGAAGGGGAATTAGCATTGATAATTGGCGATCGCGTTCATAATTGTACTCTTAAAGATGCTCCTAATAAAATTTGGGGTTACACCATCGCAAATGATGTTACCGCCAGAGATTTGCAAAAGAAAGATGGACAATGGACTCGTGCTAAAAGCTTTGATACTTTTTGTCCTTTAGGACCCTGGGTCGTTAGAGAATTAAATCCTGGAGCCAGATTACAAACTTTTTTGAATGATGATGACCAGCCAGTACAATCTGACTGTATTGATGGCATGGTATATTCTCCAGATTTTCTAGTCTCTTATATTAGCAAAATCATGACTTTGCTACCAGGAGATATTATCTTAACTGGTACTCCATTAGGAGTTGGTCCTATGCAGATAGGCGATCGCGTCCGAATCGCAATTGAAGGTATTGGTCGTTTAGAAAATACCGTGGTGAGAGGATAGTAAATTTTGGGGTTGGTTGATTTCCAAAATTTTCTAATTTTCTAACATTTATTCAGTTGGTATTGACAAACCTCCTGAATCGATAAATAAATGTTTTGCAGTAGTACTTGAGATGTTAGTGCTACCTAAATCTTGAAAGAAATTTAAAAATCTCTTCACCAATTGCCTTTGTCCCAATTATACAAATTTCATAGCAATCATACGGGGGAAGAATTTTTATTCTGATTAAAGGTTGGAATTTAACGAATCTGAGCATAAGCAGCTTCCGATATAAAAGGAATTTCGGCGTAAATCCCTCTTAATGCTTGAATTATTGAATATACACTGGCAACGAATACCACTAGGAAAATTGCACCCAACAATATTGCTACAGGTAAAGCAGGAGCTCCCGCTACTGTCAAAAATCCTGCGAATTGAAGCACTGCAATACATAAAGAAGTAAATATTCCAAACAAAAGAGCTTGCATTGTATGGAAGCGAAGAAAGTGTATGAGCTTCTCGTTTCTCACAACTCCTAAGAACAAGGCAAAAAAGATGATGAAATCTAGAGATAGAAAAGGTAATCTGATTAAATTAGCTAGAAAACCATACACATATATAAAAGGCAATAGCGGCAAGTATAAGTAACTAAGAAAAGGTACTAATGCAAATAAAGGAGCGCCAAGTAACTGAACTTTTATTAACGGTAACAGATACGGCAAACAGGACAGTAAACGATCCTGTATTTCAGTACGTCCGCGCCAAGCCATGCAAGAATCTCCTTGTCTGTAAATGAATAAATAATGAATGTCCCTTGAAGTTTTGGAAATTTAAATTCTAAAATTGAAAAATTCTCAAATCAAATCCAGTTTTATAAACTTGGTTTCATCTACTCTATATTAACTACTTTAAAACCCATTAAGCATTCATATTGCTCGACTCGCTGTTCCCCGGGTTTGCGTATTGCCTGCCCGCAGTACAATTTTCCACTTTTCCAACGAGGTTCTCCCCTATTGTCAGCGAGTAAACAGTTCTGACAAACTCTCTGTGGTTTTAGGACTTGGTCGTTAACTATAATCGCTAGCATACCGACTCCTAGGTTAAGTTGGTGTATTCTAAGTAAAACTTTAGTGCAGAATGTGGGTTATATTAATATATCCTTTTATTTACTGGTGTTTCACATGCATCAGTGCAGGCTACGCCAACAATAATCAAATATGAATCCTTAAGTGCTTGTTCTAAGTTTTAATTACATATCTTAGTTCAAAGTCTCTAACAGTATTTATGCTAATAATTGTAAAAATTAAAACAAGTTATTATTCAAATTCTGACTAGAAATTCAATAACCCTTTTTAAGATATTGTGAACTTTGTTTTATACTATTATTGTAAATAGTTATTTAATTTTCAGGTAAAAAGAGATACATAAATTTATTTATCTGAATGAATTGAAAAGTATAGATAAACGATATAAATTAAATTTAGTAATTTACATAAAAATATGTTTACTAAAATATTATCTTTTTTATTTTGTCAAGAAATAAAAAGATGTGAATGAAGTCAAGGCTATCTATTTAAGCGAGAATCATAGTTGTTTGAGGTTATACTGCAATACAAGCTGCTTGCCTTAAAAAGATCAATCTACTGAAAGTTAAGCCAAAGTTTAGTTGTATTAGCAATTGGCATAAAGGCAAAAAATAGGATCATCAAGCTTTTTATATAAATCAACTAATCGACAATTAATGATCTGACAAATATAGAGAACAAGATAGAGAACAAGTAAATCTTTAGAATCAATATTTTCCCTTATTAAAGGATTACAGTTATCCAGCATATCTTAAATCTATCTTCTTTTGATTACTAACTTTGATAAAGTCTGATAAATATTAAACTCGAAATTAAACTCGAAAATTTTTATCAAGGGTGATGATTTCAATGAAAATTAAATAACTGTTGACCGTGCATAACTAGGGTTCTTAACTATATACTTTTGAGTAGGGAAATGTCGGCATTCATTGCATAAGTGCTCTAATCTGACATCATCTCTTCCATGTCAATCAAAATCTTTAAGGACAGATCTTGTGACTTTGACTAACTCAGACTTACTTAAATCATCTGATTCTGTAGTTGCAGAGTTTATTAATCAAGAGTTACAGCGTCAACGCGACCATTTAGAACTGATTGCAAGTGAAAACTTTACCTCCGCTGCTGTTTTGGCTGCTCAGGGTTCTGTTCTCACTAACAAATATGCAGAAGGTCTACCTGGTAAACGTTATTATGGCGGTTGTGAATTCATAGATAAAATCGAGCAGCTGGCTATTGATAGAGTCAAAGAGCTTTTCGGTGCTGAAGCTGCTAATGTTCAACCACACTCCGGAGCGCAAGCTAACTTTGCGGTATTTCTTACCCTACTCCAACCTGGGGATAAAATCATGGGAATGGATTTATCTCACGGGGGACACCTAACTCACGGTTCACCCGTTAATGTTTCGGGTAAGTGGTTTGAAGTAGTACATTATGGTGTGAGTCAGGAAACCGAAGAATTAGACTATGAAGAAATTCGACAGCTGGCGCTTAGGGAGCGTCCTAAGCTGTTGATTTGTGGTTACTCTGCTTATCCAAGAACCATTGATTTTGCTAAGTTTCGTAGTATTGCTGACGAAATTGGCGCTTACTTAATGGCAGATATTGCTCACATTGCTGGTTTAGTTGCGAGTGGTTTACATCCAAACCCAATTCCTCATTGTCATGTTGTAACAACTACCACCCATAAAACCTTACGAGGACCTCGTGGTGGTCTGATTATGACCAATGATCCAGAACTGGGTAAAAAATTCAATAAAGCTGTATTTCCTGGAACTCAAGGTGGACCTTTGGAACACGTAATTGCAGGTAAAGCAGTAGCTTTTGGTGAAGCTCTTAAACCGGAGTTTAAAACTTACTCTCGCATGGTTATTGATAATGCTCGTGCTTTAGCTACTCAGTTGCAAAAACGTGATTTTAAGTTGGTATCTAACGGTACTGATAATCACTTAAATTTAGTTGATTTAAGATGCATTAGCATGACCGGTAAAAGAGCCGATGCATTAATGAGTGAAGTAAATATTACTGCTAACAAAAACACCGTACCTTTTGACCCAGAGTCACCATTTGTTACTAGCGGTTTGCGCTTAGGTTCTCCTGCAATGACTACTAGAGGAATGGGAGTAGAAGAGTTTACAGAGATTGCAAATATTATTGCAGATAAATTATTATCTCCGGACTCAGAGGAAATTGCCAAAGAGTGTAAGCAAAGAGTTAAAGCATTATGCGATCGCTTCCCACTTTATCCTCATATAGAGATTCCTGTGCCAGCGATAGTTTAGAATTTTGTATCTTTAAGTTTTTCTCCTTTATGGGTACTGAGTTAATTTGATCACCCTGTAGATACTATTTCTTAGTGTCTCTTCAGTTTTTCCCAAGGTTGATTATTCATCACCTTGGGATTTTTTAGAGATTTTCAGTGGTTGTTTAATCAATAGGAATAGGATAGTTGTTAGGCTAAAGGATAAATCTGTAAGATAACAGAGCTACTCAGCAAGAAATATCAATCAAGTTTTATGAGCGCCGAAATTATTTGTGTTGGAACTGAATTACTATTAGGGGATATCCTCAACAGTAACTCCCAGTACTTAGCTACAGAATTAGCCCAACTAGGAATTCCTCACTTTTATCAAACAGTTGTGGGAGATAATCCTGATAGATTAGCTAAAATTATTGATATAGCCGCTCAAAGGTCGCAAATCCTAATTTTTACTGGTGGACTAGGACCTACACCTGATGATTTAACTTGCGAAACTATTGCTAGTTTTTTTGGTGCAGCATTAGTCGAACGTCCAGAGATTATTGAGGATATTAATAAAAAGTATGGAGCACGGGGTAGAAAAATGACCCCCAGCAACCGGAAGCAAGCTTTAATCCCTGAAGGTGCCCAAATATTACCAAACCCTACAGGTACAGCACCAGGTATTATCTGGGAACCTCGTGAAGGATTAACAATTTTCACTTTTCCTGGTGTACCTAGTGAAATGCACAGGATGTGGTCAGAAACGGCAGTACCGTTCCTCAAAAGTCAGGGATGGGGTAGAGAGATTATTCACAGTCATACTCTCAGATTTTGGGGAATTCCTGAGTCGGCTTTAGCGGAGAAAGTTGCATCCTATTTTAATTTAGTTAACCCAACAGTAGCTCCTTATGCCAGTAAGGGAGAAGTTAAGTTAAGAGTTTCTGCAAAAGCATCCTCTGAAGCGGAAGCTGAAAAATTAATTGCACCAGTTGCAAACCAATTACAGGAAATTGCTGGTTTAGATTACTTTGGTGCTGATAATGATACTTTAGCCTCTGTAGTTGGTGAACTACTGCGAAGTAAACAGCAGACCCTCGGTGTTGCTGAATCTTGTACTGGTGGCGGTTTAGGACAGATGCTCACGGAAGTATCTGGTAGTTCAGATTACTTCTGGGGTGGTATAATATCTTACGATAATTCTGTGAAAGAAAGAGTATTAGGAGTCAATTCTCAAGATATAGAAAAATTTGGAGCGGTCAGCGCTATAGTTGCCGAACAAATGGCATTAGGTGTGAAAACTCATTTACAAACCACTTGGGGAATCAGCATTACAGGTATTGCAGGACCAACAGGGGGAACGGAAGAAAAGCCAGTTGGTCTAGTTTATATTGGTTTAGCTGGACCCAATGAGCAAGTGGAAAGTTATGAATATTGTTTTGGTGCAACTCGGGGTAGAGCTTTAACTCGTCATGCAAGTATTTGCACTGCTTTAGATAAATTGAGACGCAGGTTGGTGCAAAATTGATTAATTCTCTATTACAAGTTCAAGTTTAAATACATTTTGCTTGAGATACTTAAATATTTTTTATCTTATCTTCCTAATATTAAGTAATGAATTTATCACATTAAAAACTTTATAAGGGTCACACAACTGTATAAAAAAATTATATATTTACTTAAATAATTATTTATTCAAGCACAGACTTGTTAAAACATTGTCTAATTGCTTGTATTTTTGTCTAGCCATGTAAATCCTTACAGGTTTTTCATACTCCAGAGCCTAAGTATATCAATTACATTTTTTTTCATAGTCATCAGTCTTCAGAAATAAAAAATATACTTTTTTATGGATTTTATTAATTTATAGATACTTATTTTTTTGACATGGAATTTACAGGTGGCACTTTCACTCAAAATTCTGCTAGGCTTTAAATGGGTTTATAAAAATTTACGTGCCTGCCTTTACTATTTTTTAAATGATAAGTGTAGCTAAAATGTACGTGTAAGCCCTTCATATCAATGATTCTTATGAGTACCTATTAGGACAAATAATCACTAAAAGCTTGCTCCATTATTCACAATTTGTTACAAAAAGACAAATAACTTCTATATACTTAACACTTGATACTTCATGTTTGGCGGACTAAGTGGTTTAACCAATCAAAAAGGTACGGACTGGGGAGAGCAAATGCTCAATACGGTCGCGAGTCAGACTATTCGCCACTTGTTTACTAAGAGTGAGTCGGTAGAAGTCGTTGTTCGTTGCTATCCTTCTAGCAAGTTGCTACAAGGTAGTATAGACAGCTTCAAGATGAATGGCTCTGGCTTAATTATTCGTAAAGACTTTTTCGTAGAGGAAATGTCTTTTGAAACAGATGCTGTCTCTATCGATTTTAGTTCTGTACTAAGTGGCAAATTACGTTTAAAGCAACCTACTCAAGCGATCGCTCAAGTAATTTTGACAGAAGCTGGTATAAATCAGGCTTTTAAAGCAGAATTAGTAGAAAAGCGTTTGCTGAATATTTCTGCCCCCTCACTATTGGAATTGTCTGATGGTAAACCAGTTTCATTTACTGATGTGGAGGTGGAACTCCTGCCAAATAATCAGATGCGAATTCTGGCTAAAGCAGATTTAGGTGATGAGGATTTAGTACCAATAGTTATGAGCGTAACCATTGGTATTGAAAGACGCAGAAAAGTTTCTTTTAAAGACCCTCAAATCGAATTGGATGTAGTTCCAGAGGATCAAAAAGATAAGTCTTACACTCTGGGTGTTTCCCTTGCATCCATCCTTGATAATATGGTGGATTTGGACAAATTCGATTTAGATGGTGTGAAAATGCGACTTAATCGTTTAGAGACTCAAGGAAAAAAATTAATTTTTAGTGGATACGCAGAAATTCACCGCATACCAAATAGCAGTCAATAATTTAGGAAAGCTTGGAGAGATGGATATATCTAAAAGATATTTCTTTAAAAGATATTTCTAGATTTCTCTCTAAATTTTTCTGATTAATAGCTTATAGTTATTATAAGAATCTATATTGCTTCCATTAATTAACGTTGAAATAATAGTTTCTATCTTCTATACATACTATTTTTCTATAATATACAAGTACTTTATATGAAAGAAAGCAACTATTATTGATTGCTTTATATAGTGGGAGTGGGTTTTTTGTAACCACTTATCTAGTCTGATATGATCTGTAGATAATCGAAAATCGGATTAAACAATAGTAGGGTGAATCTGAGACTCTTTATTGTTGTTTAAATGCTGTATTCAAAAAAAATCCTCATATATAGGCAAAGTGCTATATAAAAAATAGTAGAAGTGCACTTTACACCCCTACTATATAAAAATTCTTAAATTATTATAAAAAGTGAAAATCACAGGTAAAAGTTTCTACTTTTGACTTACTTAAAAGAACGTCCTACACCGTAGTATTGGAAACCTGCTCTGACCATAACTTCCGGGTCTAGGAAATTACGACCATCAATCATCACTGGACTATTCATCAGCTTAGCCATTTTCAAGTAATCTAAGCTTATAAATTGCTTCCAGTCAGTTACCAATACCAAAGCATCACAACCATCAGCTAGTCTTTCGGGATCAGTCTCTACCATTACACCAGACAAACCATCACGCATTCCTGATTGGGAAACGATTGGGTCGTACGCTTTCACCTTCGCTCCCAAACGATTTAATTGCTCAATTAAATTGAGTGAGGGAGCATCACGCATATCATCGGTATCGGGTTTAAAGGTTAAACCAAGTAGACCCACAGTTTTACCTTTAAGAATCTTTAATACTTGCTGTAGCTTCTCTAGAGCAATTAAACGCTGACGTTGGTTGACGCTAACAGCAGACTTTAACAATTGAGCTTCATAACCGTAATCATCAGCAGTATGAACTAAAGCTGACACATCTTTAGGGAAACAAGAACCACCCCAACCAATACCAGCTTGTAGAAACTTATTGCCGATTCTAGAATCTAAACCAATACCTTTAGCTACCTGAGTTACATCAGCACCTACGCGATCGCAAATATTCGCGACTTCGTTGATAAAACTGATTTTAGTTGCCAAGAAAGCGTTTGCTGCATACTTAATCATTTCTGCAGAACTAAGGTCTGTAACTAAAACAGGAACTTCAGGTAAAGACTTATCCTCAGCAAACTGACGTTCTACGATGGGAGCATATAGCTGTTTCATCATGTCGGTAGCTTTCTCACTGTTACCACCTAGAACAATCCTATCTGGATTAAAGGTATCGTATACAGCAGAACCTTCTCTTAAAAACTCAGGATTACTAACTACATCAAAATTAGCATCTACAGGTAACTTATCTTCTTTACCTGCTCCACCAGCAGTTACTAGAGTCTTTTGACGTTCTGCAATGCCATCTAGAACAATCATTCTTACCCAGTCACCAGAACCGATGGGAACTGTTGATTTGTTAACAATAACTTTATAACCATCATTGAGGTTGGTTCCAATACTACGAGCTACAGCCTCTACATAACGAGTATCGCTCTCACCTGTTGGTAATGGAGGGGTTCCAACAGCAATAAATAAAATTTCTCCATGAGCAACACCGCCTGCTATATCGGTTGTAAAATGAATTTTACCAGCATCAATTGCGCCTTGCATAATTTCTGAAAGCCCAGGTTCAAAAATTGGCGATCGCCCTGCTTTCATTAATTTGACTTTTTCTTCGTTGTTGTCTACACAGATCACATCATGCCCAATATGAGCTAGACAAGCACCTGTTACCAAACCTACATAACCTGTACCAATTACGCAAACACGCATTTCCTTTTACTCCTCTCTAACTAGAGCTTTTTGATTACACAAAACCAGCAATATTACTAATAGCAACTTAAACTGGGATAAATAACGTATCTAAGGTTTAATACCATCAGTAATAATGACCGAATAAAACTCATAAACCTCAGAGACCAGTATTTTTATTATGGTTTAACCCAAACTACTGGTTGCCTTCTATCCGAGCACGAAAATCCTCTATTGTTAGTTTTAACCCTTCTTTTAATGGAATGGTAGGGTTCCAATTTAACCAGTTGTTTGCCTTGGTGATATCAGGACGACGACGACGAGGATCGTCAGCAGGTAATGGTTTAAACTGAACTTCTGCATCTGGATTGATCATATCCTGTACAGTTTGAGCTAGTTCGAGAATAGTGTATTCGTCAGGATTACCTAGATTCACTGGACCAGTATAATCCCCATTCATCAGCTTCATAAGACCATCTACCAAGTCTGAAACATAGCAGAAGCTACGAGTTTGAGAACCATCTCCGTAAACGGTTAAAGGGATTCCTTTCAAAGCCTGAACTACGAAATTACTAACAACTCTTCCGTCATTTTCCAACATTCGAGGACCGTAAGTGTTAAAAATTCTTGCCACTCTAATGTCAACTTTATTCTGTCGATAATAGTCGAAGGCTAAGGTCTCAGCAATTCTCTTACCCTCGTCATAGCAAGAGCGAATTCCGATAGTATTAACGTTACCCCGGTACTCTTCACTTTGGGGATGTACTTCTGGATCTCCATAAACTTCGCTAGTTGAAGCAAGTAGAAATCTAGCTTTTACACGTTTAGCTAATCCCAACATATTCAGCGTACCCATTACGTTCGTTTTCACGGTTTTCACTGGGTTATACTGATAGTGAACTGGGGAAGCAGGACAAGCTAAATGATAAATTTGGTCTACTTCTAATCGAATTGGTTCTGTAATATCGTGACGAATAAGATCGAAATATGGATTATCCATCCATTTAAGAAGATTTCGCTTATGTCCTGTATAGAAATTATCTAGACAAATAACTTCATGATTATCGGTCATTAACCTATCGATTAGATGGGAACCAATAAATCCAGCCCCACCCGTCACCAAAATTCTCATAATTTATTTATTGCCTACAAAATATTAACAATATCTATTACGTCTTTTCTTAGCTTACCCATACTTGTCAGAAAAATTCAGCAGCTATCTCAGTAATTTGTCCATGTAAAATAGCACAAACCTAGAGAAATCAATATTTATAATTAATTTGAATGATAATTCGTTTAACTCAAATATCTCAGGAATAATGTTATATTAATCACAACTCTTAATTATTAGAAATAATGAAAAGCTTGGGATATTATTGAGAATTTACTCCTAAATATTGAAAATTTGAATTATCCCCTAGCATGGCTCTGCGTGATTTTTCTTGTACTTACCCTGGGTTCTGTTAATTAGAGGCAGTAGGTACATCGCCGTGCGACAAAAATGCTGGTGATGACTGGTATTTCCTGGTCAATACCATCAATTTTGAGTAACTGTAAAATTCAACTGCAAGTATTCTAAAAGTTTTACACAAATTTTTGTAAGATAATTTTGTATCAAGTCATCTAGAAAAATAACAAAAGTTAAAGAGTAAGCATACATTTACTTCTAAATTTCATGAAATCTTTACGAAGTTAAAATATAAATATGAAGAAATAGTAAAAATATTCCGTAGCATAGAAAAATAAATTTTAGTAATTATTCATACTAAAATTTGGATAAATGGATGTAAATTTTCTACAGGATCATTGATTCGTAAATATGGTGTAAGAATGGGGACTTTTGCCAATATTAATATTGGCAAGATGGACCTGTCCTCCAAAGCTAGAGAGTTAAAATTTCTTTTATTAGACAGTAAAAATACTGAGGCTTGTCACATAAACCTATACATTAGTAAATGTGTCAAAATTTTTTATGAGCGGTAACATATATTTTTATCAGAACTAACTTGCAAAAGCAGTCGCACCACTTCTATTAGGAGATAGTATTGGTGCATCATTACGTTGGGGTTCTCCTAGCATAACTAGAGAACAAGTAAGTTGTCTGGCTAAACTATCTGTTACGTCGGTAATAGAAAGACCACCAGGGATTGTGCGATTGTGTGTAAACGGTAGAATTACTAAATCATATAAGCGGGAAGCTTGTAGAATTGCTTGAGTAGTATTTTCGTGAGCAATAATCTGAATCTCTGGAGGATTTGCTAAACCTAAGTGGGAAACTATTAAAGCAATTTGCGATCGTCTCCAGGCAATTTTACTTGAACTTGTACGGCGATCGCATACATTTAATACAGTTACTTGTCCTTGGTTGGCTTCAGCTAAAATATGAGCAAATTGTATTGGCTGTAAGGTTGGTGCTGCTAAGTTTTCTATAGGGACTAAAATTCTTTGGATTTTGGTGGGGGATTCACCTAAGCGTGAAACTGCTACAGGACAATGAGATGAACGAACTACGCTATCAATTACGCTACCGAACAAGCGTACTTTTAGACCCGTGCGTTTTCCCCATCCCATAACGATTAAGTTAGCTTTCTGCTCTTTTGCTGCACGACTAATTCCTTGAGCAAAAGCATCGTCTATTCTCAGGAGTGGTTCTACTTGCACATTAAGTAATTGACTTAATCTGACAGCTTTTGATAATAACTTTTGAGTACGCTGTAAAGAATTTTCTAACTGAGGTGCATCCATATGAGTAGAAGCAGTAGCGATCGCCAGAGGTATAATCTTTCCAGAATTTTGTTTTGCTATTAAAGCAGCCATTTCTATAAGATGCTGCTGAGTTTGAGGATTGTAAATAGGTACAACAATTTTAAATTTATTTTCTGTTGTTGCTTGACGAGGATAGGAAAGAGTAGGTGTATCTGCTTGGGATGTTGTGTGAGTTTTTAAACCAACTGCGACTCGTTTAGTAAGAATTGGTCCACATGTAGAGGTGATAAGTATAAGAAAAATCAGACTATTAAATGTATTTTGTTCAAATAATTTCGTCTGATAACCTACTACACTTATTGCTAGTGCAATACTTAGTTGGGGTATGAGGATAGATAATACAGTCAATGCTTCTTTTGAACTGTAGCGGTATAGCAACTTGATTAAAAGTACCGCAATAGCTTTGCTCGCAATAGTCGCAGCAGTAAAAATTAAAGTTAATTTAAATAAGCCGATATTTTCTATAAAACCTGGCAATTTAATTAATAAGCCAACATAGATAAAGAAAATAGGAATAAAAAGTACACTACCTGCAAAAACTAGTTTCTCTTTGACTGCACCTTTCCCTAACAGTTCATTTACTGATAAACCAGCTAAAAAAGCTCCAAAAATATTTTCTATTTGTAGTATTTGTGCACCTACGGAAGCAATAAATACTGCTAATAACATAAATAGAAATTGATTTCCTTCGTCATTACCGCAATGACGAAAAAACTCTTTCCCTGCCCAGTCAAAGCCAGCAATAATTAATGTGGCATAAATAGTTAACCAGCCTAATAAAGTAATAATTTGAAATATATTCAAGCCTTGATTATGAATTGCTAGACATATTACTAAAACTAGTAATGCACCTATTTCATTAAATATATTTGCACCAATAGAAATAATAACTGCTTCATTTTTCACTACTCCCAGCCTATTCATAATTGGATATGCAATTAAATTGTAGGAGGACAGCAAAGAACCAACTAAAATTGCTTCCTTCCATTCCATACCCATGAATCTAGCTAAAAAAGTTCCTGCAAGTAGCGGGATATTAAAACTCAAACACCCAAAGCCTAAACAACGATGAGGATAGCGTCGAAATATACTAGTATCGACTTCTAAACCGGCAACAAATACTAAATAAACTAATCCTATATTAGCTAGAAGTTGCATGATATCTAATTGGGCATCAAAAAGATTTAATCCCGACTGTCCCAATATTGTTCCTGTTAATACTAAACCTACTAATCCAGGCATCTTTAGCCTTTCAAAAAGAATAGGTACAATTAAGATAACTGCTAGTAAAATAGCAAATAATACAATTGGTTCTTGAACATTTACTATAGCTATTGTTCTGAAGGGAATAAATAAAGATAGAAATTCCATAAGTTGAATGGAAGACTAAGATAAATATTTGGGGTCTAATATACCCAGTGCTTTATTGTTATACTGCAAAAAAGATTCTGAGGATAAAGAAAGTGATTGGGAAAAAAGTAATATTTATATTTTCTTATTATTCATTAATAAATCAATGTATTTACTTTGTTGAGAATGTAAGTTAAACATTTGCTGCTAATTTATTTAAATTGATTATAATTAAATTGCTTTTGAGAATCAATTTTAATAAATTTAGGTATAGATTTTTATATTTTTACTAGAAAATTTGCGTTGATAATTTTTGTTAATGATTATTTATAAGTAATATCTTCAAATTTTAACCTTTGTAATTAAGAGTAAAACCTTAAATTATCCCCTAAACTATGGATTAATTTGCCCAAGAATAAAACGTAGTCGATCGTAGTCATCTTTGAGTAAAACGCTTAACGTTCTTCCAGCCTTTACTAACCATTGTCTATCTGCTTTGCGCAATCGATATACTTCTCGAATTGCTGCTGCTGCAAGGGAATCAACTGGTGCAGCATTTACTGAAAGTAGTGTCCGTAAGAAATCTAACTCCTCAGTAAATCTAATGATAGCTTCTGAATCGCAATTATATACAGCTTGGTGAATTTGCGGTGGACGAGGTGGTAAATACTGAAACACACTGTTATGGTTACCTCCTATACTATCCGATACTTGTTCAAATCCTACAATTCCAGCGCGAAATTCGGTTTTCAACATCGCAAATATTTGCGGTTGTTCCTCTCGCAGATCCTGTAAGGATAATCCCAAAGCTACTGGTCTATGTACAGAATCTATGGGCATTGTTGTTACATAATATACTACACCATAAACATTGTTACCTGATTCTTCATCTGTACAGCATACCCAGCTACCAAAAGGAGGCATAGAGGGAAAACTTAGATCTTCTGGTTCAAGACACTGAGCGTGAAATTCAGTTGTAGAGGTTGCAATTACCTCCGCAATATGATTAGGGTGGCGATCGCTCCTATCAAACTGTGGTAAAGGAAGGCGCATAATGCAACTGAGAATGATTTATTACGGATTGAGTTAAGCTATCATAACCCGTTCTTATATTTGCGGGAAAGTAGTAGTTGGCGAAGCTATAAAAACTTAAGTTTTTTGGTGTCGATATTTGACGTTGGCAGTATGAAGGATATTGCGACTATATTCTAATCGAAAATTTCTGGGAAAATGACTAATAAGATGATTTGTTATATGAGGTAACACATTACTATTCAAGCTTACGAATAACATTTTTCTTAGAAAAATCCTTAATTACTGACTATTTTGTCGCAATATCCTCCCATTAGCTAGTCTTGTAAAAAGATAAGATGTTCGCGGTACTATTTTTTACGTCCTGCTTTCGTATCAACAAGTTCTAATTCAGAAAGACGGAAAGTAACTAACTTATCCCAGTTACCACCTTCAAACAGAACAGCAACTTTACCATCGCTAACTCTTTGTACAAGCCCTTCATAGCGATAATATGTATCTGCGGGGTTTTTTACCCAAACAGTTGCTCCTGGCAAAATCATAATTCTTTACTCTCTAAATTTACCTATTACTAGCTTAATCTCGATTAGGATTTACTTACATAGATAAGTGAAGGCATTATTACCTATCTATTTTATTTAGTACTTTTTAAATTGCCGGAAATTAGCAACAGATTCTACTATTCCCAGGGCAATGAAATTTTTCAGCATTGCTGAACGACCATAACTCATCCAAGGGAGAGGAATACCAGCTACAGGAGCTAAACCAATGGTCATTCCAATATTAACAGTCATTTGGAAGACAATCATTGCCAAAACGCCAATTGCTAATAGAGAGCCAAAATTATCTTTAGCAGTTAAGGCAACGTGTAGCAAACGCATGCAAATAACGAAAAAAGTTAACAGCATTAGTAGACTACCTATTAAACCAAACTCTTCTGCAACTGCCGAGAAAATGAAATCCGTATGCTGCTCTGGAACAAAGTTTAACTGAGTCATGGGACCATTGTTGAGTCCCCATCCCCAAATTCCTCCAGCTCCAATAGCAATACGAGATTGAATCAGGTGATAACCTGTTCCGAGTGGGTCTTGCTCTGGATTCAGAAATGAGGTAATTCTACCTTTTTGATACTCTTGGAGTACATTATTCCAAGCAAAAACTCCTAATTCCCCACATAATAAGTTAAGAGCTAGAGGAGTAATAGCCGTAATGCCGAACTTTTTCCAAGGTAAAGTCCGCCAGCCAATAAAACCCATGAGAATAGACCATACTATGGCTAACGGTCCAATAGAAATTGTATCAAATAAAACTATTGGGAATGGCCAGTTAATCCCAAATAAAATAGCTGAAACTATAGGTGATATTAATAATATTAACCATCCTGGATTCGCGTTTGCCCAGTAAAGCATTGCTAAAACAACAGCACCGAATACTAAAGATGTAGCCAAGTCTGGTTGAATAAATACTAAAGCCCAAGGAATGGCAGTAAATCCTAAAGCTCGAAGAAAACTAGGAATTGTTGATGCTGTGCGTTTATGTAATAAAGCTGCCAAAGTAATGATAATTGCGATTTTGGCAAATTCTGAAGGCTGGATGTTAAATCCTAGAACACTAATCCATCTTTGGGCACCCTTTGCACGAGTTCCAGCTATCATTACTACCACTAGACTGATATTAGTTAGTACGTAGGTAAACCAGTGCCATCTAATTAGATTTTCATAACGAATGCACGAAATGATTAGAGCGATCGCTAAACCGATAGCACCTGTAATTAGGTGCCACATCCAGTCATTTAGACCCTGATTGAGTTCTACACTGCGAATCATCACACCGCTAAAAATAGTCAAACCAATGGGTAGAATGAAAAGTAATAAGTCTACTTGATGCCAAGGTTTAAACCATTTTTTCCAGAAAATTTTGGCTGTTGAAGAACGTGAACTTTTTAACAACATTGGAAATTATAGATTTTAGATTTTAGATTTTAGATTTTAGATTTTAGTTTTTAGATTTTAAATTTAAGAGCTAATAATCGTCTGTATTCCTAGGTATATACACAGAAAAATTGATGTAAAGAGTTATAGCAGAATTTACAATTAAAGAAATGTAAAATAGAGGACAACTACTTGTATACAACAGCTTCAAGTATTAAATATGCCCTCAATTTTGTAGCCAGCCCTATAGTAAATGTCTTTATCTCAACATCTTTCTTCTTGGGTATAAGTCCAGGAACCAGACAAAAATGGATATATATTTTTTATGTCAAAGCTGCAACAGATACTTTCGCAGCTACAGAAGCAGCAATTTCTTTGAGAGCTTTTGCACAAGCAGAGTCTTGTTGAGCAACTACTATCGGTATACCTTCATCTCCACCTTTACGGGCTGAAATTTCTAGAGGTATACAGCCAAGTAAAGGTATCCCCAATTCTGATGCTGTTTTAGAACCACCACCAGAACCAAAGATGTCATATTTTTTATCTGGCATATCCGGCGGGATAAAATAACTCATGTTCTCGACAATACCCAATACGGGAACTTGCATCTGCTGAAACATTCGCAGACCCTTCCGAGAATCTAGCAGCGCTACATTTTGTGGTGTTGTAACAATGATAGCGCCTGCCATTGGAACTGCTTGTGTAAGAGTTAACTGAGCATCTCCAGTTCCAGGAGGCATATCTACTATCAGATAGTCTAATTCTCCCCACTGCACTTGATAGAGAAATTGACGAATAACACCATTGAGCATGGGACCACGCCAAATAACTGGCTGGTCTCGGTCGATGAGAAATCCCATTGATACTAATTTCACACCATGATTAAAGGCTGGATGCAGTACTTCTCCTTTATCCGTAGAATCAACTACAATTTGCGCATCTGCCAGACCTAGCATGGTAGGGTCGTTAGGACCGTAAATATCTGCATCTAACAAACCTACCGCAGCACCAGTTTGAGCAAGGGCTACAGCAATATTAACTGCAACTGTACTTTTTCCTACACCACCTTTACCGCTAGAAACAGCAATAATATTTTTTACTCCAGGAACATTGTTGCGGTCTGGCAAACTATTTTTTTGATGAGGTGTCTCTGCTGTCACTTCTACAGAAACATCAGTCACTCCAGGTAGTTTTTTTACGGCTCTTTGACAATCTTCTACAATAAACTCTCGTAAAGGACAAGCAGGAGTAGTTAACACTAGAGTAAAGCTAACTTGAGAACCATCTATTTTTATATTGCGAATCATGTTTAATTCCACCAGACTTTTACGAAGTTCTGGGTCTTCCACAGGTCGCAAAACTTCTAATACTGATTTGGTATCTAGAACATCATTCATAGTGTTTTTACCCCTCGAACCGCAACATTTTGTAACAAATTAGTTTTTATCTACCTGCATCTTAACGTTATGCGGTACTTGGGATATGTAATTGCTCAAAGGTAATTGAGATATAATAATATTTCTAAATTATTAATTTTATTAATTTTCACAAGACTTATACCAATTATTTATGAAGATGCGCCAAATTATTTGTTTTAAAATAAGTGAAATCAAGCTTTTCAAGCTTTAAATTCAATGCAGCCTCACATAGGAATGGTATTAGGTAAAATCCCACCAGAACAAAATTATTTGAAGAAACTTCAGCATCACGAATGCTTAATTTATGGTTGCGACTTTGTACATCCTGTCTGAACTAAAAATCAAAACAGTTATTGTTAAGAGATGTTCTTTTTCCTGATACAGAATTTAACGTGGTTTGCTCTACAGCATCAACTAAAGCTTTGGCTACACGGTCAGCATAAGGTCTAGAGAAAGACCAAATGAGTGGTGATAGCCAGCCACGTAAGGTGACTGAATATGATACACAGGTACCGCAAACAGTTGATTCAACCTTGTAAGTAAGGCGTTCTTCTATCCCAGGAATTGCCATGACTCTAATACTGAGTAACTCACCTGGGCTGACTCTTTCGACGAAAATTCTTATAGGAATAGGAGATAAGCGAGTAACTGCTTGAAAAATCAATCCTGGTTTAGGCACTAATCCTGATGGTACATTAGTACTTTTAAATAAGGGATGCCAAGAAACATCTCCTAAGTCAACAACTTTTTGCCACAAATCATCAACTGAAGCTGAACTAATTTCTCGATATGTCCGTACTAGAGAAACACAAAACCGACGACGTTTGCGGTGGACGAATTTAGGTAGCCAATTTTGCATTTTCCAGAGTCCTCCTCGCATTTGCTCTAAGTAATTCTGGTACGGTGGGTATTTTTACTAATTTTATTTTTAGTTGAGATTCTTTAGTTGAGATTTTTATCTCTCCTGTGATGGTCTAGACAGATATTTTGGTAGATAGTGATATCGAATATAGATCATTTGTGCCATCTTGAATATATACTAGCGATATCAGTAAGTGATTTACGTATACTTCCAGTTTGTTTCTATTTAAAAGGTGATTCATATAAAGAAAAATATTTTTTCTGCAAATGATAATTAATTTTTCTATGAATAATATTTGATATTTTTTTGATTTTGATATCCTTGATAAGGAATTATTTATATTTACTATATCGCTTCACAGTAAAGCCCGGAAAATATAAAATTCTAAGAAATATGAACTCGATAGACTTTATTGTTTCCTTTCTTAAACCTTAGGTTTTTAGACAGAGTGGGAATACTTAGCTATACACTAATTGCTCAAATAGTTATTCGCAAAGCATTACAAAAAATATATAGCATGGGTTTAGACTTCATTCATTACACTACCTGTGTTAATAAATATCAAAATTGTTGTCATATTTACACGGATTTAGCCGTATTGATAATTTTTAGTAAAGAAATTGTTACATAAATACGTCACAAAAAATTAACTAATGTAGGAGCAAATACACATTTGAGGGAAAATAACTTTATCCGTGTCAGTAACAGGCATGAATGTTTAAAAGCTGTTAGCTATTAGCTGTTAGCTTAAATTAATTGAACAGGAATCTCAGAACCCAAACATTTAGATCGCTGATGTATTTGTTGGGTTTTAGACCTTTAGAAGCGGACAAGCTAAAAGCTCCTAGTGACGGTAAATTTGAGCAAGAGATCACACACAGATGGTTCAGTATCCTGAGGATTTAATCATCCCAGTAATTTAAACAATAGTTTAAAATCTGCTACTAAAATCCATCACCTGGCGATAATTGCTCAAGTTTAAAATTCTTTGTTGCTTTCTCAAAATCGGGATTTAGGCTATCTATATTTAATTTATGTTGACAAATTCACACCCTACTACATCGCCAAACAAATCATCTGAGTTTCTGCCACCAGCAGATGCAAAAACTAGAGTAAGTGGCTTTATGAAGCAACTGCAAGATAGCATAACGAAATCTCTGGAAACACTAGATGGTGAATCTAAATTTCGTGAGGATGCGTGGGAACGTCCCGAAGGAGGTGGAGGGCGATCGCGTGTTATTCGTGAAGGTAAAATCTTTGAGCAGGGTGGTGTAAATTTTTCCGAAGTGTGGGGAAAACAATTACCGCCTTCTATTTTAGCCCAGCGTCCTGAAGCTAAGGGACATGGGTTTTATGCAACTGGTACCTCTATGGTGCTACATCCCCGCAACCCTTATGTACCTACAGTCCACCTGAATTATCGCTACTTTGAAGCAGGTCCTGTATGGTGGTTTGGTGGTGGTGCCGATTTAACTCCGTACTACCCTTTTGCGGAAGACGCAACCCATTTTCATAAAGCTTTTAAAAAAGCTTGCGATAGACATCACAGTGAATATTATCCAGTGTTTAAGCGATGGTGTGATGAATATTTTTATTTAAAGCATCGACAAGAAACCAGAGGTATAGGGGGCTTATTTTTTGACTATCAGGATGGTAAAGGTAGTTTATATAAAGGACCTTCACCGGATGGTGATGCTGCAAGTTACAGCGATCGCGTGGGAGAGCCGAAAAATCGTAGTTGGGAAGAACTGTTTTCTTTTATAAATGATTGTGGAGATGCCTTTTTAGATGCTTATCTACCAATAGTAGAGAAAAGAAAAGATATAGAATATAGCGATCGCCAGCGTGATTTTCAGCTTTATCGTCGCGGTAGATATGTAGAATTTAATTTGGTTTATGACAGAGGTACAATTTTTGGACTGCAAACCAATGGACGTACCGAATCTATTTTGATGTCTTTACCTCCCTTGGTGCGTTGGGAATATGGGTATCAACCCGAAGCTAACTCTCCAGAAGCACAGTTATATGAAACTTTTTTAAAGCCTCAAGATTGGATAAATTGGACACCAAGCCATACTAAGCAGGTGTGAGTTAAACTACTGAATATAAGTACTTAGCTAAGATAGTGATATTTGTTGCTGTGAGTAGATAAATCAAGTTACAGTAACAAATATTTCTTTTTGGCTTACCCTAGAGGACATAGATTATAAGTATTGATCTTAATTAATTCTCAGGGGTATTGAGACTTTAGTAGTTAATGAGTGAAAGAAAAAACGGGGAATAAAGCGTGATTCAAATTGAGCAAAAAACCTATACTACCCAAGATGATAAAACTGTCATTGTTTTAACTCCTGCTGGTCGCTTAGATATTACAACAGCTTGGCAGTTCCGTCTAAAGTTGCAAGAGTGTATATCCAAACTTAGTTCTCATGTTGTAGTCAATTTAGGTCAAGTTAACTTTATTGATAGTTCTGGCTTAACTTCTCTGGTCGCTGGGATGAGGGATGCTGATAAAATTAAGGGAAGTTTCCGTATTTGTAACGTTCATCCAGAAGCGAAGTTAGTATTTGAAGTTACTATGATGGATACAGTTTTTGAAATTTTTGACACCGAGGAAGAAGCTCTCGAAGGTGTACCTCGTAGTATTGCAACTTAAGTCTTTATTGAAAGTTAGTAGTGAAGATTGATTGAGATATCATAAACTATACAGGCAAAAATATTCAATTATTTGCTGAATCGTAAGTTTCGTCATCATCTCCAATCTTTAATTGACTCGGTTACTCAGTTGATATTTAACTTGAGAATAATTTAACTCGAGAATAATTTAACTTGAGAAAATATCTCACAAAAAGATTGTACGAAAAGAGTGAATGGTGAGAATTCAACTGTTTAGGCTTTTTATTTTTTGATTTTTTTGATTTTGACTCAAAAACAAAAGCTTATAGCTTAATATTATTATCATACTTATTCTCCCATAAGAAGAATACTAGTACTGCTTGATTTTTGTGTAACGAAACGGTCCTAAAATAGCTCCCCAAGTAGCTCTTCCTGTCTGTGGGTCTATACCTTTATCATAGCTGAGGAATTCTTCTTGAGTAGCTTCAAAGCCTAACGATACTTGAACTGTTTTGTTGAGATAATTGAAGGTACATAAGGTATTTGGAGGTGTTTGAGTACTAAATCTATAGCTATTTGGAGCTAGCTGCTCGACGATGATATTTAGAACACATCCTGATAATAACTCCAAATCCTCAGATGTTAAATCGTTTAGTATAGAAGGATCTTGTCCACCACCGGCTATACTGCTTGGGTTTGAAGGCATATAATATTGAGCTTTCAAGTAATTGCGATCGCACTCTGGATTTTGAGTTATTCTCACAATCCTCTGACGATAAGGTTTATCAAAATTAACAACACTAGATTGCTCCGCGAAGAGGGTGAAACTGTCTTTTTCAAATAAAGGTATAGGTCTTTGCCACATCCGTAAATGAACATACCAAGCTGGTTCTGCAAAAGCTTGTTCTCGATTATCAAATTCACCGGTCAAATATTTAGCTAAGGCAGTTAACTGTGGTGAAAAATTCATAAAATAAAATAAAATTAAGACTTCAATTGAAACTTAAATTCAGTCGATCATCTACGACTGATGTATAACTGCAAGTAATTTAAAAATATTACAAGATTTTAACGGCAGCATGAAAGCCCTGTGTTTTTCAATCAGGGATGAACAGAGATGCTTGAGTCTAGAGTCACTCTGTGGAACTCATCCATTCCCACTCAATTTAAATTAAAGTAATATTACTGCCAGTGCTACCTCATTAGTATTAGATTAGTATTAGCTTGTTATTATTAGCTTGGCAAAGTTGCCTTGACAAGAGAGAATAAATTTACCCCAAGTCCTTAGATTCTTAACTTTATTTTTGTGAATAACGTCCGTACAGTTTCTGACACAAAGCGAACATTCTATACTTTGCACGCTCGTCCAGTAAATACAATCTACAGACGAGTAGTGGAAGAGTTGATGGTAGAAATGCATCTCCTATCAGTGAATGTAGATTTTAGCTATAATCCAATATACGCCTTGGGGGTCGTTACCACTTTCGACCGCTTTATGGAAGGCTATCAGCCCGAAAAGGATAAAGAATCAATTTTTAATGCACTTGTTACAGCAGTTGAGGATGAACCACAGCATTATAGACAAGACGCACAAAGGTTAGAAGCGTTAGCTAAAGATTTTAGATTTGATGATTTAGCAGGGTGGTTGAGTCAAACAAATCACTCTAATAAAGATACTGAACTGCAATCGCAACTTAGCGCGATCGCTGGTGATTCCAAGTTCAAATATAATCGTTTATTTGCTATTGGTTTATTTTCTTTACTTGAATCATCTAACCCTGAATCAGTTAAAGATGAGAAAAAGCTTAATGATGCACTAAAAGCGATCGCTGGTGGTTTAAATATTTCCGACGATAAGTTAATTAAAGATTTAGAACTCTATCGCTCCAATCTTGATAAAATGGCTCAAGCTTTGGTAGTTATGGCTGATTTAGTCGCAGCAGATCGCAAAAAGCGTGAGGAGCGTGCTCAAAGTTCATCAACTCAAGATTCTCAAACAGCTACTCCTTCTAGTACAGATGAAGAATAAGTAGTTATTTTTTCATGTTAATATATTTTCTCCATTGAGATACTGTCCATTTACAACATTTAAAGGACTGAAATCTCGGCTTCTCCTTCGATGAAGTCGAGATTTTAAGTGACAATGAGAGAGGAAAAATTCTCTCATCATATACTAGGTATTCCTCGTTACGAATATTTAAATTCTAAATCTATTAAAGATATAAGTAAGTTGGCACAAATAAATCAAACTATGTAACGAATTATAAACAGGACTCAAGACTTTGTGTTGACGTAGTCTGCTCGATAGAGCTTATACTACTTTCCACTCGCTACGGACATACCTTTAATTTTTAACGCCGACTTACTTAGTAGAAATTGAAAATGGGATGATTTCAAACAGTCTAAATCATCCCAGTATTCAATACCAATTTATTATAAAAGCCTTTCAGAAAAGCTCAGAATTGTCTTCACTCAATGCTCTAATTAAAAACATCCTTGATGTTATTAACAGTACCTTTAACAGCGTCTTTAGTTTCATCTACTGCATTTTGAGTACGTGCTGCATCTCTAATAAAACCCTTGGTTGCTCCAGCATCTTCCATTGCTTTATCTTTTACTTCTCGACCCATACCAGCTGCGATTAAGTTGGAACTATACACTGAGCTATGTACAGATGCATTTGCACTATTATCGCTCAGAAATCCACCTTGCCATACAAAGGCGATCGCTGATAAACAAATTGCAGTTGTAACAGTAAAACGAGTGATCGCTTTAATCTGTTTTGTCAAATAGTTCAATTTCATAAAAATACTACCTGGATCTAATAAAGGCACTTTATTTGTAGTCGATTTTCATGAATACATAGAATTTTCATCAGGTAGAAGTTATTCTAACGTAAAGCTTAAAATTACGATTGACTAACTATAACTGTTGGTTGAAATATTGATTAATGAATTGCTAATCCATCGAGTAGATACCTGGTGTTTATTAAACCTCACTATAGGAATCCGGTATGATTTCTGAGGAAGACGATAAAGATCAACTCTCTTCGGGAGAATTCGTATTTTTAAGCTATACAGCAGATTATATTTAAATGAGGTATATTCTCTTACCTACTGACCTTTACCATCTACTGATGCAGTGACATAAAGGTATCTAACGCTTCTACGAAAAGGATGTATTTCCTGAGTTTATAGAGGTAGAAGTAGGTAAATTAAATTAGAGACTATTGAAAGCGTTAATGCTCCAAATATTGCACTGATAATTCCGAAGCGTAAACGAAATCCCTGTACTAAATATGCAGCTATTCCGAAGCAAATAACGGCAATGATAAAAGTGAAAGCTTCTGGCAATAGATTGAAAGTAATAGCATTTGGGATGATAAAAACAAATTTGAGTATAGGCTTTACCAAAGCAGTAACTATACCTAATACCGCAGCACAAATGAAAGTTTGTTGTGGTGTATCAATTTCAACTCCAATTGGTAATTTACTAATGATATAAAAGCTTAAAGAAGTTACTAACCAAGCAATTAAAAGTGAAACTAAGTTCATTACCACAAACCCTTATCTTCTAGTTTAAACTAACAAGTAGATAGATACTTGATGAATATTTAAATACTCATCAAGCATTGACTGATAATCTGTAAGTTATCAGAAATATCTTATTTATTAAAGGTTTTTTATAGATATTTTCATATTTTATATTTTGAAGATTTTCAAATACTTAGAGAAAGGCTTCAAAAGATGTGATTTTAATTAATTTACTCTCTATAATCAATACTAAATCATGAATATTTGTGACTGGAAATTAAAAGTTATTAGAGGTTACACTTTAATGTAAAAATTTGATGTAACAGTATGTTTAAAAATATCTATAAATTACGTAAAGACTAGGTAGTATCTACGTCCAATAATCATAGGGAATTATAAGTTTTAACAGACAGGCTACACTATACCTTAAGGTTTAGGGATGCATCCCAGTTTTTATTTTTTAACAAGCAAATAACTGTCATTGCCAGGAGGAACGACAAAGCAATCCCATGGACTCGTTGTTACTTAGAAATTTTGCGATTGCTTCACCTGACGGAGACACGAACGCTTCGCTCGCAATGACGTTCAAAAAACTGGGATGCTCCCAAGGTTTAGCTATGCCATAACAGCTTTAAGCAAAGTTTTATTCCTCGTTACGAGTGCGTAAGTTCTAGTATTTTTATTTCTAAAAATATTCTCAGAAATATATCCTCATTGATACCTATTTTTATACGTACTTTGAGATGATTATTTTATTGTCTGGAAATCCCTTATACCTAAGCTTATCTTATCTACTGGGTGGAGATGATTGATTTCCTGAAGCAGGGGCTGTAGGAACTACTCGAGGGACATTAGGATTTGGAGGAACAGCATTAGGATTGAGTGGAAATGTCTCCGTTCTTGGTTGGGGCTGGGTTGGATTTGGTGCACCTGGTAGAGGTATGTTTTGTGGAGTTGTAGGTATATTGGGATTTGTATTTGGTAATGGAGTTGAACCAGGTAAAGTCGGAACTACATCAGTTCCAGTAGGTGCTTGAGGTGAACCAGGAATAATACCTAAAGAAACGCGATCGCCTCCCACTTGACGCAGTAGATCTAAAAGTCCGATCACATCATTATAAGTAGCTGCGCGTGAAGCATTCAGTACTAGGGTTCCTTCGGGATTTTCTTCAAGATACTTTTTCAGTACAGTAGTTAATTGCTCTTTATTTATTTGCTCTTTTTCTACGTAAGTTAGACCTACAGCATCAATAGTAATAGGTAATATATTTCTATTTCTTAATTGAGAAGCACTTGCAGATGTTCCTGATTTGGCTTTTGGTAAATCAATGTTGATTCCTTGGGGACGAGTAAACTGAGTTGCTGCTAGTAAAAAAAATGTCAAAATACAAAATACAACGTCAATGAGAGGAAGAATTTGAATTTGGGTGTCTTCTCCCAAAGAATTTATGTTTATTTTCATAGTTTTCTATGTAAATGAAGGATAATAAATAGCTGTTTAATTATGAGATGCATTGGAATTAAAATATATTAATCCAATACATCTAATCAAATAAACCAATTGATAAGTCAAAAATTAAGATTCAGAGTATGAAAGAGAGTTTTTTATGACTCTCAATGAAATTGAGAAATTCAAGTTGATAGTTAAATACTGAATTATCAATATTAAGCTTGTAAGGACAATTAAACGTAAAAATTAGACCTTATCACATCTCCAACTAAACTCTCTAAGTTATTATAGGTTTAGTGAGAACTAGGCTTAATATGTCTTATGGGTTTATTATCCAACAACTTGATAAATTATCGTCAATATCACTCAAAATTCATAACTTGTAAAAATTCTTATTCTCTTACTAATTTAAGAACTTGAATCATCAGAATAAGTGTCCAATGAAGATTCAGATTCATCCATTAAATTTTTTTTGCCTCTTTGGGTAGTCGAATTAAAATTATCTCTTTGGGGTTGAATTCTTCCCGTTAAAACTTTCTCAGTAGGAATATCGCCAAAATCAGGTGGATACTGACGATAAAGTAACTCTAACTCATTACCCGCTTTGCGAAAAATTTTCACTTGATTTAATACTAAAGCTTGGAAAAAGCGATAGAAAACCTGAGAAGCCATCGCAATAACCAAACCCGTAGCTGTACTAATTAAAGACTCACCAATACCTTGGGTTACTCCCTGTACAGCATCAGTCCCTATATCTCCTAATCTAATTTCACCGAGAGATTGAATCAAACCAAGGACTGTACCTAAAAGCCCTAAAATCGGCGATAGAGCAATAATAACTTCTAGAAATTTCTCTCCACGACGCATTCCAGCTAATTCATCTTCCGCACTTGCTTCTAAGGCTAAGCGGAATGTCTCTGGGTCTGCTTTTGGTAAGCTTAATGGGGCATAAAGAAATCTACCGATTGGTTGGTCGGTTGCTTTCCTGGCAATATCTGCTGCTATTGTCCAGCTTTCGCTTGCTGCTTCTAAAACGCGTCCGACAATTTGTTTTTCCTGAGTTAAAATGCGTAACCAGAACCATAAGCGTTCTAGAGTTACACTCAAAGATAGAAATGATAAAGCCAACAGAGGCCACATCACAGGTCCACCTTTTAAAAACCAATCTCTTACAATGTCCACTGCTTTAATTCTCCTCCGTTCATCCTCTCATACCAACTAAGTAAGAAACACCCCAAGTGAGGGCAATTAATCCATAAATTACATACTATATGTAAGTGTCTTAGGACAGGTATGTATATGTTAAAAATACTTGTCGCATCAACCTTACCTATTTTGGACGGTTATTCCCACAGGAAGTTTAGGACATAATTTGTCAAAATTAAAGGTAATTAAAGGAGAAAAGTATGAATTTTTCTATTCAGTCAGTGTATTCCTGGTATCGTAATCTGATACGTAATCCGAAGTATCGTTGGTGGGTGATTTTAGGGACGATAGTTTATTTTGTTAGCCCCTTTGATATCTCCCCTGATGTAATTCCTATTGTTGGTCAGTTAGATGATGTCTTTTTGGTAACACTATTAGTAACTGAGTTATCTTCAATGGCTATTGACAAAGTGAAAGCCCGTAAAGGGGGAGTAGAAGAAACAAGATCAGATTCACAAGATGTAAATTCTTCTGAGACTGATAGTATTGACGTTGACGCTGTTAGGGTTAAGTAGTGTTAAACATTAATATCTGAAATATACCTAAAATATATCTGAAATAACTATCATTAAAGCTTCCCTTCCTTGCTATAATAACTTTTCTAATTTAGGAGGGGGAAAAAATTTGTTATATTCAGATTTTTATATTCAGAATGTATTTAGAAAGAATCTTAAAAAAAATAGTTTTTGTAGTTTTTAGAGATAAATTAACCATAATTAAGCGTATACAATCGCACATAACATTTATAAATTAATTTGTTAATTAACGATGACTAAGCGCCAAGTTATTGGTTTACTTCCGGCTGGTGGGCAGGCTACTCGAATTTCCCCTTTACCTTTAAGCAAAGAACTTTACCCTATAGGTTTTCATTCTTTAAGCGATGATTCCCATTGTAGACCAAAAGTTGTATCCCACTACCTGCTAGAAAAAATGTGTTCGGCTGGTATTGCTAAAGCATACTTTATTTTACGTCCTGGAAAGTGGGATATTCCAGCGTATTTTGGCGATGGTGCAAGGTTATCTATGAACTTGGGATATTTGATTATGGGGTTACCTTACGGGGTACCTTTTACTCTTAATCAAGCGTACCCTTTTGTTAAGGATGCCATAGTTGCATTAGGTTTTCCTGATATTTTATTTCAGCCAGAAAATGCATATGCAAAAATATTGACACGTTTAGACGCAGGTAAAGCTGATGTAGTTTTAGGTTTATTTCCTACTCTACAACCACAAAAAGCAGGAATGGTTGATTTTGATGAGATTGGTAAGGTAAGACTGATTGTAGAAAAGCCACAATCAACTAATTTACGTTATATGTGGGGTATTGCTGTTTGGACACCAGCATTCACGGAATTTCTAAATCAGTATTTGATAGATTTAGAAATTAATAGCGATTTAGCGCAAATACCGGAAGTACCTATTGGAGATATCATTCAAGCTGCTATTAATACAGGTTTACGTGTAGAATCTGAGATTTTTAAGGATGGTAGCTATTTGGATATAGGTACCCCAAAAGATTTAGTGAAAGCTGTGCGCGATTTTGCTAAAGATTGAAGTTAACACAAATGCAATAAGTACTTTTATCTGGATTAATTTAGATATTTCCTATAGTTTATGAATAGTCAATGGTGAATAGGAAGCGGTTAAGTAGGGCTTGCTGGATTAATTAAACATTTCCTATGGTAAGTGAATAGTCAATGGTGAATAGGGAACGGTTATATAATCACAGAAGTAAGCATATAAATAATTTTGCTTGACTACTTAAAAGCTTAACCACAAAAATATTCGTGAAATATTACTCAAATCTAGTCAGGAATTTGAATGCATCAACTATACTGGCTGTACATTCTCTGGGTGAAGTAGCGTAAAATGCTTGCCATGCCTTGGCTTTATCTTCATCATATCTACTGATACGATGGGGATTCTTTTCTAACCAGGCTAGACGGACGGCATGACCAATTAAGACATCCATTACTATATACTCTGTTACCTGTAAACTAGGATTTTGGTTTGCGATCGCTGCAAGTTCCATTAGTGCTTCAATGTTTACTTGACGGTATTCTGGTGCTTCTATTTTATTGAGTAAATGTTCTATCCTTAAAGCAAAGTTCTTTTCTTCGGGGGTCATTTCTGAGAGAATAGATTCGCTTTCTAAACGGTTACGCCTTTCTAATTTGTCCCCAATTATGATACCTTTACATTGCTTCATTAATAGCCAAACTTGTTTGAAGAAGTTGGGAGGGACTCTACCTGTAGTTCCTTCAGCTTGACGGAAACGTCTCCATCCTCCAGATGGCATTTCCAATTCTTCTATACTAATTGGTTGAATTGTCCAGTCTATATCCTGTCCTTGCTGTTTGAGATGAAGGGCTTCTTGTTCTTTTAATATCTTATTCATATCAGCGTATTCAACTAATACCTGACGCAAACGATTTTTGACTTCAAATGGTGAAAACTGCATTAGTAACTCATAAGCTTCATCTTGAGGAATTTTTTGCTCTTCTGCTATTTCACTAGTAAGGAGTAATATAAAATATCCGACTCTTAAAGTTAATAAATCTTCAAATAGTTCCGGCTCGGTGATAATTAGGTTACTTAGATAAATCAGTACTTCTTGGCTAATTACGCGATCGCGGATATCTTCACGACAGAAGTGATTGATTTTTTCAACGATTTCTTTATGGGATAAGGGTGAGGTAATTAATGAGTCTTCGCTGTAGGATTTGCCTACAGCTATCTGTTTTCCACGTACTATCAGGATAGTGACGACATCAGATAAGCTAATGTCAGCCATTTTTAATAAACCAGCAGCGCGTCTTACTATTGCCCAAAGTCCAAGTTTACTAGCTTTGGTGTAAACTTCTTCTAGTAGGTCTTCGACGGTGGCTGAGTATCCTGGAACTCCAAAACTGGTTTTAAATTTGAGTCCTTGTAATCTAGTTAAAGTTTGTAACAGTTCTATTTGTTCGTAAAGATTTTCAGAAGAATGTAGGTAAGAAAGTAAGTAATCGAGGTTAGTTTCGCACTCCATCTGAAATTCTTGGGTATGGGCTAATTGCCAATGTTTTTCAGGATTGGAGACTAAATAGTAGCAGCGAGAAACAGTGTCTTTTACAGCTGATTGAGGAAAGGAGAAGTTTTCTAGAAAATTAATTCTTTCAATTGCACAAGTAAGGATAAATTGATTAAGGTGTCCGAGTTGAACTTTTACCCCGTTGCAAATCCCGTCTTGGAATTCCTGCATTAATTGCAATAATGCTTCACTCCCAGTTTCTAACATGGTGTGAGTTAGCATTAGGGTTAAAGTGGGTCTACCCAATTCACTCCAGTATTTTTGAATGTAGGCTAGTTCGCTTTTTAATTTATCTACTAAGAAATGATAATCTAAAGTCAAATAAAATTGCTGCGAGTCTAAAAAGGAAGGTAAAAATACTATCCTTTCTCCACTAATATTGAAAAATCTGGATGTAGTTAAACTACGTGGTCTTCTGGGGGGACGACCTGTTAACTCTAATTTCTCGTTACATCCAATTCTTTCGTAAATATTAATTAAATCTGCTGCATCTCTGACTTGAATCGGTGCTACCTGTTCTGGTGTTTGGGTCGCAATTCCGTAAATCCCTAGTTTTTGTTGCAAATTTTCATCTTCTGCGAGTAAAGCAATCTGCACTAAAGGATTGCGACTTCTAGTCATAGATATATGTCTACCTAGGGGATCAATATCTCCTGGAGCTAAAAATCCATCGCTAATTAATTGACTAAGTAAATATAGACTTTGCGCCCAAACTAAGGGAACATTTTCATTGGGGAGACGTGATTGAGTTTTGGGTTTGAGTTTCTCGGCTTCAATATTTTCTTGAGGGACATAATATACTTCTGGTAACAGTTTCCAACCATCACGCTCTACCAAAACTCCTTCTAAGAGCTCCTGATATTTTTTAACCTGCTCCAAATCGCTGCGAAATAACCCATCTAAAACCAAATAAGTAAAAAATAAAGGCCATTCACATTCTATATTCTCAAACTGCTGTAATTCTTCAGGTTCGTAATGCAGACGTTTGGTATCTTCTAAAACTGTTTGATGTCCATCCCTTAAAAAACGCTTACATCCATATTTACCAGCAAGTTTATTAATGACTTCATTACGAGTGCGATCGCGTAATTTTTCTGATTCGACTGCAAAGGCTGGAAAACCTATTACACTCAGCAGTGCAGCATCAATTTCTTTAGAAGCAGATTCTCTTGGTAGCAAAGATTCTAAAGTAATTCTAGCGCGAGAAATTTCGTCGGGTAAAACGTGAACAACTGATAATTTACTACCATGAACCCCAAATAGGTCTAGTCCATTTATGGCTTCTAATGCAGCTTTTGCCATTCCTACAGAACTAGCATTTAATTCGGCACTACCATGATTAATTTTATTACCCCGCTCCCAAATACCATAATCTGGGGTTCTATAAGCCCGCCCTATATAGTAAACTAGATTTTGAATAAAGTTAACCTCGTCTAAAGTGTAAGTGATTTGTAGTCCCGATGCAGTCATTTGTGCCAACATTAGCAAAAATATTGATGTTGCATCTAGTTGTAAGTGTCCCCACTCATCATCACCAACTACAATATCTCCCGTAGTGGTATTGTATTTCGCATGTAGCGCATCTAAAGGCAATTGAGTATGTTTGAAGCGTTCAACCTTATGAGCTTGTCGCATCATGGAAAATAGCAATCCTCGCATCAACTTGATCACACTATGTTCTAATTCATAAGCGCGAGAGCTATCTTCATCAAGCTTGCGGTATGCTAGTGCTAAGCCCCAAACTGCCAAAATGCTATAAACGTTATCTCGCACCCATGCATCTGTATAATCCCCGTGTTCGGTGATTGCTGTACTTGCAGGAAGGAGTCCTGTAATCGGATTTTGACGGGCTAAAATTATCGCTTTGATTTGCTGGTAGTAATATTCAAAGCAATTTTGCACTTTATTATCTTTTTCCATAGTTGGCTCTAAAGATGTTTATCGGATTTAACCTGAAAGTGATGAAGTGGATTATATATGTATATGTTCAAAATTATGTGTATGAAAATACCAAAAAATATAAAATGATTTTAATATTATAAGCTATTCTAATTTTGTATATCAAATTGGCAAATCTATAGTAGGCTCTTTAAAATAGTTTCGTCAGAATAGTTCTGTCGGTTAACAAATATCTATTCAATTATTGCTAAAATTACTTCGATGAATGTCTAAATTATTTATCGATATTTTATAAATATAAATAAATCAGTAATCTTTATAGATTATCTGATTCGTAATCAATAAAAATAACTTTTACTTGGATTTTTTGAGCAGATATGAATATATTTGCTGCTTGATTACATTCTCTTAAATGCGCAATTAGTCTTTACAGATAATCATTATTTATTGATTAACTATTTTCTAATTAAATTTAGGGAAAATCTTGTCACAAGATATTTTTGCATGCTCAAGTCAATTATCTTTCAAGCAAGGACATCTAATTTCTGTAAGCTAAAATATTCTTCTGAAATGTTATTGTAGTCAAAAAATATTTTTGTTTTTAGTCGTATTAATTACTACATATTAATTGATTTAAATTTCCTTTAAATAGAAAAATATACTAATTATGACTCTCTTTTTTATAATCATTTAGGAGTCATAAATAATTTATGAATTGCTTTATTTTTAATAATAGAACTATACCTTTAAGGGTCTTACTTGGATTGAAACTTCAGACGTGTCTAACAATTAGAGACTTTTTATACTGGAAGACGTAAGTTATACAGGTCGATTTAAAGCTGTACAATGATTATATGATAATGCTTTTGAAAACTATGATAGATTTTTTATAGGTTTGTTAAATAGCAAAAATCTCAACTAATTTAGTAAGTATGAGCTTCATTCTCAACCTTCATCCTACAATTCTATCTTTTTAGCTATGAGTCCTCTTTGAACTCTGCACTAATCAAAATAATTATTATTAGCTTAAAAAAGCTACTACGTATCATAAACATTACAATTGTTAAAATATTAACTTTCTCTACGTGTATCTTTATTGGTATAGAAGTTTATATTTGATGACATTAGCAATCAAACCATTACAATTGCTATTCGTATTTATCCAAAAAATTAAGTGTTATTACATAAAAAAAAAGTCTACTAAGAACAAGTACGATTATCAGTCTTGTAAATATTTTGACTTTATAAAATTTGACTTGAAATTAATATATCCCCTTGACATAGATTCTCTTAGTAGTAAAATTTACTCTAAGTAAACGAAATCAGGGCAATTTTATCTTCAGGTGTATTGATTAGTACATTTTTATAATACTGAGATGGTGCATCTACCGGATTAGATAATTCCGGGTTAAGATTATGACTCAAGATGTCTTGATTGAATTATCAAAATTCAGATTTTTGAAATTTTATGGACAAGAGTCCACTAGATGGCAGTAATACACTCCTTTAAGCTGGTGAGTTAGTCTCCCAGCGAGAGGGAGATCATAGGAGGAATTATGCTTGCACAAGATGTTCGCAAATCATTGGTAAATGTTGCTGACTTAAACCAGCTAAAGTCTAACTTGAATAGTTTGCAACCAGTTGATGCAGGGGAGTACATCGCGACAGTACCCAAGAAACAAAGAGCGATCGCTTTCCGTCTCCTCAATAAAGGACAAGCAATTAGTGTCTTTGAATATCTACCACCGGAAATACAGCAGCAGTTAATTAAATCTTTGCATGACACAAGGGTTGTGCAAATAATTGAAGCAATGAGTCCAGACGAAAGGGCTGTATTGTTTGATGAATTACCAGCAGGAGTAGTAAAGCGTCTTCTCCAAGAACTTAGTACCGAGCAAAGACAGGCAACCGCAACGATTCTTGGTTATCATGAAGGTACTGCTGGAAGAGTCATGACCACAGAATATGTTCGTCTTCAGGAAGGTTTAACAGCAGAAGAAGCGCTAGATAAAATTCGTCGCTGTGACAAAGATAAAGAGACTATTTATTATGCTTATGTTACAGATTCTAATCGTAAGCTTATTAGTGTTGTTTCCCTAAGACAGCTACTGTTTTCATTTCCCCATATGTTATTGCGGGAGATTGCTAATCAACGTGTAGTGAAAATCAGTACGGAAACTCCTCAAGAAGAAGTCGCACGTTTGATGAAACGCTATGATTTACTAGCTTTACCGGTGGTGGATAGGGAAAACAGACTAGTTGGAATAGTAACTATCGATGATGTTGTAGACATCCTTGAAGAAGAAGCTACTGAAGATATTCAAAAACTTGCAGGAGTCAGTGGTGGTGATGAAGCAGCTTTGTCTCCTCCCCATGTAACAGTCCGCAAGCGTCTACCTTGGCTTTTAGCTAATATTGCTTTGTATATCACAGCTGCTGGAATGATTGCACCTTTTCAGGGAGTAATTAAAATAGTTCCAGTACTAGCAATTATTATGCCAATCTTGGCTAATAGTAGCGGCAACGTAGCTTTTCAAGTATTGTCTGTAACTGTACGTGGTTTAGGTGTGGGAGAAATTACTCCTAAGGATACCTGGAAAATTTTACGTAAGGAATTGACAGCGGGTTTAGGAACTGCTATAGGATTAGGTTGTGCCATGATAGGATTATCTTTGATGTGGGCACCAACAGGAGAACACTGGGTTTCTTTCGTGGCTGGTAGCGTAATGTCATTAAATGTTTTGATTGCTGTTACTTTAGGAACAGTGCTACCAATGGCTTTTAAAAGGATAAACTTAGACCCTGCATTAATTTGCGGTCCCCTGATGACAACAACACTAGATGCTATAGGCTTTTTTACATTCTTATCTTTAATTTCGTTCGTTTTACAAGTAATTCCTAAATAAGCAATTATTTTTCAAGTTTAGTGGTCAAGTAGATATTCGAGATACTAACTTCTCTTTTAATTGAGGAGGATAATTTATTTTTAGTTTAAGGGTAGATTAGCTTTGGTGCATTGCGATTTTTTGCTCTGAGTACCAAAGCTGTCGTGATACTAACATGGGAAAGTTTGTGTTATGCTATTTACTCAACATTTTAATGATGACTACCAGACCTACGGTGTTGAATTGCGGTAATTCCATCCTTTTCCGATACTTCACCTCGATCTACTACCGCGTAAATTAAAGTATCATTGCCTATATTGTCCGCTAGTGTACTATTGCTAATATCAGTCCCGTTAGACTTGTCGCCCAATTCTACATAGGTTTGGACAGTACATTCTAAATAAGCTAAAGCCTCTTCAATAATTAAGCAGCCATTATTAGCGGTTTTAGTGGTTACATTATCAAATGTTTTACTACTTTGAGAAGAAAAATTCTTTCTGACACTTCTACCTTCATTGAGGATATTTAGGACAAATTTATCCCCTGGATTATTAATGAAATTTGCATTTTGTTCTTTAGATAGCGCAATCATCACACCAGGAGGATTAAAGGTTGCTTGGGATACCCACGAGGTAAGAACAGCGCTATGAACATTATGATTACAAGTCGTTAGAACGCAGATAGAACCGACAATTCTACCGACCGCTTGTTCGGTACGATCAATCTGAGTTTCTGTTACTGCTTGACGAGGAGTACGCAGTCTCTTAGTTTTTTTCAGGATTTGAGTAAATTCTCTTCCTGCTTGTTCGCATTCTTCTAAACTAGTAGCAGTGGGACTAAAACGCACCCGGATGGGTTCAAAACCAAAACTATAGTGAGCATCATGGAGCTTATTCTCTAATATATCAATTGCCTCACCGCTCCAACCATAAGAGCCAAATACTCCTGCTAGCTTGGTTTTAGCAGCATTCGCTAAAATGATTCCTAATGCAGTTTGAATTTGAGTTGGTGCATGACCACCTAATGTTGGTGAACCAATGATAAAACCATCACAAACTTGAATTGCTTCAGTAATTTCTTCAGAAGAAGCAAGTTCGCAATTGATAGATTCTACTCCTGCTCCAGATTGTACCAATCCTTGGGCGATCGCGTTAGCTAGGGTCGCGGTGTTACCGTAAGCAGAAGCGTAGAGGAGAACTACTTTAAATTCTTGAGTTTTTTGTTCTTGACACCACTGGCTATAATCATAACTAAAGCGACTGAGGCTATATTTAACTAATGAGCCGTGAGCAGGAGCATAGATTTTACTATCAAAAGTTGTAAACTTAGCTAAAGCTGCTTCTAACTGTTTGGTTTGGGTCGCATGGAGACAGTCGAAGTAAAAACGGCGGTCTTGATCTAACTGTTTCCAATTATCGTCAAAAATGGGTTCATCGCACAAGTGTGCTCCAAAAAACTTATCGGTGTAGAGAATCTTGCTTTTAGGGTCGTAGGTACATAATCCATCTACCCAACGAGGAGTGGTCACACTAACAAATTGTAGCTGATGTCCTTGTCCCAAGTCTAAGGTATCATTATCTCTGACTACTTGGATTCTTGATTCCTGTTCGGGAAAAATCAAAGCGGTTTTAAGAGCGTTAACTGCTGGTTTAGAACAAATTATCTTTGCTGCTGGTACTTGTTCTAGTAATACTTTTATAGTTGCTAATCGATTGGGATTAACGTGCTGTAAGATAATATAATCTAAATTTTGCCACTCCAGATGTTGTTTGAGAGTTTCTAGGTAAATTTCAGTAAAAGATTCTCCTGGCGGATCGATTAAGGCAATTTTATCTGCTTTAATTAAGTAGGAATTAGAAGTTGTACCTTTTTGACGAGAATATTCAACTTCAAATTTTAATCTATCCCAGGTACGCGATCGCAATACTTGAGTATTTGTACCAATTTCTGCTACTTGAACGTCTCTTTTTTTTGCTGGTGTTAGGGTAATATCTGTTTTTATCATGATTATTGATTAATCAGGGATTGATGGTCTATGAATTATGGATGAGAGTTGATAATTGAGGGTTTAAAAAAACAACTAACAACTAAAAACTAATAACGAAAAACCAGCAATTAATTAACAATCTTCTGTTTACCATTTTCAATTTTCTGTTTATATCGCTCAGATATTTTTTGTTCGGGATTTATACCTTCAAAAGTGGGAGGTAGCCAAACTCTAACTAGCAATAAAACTGCTAATACTAATAAAAAGGAACAAGTAGCTAATACCTGACTCCAAGGAATTTCTAAAATTCCCTTGACAATAATTTCTCTCAGAACTGAAACAATAGAAACCTCCACCGCAACTCCAATAGAAACTCGACGTTCTTGTAAGTAAATGATTAATAATCGAAATAATTCAACTAAAATCAGCACAAACAAAATATCAGCAGTCACTCGTGTAAAATTTAAAGGCGGTAGCAAAGACACAAACATCTCTCGTAATTGAAGTGTCATAAAGCCAAATAGACCGATACAAAGAGAGATAATTATAAAGTCTTGGATAAACTCCAAAATTTTAATTACTCCCCCACTATTTAACAATTTATACAAAGGAATTGGTGATTTATCAAAAGAGTCATGCATTATATTTAGTTTTTGTTTGTTTGTTTGTTTGTTTGTTTGTTGGTTGGTTGTTAATTATTGGCTTTGAGTATTTGGTAGTTAACAGTTTACTTATGACCTCTTACTTTTCACTTTTCACTTCTTACCTAATAATGATTACCAACTTTACGATGATGAACTGCTGTTAAGATATCTAATTTTGCGACTCTGCCAGCTTGTACGGTACTATAGACAATCGAGTGATCGCTGCATTCTATTCGACTACTAACTTCACACTCAATATAAGCCAAGGATTCGGCAATAATCGGCGAACCATTACTTGCAGGTACAGTTTTGATTCCTTCAAATCTGTCTGCACCAGGGGGAAAACGTTTGAGAAAATGTCTAATTAAATGCTGATAGTTCCCTTCTTCTAATATATTTAAAACAAAACGATCGCCAATGTTTAAGAAAGATTCAATTGCTCGATCCTGAGCAACCGCGATCGCAATTCCTAAAGGACTTAAACTAGCTTGTGTTACCCAAGAAGCTACCATTGCGCTCTTAATTTCGCCTTTTTTAGCTGTAATAATATACAACCCGTTGCTGATTCTACCCAAGGCTTTTTCCAAGCTATTATCAATAGCTTTAATTTGTTTAACATTGCGATCGCGAGTTAACCACTGTCCTAAATCTGTACCTGCTTCATCGCAGATTTGATTAATGATTTGATTAGGGGATTCCTTAATTAAAATTGGTGGAAAAGCTTCAATTAATCCAACTTCCTGAAATTGATTGCGTAGGGGATAAATTGGTTCATCCTCACCTCCACCAGCTTCAAATAGACCGATCGCTTGTTTACTGTGTGCTGCTGCCAGTACAGTACTTAGAATAGCATGAGCTTCTTTATCTGATTGGGATGGCATTCCCAGGACTAAACCTGCTGCTTGGGAGACTAATTCCCTTACTTCTTGGGGTTCAGTATTATTCCAATCGACTAGTTCTACTGCTACTCCTGTTTTAGTAATTCCGTGAGCGATCGCTCTTGCAAGATGGTCGCTATAACCATAGTCTTCAGAATAAAATAGGACGACTAAAGTTTCAGTTTTAGTTTTTGCTTGACTCCATTCTTGATAGCGACCCACTAATTGTTCACGATGGTATTTTAATAAGGGACCATGTCCTGTGGCAATTGTCTCCAGTTCCAGTTTACCCATCCGTTTGATTCCAGCCAAAACCGAACGAGCATTGGGTTTCATCAAACAGTCATAGTAATATTCAAAGTCTGCTTCTATTAACTCTAAATTCTCATCGAAAGTAGGCTCGTCACAATAGTGCATCCCAAAAGCATCGCAAGTATAGAGAATTTTAGTTTTATAATCGTAAGTAAAAATTGTATCAGGCCAGTGTAAATTAGGAGCCGAGACAAATTCTAACTGATGCCCATTACCCAAATCAAGGCGATCGCCGTTTTTGACGATTTGATGTTTGAAGGGTTGATGCACCATGTTTTCTAAAAACTGAATCGCAATCTTCGCACCTACGACCGTCACATGGGGTGCTAATGCCAAAATATCTTTAACTAATCCACTGTGGTCAGGTTCTGTATGACTAATAATTAGATAATCAATTTCAGATGAATTTATTAAACCTGTTAACAAATCCAGATAAAGCTGACGAAATTTTACATGAGAGGTATCAACTAAAGCTAGTTTTTCACCTTGAATAATAAAAGAATTATAGGTCGTCCCATTTTGCAAACCAAACTCAATATCAAAGCGATCGCGATCCCAATCAAGACAACGAATCGCATGAGTCTCTGGTGCAATATCAACAGTTTGCAAAGTCAGTCTACCAGTAGTGTTAATCTTTTGATTAGTATTTGTTTGATTAGTATTTGTAAATGCAACCATAAGTAGTTCCCAACAAAGTACTTTAACTTCTTGAAGTTTCTTTATTTATCTTTGCCCACAACTAAATGATTTGTAAAATATATATCTATAAACAAAAATATTAAATATTTTTATAATGCTTGACTTATAGATAATTTTATTGGTGTTTGAAGTGTATTTAGATTTTGTTTGTTTTTTTATCAAATTAAATATAACAGCCCATTAAAAGCCTACACTGTCTCCGGTTTCCCTCTATTTACTCTAAATACGTAATAGCCTATATTTAGGGAAACGGAAAGAGGGAAAGGAGTTAAGGTAAAACTTGTCTGGGAATCAACTGAAAATTTCTATGTTGCCTTGAATGATGCTGATTGAATTTCTTCCACTAGGTCTGTTATCTTTTGAGAGAGCCTCATATTTCCATGCTTAAGAGCAATTACTTGAGCTTCTCGTAAACTTTTAAGTGCTTCTTCTGGATTTTCCAAACGATATTGGGCTAAACCTTTTCCATAAAAACCGTGTTCATCATCTGTATAGGGAGAATTTGGATATTCGCTCTCTTCTCTAGCCATTTCCAGCTGCTTTGCTTCCTCAAAATCCTCAAAAGCTCCTTTTTGGTCATCTAGTTCATAGAAAGCATTACCACGTAAATAGTAAGCAAAAGTAGAATTTGGGTCAATATAGATTACTTTAGTCAAGTGTTTGAGAGCTTGAGAATTATTACCTTCCAGATATTCTAAAGCACCTAAATTATAAGAAGCACAAGATAACCAATTATCCGAATCAGTAGTCAATAAATGACTAAAATCTTCTCTAGCACCTTGATAATTATTTAAATAGGTACGTAATTTTCCACGCCAATAGCGAGCCTGTATATTGTTAAAATCAAGTTGTAATGCGCGATTGCAATCTTCAAGAGCTTTTTGAGTTTCACCCATGTGCATGCGAGCGCAAGCCCGTTGGGCGTATGATGGAGCGTGTTGAGGATTGAACCTTATGACTTGAGTGAAGTCTTCAACTGCATATGCATAATCTTTTATTTGGTTATAAGTAATCCCTCTATCGTAATATGGAGAGTATTCTCTAGGATATATTTCAATTGCTTGGGTATAGTTAATAATTGCACCTTGATAATCTTCCCATTCATAGAGCAGATTGCCTAGATTGCAACAAGCATAGTAAGGCAAGTATTCAAACATTTTTAATTAACTTAGATTTAATTAACTTGGATTTAATTAACTTGGATTTAATTAACTTGGATTTATTTATCGATCCCAAGCTTATTTTTCCCATCTGAAAACTTGTGTTATCTGCTTTGATATGAAGTTACAGTAATTTATCGTAAAATTTTTGAAGAAAAGAAGACTGTGTTGATAGATAATTAACAGTGTAAAAGCCATAAATCAACACAATGATAGAACTGTATTATTGGTCTACACCCAATGGTCATAAGATAACTATATTTCTTGAAGAAGCAGGATTAGATTATAAAATCATACCAGTGAATATTGGTGCCGGTGACCAATTTAAACCAGATTTTCTACGAGTATCACCCAATAATAAAATACCTGCAATCCTTGATAACGCTCCTCAAGACAGTGGTGAAGCAGTCTCAGTCTTTGAATCAGGAGCAATATTACTTTATCTAGCTGAAAAAACTGGAAAATTTTTACCCGATAATTTACGCGATCGCATAATAGTTACAGAATGGTTATTTTGGCAGGTCGGTGGTTTAGGACCGATGGCTGGACAGAATCATCATTTTAATAAGTATGCACCAGAAAAGATTGACTATGCTATAAATCGTTACGTGACAGAGACTAAACGACTTTACGGTGTGATTGACAAACAACTTGAGGGACGCGAATATTTGCATGGTAATTATTCTATTGCTGATATGGCTTGTTATCCTTGGATTGTTCCTCACCAAATGCAACAGCAAAATCTAGAAGAATTTCCTAACTTGAAACGCTGGTTTAAAACTATTGCTGCTCGACCAGCAGTTATCAAAGCTTACTCGAAAGCTGATGAATTAAAAGGATAAGTAAAAGTTACAACAAAAGTAAAAAATTCCGTTTAATCAGACAGCAGACAGTATTACAAAATTTCAGAAATACAGGACTTACGCAAAAGAAACGTAATTTCGTCATTACGTTAGCTAGTGCTACACTACGTTCAGTCCTTTCGGACAAATCTCTGTTACGTCCTGATTAAGCATTCAAGATTAAATAAAAAAACAAAACCTCTCCCTTATTTAGACTGTGCTGAAAATTTTCTCCGAATATTGGAGAGAAAGATTTACCCAGTTAGCGACGAAGAGGCTCATTTTATGAATATTATTTTATACATATTCCTAAGTATTTAATTAGGATAGTTCACCATATTTCGTAAAAGTTGGGAAAATAAACCTATTTTATAGAAATTATTTCATCTGAAAATTGAATATTTGATAATATAAAATCATGAATCTAAATATTTTATAAATTATTTGATTCTTCTTCATTTTCTATCATTATTCAACAGTTATACTTAATCATCTTCTCAAGGTGGTGCATCAAATTAATAGGATATTCAGTGTAATAACAGGTTGCCAGTAAAATTAAAAAAATTCTCTACTGTGGTCAATATTTTGTGAACGCAATAGTATTATTGTGCAAGGATAAATTCAAGAATTTAGGAAAGGAAAAGTTCTTAGAGATTATCCAAAGCTTTGATACCCCTAAGCCTTAATACATTCATACAGGTATCAAATAGTTCTAATAGAACTTACACGTAGCTCAGAGCTATTCAAAAATACTAACCTAACACTTGGTAGTGAAGAACTCCTGATTGCAGTGAGAACTGAATGTTGTGGTTTAGCTGAGCAATACTTCGGTCATGCAAAGGAATTGTCACTTACCTGAGTATAGATTTAGTTTAGTACCTCAACACTGTACACATTCGCTTCAAAGGAACAGAATATGAGTACCACACTATATGAGAAAATTGGCGGACAAGCTACCCTAGAAAAAGTAGTAGATGATTTCCATAAGCGCATTCTAGGAGACAGTAGTCTCAGTGGGTTTTTCAGTAATACAGATATGGAAAAGCAACGTAATCATCAGATTGCTTTCTTTTCCCTAATTATGGATGGTCCTAAAGACTACCAAGGTCGTTCCATGGACAAAACACACTCAGGGATGAATTTGCAGCAACCACACTTTGATGCGATCGCTAAGCATTTAAGTGCTGCAATGGCTAGTTCTGGAGTATCTTCTGATGATACAAAAGCAGCACTCGAAAGAGTTGAGAAGTTAAAGGGAGCTATCTTGAACAAATAGTTTGAACAGCTTTACTACAAAGTAACGAACTCTTTTGTTATTAGTTATTAAGTGCAAAATGGTATTTCTTTTATTGATTGGAAATATTACTCATCTCATTCCACCTATAAATAGAGGGTGAAAATTTATGTGTATGAGGTAATTGGACATTGGAGTTTCCTATGTCCACTACCATTTTCTTCAAATTTATAGAGTACCAATTCTCTAGTAAATAAACTAAATGAATTAGTCATTAGCATCTATAAATTTTAGTTATTATTAATTTTTTGCTAAATCAAATCTTGAATTCTTAAATATATTCAATAACACTTTTTAAATATTTATATTCAAGCAGTTTGACAAATTGCTTGTAATTATAAATCTATACTGGTTTAATTATGCAGTCTAGATTAAATAGTCACAGGACTTACGCAACTTTAGCTATCGCTATCCTACGTAAACCCATAGTGTGTCCTACGGACATAGATTTGTCCGAAGCGACGGTCACCTAGTGTAGAGAAGCATAATTCAAGCACGGACACTCTACACTATGTAAACGCGTACGCGTAGCGTGTCCGATAAAGCTTATAGGTCGCGATGGTTTGTCCTATCGACAGGATTACTCAGACCCGCAACTTCTCGTACTAGATTACAAATACTGTTATAAATCAAAAAAGGAAAACCTATAGTATGAGAGTATTCTTATGAATTTTGTAGTCATTTTTTATACTTTTATATTCCTCTGTATCTTCTACATTTGTGAGAAATTAAGAGAAATCAAATATTACATTTTCTTTCCAGAGTTAATATAAGGTAAAAATTAATTGATATTTTAATTTAGTGTAGGTGAGAATCAACCAAAACCCTTATTCTATTAGGAAGTTAGTTTGCAAGAAAATTTGTTTTTAATTTTACATAAGCTTTGCTTAGACTGGCTTGCTTTTTTCGGCATTATTATTAGTCGATACTTTTTAATTTGTGGGGGAGCGCATTTACTTTTTCGTTGGATTTTCATCAATTATGCAGCTAAATACACCTTTTACCATAAGTCTTCATCTTGGAGAACTCTCTCTTGGATAAAAATCAAGAAAGATATGGAGCTATCGGTATTATGTGCGATCATATTTTCTTTTTGTGCAGCATTCGTTGTGATTGCATATGATTTAGGATTCACACGTTTATACATCTCTGTCAGTAAGTATGGACTGTGGTACTTAGGAGCTAGTTTTATTGGCTTACTTGTCATTCAAGATACATATTTTTACTTTATACATCGATTGTTTCACCATCCCTCTCTTTTTAAAAAGTTACATTACGGTCATCATCGTTCTGGAGAACCAACGCCCTGGACATCTTTTGCATTTGACTCTGGTGAAGCATTTATACAGGCTATATTCTTTGTCTGTATAGTTTTCATATTACCTCTTCATTACATACCCTTATTTGCAGCATTGATAGTCATGACAGTATGGGCGGTATTTAATCACATTGGATTTGAGTTATTTCCATCATCTTATTATTTACAATGGTTTAGAAAATGGCTTGGGCAATGGTTAATTGGTTCCAAACATCACCTCATACATCATCGTAAATATAAGTTACATTACGGACTATACTTTACATTTTGGGACAGGCTTTTAGGTACTCAAGATCCAAATTACTCCCGTGAAATTTGCTGTAAAGTTAACGAATATTGATGAATGTCACTGAATTTATTATTAAACTATTCTTCAACAGCTATTCCCCAAGAGGATAAATATGCTTAAATAAATGTATTTGAATAAACATGTCTAATTCCTGAACTGAAAGATAGTCTCCAAATATGGCTACAACAGGTGAAGCTACCCAAAAACAATATAATGCCCTTTATAAGCCCAACCAGTTGATATATGGTGAGGGACAAATCGCGGTTATTACCGGGTGGACCGTGAAAGAGACTGTTGCGAAGCGGTTGAATAATCAAGATTATGCCGTGATTGGACAACTATATTCTCCAACCCGAGGGATAAATCTGCTGATTCGTAATTTGCTCTACAATACTCACATTCGCTATTTGATTATCCTGGACGCTACGAAGGAGGATAAGAATGCTGGTAGTTGTCGATGTCTAGCAGACTTTTTTGAGCATGGTTTTGAGCAAGGTGTTACTGACACGGAAAAACCCTCTTGGTTGATAAATTCTCCCGTGCAGGGATACATTGATATTGAAATAGATAAAGCTGATTTGAATAAGATTAGAAAGTCTTTGCACTGGAAAGTTGTTAGCTCTATAAAAGAGACAGTTGAATTAGTTAAGGATTGGTCGGTAAGGGAATATCAGGAACAATGGAATGAGCAAAAAGAATATCCCATGCAGACAGTGGAATCCAATATATTACCGGGAAGACGCTACGGACATAGGATAGAAGGTAAAACCATTGCCCAAACTTGGGTGAAAATTATTCATTTAATTAAGAGTACTGGTACAATTCGTCCCACTGCATATGATGGGAAATGGCAAGAGTTAATCAATTTAATGGCTATTGTCACAGAAGAACCAGACGATTTTAATTTTCCTGAACCTAATTATTTACCAATTAGTAGAAGCTTTCTACAAGAGTATATCTCTCAAATTTTAGATGATGCACCACTGTCAGAGGGGGTTAAATACACATATGGTCAACGTCTGCGATCATTTGGTGTTAATCCGGAGAAGTCATCAAATTTTAATATAGACCAGGTAGAACAAGTTATAAACCGTCTTGTCGCAGACATAAATTCAGCCAGAGCGGTCATGTCGTTGTGGGATGTTACTCAAGACGGCAGTTCAGGCAGTCCCCCATGTTTAAATCATATTTGGGTAAGGATAGTTAATCACGAATTATCCTTAACTGCAACTTTCCGCAGTAATGATATGTTTTCAGCCTGGTGTGCAAATGCAATGGGGTTATTGGCTCTACAAAAGCATATTCTTAAAGAAATCAATCAACGTTCTGGACATAATCTGAAGAGGGGACCTTTAATTACCATTTCTCAAAGCGCACATATTTATGATGACTGTTGGGAAAATGCCCAAAATATCATTCAAACCTATTATCCCCAAATATATCAGCAACGCAACTATAGTGACCCAGTAGGAAGCTTTGTAATCAACATTAACAATTATGATATTACCATAGAACACATGACCCCAGGTTCTGGAGAAGTTGTCAATTGTTACAGTGGTAAACACGCTAAAAATCTTTATAGACAAATAGCGGCAGACTGTCCTGGGATTGAAACCGGACATGCTATGTATTTAGGAAATGAGTTGCAAAAAGCAGAAATTGCCTTGAATCATAAGTTTATTTATCAACAAGATAAGCCTTTGAAGCATTATGAGTAATTAGGTAAGATAAGTTAAACCAAAGTTGATTATATCAGACTCAATTTACATTATCATTAGATCTCTCCAAAAAATAATACGAAATTCTTATATACTCATTGGTCAATATCTTATTTACCACAGATATCAATTGCATTCTTTGTAGATGCTTATTTAGACTTGCTGACTAAAATTATAATTTGTACGAGATAAGGCTTTTCAAGCTTTTTAGTAATACTAATCTTTACGCAAAAGGTTATATAAGCCAGGACTTACGCAATTGTCACGATACCCGGCTGGTGCGTGATACTAGAAACCATTACACTAGATTCTGGAGAGTGAGTCAAAATATCATAGCACCCTTGTATATTAAGAGTTATCCGTTAGTGCGTGACACTAAAACCATTACACTACGTGAGTGTCGCAATCACAAATCTTTGTTGCGTAAGTCATTATTTAAATACTTTGAGGACAAATATTTCTACTTTCTCCAGGATTGGTAATTACACAACCTGCATATTTTCCTGCTGGGGTACGAGAAGGAGTAAAGATTAATGTTGCTCCGCTTCCTGATGCGTCACTGTGTTTTATTAGTATATCGTTATCGAAGTAACCGATTTTAGTAATGCTTCTGAGGAGATGGGTAGAAAATTCATCGGGTAGTGCTGTTTTTCCTGGTACTTGCATTCGGTAAATAGCGTAGCTTTTCCAACTATTCTGGGGTTGTAAAATGAAGATTGCACTCATTTGACTATCAAAGCAGTTTTGCATGACTGCACCTACTGCAAGGTTACCTGTTTTTGGATCGATGTTTACTGCTTGTGGATAAACTCTTTGTGCTGATAGTTTCTGAGTTGGAACTATTTGACCTGTTTGACAATTAACTGAGTTGATTGCATTAAGGGTCAAACTATTAACTTTGATTATTTGAGTTGTACGACCATCTTGAATTTGTATTTGGGTTCCGTTATCAAAAATGCTTACTCTTATATTTTTTCTGAGGGTTTTACGAGTAATGCTGTTTCTTTTGGTTCTTACTGGTTCCCCTTGGGCTATATCTGGGATGTAAAATAAGGTTGATGTGGCTGCAAAGATTACTGGTAAGGTTTTGATTAAAGTGTTGATTGATAAGGTTTTTAAAAACACTGTTGGGAAAGGTTTCATTCTTTTGTCAGTTTTTACAAGTCGTAAGTGTCAGATTGCAGTAATAAATACAAGCTTTGTGAAAGATTTTCCGTAAAAATAGTTGTAATTTTTTTTTAAAATATAGGAATTATATTTGAATTTAACTCCCTTGCACTAGAAAATTAAGTGTTTTTAGGGTAAGTATTTTTTTATTCATCAAGCTGTATTCCTGTAGTTTTTAATATCAACGCATAACTACAAATGTAAAAAATAAGTAATAAATATTACATTTAATTCATGGTGTATTTTTTATCTTAAGAATCATTACGCAATGTCAATTTAATTACTAATAAAAGTTACAAAACAGGGTTGAGAATTATTAAGCTTTTTAAAGCTTTATTTGAAAATGATTGTACGTTTACAGTCCAATTCAAAGTTCAATGGTTGGCAAAATTATTCTTCCTGTGTATGTTTAACTGAATATAAGTGGTTGATGGCGATTTGGCTATATTAATCACTTATATTGTCTATACTCATGGTGTATAGATTGATTGCGTTTATAATATATACTAGCTACTCACCGTAAATTATCAAATATTCTTACTCAGTAATATTCGAGAATTGAGGTAATAATTTTGCAGCTTTTGAAAAGTTGTATGTAATATAAAAGGTAAAGCTTCATTGATAATCTCTTATGACCTCAACGCTGCTGAATTTTCATCGTTTAAATGCTCCTAAGCTGTGCAAAATGTCGAATGGCTTGACGATAATCGTAGAACAAATTCCTGTGGAAGCGGTTAATCTGAGCTTATGGACAAATATAGGTTCGGCTTTGGAATCTGATGCTATCAATGGGATGGCTCATTTTTTAGAGCATATGATTTTCAAAGGTACTGAAAAACTGATGAGCGGTGAATTTGAGCGTCTAATTGAGGAGAGGGGTGCGATTACTAATGCTGCGACTTCTCAAGACTATACTCATTACTACATCACTACTGCACCAAAGGATTTTGCAAGTTTAGCTCCGTTACAGATAGATGTGGTGTTAAATCCCAGTATTCCTGATGATGATTTTGAGCGGGAAAGGTCTGTTGTTTTAGAAGAGATTAGACGTGCTGAAGATAATCCGAAGCGTCGGATTTTTCGACGATCTATGGAAATGGCATTTAATAATTTACCTTATCGTCGCCCAATTTTGGGACCAGAGTCAGTAATTAGCGGACTGCAACCCCAGCAGATGAGGGATTTTCATGAAATTTGGTATCATCCCCCTTCTATTACTGCTGTAGCTGTAGGTAATTTACCTGTGGAGGAGTTGCTGGAGACTGTTGAAGAAGGGTTTATCACAGCCGGTATAAGAACAGATGAAGGAGTTTTTGATAGAACTGTTGATAGAACTTTCGATAAGTGGTCACAAATCAAGCCAGAGGAAAAATTCACAGAGATAGTGCGTGAAGAGTATGTGGATGAAAGTCTACAGCAAGCTAGATTAATTATGGTATGGAAGGTTCCTGGTATTAATCAACTCCCCGATACTTATGCTTTAGATATGTTAGCAGGAGTCCTGGGACATGGGAAAACATCCAGATTATTTAGAGACTTACGTGAGGAAAGGGGGTTAGTTTCCTATATCGGGGTGAGTAATATGACTAATCGCTTGCAGGGTACATTCTATATTTCTGCTTATTGTAATGCGGATGATATTAACGCTGTAGAAACTGCAATAGTTGAACATATACAAAATATACAATCTTCACCAGTTACCGAGTTAGAAATTAATAAAGTCCGGAAGAGAGTTGCAAATAGATTTATTTTTGCTAACGAAAAACCTAGCGATCGCGCTGGTTTATATGGTTATTATCAAACTCTGGTAGGAGATTTACAGCCAGCTTTTGATTATCCTAGTTTAATTCAACAACAAGATGCTGAAGATTTGCAGCTAGCCGCACGAAGGTATCTTTCACCCGATGCTTATGGGGTTTTAGCAGTTAAGCCTGCTCATTAAAGATAATGGCAGCTCTGATGGTATATAGTTAGGTTGTTAATGGGTAAGCGTAGTTGAAACTAATATTGATTTAGAATATAAATTTAGAATCAAGCATTTAAGAGTTTAAAGGTAAAAGCAAAAAAGCTATTAAAATTTGTGCAAATTATTTGTGCATACTTAATCAAATCGTATAATCTCATATATCTTGTCATAATATTAGACAGTACCTACGTAAGCAAAATCTGATTCAGATGGTTGCTGAAGTTATACCCTGATATTACGTGACATGATTAAAAAAATATGTAAGTCTGAAAAGTTTTGAAAGTTTTAAAATTATTCTTGTAATTCAAAACTTATTAGCTCAAAACTTACTTACTAAAAACTTACTTACTCAAAACTTACCATTTAACTGCTTACAACTCAAAATTTTAACTAATAATGTGGACTGAAATTGACGCCCGAATTAGTCAGACGACTGGCGAAAAGTACCAAACCAAGCAACGGCGTTCAGTTAGCGGTGGAAGTATCAACCAAAGCTACTCTGTCTCTGATGGCGAACGTACATATTTTATGAAGTTCAATCAATCGTCTAAAGTCGCGATGTTTGAGGCTGAAATGTTGGGTTTACAGCAAATGTACGATACCCAAACTATTCGAGTACCAAAACCTATTACATGTGGTGTAGTAGATAGGTATAGCTATATCGTATTAGAATGGGTGAAAATGGGCAAAGGGGATAATGAAGCCTGGATGCAAATGGGACGTAATTTAGCCAAAATGCATCGGATTATGCCTCCTCATTCCAAGGGTTTTGGTTGGGATATAAATAATACTATTGGTTCTATTCCTCAAATTAATACCTGGACAGAAAAGTGGGTAGATTTTTTCGCTAAACATCGTCTAGGTTACCAATTTCAGATTGCAAAACGCAGGGGAGGACATTTCCCGCAGGTAAATGAATTATTAGCTGCTGTTCCCCGGATATTATCCAGTCATCAACCCAAACCATGTTTAGTACATGGTGACTTATGGGGAGGGAATGCTGGTTTTACGACGGATAATGAACCTGTGATTTTTGACCCTGCAACTTATTATGGCGATCGCGAGGTTGATATCGCGATGACAGAACTTTTCGGAGGTTATCCCACAGCTTTCTATCGTGGTTATAACGAAGTTTATTCCTTAGATAGGGGTTACGAAAAACGTAAAATTTTATATAACCTTTATCATGTGATAAATCATTTTAATTTGTTTGGTAGCGGTTATGTTGGACAAGCAAATAGTATGATTTCCAGGATTTTGGGATGATTTAAGTTCTCAATTATCTGGCAGTGATTATTTTTTAGTAATTATCAAATCTTACACCCCACATTCACCCACTTACTATTCAAGTACTCACCAAATCCATGAATTCAAACCTTCCAGAACTACTCTCTCCCGCAGGTAACTGGGAATGTGCAAAAGCAGCGGTGGAAAATGGTGCTGATGCAATTTATTTCGGTTTAGATAAGTTTAACGCCAGAATGAGGGCGGAAAATTTTAGTACGGGCGATTTACCAGAGTTAATGAAATTTTTGCACCTACGGGGTGTGAAGGGTTATGTAACACTGAATACTTTGATTTTTCCTGATGAGCTTCGGAAAGCACAGAAATATCTTCGTTCTATTATTGCTGCGGGTGTTGATGCAGTAATTGTTCAAGATGTAGGTATTTGTCGTTTAATTCGTCATATTTCATCGGATTTTCCTATCCATGGTTCTACTCAAATGACGGTAACAAGTGCTGCTGGTGTGGAGTTTGCCAAGGAACTCGGTTGTGAGTTGGTAGTTTTGGCACGGGAATGTTCTGTTAAGGAAATTAATAAGATACGGCAGCAGTCTCAAGAGGAATTGGGGGAAAGGTCTTTACCTTTGGAAGTGTTTATTCATGGTGCTTTGTGTGTAGCTTATTCCGGACAGTGTTTAACTAGTGAGGCTTTGGGAGGACGTTCTGCAAATCGGGGTGAGTGCGCTCAAGCCTGTAGAATGCCCTATGATTTGATAGTTGATGGTCAAGAAGTGGATTTGGGGGAAAGAAAGTATCTTTTGAGTCCTCAAGATTTGGCTGGTTTGGATGTGATTCGGGAGTTGATAAGTTCTGGTGTGAGTTGTTTGAAAATTGAGGGACGATTGAAATCACCGGAATATGTTGCCAATGTGACTCGCGTATATAGGCAGGCTTTGGATAGGCAGAAGGTGGGGGAAGAAGGAATAGTTGTCCCTTCAGGTGAAGTGTTTACATCGAAACACTCTACTAATTCTGGGAGAGGAGAGTCTGAAGGGAGCCGATATCGGACTAAGACCGTGACGGAAGGTGAAGCTCTAAACTTAAGTAAAAGTAAAATTAAAAGTGAGAATAAGGAGGATAAATATAACCTAGAGATGGCTTTTTCTAGGGGATTATACACAGGTTGGTTTGAAGGAATTGATAATCAAAAGCTAGTTCACGCTCGGTTTGGTAAGAAGCGGGGAGTGTATTTAGGTAAAGTTAAAAGTATTGAACCGAACCAGGTAAGCATTAGATTACAAGCACCAGTGAAAGCTGGAGACGGTATTGTTTTTGATAACTCCCATCCAGAAGCAAAAGAAGAAGGGGGTAGGGTTTACAAAGTATTCCAGAAAGGGAAAGATTCCATTCTGACCTTCGGTAAGGGTAATAGTAATAGTAAAAGTAATAATAAAAGTAATAATAAAAGTAATATAAATTGGCGACGGGTTTATATTGGCGATCGCGTGTGGAAAACTAGTGACCCTGAGTTAGATAAGCAGCTCAGACAAACCTATAGTGGGGAAACACCACAATTCCAGCGTCCCATATCCATAGAAGTGTATGGAGAAATTGCCGATAATTTAATTGCGATCGCTTGTGATGAGTTGGGAAATATAGTTAAAGTCGAATCAAGGATTGTTTTGCACTCAGCTCGGAATAAACCTTTATCTACAGAACGTTTACAAGAACAGTTTTCCCGTTTAGGTAATACACCATTTTATTTGGGAAGCTTAGAAAATCATATAGAGGGTAGTGTTATCTTACCAGTCAAGGAACTGAATTGGATGCGGCGAGAAATCGTGACTCAGTTGGAAACTCTACGTATTCAATCGAAACTGTGGGAAATTAATCAAAATGCTTCCTTATCGGATTTACTTCCTTCAGATTCATCATCTAATTTATTATCGTCTACATCATCGCCTAATTTAATAGTTCTCGTCCGCAATTTAAAACAACTCCGGGCAGTACTTAATACTGGAGTTGAAACTATATACTGTGAGTTTGAAGACCCCCGTAAATACCGAGAAGCGGTAGATATGGTTCGCGATTCGTCGATTAATGGTTCTCAAACCCCGGAAATTTGGGTAGCTCCTCCCCGTATCGCTAAACCTTCAGAAAACTGGATATTACAGCAGGTTATTTCATCAAAAGCTGACGGTTATCTAATTCGTAACTACGACCAGTTAAAGTTCTTTTCTCAAGAGCGCTGTATTGGTGACTTTTCTTTAAATATTGCCAATCCCTTGAGTGCGGACTATTACATGCAAAAATTTCATTTAGAAAGACTTACCCCATCCTACGACTTAAATATCCACCAGCTAAAAGACCTACTTAAAAGTACACCTCCCCAATGGTTTGAGGTTACTATACATCAACACATGCCCATGTTTCACATGGAACACTGCGTATTTTGCGCTTTTCTCTCCGAGGGAAATGACTTTCGTAACTGCGGTAGACCATGTGAAAAACATCAGGTAGAAATACGCGATCGCGTGGGTACAAAACATATTCTCCAAGCGGATACAGGTTGTCGAAACACTGTATTTAACGGTACTGCGCAAACTGGTGCAGAATATGTTAAACCTTTGAAAGAACTGAATTTAAAGAACTTTCGTATTGAGTTTGTTAATGAAAATCCCCAACAGGTTAAAGAAACTATATTCAGCTATCAGCAGTTATTAAAAGGTGAAATTACAGGTTCTCAATTATGGAGAGAATTAAAATTACAAAATCAATTGGGAGTAACTCGCGGTAGTGTGGGTAGTTAGGGATTGGTTTGGTTTAATAGGTCAAGTCGCTTCGCTCCAATTCAAAATTCAAAATTCAAAATTCAAAATTCAAAATTCAAAATTCAAAATTCAAAATTCAAATCAGTGGGGACTTGTACCCGAAATTAATTAATTCAAAATTTTTGAATTCTTCAAAATGATCAAGAGGAATGAAGAATGCCGGAATAATAGTGCTTTAAACCAGGATATATTGTTGAAAGTGCTCGATTTTAATCAAATATTTAATCTTGAGAGAAAATATTGGGAATACTGGAAATACAGAATGAGTACACAAAGAATTTCTGATAATAATGATTTTCTCTGTACTTATGAATGGTCTTAAATTACAGATATTTTCCTATCTGTACGACTTCAGAGGTATCCCCAACAGTGATAGATTCTCAAAAAAAGCCTAAGCTTCCTAATTATTTAATTGGAGTAACCTGGTTAATTTGTTTGCTACCCTTTACTCTCAATTTAATGGGAGTAGATTTTGGTTCTACCAAAGTATTCATAACTCCGGAAGATATCTCTCAAATTAGCACTCAAACCAAGCTTTTGGAAAGTCTGTATCAGACCTTAGAGGGAAGCTTTACCCACACAATTTTGGAATGGAGTGCTTTTTGCACAGCTGGATTTACAGTTATTTTAGCATTTACTCACTTTCGAGTTAAACAAGATGTTAGTACACCAATTCTTGCAGTAACTCTTTTATGTGCAGGATTAATGGATGCCTTTCATACTTTAGCAGCAAATCGCTTGATTGAAGCTGTTGCTGATAATCGCAATCTAATTCCTTTTACTTGGGCACTTTGTAGACTTTGTAATGCTTTACTTACCATTATCGGTGTAAGTATCTTCCTTAGAAGAAAGCATCAAAAAATAAAAAATAACTTTGCTTTTGTAGGTTCTATATCATTAGGTTTTGGGATACTTTCCTATGGAATTATTCATCTTTGTGCAAGGAGTAATATTTTACCAGAAACCATGTTTCCTAATTCCATGATCACAAGACCCTGGGATGTTTTACCTTTAATTTTATTCTTAGGTGCTGGAATATTTATTTACCCACGTTTTTATCATCAACATCCTAGTCTTTTTTCCCATGCTTTGATTATTAGTACAATCCCTGATGCTGCAACTCAGTTACATATGGCTTTTGGTTCAGCAGCTTTATTTGATAATCACTTCAATATTGCTCATTTTCTGAAAATCATTGCTTATTTAGTTCCCCTTACAGGATTAATCTTAGATTATACCTATACCCATCAAGAGCTTAAAGAAACCAATTTAAAATTTCTTTTAGAAATCGCTGAACGTGAAAGAGCAGAAGCAAAACTCAGAGAATTTGATCAACGAGAAAATTTGCTCCGGAGACGTATATATAGTCAAATAGCCTTTTCCCTAGATATAGATACAATTATTAAAACTGCAACCAATGAAATTTACGATCTCCTAAAACTGAGTCGATGTAGTTTTTCGTGGTACGACCCTTCAACATCTCCCCCTACCTGGGAAACCGTATATGAAAAAAAATATAATCATCTCCAAAGTTTATTGGGATTTCACAAAATTCTCCCTTTAGAGTTTTCAGAGCAAGCATCCATTTCTCAAAAGATATTACAAGTGGACAATGTTCAGACTTTAGAGAACTTTGAGTTCAAAAAATACTTACTTTCATGGAATCTAACCTGTGTTGTATTTTACAGTATCAAGACTAATTATGATAAAACTGGTATACTTTTATGCGATCGCAATATAGAGCCTCATTTGTTAGCTCGGAGTAGTGAAAATCAACAATGGAGTCCAGAAGAATTAGAGTTGATTAGAGAAGTAGGAGAACAACTTGCGATCGCTCTCAATCAGTCTCAATTATATTTAAAAGCTTGTAAAAGTGCAGAAGATGCTCAAACTTCATATGAAAAACTACAATACAAGACCCAAGAATTAGAAAATACAATTATTGAACTCAAAAGTACTCAGTTGAAGCTCATTCAAAGTGAAAAGATGTCTTCTTTGGGTCAAATGATTGCAGGTATTGCTCATGAGATTAATAATCCTGTTAGCTTTGTTCATGGTAATCTTTTCCCGGCTTGCGATTATGCGCAGGATTTGTTTAAGATTTTAGAACTTTACAAAAAATATTATCCCAATCCATCTGCAGAAATTCAGGAAGCAATCGACGAAGTTGAGCTTGATTTTCTCAAGGCAGATTTTACTAGGTTGCTTGATTCAATGAAAATTGGAACGAATAGAATTAGGGAAATTGTTGTTTCACTACGTAACTTTTCTCGTTTAGATGAAGCTGAATTCAAGGAAGCTGATATCCATGAAGGTATTAATAACACTTTGATGATTTTGCACCATCGTTTGAAAGACAAGTCTAAGTACCGAGAAATAGAAATTATCAAGGAATATGGTCAACTACCATTAGTTGAATGTTATGCAGGTCCGCTGAATCAAGTTTTTATGAATATCTTAGTTAATGCTATTGATGCATTGGATGAGTATAATTATCAAAGAACTATTGAGGAAATAAACGAAAATCCTAGTAATATCTCAATTTTTACCAGAGTTATTTCTAAAAACATCGCAGAAATTCAGATTGTAGACAATGGAGTTGGAATTCCCCAGGAAGTACAATCAAAGCTATTCGATCCATTCTTTACTACAAAGGAGGTAGGTAAGGGAACTGGGTTGGGATTATCTATAAGTTACCAGATTATAGTAGACCAACATAGAGGAAAACTGTTTTGCAGTTCTCAACCTTCTGGGGGTACGCAGTTTACTATCCAGATACCTATTACACAAGAAATGACTGAAAATTATAAACAAAAATCAAGCCCTAGTTAATAAGATACTATCTTCCTATCCCGCCAAAATTTCTCCGTTTTATTGCGTGGAGCTTCGGTTGCAAACCAAATTGCGGTATCTGCACTTTGTTCTGGAGAATGAAATGCGTTAACTCCACTCATATCGTGAGTTCGGGATCAAAAAAGGGACAGATAGTAAGCTGAAAATAACATCAAATCAGCACCTGTCCCAATCTATTCAATCTTACGAGTGTAGACTATCTACGTTTTACGGATTTTTTCGACACTAGAAATCCCATATACGTAGATATAAAGGGTTTCTAAATAAAAATGATGTATTAAATTAACTCAAATTATTCGATTAGGTACTTAATTAAAGTGCCTAATCGCCCCTTTATCAAAAACCTACACCTATGAGTTCTACTTAATCCGAACTCAAATTAATATCTATTGCCTCCACCATATCTGCCGCGATTACCACCAGAAGAACCTCTATCTTCTCTGGGTTTAGCTTTGTTAACCTTAAGTTCGCGACCCATCCATTCAGCACCATCAAGAGCTTCAATAGCTGCTGCTTCTTCAGATTCATTTTCCATTTCTACAAACCCGAAACCACGTATTTGTCCGGTTTCACGGTCAGTAGGTATTTGAACTCGCTTAACAGTGCCGTATTCGGCAAAAACAGCGTTCAAGTTGTCTTGAGTAACTTCATAAGAAAGGTTGCCGACGTAAACTGACATCAGTTGTCTCCAAAATTATCATTCATTGTGTAGAGATTTGAATTCCGGAGAAAATTTGTAAATACCAAAAGGGAAAAACCTACTAATACTAGAAACAAAAATGCTTACCGAATTAACTCTCCTTTATAGAATGACATAGATGTCGATTCTCTGCATCGGAGATTGGGAAATTGAGTCTAGATGTAACCCAAAAATCCTCTGTTAGCACTTCTATTTATTAACCATTTTATTAACCTTAGCTCAGATTAAGGAGCTTTATTTAAATTTGATTAATTGATTAATCCCTTAAACAGCCTAATCAATTTTATTGATGCCAAAACCAGGTAACAGTAGAATAAGGCTTTCAGCTTATTTGGAATCATTATTTATGATATACAAATGTTATATGTAAAGCTTTTTTATGTGATATTGATTTCAGTTCCATTGAATTTAAATTAAGCTAAATTAAGTTAAATTAAGTTAAATTAAGTTTGATTAAGTTTAGTAATAATGTCCAACATGATGTTAGTGCATAAGTTCTATATGATTTGTTTCTTTTTTAATTCGACTTAGATTTAGACTCAACCTTTGGTTCAAGCTTCGGTTCAAATAATAGATAAGTACCACCATTCCCTTCTACAATAGTGCGAGTATTAGCAGCCATCATTTTTTGATAGGTATCCGCTTCTGTACCGGTTTTACTGAGAGAATCTGTAAACAATAATCTTTGCGATACCCGTAGTTTTTCCTCTCTTGCGGATCTTTGGGAATTAACAGCTTTCGCGATCGCTGTGGTAATTTGCTGATTGCTAGTAGCTTCAGGGAAGAGAGTTGAGATATTGGCTTTATTTAAGTTGTTAGCAAACTGTTGAATTTTAGTAGAAGAGGGTTGTTCTGCACCATTTATCCCCACTAGATAACCCTTAACAGCAAATTGGTAAGCTTGGATGTAATAACTCATTGCGTCATGAATTGTCACTAGTTGACGTTGATTTGAGGGGATACTAGCGACTCTAGCTTTAATCCAAGCATCTAATTGTTCAAGTTCTTTACTTATCGCTTCAGCATTTTTAGTATATTTAGCAGCATTTTCAGGAAAAATTTCATTTAAACTACTGCTGATGATATCCACCATTTGAATGGCATTTCTCACATCGTGCCATACATGAGGGTCAACTACACTTCCACCATTAAGCTTTAAGCGTCTGGGATTGACTATTGCAATTTCAGCAACGGCAATTTTGGGTATGGGTTTATCTTGAGTTCTGATAATATTAATTAAATTTTGTTCTAAATTATATCCATTGTAGAAAATAACTTTTGCTGATTCTATTGCTTGCTTATCCTTTGCTTGGGGTTGATAGCTATAGGGGTCAGTATTAGGAGGAATCAGACAATTTAAGTTTATTGTTTCCTCAGCAATTTGTTTTAAAAAACTGCATACTATATTCGTAGTCGCAACTACCGATGGTAGCTGTTGTCGGACTACCTGTAAATCCTCATCCTTGGTATTTTTTTTATCTGCAACATTTTGGCGATCGCTACATCCTAATAAAGGAAAAATAAAAATTATAATTAATGTATGTAATCCAATATTGGCTAATACTCCCCTAAACATATCGATAATCATAGATAATTATATTTTGCGATAAGTATCATAAAGATAATCAATTTACCTGATTAGTCAATAGATATACAACACCAAATAGGTAGTATCCCAATAAAATAAGAAATATTCCTGACTTCTAGAGTGCGGGGATTTTGTAAAATTGGGATGCTCCCCACCGAATCTAAAAAATCTTCGGTTCTTAAATTGTCAAACTATCCTTGAACATCAAATAATAAGGTTCTTGTGAATATAACAAGAACCTTTGTAGTAAGAAGAAAATAAAATAGATTTCAAGCAGAATTACTCTTCGCTTCAAATCTCACTGCTTTCATTAGATTTGAAGCAAATATCAAACTTAATTAAACATAAATAATCATGTATCTTAAAAATGATTGCCGATAGGTAACTTACCTTGTAACTCTAGTCCAGCCTTTACACATTGAGAACAACCACAACTAAGATAATCTCTGATGGGGTCAGACTCTTGGGGAGTTGCGATCGCTGTAAATGATGTTGTCATATTATGAGTTGGTTGAGGAGAAACCAAACTTACCTGTACCGGGTTCATTGTAGGTATAATTTTAGATGCCTGTGCTGATTGGGGAGAAAACAGCATAGAAGCTATAACGATTGGAGAAACGAAGAAAATAATTTTAGTTAGGTTTATCATTGGTTAACTCAAGGGTAGGGTGTTTATTAATTAGCTTTTGGCTTCTAGTTTATCGACTTCTAGTTTATTAACTTTCAACAAATCCGCTAAAAGCTTTTTATACAGGATAGCCAATTATTACCAGTTTATTCATTAATCATTAAAAATGGCTCCATATTTCACTAGTAATATTAACCAGTAATATTCACTAGTAATAATCTTCCATTATTGATAATTAACTAATCATCAATCAAGTAATTAATTATTCACTGTAACTACTGGCTTTTCCCAAACACGTAACTCACCAGCAACACTTCCAGCAGCAATCTTATCACCTTGTGGATGCCAAGATACACAGGAAAAAGCAGCATCTACCCCGGTAATAATTTGAGATACCTGCTTAGCATTTTCCCATACACATAACCATTGGTCGCTACCAGCAGAAGCCAAATCGAGACTATTGGGTGCAAAAGCGATCGCTTGTACAATATCGACGTGATTTGTCAGTACTTGCGCTTCCCAACCTACATTCTCATCATCAGATTTATCCCAAACTACAATACCATCAACGCTGGTGGTGGCGAGTAAGGGTGTACCGGCTGATGTATTCACCTTTGACCAGTCAAGACGACGGATTTTCCCAGGAAAACCCCGCATGACCCAAGGTTCTAATTCTTGTCCTGATAACAATGATTCTGTTTCCACAAGAGTGATAGTACGATCCATATTGCTAGAAGCCAAATATTTACCATCTGACGACCAACCCATGACAATTGTTGCTGAGGGTATATCTAATATGAATGGTTCTTTATCCCAGTTTTGACCATCCCAGACTTTTATACCCCGATGTCCAGAAGCAGCTATGTATCTACCATCAAAACGCCAATCAATACCGAGTATAGAAGAATTTGCAAAGTTTAATTTTGCGACAATTTCGTGACTATCAGCATCCCATACCTGCAATTGTTTTCCTACACCAAAAGCAAGTTGATGATTAACCGGATTCCAAACTAGTTTATCAATCCAAGCCGGGGTATTTTCTAAGGTTGCAATTAGGTTATTATTTTGTCTATTATCTTGCCTATTATTCTGCCAGATTCTGACTTTACCATCTTGTCCCCCAGTAGCCAAAAACAGACCGTCATGGGAAAAATCGATACAGTCAATTGAGTGATTGTTACCCTCTTGCAAAGTAGTTAGACTATTATCCTGATATAAAACTACCTCACCCACAGCAGAAGTTACAGCCAGAGTACTTCCATCACCCGACCATACAATACCGGTAACATAATCTTTCAGGGTCTGGGAAAAAGCCAGTTTAAAGTCCTTTGATTTTAGGTTAGATGGATTCATGGGAAATTTATCAGTTTATTTACACATAATATTATTCGCCAGTTAGTTATTGGTAAACAAACAAATATTCCTTAAAAGATATGAAAGATATCCTATTTTTAATTTCGATTTCCATAGATAATTAATTATTTTGCTATTTTTTTACATAAAATCGGTATTTCAGTCATTCATAATGATAAATTAATCTTGTTTTGTATTTATTTTTATCTAACAAATTAAAAATACTGGTAAAGTCTCGCATTATTTTAGCTCAAACATCAAATATATCTAAACAATCTGTTGATAATTTCTATATTTACGTAGATTTATCTTCCATTTTATAAGTATTAACATCCTAAGTAGTAAGACAATTCCCAGAATGTAGTTATATTCTCACGAATAATCACATCTGAAACAAGTAGTCGAATTAAAAATCAAGAGGTATATTTACATTTTTGTAGTTAGATGAAATGTTTGATTTGAGAAGCTTCTCAGGAATATAATTTACTTTATTGAGGTTTGTTTTGATATTATCGACCTGATTAATAAGTTAGTTCTGAAAGATATCAACCTATGCCAATAAATCAGCAAAATTTGCTATAAGTTTAAAAAATCAAAAAAAAAATTGCTTATTGCTATCAGAAACTTTAAATTTACTTCTGGATGTTTGCGGATGTATTTTGAAAGCCACTTAGAAGAAAATTAGATAGAAGCAAAAAGCAGGGTGCATCACTTCAAAATAGATAATAAATAGAAGAAGAAGAAGAAGAAGAAAATGAAACTTAAGAACCTATTGACATCCACAGCTTTAATATTTGCTGGTACCTTTACAGTTTCTAACTCTGCACAAGCAGCTAGCTTTATCACCAATGTTGATCAAGATACTGATTCAAAAGCAGATGTTCTCCTACAGTCAGTAACTCAAAATGGTCAAACAATTACTGATTTCTCTTATGTAAATCGTGTTGATATCCAACGTAACTCACCAAGAGATGGCGGTTCAAATAGCGGTGCTGCAAGTACCGATAGAGGTGAAAATGCTTCTGAACCTGAACTGACTAATGAAGATCCAATCGCAAGTGAAATTGCAGCTTATCTAGGTAACAATAATTTAAATAATATTATTGATACAGAAGATTCTGGATATTTTACTCTTGATTTGTTCTTTGATAGTGAAATCAGTAAGGACAGTACTGGATTAGATAGTCTGTTTGTCTGGGAACGAGGAATGAACAGCGATTTACAAGTCCAAGCAATTGACAGTGAAGGAAACTTACTGGGTAAAAGCTTGAAACTAGAAAAGAATAAAAATCAGACGAAGACTAGTTTTAAAATTGATACCACAGAAGCTAGTAACCAGAAGGTTGGTTCTTGGGGAGTCAGTTTTGCAGATTTAGGTTTAGGGGAAGAGGTCAATTCCTTCAGTGGTATTCAAGTTGTCGCTGAGAAGGAATTTAAAGGACCTGACTTCAAAGTGATTGCTAGAAAAGGTGCTACTGTTCCAGAACCCGCAACTATTTTAGGTCTAAGCGCGATCGCAGGATTAGGATTTCTGGGTCGTCGTAAGTCAAAAGCAGTTTCTAATTTACAAGATGCTTAAACTATTCCTAATAACTTAATTCCTAAGAACTTAATTCCTAAGACCTTAATTCCTAAGACCTTAGTTCAAGAATTGTTCAACGATTGTTATTTTGATTTTATCAAGTGTATCTATCATATTTTTTTTATTATCTCCAATTTATCCTAGACAAACACAATGACAAGATTGAATTTTTTTCAATCTTGTCATGATGTTTAATATTTATAGGACTTAGCAAGAAGGCACATTTTTGTAGGGTAAGGTGACCTGAAATTAAGCTACGCAAGCTAAAAAGTCTTCCTGTAACTTCGCTTCATCTAAATTACGACCAATAAACACCATTTCATTCTTCCGGGTCTCTCCTTCCTTCCAAGGACGGTCGGGTTTACCGTCAAATATCATGTGTACTCCCTGGAAGACAAAACGTTCGTCTTCTCCTGCAATATTCAAAATACCCTTCATACGGAAGATGTCGGGTCCTTTGGTTTGTAGTAGAGTAGCCAACCAACGATTTAATTTTTCCCCATCTAGAGGTTTATCGGTTTTCAAAGCTAGAGAATAAACACTTTCGTCGTGTTCGTGTGCGTCTTCTCCTAGAAATTCGGGGTCGATTTCTAACGCTCTGTCTAGGTCAAATGCTTTCACACCCAATAGTGCGTTCATTTCTAACTCAGAATTCCGGGTACGATAAATTTTAGCGATCGCATTCATTCCCCGAATTTTACTTTCTAGTTCTTCTAGTTGTTCTGGGGTGACTAGGTCGGTTTTATTTAGTAAGATAACGTCTGCGAAGGCTATTTGTTCTTGAGCTTCGTCTGCATCCCAATGTTGGGAGATGTGTTTAGCATCTACTACGGTGACTACTGCATCCAGGTTCAGTTGTTCCTTCATATCTTCGTCTACGAAAAAAGTCTGAATTACTGGTGCTGGGTCAGCAAGTCCGGTAGTTTCAATTACTAAGTGGTCAAATTTATCGCGACGTTTCATCAAGTTCCCGATAATCCGCAGTAGGTCTCCACGTACTGTACAGCAGATACAGCCGTTATTCATTTCAAAAATTTCTTCGTCAGCATCGATAACTAATTGATTATCAATACCAACTTCTCCAAATTCATTGACAATTACCGCGACTTTTTTACCATGTTCGTAAGTAAGGATGTGATTGAGTAAAGTTGTTTTCCCAGCTCCTAAATAACCTGTTAAAACCGTTACGGGTACTGTATTTAATGTTTCTTGTGTCATGACAAATTAAAAGTAAATTTACGCAGCAGCAATCATAGTTGTAATTATTATCAGTGGTTATGATAACCCTTCGAGAATGGAAATATTTGTAAAGAAGATTATTATGAAATTTATGGATAATCGTGATAATTCAGCATTAACTATCAAAATCATCTATCAAAAATTATCTATTCAAAAAAGGTAATATTTCATCCACTATTATTTGTGGATATTCTTCATGCATTCCCAAAGAACCGGAAATTTTGACAGATTCTACATTGGGTAATGCTGAAATTGCTTCCATTTCCGCAAGGGATTTGGGAGGTGAAGATTGAGCGATCGCGACCATCAGGGGTATGGATAAATTCCGCACTAAACCTAGGAATTCGTCTCTACTGTCAACTGCATCTAAATTCCCGGTAACGAAAGCCGCAGGAGCGAATCTAGCGCCGGTTTTTTGGGTATTATGCCATTTATAGTCAATGAATTCTGGGGTCAGTTTTTCTGGGTCGGTATAAACGTGACGGCGATACATTAAGCTGAGAAAGCTGGGTGTAGTATTGAGTTTGTATAATATTTGTCCTATTATTGGAGTCCGAACTAAGTTTTTCACCATTACCGCGATTGATTTATTTGCCCCCATCGTCGGTAAAGGACCTCTCCAAGTCGGAGCAATCAGAACGATGCGAGAAAATAATGATGGTTGTTCTTGAGCAAGTTTCAATACGTAGGTACAGCTATGACCTGCGGAAATTGCTGTTACAGGAGTATCGAAGACAGAATTTACAAAATCTTTGAGGAACTGACTAAATAAAACGCGATTGTATTCTATTCCTAATCGAGAAGATTCTCCAAAACCAGGGAAATCAACTGCGATGGTTTGAAAATAAGGAGCGAGTAACTTTGCAATACCAGCCATCTCTGAACGCATGGAAACAGTACTAAAAGCGGGTAAAAGTAGTAAAGGGGAACCGTTACCTAAACATTCATATTGAACTTTGATTTGTTTATTTTCCCAGTTCCAGATAAATTCTCGGACGGTTCCACCAATAGTATTTTTATCAGATACAGTTATTAGATCAGTTGACATAGGATTGTGTGAGGGAGTAGGGAGTGATTGAGTGGGGAGTGGGGTGAGTATTTTTTATTTAGTATGAGTACAATTATCCTGCTGCAAGATATGTATTAACTATCATCCATTACCAATACTCTGAGTTTCCAATGCTTTTCTTTGCATTGTTTTAAAAATGTTATAAAAGCCGTTGGTGCGGGAGGGGGTTAAACTGACATTTAAACCGGTTTCTTGAATAAAATCTGGGTTTAGTTCTACTATTTCTTTAGGTGTTAGTCCCCGCAGACCTTCAACTAACAGTCCTACTAGTCCTTTTGTCAGTTGGGAATCTGATTCTCCCTGGTAAGTTACCTTATCTGCTTCTAAAGCAGCAGTAATAAAGACCTGAGAGACGCATCCGGGAACTTTATTTTCTGGTACTTTATCTTCTTCTGGAAAATCTGTTAACTTCTGACCATAATATATAAGTTGTTCGTAGCGTCGCTTGGGGTCAGAGGTACGCTGAAAACGCTGGACTATCTTAGCAAGTGCTGGTGGTAAGGAATCGATATCAGAAGACATTTCGGGTAAAAACAGTTATAACTCTTATTTAGAGTGTAAATTATCTTTTGACTTGGATTCTACTCCCCAGAAAAAGATTCACAGTACAAGATAAGTTCAAAAAATAATTTTATTAGTGCTAATGCCCCTCAATGTGTAATAATTAACTTTATTAAGATTTTGTAATTGCAGGTTAATTAGATAGTAAATTTTAACAATGATACGGTAAGTTTTTTTGAATTTTATTAATCAAGATTTTTATAGTGTATATTAAATAACGCTATTGACCAAAATTGATATAAATTGATTATTTGATACCAGATTGTATCTACGTAAACTTGATTTATTAATGAAAACAGCCTGACTTGCGATCGCGTATTTATTTTATATATGATTCAGGCTTAATCTTTTTTTCTTCCCCAAATATTAGCTATGAATGAATCGATTAGGGTATGCGCTGAAGGTACTCGGCGTCGTATAGAGTTTCTCAAGTCTAGAATTTCGGACTTAACTAATGATGCGATTCATTCAGGAAAGTATTTTTCTGGGGAAAAAGTTGCTTTTCTAGAAAAATCACTATCGCAAACTTGGAATAGTACGGTAGTCGCGACTAATTCAACAAACTCTGCTTTACAGTTAGCTTTGCTAGCATCTGGAGTAAATTCGGGAGATGAAGTTCTTCTTTCGGCTCTTTCTCCTATTTCTACAGCTTATGCTATCACTGCTGTGGGGGGTATTCCGGTATTTATAGATATTGATCCCCAGACTTTTACTATTGATGTGCAATCTATAGAAGAGGTGATTGGAGGAAGAAGCAAAGCTATCATTGCGACACATTCATACGGTTTGATGGCTGATATGCAATCATTAATGAAAGCAGCCTCTAAATATGATTTGAAAGTAATCGAAGATGTTGCTCAGTCTTCTGGAGCCACTTATAATCTTTGTTACGCTGGAACTGTAAGTGATTTCGGCTGCTTTTCAATGGGTGGTGATGGTGCGTTACCACCCCCTGTAAGGGATAACTCTAAAAGGGTTGCACGGAGCAATCGCAGTACAGGTAGAGTCGAAGATGGTGGAATAATTGCAGTTAGGGATTTAGAATCTTTGAAGTTAATTGAGCAGTTGCTAGACTCAAGTAAAATACTCCAAGCTAATAATAGTTATATCCATAGAAAATTTGGCTTCCGTAGTAAAATGGGAGAATTTAGTGCAGCTATCATCAATTTAAAGTTGCAGTTTTTACCACAATGGAATTTTCGTCGTCAGGAAATAGCGGAACGTTATAATTATGCTTTTGCTAAACTACCAATTCAAATTCCTATCGCACCCATCGGATACACTCACGTATACAGTAAATATCCAATACTCACCCAATCTCATAGCGATCGCTTAACTTTAGAAAATCGTTTGGCAAATACTGGTATTCAAACAGAGAAATTCATACCAAAATTAGTACCTGACCAAGCTATTTACTCAATAGGTTTACCTTGTCGTACTGGTTGTTTAGATAAAGCCAGAAATGTGATTGAGCGTTTGGTATACTTGCCTATGTATCCCGAATTAACAGATGAAGAGGTAGAGGCTGTAATTATAGCTATGTATAATGCTTATGAAGCGTTTTCCCTTGCCAGTTAAGTTTATTTAAGTTGATTATTGCATCTATATTTTCTATTTTATTTATTTTTCATTTTATTTAAACTGGCTCATCCCGAATTTATTACCTAAAATTCTTATTTAAAATTGTTGTTTAATGTAAAAAAATATATATAATTTAGCTGCTAAAGGATTTGATATGATTTACAGATAACAAACTCTCTTGATAAACAGACGGTGTATTCATATCTAATAATATCTGGGAATCATCAAAATATACTCTATTTATTTGAGAATTAAACTCTTGAATAATTTGACGTAAACCCAAAGTTTCTTCTTTGATAGATTGCAGATTTTTCCTCATCTGGTGACTAAATAGTAAAGGATGACCCATCTTATCTTTGTAAGTCGGTATACTAATCAAAGCAGAATTATCTTCATGAGACTGATATAGCTTTTGGTAAACTTTGTGCGATCGCGGTTGGTCAACAGCAGAAATGGCTAAAACATCAAAATCCTCTGAAATATAATTCAAACCCGTCAAAATAGAAGAAACCTTTCCCAAATTTGCATGATGGTTAACTACAATCAAGCTATCGGAACAAGAATATTTCGCTTTATCTTGATTATGGGGACCCAAAACCACTACTGGTGTAAAACCAGCTAAAATCCATTCTTGAGTTTGATAGGTTAACAAGGTTTGACCATCTATCCAAGTCAGAGAAGTTTTACAAAACCCCATACGACGAGATTTCCCAGCTGCTAAGATAATTGCAAATTTTTTCACTAATAAAGATTAAAAATTAAAGATTAGTAGAGGTAAAGCAAAAGCTCAGGAAGGTGGATAACTTCCAATACGGTTCGGATAAGCAAAAATTTACTTATATTTTATTTGAATAACTGAAGAATAGAAGACTTGGGGGATTCTCCCCCAAATTCCCTCCAGAATGTAATACTCAGTAAGTAGAAAAGATTTTATATTGTATTTAATCTTGAATTATAAACCACTACAAAGGATGTGATTCTAAAGATCAAATATAATACATATTTTCTTTCAACCCTTAAGTTCTGATTCACTAGAAAGGTACATTACTTCTTCTAATAATAGTCCCATAAGGGGTAATAACAGTTCCAGAGGGAGTAGAGTAAGAACCATCAGGGTTTAGATAAAAACCCTGACTACTATAAACCCTACCTGCTGGTGTGGTAATTTCCTTCCCATCTCTACCAATAATCAATCCATCAGGTGTAATCACAGTCCCTGCAGAAGATTTGAGAGTATTGTTCGGTTTAGCTTTGAAACCGATATTATTAGTAACGCTACCAACTGGAGTTGTAACTCTTATACCACCAGGACTCCGATTAATAAAATATTTAGGGTTAGTAACTCTAATAATATTACCTCCAGGGAGTTTATAAATCTGAGCCTTTTGCTTTACTTGAGAAAATGCAGGATTTATTGTTAAAAGACTTAAACTAAAAGCACCTGCCAAAATAATAGAAACATCAAGCAAACAAGTATTTAAAAACCGTATTTTTAACATCACGTTTACAGTGAAACAATTATTAGATTAGAAGAGATGATCTAATAATTCTTCCATCTATGAGATGATTTTTATGATGGTTTCATGTCAATACAATTATTAATTTAAATTTACTATTGGAAAAATATCGGATTCCTATAAGTAGGAAGACATAATTATTTATTTCTCTTTAAGCAATTGGGAAATATAGAGAGGTAATCAAACCTTACATCTTGCACCAAAATATATGAATATAAATTAATTACTCAGTATCAAGCTTTAAATATTACTTTATCTATAGAAATCAAATAGAATGATATGGCTTTGTTAGATACATTTTTTGATTTTCCTAGTTTATACGGTTAGGTGCAAGATATGAAAAACGCTTTGATAAAGCAATCATAATTAATTAGAATTATAGTTATTTCAATTAATTTACGTATTACTCAAATATCTCGAAATACTTTAAAAATAAGGCTTTATTAAACTATATGAGTTACGGTTTCTATTTAAACAAACTATATATCGATACTTACTAATACAGGGTTTTTGTAAAAAACAATTATCAAACTGAATCCTTGTATCTCTCAATAATAGTACTTAATTACTGTTCATCCGTCTAATTTTAATCAATTCTGCACAAATACTGATAGCAATTTCTTCTGGTGTTAATGCACCGATTTCTAAACCGATTGGTGCATGAATGGTTTGTAATATATCTGAAGGATAACCATAATCTTGCATTACTTGAAAGGCTGTATTAATTCGCTTTTTACTACCTATCATCCCAATATATTTTGGTTTAGATGTTGATTGATGTTTTAATGTTTTATTATTCAGTATGACTCTTAATGCCTCCAAGTCTTGTAAATAACCTCTAGTAACTAGAGCAATATATAAATTAGAATTGTTTTGAAGTATTTCTGTAATGGATTCTATTGGTTGAGACAAAATATTGATAGCATCAGGAAATCTTTCCTGACAAGCGTATTTGGGTCTATCATCCTGGACGATAATCTCAAAACCAGCAATTGTGGCAATTTTTGCTAGGGGTACAGCGATATGTCCAGCACCGATAATTAGTAGAGTCGGTGATGGTGTTAATTTTTCGATGAAAGTTGTTTGGGATAGGTTGGAAACTGATTTTTTATCGCTTTCTTGATCACAATCACTTAGTAAGTATGGTTTACTAGATGTTTCTAAGGGTGTTACAAGAGTGATGGTTTTACCAGAACTCAAAGCGTTAATAATTTGATTGACTAATCCAACAGCCCAATTATTTTCCCACAATTCCAGCAGTACTTGCATTGTACCACCGCAAATACCTTGGATTTCTTTATCAAGTGCTCCTGAGAGGTCTATTTCTACAATTTTTTTATTACTAGTTTGCTCAACCGGGGTTTTATTTCCCTGAATATTTACCTGAAATAATAGCACAGCTTCTTGAATCACCTTTGCTTCCCCTGCACCACCCCCAATGGTACCGTAAATTTGACCGTTGAGAAAAATAAGCATTTTTGCACCCACTTCTCGCGGGACTGAACCCTGAGTTTTAATTACTGTTGCGATGATAATGGGTGTTGGAGTGGGTGTTCTTATCAGAGTTTCTCGAATTTTTTGGTAGAAGGTAAGCACGATTATTTGATTTTTTAGTTTCCTTTCAGCTGTAATCTCTTCATACCAATTTTGAATTGGAGCGTAGCGATTGACGGTAATATGAATCTTAATAGTTAAAGAGGGAAGATTTTTAGTGACCGTCACCTGCCCCTACAAAATAATATACCAGTTGCGTAAGTCCTACATACTTCAAATTGAAGTGCGGAATGTGGGTTAAATAATTTTGAATTTTGAATTTTGAATTTTCCTCCAAATCTTCTCAGGTGTCATAGGTAAACTCCGGATTCTTACACCAGTTGCATGGAAAATTGCATTTGCGATCGCTGGTGCTGTACAGTTGGTGGTAATTTCTCCTATTCCTTTTGCTCCGAAGGGTCCGTAAGGGTCTGGTTTTTCGATCAGATATGTTTCCATTGGGGGGATATCTGCGGCGTAGGGAAGACGATATTCTCTTAGTGTGGGATTAGTTATTTTACCGTTCTCATCGAAGTGTAACTCTTCTGTAAGTGCGTAACCTATACCCATTGCGATACCTCCGGTTACTTGTCCTTGACAAATACGGGGGTTAATGGCTTTTCCTATGTCTATTGCTTGGACGCATTTGAGGATTTTGATTTTTCCGGTTTCTGTGTCGATTTCGACTTCTACACCTTGTACTGCGAAGGTTAGGGTTGATTCGTCTGCTGTATAGCTGATTTCTACTTCTGGTTTTTCGTTTTGCTTTTCTAGTTTATTTTTTAACTTTTCGGCTGCTAATTTCACAGCTTGTCCGGAAATATACATGGTTGCGGAAGCGTAGGAACCTGCATCGAAGGGGGTTAATTCAGTGTCACCGGAAATTATTTCAATATCTTCTACTTGTACCTGTAAAACCTCCGCAGCAACCTGTCTCAAGCTGGTATCGGAACCTGTTCCGACGTCAACGGAACCTGTTTTCAATTCATATTTACTATTTCCTAAATATGTTAATTTAACACATGCAGTATGTATTTTTGATAACCCGCTACCCTGCATGGAAACAGCAAAACCCACACCACGACGAATGGGATTTTCGACTGAATTTTCTACTGAATGGTCTATTACAGATTCCTGTTTTGATCTAGTGTATCCTAGTCCCTGAATTACTTGATCAAAACATTCATCCACAGCGTAACTACCAATCAAATTAAAATGGTCTTTACTCTGTCCCAAATTAATTTTATCCCCAGGACGAATCAAATTCTTACGTCTAATTTCTAAACTATCTATACCTAAGCTATCCGCAATTTCATCTATCTGAGATTCCATTGCAAATGCCCCTTGAGTTACCCCATAGCCGCGAAAAGCACCGGCTGGCATAGTATTTGTATAAACCGCATAACCTTTGAATTTCTTATGCTCGCAGCGATATAAACCCAAAGGAATATAACCGGCTAAAAATATAACTGTCTGCCCATGATTCCCATAGGCACCAGTATTTGATATTACCTCTAAATCCTGTGCCGTAATCCTTCCATCCTTTTTAACTCCAGTTTTCACCCTCATACTCATTGCGTGACGGCTATTAGTCGCAGTAAACTCCTCATCGCGGGTAAACTCCCACATCACCGGTTTACCAGTCCGCAAAGTTGCTAAAACACATAAATCTTCTGAAAGTATCTCCTGTTTATTACCAAACCCCCCACCCAGTTGGGGTTTATAAACCCGAATTTTCTCTGGAGGTATCTCAAAAATTTCTGAAAGTATTCTTTGACAATGAAAAGGTACTTGAGTACTAGAACGAACAACCAAAGTACCATCTGCATCTAACCAGCTAACCGTAACATGGGGTTCTAAATGTACGTGCTGTACGGCTGGTAAATCATAATTATTCTCAATTATTAAATCTGCTTCTGCAAATCCAGTTTCTATATCTCCCGATTCCAAAGATATATATCCGGCAATATTGTGATTTCTATCAGGTATTTGCACAGATTCCAACTCATCATGAATCTTTACAGCCCCATCCTGCATAGCTTCCACTGGATTAGTCACATGGGGTAAAACCTCGTAATCAACCTCAATTAACTCACAAGCCCTTTGAGCGATCGCTTGAGATTCGGCAACCACAGCAGCAACTCTATCCCCAATAAATCTTACCTTATTATCTAGTAAATAGTGGTCCAAAGGGTCAGGTACGGGTTCACCGTGACCAGCAGTAGTGTAAGGTCTTCTGGGTACATCTTCATGGGTAAATACAGCTACTACACCCGGAAAATTTCTAGCTTTCTTAACATTTATTTGACTAATCTTGGCATGAGGATGAGGAGAACGAACCACGTGTAAGTATAAAAGTCCTGATGGCAAAATGTCGGCAGTGTAGTATGCTTTACCTGTAACAATTGCTGTTCCATCTTGCTTAGGAACGCTTTGTCCGACGGAGTGTGGTGCGAAAGGTGGGGGCACGACAACATCGTGCCCATCCTGATTTTTAGCAGTTAAGATACTGTTAATAATTGTCTGATATCCCGTACATCTACAAATGTTTCCTTTCATGCATTCGAGTAGTTCTGGTACGGATATACATGGTAATTTTTGTGCACTCATAATCATTCCGGGAGTACAAAATCCGCACTGAAAGCCTTGTTCTTTTAAAAAACCTTGCTGCATTCCAGATAATCTCCCTTCTTGAGATAATCCTGCAATAGTTGTCACAGACTTATTCTGAATTCGCATTCCTGGATAGATACAGCTATGAACGGGTATATTATCTACCCAAACAGTACAAGCACCACAATCACCGCGATCGCAAGCACGATTAACCTCAAAATAACCAAGCTTACGCAAAAGAGTTAGTAAACTATCTCCGGGTTGAATATTACTTGTATGAGTTTGATTATTAACTAAAAAATTAGTTGGCATTGTAATTACTTGCTAAGTATTTAAGTAAAAATATTTATTTATTTATTTATTTATTTATTTATTTATTTATTTATTTATTTACTACTTGGTTATGTAATCATCTGAAACAACTGAGAACTTGACTTTTTAAAAACATATAAAAGCTTTAATACACAGAATTTATGCGTTTACGGAGTATAGCTCCCACTAACAGTTCCTCTACTCCTCTGTTCCCGGGAGAAACCAGTACAGTACAGCTTAAATAGCGCACCTATTTTTTATACTCAAATTGACGCTCATGATAGATCTGATATGGGTACCTTACTTACGCCAAGCGGTACTAATATGATAGTTTATGTTATTTTCTAGAAATCTCTAATCTCTCAATAGACAATAGATGCAATGTTGAATTAATTCAGAAACAGATATTTATCGATTCAGATTCATTTTTATTGATTTTATTACCTCAAGAATACCTAAATCCTGTAAAGTGCTACTGTTTACACAAATCAGTGTAACGTTTATACATCAAATTTAGGTAAATATTATGCAGCAAGGTGAGTATATTGTCTTAAGGGAAAGTAGCTTAGTTGACTTAGGTAATCCTTTCTCCCCTTTTGCTCGTAATGCTCTTGCATCACGAGAAAAAGGAATATCAGAAGGATTAGGATTAAGCGTAGAACTAGAAAGTCTGAATTCCCGTGATTTTGCAAACTTGCGTCGCGACCCTCAAGTGATTAGTATCGCACGAACAATGCCTGTTAGCTTGATTGCACCAGTTGCATATGCAGGTTCTGGTGATAATAATTCTCTAGACGAAGAGAAAGTAACTTGGGGAATTAAAGCTACTGGAGCAGACTCCAGTTCCTATACTGGTAAAGGTGTGACCGTAGCAGTCCTTGATACCGGTATTGATGCTGGTCACGAAGCCTTTAAAGGGGTGAATATTTTGCAAAAAGACTTTACCGGAGAAGGTGACGGAGACAAACATGGACATGGAACCCATTGTGCAGGGACAGTATTTGGTCAAGAAGTAGATGGAATGCGCTTTGGTGTTGCTCCAGGTGTAGAAAAAGCTTTAATTGGTAAAGTATTATCAGCCCAAGGAGGAGGTTCAAGCGAACAAATTTATCGAGCTATCCTCTGGGCTATCAACGAGGGTGCTAATGTTATTTCTATGTCTTTAGGTATGAATTTTCCAGGGATGGTAAAATCATTAATTGAGAAGAAAGACATTCCCGCAGACTTAGCAACTTCAATGGCATTAGAGTCTTACCGAGCTAACGTTAAATTATTTGATCACTTAGCTGGACTAATCAGAGCACGGGGTTCTCTCTTCCAGGGAACCGTAGTCATTGCTGCTGCTGGTAACGAGAGCAAACGTAATATTAATAAAGACTATGAGCTAACTGTTGCTCCCCCTGCGGCTGCTGATGGTATCATTTCTGTGGGAGCTTTACAAACTTCTGGAACTCCTCACGATTCTTTGAGCATAGCGGACTTTTCTAATACAGGACCAAATATTTCTGCACCAGGAGTTAGAGTGAAATCAGCAAAAACTGGTGGTGGTTTCATAGAATTTAGTGGTACAAGCATGGCAACACCCCATGTAGCAGGACTTGCAGCGTTATGGGCAGAAAAACTGAATTCTATGACCGGAAGTTTCAACACTATAGAACTGACTGCAAGACTTATCGGACAATCCACTCGTGCAAAATTAGCAAAAGACAGCGAACCAATGGATGTAGGTGCTGGTCTAGCACAAGCTCCTTTGGAATAAATTTTGGAATAAATAATTTACTCTGGGTACAAAATTTTTGTGTGCAGACCTTTTAAGTATAGATTTTTTTAGTGAAATCTTTTTGGGACAGACCTAATTGGGGAAAATTTTATGGGGCGCAAAGTTTGCGCCCTCAATATGTGCTAAGTGTATTATTATTCAGACACTTTCTTCAACATTTCAACTAATGTGGTGTGAGCATCTTTAGCATCTGCGAGGGTATGGTCGAACTTAATTCTTACCGGTACATCTTCACCGTTAACTTGTGCTTGTAAGTCCATACCTTCGGGGTCTATAGCTAGCATTTTTGCTGATGTATGATTTTCTATATCGCTGAATATTGTTACGTATTGTGCTACAGCATCAGCATGGTCTTTATTCATGTGATTGCAGATGCGATCGCTTACTTCTTTCTTAAATTCATCAGACATAATATCTCCTTTTATTTAACACTACGTAATTGTAATATGAGTCATCATGGAAAATAAATGGAGCTTTATGTTGCCATATTTTTCTCTGTTGACCTTTAGTCTTTCCCTGCTACCGAGCTAAAAATTCTCTAATATACTGATTGACTAGTGCGGGTTTTTCCTGCTGTACCCAATGACTGCAATTTGATATGTACTTAATCTGAAAGTCTTTGACATAAGCTTGAGTTCCATAAGTTAGTTCTTTTCCTAGAGCTTTGTCTTCTTCTCCCCAGATCATCAATGTAGGAATTTCTAGTTCTGAATAATTTATCTCTTGCCTGCCTTTTAAGAAAAATTTAACAAAGATATTACGATAATAGTTAAGTGATGCTGTCAATACACCTGGTTTTGAAATTGCTTCTTTATATATTTGAATGTCTTCTGATGTAAAAGCATTTTTATCAACAGCCATTCCTAAAAAAACTCTTTCAATAAAATTATAATTTTTCCTTTTTAGAAACCTTTCTGGTAAGAATGGTAATTGAAAAAAGAACATATACCAACTTTTAATTAACTGCTTTATAGTAAGTAAACCTTTAGCCATATTTTCCGGATGAGGTGCATTTAAAATAACTAGCCTATCGAGCATTTCAGGATAATTATAAGCAAATTCCCAAGCGATAAATGCACCCCAATCGTGAGCAATTAAAATACATTTATCGTAACCTAAAGCTGTAATTACCCCTTGAATATCTTTAACAAATTCCTCCATAATATAAGAAGACTTACCAGTGGGTTTGTCACTATTGTTATACCCTCGCAAATCAAGAGCAACAACTTTAAAATCTTGAGAAAACTCAGTTATTTGATAGCGCCATGAATACCAAAATTCAGGGAAGCCATGCAGCATTAATATTAAATCACCATCTCCTTGAGTAACATGATGTAAATTGATACCATTTGTTTTGACATATGCATGTATAAAATAATTTTCTAGACTCTCTTTTGTGCTCATATTTGATGATTTATCAGCCTTGATTTTTCATTTTACTTATGATTTTACTTATAGTTTAATTTATTGATTAATATAAATAAAAAATATCTGTTAATATTATGAGTTGGTAGTTAAAATTATTCATATTATGCAAATAAATTATGCAAATAAAAGTATAAAATGTACTAATATTTCTACTGCATCTTTATGACAACTAATAAAAACAAAAAATAATAAAAACAACAAATGGTTATATAGCCCAAGAGTAAAAATATAAATAATTTTGCTTGACTACTTAAATATAATAAGCGTAGATAATCAGCAAAAATAATGAGCAAAACTGAAATTAGAGGTATTTGGTTAACTAATACTGATAGTCAGGTATTGAGTTCTCAAAGTAATATTGCACAAGCAATGAATTTTTTAGCAGATACGGGTTTTAATGTGGTGTTCCCCGTAGTATGGAATAAAGCTGCAACCCTTTATCCATCTAAAGTCATACAGGGTTATTTTGGGTTTAATTTTGAGTCAAATTCAGATATTGACCCCCTCTACCAAGGACGCGATCCTTTAGCAGAACTAGTTACAGAAGGACACAGAGTAGGAATGAAAGTCATTCCTTGGTTTGAGTATGGTTTTGCGAGTTCTTACAACTCGAATGGAGGGAGATTACTTGCAAAGAAACCAGAATGGTCAGCACGCGATCGCAGTGGTAATTTGTTGAAGAAGAATGGTTTTGAGTGGTTAAATGCTCTTGATCCCCGGGTACAAAGTTTCCTACAGGAACTGGTTTTAGAGGTTGCGCAAAATTACGATATTGATGGTATTCAGGGTGACGACCGTTTACCAGCATTTCCCTGTGAAGGTGGGTATGATGAAAAAACTAAAGGTAGGTATTATCAGCAATTTGGTAAAAATCCCCCGAATAATCCCAAAGATAAGCAATGGTTGCAATGGCGGGCGGATATTTTGACAGAATTTTGGGGTAAACTGTATCGGGAAGTAAAAGCAGTAAATCCTAATTTGATTGTTTCCCTGGCACCTAGTATTCCTAAATGGGGTTTTCAAGAATATTTACAGGATTGCGATACTTGGCTACAAACAGGATTAGTTGATATTATTCATCCCCAGATATATCGTCGTGATTTTTCGAGTTATAAAAAGATAATTGATAACTTGCTTAAAGACGAATTTAGCGACCCTATTTATCCTAATAGAAATCCCTGTAAAAATTCTAGTAGAAATCTGCTGAAATTAGCTCCAGGAATATTAATGAAAATAGGTTCCTATGTAATCAGTCCAGATTATTTAATCAAAGCCGTCAATTATAACCGCGATCGCTCTATTAATGGAGAGGTTTTCTTCTTTTATGAAGGTTTACGTGCAAATAATAATCAATTAGCAAATATCTTACGTTCTCAATTGTATTGTGAATCTGCGAGTTTTCCCACTCCTGAAGATTTGAGGAAAGATTTAAGAGAAGTTTTACCATTTGATAATAAATCAAACCATAAAAATAGATTCGGGAGATGGTGGAATAAAGTTAAGTTTTAATTATTGGAAATACTGGTTCTAAAAAAATCAAAAAATCATATATAAAAATCTCAGGACTTACGCAATTATCACGAAATAAAATATTGGTTCGTACATGACACAAAAGCAATTATATTTCGTTAAAAATCAAGCAAAGTGTTGCATGTCCTTAGGAGGAAAATATACTTTTTTGCTAAGCCTTAAATATGTATAAATGAATCGAACAACTAATCAAAAATCAAACATCAAACATTAAGAATTAATAAAATGTAGAGCTACTTATTTTTGCTATCTAGGGCTTGCGAACTAAATGTATATGTCAAAATAGGTACAAGTAAGATATATCTATTAACTTAAAATAACTATTATTCGGGATAAGCTATCAACCTGATTATACCCTTACTTGATTTTGGGATTTATAAACGTGTTTACGTTGTTTCAGATATTAATCAGTCTCTGAAAGTTGAATAAACATCCTTAACCCGAACTGAGGTTAAAATTGATTTAGAGCCAAAAATTGATCACGATCTAAATTAATTTAAATAATTTTAGTTCATAAGTAGCATAAAATACGAATTAGTAGGAAATTAAAACAACTTTTTTCATAAACATCGGGGGATTTAGCTAATGAGTTTAGGAACGATTATTGGAAAACCTGCTTCAGATTCAAAGTTTGATAAACAGAGCTTTGATGAGAGTGTAATGTCCACCTACGGACGTTTCCCAATTGCTTTAGAACGTGGTGAAGGTTGTCGCGTTTGGGACACCGGAGGTAAAGAGTATCTGGATTTTGTTGCTGGGATTGCTACCTGTACCTTGGGACATGCTCATCGGGTAATGATAGAAGCTGTTACCAAGCAGATGCAGAAACTACATCACGTTTCTAACTTGTATTATATTCCCGAACAAGGAAAATTAGCTGATTGGATAGTAAAAAATTCTTGTGCTGATACCGTATTTTTTTGTAACTCTGGAGCAGAAGCTAACGAAGCAGCAATAAAACTAGCTAGAAAGTACTCTCACACCGTTCTGGATATTGAACAACCAATTATTTTAACAGCAAACTCCAGCTTTCATGGACGAACTTTAGCGACAATTACTGCAACCGGACAGCCAAAATATCAGAAAAATTTTGACCCTTTAGTTCCTGGGTTTCACTACATAGATTATAACGACATTACAGCAGTAGAGACCGCTATAACCGAACTAGATGAGGGAAATTCTAGAGTCGGAGCAATTTTAATAGAACCCCTACAAGGAGAAGGTGGAGTACGTCCGGGAAACAAAGAATATTTTCAGAGATTGCGTCAAATTTGCGATGAAACAGGTATTTTATTGATTTTTGATGAAGTACAGGTGGGAATGGGACGTAGTGGTAAAATATGGGGTTACGAAAATCTGGGTGTAGAACCAGACGTATTTACCAGCGCTAAAGGTTTAGGTGGTGGTGTTCCCATCGGTGCAATGATGAGTAAACGTTTCTGCGATGTCCTCAAAGCAGGAGAACATGCAAGTACCTTTGGAGGTAATCCTTTTGCCTGTGGTGTAGCATTAAGTGTATGTCAAACTTTAGAAAGAGAGAATCTCTTAGCGAATGTTACTGCTAGAGGAGAACAACTCAGAAATGGTTTAAAAGCGATCGCTTCCAAATATCCTCAATATGTTAAGGAAATTCGCGGTTGGGGTTTAATTAATGGTATGGAGTTATCAATTGATATTCCTTTCTCTGCTATAGATATCGTTAAAGCAGTTATGGAAAAAGGTTTATTACTAGTTCCTGCTGGTAATAAAGTTGTCAGATTTGTACCACCTTTAATTGTCTCAGAAGCAGAGGTTAATCAAGCTTTAGAAAGTGTTGATAATGCGATGGAAAGTTTGACGAAATTAGTCAGTGAGTGATTGAATGGGTGGGTGGTGAGTTAGTGGTGAGCAACCCACAAGGTGGAAATTCCGGCATTTAACTCCACCTGGCAACTAATGAAACTAACGCATTTTTTGACTCTAGCTCAAAGCTTTGCCAAGTAAGGGTTTTAAAATGTGCAAGTTAGAAGTGATCAGTGATGAGTGAGTTGGTATTTATTAATTAAGAATCAATGGTTCTTGTGTAGAATTTACCATCAACTCTGACTCATCACCCATCACAGATTAACCGCTACCTATTAACTCTTACCTATCAGTTTAAAATGTAAACGTAGTTCTCAAGGTACCAATGAAAATATCATCATTACTTTCATCCTGATTAGGAGAACTTAACCAAATAACACCAGGGGTGATAGAAACATTATCATTAACAGGGTATCTGTAAAATGCCTCCACATGAATTGGTGTATCATTCTTGAAATCTATAGGACGTGGATTGAGATTACCAGCATAAGGTTCTGCACCAGCTACAATTCCACCAAGACTACCCTTTTTACCCATATCAGGAAATACCAGCGCGATCGCATAATTCCAAATTTCTGCATCACCTCCGTTATCAAAGTCAACGTCAGTAAAGCTACCCCAACCCCGGACGCTAAATTTAGGACTCAGGTCTATTTGAGCTTGTACACCATAGGAGTTACTATTAATTCTTCTTTCTTCTGTACCTGGTAAAAGTTCGTTTGCAAAGTCCGTTCCTGTCCCCCCGAAAGCAAAGGTAGTATCACCTGGGTCATAACCATTAACATAGGTAAAACCCACTTTGAAGCGTTTAGATGGTTGTATTACAATCTGACCTAAAGCTGAGTAACTACCATTAAATAAACCTGCCTTTTCATCAGGATTAGAACCATTTTTGGCTAAATAACCCCCCTCCAATTTAATTAGTTTATTTAGTTTATAGCTAAAACCCGCTCCAGTAGTAGAACGAGCTATACCCAGACGATAAATCGGATTACGTTCCCCGAACCGAGAAAGCGCACCAGTTGCACCACCACCGGTATTTAAACCAGGGTTAAATACATCTGCATAGAAATGATGAGCACCTAAACTAGCCATTGTGGTGACTTTCAGTTTATTACCAAGTGGGAATACATAATGCAGTCTATCAATTACCACATTATTATTACTTGGTCCATCATGGGCAAAGCGTCCCTCATTGGTACCCAACTCGTCTGCAAAGGAATTACCAATATTACCGGAAGTCAGACGGGTAAACAGCTTATCTTTTCCTGTAAAACTGGAAACTAATTGTAAGCGAACCCTATTTGTAAAAACAGTATTGGTCTCTATATTATCATCATCCCCGAAAGTATCTGCAAAAGTAAAAGCAACCTCCCCTTTGAGTTTGGTTGTGGTAGAAAATTGATTTGCTTCCAACTCAGCAGTACGAGCTTCCAAAGCATCTACCCGACCCCGCAAAGTGGCTAATTCCGCAGAAAATTCCTCTTGCAATCTTTGTAATACAGCTAAATCCTCTTTACTTACTAAATCTGCTGTCGCTGTAGCAATCAACTCATTTACCCTATCCAGACAAGCATTTAAACCTGCTGCAAACTCGTAACGAGTCAAAGCACGATTTCCCCGATAGGTACCATTCGGATATCCAGCAATGCAACCGTAACGTTCAACTAAAGATTGTAAAGCAACAAAAGCCCAATCCGTCGGCTGGACATCAGATAGCTGAGAAACCGAAGTTACTTGAGAGATGATTTGTTCTTTCTTCTCCTGCTTCTTTCTTTGCTGTACTTGAGTCTCTTGAGTGCTTATTAATCTATCATTACTTGGTGCATCTTCAGCGATCGCTGCACTCATTTGTGTTAAAGAACTTCCAGCAATCAAGAAAGTGCTAATAGTCCCACTAAATATTCTATAATTACCTACTAGTAAACTTTTTAAGCTTTTATCTATCAATTTTCACACCTCACACCGAAAACGGTTAATAAACAAATATAAATCAAAAACTTATATCTAAAATTGAATTTAGAACAAGTCTTTTTTCCCACACCATACTGAATTGTTACTTCAGAATATAGATATTAAATGGATTCACTTTGTATTATTCGCTACTTTTTTACGTCTGGTTAAGTGATTGTTAACAAATCTAAAAGAACAAACTTAAAATCAACGCCTTAAAATGGTATCCAACGAATCTATCCGAATCTTACACCTATACGTATAAATAGCTGCATATAGAAAAAGAGTAATAAATAATACTTTTTTCAAAATTTATTTACGCCTCTAAAAGAAGACTTTATTTATAAAAATGTGACTTTCAGTCCTAGGTAATTGAAAATACTGAGTATTATTTATACTACTTTCTTGGTGCAAGATATGACTCTATTTATCAAGAAGCAACTTGACGGAATGCAGGAATTTTGAACTTTGAATTCCGCAAAGCGGTTGACGCTAACTATTAATCCAAGTCAAACTATTTCCATCATCAACACGCTATACTCGGAGGTCTTCATTATGACCGATATCCTAAAATGCCAGAATTATATTAATGGTCAATGGTTGAATAGCGATTCGGGAAAAACCTTAGAAAGCTCGAATCCAGCCGATAAGCGTGAAGTCGTCGCAACTTTTCCTCTCTCTACCTCTTCAGATGTTGAGAAAGCTGTCACAGCAGCACGGGAAGCTTTCTCAACCTGGAGAGTTGTTCCTGCACCTGTCAGAGCAGAGTATATTTTCAAAGTTGGTGAACTACTATCCGGACATAAAGAAGAACTCGCACAGTTAATAAGTCGAGAAATGGGTAAAACCCTCACCGAAGCGAGGGGAGACGTGCAAGAGGGTATCGACTGTGCCTTCTACACTGCTGGGGAAGGAAGAAGAATGTTTGGACAAACTACCCCCTCGGAAATGTCCAACAAGTTTGCTATGACCGTAAGAATGTCTATTGGTGTATGTGCTTTAATTACCCCCTGGAATTTTCCTGTAGCTATACCCTGTTGGAAATCTATGCCAGCTTTAGTATGCGGTAATACAATTATCCTCAAGCCTGCTGAAGATACCCCCGCTTGTGCAACTAAACTCATTGAAATCTTTACTGCTGCCGGTTTTCCTCGGGGGGTGGTAAATTTAGTTCATGGTGTAGGTGAAGAAGCAGGGAAAGCTCTGGTAGAGCATCCCGGAGTTAATTTAGTATCCTTTACAGGTTCCAGCGAAACCGGTTCCCAAGTCGCAGCAATTTGTAGTCAAACCCATAAAAAGGTATGTCTAGAAATGGGCGGTAAAAACGCCCAGATAGTCATGGAAGATGCCGATTTAGAATTAGCTTTAGAAGGAGCAGTTTGGGGAGCTTTTGGTACCTCCGGACAGCGTTGTACTGCCACCAGCAGATTGATTTTACACCGAGATATTAAGGATAAATTTACTACTATGCTCAAAGAACGCAGTAGTAAATTAATTCTGGGTGCAGGAACTGATCAGAAGACAGAAATTTGTCCAATAATTAACGAAAGACAACTGCAAAGAGTAAATAAATATATTGATATTGCCCGCGAAGAAGGTGCAAAAATAATCTTGGGTGGAGAAATTGCCAATCAAGATGAGTTACAGAACGGTTACTTTTTTCAACCCACCATTTTAGATAATGTCACCCCGAATATGCGGGTTGCTCAAGAAGAAATATTTGGTCCAGTAGTCGCATTACTTACAGTAAACTCTTTTGAAGAAGCCATAGAAATTATCAACAATACCAAATACGGTCTCTCCTCCTCAATATACACCCGTGACATCAACCGAGCCTTCACAGCCATGCGGGATATTGAAGCTGGAATCACCTATATAAACGGTCCCACAATCGGCGCAGAAGTCCACCTACCCTTCGGTGGAGTCAAACAGACAGGAAACGGACACCGGGAAGCAGGAAATATAGTTTTGGATGTCTTTAGCGAGTGGAAAACAGTTTACGTAGACTTTTCTGGAACCTTGCAAAGAGCACAAATTGATAATCGGGAGTAGGAAGTGGGGTGAGTGGGGAGTAGGGAATGTGAGTAGATATGCTGCGCTCAAACTTTTAGGGTAAAGTACAAAGCTCTAGATTACTGCTGATTTTTATGGGATATCGCATTTTTTCATGTACTAGTAATCGAAGTTGTCAGTTATGCGATCGCGTCCGGTGCTTTACATTCGTAATTATTTGCAATGGCTGATTATAAAGTATGCGGTAGCTCTAAATGCTACCGCAACATCGTAATATATTTCTTAATCAAGCCAGATGGCAAAATGCTTTTTATGCATCTTGTTACCCCGTGAACTTAATAATATTCTAAATTCAACAACTAGCTAGCTACTTTTTGGCTAATAATCTCTTCCTGTGCAGGAATAGCAGCAACGGGAATACCTTCTTTTGTTAACCGTTCCCGAATCATGCGGATCGCATCTGAATGAACTGTCCAATAGTCTTCTTGTGTCGTCCATCCGCCAACTCCAACACTAATGTAGTACTCTTCAATTTGCCACACAGAGGTTGAGGGACCTGGATCTTGAAGAACTTTGGGGTGGGATTTCATTATTTCTATGAGTAACCGTTCAATAGCCTCTAAGTTTTCGTCAAAGGCAATCCGCAGCCAAATACTAACTTTTCGAGCCTTACTCTGAGTCAAGGTTTCGATGGTACCACTCCAAACCACATTATTGGGAATACTAAAAATCTGACCTTGAAAACCTTTGAGTTTTGTATTCGCTAGGGTCACATCATCTACATAACCCCAAATACCATTGACTTTGACTTCGTCGCCAACATCGAAAGGCTTGTAAAGCATCATCATTAAGCCACTGGCAAGGTTGCCAAGGTTACTTTGCAGAGCAAACGCCAAGACGAAACTCGCACCCCCAAGTAGGGCTAAAATTGGACCAAGACTAACTTCCAATGCTGTTAGTGCCAGCATAAAACCAATTACAACTCCACCACGCTTGACAAGCATGACGGTAAACTCGCGCATCAGTCCAGATACATTGTCAACTTTGATCAGAAAACGCTTGAGTAAAAAACCGAGAACTTGAGAAACGATAATCGAGGCGATCACAATGCCCACAAAGGTAGCAAGATTACCAGCCCAGCGCAAGCCACCTTCTCCTGATTGTAGCCAACTAATCAATCTAACCCCAACACCTTCAGTATCTTGCAAGTCTACTTCAACTGTACTAATGGCATCAATATACTGTCTGTAAGATTTAGGATCGCCTCCTTTGAGTTCCAATTCATTTAATACGACTTTAAAGCGATCGACTATTGCTGTTCTTTCTGACTGAGCTTCGGTAACATCGGCAACCAGTTGATTCTTCAACTTGGAATCAGCTTCAGCTTTTTTTTCTAACTCTTCGGCTGCTTTCTCTAGAAGATTACCTTTTTGGTTGAGGTTCTTTTTTTCATCTACAGCATCGACTGGTCCAGCAATTTTTGTTTCGCTGCTACTGGAGATTTCGGCTTCTCCCAAAACACTTGCGATTTTATCAAGCTTTTGAGAAGATTGAGCTTCAGCTTTATCCCTTCCCTCAATTGCTGAGCGTGCTTTTTTCAGAGATTCTTCTGCTGCTTCTAAATCCTGGGTTGCTTTTTCATATTCTGGGGAATCTGGATTAGCTGCTTTTTGAGCTTCTTGGGCTTTTTCAAAAGTTTTGATAGCCTCATCTAGGGTGTCAATCTTTTTAGTAGCTTCGTCGTATGCAAGAGAACCAGCAGTTAAATTTTCTCGCTCTTGCTTAGCTTTCTCTAAGGTTTCTTTTGCTTTTTCGAGTTCCCCTGTTCCCTTTGCCGTTTCCAGAACTTCCTTTAAAGATTCATCCTTTTGCAGTTCTTTTTTAGTTTCTTTTGCTTCTTCAATTGCTGACTGGGCTTTTTTCAGGCTTTCCTTGGCTTCTTCAACCTTTTTTGTGGCTTCTTCATATTCAGGGGACCCTGGACTAGCAGCACTCTTAGCTGATTCTGCGTCTTTGAGAGCAACCTGTGCTTCTTTTAATGCGTTAGCTGCTTCTTTTTCTTTAGCGATGATACGATTTTCACGCTTAATCGCTATTTCAGCATCGCTAATTTGTTTAACTTTTTCTTTGAGTAACTCTAACCAACCCTCAGATTCATTTTGTAGTTCTGCCAGAGTTAGGGGCTTAAGTAGCAATCTCAACTCGTCTACAGGTATGGTCGGATCTTCAGTAGAAATTGCGGCTGTTGGATCTGCACTACTTGTAGGCTGAACTTTCTCAACAGCAGCCTCTTCAACATTCGCTTCCTGGGCTCGGGAGGGTAAAGCACAAGCAGCGAAAACACAAATCACACCAGCGAGCATAACCCCACGAACTCGATAGGGTATTGATCTTTGTTTTCTTGTATTAAGTAATAGCACTTATTTAAAGTTACATTATATACTTAGTGACTGTATCACATAGCAAAATAATTCGCAATATATTTTTGGCATTGCGAAATCTAAGTATAAATTATGCAATCTCCTAAAATGGCGCTTTTACGGAGGCATACTGAAGATAATGTATTTCTAATCTAATCGAAATTCACATTCCGCGCCCAATTATTTAATATTCGGTTATCACTAGGATATATCAGGATGAAAGTAATTAAAATATACAAATAATTTTTTTATATTTAGTACGCTGCGATCGCTCTATAATCCTCTTTCAAGATACAGAAATGTTTCTTTAGATCGATAAGGGAGATAGATAGTGCTACCGCAATATCCGTAAGCGATCGCCACTGAAAAGCTCTTTCAAATCAATAATATAAATTCTTGCATGCAAATTTTGGCAAGGTTGTACTATCGAAATATGATATTTCAAATAAATCGGTAGATGAACGAAACCATAATTAGTACTAAGGATTATATGTAATGTCAGAACCAGCACAACAAAATACAGATTCATTAGATAAAGAATCTTTAGCTGAAGAAATAGAAGAATTAGAAGAAAAACATAGTTTCAATTATGACCCAGAAAAAATAAATATTATTACCAAAGAACCAACTATTGATTTACTTCTGAAACGAATTAAAGAAGAAGCTCTTAACTTAGCACCAGATTTTCAGCGACAAGCAGGTATATGGGACAAGGAAGCTAAAAGTAGGTTAATTGAATCTATTCTAATTAGAATTCCATTACCAGCTTTTTATATAGACGCTACAGATGAAGAAAACTGGTTAGTGGTAGACGGTTTGCAAAGATTGTCTACACTTAAACAATTTGTTAATGATAAAACTCTCGAATTAACTGGATTAGAATATCTAATTGAATTAGAAGGAAAAACCTATGACCAATTAGAACGTAGGTATCAAAGACGTATAGAAGAAACTCAAGCTACAGTTTATCTTATTTCTAAAGGCACGCCAGTTGAAGTTAAATATAATATTTTTAAACGTATTAATACCGGGGGAATCTCACTTTCAAATCAAGAATTACGTCACGCTCTTAATCCTGGTCAAGCAACTAAATTTTTGGAAAAACTTGCAAATTTAAAAGAATTCACTCGTCTGATTCAACTTGGCGAATCTCGTAAAAAACGTATGGATGACCGAGAGTTTGTACTTGGTTTTCTTGCTTTTAAGTTAATATCATACAAAGAATATCAAGACGGAGAACGCGATACATTTCTTAATAAAGCCTTAGTAAACACAAACAAATTATCGGAAGCGAAGTTAAATCAGATTGAAGAAGATTTTAAAAAATCGATGATTGCAGCATCTGAAATTTTTGGCGATCGCGCATTCCGCAAACAGTCAAAGAAAAGTAAAAGAAAATATCCATTAAATAAGGCATTATTTGAAACTTGGTCAGTAAATTTTAGCAGTCTCAATGAGCAAGGTATTCAAAAATTAAAGGATAATAAAAAAGAATTAATCAATAAATTCATGAATAAATCAGATAATGATAAAGAATTTTTAGATTCTATTTCTCAAGCTGCAAATAAAGTTGAATATAGATTTAGAATCATCGAAAAAATTATTCAGGAAGTATTATTATGATTCGTTGGTTACGATTAATAAACTTTAAATCTTTTGAAAATCAGTTATTTGAATTTAGACCGCTCACTTTATTGTCTGGTTTAAATAGTACTGGAAAATCTTCTATTCTGCAATCATTATTACTTTTACGTCAATCATATAAACAGGAATTATTAGAAGAAATAGGTTTAACTTTGAATGGGGATTTAGTGAGAATTGGTAATGCTCAGGATGCTTTTTATGAAAATGCAAAAGAAGATTACATACAGTTAGAAATTACTTATCAAGATGATAACAAATCTACAAAAGGTATATGGCGTTTTAATTATGAATTAGAAAAAAAAGAAACGGACTTACTAGATTTAGATTTTGCATCATCAACAAAACCTGGAGATGATATTTATACATCCAATATTTTTATGGATAAAACATTTCATTATCTACAAGCAGAACGGATTGGTCCGCGTTTAGTTAATGAAATGTCCTATGACAAAGTTGTACGACTTAGAGAACTGGGTACCCAAGGAGAATATGCAGGACATTTTCTCTATGTTTTCGGACGTGAACCAATTCCCATATCTAATCTAGCTCACCCACAAGCAAAGTCGATGGATTTGATTGACCAAGTTGAGGGATGGATGAGAGAAATAAGTCCTGGTACTCGTATCAACATCAACTCAAATCCAGATATAGATTTAATGAATCTGCAATATTCTTATGGAGATAGTAATCCCTATCGCTCTACAAACGTAGGATTTGGAATTAGTTACACCTTACCCATTATTGTTGCCGTTTTGTCATCAGAGCCTGGTACACTCATCTTAGTTGAAAATCCTGAAGCTCACCTTCATCCTAAAGGTCAAGCAAAAATGGGAGAATTACTAGCATTGGCAGCGAGCTGTAATATACAAGTGGTTTTGGAAACCCATAGCGACCATGTTTTAAATGGTATTAGACTTGCTGTTCATAGTGGTAAAATTCACCCAAACAGCGTTCAGTTACATTACTTGCAACGTCGAGAAAATAGAGGACTTACTGTTACTGAAGTTGTATCACCAATTATAGATAGAAATGGCAGAATTGATAAATGGCCAGATGGTTTCTTTGATGAATGGGATAAAAGTTTAGATGGTTTATTAGAACCAGCAGGAGAGTAAAGTATGGAATTAGAGATGGTCTTAAATGAGTTTTCTCTGAAAACTCCTGTAAGTGATATTTCTACTGCAAGACAACTTATGTCTGAGTTAATTAACGCTCTACGTCAAGCAACAGCTAATGGTGTTCAGCGAATACTTCGTACTTCAGATGAGATAATTTCTCTACAGCTTGCAAATAATTATCTCATTTCTCGCTGGCTTGACGATCCAGAAGTTGATAGAGAGGAAAGAAGATTTTTCAATGCTTTTATAACCAAAGCTCCTTTTTGGACTGATATACTTAAAGAACCTAAAAATAAATTTGATTTACCAGAAATTCAATATCAAGGAGAGTTACTTACAGGATTTGAACTTGTTTTGGTTCATGATGAATTAGTTAATCATGAAGTAGCTCATGATAATTCTAAAATGCATTATCCCGAACATCCGTTAGCAAAAATTGCTGGCAAATTTGAAGGAGACTTTTGGGAAAGTACTCTAGAAAATATTCAGGATTTGAGAAAATTAGAAAAACAAGAAATGAACAAAATTTTAGATAATCAATAAGTTTTTATTTTTGATAAGTGTATTTATTAGATACCAACACTGTTAGTAATTATTTGGATAAACGACGTAGCTTTCCGCAGTTAAAACATAAAATTTTAAGCACTCCACCCGAACTTATATTTATTAGTATTATTACTGTTGAGGAAATAATTAGAGGTTCTTTAGCAATTATCCAAAAACAGAAACAAAAATCTTCTATTGCAGATGCATATAAGTACTTTGAAGAATTATTTGAAGCTTTGCATTACTTTCAAATTTTGCCTTATACCAATGAAGCTGAACAAATTTATCAATCTCTGTCTGCAAAAGTAAAACGCATAGGGACTCAAGATTGTAGGATTTCTGCCCTTGCTAATTCCAAAGAATATATTGTTGTTACTGCAAATTTGGCTGATTTTGAAAAAATTGGTATTGCTCAAGTAGAAGATTGGACTATTTAGCAATATGTTGTTGTGGTGATGTTGTTGTAGTGTAAATATAAATAAGCAGGACTTACGATATTGTCATAGAGACTCATTGGTGCATGACGCTATAAGTCTTATTACTACCTTCACATTTACTCGTAGCGTCACACACCCTTGTATATTAAACAAGGATCAGGGATAATCCAAAAAAGTTGAGTAAAGGAAACCAAACCTCATAAAACAATATACAATGAGGCTTGGTGTATAGGATTGTGAAAACAGTGTTTTCCGGTTTCTAAGTAATCACAGTTGGCTTTTCTCTTCCGGTCATTGCACGTACCTGAGCAATTTCATCACTCAAGGTAATTAAATCTTTCAGCGCTTCTTGGGGGTCGAGGTCTTGTTTCGCTACATCTACTTCATAACTTTCTAGATAAATCCTTAAGGTTGCACCTTGAGTCCCTGTTCCGGAAAGACGAAATACAATTCGGGAACCATCGCTAAAACCGATGCGAATTCCTTGTTTTTGACTGACGCTACCATCAATGGGGTCAGTATAGCTGAAATCATCAGCATATGCGACTTTATACTGACCAAACTGCTTACCTTCAAGGGTAGGTACCAAAGAACGTAAATTTGTCATCAGGGTATTAGCTTTCTCTGCATCCACCCCTTCATAGTCATGTCGAGAATAGTAGTTACGTCCGTAGGTTTTCCAGTGTTCCCGGACTATGTCCTCCACTGATTGCTGTTTCACAGCTAAAATATTTAACCAGAATAATACTGCCCATAAACCATCTTTTTCCCGGACATGATTGGAACCAGTACCAAAACTTTCCTCACCACAAAGGGTTGCTTTTCCTGCATCCAACAGGTTTCCGAAGAATTTCCAACCGGTGGGTGTCTCGTAACAATCAATACCTAGCTTATCAGCAACTTTATCTACCGCTTCACTGGTAGGCATGGAGCGAGCAACCCCTGCTAAACCACTACTATATCCAGGAACTAGTTTAGCATTCGCCGCTAATATAGCCAGACTATCACTAGGGTTAACAAAGAACCTACGTCCTAAAATCATATTGCGATCGCCATCTCCATCGGAAGCCGCTCCAAAATCTGGGGCATTTTCCCCGTATAAAATATCAACCAGGTCGTGAGCGTATACTAGGTTGGGGTCTGGATGTCCGCCACCAAAGTCTTCTAATGGTGTACCATTTTCTACAGTTCCCATAGGTGCCCCTAACTGTTCTTCAAATATGGCGATCGCGTAGGGTCCAGTAACAGCGTGCATGGAATCTATGGACATTCCAAATTTCCCGGAGGCAATAAATTTGCGAATTAAATCAAAGTCAAACAGGGATGCCATTAATTCGGCGTAGTCGGCAACTGAGTCGATGACTTCTACATGCATAGAACCCAGTTGAGATACTCCTATTTTATCTAGATTAACATCCTCGGTATCTAGAATTTGATAGCTAGAAATCTCTTTACTATGGTGATAAATTGCTTCTGTCACCTTCTCTGGTGCGGGTCCCCCATTTCCAATGTTATACTTGATACCAAAGTCATTGTCGGGACCGCCGGGATTATGACTAGCGGAAAGAATAATACCACCAAAGGCTTGATTCTTACGGATTACGCAGGATGCAGCAGGAGTAGATAAGATACCAGATTTACCAACTAGAACTTTACCAAATCCATTGGCTGCAGCCATCTTCAGGATGATTTGTATAGCTTCGCGATTGTAGTAGCGACCATCACCACCCACAACTAGGGTTTTTCCCTGGTAGTCTTCTAAGCTGTTAAATATCGATTGGACAAAGTTTTCTAAATAATTGGGCTGCTGGAATGCTTTTACCCGTTTACGTAGTCCCGATGTACCAGGCTTTTGGTCTGTAAATGGTTGTGTGGATACAGTTTTCATGTCCATAAAAATTCCCAGAAACGTTAAAAAACTTGTGCTGCTTTTGGTGGTCTCAAGTGAGCAATTATCTAGTCGGTGGTACTGCATAAAGCCGTTCCGGCATACTTAACCCTAGAGACTTAGCCTCTCCTAGAGAAGCGATCGCACGGTATGCCCACCATAGGCGCTCGTGTTATTAAACAGAGCTAATTAAAACTATTTAGCTCCGTAATATTGACCATTATTTTATCTATATTTAATACCAGTAAGTAAGAATTTACTGATTCTTGATACTTTCTTGTCCGTGATTATGTATAATTTTTATTTTTTCCATGAATCAAATCTTAATTATTAACTATTAATTGTTATCAACTAGCTCTATTTCATGAACCTATCACAACTTCGGTGCAACTTTTACTGGGAATAGATAATTCATTGGGAAAATTTCTTGTATTCTATATCCTATTTAGCTTTCTGGATATTCTATATATAAGTACTTTTGCATAATTAAATGGATATTTGTTATTGCGATATCGCTTACAGCAGGTGAAGAAGGAAGCAACTATTAAGGAAACTCTCCGAACCTTACCACCTAGCTCTACTGCTAATCGTCGTCTCACCAAGTCAGTGGTAGTAAATGGAATACTCTACGAGAAAGGTTGTGCAGTAATTGCAGAACCGCGACTAGCACAATTTATTAAAAAAATTATATTTAAAAAATCTATAGGAATCCTCGGCAGATTTTTGAAAAATAATTTAGTTCCAAGCTTGCTGTATACAGTTTTGATTCTCAGTATACCTAGCAAGAGTAAGATTCAAGTAGGATTCCTATATTTATTTTTTGTTCATTGAAATTAAGTTAGGGTTATTATCTATTTAATAAATTAATAAAATCAAAAAAAATTGTTATCTGATAGGTTTAAAATATAAAAAAAATAAAATTTAGTAAAAAAGAATATTGGAATATATTTACAATATTAGATATAAATATTCATGTAGATTAACGTTTATAAAAACGTTATAAATTATTTAATTATTTATTATTATTTTTATTTCAGAAAATTTATTTATGGCAAATAAAAAAGATATTACACAAAGCATTTCTATACCTATTCACCGATGCCGGGTTAAGATAGATTCTGAGTGCTATACAAGTGATATTACAAGTAGAATAACGCCCTTTTTAGATGAATCTGATATTCCATTTGCAGAAGGAAAACATTTACGCAAGGAATTAAAAAAAGGTAATTCTACTATAGAGATTGAAACTTTAAATGGGGTATGGCAAATCAAAAATAACGGGAAGAGAAACGGACGTTATATTTGGGATTTATATTTTTTCTCTTCTTACTGTTTTTTAATATAGTTGTTTTTCTTCTTACTAAACCACGTCTACTTTGAGAACCGTAGTTTTTATCAAGACTAAGAGATTCCTTCCTTACGTCGCAATGACGTATCGGGAGAATTAGGAACTTCAGGTTTAAACATGAACGGGGTTTAATAAGTATTTAGAGTCTCAATTTAAATTATTATATGATTGCTTTAAAAGACCTAGCCATGCTAGGTCTTTTAATTTTTTGTGGGAGATTATAGCGCTATCCAGAAGTCGAGTGAACTACTCTGGTGGAAGAGTTCCCCGACCCGAATAATTGCTTATTCCCGGAACGAAAGCTGTTGTTCTGGGTTCTGCTAAGTTACCAGACTGACTCATTACAGTTTATTTACCCACCATCAGCGATGATGCGATCGCACAAATATAATTCTCCAGAAATATAGAACCGGTAGATCGATGTAAAACACTCGCTACATAAGGATTTAAAACTATTTTATCGTTGTTTTTTGCCTAAGTCCCGCTAACTAACTTAAGCGGACTTGATATAAATCAAAAATGTAGGACGTTTCATGAAACATCCTACAAAGTATTACGGAACCAAGTATTACGGATTTGTCTTTAAAATATTAAGCACAACCCTTTACAAGCTAAAATCAACCTTGAGAATCACATCATTCAAGTCATTATCTCCACCGTTAGCTAAATCTTCAAACCCTAAGGTGTTATCAGATAAGCTACTGATGTGGTCAACCTTATCGGAGTTTGCACCAAGGAATGAAAAGTAAACTTCGGGGTCATTATTGATGTCTGCGTCAACAAGTTGTTCGTAATTACCGTTAGCGACAATCATTGTTCCTAGGATTGTTCCCGCTTCAATAGTTGCACTTCCAGTTGTCACACCTTGGTTTTCACTGGAGAATTCTACAATCTCACCTGTCAAAGCATCTTGAACAATGTTATCAAGTGCAGCTTGTAAATAATCTTGCTCATCGGGAGCTACTCCACCAGTAAGACCATCAGTATTATCAAGTCTGTAGAAGTAAACTGAGTTATTGAAGACAGCTTCGCGATAAACAGTAAAGTTTGCTGTAACTTGACCTGTAATATCTGACAAGTCAATTAACTCTGCATTTCCAGATTGGGAGCTGACACCTATTGGTAAGTTTTCACTACTAGTAGTTACTGTTAGGGTAATAGAGCTTTCTCCATCGCTAAAAGCTATATTAAATTCTTCATTACCTAAGTCGTTGATTTCTACAGTATCTAAGCCCAAGTTTACCTGATTTGTAGGTATCTGACCGTTAATAACTCCATCAGCAGAACCCTGCTCTATTTTATAAAAGACTAGCTGTTCTCCAGAGCTAAAGTTAGGAAGGTTACGGGTACCGGAGTTACTAAAACCGTTGGGTTGGTTGGGGAGGTTGGAAAATAGAATTTGAGATTGTTCTAGGGCTGCTATGATATATGCATCGCCATCTGCGGGGGTAAGTGTATTACCTTGGGAGTCTGTAATTGTACCTGCTTCGTCTTCGACGATAAATAAGCCGATTTCATCAACACTATTGGAGTCAAAGCCTGTAAGTTGGGCTTTTAGGTTAACTGTACCATTACCGGGACTGAATTTGAGTGTATTGTTAATGAGTTCTAGTTTTGGTAATTCCTGGTTATTAATCGGAGGATTATCAGAATCTGCGCTTCGGGGGTTATAACTGCTGGTATCTAGATTAATATCTGGTAAAGCTTTTACTAATTCTCCTAGGTCAACAAACTTGAAATTACTACTGACATTTTCTAGTTCTCCATCATCTTCTACAAAAACTTGGGGGTCATCTGCTCCATCTTGGACGACTAATAAACCGTTGGGATATTCATCTCCTAAAGGTACGTTAATAATATCTAATCCGTCGGTTTCATTAACTTGGTCAATGTCACCGTTTTCCCCAATTGTAAAGCTACCCAAGTATTCATTATCCCCTTCACGACTGAAGACCGCGTAAGAGCTATCTCCTTGAGAGGAAGCAATCAGGTATCCCTCACCGTCAGCACCATAATAAATAGTTAAACCTTCGATATCAGGAATTAGGGGTGATTCAGAATCATCTTCTAGTAAATCTATTTGCTGTGTAAACTCCTCAATAGTAAGTTCTGAAACTAATTCATAAGCAGCAGCGCTAGGATGTAATGAATCCCACCAGAAAAACTCGGATGGGTTTGGTACTATTTCCTCTGTTTGTTGGTTAAATGCTGGGTCTGTAACGTTAGTTAATCCAAAAGCTCCAGGGTCTGCTTTTATTTCGTTGAATCGTTTTTCAACGTCTATTTCAATGATATCAATATCAGCGTCAACGGTACTTTCTAACTGATTTTCTAATTCATCAAGCTCGATATCAAGCAGGTCATTGTATGCAATACTTGCTGCGTTCAATTCCTCGGAGGTTCCAGTAAACTGAGCAAATGGGGTGTTACCTAAAGGAACTAAATTAGGAACTACAAAAGTTTTAGCACCGGCAGAAGCTAAAGTTGTGATGTGGTCGGTTAATAGATTGACGACGCTTTCGGGATCGGGTATATTCGCAATAATTTCTTGGGGAGTAACATCTGAATTTAAATTGGGGAAAAAGTTATTTGCTCCACCAAAAATATAAAATATGTCATCTGGGGATGGAGTATTTTGGGATAAATATAAGTTGATTAATTCCCCGGTTCTTGGTTCCCCTCCAAAGTCATCATTACCAGAACCAAATTCAGAACCTCCTAAAGCAAAATTGTTACCGTTTGTAAAAGCAGGAGTAGAAGCAGATAAACCTAGTTGTTGAGCAAATAATTCAACTCCTAGAAGACCATTAGATAAACGTCCTTCAAAGTACGGTGGGGAGGGTGGAATAGTCTGATTTGTAGCAGTAAATGCGTTACCAACATCTGCAAGACTATCACCAAAAGTAACGATGTTGTTAAATTTGGATTGAATAATACTAAAATCATTACCGCTATCGGGTTCTGCTCCAAATTTGAGGATACCAACTTCCGACTCCATGGCAACGTAGAGAATACCAAGTTCTTTATCGACTACTAAACCTTCTGCTTGGGAATCCTCTGGGTTTCCGGTGGGTACTGGTAATTCCAGTATCCTAACTACTTTACCATCAATAAAGGGTTCGTCAGCAGGACCTACTTGAGGAATAAGTTCAATTTGTGCGACTTTGTTACCATCTCCTTGGGTAACAAAGACGTAGGATTTACCGGATTCGGGACTAGTATATGTGGTTAAACCGTAAGCTGTTTGTTCTCCGTCATCAACACCAAAGATAGTAGGATTATCCCCAGAATTATTGCTAAAAATAGATTCGGATGGGTTATATGTAGATGTTGCAAACTCAGATAATTCACCGGTTTCGGAATTAATGCTAAAAAATGCAAGTGAATCATTCTCCCGGTCTGAAACTACTGCTAAGTCGGTTGTGAATGTCCCGCTAGGTGTAAACCCTGCTGCTTGGAAGTCATAGATAATATCAACATTGTTATAACTAACGCTACCAAATTCTCCCAAGGTTTCCTCGAAGGGATTGGAAGATTCATCAGGAAGGATTCTTTGCTGTAATTCCCCTGATAAATTGAAGGTTGCTAAACCTCCATCTTTTAATGTGCCAATTACTAAACTGTCACTAGGATTATTGGGATTTACCCAAATTGCAGGGTCGTCAGCGTCTCCAGGAATTGCATTGTCAACATCCTTGATATCTACTACTTGGGGAGTTTCTGCTTTGGGGGTAACAACTGCTGGAGGGTCTTCACCGGTGACTTCCACGTCTACATAAACTAGACGGTGGTCGGAACTTGCTTCGATATCTTCCGTTGATGGTTCGATATCCAAAGCATCAATAAACTCCAGCGCAATAATTTCATGACCTTCGGTTGTAAAGTGAAGGGTGTCATAGAATAAAAACTCTTCGGGGTTAGTAGGATTCACTTCTTCTAATAAAGGGTCAGTAATATTAGAAAAACCAAAGTCCCCGGGAGAAGTTGCTATTTCCTGAGTTAAAGCAAATGTATCAATCTTAATGATATCTACACCTAAACTTTGCTCTAAACTAAATAAAGCATTTGATAAAAGTTGATTTACTGCAACAGCACCTATAGTCCCTTGTTGAGAAATACCAGCATCAATAGCTTGTGGTAATAAACCCAGATCAATCACATTCGGTACAACTATCTTCTCGGCACCCAAATTAGCTAAGCTAGTTACTGCTGTGGAAATATTATCAAAAAAACTAGTGACAGCAGTTTGAACTTCCCCAAGGTTATTTAAATCTATATTTTGAAAATCATTACCATTCAGCCAAACAAAATATAAATCATCTGGGTCAGCACCATTACCCCCAGTTGTAGCGCTAAATTGGTCAATCTGGTCAAGTAATCCAGGAAACTGAGAACCAATATTGGGATCTAAACCCAAATTAGGAGGAATAAAAACTTCGCGATCGCTTCTTGCTCCTAGAAAGGCAAAATTTTGAATATCATCATCTTCTAGGGACAGTTCCTCTGCAAGAATATCCACCCACAAGGGACCATTTGATAGACGTCCTTCAAAGTATGGAGGAGAAGGTGGAAAAAGCTGACCACTAAGATTAAATACGTTCCCGGTATCAGAATAACTATCTCCAAATACAACTAGGTCATCAAAACCCCTATCAGTCTCAGACCAAAAAACTTGAGCATCTGTAATATTTAAATCTTCAGACGGTAAAACATAATCTACCCGTAAATTACCAGGATTCTCGTCGTTAAAATCTCCGGTATCAAATGCGGGATTTCCTGTATGGGTTGCGTTAATTCCTCCCTGAATTTGCGCTGCTTCCACTCCCCCTTGACTTTCAGGAGTTACACTTGTATTAATTTGAGGATTATCTAAGAGCTGTAATATGGCATTATCAGTACTATCACCATCATTCGGGTCAGCGTTTTGGTCTCCCATAATGACAAACTTTTCCCCAGGATTTAGCCCACCACTACTACCATTATCATCATAGATATAGTCTCCATCTTTGGGAATAACATAATCCGACCAAAAGCGAATTTCATCGTGATTGCGCTTACCATTTCTATCTTCTTCACCATCAAAGACCGGAGGTGTAGGGTGAGAAGCTAAAACATGAATAGTCTCACCATTCACATTAATTGGTATATCCCAGTGACTCTTGGAAGACAAACGTAAAGCGTCTATTTCTTCGGGTGAATAATACCCATTCAGATTTTCATTAACTTCTGTACTTGGGTTATCAACACTGGGGTCATCGCTCAAAAACCCATTAGGCATATCTTTCCATAAAAAATTCTGGAAAGTACGTACTTCCTCAGTTTCTATGGGATATTTAGATAACAATACCATCCCATACTGTCCAGGAAAAGTCCCAAAACCGAAAGCATCATTTGCTAACTCGAAAGTACCTTCTTGTGTCCCAACAGTACCATCATTATTCAAATCAAAACCAGAAGCAACACCAGTATTCACAGGTGCAAAATAAACATAAGGATATTCAATTGGGTCTACCCCATTTTGACTAACTTCTAAATAATTACTCTTAAAATTATTAATAGCATCGCCATTTGCATCATAATCAAACTCATTTAAAAGTAAGATATCAGCATCTGTACGTTGAATGATCTCTGCAATTCCCTGAGCTTGGGTATCATCACCTGTTGCAAGGTCATCAATTAACTCACCAGCACTATTTCTATTCAAGGCTACATTGAAAGTAGCAAAACGCACTTGTGATTGGGTGTTATTAGCAGTCATATTTAAAATATATTCCCTACCGGTAGCCAAGTCATTAAGATACTATTATCTATGAAAAAAATCTTTTAACAGGATAACTTTACAACTTTTATATGTAATGTTCCTGTACATCTTTTGTAGATATATTGGTTAATATAAGCACTAATTTTATTTAAGTAAAGATTATGAATTCTACTATATCTTCCTGAAGAAAGATGAGATTTAATCGGTTTAGAAAATTTTTATACCTTGCCTTACTAAAATATTGCCATCATCCTTATTTTTTTATTCAAACTTTTTTATTCAACCTTTATATTCCCAACTTGAGATTTTAAATTTTTAGATTTAAACCTTTAAATTCTAAACTGCTCAACTTGATGAGAATTTCAGTCAATACATTACAATAATAATAATTGTAAACTTTTATTTAGAACTGTATATTATGTCCTTAACTAGTAACGAATCCTGGAAAATCAAATTACTTTACGACGGGGAATGTCCCTTATGTCTGAGGGAAGTCAACTTTTTACAAAAGCGGGACGCAGGTAGAGGGATAGTCAACTTTGTTGATATTGCAGATGATGAATATACTCCCGAAAAGAATGGTGGAGTAGACTTTGAAACCGCAATGGGACGAATTCATGCAGTATTACCAGATGGAAGCGTGATCAAAAACGTTGAGGTTTTCCGACGAGTATACGAAGAACTAGGAATGGGTTGGATTTACGCTATTACCAAATTACCAATTCTGGGAGCGATCGCGGATGCGTTATATAATGTCTGGGCAGATTGGCGACTTGCTTTAACAGGACGACCCAATTTAGATACTATTATCCAAGAACGCGCTTCTAGAGTTAATTGTGAGGATGAAAGTCGCTGTCGGTTGTAGCTTGAGTCAAGTTAAAGAAGACTTGGGGGATTTTCCCCCAAATCCCCTCCAGATATTAATTGACTAGTAAAGGAACGTAGTACAATGATGTTTTGGTACCACATACCAGCCAGGTATTATGACAATTGCGTAAGTCCTATCTTCTTATTCAAATTTATCCAGCAAATTCTAAAGCTGCTCTTTTCTGAACCTCTTCAGCAGAAAGTTCTTCAACTTGGGAACCAATTGACCATTGATGACCAAACGGGTCTACGACCTTACCATATCTATCACCCCAGAAAGTATTTTCTAAAGCCATTTTGACTTCTGCACCAGCATTTACAGCGCGATTAAACCATACATCTGCATCATCAATTTGCAAATGAATTGTCACAGCTGAACCATTCAAACTCGTTGGTGAGCAAATATCAGGAAATTCATCATTGAGATAGATGATTGAATCACCAATTTGCAACTCTGCATGCATGACTTTTTGTTTATCCGGTGTCTCCATGCGATATTTTTCTTCTGCACCAAAAGCTTTCTTGTAAAATTCAATCGCAGATGCTGCATCCTTAACCGTAAGATGGGGAGTTACCGTGTGAAATAGTTTTTGTGTCATGATTGAAAAATAGATTGATTGAAACAACGTGGGGGTGAATAAAAAATAACCCTCACGTTTTTTATAGTAAAAATGTATTAATCAGAAAGCTAGATTTATTTATAAAAATTCATACGCGCAATACTTAAACTTATATCCTCAATTTCTATAGTTAACTTGGAATATAAAAGTATGATTTCATGACAACTATTCAGACACCGAAGCTACAAAAAGTTCCTTATATCCGGTTTCTTGATCTAAAACACGCTGAAATTGGATATTAGGTAGTAATGCGATCGCGAGTTCCAAAGTCGTGTAAACGCAGCATCCATCAACTAAATGACCTCCCTTGCATTCACCCTCAGAGTTTGCCACCATCATATGTAAATGAATACCGTCTTCTCCTAGCATTCCAGATAAAGATAGTATTTCATGTCTACCTGGCAATATTGTATGTTCTTCTCGACCAGCAAAACGCAAACATACCTTTGATAAACTACCGACAGCACCAATAATAGTACCAGCAGATATTTTTTCTTGTTTGACGAGTTCTTGCAATTCTCGACGAAGGTCCGAACCCGGTCGGAGTCGAATCGCTAAAGCTTGGATAGAGTCTTTTGACTGCATAGGGGTGGTAAGTAAATCCATATTTATTACTGATGACGTTTTGCTGTTTCCAACCACTTTTTATCCATCTCAATAGGAATACCCAAAGGTGGACAAAGTATTTTGATTAATTCAATTTCACCAGATGTAAGTATTTCTCTAACGCGAGAATTTGTTTTCACTTCATCATCAAATTTATTTACAAATACTTATTTTTCGTAATCTGTTTTAGCTGGATAATTTATTTGTAATTGAATTAATAAATAACTTTTTTATTAGAATCTTTGACTGGGCTAAAGTTTAGCAATATACTCTATCAAGTTATTTTTACACAGTTCCTTACTATATGTTTCTATAATTTCTATAATTATTTAAGCTAAATAAATATGGCTTTGAATCTGTCCTAATCCGCCACCAAATTCTTGACATTAATTAATCTTCCATAAACTCCACTGTATTTAAAAGCTCCTCCCCTGAAATCATTAGACCTTCCATGTCATTAATTAGATTCTGAAAGCGCGGGTCGTTACGAATTGTATCAAATGATGAATCTTTCTCTGCCCATTCACGATAATTAATTGATGTCCCGAAATTATCTGGTTCCGCAATTTCTATAGCAGTAGCGAGATTTTGTATTGCTAGCTCAATGTTACCTTTACGTCCATGAAAGCAGGCTTTTTCGTAAAATACTGGGTCATAGTATGGGTCTATTTTGATTGCTTGGTCAAAAGAAAGAATAGCTTCGTTTTCCCAATCAAGTTTACAGAGAACCCGTCCGCGATTTGTCAGTGTCTGGGGATTATCAGGATAGATTTCTAAATCTTTGTTGTAGCTTGATAGTGCTTCTTCGTAACGATGGAGCTTTTCTAAGGTGAAAGCACGGTTAAACCAAGCATATTCGGATTCAGGATTAATTTCTAAAGTTTTGTTGTAACAGATAATTGCTTCTTTATATTCATGGAGTTGTAGGAGGGTATAAGCTTTTAAATTCCAAGCTTCTTCCATGTTACTATCCATCTCTATAGCTCGATTCAACAAGATAATAGCTTCTTTATAGTTGCTGCCATTATCTACCAATTCTTCCGCCCAGACAAACCAAGCTTGGGAATGTTGTAAAGATGTAAGACATTCTTGCTCCTCTGTTTCGTTGACTATATCCCTAGAGTTGGAACGCAGATGGCATAATAATGCTTCAGGAAAACGTCCTAAATGAATCAACGCCATACTCATTTTAAAGAAAGTTTGGTAAGCCTGGGGATTAATTTTTAAGACTTTTTGATAATTCGCGATCGCTTCTTCTATTTCCCCAATTTCATATAAAACAGTTCCCCGACTATTCCAAATTTCCCAATTATCATTTGCTAATTCTAAGCCCATATCGAAGCTGGCGATCGCTTCTTGGTGTTGTCCTAGTTTTGATAAAGCTTGTCCACGATAGTAACATGCCATTACCGAGTCTGGGTTATATTCCCAGGCTTTATCATAGCTGAGAATGGCATCTTGGTACTGTCCTGAATTGAATAAGGCACAACCCCTTAAATACCAAACTTCGTGAGAGTCTGGTTTGATTTGCAAAACTCTGTCATAGCTATCAATAGCTTTTGTATTTTCCTTGAGGATAGCTAATTCTTGACCATGTTTTAACCATGTTTCCCAGTCACTAGGATTTGTGGCTAAGAAGTGATCATATTCAGCAACTTTATGTAGACGTAATGTTCTAGCTCTTTCTCTCAAAAAATCAGTATCGTCTATGGGTAAGTCATCTAAATTATTTTCCTGGATATTATTTTCTTGTGAACTTAAGTTTTGTGAATCTAACTCTTGAAAATCTAACTTTCGTAAATTTAATGCCCGGTCATAACATTCTAAAGCAGCATCTAGTATCTGCAAACCTTCAAAAGCAATACCCCTTTCTTCCCAAATTTGCCATTCATTGGGTTGGGCTAACAATATCTTATCAAAGCTAGATATTGCCTCCTCATAACGTTCTAATGTCGTCAAACAACGTCCTTTCTCTGCCCAAGCTGATAAATTATCAGGAGCAATTTCGAGCACCTGATCATAACTAATTACAGCTTCTGCAAATCTTTCTTGAGCATGAAGAATATCTCCTTTCTCCTTTAAGATATCAACATCCCGTGGCTGAAATTCCAAAGCCTTGTTAAAGCTATTAATAGCTTCATCATATCTATCCAACTCCTGTAAGCTGCGTCCCCGCTTTACCCAACTATCACTATCATCAAATTGGATTGCGATCGCTCTATCATAGCTAGCGACAGCTTCATCGAACTGGTCATAATCGTAACAAAAATCTCCTTTTTCCCGCCAAAGTTCATAATCATAAGGGTCAGAAGCTAATTTACTATCTAAGCTTGATTTCTCCTCATCCCTAGCTCTTTCATAGCAAATATCTCCTTCCTCATAGCGCTCTGAACCATACAGAGCATCACCCCGACCATGCCAAGCTCTATAATCATGAGGATAGGATTTGAGCACCTGATCAAAGCAAGCAATAGCAGACTCATAATCTTCGCGATCGCAATTGTCAAACCCTTTTTGAATTAAGTCTTCTAATCCTGCTAATGAATTTTCACTCATATCTCCTCCCCAAGAAAGTCAGGTTCTTTGCTTACCATAAATACTTGATAAACACAATATCTATTGTAAGATTTACTTTTGAGAATGGGTAATGAATAAATGGGGGAGTGATGAATGATCAGTCCTAACTAACAATTCATAATTCACCACTCACTCACCCCCTCACTCCTTATCCTTAATTCAACACTCACCCCCTAAAGTCTAGATTGAACAAACTTTTCTAATCGATCCATGCCTTTTTCTATAGTTACCATGTCAGTAGCATATGAGAGACGGATGTTTTTATCTGCACCAAAAGCTATACCGGGGATGGTTGCGACTTTCTCTTTTTCAAGCAAGGTGCTGCAAAAATCAAGGGATTTCAATCCAGTTTTACTGATGTCTGGGAAGAGATAAAAAGCACCATCAGGTTTTTCACAACTAAGACCAGGGATGGAGTTTATTCTCTCAAACATGAATTCTCGTCTTTTGGCAAATACTAGACGCATTTCTTCTAATGCTTCCTGAGAACTCTCCAGTGCTGCGATCGCCCCGTACTGAGCAAATGTACAGACATTTGATGTACTATGACTTTGAATGGTGCTGGTGGCTTTAATTAGCTCTACCGGTGCTGCTAAGTAACCTAAACGCCATCCGGTCATGGAGTAAGCTTTAGCAAAACCGTTACTAACTATAGTGCGCTTAAATATCTCTTCTCCCACAGAACCAATACTTAAATGTTTAGCCCCATCGTAGAGAATTTTTTCGTAAATTTCATCGGAAACTACGGATATGTCTGCATCAACTATCACTTTTGCTAAAGCTATAATTTCTTCTGGGGAATAGACCATCCCAGTGGGGTTAGATGGTGAATTAAGTACAAATAGCTTAGTCTTGGGAGTAATAGATTGACTCAAAACCTGGGGAGTAATTTTATAACCCGTAGAAGCATCAGTGTTAACAATAACTGGTGTTCCTCCAGCTAATGTGACCATCTCTGGATAGCTCAACCAGTAAGGAGCGGGGATAATTACCTCATCTCCCGGTTCTATGAGTGCTTGCATTAAGTTATATAACGAGTGCTTGCCGCCATTGGTAACTATGATATTCTCTGCTTTGTAATCAAGACCATTATCGGCTTTAAGTTTGTGAGCGATCGCTTCTCGTAGTTTCGCTTCACCAGCTGCTGCTCCATATTTAGTCTTCCCCTGGTCTAATGCTTGTTGAGCGGCTGTTTTAATGTGGATGGGAGTATCGAAATCTGGTTCTCCCACACTAAAACTACAAACATCAATTCCTTGTACCTTCATCTCTTTAGCTTTTGCAGAGATTGCTAAAGTAATAGAAGGCTTTACCTGACTTACTCGTCCTGCCAGCTTCATAATCGCTTTCTTCTGTGCTACTTTTTCAGCTATTCCAGAATACCCTACAACGCCGCTAGAGTTTAGTGTTTTTTGTAAATTCTGTAAATAATTAATTGTTTTATTGTTCGTCGAATGGGATTTTCGGGAATTTTAGATATATAAATTCCTATTAATAAAGTATATCTACTGGCGTGTTCTACCAATTTTTGATAGCTATATCTAGATTCATCTCTAAAAATCTATATACAAAAATCTATTCTAAAAATATTCTTAAAAAGAAACCTCAGAATATAAAAAATATACCTAAATATGATTCCAAGCATACTTTAAATTATAAATTTGAATATATATCTAAGATTAAATACCTATTTAGTAATCATATCCAAAAACTTTATATATTTTTTTTTCAACATCCTTCTCAAACTATCTCTATAACTGTTTTATTAACTATTTGCTTATTTTTACCCCAGATTTGGTTAGCAGGAAATGCTTATCATAACTTTAATACCATTCTTGCCAATGAACTACGCTTACAAATGCTGAGCGATCGCATCACTTATTTTGATGAAGTGCTTACGATGTCAGCTAGAATGAATGCAGTGACGGGAAATCGAGCTTGGGAAAGAAGGTATAAACAATTTGAACCATTACTTGATGCTGTTATTAAAGAGTCTATTAATCTTGCTCCAGAAGCTTATGAAAGCAAAGACGCAATCAAGACCGACAAGGCAAATCAACGCTTGGTTGCAATGGAGCTAGAATCCTTCGATTTAGTCGGAGATGGAAAGTTAAAAGCAGCACAGACACTACTTTCTAATAGTGAATATGAAACAGAAAAAATAAATTATGCTGTTGGTGTTGCTAGAATAAATAAAGCAATTCAAAACCAGATTGCAACTAAAGTTAAGGGTTATCGCTTCGATTTACTTATATCAGCTTCAGTTTCAGTTGCTAGTCTTATTATGCTGATACCATCATGGTTATTAGTATTACACCTTTTAAAAAAGTATCTTCAGGAAAAATTTATTGCTCAAACTGCTCTAGAAGAAACTAATAAGAAATTAGAAAATAGGGTAGAATTGAGAACCCAAGAACTAACTCAGAAAAATTACCAACTAAAAATAATCTTAGATAAATTAAAAAGTACTCAAATTCAGCTAATTCATACTGAGAAAATGTCCAGTCTAGGACAAATGATTGCTGGTATTGCTCATGAAATCAACAATCCAGTTAGTTTTATTTATGGTAACATCACATATATTAGAGAATACGTCAATAATATTTTAGAATTAGTAAATATTTATCAAGAACATTATCCTCAACGACCACCAGAAATAGAGGAGTTTGCTGAAGCGATTGAACTAGATTTTGTTAAAGAGGATTTGAGCAAAATTGTCGAATCTATGTACGTTGGAACTGAACGTATTAAAAAAATCGTTTTGTCTTTGCGTAATTTTTCTCGTCTAGATGAGTCAGATTTTAAGAAAGTAGATATTCATCAGGGAATGGATAGTACTTTGATGATTTTACAAAATCGTCTCAAGTCTCAGGTGGAAAACCTAGAGATATCTTTAATCAAGGAATATGGAAATATACCTCTAATAGAATGTTACCCTAGTCAATTGAATCAAGCCTTTATGAATATAATTAGTAATGCTATAGATATTTTAGAAGAAAAAGTAATAAACTCTAGAGAAAATGAATCAAAATTTCAGCAGAATCAGCCTTTTAGACCAACCATCACAATCTGCACTCAAGTAAAAGATGAGGAGAAAGTTCAAATTATCATATCTGATAACGGTCAAGGAATTAATGAGAAAGTTAAGCAAAAGCTTTTTGACCCATTCTTTACCACAAAAGTAGTTGGGAAAGGAACTGGTCTAGGTCTTTCTATCAGCTACCAAATTATTGTCAGCAAGCATAAAGGTAGATTATTTTGTAACTCTATTCTTGGTGAAGGTACGGACTTCATTATTGAAATTCCGATTTCTCAAAGCTAGGGTTAATTAACGGTAGTGGGTAAATAATAAGGAATTATGCATTTAAGTCTCACAGATGAAACTTAAGCGATCGCATACCCAATGAAAGACAAATTTTTCTGAATCGATTTTATCTGGTAGAATTCCCATACTTTCTAAAGAAGAAGTACGTTGAGCTCAATATTATCTGTTTGGGTAAAGCAGATGTCTGGTTATTTAATTGACTTTATACTGAGTAATTAATTTAAATTAATTAACATAAAAATTATATAAATAAATATTTGTATAAAAAAGTATAGAGAATTATATACAGTCAATTTAGAGTAAATATGACCAGTTAAGAATTCCACGACCTTCAGGAAAAGTTCTTCAAACTTTCTCTAAAAATAAAAACTCCAAACCTACAGAAATCAAAAGCTAGCATCAAATTAGTTATAACTAAATATACTTATCTAAGTGAAAAAACTCAACCAAATCTTTTAAATTAGTTTCAGGATTTTTTGGTGTTTTATCTATAATTTTTTGTATAATATCATTCGTCAGATAGATAAAAATGTGACTTTTTAATGCATCAATTACTGGTTCCGGTAGTCCAGATAGTTCTCGTTCTAGTCGATTTTTTCTACCTATTGCAAAGTTTAATTGAAATTGCGATCGCGCAAATAAACGCTGTCTAAGATTTTCATACTCCGGAGTCTGCAAATCAATATGTGGGTATTTTTTTATTTTCTGAAAGTATTTATTGAGCACTGGAATCAAGTCAATATTCTCTTCTAGAAATATTAACGTTCCTTCATCAAAAAAAGACTCCATACCTTCAATACCCAATCCTCCCAAATCTGCTAAAGCAATAATTCGAGCAGCAATTGATATAGATTTTTCTTTACTATAAAGGTCTGGCTGATAAATAGATTTATCTAATGGGTCATAAACACAAATTGTTGCATTAATTGCTTCGGAAATAAGCTGTATATCATCTTCTGAAAAGGGACAAGAGTTTTCAGGATACTCTGCATTCAAACGAATAATATATTCTACAAGCTTAATTACTGTTTTTCTTTCACTAACCCCAGTTTCCCTTTTTCGAGCTGTTTTAGGTACCTCAACAGGTGAAAAATCCTGAACCATATCATGAGCGATCGCGCATATTTCTATCAGATACTTGACTCGTCTGGGGTCAGGAACATCTTTATCTAAGGTATCTGCAAAGATAGATGTCCAAAAAGGTAAAATTTCTTGAAAAATCCTTTCTGCTCTTTGGGCTACAGCTCTAGAATGAGCAAAGTTATGATAGTAAAGTTGCTTGCACTTTATCTCTTTGCTGGTCTCCTCTTCAACAAAGATCTTTACTCTCTTCAGTGCTTCTAAAAAAGACTTAGAAAAACTCCGGGTCTCACTAGTCAAAGATTCCTGTTTTTTACGGTCAGTTTTATCCGATTGGTTCATGTTTAAGATTAATTTAATTATGAACTCTTATAAACTCTTTAGCATATTCAAAAAATTGCCTAACCTGGCAAGTATGAAAATGAGAGAATTAATATTTTAACTCACGTAAATACTATTAATTCTGTATATTTTTTATTCTCGTCAAGATATATTAGCAAAGGAGTTTTTATTTCCTCTCTGTACCCTTATATGTCTTTATGTAAGCTAGAATTAACTAATTAAATTTATTTTGATTTCCTATTTATAGAAATAATTAAATAATTACAAAAAGTTAAGGAATTTATGAAAATATACCCTGATAATTTTAGTTATTAAAAGAATATATTGAGTTGTTAGTAACAGCATGATATACAGCACTTCTCATCTGTGTGAGGTACAATTCATATCGCTCTACAGATGAGTTTAGAGGTCATTAGACAGAAGTGAGTTTACCTTATTTTAGTGCAATCTGCTGTATTTAATTTAGTCATAAACCCTGAATATTATTTACATCAGATTGTAAATATTTTTTAAATTACCATTCAGGTCAAACACATCTAAATTTAGAACATAGGCTATTGACGAAAGACCTTGAATATGTAATTAAACAGAAAATAATATTTATTGTCAAGAGTATTTTCTATACTACAGAATCAGAGTCAACAGTCTAACTAAGTGCTAAGTCAATAAGGATTGTTGGATGCGATTATCTGAGAATTAGTTGATAAACATAGCTTTCTTAATGACAGATATGTTTTCCCTTAATTATCATTTACATCCAAGGATATAAGTTTATGAATACGGAAATCTATACAAGGGATTTGGTTATTCAACAAATCAAATTCATACATCAAATCAGCAGCGCGATATTTTCAATATTATAAATTTTTAAGGAGACATGATATTACTCAGCTTTTTCCCTGCATCCTTATCCAAGTATAAGCTCCCTTGGACTTGATTGCGTAACAAAGAAGCTGGACAATTTTTGCTAATTTTCCCCATCAACATTTTTTCAATAATCTCCGCTTTGCTTGTCCCCATTGCAAAACAAATAATTTTTTGGGCTGCAAAAATCATTGGTATGCTTAAAGTAAATGCGTATTGGGGTACACTCTCTAAGGAAGGAAAGTGTCCTTGCTCAAATTGCTGCTGTCGATTAAGTGGATCTAACTTAACTAACTTTACAAGATACGGATCGCAATCATCTGCTACTAATGGTTCATTAAATGCTAAATGTCCATTTTTACCTATTCCAAGAAAACATAAATCAATAGGTTGAGCTTTTAATAAATCAGTGTAGCGCTGACATTCCATTAATGGTTCAAGGGTATCCCCTTGAATATAGTTAAATTTTTTCGGCTTTATTTTTTTCTCAACTTTCTCATATAGATAGTAACCAAAACTCGCAGAATTATTTGCAGGTATTCCTAAATATTCATCTAAATGGAAACAAGTAACTTGCGACCAATCTATATCATTTAGAGAAGTTAATAAATCAAGGAATTCTAGTTGGGAATTACCTGTTGCAAACAGTATAGCAGCATTATTTTTCTGCTCGAGAGTGCCTTGTAAATACTTTCGAGTAATTTCCGCAACATCTTGTACTAGTTGGATTTGAGACTCATAAACTTGTACTTCCAACCTATCGACTTGAAAAGAATTATTAGCAGTTGGCATTTTATGATAGAGAAATTTTTTAGATAAAATAAAATTTACCAAGGAAACGAGCAGGGGTAGAAATTTTTATCTACCCTCACACGTTACAGTTAGCATAGGTTGTCTGTATTTAGAAGTTCTTATTATAGGTTTTTCTCTATGGATATAAGTCAATCGTTACGAATGAGAAAAAATCCTGTAAACTAATTAAATAATCTTTACATTCATTTATAAACTTTATATTTATAAACTAAATCTCAGAAACAATTATGCTTAAAGCTATCCTATTTGATTTAGATGGAACTATAGTTAATACAGACCCTATCCACCTTACCGTATGGCAAGAGGTTTTACGTCCTTATAATGTGTTAATAAATGAAAAAATATACAAGTCTAAATTTACTGGACGTTTGAATCCAGAAATTATTAAGGATTTTGTACCTGAATTATCATCCCAAGAATCCGAAAAACTGGCAGAAGGAAAAGAAGCTCTGTTTCGTAAGCAAGCATCTAATTTACAGCCATTAGCAGGATTTAATGAACTAATTGACTGGACGGATCATCATAAAGTAAAACGCGCTTTAGTAACAAATGCACCAAGGCTAAATGCTGAATTTATGCTCGAATGTCTAAATATAAAACAACTATTTGATGTCATAATTTTAGCAGAAGAAGAAGCAGCAGCAAAACCAGATCCTATCCCCTATAAAGTTGGTTTAGAACGTATAAGAGCGATCGCTAAAAATTCTATTGCAATAGAAGATTCTCCTTCTGGTATTCGTTCTGCTGTTAATGCGGGTATCCCCACTATTGGTATGTGCACTAGTCAAGAAGCGGATACATTGCTTGATATAGGTGCATTTATAGCTATTCAAGATTTCACGGACTCACGCTTGTGGACATTCTTAGAATCTCAGATAAGTTAGAAAATTCATTATGTTCTGTTTGACGAACAAAGGCAAGAAAAAAAGCCAAAAGATTCTATCTTAACGTATAAAAAATATTTTATCAGAAAAATAGTGTCATCCTGAGCGCTAGTAACAAATTCCCTTCAAGTAATGGGTAATCTACTACCCTAGCCTAGAATAAGGCTAGCGCAAACAGTATGACAGTTAGATATATAAATTTTACCCACATATATCTAGATATATTTTGATATATATTTCTAGATATACTATTAACTATTACTCTTCCACCTTTGCTTCTTCAGACTCGTTAGCTTCAGATTCATTCGTGAGAGTATCCGATTCTTCGGTCGTAGATTCCTCTACAGATTCTTCAGCTTCTGGTTTGGGTTTTGGAGGTTTCGGAGGACGAGCAAGAGCAGGATTTACCGGCTGTTTTCTCTCCTCATCCGAGGAAGATTTCTTGCCTTTTTTCCTGAATTTATCGCGATTTGATTTTCCAGAAGGCTTTGATTTGACCTTATCAGAATCCTTCTGTATCTCTTTGTTTATCTCAGGCTGGGACGGAAGCTCCGACTTTTTAATTGGACGTTCTACCATTCTTCATTTATATTAATTTATTTGCTATGATACATGGCTTTGATGCCATGAAAACGATTTATAAATACATTTCAAGTACTTAAGAGAATAACTAGCTATTACCCATCATCTTATTTTTGATGATTTACGGATACTACTGTATGTACATTACCCCTAGGTGTAAAATCAGCTTTTACAGTCACGAATAAAGGATCGCAAGCTGAGATAAAATCATCAAGTATTTGATTTGCAGATTCTTCGTGAGAAATATAGCGATCGCGGAAGCTGTTAATATAAAGTTTCAGGGCTTTGAGTTCTACAACTTTCTCATCGGGTACATAATCGACGTAAATCGTTGCAAAATCAGGATAGCCGGAGAAGGGACACTTACAGGTAAATTCCGGTAGAGTAATATTAACGTTATAGCGTCTACCAATTCTGGGATTAGGAAATGTAATTAATTTTCCCTCCTCAATAGCACGTTCGCCGTATTTGACATTCTTATTGACGTTTGAAACAGTTTCTGAAGAGTTACTCATAAAAATATATCGTTTAATACTAATTAACTAGTTGCCTGATTAGATTTTAAGGCTCTAACAGTATACTTCTTTCAAATACAATCCCAACTTAAATTCAAACGTAAATTCAAACTTAAATCCAAACTCAAAAATAACTTATAGATTCTTGCTTTTCCCAATCGGGACAGTTGCGATCGCTACTCCATCCGTAAGGATGCATTCCACAGACTAGTAGGTTTTCATCATATACTTGTCCGTGGTAGTGGGCACAAGCAATACAAGCTGGATTTTTTTCTGGGGTCGGTTCAACTTTATAAGGAAAAACTGATTCTAAATCATCTGCTGTAAACTCATCAAAGTCAAACTCAGTTGACATATATGTCTGTGCAAAAGTTTCTGAAAAATCGTTTATATACTGTGAGTCAGTTTCGGAATCGATACTATAGAAATTTTCTATAAGTTCTTCTGTAAATTCAATAAAATTATCAGTTACTTCTATGAAATTCCAAAAGAAGTTTTCTACTTCTTCAGCTACAGTTTCCACTGTTTCCCAGAACTCTTGTTGCCATTGCTCCATGTTGCTAATATCCCGATCTACTTTCAGTATAAATATAGTAGTGGTATTGAAAAATCGAAAGCTTCTGTCCCTAATGGAAACAAAGAGTTAAATACAAATCTGTATCAATATTTTACTCTAGCTCTGATTTATCAGTAGTATATCTAAATCTCAAAAATAAATACCAATAACTATGAACAAATATCAAGTAGCTACCTAGTACAACACGGGGTAAATAAATAGACCATTAAAAACTTATAAAATACTCTTAAAATAAGCTTTTGCGCCTTCTGCCTCCTGCCTACTTACTTCTGCCTTCATATACTAGTTACTTTAAAAATTAGCAAATCCATAAAGAATCAAGCTTTGTAACTAAATTAGTATATTCTATAAATACATATTTGATAAATAAATATGAACTATAAAACTAATCAGGATGTTGTATTAATTAAAGATTAACTTTCAATAGTTATATAAGCACTAATACTTATTATATATTAGGCTGCACACGATGCTTTTTCTCTGAAAAGTTAAACTTTGCCAAAACAAGCCTAACTGAATTGGACTAATGATCTGCTATTTCCACATTAAAATGGTAAAATCATTTATCTCGCTGCAATCGCTTCAACTCTTCCTGTAGATCCAAAACTTGCTGCCTTAGATTATCTACATTTTTATTACTTTCACTATTGCGATTTGTGCTGTTTGAGGTACTGCTTTGAGTCGCATCAAAATTTCTCGCTTTATCTTCTCCATCTTCAAGAATTTCAATGTGGCGTGGTTCTGAAGAAGTTTCATCTGTAGCTTTATCATCAGCAACAGAACTCTTCTGTGCCTGATTCATCATATCCTCTACGAAACGACGAGCCTCATCTGTCGTCATCTCACCTCTTTCAACCATTTCATCTGCCAACTTTTGAGCTTGCGATCGCAATTCAGCCAATCTACTACCAGCTTTCTCACCAGCATAAGCAGCAAGACCTACACCAAGGTAAATTGCTTTCTGAACAATATCTCCAAAACCAGGCATTATCTTTAAATTAATATATATTAATATTTAGTAGAAATAGGACGACCCGGAGACTACGCCTACCACAAGCATTCCGTATTGCTGCTATCTTCCGATCCTGACAAGATTTGGACGTTGAAGTTGCATAGATCCGAGTCTAAAACTATTATAGCATCAAATTTGCGATTTGTGTCTTACTCAACCACAATTTGCCATTCATAAATATCGTAATCAACACAATTATTTTGTATGAGTGGGTCTTGGGCAATTATTGCTTTTGCCTCTTCCATAGATGCCGCCTCGAACAACATCATACCTCCTCCTCTACGTTCCCAATAACCACTTTTAGCCTGATATCCATTATCAATCAGCTTTTGTACATAAGCTTTGTGGGCAGGGACATATTGGTCAAAAGTAGATTTTTCCACCTTTCCAGATTCAATTTTCACAAACCAAGGCATATTTCAACTTCCATATCAATCTTGTTCAATAATAATTTGCTCCCCCAGAATTTATGAAGTTGTCAATCCAGGAAGCTCAAAGTAAATATCTGCACAGAAAAAATGTATAGATTTTTTATAGAATGCACATTTTGTAACCCTTATATTTCAAAGGTTTGAGCATTTGTCAAAAAACAAGTCCCGTTAGAAAGTTTGAAGAAGGTAGAAGTAAGAGGGCAGAGGCTTGAGCGGCGATTTGTGGGGGATTCAGACCCACCACCAAATCGTAGGGGTCTTAAACCCAGATTGTAAACCCAGATTGGGCAAGGCACAGAGGCAATACCCAATATTTTTGTATTTTCCCTTCTGCCTCCGGGCAAGGCAGGAGGACAGATAAAATATATCTAATTTACAAAGTAATCTAAAAGAATTTCTAATTAATCAAAAATCCGTATTCATATGACGTAATATTTTCATATTTAAATACCATGCTTGTCTTGATAGCCATATAGCAGAGGGTCGTGTTTGACGAGAATTTGTACATTATTCTACTCACTTCGTGCGCAAAGATTATTTGATGTAAATTAATTACTCAGTATTAAGCTTTAATTCTTAATTTAGCCATGTAAACCTATTCTAATAATGTAGCTTTATTACATACATTTTTTAATTTTTATGGTTTTACGGTGAGGTGCAAGATGTGAATCTACTTAAGGTAGCAAGTATCTCAAAAAACAATAATTAAGTAAATATTTTCATACTAATAAATTAAATTCATCAAATCTTTTTATAGCATTAAGGATTAACTTACATACACTGCTGAAATGCTGTTACAAATCCCAAATGACTTATCAGAAGTTATTTTAGAACACTTTAATTTTAAATATACTTGTATATTATTTCCCTAAAATAGAGCTTTTACACATACTGAAGTAGGCAAAATATATTAAAGATTCCATAAAGCTTAGACAGTATATTTTATTACCTACTATATTAGATGATAATATTATTTCATTAAATCAAACTTAATTGATTTCTTACGATGCATGTAAGTCTGTTAGTACTTAAAATGGCTTGTCGTCAACAAGTAAATAATAATACATTGTTATTATTTAATAATTTTATGAATAATAAGTAGAGTGAATTTATATGATAGCCTTCTAAATATTTTCAACTACATGTAGTAAACAAATAGATTATTTTTATACTGCTACTTACTTATATTATTTCTGCAATATATTCATTGAATGATATTGAATGGAACTTACCGAAATCAAGACATATGTACCGATAGTCTCTGTAATTGTTCCTGCTTACAATGCAGAGGCTTTTATTTCTAGAACTTTAGAGTCTATTTTGTCTCAAACCTATAAAAACATAGAGGTAATAATTGTAGATGACGGTTCGCAAGACAATACTGTGAACATTGTTAAAAATTTTATTAAAAGAGACCAACGTATTCGACTTTTACAGCAAGAAAACTCTGGAGTTGCATCTGCACGTAATTTAGCGATCGCTCATGCTTGTGGAGAGTATATAGCACCTATTGATGCTGATGATATTTGGTACCCAGAAAATATTGAAAAACAGATAGAGTCTATATCAAATTCAGACTCATCCGTAGGTCTAGTATATGCTTGGTCTAGTATATGCTTGGTCTGCTCATATTGATGAACAAGATTTACTAACTGGTAGTTATAAAAGTTCTCGCGAAGAAGGAGATGTTAATCTAGTTTTGACTTGTGGAAACTTGATTGGTAATGCTAGTTCTGCTGTAATTCGTCGTTCTTGTTTCGATAAAGTGGGGGGGTATAATTGCAAACTAAAACAAGAATACGCTCAAGGATGTGAAGATTGGGATTTATATTTACGGATTGCATACTACTATCATTTTCGAGTTGTGCCAGAAATTCTTGTAGGTTATCGACAAGTTATAGGAAGTATGTCTTGTGATTTTACTCAAATGGCTAAGTCTTACTATTTGACTATGGAAGATAATCGAAAAAGAAATCCTCATGTCCCTTTATTACTCTATAAGTGGTCTCGCATTAACTTTTATACATATTTAGCGAGAAAGAGTTTGAATTATGGAAACTATCAAAGTTACCTTTATTGGAGCTATCAATCGATAAGGTTAGATACAACAGAGCTTTTAAATAAAAGAATATATCAAAACTTTTTTAAAAGTTATTTAAAAATAATTTTCCAACCTATTACTTCATTAATATGGAAAGATCATATTTCTTGGTTAAAGTTTAAGAAGAAAATTAAATCTTCAATTAAAGGTACACAGCCGTTAAAAAATATCGATGAGATAAGACAGCTTGCTTTAGAGTCAAATAGCTTATTCTCAAACGTAAAAAAACAAGATATTTTTAAAAAATTAGTTCGATAAATATAAATAATTGCCTAAATAATTGCCCGTATATTATTAATTTAGATTAAAATCAAGGAGTAAATCTAATTGATTATATTTGTCATACCTTTAGTAAGCTATAAAGTTTCTAAAAATTGGCTCCGAGTCTGTAGTTTGCTTGAAAGAACTCTTCAATCTATATGTAATCAAACCTCAGCTAATTTTAAAGTTGTAATTGTTTGTAATGAAATCCCTAAAATTAACTTCTATAATCCACATATAAGTTATATAACAGTTAACTTTTGGCCGGAAAACTTAACTCTTGAAGCAAAAACTCTTGATAGAGGATATAAAGTCCGTAGAGGTCTTGAATGGGCAAAAAAAATGAATGCTTCTCATGTGATGTTTGTTGATGCAGATGACTGCATTAGTAAACATTTAGTCAAATTTATTACAAATAATCGTGACTGTGATGCCTGGTATATTAATCAAGGATATTACTATAAAAACAACTCAGATTTCATTTATTTAAAGAATAAACTTTTTTTTACCCAATGTGGAACATGCAATATAATTAAGACCAAATTATACAATCTAGAAATCAAAGATAAAAATTTTATACTTAATTATTATGGAAGACATCAACCTATCATAGAATGCTTAAAAATGAAAAATATCCAACTTAAAGAGTTTCCTTTTCGAGGTGCAACTTATATTTTAGAAAATGGTGAGAACTACTATAACAATTCTTATGATAGATTGATTGGTAATAAGAATTTTTATAAAAAAGTTAAGTCATTGCGGTATTGTCGTCCTTTAAATACAAAAATAAAAGACGAATTCAGCTTATATAAAATATGAAAATATAATTATATATAAGATTTAAGAACTAATAGCTAACGATATAATTTCAATTGAATTAATGCGATTCAAATTTTTACTTTTATTAAATACATCTTTTCGACTAATTCCAATAATTATTATATTAGGATTAGCTTCTTCCTTGTTTGAAGGAATAGGTATCAGCTTATTTATACCCTTATTACAAGACTTTCAAGAAAGTGGAAGTGAAAATATTGCAACAACTACATTTATTTCTACCTTTGTAGAAAATATTTTTAGAGGGCTATCAAAAGAAAAGCAAATAATAGCGATCGCGGCTTCTATATTTTTTAGTATATTAATCAAAAATATTATATCGTACAGTAATAATGTTGTATTTTCATGGTATAAATCTCGGATTGGACATCAGTTACGCTCTAAAATTTTTGGACAGTTTTTGAATGTGAGCTATAGCTTTATAGAAAAGCAAGAATCAGGAAAACTGATGAATATTTTAGCTTATGAATCTTGGCAAAATATAAGGGCTTTAGAAGTCTTGGTTAATATAATTATTAATAGCTGTACAATCATTGTATTTGCAGCTTTAATGCTATTAATATCATGGCAACTAACTTTATTAGTCGGCTTGATGACTCTAGTCATTTCTATTGTGATTCAGTTGGTGTCTAGAGAAGTCAAATATTTAGGACAAAAAGCTGTAGAAGCAAATAAAAATCTCACGACTAAAATGTGGGAAGGATTTGCTGGAATGAAAGTAATTAGAATTTTTGGTCGAGAAGACTATGAAAAAAAGTATTTTGATAGAGCTTCCGAAAAAGTCGCAAATGTTTTTTTTCATTTGGATATATTTTCTGGGATAAGTAATCCTTTATCAGAAGTTTTATCAGCAACTTTATTGCTAGGTATATTAACTCGCATTTTCTAAATTGTCTACCCGAAAACGACAATTAATTTGTAAATTAATCAGTCCTCTAACTTGGTTAAGTTACTATTTTCATCAACCTGAAACTAAAGGAACTGAGACTGCATACATTTGGCAGAAAAAATGAAAATTAGTTCCTACTTTTCCAGTAGACAAGAATACTACATTGAGTTTAACGATCGCATTAATCAAATGCAGTTAAGAGGGGTAATATGGAAAAATGAATATATACGCGATCGCGGTAATATTAATCTTCATCTTTGTGCTGCTGATGTTTACACCCTTCCTTCCCGACATGAAGGTTTTCCGGTTGCACCTATAGAAGCTATGGCTTGTGGTTTGCCTGTAGTTGCAGCTAATGTACCAGGAGTCGTAGATATTTTATCAGGAAAATTATCCGGAGAAACTAATTGTGTAATAGTTCCCACAGAAGACGCAAATGCTTTAGCTACAGCTTTAGAAAAAGTTTTAAATGAACAGACTTTGAAGTGTCAACAAAATCAGCAGCAGTTTATTTCTAAGAGTCAAAAAGTCTTCATACGTCGTCAAGTAGAAGAACGTTTTTCTTTGCAGATTGTAGGAGAGCAATTAAACAAGCTTATTTTAAATCCTTTATAGGTTTAATATTTGGCAGGTATTAAGATTAAATATTAACCAATAATTAATAATTACAAATTAATAAGGAATGTTAAGAAAATCATATTTGAGATACATTTCATAATACCTACCTAATATCAATTAGTGGGTTATTTAACAGTGTATTTATAGCAAAAAATTCAAGTCTGTAAATTTGCTTGTTCCTGCAACCAAGGGTCTACGGGTTGTCCATCCTTACGCTTGAGTTCAATTTCTACAACCATAACAGCTGTTGAACCTGGAGGTGCTGGTTTTTTGTGAAACTTGATGTCATACTCTGCTGGATTTTTACCCCGTTCTTTTAACCAGTCTTGTACTTTGGTATTTGCAAAAAATGATTGTCCCTGCTCGAACATCCGGGTAATCTGCATCTGGAGAGACAGAGGGTTGAGTTTAGCCATATTTTACCCCTTGATTAAGTAATTTAGCACCTTGGCGTTTGTCTTTACCAATGTAATACAATCTGAGAATGGCGGCAGGTTTAAGATAAGGTAATTATCTTATTTTTCGCACCTGCTTTTTTGCAGCTTATAAGTAATTGACTTTATTCATAATGGAAAAATATATAAATAATCTAAATTCTTGGTCACAAGAAAACTATGTAAAAGCTTATAAGTTTGCAGCACAAGCTCATCAAGGTCAGAAATATCCAGGTACGGACATTTCTTACATTATGCATTTAAGCTTCGTGAGCATGGAAATAATGGCTGCTTTGGGTGCAGAAACTGATTGTAATGGAGACTTGGCAATTCAATGTGCTATTTTGCATGACACAATCGAAGATACAAGTATAACTTTTGAGGAAATAAAAACTGAATTTGGTGTATCTGTAGCTAATGGTGTATTGGCTTTAACCAAAGACTCAGCTTTAGAGAGGTCTGTGCAAATGTCTGATAGTTTAAGAAGAATAAAAGAACAACCAGCAGAAATATGGATGGTAAAGCTCGCAGATAGAATTAGTAATCTGCAAACACCACCGCTTTATTGGAATAATCAGAAAATTAGTAGATATAGAGAAGAAGCGATCGCAATTTATGATGCTTTAAAAGATGCAAGTCCTTTTCTAGCTTCAAGGTTAGCGAGTAAGATTGCAAATTATAAGATGTTTATCCGAGAATCAGCTAGTGGATTGAAAGTTGATTGAGAACTGATTGAAAAAGTAAGTTTAAATTTAAATTTATCATAATCTTGATTCAATTTTTCGATGGTAAAATCTAATAAGAAGTTAGGTGCAATTTCTTCATTTTGAGAAATCAGTAATCCATCAATCGTATAATTCTGATTTCTATTTAGTAAAACTTTCAACTGATGAATAGTCGATTGTTGTAAAATCACCATGAGATAAATCTTTTATATTTAGATATTCTATTAACATAGAGTTTTATTTACAAAGGAGATAATTGTGTTTCCCATGATTTTAGATTGGCTTTGCGTTGTTTCCAATCAGGCATAATAATACTGAGAGTCTGCCAAAAATCTTTACTATGATTTGGATGGACTAAATGAGTAACTTCATGAGCTACAACGTATTCTAGAACAGGTAAAGGTGCGTCAGCTAAACGCCAATTAATGCGGATATTTCCCTTGGAAGAACAGGTTCCCCAGGCTCGTTTTTGTTGGGATAATTTAATAGAATTGGGCTTAACTTTGAGTTTGGGAGCATAGATTTGTACAAATTTTTGAATCTCTGGATAAACTTGCAATCTTTTCCAATCTATTAAAGCTTGTCTTATGATTAATTCTTGTTCAACTTCATTTAAATTTTGCGGTACTTGGATGTGAAAACAATTTGGGTGAGAAATAATTGTTGTTTTCACATCAGTTGATTCTATCTGCAACTTAAAATAATCACCCTGATACATTATCTGTGCACCATTAACATAGCTTTGGGGTGCTTTTGGGGGATATTTAAGATGAGTTTGGGTAAAAGCTTTTAATAACCAGTGCTTTTTGCTATTAACAAAAATATTAATCTTTTCTTCTGGGGTATTAACTGGAGCTACAACTTCCACAGATTGAGGAGTCACAACAATACGCGATCGCTTACTGCGTGTACTATAACGAATAGTATATGAAATATTGGTTTCACCGATTTGTAAGATAGGCATAAACTAGTTTTTATGGTTGACGAAATCTATTCACTAAGTCCTCATGAGATAGCTGTAGTAGTAACGGGGTAAATTCTTGGGGATTTATTTGTATCTAATTGGGTATGAAATTTTAACCCTATTAGAATCCCTTTACTGGAATAGAATATTTAATTTAATAATACTGTAGACAAAAGTATCTCAGGACTTATGCAAAAACAACGTAATTCTGTCATTACGAGTAATAGCGACGTATAAGCTCTGTCGAGCATGCTAGCGAGTTTGCGTAGTATAACGTAGTTAATGCATAGTTCTTGAGATTGCTATTCTACGACAACCCTTTCAGGGAAACTGAAACGAACTTCTGGTCGCAATGACCAACCTTTGTTGTGTCAGTCCTGTATTTTTACAGCAACAGTGAGACTTTATCTATCTAGTATATTGCAACACACCATTAATATTTTCAATTCCTAAAATGGTAAGTGAAGTATTTCTATAGGAACCACGTCTAGTTCTACAAAGAGCTGATAAACGATTTCCATTTACTGATATATTTTTACAACTACGTTGATAGCTACTGGATTGTAGTGCAAAAGCAGGATTGGTAGAATGAGTATTAAAAATAGAAACAGAAGTTAAAATAGAGCTACAAGCTAGAACTGGAATCAAGTGCTTTTTTAGGGATAAAATGGAAATTTTCAACTAACTTTCTCCTTTAAGAAGTTAACTTATCAATAATTAAATAATTCGCAATATCCACGAATTTAAAAACTAGCTATACAATAAATAAATATTTCTACCTGCATTAGCTAAATTAATACTACACAAGCATATTTAGTATTTCCGAAAGAGCTAAAGAGCAACTTCAGTAAAACTTAATTTAACAACACAAGTTTTACACTAATTTGGAAAAAGAGTGTGATAACTAGATTTCTGTAAAAATGTTCTTATAAGCTATCTTTACCCAGGGATGTATTGTAATTATTTATTGAATTAGTTTTATTTTCCGAATTTAACTAAAATACCCAGGAAATTAACTCCAAGTAATTACCCAAAAAATTATAGTAATTAATATAGTTTTCTAATAAGATTTGGAGAAACAAAAAACTATAATATAACCATTATTCTGACCAGATAAACTCAAACCCTGATTCTGTAATTGCTGGATTTTGATACACGTTAATCCTTCCGCTCCAATTCCAAATTATCAACATCCCAAAGGAGTTACTCCCCCTCTCCCAATTTTGGGAAAAGGGATTAGAGGAAAAGCTATAACCTATCGCTTCAAGTATGTAAAGCTAGGATCTGGTCTACCCACGAAACAAGAACGAGTAAACTTATATTTCTTAATTACCTTAAGTGACTTTACAGCTTCAGCTTTCTTGGAACCAAAGTTGAACATCAGGTGATTTTTATCTACAATCGTCCAGCGACCGTTTATATTTCTCACTGTAGCTCGGTTGGGGTCAAAACGAAGACAATCTTCACCTCTAACTGTACCGGATGGCGCTCGGTTATTTGTTAGTAGATACTGAAATGATGGATTTGGTCTACCTACAAAACAGGATTTATTCATCCCATAGGCTTTGATAGTTCTGAAAGACCGTACAGCTTCGTTTCTCTTATTTCCGAAGTCAAACATCCAATGACTTTTACCTTCAACTATTTTCCATCTTCCGTTAATGCGTTTGACGGAGATATTTCTAGGGTTGAAGGAGATGCAGTCTTCTTTGAAGTTTACAGATGTTCTATTTAATATTACTCTATTAGAGCGATATTTCTTTCCAGTTTTTCTATCCTTGAGGACAACATAAACTGCTTTGGGTGGTGTTTTACCTTTTTCTACCGCAAACCATAGGGAAGTAAGATTTTTAGGGGATGATAACCCACAAAAACCATATAATTTTTGATTAGTTTGAGCGTTATAAATATCTACCCAGGTTCTAGAAGAGTTTTTGTTTAATCCACAAGGAGGTAACTCGGGAGCGGACTTAAATAATTTTTCTGGATAAGCGTTCCAGTTTCTGATCGCTAAGTTATATCTATAAAACTGCTTTCCTCTAACAGTATATGCTTCTCTACCAGAAAATCTCAGTCTTGGGGATGGTAGATTACTAGATGCAATAGTTAATATACCTTCATCTAAGACATTTTCTGATTTTGCTTTATTCAAATTTTCATTTAACTGTCTCGAACCAGAGGATGCATTAGCAATACTACCCAAGGATGCAAAATTGGAAAATACTACTCCTGCAAGTAATAAACTTGTAAAAATATTACGATATTTGAAGTTCATAATTGATTAGAATAATTGTGAGAATTTATTGCTTATCGCTATGAACTTCAATACGTTTCCAATTTGATATTTATGCAGGTCATGTAGGGTTATTCAGATTAATTCTCCAAACACTTAAACTAGACACGAAATCCAATCTCTTCTAGACTACGCTGTAATTCCCTTGCTTGCTTAGGATTTTGCTGCTGATAAATTGCGATCGCTTTCCCAAATGCTTTTTTACTATCTTGGATATATCCTGCCCTCATCAATACCAGTCCCAAATTCTGATAAGCTTCTCCGTAGTTTGAATCTAACTCTATAACTTTTCGATAGGCGATAATGGCTTTTGGTAGTAAACCCATCTCTTTGAAGGTTGCGCCTAAATTAAAGTAACCGATTGCAAAGTTTGGGTCTAATTTTATGGCTGTCTCATATGCTACCTTAGCAGCTTGGAAGTTACCAATAGTTTTTAGTAAGTTACCTAAGTTATTGTAAGCACCCAATTTTAACATGGGGTCAATCAATAGTTTGATTGCTTCTTGGTAATTCGCAACAGCTTTCTTTAAATATTTTGCACGGGTATAACCAATACCCAAATGATAGTAGAGTTCATATTTTATCTGGTCATCTATATCTGGATTCTGTAAACCCCTTTCTAATAGACTTATCCCTTCTGCAACTTTCCCTATCTCAATATATAATCCCCCCAATTTACTACATACATAAGCATCATCCGGATTTGCAGCTAAAAATTTCTCCATTGATGCTTGAGCACGTGTAGATTTACTCTTCTGAGCAATACTCGAAGCTTGATAACCACTATGAAATATTGCCACTCCGGGTAATTGCCCAATCTCCCAGTTATTTTCTTTACCTAGTATTTCTGCAATGCTATCATCCACCAAAGCATGATAAGGACGGGAAAAACGAATATCCTCACGATTTCTAAATAAACGAGAAACTAAAGAGTAAGGAGACTGCTTTGCACCAACTTCCTGACGCAGAAGATTCACCAGTAAATATTCTTCCATCTCCATTACTTGACGTAGTGCCGGAATAATCTCCCGATTCAGGGTTTCATCTGCATCCAACACCAAAACCCAATCTCCCGTCACATAGTTTAAAGCCTCATTTCTAGCTGCGCTGAAATCATCACACCACTCATAAGGATATACCTTGGCTCCATACTCTTGAGCGACCTGAGTTGTACCATCCACAGAACCCGTATCTAGCAAAATTATTTCATCCACCACACCTTTAACGCTACTAAGACATGAAGGTAAAGTAGCAGCTTCGTTTTTAGCGATCGCGCATAGGCTAAGTGTCATCATAATCATTTTTAACGACTTAAGATACTATGGGATTAAACCATAATTTTCATTCACCCGTGGAGCGCATTTTCAGCCTATTTTTAATTTAAATTTAAGTAAAGATTAAGAAAAAATTAATTTGTATCAATATTGATACAAATTAATAGTATACTATATCACAATACACATTGGTTTAATGTGGTGACACTGAACATCTCCTTACATTCCCGATAATAAGAAAAGGGTTGATTATGTAAGGTGATGGAACTGTGTGACTTAATTTCATGCTGTGAGTAATTACAATGGCAATAGAAATTGCTCACAGCACTTTTTTTGTCAGGTATATGATAAGCATTCAATATTCATATCAAGATGCTTGAATGATTTATGTTAAGCATCACAAAATGATATCTTTTGATACTTATTGTTACAAATAGTTTTTGTTACTAATTACTGATGATTGCAAGTGATTCAATTATCGTTGTAATTATGTAATTTCTGATTTAAATGTCTGAAATGCCTGACATTGGTACAGCCCAACTTAAACGATTTATCTTTTCATGTAAATTTGCATCAACTTTATTTCCATCAGCATAAACGGAAGGGATTTCCCACAGGGGATAAGCTTGCATTCCATTGACACCTACAACTTCTCCCCGACTATTGACTAATGGTCCTCCACTCATACCTTTTTGAATATTATTGGTGTAACCTATTCGGTAGCCACCCTCTAAAGCCTTAGAAAGTACTATCGATACCTTACCTTGAGTAAAGTTGAATTCTTTAGCACTTGTAGCATCTTCCGTTGCTGGAAACCCACCAGCAAAAACTATGTCTCCTACGATTGGTGAAGAACCAACGGTAGCTATGTTGTAAGGGACTCCCTTTGTGCGGAACTTTAGTAGTGCTAAATCCCTTTTACCAAAGGATTGATTTTTAACTAACTGTGCTTGCCAAATGCGACTGTCAGAAGTTTGAATTTGATAGGAACTGCTCCCAGCTTCCACGACATGAGCATTAGTGAGTACTGTATATTCACAATCTTGTTGGTTAAGAATAATTCCTGAACCAAGAAACTCTGACGACCTGATTTTAACTGTAATGGATTGTGCTTGAGCATAAATCTTTTGTGCATCCGATGGAGCTAAATTTACTCCAGTTGCTTTAGCTTTGCTTCCATGACAGCTAGCATAATTGTTACTAGCATGAACATTAATATTTATCGCCCATGCATATAGCATGAGCGAAGCACTACCAAAACAGACTAATAGTTTTAATCTGTGACCGTACATCCGATTTTTCTAGATTTTTTTAATCCGGTTTTCATTGCGTTGAAAGTTTTGAGTTGAAAGTTTTGAGTTGAAAGATTTGAGTTTGTACCTTCAAACTGTAGTTTGTCTTCATGCAGCTTCCTATTGCCACATATTAGGTAGGATATCTGTTTATCGGTACGCCATATCTAAACACTAGTTTTTTTTGTCAGAAGACAGGGAGTTTGTATCAGTTTCATCCACAGCATTTCTGAGAAAAACTTCAAAATTAATATCCAAAGAATCAGAAGCACTTTCATTTAAAACCACACCATTCGCTAAACCACGACGGTTAAGAAGCTGTCGAGCACTATACTGAGGGTTGCTACCCGGTTTAAGGGTAAAGAGTACATTATTTCTTCTACAGCCATACTGAGGACTGGTAACTGCACATAAAACAGGTAGACCCTTCATCCAACCGCTTTTAATATACTTGAGCTGCCCTTGGTCGTAAAGTCGCTGGAAGTTTCGAGAGACCACAGAACAACGCTTCCTTGGTGTCCACTGTCCAGAAAAGTAATTACTTACCCATCGGATAATTAGCACTCTTCTACCGTTTTGTGTACGTGCATAAGTTGCAGGAACTCTTCTACCCCCATACCTGGTGTTTCCACAGTAAAAGGTGGCTTTAGCTGCGTAGCTTGGTTGCACCATAACTGTATGACTTGCTGTTAGTGCTAGGGAAGCAAACGTTAATCCTGTGAAAACTTGACGTAATATATTTTGATTCATAAACCGGCTATATAAAAACGTAACTTTTGCTAAGGAACAAATTTGAAGCAAATTTATTTCTTCAAATCTATTGCTTCAAATTTATCTCTTCAAATGCAGTTTATAAAATTTCGGATTATGCCTAGATATAGCAGGAATTTTCATTAACTTTAGTGAAGAAATTATTAAGAAGATAGAAAACTGAGAGGGTATGATTGAATTTAATTGAATTTAATTAAATTTGATTAAAAAAGCTTGATCAAGCAACTTTAGTTTCCTTCCACCGACACTTTAGATTCTCTGAAAACAGGGAACATAAATTTTGTGCGAGAATCGACATGAAGTATAGTAATAAATTTTAGGATAAGTGGTGATTTCATGGTAGGTCTAACCTTAAGCGGACGCTACCGCATTGTTCAGCAATTGGGGAAGGGAGGTTTTGGCGTTACTTTCTTAGCTGAAGATACGCAAAGACCAGGGAATCCGAAATGCGTTGTTAAGTTATTCCAACCAGTTGCGAGCGATCCTGATACTTTAACTGCTGGAAAACAGTTATTTGATAGAGAGGCTGAGACTCTAGAAGTTTTGGGTACTCATAATCAAATACCCCGACTTCTAGCACATTTTCAAGAAGATCAGAAGTTTTATTTAGTTCAGGAGTTTGTTGAAGGTCACGATATTAGCCAAGAGCTATTTCCAGGGAAAAAACTTAGCGAACCTTATGCCATTAAACTTTTAAAAGATATTTTAGAGATATTAACCTTTGTTCATCGCAATAATCATATTCACAGAGATATAAAACCATCTAATGTTAGGCGACGAGATTCTGATGGTAAGGTTGTTCTACTAGATTTTGGTGCCGTCAAACAAGTAAGTACCCAAGTTGTTAATACCCAAGGACATACTACTAATACTATCGCTATAGGTACTCGCGGCTATATGCCGAGCGAACAAGCACAAGGAAACCCACACTTCAATAGTGATATCTATGCTGTGGGAATAATTGGTATTCAAGCTTTGACTGGAAATACCCCAGCAGCTTTGGTCACCGATATTCAGACTGGGGAAATTGAATGGAGAAATCATCTACTCTTAGATATTAGTTCTGGATTTGCGGATATCTTAGATAAGATGATTCGCTATGACTACCGTCAACGCTTTGACAGTGCGGAATCTGTTGTGGAAGCCTTAAATGAAATTTCAGGGGTATCTCCCCATAGGACTGTATTAGTTAATCATCAAGCTCACCAAAGTCGGTCATTGGTTAATCATAGTGCCAAAAATATACCAGTGAACACCGATGTTCCTCCGTCAATACCACACAGATCAAACAACAATCAGATATCTGGTGAGACCTCCTCTGCTGCATTCAGTATAAATAAAACTAAGATACTAGTAATTTCAGGAATCGCAACAGTTGTAGCAGCGATCGCGTCGGTTTTTATTTACTTTCAATCCCAGACAACAGCTATAGACTTAGCAGCTAAATACAAGAATGATCAGTTGGGTTTTACTATCAAGTATCCTGCTGATTGGGAACGAGTGGATCTCAACAACCCAATTACTAAAGAGATAGTCATGTTCTCCTCCCCCAAACAGAACCCCAGGGATAAATTTAAGGAAAATGTGGTGGTGAGAGTTGAGGATTTCTCTGGGACTCTAGAAGATTCACAAAAATCTTTCAAGACTGAAATTGAAAACAGTTCTTCTCAAGTCAGTATTATCAGTAGCGATACAACTACTCTTGCTCATAAATCCGCATCTCAAATAGTTTTTATGGGCGAAGATGAAAACATACAGCTAAAAAATTTGCAGATTTGGACTCTCAAAAATGAAAAAGCATATGTGATTACATATACTGCAGAAGTTAATAATTATGAGAATTTTCTAAAAACGGCGCGAACAATTGTAAAGTCTTTTGAAATTAATTAAAGCTATCAAAGATTAAGGTTTTAAGTAAATTATTAATTTCATGTGACTGCCTAGCTAGTACATGAAGGCAGAAGTAAGAGGGCAGATGGCAGAAGGATAAAAAGCTTATTGTTAAAGCTTTTTACAGATTTATAATGGTTGGTTTATTTACGCCGTGCTGTACTAGTAGGATTTGATTATAGATTCTTGCTATAAATTTTTGCAAATAATAAAAAATTCTCAGCCCCGAGCTACAGGCATTTATTTGTGGAATCTTTGCTAAAAGATATACTCATAAAGTCAGTATTGCCCTATAGATTCTGCTCTAGTTCTTCAGAGGCTGTCATCATAGGCTTCAAAATAGCGATTTATAGAAGTATTTGCTCATTTTTATGAGATTATTCAGTTTTTAATTCTAATTTTTAATAGGTTATAACGTAGATTTCTGGATTTCCACCAAGCTCAATTTAATATCAAAGTGAAAAGTTGATGCTATTATCTATACTTTAAATGACTCTTATACTTTATTGATTTATAAAATTGCCTGAAGTGATGGAAATATTTTGAATTTTTTAAAATGGTTATATCAATGTTTTATCAGTGGTTGTATGGATTTAATTGTCTGAGGGAAATGTTTCTGTGTATCTTGTGACTGTTTTGCAGATGTTAACAATATTAATATCAGTCGATTGCAGAAAAAGTAACTCTATATGAAAAAATATGTGAGGATAAGCTTGCTGCATAGACTAGAGGCTATTAGCATTACCATTACGGCTCGAATGGTTGAGGCTGCTTTTCCTAACTCTATAGATTTACCATCCGATTTGCCTTAAATATTTCTACTATTTAGAACGGCTTTGACATTAGGAGAGAGTAATCTTGAAAAAATAGAAAGAATTGCTAGGTTTAATAGTATTCTCATATATTTAATTGGAGAAACCTAAAATATGGATAAATAAAGAATTGAATATTTTTATGTCCTATTTCTCAATGCCTCCGAAAAACTCAAGACCTATTCTCTTGAAGACATATTATTGAGGAGATATCCTTGAGGAGATACCCTCAAGGATATCTCATTGAGGACACATCAGTCCTTTGTTACATAATAGCTAGAGCAACTGACAACAAATATTATCCAATTAAAATGGAGGTGTCTCAACGTATAACTTCACTTTTATAGAAGTATTTACTGAAGATGAAACTATGAGAATTGTTATATTAGCAAAAAGACTTGTTCTAGCTTATATAAATTTTGACCGAGAAATGCCGGTCAACCTTACTTTGAAGTTTCATAGAAGAGTAAAAGTAATCTTATTGTTAGGATTACTTAGTACGATACTGACGTAAATATGTTTAAAATTGATAATTGTGTTGGTTTTTCAGCTCAACTAAGAACCGTATTGATTTTTAATGCTAAGTTTATTCGACCTTAAATTCATATATCCATTACCAATGACCTGGATACAATATTTTTGGTTTGAATAAATATATTAGTAAGAACGTAACTCACCATTTTCTGCCATGGCAACTAAGTATATTGACGTTAGAGAGTACACAGTTAGAGCGCATCAACGCTTGATTCGGACGAGGATATTTCACTTCATTTGTAAGGAGTGTAATTCTCCCACAGAGAGAGAAACCTACGGACCTAGACCTTTGTACTGCGAAAAATGTCGTCCCCCACAACCTCCGAAAAAATCTCGCTTACAGCCCAAAAAACGTAATAAGCCAGTACCTATGGCTTATAAAGGCGAGACCGACGATAAATAGAACAACTAACCTAAAACTATATGCTTCCCCAAGGAAAATTAGAACCACCTCCTCAAGACTTAATACAGCCTTTATTAGGACTAAGAGACCATTATGCTCGTCTTGTAAAGGAATACGAAGTCTTATATGAAAGTGCGCGATCGCAACTTCTGCATGTAGAAGCATTGCTCGCTACATCGTCTGAAAACAATGGTATTAGCAATGGTCATCAGCCTTTAGAGCTAAAAGACATTAGTCATAGACGTTTGGTAGAAGAATCTTTGACTATCACAACACCAACTAATATTAGTCAAACTAATGTTTCTCAAACTAGTATTACCCAAGCTAGTATTACTAAAGCTAGTATTACGGGTGAGCTATCCCCGGATTCATCTGATGCTGAGAATGAGAAGGATCAGACAGGTAAGGAAATCGATGTATCTAATTCTATTGAACTAGACTCATCATCTGTGAATGATGTTAGCGAAAACATCAATACCTCAGTAGCTCCTAGAATATCAATACCGAAAGTTCATAAATCGAACCAACAGGTACCAGATATTCCTATGGTGAACGAATTTCAAAATCTCACTCGGATGCAAGCCATCGAAAAATTGTTGCACGATCATGTGGGAGGAGTATGTCACATAGATTTTATCGTGCGATCGCTATATGGAGATTTAGAACCCAACTTATTTAAGGTGGTCAAGGGTAGGGTACAATCTTCTTTAACTCATGGTAAAGAAAAGAGTTATTGGGCTGCCGTCCCTGAAGAGCCTGGCTGTTATACTTTTGATCTAGATAAGTTACCTTCTAAGAAAGGTAAGGGTAAATCGAAAGGTGGAAAGAAAAATCAGCGTAAACCTTTTGTACTACCAAAAACTAGGCGCATACCAATGCTTCCAATTTTTGATGGTAAGTTTCTGATTGACGCTATTTCTATCTTACTAGAGGAAAATTCAGGTAAGGTGTTCACTGTAGCAGAAATCATATCCGGACTTTATGGAGAACTAGATGAGGAACAGCTTCGAGAGATTAAGAGTGCGGTTCTTAACGAGCTATCAAGAGGTTATCGAATAGGTCGATTTGACCGGGTTCCTGACAAGATAGGCTGTTACACTTGGAATGTGGAAAATATAGTTCATAGTTCATCCAAGGTGTAAGATTGTTATTTTCCTGTTACTACTGCTTAGGAACCCAGGTAAATAATATGCACAAGCTGAATCAATCTCTTCCTCAATTTTTTATTTAATTTTGAATCATTATGGATGTAGACACATCAATACTTAAAATGAAGTGAATCACTTGACGTTGCAATTTCATCTTTCTCAATAGAATATAAAAGAACAGTGATTTGCAGCGTCTCTACATCCTTATACATCTGTCTTCGAATGGATGAAATTAGAGAATTTATTTTTTGGTGTTTCCTTAAGTGGAAAATGAGATATTTATAAGTCTTTAAACAAAATCTGTAACTGAGTATAGGTATCGAGTACAGAGCTTATAATGACGACGATGTAAGTAATTAATTGGCAAGACAAAGATGAATCCAAAAAATAGGTGGTTATAGGAACCACCTAGCATAAATTAAGTTTTGTCCTATTTCCAGAGATGTTATATCTGAAATCCAGATTTATTCTAAGCTAAAACAAAGTCTACATCGCTTGCACCGTCTGTTTCTGATTGACCAGACTGTATTTTATTATCATTCACTTCAACTGCAAAAGGTGTGTCAGATAAAGAGAGATTATAATCTGTTTTATCGCTAGTATATCCAACGCTAGCAATCATTTGACGACCAGCATCAGTATATTTAAATGCCATCATTTGATTTTTTTGCTGCTTGTTATCATAAGCCCAGATAACCATATACTGTCCGCCTTGATAGTCGAATACCTTTGGTGGTCTATTGGGTACATAGCGACCAGCATCACCGAAGCTTGCATCTAGAAAGTTTTGAACTGAACTCTCTTCTACGGTTGCATATGCAACTTCATCTGGAGAAGTAGGTTCAGCATCCTCTTGACTCTCGTCAACAACTTCCTCTTTACCACGGTTACGGAAATAATCTACTGCGGTCTTGGTTCCGATCGCACCTACAGCAGCAACACCCGCACCTACTAGCAAATTACGAAGATTTTTATTCATCGAAGCTCCTCAAAATGAACAACATATCGTGCTAAATGTTATCATTAAGTGCCATATATTATTCATTTATTCATTTTTTTTATAGGTCTATTTTTGTATTATTTATATCTTGAAAATATCTCAAAAAAATGGTGTTCTACTCCAATGGAGTATGCCTTAAGGCTTAACTAATCAAAACTATAGTATGATTTTTTTTGATATATTCAGAAATATATTAAAAATCTATTCAAAACTGATAAATTTCATTTGATTTAATCGTTAATTAGTTTCATAATCAATTAAAGTAGTAATTGCTTAATAAATAAAATTGATAGTTAAAATATTTCAAAAATATTTCAAAAATATTTCAAAAAATATTCAACTTATGTCAGACTCCAAGGGCTTTGTCCTCTAAAGATTTATTGAGATTTGTTAAGGATATGATTTTAAAAGCAAAATTGGTATTCCACTAAATAAAGAATATTTTGCATCGTTTTTTATTATTTATCAGCAAAATATTTCAGGACTTACGCAAAGTTCCCGACATCATCCAGGGATTGGAGGATTGGTGAGGTCTGAAAAACCTAACTTTTGATCACAATTGCGTAAATCCTATATTTATTTAGCTTACCTCTATAGTCATAATCAAGTTAGCTTATACAGATAGAGGTTTAATTTAATAAATACATATTGATGAATCAAAACATAAAAAATACTGATAATCTCAATCATTCTCTGATAGCCATAAACAATGATAATCTACCTATAGGAAAACAAATATGTATACTAAGCTGGCAAATATTATTAGCTTTACCTCTAAGTTTAGTTCTATCTAGGTTAAACCTTGGCGGAATGGCTTGGATATTTGGAGGTATTTTTGCTGGTGTAATTGTTTTACAGATCAGTAGGATTATATATAAAATTTCTCCACCACCAAACCGTGATGCAAGACATATAGGACTAATGTTAGTGGGTCTGAGTATCGGTTTTTCTATGACTCAGAGTAACTTTATTACTGTTGCTACGGGGATACCAGTTTTCGTATTTTTGACGTTTTTTTTATTAGTAAGTGGTAGCATAATTGGCTACTTTTACTCGCGATTTACTCAAACAAATCTGTTAACCTCAATGCTAGCAACGGTACCTGGTGGAGTCGGGGTAATGTCAGCGATCGCGGCGGATTATGATAAGAACGTAACTTTAGTTGCATTAGTTCAAGTTATTCGGGTTACTTCCGTAGTGATACTGATTCCACTTATTGCCAGGATATCCACAGATTATGATGCTATTGAGGCTGTCAATATTGTAGAGTCGAATTTGGGGAGTTTAAGTAACTATTTTACTGCTTCTAATTTAATTTTATCTATTTTGGTAATCTTTTTAAGTATTGCTGCGGTAAATTTAAGTATTTTATTAAAGGTTCCTGCAGCTCACTTTTTTGCAACATTAATGTTGGGTCTATTATTCCACCCATTAATAAATCATTTACCTATGATGGCTGAGATTAAATTTAATTTACCATCTGGAGTAGCTATTTTCGGTCAAATACTTTTAGGAATTACAGTTGGTGAGTATTGGGGTAAGGAAACAACTTTTCAGAAAAAAACCGTTGCTTATGCTTTAATTTCTACATTTATGACCTTACTTGCAGGTGCGATCGCGTCTTTAATGGCTATGAAGTTGACGGATTGGGACTGGTTAACCTGTATGTTGGTAACTGCTCCCGGAGGTGCTGCGGAAATGATTTTGGTTGCTTTAACTTTAAATCATGATGTGGAAGTTGTGACTATCGGTCATTTGGTGAGATTAATTGCAATTAATAGTTCTTTACCAATTTGGGTATATTTATTCCGTCGTCTAGATACTCAAGTTTCTGAATCGGTATAATTAATGATGGGTCATTGGTCATGTAACAATGAATATTAGGAAAGCACAAATAGCAGATATTGAAACACTGTTTGATATTAGAACCAGTGTTATTGAGAATCACCAGTCCCGTGAAGAAATTGCGGAATTAGGTATCACCCCAGAAACTGTTTCTCAAATGTTACAAACTGATTGCTGCGCATGGATCGCTGAAGTTAACAATAAAGCGATGGCTTTTTCTATGGCTAATGCAACAGAGAAAACAATTGTTGGTATATTTGTTCTTCCATCTTTTGAAGGACATGGTATCGGTCGTGCTTTGATGCAAAAAGCTGAGGATTGGTTATTTTCCCAGCAAGATACGGAAGAAATTTGGTTATTAACTGGTAATGAGCCAAAATTAAGAGCTTATGGTTTTTATCTCCATTTAGGATGGACTCCTGTAGGTGTTATTGCTGATGGAGAAATGCAAGGGGAGATGAAATTTATTAAGAAAAGAAAAAGACTACACTTGTAAGATTAGGTCAGGAGGATCAGGCTTTAGTCTATGGGAATTAACTGAAATTCCCTATATTCATATCTTGTACCTCACCATATAAATCATGAAAATTAAAAAATGTATCCAATAAAGCTAAATTATTAAATTGAGTTTATAGCGTTTTCTAATCTAGTGAGGTACATTTTTAAATCTGTTAGTCCTGATATACAAGGCTTGTGTGTATCTCAGTTACCTGAAAAACGCTATATATCGCTAAATTAAGATTTGAAGCTTAATACTGAGTAATTTATTTACAGCAAAAAATCTTGGTGCAAGAAGTAAGTATATTTGTTGTATTCTTTTTCCAAGTTAACAGAACCTTTTTGCGATGCTCGAATCGCTATACATTCTACATATTATAGCGATTTCTCCATATTTAGAATTATTAACGATATTACTAATATGTAATTACTTAAGTGGTATAGTAATTAAAACATACAGTGCATTTACCAATATTGTTTATCACACGAAGAAAAGCGTATCAAATAGAGAATGGGTGTAGCAAGTTTGATGTTTGATGCTAGTGATGATGCCGCTTCTAATGTATAACATCATGTCTAAAAAGAGACATGAAATTTCTGTATTGATAAAAGTTTATTGAGTATCCCTAGTTTATAAAAGTCTCTAGTAACTTCTAATGATTGAGATAAAGCCTAATATTCAGCATGAGTCAAATTGCCCATACTGTCAGATGTCTCTTAGCCCTAAGGAAATGATATGGCAGGGCATACATATTTGCATGAAAGCTGAATGCCTCCGCTGCGAGAAAGTAGTTATTGAAGATTTAAAGATAGGACATGCTACTAATTCAGCTTACCAGATTGATTTGAAAGCAGGAACTGTTTTTTTCAATGGTGACAAATCAAAATTGTTTTTTAAATGGTTGGGACAACCACTAGTTCACTCTCTTAAAAATCCTCAAGATAAAGAAATTAAAATCAGTAAAGAAGTTTTTAAAAAATGTCAGCGTGTTGTAATACTAAATTGTATTGATTATCTTTATGGACACTCACTTTTGAAGCTATTGAATGCTCAGAGACATCTGGAAAATTATCCCAATGATGATTTAGTCGTTATTATTCCTACATTCTTGAGATGGATGGTTCCGAAGGGAGTTGCAGAAATTTGGACAGTAGATATACCCTTGAAAAAAAGTCAATATTTTTACACCTCATTTAATCAGTTTGTCTGTAAAGAATTAGAGCGTTTCGATGAAGTTTATGTTAGTAAAGCCTACTCCCATCCCAGTCAGTTTGATATTACCGAGTTTACAGGAATATCTAAACACAATTTTGAGCAGCAAAATTTTAGAATAACCTTTATTTGGCGTGAAGACCGTCTGTGGAGTTATCATTTTTTATTTCGATTTTTTAGGAAGTTTAGAATTTTAGAAATTCTGATGCTATTGCAAAATTGGAAGATACGCAGGTTATTTAAAAGAATGCAGACTCAGTTACCATCAGCAAAATTTACAATTACAGGGTTAGGTCAAAAAACAAATTTTCCTGAATGGATTGAGGATTTCAGAGTATATAAATTCGATAAAAATACAGAAATAGAGATGTGCAAAGTCTATTCTAACAGTCGGCTAGTAATTGGCATACATGGTTCTAATATGCTACTACCTTCTGCTCATGCTGGAATGACAATTGATATCATGCCAGAAAATAGATGGGGTAACTTTGCTCAAGATATTCTCTATCACGAGAAAGATCCTAGATTAGCAGCATTTAAATATAGATATTTACCCTTCAATACAAGTATTAATCAGTTAGAAAAAATAGCTTCATCTATGCTTTTAAAATACTCAGAATTTATTTCAAATATGTTTGAAGATAGGTAATAAATCAGTTATTAATATATAGGTTATTACAGTTATTAATTATATAAGTATACTCAACTAATGTAGTTTCAGCTAATTTATCGGACGAGAGTATATTAATCTCAGGTAAGTCATAAGTAAGAGAGTCTAATGAATACATCTTCTAATAAACTTAGATACCGATTACCCTATTTTAAAAGAAAGTGGTATTTTCTTTACTTAAAGAGGCTAAAACCATTATTAATCTCCCAAAATCAAAGTAGTGATATACCCATAGATGTTGTCATACCAGTAATAAAACGCGATCTAGTGATATTACCTCTTGTAATTGATTCAATAAGAAAGTATATTGCACATCCTGTTAAAGAAATTTTTTTAGTTGCTTCTAATGATAGTGATATCAAAAATATTTGTAATCTTAAGAAGTGCAGATACATTAATGAAAATAGCGTTTTACCAATTATAAAAAGAGATATAGATTATGTAGTTCGAGGTATGGATCGTTCTGGTTGGATTTTTCAACAACTTCTCAAACTTGGTATGGATCGTATGTGCAATCAAGAACATTATCTTGTCGTAGATGCCGATACTATCTTTATAAGACATCAAGTATTTAAAAATAAAGATAAAACTATATTTAATTGTTCTGATGAATATCATATGCCATATTTTGAGACATTTAATAATTTACTAGGTTATTATCCTAAATTTCCTCTATCCTTTGTTAGTCACCATATTTTATTTGAGAAAAAAAAGTTAGACAGTTTAAAAAGAAAAATTGAGAAGATATCGAATAATAATTGGTATTCTACAATAATTTATAATCTCGATAACTTAAATATCTCTAGTTTCTCTGAATTTGAGACATATGGTAATTTTGTGATAGATAATTATAAATTTACATTCGATTTAGAGTATTGGTTTAATCTTAGTTTGACAAGAAACATGATTGATGACTTAGATTCCTTATCTGTTAAATATTCTCAGTTTTATAAAACAGTATCTTTACATCATCATAATACTGTACAGATGTAAAAAATAGAAATTCCCACCTTGTGGATCGCTCACATCTTGCACCTTACAAGTAATTGACTAGAGAATGAATTTAATAGTGAAAAATATTACTAGCTGAACTAAATAGGTTTATAAGTCGGACATCATATAATCTATCTACTTGATGAATTGTTCTCCCCAAGCATCCACATTGATTTATTTTGCCTTGAAGTAATCACATTCAAAGATAACCTTATATATTCTCTAATGGCAAGGGGTGCCTTAACTCCTGGGTATCTCACCTTACAGCAGTTAAGCTAAGTTTACTTCGATACCTGCTTGTTTCGTGTTGAATCGACTTTTGACCGGGAAATATTCAGTCATCCCCAACACAAATCTAGCGCGGAAAGCAATGTGTCAATGATTAACCAATGTCAAGATTAAAGAGGATATAAATGGTTGCCAATATTCAAGAATTTGATACCCGATATTGGGTAAGAGTGCGCTCATCTTTGAAATCTGATAAATCAACATTTCTTGTTTGGACTGGAACAATGTACGCTTTCTTACCAGGAAATAAGCGTAAGTTACTTTTCAATATGATAGGTATGAACGTTAGTAGATGTATTCCCTCATCATCGGGTGGTTGGGATTTCACGTCTAAAGAGTTGAATTATTATCTTCACCCAGTTACTGGTGAAATTTTACGGACATGGTATAACCCCTGGACTCAGGAAGTAGTTCCGGTGATGCATGTTGCAAATACTCCGGTGCAATCTTACTTCCAAGGTAAATTCCCTGCTCAAATTGAAGCTAACAATGGTGCAACTTTTAAATTTGATATTTTTCCCACTTATCCTAATCCTTTAGCTGAAGATCCAAAGTTTGCTGAATACAGCCCCCAGCCGAATTATCAAGCTGCGGAACTATTTAAACTAACAGTTTCTATGAAAGATTTACTAGATACTTCTCTTCATAGCATACCTCGTGTACAGTTAAATTGGGACAGAATAGGTCAATGGTTACCTTGGATGAAAATGGGAAATCGTCCTGGTTATTTAATTTACAGTGCTTGCGGTAGCAAAATAGATAATTTTACTCAGCTACCATTATTACTTCAAAACGAAATTAACAATCGTCTTCCTTCATATAAAGAAGCACCAAGTTCCTATCTAAAAGTTAAAGATATGAATGCTTGGCTTTACTTCAAGCAGCATTTCAATGCTTATTTAGCTGGAGAGATATTCCCACTTCCGGAAGTGTATGAGAATTATTCATTATCAGAAAGAATACCAGCTTAGATTTTGGTCTAGAGATTAATTGACATACTCACCGCCCTAAAAGGGACGGTGATTCTGGAGTTAAACAGCAACTGGAAGTATTATCCCTTCTCTTACGTCGCCTAGCCCAAGAGAAGATGCCCCTTCTCTTTGAATATTAACTGAAGCATTCCAGTCCCTTGGTATACCTTTCATTTGGCAGCTTGGACAATCCCAAAATCTATCCTTCAGACTCAATTGTTTATTGACATAACTACAGTGAGAACAGGTTTTAGAACTCGGATAGTAGCGATCTACAAAGTGAACTACTTTTCCTTTGGCAACTGAAACACTTTCAAGAATCTCTAGAAAAGTTTTCATACTCAAATCGCTAACTTTCTTACCCCATAAACGCTTCATCCCATCTAAGTTCAAGTCTTCAAATATTAGTACATCGTATCTGTTAGTTAAATCATCAGCCAACTTCCAGAACCAATCACGACGCTTATTAGAAATATCTTCATAAACTCGATTCAGATGATATGCCGCTTTATACCAATTATTTGAACCTTTCTTTTTCCTAGACAAATTACGACTAGCTGCTTTTAATCTATTTCTAGATTGTTTGAAAAACAAGGGAGACTCAATTGATGTTCCGTCACTTACTGTTAAAAATGTCTTTAACCCGTAGTCGAAGCCTGCTATTTTACTAGTCACTACTCCGAAGGATTCACGGTTTTCATAATCAGTCACAACCAAGATGAATAACTCGCCTAAGTTGTTTCTTTTTACAGTTAATGTTTTAACTTTCCCTTGTATTTCTCTGCTTTTTGAAAACTTACAAACTCGATTGCCAATGCGTATTTTATTGCCCGACAAGAACTTATATCCAGCTTGCTTTAGGGTGAAAGACTTATACTTTCTAGTCTTCTTAAAGCTAGGTGGTCGAGTCCCTTTTTTATGCTGTTTGAAAAAAAGCTTGTATGCCTTATCTATTCGCTGGCAGATATCCTGGCAAGCTTGACTACCCACTTGCTGCCAATATTTTATCCGCCCCCTAAGCTTGGCAATATGCTTCATCAATTTGTACACATTCAGATGCTTGCCAAACATTTTGTAGTATCGCTTATGCAAAGCAATACAATGATTATAAATACTTCCACTCGCGTTTATTTGCCAATGGATATATCTACTTCGTTTGGATTGATACAACTTGAATTTGTACGTTTTCATTAGCTAATTGTATCATGAATACTACATTTAAAGCCGTCCTGCAAGGATGGGGCTTTAGACCCAACTATTTCGGTAATATTCAATTTTTCTCCATTACGATTCTCCATTACGATAAAGTTGCATTATAAAGTGCATCTATATTCAAGGAGAATAGTTACCGTGAAAGCAGTTTTAATGAATGCCTCCGGTAGTTCAGAAGTTTTACAAATTCAGGAAGTACCAACTCCATCTCCCAGTCCAACAGAAATTCTAGTAAGATTGGTTGCGGCAGGTGTCAATCCTATAGACACAAAACTTAGGAGAAGGGGGACTTTTTACCCCGAAAAAATGCCAGCTATCTTAGGTTGTGATGGTGCTGGAGTTGTAGAAGCTGTAGGAGCAGGTGTTAAAAAATTTCGTACAGGTGATGAAGTATATTTCTGCAATGGTGGTTTAGGAGAACACCAAGGTAACTATGCTGAGTATACAACTGTAGATGAAAAATTTGCGGTTCTCAAACCAGCAGCAGTTTCATTTATTGAAGCTGCTGCTGCACCTTTAGTATTAATTACTGCTTGGGAAGCATTATATGAACGTGGACGTTTGCAACCTGGAGAAAAAGTATTAATTCATGCCGGTGCTGGTGGTGTTGGTCATGTTGCAATTCAGCTAGCAAAGCTCAAAGGTACTGATGTCTGCACGACTGTTAGTTCTCCTAAAAAAGCTGATTTTGTTAGGAGCTTGGGTGTGGATTATACAATTAATTATCAGCAAAAAAACTTTGTTGGGGCAGTTTTGGAGTGGACTAACAATGAAGGGGTAGATTTAGCATTTGATACTGTGGGAGGAAAAGTTTTACAAGATACTTTTCCCGCAGTCAGAGTATATGGTGATATCGTAACCATATTAGAACCTACAAAAGATACAGTTTGGAAGGTCGCAAGGTCGCGTAATTTACGCATTGGTCTAGAATTAATGCTGACTCCGGCTTTGCAAAATATAGTAGAAGCAAAACAGCATCACGCAGATATTTTAAAACAGTGTGCCGAATGGATGCATGCAGACAAGCTAAAAATTCATGTACAACATCAGTTTCCTTTGGCTGAAGCAAAATTAGCTCATCAGTTATTAGAAAGCGGTTCCATGACAGGTAAAATTGTTCTGGTTATGGGTAATTAGTAATTGGGTAATGGGTTGGGAGTAATGGGTGATAGGTAAGAAAAGAGTGTTTTTCAATTTATCAATAAATCGATCAATAATATTTAGCGTAATAATTTTACTGCTTACGCCCATATTTTTACTTGTATTTTTATTTTCTCAACCAGCTAGAAGCGAGTCTATTAATTTAACACCTTTAACCCTGGAATTATTACAAGAAAGAATTAGTAATCCTATTGTCCGCGATGGTAACTTCACAGTAGATTTACGCCATATGCAGATAGATTTGCAACAAGAAAATAGTTTATTCAATAGTCAATTCTATCGGTTATTAAGAAAGGAATTACAGAAAACTGGTTCTCAACCTTTAGCTTTAGACCTAAGCAATTCTTTAATTTTAGGAGATTTTTTAGGAAATGAATTAGGTCTAAGAACTCCTTTATATTCTCAAGCGATCGCTCCTATTTTTACTTTACCAGAACAAAAACAATTGGAGGATTTGCGCTCAGTTTGCTTACGTTCTTTGATATCGGAATTGCCTCTATCTCAGGATTGTAGTTCTCTAATCATATCCAAACCAACAGTTCCAGGAGAAATTAATGTTTTTCGTGGTTCTCTAATTTTAATTGAAACTCACTTTGTGGGTAAAGTTGATTTCAGCAATAGTTTTTTTCTACAGTATTTAGATTTAAAAGGTTCTATTTTTGAGAAAGAATCTCATTGGAATGAAGCTAGATTTTCTCGTAATGTACAATTTTCGGAAGTAGATTTTCAAGAAATAACTAATTTTAAAGGTAGTATTTTTTTTAATAAAGTCAGATTTAGAAAATCCTTATTTAAAAAGCTTGCTAATTTTCAAGATGTAAATTTTATTAGTACCTCAGATTTTTCCCAAGCTACTTTTCAAGATACAGTAGATTTTCGACACGGACAGTGGTGGAGTAATGGAAATTTTTCTAAAGTTAGATTTTTTCAAACGGTAATTTTTACTAAGGCAAATTTTGATGAATTTTTATTTTTCACTGAAGCAATTTTTGAAAAGTTAGTTACTTTTCGGGAAGCTGAGTTTCATCAATCCGTGAACTTAAGGAATGCAAGTATTCTTAATCAAGCAGATTTTAGCGATGCAGAATTTAATCAGAGTGCATATTTATATGTACCTGGTCTTAGTTTTAATTCCAATCTTGCCAAAATATTAGGTAATCCTGGAGAAATTGGTAACAGGTTATTTGTACCTAATTTGCAGGGAAATACAAATGTACTGCGTAACTTAGTACAAAATTTTCGTCAGTTGCAGCAAATTGCTGATGCAAATCAATTAGATTATACAAAGGAGAAGTTGCTTTTAAAGCGAGATTATCAACGTCTGTTTAGTCAAAATATTAATAAAATTTCTCTAAAGAGTTTTATTCGTCTTGGTTTCTCTGAAACTCAAGCTAAATCTATTATCCGCTATCGTCATCAAAATAAATTTAAGAATAAACGAGAATTACTAAAGATTATTGATATTGATTATCTAACTTATCTGCATGTTTCTCCCCAAATAACAGTGAGTGAGAATTTATCTACTTTCAAATGGTTAATTTTACTGCTTCACTGGATGGGATTAATTTTATTGTTAATTTTAACTGGTTTCGGTACAAATTTTTGGTTGGTTATTGGAGTAGGAATGTTAGCTACAACTTACTTTGGTTTTATCTTTTGGATATGCGATGCTTTATCTTTAAGACTTTACACGAGTAATAAATCTCAAGAAAATAAATCTCAAGAGAACTACTGCCGGTTTAAAATTCAGATTATTCTTAAGAAATATGAAACTATCTCTATGATAATTAGTTTCATTTTATTAAACACTATCAGTTTAACGGCAATATTTCGCAATTCAGATAATCCTTGCTTAACTCTTGCTTGCTTATTTATAATTCTTGTTCCCGTACCAGTTGTTCTTCTCTACAAATTGTACATCCAAGGACATTTTGAAATTTTAAGAGAAGTATCATACTTTACAGAAGATGGTAGTATGCGTCAGCTAAGGCTATTAATTGGCAGTTTACCAATAATACCAAGATATCCGATGTTCCGGGAAAGATTTATGCCATTGCTATGGGAACGACGCTGGAATTGGCTCAATTATTATGACTTTAGTCTCAGTAATCTTTTAAAAATCGGATTTAATGATGTCCGTCTTCGAGATAAAAATTTACCAGGTGTAATCTCTATACTTGCATGGTATCAATGGAGCCTGGGTATTCTTTATATTACCTTACTTTTATGGACTCTTTCTCGTACTATCCCTGGGTTAAATTTACTTATCTATTTAAAGTAAATTCTATAAAATTTGGATTTTAGACTACCAATCAATGAAACCAAGAGATTTTTTGACAAATTCTCAAACCCTTGAAATATAAAGGTGGGTTATAAAATCTGCAAGTTAGAAGTTTCTTTTTTTACAAAAAACTATAATATGGGAAAAAAGAATGATGTATTAAAAGATTAGCAATGAAATCTATTTAGGGCTTGCTGAATAAATACAAAAACGTTATGCAGTGTACATTTGAGACTAAAG